>Ga0265320_10000003_pt1 | contig 410153 bp, 331 predicted proteins | sample 4827metaG_FD_202087 | JGI IMG/M metagenome (GOLD analysis project Ga0265320, IMG submission 202087) | Rhizosphere microbial communities from Carex aquatilis grown in University of Washington, Seatle, WA, United States - 4-8-27 metaG | ecosystem: Host-associated > Plants > Roots > Rhizosphere...
CCTGCTCCCAGGCCGCTTCGACGCCAGCTTCCGTCGATCCTTCGTCGAGGCTGACGATCAGCTCGTGCGCGATGCGTGCGCGCTCCTGAGGATTGAGCTTGAGCGTGGCTTCGAGGATCGCTTTCACCTCGGACGACATGACCTGGAAAGTGTACCAGCCCATCGGTCCCGATCGACCCGCGCCAGTGACGAAAAGGCTGGTGCTGATCGGTCCGATCTTGGGGCCCACCTGGGGCCCATTTGAACCGAATTCAACCGATTTCTTCGATTCCCAACTGCGCTCTCGTGACCCCACTCTGGTTCGTCTAAGACCTGAAGATCCATGTGCAAATCGGCGCAACGCCTTGTGTTTTCGTGGATCTCAAGACCCAATTCAATTCCCGGGCGCCGCTCATGCGACGGCTGCGGCGGGCTACTGCGGTTGCTCGATGACGGCGCCGACGGTCGTCGCGGTAATCTGCCGGCCCTCGACGTCGGCGGACGCGCCATCCTCTGCGGTGTTCGACAGGCACACGAGGTCGATGCGCCCGGGCGCGGTGAGGGTCGTGGCCATGCCGAGCGAGATCGTCTGGGCGTCGACGACGCCTGGCCTCAGCGCTGCACCGAAGGTCTCGGCGGTGGTCGTCGGACTCGTGAGTGAGCACAGCATCGGAATGAGCGCCGAGCCGGTCGAGTCGACCTGAACCGACGCGGTAACAACGTAGCTGCCAGCGGGGACGTCGAGGTGAAGGTTAGATTGGAATTGCGGTCCCGAGACGGTTGCCGGGATGTTCGTGTGGGCATAGTACGTTGCGCCCGCGCCGCCCGGCGTCCCCGGGGCACCGGCCGGGCCGGGTGTGCCCGCCTGGTTCCAGTCCAGTGGCGTCTCTCCGGCGACGCAGTGGCCGGTGAGCGCGCGCGGGTTCGCCGAGTCGATCAGTCGGATCGTCTTCGTCGCGTTGAGGACACAGGCGTGAATGACACCACTGCCGTCGGGGATGGCGGCGTAGGCGACGCCGCCTGCGGCAGCACCCACCAGTCCAATCAAGATAAGGGTGCGGCGATTCTCTTTGATGCGCATCGATTTCTCCCGCGTCTGGTTGTGCGCCGCTCGACGGCGGCGACGCACCCGACTATCTCTCCGCCAGGCTTGCAGAGACAGTGACGCCCATCACAAAAGCCGTGCCGAAGTAGGAAGGCGGTGTCGACCTTGACATGCATGTGCATGTTAGCAATTCTAAAGGCATGAGAACGACAGTCGAGATTTCTGATTCACAGCGCGCCCAGCTGCTGAAGCTCGCCGCCGAGCGCGGCGACAAGGGGTTTTCGCGATTGGTCGGCGAGGCCCTGGAGCGCTTCCTGACGGAAGAAGGCGCGCGCAAGGATCGCATCCAGAGCGCGCTCGCGCTCGAAGGCACTCTGGACGCTGAATCGGCCGACGAGATCGAAGCCTCGGTTCGGCGAATACGGAGCACCTGGCGATGATGGTCGCGGACTCTGACCTCCTCATCGACTTCTTGCGCGGCAAGGATCCGGGACGGGCACGGATCAAGCTGGAAATCGCCACCGGGCGGCTGGGGACGACGGCGATCAATGCGTTCGAGCTCCTGAGCGGAGCGCGCTCTGCTGGTGAACGAGCGAAGGTGGCCACTCTACTTGCGGCGCTGACGATCTTGCCGTTCGAGGAACAAGCGGCTACCCGAGCGGCGGAAGTTCGACTCCATCTTGAAGGGCAGGGAGCCGGAATCGGCATGGCCGACTATCTGATTGCCGGAGTCTGCCTCAACCGAGGCGGCACGTTGCTTACGCGAAATCTGGATCATTTCCAGCGGGTGCCAAATCTGAACCTTGGTGGACGTCACTAGAACGTTCGTCTTGTGGTCTATCCACGAACGGCCTGAAGACGCCCGCAGGCCCACGGCAACCATCGGTGAAAGAGCATTGTCGATCAGGAGTTTCACGCCACTGTCTTGAGCGGCAGCTCAGCGGCAAGTACTTCGCCGTCAGCAGCGACAAGTAGGCCCCGGCGGTGCTCGCCCCGATCAGTGCGTGATCAGGTCCTGCATCCAGGGCACGTCGGCGGGCGGCGTCTTGGTGACAGATTGCTGCCAGGTGATGTCGTCGAGCCGCTGCAGGTTTTCGGTCACCTGCTCGTAGTAGCTCGACGTCAGACCCGCGTAGGCCTTCGGGCCTTCGCAGGTGTTCGCGGTGACGACCATCAGCCGGGCGTACCCGGTGCCCACGTGCAGCACGTTGCCCACAGGGTTGCCGCTCTCGTCGGTGGGGGCGGTGTGCACGTCGGCGATGGTGGGGTGGAAATCGAACGAGTCGGGGTAGGAGAAGAAGAGCTTCGGGTACCAGCCGCTGGCGCCCGACGGCGAGCCGCACCCGGGCTGGATCCGCACGGACTGGTTGATGAACGCCATCTGCTCGGCGGAGAACGGCGTGCCGGAAGCCTGATCTTCCGCCATCCCCTTCAGCGTGGCGGCGACCGTCCCGAGCTGTGCGAAGTAGGTGGCGGCCGTCGCAGGCAGGCTCGTGTTGCTGGTGTCCGGCAGCCCCGCGGCCACCGCTTGCCCCTTGGCGGCGAGGTCGACCAGCTTGCCCCAGAACGCGGGGTTCGGCTCGACGAGCGCGTCGGGGAACGCGCAGGCGATGCCAATCGAGTAGCTCTGCTTGACGTAGAGGATCGTATCGTGCCGCAGCTCGGCCCACGAGGCGAGCTGCGTCTGGAGCAGCCGGCGTCCCCAGGCGTCGGTCGCGGTCACAGAGAGCGGACCACTCTGGCCGCCCGCCACCGGCGTCAGCGCGCGCAGCGCCGAGAGCCACTGGTTGTAGAGGTTCTCGCTCCAGAACGCGTCGCCGTGGTCGTCCACCAGCACGCGCATCGCCGCGAGCGCCGGCGCGTACGCGAACGTGTCGAGCTGCGGCGTGAGGATCGACGCGGCCTGGTTGTTCGCGAACACGGCGAAGGCGACGTCCAGCGGATCGGGGAGCATGCGCAGGCGGGATGGCGTGGCCTTCGTGGGCGGCACCCGGTCGTAGACCACGTTCGAGAATACGTGCGAATCGACGACGTAGCGCTGCCCGAGCAGGAGGAAGCTGCGCGACAGCGGGAACGCCTGATCGTGAACGCCCACGATCATGATGTGGCTGGAGATGCGCTGGCCGCCGAAGTTGCCGGCGACGAGGGCCGCGGCGACCGTGGCGTCGTCGAGCGCCTTCACGGCGGCCAGGTCGGCCGCGCCCAGCTTCGCGAGCAACGCGGGGAATTCGGTCGGCTGCATGCTGTCGGGCTCGCCGACGAACGCGCCGAGCGCGGTGTCGAGCGTGCGCCACAAGGCCGTGTTGTCCCCGCTCGCGAGGAGCTGGGTCAGGCCCAGGGCGCCGTCGAACTGACGGCGGTGGAACACCTGCGACCCGTCATCGAGCGTCTCGACCATCCGCTCGTCAAACCGGCCCAGCCACGTCATCGCCTTGAAGTACGTCGTCAGCTCCGGGCTGTCGGTGTAGTGGCCGCGCGGGGTGTACTGGGAGAAGTCCTCGTCTTCGCGCAGGACGCCGAACAGGGTGATGTCGGCCGTGCCCGAGGCGGCGCTGGCCTTGGCGAGGAGGTCGGCGATCGCCGCCGGCGAGGCGCCGGCCACCGGCGCGGGCGCCGTGCCAGTCAGCAGGCCGAGCGGGACCGCCAGGTAGAGGTCGATGTCCGGCGCGACGTCGGGCCCGAGGCCGGCGAGCGCGTTGGCGGCGAGGTTGGCGCGCATGCCCTGCAGCAGCGCCGCCAGGGTCGGGCGCAGCGACGCGGTCTCGAGCGCCTTGAGGATGGCGTCGTACGAGCGGTGGACGGCGTACAGGATCGAGTCGGCGCTGATGAACAGCGGGAGATCGGCGGCGTAGATGCTGGCGTAGCCGTAGGTGAAGCCAGGGAAGCGCAACCGATCCGACACGACGAAGCCGTTCTTCCCCAGGACCTGCTGCTCCGGCGCCGAGAGGCCGACCGTCGACCCCGCGATGAGGTCGAGGTTCGCCGCGGTGAGCGGGTCGTAGCCGAGGGAGGCCGCCACGCTGGTTCCGCTCGGGTAGCGCGCGAGGAGCCCGGCGCTGTCGAGGGCTTGCACCGGCGCGAGCGCCGCCGCCACGCGCGCCCGTTCGGATTGCTCGGCGGCTGACGGCGCGACGGTGATGGGCGAGCTGTCGCCGGACCCGCTGGCGGGCGAGCCGCCGACGCCCGCAGCCCCGCCGGGCCCACCGCCGGGCGCCCCGCCGCCGCCCGCAGCCCCGCCCGGCCCACTGGCGGGCGCCCCGCCGCCGCCCGCAGTCCCGCCCGGCCCGTCGGGGGGCGCGCCGCCGCCGCCCGCGGCCCCGCCGGGCCCGTCGGCGGGCGCGTCGACGCCCGCAGCCCCGCCGGGCCCACCGCCGGGCGCCCCACCGCCGCCCGAGCCTCCCGACCCGCTAGCGGCGCCCTTCGAGCTCCTCGAGCAACCGCTCGAGGCGAGAGCGAACAACGGGGATGCGGTGGCGAGGGCCGCCGCCAGAAGGGCCAAACGCGGGTTTCGACTAGCACGCGGGGCGTGAGACATGGCGCTCTCCGTCAGCAATCACCGGGCCACCGGCGGGCCCTCGGTCGAAAGATCGGGGGTCATGATTTCGCGGGATTTCGCGAAGTGCCGCTCTGGCAACCTTAGAACCTCGTTGGCACCCGCGACAGATCTTTCTTGGTTGGGACGCGTCGCCTGTCGACCCTCATCGCCCATCGACCCTTTGGAGGACCGGCCGGTACCAGTCGAGGCGCTACCGATCGAAGGCGCCCGACAGTTGCATCAGCAGGGCTTGCGTGAACGCCCGACGCACACGATCACTCTGGTCGCTGACCGGTCTCGAGAGCATCAGCGAAGCATGATCGGCATCCAGCGTGGTGATGATCGTGCCGACGCCAGCAAGTGCCTGATCCTTGACCTCCACCAGCCCATCGTTCTCGCCATAGTAGGCGCCAAGATAGGCGGCGGCGACTCTGAACAGAGGCGAGACCTTCTCCGGTGCGCGAGAGGCGCGGATGTAAGCGATTCTGTCGGCCAATCCGTCCGGAAGGTTCGGGGGCGATTCCGGTCCGCCGCGCCGAGGAATCAACCGGGGCCAGATCTGGGCGGCGCCATCGTGGGTGAGGCTCTGGAAGCCGCGGTCAATGCCCACGTCCAACAGCTTTCCGGCCCCCGCCGCGATCGCGAACTCCGCGCGCTGGGCAGCGGGCATTCCCCCGTCGAGCTTGTGCCCCTTTCCGGAGATGTAGTCGGCAATCCCGCTGCCCCCGAAGGCCCCCTGCACGAGGAACAGTGCGCGGACGCGATCGCGAACGAACGCAGGCGACAACAGGGCGAATGCCAGCACTTCGACAGCCCCCTTGCTGTGGCCAATGACGACGAACCTCTGAGAGCCCGGCGCCGAGAGCATGGACATCGTCTGCCGCAGCAGGGAAGCATTCTCCTCCACCCCGTTGGATGACTTCGGGAACACGACGTGAATCGACTCCGCAGCCACGCCAGCGTCGATGAGCGCCCGTCGATTGTCGTCGAAATATTCCCGCCGAAAGCCTTCATTGAGAAATCCTGCGACGAAGACGTACTGGTACCGGCGTGCCGTTCGAAGGACGACAGCGGGCAGCGTGGTCGAATGCTCGACCTGCATTCGGAACCAGGTTTCGAAGGTCGTTCCACTCGAATGAACGCTCGGTCCGGGCGCCGCCGGTCGGAATTCTTCCGCGGGCGCCGTCGCGTGCGCGAAGGCGGCCAATAAAACGATCAACGCGACGAGGGCGAAGCGAGGGGAGGTCAAACCCGCGCGCCTAGCGCGACGCCGCGCTGACCCTCGGCCGTGGTGGGCACGAGGGCGACCGGCGTGCCGTGCAGGGAGGGGATGAGCACCCCCAGCGACGTCCCGACGATGGCGCCGCCGAGCCAGACCCAGGCGAGCGCGGAGCCAATCGCGGCCTTGGGAATCACGGCGTCCAGCTTTGCCAGCTCGCATTGGCGAGATCGAACTGCTGTCGCAGCGACTGGCGCATGGCCGTCAGGTCCTGCTCCGTCGCCGCGGGTGGCGCCGCTTTGCCCTGCGCGGTCGCGGCGGCGGCGCGGGCCGCGGTGAGATCGGAGAGCGCCAGCGTCGCGGCATTGTTCCAGATGTCCGACGCTTTTCCGACGCTGTACTGGGCGCCGCCGAGCCCCAGGTTGGACCGATAGGTCGGGTGCGCGTAGGACCACTTCATCGAGCCAGCGCTCTCCAGCAGGGCAGCGAGCCTTGCCCCCATCGACACCGTGGCATCGTTCCAGTTCTGCAGGTGCGGTCGATCGTCCGCGGGGCCTCGAAACATTCCGACCGCGCCGCTCGTCCCCACGGTGCGAAGCGCGTCCCAGAACTTCAAAGCCTGGGCGCTGTCCTGCGCGTCGAGGTGGTGAAGCCAGGCGGTCTCGCCGGCATCGACGGCGCCGTCCCGATGGAGCCACTTCAATCCCCGGAAACCCAGGTCCACGCCCATGCCGAAGTTGTGATTGCTCTCGCCGGGACCCGCGTTGGTGACCTTGGGAACTTTCAGATAGAGCGCGTATTGGGCCTGGAACGTCCGTCGGTCGCCCTCGGGACACACCCCGACGGCGATGCCATGAGCCTGGTGAATCTGGTTGATGCACGCAGATACCTTCGTCCGGAACGTCGGTTGAAACGTCATCCCGTTGGCGTCGCCCAGCCTGCCTTGCAGCTCCCCGGGGGTCGCTTCCTGATAGACGATCTTTCCGCCTGGCAAGACGCGAAGGTTCGCGAAGTCCGGGTTGACCTTGGCGAGCAGTTTGGTCCACGTGGCGTCGAGGGGCTTCACCTGACCGGGCGTCGCGTTAGGATTGGCCGCCGATTGGTTGCCGGCCGCCGAAACGAAGACGTTGTCATTTTGGAACGCGCGCAGGGCCCTGTTCGTTTCGCCACCCCAATCGCCGTCGTAGGTCGCCAGGTAGCTGCCGCCGGGTTGTCCCGGGGCGATGGGCCGCGGCGTCTTGACCAGGATGGCCTGCACCAATGCGACGTCCTGCTTGGCGTTGGCACCGTTCTCACCGACACTTCCCGTGATCACCTGCATCGCGTCCCCCCTGGTCGATCGCTCCCCGGACCACTATTCGGCGCACGAAAAAGCGATCAGCGTCGTGGCCGTCACTGGCGCCGACCGGCCGGCCTCGGTCAACGTCGCCTTCACCTCGATGGGGCGGCAGCCCGTGCCTTCGAGCCAGAACCCGACGTGCGTCGAGCCGCCCCTGGCGACCGGCGCGACGGTGACTGTGCTGTTGACCAGGGTGTGAGCGCCTCGGTGCGGTTCGGGGCGCTCACGGGCAACGACCCGCAAGCGCGTCGGCGCGCGAAGCAGGGCGTCTTTTGCCAGCGAAATGACCACGGTCACCAAGCTGGCGCTGGAGGGATCCGGGTGGGCGACCACATTGACCAGATCTGGTCCGCCCGGCTTGAGCACGTCGTCGGAGAACGTCCCTGAACCACTGTAGTAAAGCCTCGCTTCGAGCGCGAGGCGCGGCGCGCTCCCGGGAGCGTCGGCCCGGGCCGCTCCGGCGAGCAACGACGCCAGCGCCCATCCGAGCAGCCAAGCCGAGGTTCGCGAAGCCATCCCCACCCAGGCCGCATTAGAACAGCGACCAGAATCACCGTCAATCCTGACCGACGTACAAGCCCCCTCCGTCGCGCAGCTGCGTCGACATCGCCGCCTCGGCCGCATACCGGTGCGCCTCGCCGATATCGCCGCGCTCCAGGTCAGCAGACACGAAGGTGGCCCCGTTGGCGATTCGGTCGAGGACGCCGTAAGGTTTCAGAGTCGCCAGGACACCAAAGGGGATGGAAGAGCACACGGCAATCCCTCTCGGGTTCTTGGCGGTTCGCCTCCTTGTGTCCAGCTTCGTCTGCCTGGTTGTCACGGGTAGCTGTTCGAGTCGCTACACCGTGGGAGCAGCAGGGACCACGATGGACGGTGGCCCAGGGACGGGGGGCGCGAGCATCCTGGCCGGCGGGGGCGCGGGGGGAGGGGGGGATGTTGCAGGCACCGGCGGCGCGCCGGGCGCTGGTGCGAACCAGCCGGGCGGCATGCCGGCGTGCACCGACCCGCTGACGATCGCCGACCCGTACGTCGAAGCACAGCTGCGCATGGCCATCAATGTTCCGAGCGGGGCGATCCATCCGGCCGACGTCGTCGGCCTCACCGACCTGGCCATGATCGAGCCGACCGGCACCCCGGTCGATCCTCCCCCCGGCTACGTCGGTCCCGTCGCCTCGCTCGCCGGCGTGGACTGTCTTTCGAGCCTGCGCTCGATCTATTTCGAAGCGTACTTCGTGGACCTCACGCCGCTTTCACGACTCCCGAACCTCGAGAGCCTCAGCTTGCTCGAAGCGTTGGAGACCGACGTTCCGCGCCTGCCTCAGGTGACGGAGTTTCGCGGGGACCTTCACGCGAACACGGCGGCCGTGTTGTCGGCGCTTCCTTCCTTGAAGGTGCTCGATCTGGTGCGCGCCGACGTCTCGACCGCCGAGGCCCGCGCCGCGCTGTCCAGATTGACCGATCTGACGACGCTCCGCCTTCCAGGGGCGGGGCTTACAGATACCGCCCCCCTCGCGCCGCTCAGCCGGCTGACGGTGGTCGATCTGAACTCGAACCAGATTCACGACATCTCCTCGCTGTCGTCACTCGTGGCCCTCCAGAGTCTGGACCTGTCCAACAATCAGGTCACGGATCTGTCTCCCTTGGTCGCCAACGTCTCCCTCGTCGACCCCTTCGGCGCGCCCACGATCGCGCTCGGGGGCAACCCGATCGACTGCACGGCGCAGGCGCAGAACATCGAGACGTTGAGGTCGCGCGGTATCACCGTGACCGTCGACTGCCCGTAGACCCACCTGGAAGCAGGTGGGTCTATTCAACTGCTGGCCAGGACCTCGCGCAGCTTTCGCGTCAACGATTCGGGGGTGAAGGGCTTCTGCAGGAAGGCCATCCTGCTGTCGAGCACCCCGTGGCGAACGATGCTGTCGTCGGTGTACCCGGACATGAACAACACCTTCAACTCGGGCCGGAGCAGCCCTATGCGCCGGGCCAGCTCGACGCCGCTGATCTGGGGCATCACGACGTCCGTCAGCAGGAGGTGGATGCCGCCCTGATGCTTCTCGGCCAGCAGCAAGGCGTCGCCGGCGTTCTGCGCGACGATCACCCGATACCCATTGCGCTCGAGAATGCCGGCCGCCACGGCGCGCACCTGTTCCTGGTCCTCGACCAGCAGGATGGTCTCCGAGCCGCGCCGGGTCGCGGGCACGGGCGCGGGCGGCCTCGCGATCTCGAGGTCCGCCTCGACCCGGGGGAAGTACACCTTGAAGGTCGTCCCCGCTCCGGGCTCGCTGTAGACCCACACGCTGCCGCCCGACTGCTGGGCGATGCCAAACACGGTCGAGAGCCCGAGGCCCGTCCCTTTTCCCACCTGCTTGGTGGTGAAGAACGGCTCGAAGATGCGGGCCTGGGTGGCCCGGTCCATCCCGACGCCGGTGTCGCTGACCGCCAGCATCACATGGGGACCGGGCGTCACACCCAGATGCTGGCGCGCGTAGTCGCTGTCGAGCTCGACGTTACCGGTCTCGATGGTGAGCTGGCCTCCCGTCGGCATGGCGTCCCTGGCATTGACCACCAGGTTCATGATGATCTGCTCGATCTGGCCCGGATCGGCGAGTAACCGTCCCAGCCCCGGTGCGGGTACCGAGATGAGATCGATGTCCTCGCCCACGATGCGCCTGATCATCTTGTCGGTCCTGGCCAGCACATCATTCAAAGCGAGCACCGCGGGGGCCACGATCTGTTGCCGGCTGAACATCAGCAACTGGCGGGTGAGCTCGGCGGCGCGGAGCGCGGCCGCACGAATCTCCTCGATTTCGTCGATTGTCGAATCGTTTGGCTTCATCCGGTCGAGGAGCAAATCGCTGTAGCTCAGGATCACCGACAACATGTTGTTGAAGTCGTGTGCGATGCCGCCCGCCAGACGACCAACCGCCTCCATCTTCTGCGCCTGGCGCAACTGATCCTCCGTATTCTTCAGCGCAGCCTCGCCCTGCCGTTGCCCGGTGAGATCGCGCGCCGTCTTGGACGCCCCCACGACCTGGCCCGAGGCGTTCAGGATCGGTGCGAGCGAGATCGAGACCTCGACGTCGGTCCCGTCTTTGCGCCGGCGCCTCGTCTCGTAGCGCTCGACCCGCTCCCCCGCCGCGACGCGGCCGAGCAGGGTGTGTTCCTCGGCGATTCGATCGGGAGGAATCACGAGACCGATCGGCTGACCCACGGCCTCCGCCGAGGAGTATCCGAAGAGGCGTTCCGCGGCGGCATTCCAGCTCGTGATGGTTCCGTCGAGCCGCTTGCTGACGATGGCGTCGTTCGAGGACTGCACGATTGCCGCCAGCAGGGACCGCATCTCCTCGGCCTCGTGGCGGGCCGTGACGTCGGTGATGACCGTGATGCGCGCCCGCCGACCGCCGAAGATCAGCATGCGCGAGTCGTACTCGGCAAAGAAGCATGAGCCATCCTTGCGTCGATGACGGACTGTTCCCCGGGCGGGCGTCTCCCCGAGCGCAGCCACCGTCTCCTTGACGGAATCGGCTTCAGCAGGGGACCGGAGATCCGAGATCTTCATCCGCAGCAGTTCGTCGTGCGTGTGGCCATACAGGCGAAGAGCCGCCTCGTTGGCGGCCAGAATAGCCAGGGTCTCCACGTCGAACACAATCACCGAAATCGGGCTGGCCTCGAAGAGGACCCGGTGCGCGATCTCGGAATCATGCAGGGCCTGGTTGGCTCGCAATGCCGCATGGGCGGCGGCACGCTCGGCCAGGAAGGACCGCGCGTTGGCGATGGCCAGCGCGGCGTGGTCGGCCAGGTTCCGCACGAGGTTCAGGTCGTCTTCCGTGTACGGATGCTCCTGGCCCGTTCGCAAGAGCGTCGCGACGCCGATGACCTTTCCGCGGCAGGACATCGGGACCATCATCGCGCTCCCCACGTTCAAGCGCTCCAGGATCTCCCGGTACTGGGGCGCGGCCGAGGCGATGTATTCGGCTGACGAGGTGCTGGGAATGAAGAGCGGCTGGCCAGAAGCGGCGACCCGGCCGGTCGCGCCATCCCCGACGGCTTGCGGGCGAGACGCCAGCAGGTCGCGCGCGTGGGCGACGATCTCGGGATCTCGATGATAGACCGCGCCCCGCTCCAGCATCGTGCCATCCTCGCTGACGGCGCGAATGGCGCAGAGATCCCCGGTGAGCTCACCCAGGCGCCGCGCGATGACGTCGAGCAGCCGATCGTAGTTACCGGTCGACTCCGAAAACTCCTGCGACGCATCGGCCAGCAGACGCAGCCGTGCCGCCATACGCTCCTGCTCGCCGGGCGCCCTCCCCATTTCTCCGGTCTCACCCAATCGCCACTCCCCTTTCGATATCACTCACCGGCTTTGCCGCCGCCGCATCGGTCCGAGCAAGCGCGGCAGGATCAGGAGTCCCGTAAGACCGCAATTACGGGGAGGTGATCTTCAGGGCAGAACCCCTTTGATGGCATTGTACCAAGCCTGCGCCATGACCACATATCCGGCGTCGTTCGGATGCAGCCCGTCGTGCATCAGCGCCGTCTTGTAGCTTGGATTCGCCGTCATAGCTGCATACATGTCGACCGTCAGGATGTGCTTGCCGGCGGCGGTACGCGCCTGCACCAGCGCCGGAATGGCATCGTTGTAGGTCGCGACGTCCACGTTGGTCGTGTCACTAGCGGTCGGGGTCAGCTTCGCGACGACGATCAGCGCACCGGGCGCGTCGGCCGTCATTCGGTCGAGGAGCGCGCCGAGCCTCGAGGGGGCAGTGGGCAGATCGATCGAGTTGTTGACGTCGTTCGTGCCGATCATCAGCAGGATGATGTTCGGCTTACCCATGCTGATTCCGGCATCCACCAGCGGGGATATGCCCATCCTCCCGGCGGCGAGCTCGTCATCGATGGTGTAGTGCGGATAGCCTTCGTGGTGCTGGGGGAACGGCTGCCCGGAGACGGTCGCCGGCCCATTCGCGTTGCGGCCGACGAACGTGACGTGCTTGGAATTCGTGAAGGCGAGACGGAAGAGCTCCACGCGATACCCGCCGCCGGAGGAGCCCGTGCCTTCGGTGATCGAATCACCGAGCGGCATGATGGCGCACGTCGCCCCCGCCGGAGGACACGGCGCGAAAGCGGTGCCGCCTCCAGGACCGCCTGGACCCGCACCACCGAAGGAAGAGCCGGCCACGCCCCCCGGGCCGAGGACGCCACCAGAACCTGCGGCGCCGCCAGCACCGGAGCCGCCATCCGTGCCAGCACTTCCGCCAGTGGCGCTCGGGTTGCCCGCACCAGCGGCACCGGTCGCGCCGCCGCTCCCGAGATCCTGCTCGGGTCCGCCGTCGCTTTCAGAATCGATGACTGCGTCGGGGCTGATCTGCATTCCGGTCGCGCCGCTCGCGCCACCGCTGGCCGCACCTGTCTGCCCTCCCGTTCCGGTGTGACCGCCAGTTCCCGCACCCCCGGTTGTGGCAATCGAAGCGTCATCCGAGCCGGTCGCGGTTTTGCCTGTCGGAGAACAGGCCACCATGATCGTGACCAACTGGGCGAGTATGATGACGGTCGGGATGACGGTAGGCGCACGTGAGCCAGGTGGCGCGGGATCCCGCCCGGGAGAAGGGTTGATCATCGACATCAGATGCTCCTTTGTCCCGTGGCCCGATCGGCAGGCCGACTGAACGGAAACCGCCAGGGTACAGTGCTATCGTCGCACCAGCGCAGCCGATCCGACCACGTTATTTAGGCGCGAGGCCCGATTATGGCATTCCTGGCCGTCGCGACCCTTCGGAGACCTTCGCACGGGGGAGCATCATAGTTGGGATTGATCCTTCGGGTGTGAGGTCGACGGTGGCGCGGAGCGGTCGTCGGGCTCGTCGTCGTCCAGCTGCTGGCGAGTCGCCGGCGTGGTGTTCGCCGGCGGCGGGGACGACGGGGCGGCGGGCGACGAGTCCCCTGGTGGGGCAGAGCCGCCGACGGGCGGCACCGGCCGCGGCGGATAGGGTGGACCACGCCTCGTTCGCACGGGGCGCAGGTAGTAGGGGCCCGCCTGCGCCTCTTCTTTCAACACTGCGCACTCGCGGGTGAAATAGAAGCCGTAGATCGCGGAGGACAACCAGAAGGTCGCCACGCCGAGCCCGAAGGAGACGGCCTCCGCCTTGTTCTTGACGTTGTTTTGGCCCTCGACATAGACAGCCGATCCGACATTCGTGGCGACCAGGATCGAATCGATGAGGGGCGCCGCAGGGCTGGTCGTACATTCAATGACTCGGCTACCCAACTCCGTGTCTCTTGGGGGACGAACGAAAAGGTACGAGCAACCAGCGGACGGCATTCCTCCCTGCAGCGCCAGCAACAGCGACAAGCGCGCGCTCCGCGCGCGCTTGTCGCAATTCATCCCCGGACCATATCGAATTCGCGCGGACGCTCCAACATGGACGTTGTCGTCCGTCCCACGAGACCCTACCTGACCTGAGCGCCCCTCCGGCGGTCGTGCTCAAACGCCGATTCCCCGTCCTGGAATGACCGGGGCCTCACCATCGACCGCGATCATCGTCTCCTTCGTCAGGAGGCCCAGGTCCGTCAGGGCGCTCAGGATGCGTGGGACATCGGCCCGCGCGATCTTGTCGCCACACGACCCATTGCGGATCGTGAAGACCTTGTGATTCTCGTCGAGCACCAGACTCCACCATCTGGTGTCGAGCGAGTCTTTCCCCGCCCAGACTTGCCGGGCCAGGCGAATGTGACAGCGTCCGTCCACCTCGACCCGCTCGGCGAATACTGCCCGGCAGGCCCCATCCGCCTTCAACTCGAGGACGCCGATCGTCTCGTTGGGACCGTCTCTCCGATCCCCGCGGACCCAGACGATCCGGGGATCCACCCCGTCTGTCTCCGAAGACGTTCCGCCGACCACCGTGGAATGATGCCATGAATGCGGCGCCGGTTTCCGTTTCGGGGGCGCTCCATCGCGCCGGACGACAGTGGTGAGCGCGTTCAGTCTTCACCAGAGCGCCGGGCCCAGCGTGAAGCGCGTGAGCGGACGGCCCCGGTTTCTTGGCGGAAATGCCCAGGCGGCGGCGCGCCTCGCCTGCATGGGTGATTGGCGTGCCGTTTGCTCCTGCCCCAACCCATGTTGACAAGAGCCTCGATTCGAATGACGTTCGCGCTGTTTTTGCCGCTCGCCGCCGGGATCGGTGCGCTCGCGGGGTGCGACCCCGAGCCGCTCTCCATCGACCGACTGGCTGCCGAGGAGGAGCGGGTCATCTGCGCGCGCGAGGTGGCGTGCGGTGGCGCGGTCGATCAGGCCACCTGCGAGTCGACGGCGTTCCTGGTGGAGTCGGGGAGGACCGCGACCGCGATCGCGGCCGTCAAGCGGGGCACCCTGGCCTACGACAGCGCCATGGCGCGCCGATGCCTGGACCAGGTCACCACGGACTGCGCCATCCTTCCCGACGTGCCCAACAACCCTTGCGACGAGATCTTCAAGGGCCAGGTGGCCGTGGGCGGCGACTGCCTCCTCGACGACGAGTGTGCGGGCGGCGGCGCCTGCGAGATTCCGAGTTGCCCCAGCGCCTGCTGCCCGGGAACGTGCGCATCGACCAAGCAAGCTCCCGTTCCGCTCGGCGGAAGCTGCGGAGCCTCAGGGGCTGACTGCGTTTCCGGCGCTGCCTGCCTCGACGGGATCTGCGCCCCGCCGCGCGCGGTGGGCGCTGCCTGCCAGGGCGCGTGGCGCGAGTGCGCGGCGCCCGCGGTGTGCCTGGCGATACCGGGAGGAACCGAAACCTGCACCATCCTGCCGACCTCGCGCGGCGCCCCTTGCGAGCCGGGGGCGAACTACGGGTGCGGCCGAGTCGACGAGCGGTGCGACGCCGCCAGCCGAACGTGCGTTCCCCTGTCTGCGCCCGGGAGCCCGTGCGAGACGATCGGCGATTGCGTGGGTTACGCCTACTGCGACGCGGGCGCGTGCAAGATCCGCCCGACGATCGGCCAACCTTGTGCCATGCCGATCGAAATCCAATGCATGGGCAGCCTCGTCTGTCCGGCCGGGGTTTGCGCCGCCCCGACGCCAGGGCCGGCCTGCTTGAGCACGGGGGCCCCGCTCTGAACCGATCGTCGATGGGCCGTCGATCGCCCCATCCGCGCAGAGATGGTTGCGTCGCCTCGGATGGCTGAGACGCCCGATCTTCAAGGCTTGCGATTGGCCCGGCCTCGATGCAGATAGATCAGGTGCCCTGTGACATCGTTCTCGTGGATGACGACCGGGAGTTCGCCGAATCCCTCGCCGAGGTGCTCCGCGACGAGGGCTACGGGGTCAGCATCTTTCCCACCCCCGAGGACGCTATCGAATGGCTGCTTGGGGGCGAAAGCGCGACGCTGGTGTTGCTCGATCTCCGCACGCCCGGGATGAGCGCGCAGCGATTTCGGGCGCTCCTCGTGAGCACCCCGGCCCTCCGCGACCTGCCGGTGGTCGTAGTCAGCGGCGATCCCGACTTCCGGAGGATCGCGGGCGCCATCGGCGCGAGCGACGCTCTGCAAAAACCCGTCGATTTGAATCGACTGATGCAGGCCGTGGACAAGCACTGCCAGAGCCGCCGTCCCGCGGCCAGCGCGCCGGCCGCGAAGTAACGCTCGGGAAACCGGCGCCCTCATGCGGGGCGGCGCGCGCCCGCAACCGCCCGAGAAAGAACAGGGCCTCCCGCGCCCGTTTGGACTAAGTTACGCGCCGCCCGTCGCACACCCAGCACCCAACCGATGCCGCTTCGATGATCGCCACGACCAACCTTGCCAAGGAATACGGCGCCCGCGTCCTGTTCGCGGACGTCTCGCTGCAGCTCAACGCCGGCTCACGATACGGCCTCGTGGGGGCGAACGGCTCGGGGAAGACCACGTTCCTCAAGGTGCTGGCCGGCGACGAGGAAGCCTCGGCGGGAAGCTTCACCATCACGAAGCGCGCCCGCGTAGGGGTGCTGCGACAGGATCGGTTCCTCGACGACGACGCGATCATCCTGGACCTGGCGATGCGGGGCGACGCCGTCGTGTGGAGTGCGCTCGAGGAGCAGCGCCGCATGACCGACGCCGGGGGCGACGTCGACGCAGGCCGGATGGCGGATCTCGAGGACGTGATCGGGGCGCACGACGGCTACACGCTGGAGGCCCGGGCCAGCGAGGTGCTGGAGGGCCTCGCGATCCCCACGCGATTTCACCGCTCGCCGCTGTCCACGCTCTCGGGCGGATTCAAATTGCGTGTGCTCCTCGCGCAGGTGCTGGTGGGCGGGGTCGACGTCTTGCTGCTCGATGAGCCGACGAACCACCTCGACATCCTGACGATCCGCTGGCTGGAGAAGTTCCTGGCCGGCTACGCCGGGTGCGCGATCATCATCTCCCACGATCAGAGGTTCCTGGACAACGTCACCACGCACACCCTCGACGTCGACTACGGCACCCTGACGCTTTATGCGGGCAGCTACTCGAGGGCGATCGCCGAGAAGACCGCGGCGCGCGCCCGCGCCGAGACCTCGGTGGCGCGCGCCGAGGACGAGATCGCCCGGAAGCGGGCGTGGGTGGAGCGCTTCGGCGCCAAGAACACCAAGGCCACCCAGGCGCAGAGCCGCCTGAAACAGATCGAAAAGATCGAGGTCGAGGAGCTGGCGGACAGCACCCGCCGCACGCCGCAGTTCGGGGTCAGCCCCGAGCGGCCGAGCGGACGCGAGGTGCTGGAATTGCAAGGTATCAGCAAGTCCTACGGCGACAAGCGGGTGCTCACGCAGGTATCACTGATGGTGGGGCGGGGCGAGCGCGTGGCGATCATAGGGCCGAACGGCCTCGGCAAATCGACCCTGCTGCGAATCGTCGTCGAGCGGCTGGCGGCGGACGCAGGGCGCGTGAAGTGGGGCCACGAGGTCCGCGTGGGCTACTTCCCGCAGGACCACCGCGAGGTCCTGACCGACGCCGAGACGACCCCGCTCGAGGCGCTCGAGGCGAGCTGCCCGGGGGAGAGCCCAACGTTCGTGCGCGCGCAGCTGGGACGGGTGTTGTTTTCGGGCGCTGACGTGGACAAGCGGGTGGCGCTGCTCTCGGGCGGCGAGGCGGCGCGGCTGATCTTCGCGCTGCTCGCGGTGCAACGGCCGAACGTGCTGGTCCTGGACGAGCCCACCAACCATCTGGATCTCGAGGCGATTCACGCGCTCGTCGACGCCCTCAAGGCCTACCGGGGCACCGTCATCTTCGTGTCGCACGATCGCTGGTTCGTCAGCGAGCTGGCGACGCGCGTCGTGGAGATCACCCCCGAGGGACCGCGCGACTTCCCGGGGACCTACGCGGAGTACCTGGCGCGCCTGGGCGATGATCACCTGGACGGCGAGGCGGTGGCCTCGCGGGCGCGCGCCGAGAAGCGCAACACGGCACCGCCGGCGGGGACCCCAGCGGGGATCTCCGGCGAGAGCTGGGAAGAGCAAAAGAAGCGGCGCAACCGCGCGGCCCAGCTGCCGAAGCTGCGTGACAAGCTACTGGCGGAGATCGAGGCCGCCGAGCGCCGGAAGCGCGAGATCCAGGTGATCTACGCCGACCCCGGGTTCTTCCAGCGCGCGAGCCGCGCGGAGATCGACGCGCTCGTGAAGGAGCAGGAAGCCCTGGCGCCGAAGCTCGATACGCTGATGGGGGCCTGGGAGGACATCGAGCGGGAGCTGGAAGCGGCGGCTGGCTCCGGCGCCGCCCCGGCCGGCGATTGAGCCGGCCGGCCCCCTGCTCGGGGGCTCGCCCGAGGTGGCCTTGCCCCCGGTGTGGACCTGTCGGGAATTGCTTGCCTCCGGGCCGCGGATCGCTATACTGCGCCGCTCACATGGCCAAGATCAAGATGAAGTCGAACAGCAGCGCGAAGAAGCGCTTCAAGCTGACCGCGAACGGACGCGTGAAGAGGAAGAAGGCGTACCTGCGCCATAACCTCGGCGCGAAGAGCACCAGCGCGAAGCGGAACCTCCGCCGCGGTGGCTACGTCAGCGAGACGCAGGAGCATCAGATCAAGGCCATGCTGCCGTACGGCACCTAGCTAGCCGTCGCCGCCGCTTCGTCACCCCAATCAAGCACGCCAGCCCCGTCAAGAAGGATAGTCGGACATGCCTCGCGCAAAAGGTGGTTTCAAGTCCCGTCATCGCCGCGATCGGATCCGGAAGCACGCCAAGGGCTTCCGTGGCGGTCGATCGAAGCTGTGGAAAGCGGTCATCGAGGCCGTTCATCGCAAGTGGCGCTTCGCGCTGTTTCATCGGCGCAAGAAGAAATCCGACTTCCGCGGTCTATGGATCATCCGCATCAACGCGGCGGCGCGCGCGCTGGGCGTGTCCTACTCGCGGCTGATCGCGGGGCTGGACAAGGCCAACGTGAAGCTCGACCGCAAGATCCTGTCCGACCTGGCCATCACGGATCCGAAGGCCTTCGAGAAGGTCGTCGAGGCGGCACGGGCGTCCTAGCCCCGGGGCCGTGATGCCCAGCTCCGGCGCCCAGGAGATCATCGACGAGCTCGACCGGCTCCCCGCCGCGTTGAACGACGAGATTCGTCCGCTGACGACCGAGCAGGAGATCCGCGCCGCGCAGGCGCGCTATCTCGGCAAGAAGGGTCGCGCCTCGGAGCTCATGAAGGCGCTCGGGCGCTTGCCGGCGGACGAGCGCCCCGCCGTGGGCGAGGCCGCAAACCGCGCCAAGGGCGCCATCGAGTCGATCGTCGCCGAGCGCCTGGGGGGGCTCGCGAACGCCGCGCTGGCCACCGAGTTGGCGCGCTCGGTCGACGTCACGCTGCCCCCGTTCGGCGTCCCGCTCGGCACGCTGCACCCGCTGACGCGCGTGCGCCGCGAGGTGGAGGAGATCTTCCTCGGCCTCGGGTTCGAGGTCCGGACCGGCCCCTGGATCGAGACCGAGTGGCACAACTTCGACGCCCTCAACACGCCGGCGGATCATCCCGCCCGCGACATGCAGGACACCTTCTTCGTGGAGGGCGGCCGCATCCTGCGCTCGCACACGTCGCCCGTGCAGGTGCGCACGATGATGACGGCGCCGCCGCCCATCAAGATCATCGCGCCCGGCAACGTCTTCCGTCGCGACGACGACGCCACCCATACACCGATGTTTCCGCAGGTGGAAGGCCTGTACGTGGACCGCGACGTTTCCTTCGCCGACCTGAAGGGCACGCTGCTCCACTTCGTGCGCCGGTTCTTCGGCGCCGAGCTGAGCATCCGGCTGCGCCCCAGCTTCTTCCCGTTCACGGAGCCCTCGGCCGAGGTCGACGCCGGCTGCTACTTGTGCGGGGGCACAGGCCGGCGGGAGGGCGTGGGCTGTCGCCTGTGCAAGGGCTCGGGGTGGATCGAGATCGGCGGCTCGGGGATGGTTCACCCGAACGTGTTTCGCGCCGTCGGCTACGACCCCGCCGAGGTGCGCGGCTTCGCGTTCGGAATGGGGCTGTCCCGGATGGCCATGCTGAAGTACGGCGTCGACGATCTGCGCGCGTTTTACGAAAACGACATCCGGTTCCTCTCGCAATTCCAGTAATTTGGCGCCCCGTCCATGAAGATCTCGTTCAATTGGCTGAAGGAGCTGGTGACGCTGCCCGCGGGCGTCACCGCCGCCGAGGTCGCGCGCCGGCTGACGCTCGCGGGCCTCGAGGTGGAATCGATCGAAGAGCGCGGCGCGGAGCTGCGCGGCGTCCGGGTCGCGGAGGTGCGCGCGGTGAGACCGCATCCGGGCGCCGACAAGCTGCGCATCGTTCGCCTGCGGGTGGACGAGGCGGCGGGTCCACAGGGCGAGAGCGAGGTGGTGTGCGGCGCCCCGAACGTGCCGCCGCCGGGAGGACGGGTGGCGTGGGCGGCGCCGGGCGCGAGCTTGCCCGGGGGGATCTCGATCGGTCGCAAAGAAGTTCGCGGCTTCGATTCTCCCGGGATGATCTGCAGCGAAAAAGAGCTTGGCCTCAGCGAGAGCGCCGACGGCATCATGATCCTGTCGGATGCCGTCCCGCTGGGCGCCGACCTGGCCGTGGCGCTCGGCATCGCCGACGCCGTGATGGAGGTGAACGTCACCCCCAACCGGCCGGACGCGCTGTCTCACGCCGGCATCGCCCGCGAGGTCGCGGCCGCCTTCGGGGTGACGTGGCGCCTGCCGCCGCTGCCGTCGACATCGGCAGCCGCGGGTGTCCCGACGACCGACCGCGAGCCCCCGGCCGCGCGCACCGTCACCGTCGAGGACGTCGCGGCGTGTCCGCGGTACCACGCGACCATCATCCACGGCCTCACCGTCGAGCCCAGCCCCGCGTCGCTGCGGTTCCGCCTCGCCGCCTGCGGGGTGCGCGCCATCTCGAACCTCGTCGACGTGACGAACCTGATCATGCTCGAGACGGGGCACCCGCTGCATGCGTTCGATCTCGACAAGCTCGAGGGCGGGATCGTCGTGCGGCGGGCGGTGGCGGGCGAGGTGCTGCGCACGCTGGACGGGATCGATCGAAGCCTCGAGCCCACGGACATCGTCATCGCGGATGCGCGCGGTCCGGTCGCGCTCGCCGGGGTGATGGGGGGCGCGCGCACCGAGGTGTCGGCCGCCTCGGTGAACGTGCTGCTCGAGGCGGCGACGTTCGATCCGCGCAGCGTGCGGCGGACTGCGAAGCGCCTCGGCCTGCACTCCGAGGCGTCGCATCGCTTCGAGCGCGGCGTCGACGCCGAGGGCGTTCCGGTGGCGGCAGCCCGGGCGGCGACGATGCTCGCGCGGCTCGGGCAGGGGCGTGTCGCCCCATCCCCGGTCGACCGCCACGGTGCCCCGCCCGTGCGGCCCACCATTGCGTTGCCCATCGCAACGCTAGAGCAGATCGCCGGCTTCGCGATCCCCGGCGAAGAGGCGGCCGGGCGCTTGCGCGCGATCGAGTTCGGCGCCGAGCTGCGCGGCGAGACCTTGCTGGCCACCGTCCCCACGTTTCGCCCGGACGTGACCATCGCCGAGGACGTGGTCGAGGAGATCATGCGCCTCGTCGGCTTCGAGCGAGCGCCGGCGCGGCTGCCGCCGGGTGGAAAGGCGCCCGAGCCGAGCCCCGAGCACGTCGCCGATCGCGCGCGCGACGCGCTGGCGGCGCTCGGTCTGCATGAGATCGTGGGCTGGGCGTTCGTGCCGCGCGCGGCGCTCACGGCGCTCGGCGACGAGCGCCTGGCGCGCGCGATCACGGTACAGAATCCCATCTCGTCCGACTACGAGGTCATGCGGACGTCGCTGCTGCCGGGCCTGGCCGACGCGGCGAAGCGCAACCTGGCCCGCGGCGTCCCGAACGTCCGCCTGTTCGAGGTCGGTCCGACCATCTTCCCGGTGCCCGGCGAGAGCCACCACCGCCAGGTGACGATCGCTGCCGGCCTGTTGGTCGGGGCGCGCGCAGGTTGGCTGAAGCCCGGGCCTCCGGTCGATTTCTTCGACCTCAAGCACGTGGTGGTGGAGCTGCTCGCCGCGCTGGGGGTGCGAGAGCCGCGCTTCGCCGCGTTCGCGAGCGGGACGGCGCCGGGATTCCTGCACCCGGGGGTGGCCGCGGCCATCGACTTCGCCAGGGGCGGCGGCGCCGCGGCGGTGCTCGGCGTCGCGGGCGAGCTGCACCCGTTGGTGGCGCGGCGCCTGGGGATCGAGGCACCTGCCTTCTATTTCGAGGTCGATGTCGGAGGCCTCGCCAACCTCGACGTCCCCGTACGCGCGTCGGCGCCGCCCCGGTTCCCGGCGGTCACCCGCGACGTCTCGTTCTGGATCGATGCCGCGGTCAGCGCCGAGTCGCAGCGCGCCGCCATGCGCGCCCTGGCGGAGCCGCTGCTGCGCGACATCGCCGTGCTGGAAGACTTTCGCGACCCGCGCTTCGTCCCCGTCGGCAAGAAGGGGATGTTGTGGACGTTGACCTATCGTGCCGACGACCGGACCCTGAAGGACACGGACGTCGACGTCGCCCACGCCAAGGTGGTGGCGTCGCTCGGCGCCCGCCACGCGATCCAGCTTCGCTGACGCCCGCGGTCGCCCTTTGACCGCCCGCGGTGCTCGGAGTTATATGATCCGGTCATGACCAAGGCGGACATCGTGGAGAACGTCTACGAGAAGGTGGGGGGATTCTCGAAGAAGGAAGCGGCCGAGTTCGTCGAGGTGGTGTTCGACACGATCAAGACGACGCTCGAGAAGGGCGAGAAGATCAAGATCTCGGGCTTCGGCAACTTCGTGGTGCGCGACAAGAACTCGCGCGCTGGGCGAAATCCCCAGACCGGACAGGAGATCACGATCAGCGCGCGCCGGGTGCTGACGTTCAAGCCAAGCCAGGTGCTGAAGAACGCCCTCAACGGCTGATCGATTGCCGTCCCGTCGCCGCAGCCTGGACCCCGCCGATCCGGCGGTCATCCCGGACAAGCCCTACTTCAAGATTGGCGAGGTGGCGCGCCTGTGCGCCGTCAAACCGTACGTGCTCCGCTACTGGGAGACCGAGTTTCGCTCCCTGCGCCTGCAAAAGACGACGTCGAAGCAGCGCCTCTACAAGCGCAAGGACGTCGAGCTGCTCCTCAAGATTCGACACCTGCTTTACGACGAGCGGTTCACGATCGAGGGGGCGCGGGCCCGCCTGCGCGAGCTCGGCCACGACGAGGGGCCGGCGCCGCCGGTGCCGCCCCCGGCGGTCGACGTCGAGATGCTGAAAAAGTTGAAGCAGGGCTTGGTAGAGCTCGCGCGCATGGTAGAAGACTGACGTTTTTGGCGGCGGAACACTCGGGGCGTGGCGCAGCCTGGTTAGCGCACCTGTCTGGGGGACAGGGGGTCGCTGGTTCAAATCCAGTCGCCCCGACGAGTAGGCGGAGAGGGCCTCGCGGCTCTCTCCGCCGCGTTTTTCCCAATGAAACCTCTGATACTGGTGACGAACGACGACGGCGTGATGGCGCCGGGGATTCGCGCGGCGGCGGCGGCGCTTCGCGAGCTGGGCGACGTCATCGTGTGCGCGCCCGACCGCGAGCGCAGCGCCGCCTCGCACGCCTTGACCCTCGACCGCCCGCTCCGCGTCGACGAGATCGAGGCGGGGGTCTTCTCGGTCGACGGCACCCCCGCTGACTGCTCGTACCTTGCCCTCTTGCACCTGGTCCCGCGCCCGCCGGCCTTGTGCGTTTCGGGCATCAACTACGGCTACAACCTGGGCTCCGACGTCTTTTACTCGGGGACGGTCGCCGGCGCCGTCGAGGCGGCGCTGCGAGGCGTCCCGGCCATTGCGATTTCGCTCGAGCGCCATGTCCCCGCGGACTTCCAGGCGGCGGCGGCGTTCGCCCGCGCGCTGGCCGGTGAGGTCATCGCCCGGGGGCAGGGCGCCATCCCCGCCGCGGCGCTGCTGAACGTGAACTTGCCCCGCGGCGCCGTGACCGACTATCAGACGACGTTTCTCGGCCGGCGCGTGTATCGCGATCAGGTCGACGTGCGCCAGGACCTGCGCGGACGTTCGTACTACTGGATCGGCGGTCCCGAGGAGAACGCGACGGACTTGCCGGGGTCTGACTGCAGCGCCGTACAGGCGGGGATGGCCTCGATAACCCCGCTCGGGCTCGACCTGACGCACGCCAACCTGCTGCGCGATCTGGCCGCATGGAACGTGGGAAGTTTCGTGCGCGCCGCCGTCGAACACGGTAAATAGCGCCAGCAGGCGCAGCGGTTGCGCCGTCGGGAGGTGAGTCTTGACTGTGACATCCGACGAGGATCCGCGAATGACGGCGCGCCGGGGCGAGATGGTCGAGCAGCAGCTCGTGCGGCGCGGGATCGAGGACAAGCGCGTGCTGGGGGCGATGTCGACGTTGCCACGGCACCGCTTCGTCGAGCCTTCGCTCCGAAGTCTGGCGTACGAGGATCGGCCGCTGCCCATCGGCGGGGAGCAGACCATCTCACAGCCGTTCATGGTCGCGCGCGCCACCGAGCTGGCCGCGCCCCAGCCTGGGGACCGGGCGCTCGAGGTGGGGACCGGCTGCGGGTACCAGCTCGCGCTGCTGGCTGGCCTATGCGAGAGGGCCTACGGTATCGAGCTCTTGCCTGCGCTCGCAGCCCGGGCGCGCGACACGCTCGCCTCCCTGGGGATCACGAACGCCGTCGTCGAGTGCTTCGACGGCAGCGCGGGATGGGCAGAGCACGCCCCGTACGACGTCATCATCGTGTCGGCGGGCGCGCCGCGCGTGCCGCCGCTGCTGGCCGCGCAGCTCGCCGACGGGGGACGGCTCGTGGTGCCGGTGGGTCCACCGGAGGAACAGCAGCTCGTGCTGGTGCGCCGCAAGGGCGAGGCCTACGAGACCACCTACGATACCCGTTGCCGCTACGTGAACCTCCTCGGCCAGTACGGCGTCGGTCGAACGCCCCCGATCGCGTGATCTGCCAGAGCCCTCGCGCAACCGGGGCCCTCGCGTAAGATGCGCGGGTGAACTCAGGGCCCGGCCCCAGCTCCGGAGACCGGACGGCCCTGGGGGCAGTCGCCGTCGCGGGCGTCCTGCTTGTGGCGCTGGCCGCGGTCGGCGCCAGCTGCCGCTCGGCGGTGCGTCCGATGCACCCCGAGCCGCCGCTTGGCCGCTGGTACGTCGTCGAGCAGGGCGAGACGCTGGCCGACATCGCGCATCGCGCGGGCGTGCCCGAGGAAGACCTCCTCGAGGTCAATGGATTTCATAGCGCGGCCGAGGCCCGCCCCGGCAAGCTGATCTTCGTCCTGTTCGGACCGGGCGACCGGCCCGACGCGGGAGCTTCACCGGACGCGCGGGTCGCCGACCAGACACCGTCCGAAGCCCCGCCGCCCCCGGCGCCAACACGAAAGGCGCCGACCGCCAGGTTCCGGTGGCCCGTCGAGGCGCCCCGGGTGACCTCGCTGTTCGGATCGCGCTGGGGACGCCCCCACGAGGGAATCGACCTGCAAGCGGCGATCGGGACGCCAGTCTTCGCCGCCGACGAGGGCGAGGTCGTCTACGCCGGGAACACGGTGCGCGGTTACGGCAACATGGTCGTCGTGAAACATCATGACGACTTGATGACTGTCTACGCCCACAACTCCGTCTTGCTGGTCAAGGTGGGAGACCGCGTCGCCGTCGGACAGCGCCTGGCGCTGTCCGGACAAAGCGGCCACGCCACCGGGCCGCACGTCCATTTCGAGGTACGACGCGGGCAAGTGCCTCGCGATCCGCTACAGTTCCTGCCCGGGAGAAACAACAAACCATGAACCTCCACGTCTCCTCGAACACGGACGACCCGCGCATCGACGACCTACGGGGGCGCGTTCGCGACATCCTCGATTTTCCAAAGCCCGGGATTGTGTTTCGCGACTTGACCCCGCTCATGGGGCACGGGCCGTCGTTGCGCGCGTCGGTGGAGCTGCTGGCCGAACGCGTGACGCGCCATCGTCCCGACGTCATCGTCGCCGTCGAGTCGCGGGGGTTCATCTTCGGCGCACCTGTCGCCACGACGCTGGGATTGGGGTTCGCCCCTGTTCGCAAGCCGGGCAAGCTGCCCTGGCGCACCACCCGACAATCCTACGATCTCGAGTACGGCACCGATTCCCTGGAGATGCACGCGGACGCCGTGCGACCGGGCAGTCGGGTGGTCATCGTCGATGATCTGCTGGCCACGGGCGGGACCGCGCGCGCGACCGCGGACCTCGTGCGCGAGCAGTCCGGGAACGTGGTCGCTTTCGTTTTCGTCGTCGAGCTCGGGGCGCTGGCCGGCCGCGCACGCCTGGAAGAGATAGCCGCCGTCGACGCGCTGATGCGGCTCTGAGGACCGCGCGGTGGAGCGAATTTCGCCGCGGGCCGCCGGGAGCCCGCGCGGCCGCTACGCTCCGAGTCCGACCGGGCGCTTGCACGTCGGCAACGCCCGAACGGCGTTGCTGGCGTGGCTCTCGTGTCGCGCGCGCGGCGGAACCTTCGTTCTGCGCAGCGAGGATCTCGACAGCGCCCGGGTCCTGCCCGACGGAGAGACCGCGCTGATGGAGGACCTCGCCTGGCTGGGCCTCGACTGGGACGAAGGTCCCGAGCGGGACGGGGGTGGCGGCGGACCGTTCGGCCCGTACCGCCAGAGTGAGCGGAGCGCGAGCTACGACGCCGCGATCGACCGCCTGTTGCGCGGGGGCAAGGCGTATCCGTGCGCGTGTTCCCGGGCGGAGGTCGCCCGCGCGGCCAGCGCCCCCCACGGTCCCGAGGACGAAGGGCCCCGGTACTCGGGGACCTGTCGCCGGCTCGCGCCCGACGAGGTCGCGGCACGCGCGCGCGCCGCGAGCCGCGACCCCGCGATTCGATTCGCGAGCGAGGGTGAGCGGATCGCCTTCGTCGACGAGGTGCATGGCGTCGTCGCTCCGCTCGGTCCACTCGGCGTCGACGATTTCGTTCTGCGCCGGGCCGACGGCGTCGCGGCCTATCAGCTGGCTGTCGTCGTCGACGACGCGGCCATGCGCATCGACGAGGTCGTGCGGGGCGACGATCTCCTGGCCTCGACGCCGCGTCAGATCGCGCTCTACCGGGCCCTGGAGCTTCCCCTGCCAACGTTCGCCCACGTGCCGCTCTTGCTCGACGCAAGTGGCGAGCGCCTGGCCAAGCGCACCCGGCCGCCGTCGCTCGCGTCGCTGCGGGAGGGCGGGACGCCTCCCGCCGTGGTCGTGGGACGTCTCGCGGCCTCGGCGGGCTTGTGTCCTCCGGACGGACGGCTGAGCGCCCGTGACCTGCTGTCGTCACTGTCCGCCGGGGACATCTGGGCACGTCTCGATCGACGCCCGGCTGTCTGGATGGGCTGAGTGGGCAAATGACGTTGGGGAGCGAGAGAGGCCCCTTCAAGCGAACGGCGTCCGTCAAGCCTGCTTCACCAGCGCGCCGTCGCGCGCGAACACGAGGAACGTGACCGGTCCGTCGTTCACGAGCTCGACCTCCATGTCGGCGCCGAAGCGCCCGGTCGCGACCTGAAGGCCCGCCTCCCGCAAGCCCTGCGCGACGCGCTCGTAGAGGGCCTGCGCGCGCACGGGCTCCTCGGCGGGCTCGAAGCTGGGGCGGCTCCCCTTGGAAAGCGAGGCCACGAGCGTGAACTGACTGACAACCAGGCACGCGCCCTGGACCTCGGCCAGGCTGAGATCCATCGGGGTGCGTCCCGGGAACAGCCGCAGCGCCGCGATCTTGCGCGCGGTGACGTCGGCGTCAGGAACACCGTCGCCCCGCTCCACGCCGACGAACGCCAGCACGCCCCGATCGATCGCCGCCACGACCGCGCCGCCCACGCGAACCGTGGCGCAGGTCACCCGCTGGACGACGGTCTTCATGCCGCGGCGACGTCGCCCGCGACCACGGGCCACCACGTCGCCCGGTCTCGCTCCAGCTCGACGAGGAGCGCGGGGAGAGCGCCGAGCACGCACGCCAGTGACGCCGCAATTTTTTCGCGCAACGCCGCCGGGCACTCCGCGGGAATCTCGTCCTCGTCGAGGACGACCGGCGGCTTGCCCGGCAGGGCCAGCACGTCCACGACCAGATCCAGCCAGGTGAACGCCTCGGCGCTGAACCGCGTCTCGTCGCAGATGTTCGCGTAGACGCCGATGGTCGAGCCGTCATCGGGCCTGAGCCAATGATAGACGTTGTACGGCCGGCTCTGCCAGAAATGGCCGAACGTCACGGTGCCCGCAGGTAGCTCGATGCCGTGCACGAGCATCTTCTCCCGCGAGATGAACAGCACCATCAGGTGTTCGGTGTCACGCACGAGCACCTGGCACACGAAGCGCTTCTCTCGCCCCGAGAGTGTTCGCTTCACCTCGAGGATGCTGGGCCGGCCCTGCGTTCGCGTCACCCCTCGAAGCTTACAGGGCTCTCGGCCCTGCGACACGCCAGCGGCGGCGCATATCGCCACGTCTCGGCCCGTGCTGTCGGCCTTGGCCGTTGCGCTGTCACGAAGCAGCTGCTGGCAGGGGCCCTCGCAAGCCCCGCAAGCCTCGCATGAAGGCGCCGATCTGCGTCGCCAACCATGAGCTCGTGGGGCGGGGCTTGCCGCGCCGGGGTGGTTTCGGCCGCCCCTCGTCGAAAAATGATGCCTGGTAGAGCGCCCGTATGGCAGCCGCCTGTCCGTAAAGAGGTACGTCGAGGTAGCTACCGGAGATGGAAATTCGCGCGGGCTGTGCGGCTCGTCTCGAGGCGTCACCCGTTCCCCCCGCCGGGACGCCGCGGGAAAGGCCTTGGTTCTCGCTGGATTTTCGGGTCACCACGGTTACCTCCTTCAAGTCGAAGCGTTCTCGGGGCGCGAGGACATTTTTCGGCACCTTGCCGGGATGATGGGTGTGCAGTGAACGTGCCAGGACAAACGCACCCTCGGTTCACGAAGGCGCGCCCGACCTCCGGATCATCGACCATCCGCTGAATCGCTGAACCCGCCCCGCGGGTTCCTCGCGGAAGGACGACGGGCGGAGCTCGCCCCAGCTCACGGACCGCGCGCGGTTTACAACGTCGGCCGTCTCCATGGTATGCGACTCCCGTGTCGCAACGTCGCTTCGCCTCGCGGCTCTCCCTGTTCTGCGGTGTCCTCGCGGCCGGTTGCCATCGGCACCCCGCGCCCGCCACACCGGTCCCCGTGGCAGCAGACCCGGCGCCGGCCGGGGCCGGCGACTCGCGCGCCACCTCGGCGCTCGCCAACCTGGCGGCGGCGTTCTGGCAAGCGCACATGGCGGCCGATCCCATCGAGGCGACGACGCTCGGCTACCACGACTACGACGACCGGATGCCCGATGACAGCGCCGCCGCGCGCGCGCAGAAGCTGCGCTCGTTCGCCACGCTGCGGTCCCGCCTGGACGCCGAGGCGCCCGACGCCTTGCTGAGCCCGACCGATCGGGTGACGCGCAGCCTGCTCATCGGGGAGCTCGAAACCACCCTGGCCACCGAGACGGCGTGTGGCCTCGAGGAGTGGGTCGTCGATCCTCGTGACGGCCCGCCGGTCGCCTACCTCGATCTCGCGAGCCTGCAACCCGTGGCGACCGCCGCGGCCCGGGCTGCCCTGCTGGCGCGCTGGCGCGCGATGCCGGGGGCCCTCGACCAGCGCATCGAGAACCTGCGCCGTGGCCTCGCCGGGGGCCGGACGTCGGCCCGCAGCGAGGTGGAGCGGGTGGTGCGCCAGCTCGCGGAGCTCCTGGCCTCGCCCGACGCCAGGTGGCCGCTCGTCGTCGGGGCGACGGCGCGCGTCTCCGAGGCGAGCGCGCCCGCCGACGAGCGACGGCGGTTCGAGGCCGACCTGCTGCGGGTCGTCGGCGAGGGGATCAGGCCCGCCTTCGCCCGCTATCACGCGTTTCTGCGCGACGAAATCCTGCCCCGCGCGCGCGCCGACGCCGAGGTGGGGATCGGGCACATCCCGGGGGGGGCGGCCTGCTATGCGGCGCTCGTGCGCGCGCACACGTCGCTCACTCTCGACCCCCACGCCATCCACGAGCTCGGCGTCACCGAGCTCGGCCGCATTCGTGCCGAAATGGAGCGGCTCGGGCCGGCGGCGCTCGGGGCGGCGAGCTTCGCCGAGATTCAGCGCCGACTGCGCGGAAAGGATCCCGCGCTGTTCTTCCGGACGCGCGACGAGGTCGAGGCGGGCGCGCGCGCCACGCTCGCGCGCGCCACGGCCGCGATGCCACGGCTGCTCGGCCGGATCCCCCGCACCCCGTGTGTCGTGAAGCCCGTCGAGCCCCACGAAGAGAAGGACAGCCCCATCGCGTTCTACCGGCAGCCGGCCATCGATGGCTCGCGGCCCGGCACCTACTACGTCAACACCTTCGAGCCTCAGTCCCGGCCCCGATTCGAAGCTGAGGCGCTCGCCTTCCACGAGTCAATCCCCGGGCACCATGTGCAGATCGCGCTGGCGCAGGAGCTACGGGATCTCCCCGAGTTCCGCAAGAACCTGGGCGTGACGGCGTTCGTCGAGGGGTGGGGACTCTACGCCGAGCGGCTGGCCGACGAGCTCGGGCTCTACAGCTCGCCGCTCACCCGGATGGGACGGCTCAGCCTCGAGTCGTGGCGGGCCGCGCGCCTGATCGTCGACACCGGCATTCACGCGCTCGGCTGGAGTCGCGCCGACGCGGTCCGGTTTCTCACCGACAACACGCTCATCGCCCCCAATAACATCGAGACCGAGGTGGATCGCTATATCGGCTGGCCCGGACAAGCGCTCGCCTACAAGCTGGGCGAGCTCGAGATCGTGAGGCTGCGAGAGGCGGCACGGGGGCGCCTGGGCCCGCGCTTCGATCTGCGCCGGTTCCACGACATGGTGCTCGGCAGCGGCGCCGTCAGCTTGCCCGTCCTCGCAGCAGCGTCGAGCGCGTGGCTCGGCGTGCCCCTGCCGCAAGGATCATTGGGGATGGGAGCGAACCTCCGGGGCGCTGTTTACTAAGACGCGTCGGCGGTCTCGTCGGCCAGGCGGTGGGCGAGCGCCGCGGTCTCGCAGACGAACGGATCGGCGCCGGTATAGTCGCCAGTGGCGTTGAAGGCTGCGCCCCGGTCATGGGTGCAGTAGCCGCGGTCAGGGCAGGGCGCGCACTTCGAGAAGCTCTCCATCGTCAGGCCGCGGATGCGATTGAAGACCGGCGAGGTCCGCCAGATCTCGGCGAACGGCTGCTTGCGAACGTTGCCGGCCGACCACGGGACCGAGATGCAGGGGTAGACGTCGCCCGTCGCGGAGATGGCGCAGTTCCCCCGGGCGCAGTTGCAGTTGAATGACGCGGCGGGGGGAGGCTGCCGCTGGCCGGGGGGCAGGAGCTGGCGCAACGGCCCGCGGTAGAGCGCCTCGAGCTGTCCCGCGTCGATGCGCGCGGCCAGGCTCCCGTCGGTGCCGTCGTGGCGCGCGGTGATGGTGAGATCGACGCTGTAGGGGAAATCCCGCGCCGACGCCACCCGGATCATCTCCGCGGTCTCGTGGGCGTTCTGGCGCATGACGATGAACTTCAAGCGAACGGCCACGCCCGCGGCGCGCAGGCGCTCGACGCCGTCCCACGTGCGGACGAAGGAGCCCGCGACCTGGGTGATGCCGTCATGGACGGCGGGCGACGCGCCATAGAGGCTGACGCTGGCGCCGAGCAGATTCGAGAAGCCGGCCAGCCGCCCGGCGACGCCAGGGCGCAACATGGTGCCGTTCGTCAGCAGCTGAACCGCCATGTTCAGCTCGCGGGCGCGTTCGATGAGGGCGAAGAGATCCGGGTGCGTCAACACCTCGCCCCCGGTCAGCGACAGGAACAGGCACCCCGCCGCGCGCAGCTCGCCGATCAGCCGCAGCAGCTCGTCGGTCGACAGGCGGGACGCCGGCGCGTCGGTGTCGGCGGCCGAAGCGCACCCGGACGACGCGCGCCGCCGCCCGAGCGCCCGCGGCTCGTCGCGATCGAAGTTGTAGCAGTGGATGCAGCGAATGTTGCAGTCCAGCGTCGTCTCGAGGCTGACGTTCAGCGGCACCAGGTTGTCGTGCGCCCAGGTCTGCGCGGTTCGGATGATCGCCGCCGCCGGATCCAGCCCGACCAGCTCGTCGTCCTGGCAGCGGGCCGCGGAGCTGTCCCCGCCCCGCGGAATCACCGATCGGCCTTTCGCCAGTCACCGGCGTCGATCAGCCCCTTGGCGCCCAGCTCCTCCAGCAGGAGGGCCACATCACCGCGCAGGGTGTCCTCGGTAGCGTCGAATTCCCGCCCCAGCGTGCCGAGGAGCTCATCGATGGTCCGCGGCGCCTCGAGCAATTCCCAGATGCGCGTGGCGGTCGGGTTCAGCAGGTGGACCTCGCGGGTCTTCGGATCGACGACCAGCGTCTCTTCATTCATCTTTTGAAACGGCAGAGACGTCGTCCGCTTGATCACGCTGGCGGGCCTCATCGTCCGGTGACCTTGAGCAACGGCGTCGCCACCAGCGAGCCGAGCAAGCGTGCAAGGTTGCCCACGCGCCCGGGCACGGGCATGGAGCGGCCGTCGCGTGACACCGCCGACACCCGCCCGAGGATCTCGGACTCGCGGCCGTTTTCGAAGCGCTCGATGGCGGAGCGGGCGTCACCCTTCATGTAGTACTTCATGCGTCGGGTCTTCGATCCCTCGGCGCCCGGCGACCCGGGAGCCCCCGATCCCAGCTCGCGTCGAGCGACCATGCGATGACACGTCAGGTGATCTTCATGCGGCGTCCGGCCCGGCGTCCAGTAGAGCACCACGTCGCCCGGCGCCAGACGGCTCTCGTCGACGGTCTCGATGAACAGGGCGTCGCCCGGTCGGAGCCATGGCTTCATGCTGGTTCCCTTGGGCTTGTAGGCGTAGTGGCCACTCTGCTGCAGCTGCCAGCGAAACTCCGAGATCATCTCGCGCGACGTCGGGGGATGGTCGGGCGGCGCGGGCCGTGGCACGTACGGCGCCAGGGCCGTTTCGAGGGCCGCGAACGGCGTCTCGCGCGCCGTCTCGGTCACGACGCCGGGCAGGTCGGTGCACAGGTCGATGGCGATGGCGAGGTTGCGCGCCGCCGTGTCCGCGTCCGTCTGGAAGCACAGGAAGCACGCCAGCAACCGCCACGCGGCCTCCGCCGGAGGGATCGCGCGCAGGCCGAGGTCCGGCGCCTGCTCGAGGAACGAGACCGCGCCGAGGGGCCAGCTCCGTATCGATCCGCCGCCGCGCTTGAAATCGCCCCAGAACGGGGTCCCGGTGATGCGCCATTGCCCGAGTTGTCCCCGTGAAACGGCCACCAGCTCGTCCGTCAACACCCGATCTGAATCGACGACCTTGCGAGCGAGCGTGCTCTTTCCGGCCCCGCTCTGTCCCGGGAAAATCACGCCCCCTTCGCCGATCCGGACAGCGCAGGCGTGGAACAGCGCACCGCCCGATCGCGGAAGGAAGACCGCCCACAGCACCCGCAGCAGCGAATCCAGCGCGAAGGGATTCATCTGGCAAGTCGCCTGCCCGAGCCAGGGGGTTCGCTCGTCGTCCCGGTCGCGCCTGGTCTGCGCCAGGGTCGCGACGAAGTCCCAACGGGAGACCCGAATCCGGTCCGTGGACTCGTCCACGCGCAGGGGGCGCGCGGCGACCTCGCCGGCGCGAAGGCCGCCGTCCACCAGGCCCGCGGCGGCGGTGAAGCCGACCGCGATCGAGAACGCGCGCTCGACCCACGCGGCCGGCGGCACCGAATAGGGGCCATAGCGATCGCGAAGCTGGCGAATGAAAGGGGCCGGCGCCTCCCCGAGATCCAGATGACCGACGAGGCCGCCGATCGAGAGCAGCAGGTCGTTCGGCGCTCGGCCGTCAGGCGGCGTGGCCACCCGTGCCGGGCTCACGACGACACCGGGTTCTGGATGCACTGCTCCAGCGTCGGCGTGTTCTTGCCGCACGCGAGGCTGTTCGACTCGAACAGGCGCCCGGTCCGCACGCGCGGCGTTTGCCACGACCGCTTGCCCGACGGGCGCGAAGCCGCGTCCGTCGGCGACGAGCCGGGCGCAGGCGTCTTCTCCGCGGGAGGCACCGTCAGCCCCCCTCGAGCTTGCGGCGCGATTCGCCCGCTGACTGCCGGACGATCGCGGCGGGATCGCTGCGCTCGAGGCGGGAGAGCGTCGGCGCGGCGGCGCGATCGCCGAGCTCACCGAGCGCCCAAGCTGCGTTGAAGCGGACGTACGCGCTACCGTCACTCAGCAAACGCCGCAGGACCTCGGCGCTCTCGGGACGGCGCAGCTTCCCCAGCACCCGGGTCGAAAACGAGCGAACGCGCTCCTCGGCGTCGCCCGCGGCGCTCTCCATGAGCGGCGTGACGAACGCATCCGGTCGCTCGGCGAAGGCCCGATCGATCGCTTCCACTGTCTCGGCGTTCTTCGTGACGATGGCAGCGTGCCAGCTTTTCATGATGGCCGCCAATTGTTCACTCGTCGGTGTCGCGATGGCCTCCGGCCATGTCGGCGGGACCGGCGGCGGCGCCAGCGAGGCGCCAAGGGCCGGCAAGGGCGCGCGCCGGGCCGTTACCTCTTCAGCCTGTTCGGCCACGGCGGGAGAGGTCGCCTCGGGGGTCCGCCACCGCCAAACAACCAGCGCCGCGAACAGCACCAACCCGACCAGCCCGGCCACCACCATCCGCGTGTTGCGGTGCTGGTTCCGACGGATGGATTGGCCTTTGGAGGTCGGCTTCACGTGAGTTCATTCAACCAAGGAGGAGGGCAGCGGACTACCGGTCTTCCCATGAAATCGACATCCCTGAAGGAGTCTTGAGCACAAACGCATTCAAGACGGCGGGGCAGACCCACGCCCTCCCACACCCGGGGCCGCGCTCAGCGCCTGGCCTTGGGAATTTGAAGCTTTTTGCTAGGACAACCCGAGGCTGGAGACCCGCGGAACGCGATCGGCCCCGATGACCAACGCCTCGTGATCAGGCACCGACCGCCACCCGGGGTGTCCTTGCCCGTTGTCGCGAGCCTCGAGAATCACGGCGCGAAGGGCATCGTGCGAGATGCGCCGCCCGTTGCCATCGTGCTGGGCGCGGTTTCGGCACACGGGGCAATCGGAGATCCCGTCGACCCGCAGGTACTGAAGCGGGTGCGACATCGATGTCGCCACCAGCGAGCGTCCATTGGTGGTCACGAGCGCCAGCTCGATCGCAGGTTTCGCCGCGCCGCTCTCGACGGGTGACGCGTCCGCGACCAGCCGTCGAACGAACGACAGCGTGCCTTCCAGCGCCGTCTTGATCTCGGCCGGTCCGGGAGAGGGGACGTCCAGCAAGCCGGCGTCGTGGAGATACGCGAGGAAGAGATGGAAGAGGTGCTCGCTCGGGGAGCTACCCCGGATGTTACGGCGCAGGAAGTCCGGGACGGCCTCAAGCAGCTTGTCCCGGAACACCTCGAAAGCCGGGACCGTGCCCACGGACCCGAACAACCAGGAGCGAAACCGAAACGGATCGGCGTTCTCGGCCGTGATGTTGCCCTGGTGCCCAAACCCGACCCGCGCGACCATCGCGTCGGCCTTCAGCTCGTGAACGAGCGCGTACAGATCGACCTCGGCGGCTTCGGCGCGCGGACGCTTCTGCAAGAGCACGTCGCCGCCCTGGATGAAGCCAACCGCCCAGCCATCGACCCCGCGTGGATCGCGCGTGTAAAGGGCGTTTCGGGCCGAGAACAACGCGCAGCTCAGATTCTCAGGCTCGTTCCCCAAGTACGCGATGAGGTGGCTCATGAAGATTCAATTATACGGCGGTTGAGGCGCGCGACCAGCCAAGACACGAGCTCGTTCACGATCAGATCGCGCTCCGGTTCGAGGAACAGCTCGTGGAACGTCCCCTCCGTCGTGGATATCTGAACGATCGGCCCCGCCGCGCGCGCGAACGCGATGGTGGCCTGGGCGTCGGCGATGCGGTCGTCACCCGGAAGCGCGATGTAAGTGGGGACCCGCAACGTCGCGGCACGGCGCAGGATATGCGCCTGGGTCGCGCGCGCCTCGTTGAACCAACGCCCGGTCGCGACGTGGTGGATCATCGGATCGGCGCTGAGGAGCGCCTGCATCTGGGGGTCGCGGGTCGCGTCCTCGACGCGAATCCCGCTCTTCAGCGCCAGCGTGGGCCACACCGCGCCCAGAATCGGCGCCATCAGCCGCTTCACGGCGGGAACGGGCATGGCCAAACCCAACCAGGGCGCCACCAGCAAGAGCGCGTCCAGGCGGCGCTCGGCCTTCAACGCGTGGGCGAGCGCGATCGTGCCCCCCTGGCTGTGCCCCAGCAGAGCGAGGGGCGCGCCCGGACAGCCCGCGCGGGCCGATTCGATGACCAAAGCGAGGTCGTCATCGAAGTCGGAGAACCGTCGCACGTAGCCCCGACGGCCCTCCGAGCGCCCGTGCCCGCGGCAGTCGAAGGCGGTCACGTCGATCCCGGCGCCGGCAAAGGCGGCCGCCACGTGTCGGTACAGCCCGACGTGCACCGCGAAGCCGTGCAGGAAGACGAGGACGCCTCGAGCGGTTCCAGTCGGTCGGTGACGCTCGACGTGCAGGTGAAGCCCGTCAGCGGTGGTCAAGGTGCGCTCCTCGACGTCCATCGGCATGCCGTCACGCGCTCGCTTCGGTTCGGAGCGGAGCGGCCGCGGCAGAGAAGTCAGATTTATGGCCCCCCCTCGGGGTCCGTTTCCTGGTAGATGTTGCCGCGGCCCAAAGGCACCCCATGCGCATAACGGAAATCTATCGCAGCATCCAGGGGGAGACCCAATACGCCGGCCTGCCATGCACCTTGGTGCGCACCACCGGGTGCGATCTTCGCTGCGGATACTGTGACAGCGCGTTCGCGTTTCACGGCGGCAAGGAGCTGACGATCTCCGAGATCGTGGCCGAGGTCGACCAACTGGGCGCACCGCTCGTCCTCCTGACGGGCGGCGAGCCGATGTTGCAGCGGGAGATCGGCGGGCTCGCGACGGCGCTCCTCGCGCGCGGCTACCGCGTCATGCTGGAGACGTCAGGTTCTAGACCGCTCGACCTCCTGCCCGCGGAGGTGGTGCGAATCGTGGACATCAAGACGCCCGGCTCGGGCGAGTCGGCGAAGATGCTGTGGCCGATCCTCGCTGGCTTGCGCCGTAGCGACGCGGTCAAGTTCGTCATCTGCGACGAGGCTGACTACCGATGGGCGGCCGAGGTCATCCGGCAGCGGGCCCTGGCGGAAACCACGGAGGTGCTGCTGTCGCCCGCGCACGGTCAGGTCGACCCCGGCGAGCTCGTCACCTGGATGTTGCGCGACCGCTTGCCTGCCAGGCTGAACTTGCAGTTGCACAAATACATCTGGTCCCCAGACGCCCGCGGCGTGTGAAATCCCGAGGCCAGCCGCCGGTCGCGGTATTCGCGCCGCGCTGGTTTTGCGGTGCTGGCAGATGTCCGCGCAATCGCATGCAATTTCGCCATTGACACGCCCCATCGGGCCCTGTTAGGTTCTGGCCGCTCGGAGCAAGGATAACTGCCCATGAATGCAGGGGAATTATCGAACCAGAGGCGTGACGAAGCAGGGGCGTGAGAAGACTCGTGACCATCGTCGGAGCATTGGCCGCCATCACCAGCTGGCCCGCGTGTGCCGCAAACACGCGGGAGCGCGATTCCGAGCAGTCACGCATTCGTTACCAGCTTGCGGCCGACGATTTTCGAGGGCAGCGGACGGAAGCCGCGCTGGAGGAGCTGCGCAAGGCGCTCACGATCGATCCAGAGAACGCCGATGCGTACAACCTGTTGGGTCTGGTGGCGCTGTCTCAAGGAGCAGAATACGTGCGGCAGGTCGAGTCGTTGGGCTGTCTTCACGGCGCGGACGCCGAATCGCTTCGTCAAGATGCGATGACGAAGTTCCGCGACGCTGAGCTGCACCTGCGGCAAGCGACGACCTTGCGGCCCGGTTTCTCCGACGCGTGGAACAACCTCGCGGTCGCGGCGCTTCAGCTCGAGAACTACGATGAGGCGATCACCGCGGCGCTGAACGCGTTGAAGGACGTCGCGTACCCCTCGCCGGAGCTCGCGCGCGCCAACCTGGGTTGGGCCGAGTTTCAGAAGAAGAACCTGAACGAGGCCTGGAAGGCCCTGCACGAGGCGGTTGCGCGCGCGCCGGGGTTCTGCGTGGGCCGCTACCGCCTGGCGAAGGTCTACGTCGAGCGCGGCCAGTATGACGAGGCCGCCGAAGAGATTGACGCCGTCGTGAGCAACGTGTCCTGCCCGATTCAGGAGGCGTTCTTGCTGGGAGGCCTCGTTCACCAGCACCGGGGCGACACCGCCGGCGCCCGCGGGCTGCTCGATCGCTGCGTGACCATCGCGGCGCGCGCCTGCCTGGCCGCGGAATGCAAGCGCTACGCGGGGATGCTTCAGTGACCCGGGCGAGACAGCGCCTGGCCAAGGACACCGCTGGCGCCTCGGACGCAGGAGAGGGGCTTGCAGGAGAGGGGCTTGTGATCGCCGCGGCGGCGCCGACCACGATCGCCGAGAAGGAACATTTCGGCAGCTTCCTTCGACGGGCGAGGGAGAGCCGGGACATCGTGCTCTCGGACGTCGCGCTCAAGACCAAGGTGGCGCGTTCCACGCTCGAGCTGCTGGAGAAGGGCCAGCTCGCCGATCTGCCCGCGGGCGTTTACGTGCGCGGGTTCATTCGCTCGTTCGCGCGCGCGGTCGGTGCCGACGAGACAGCGCCGCTGCTCATGTACGAGCAGGCCGTCGAGGCGAAGAGCCGCGCCGAGAAGACCCGCGACGTGACTCCCGTCGCCGAGGTTCCGGTCACGCTGGGACCGGGCTCCGACGATGAAGCGCTGGCGCCGCGCCGGGGGCTTGGCTTGGCCGTTTTCGTGATCATACTGCTGCTCATTGCCACCATCACCTTGTCCTTGCTGTTACGTCGGCCGCCGCCCACGGGCGAAGGGCTCAGCCTCGCCCCCACCCGAACGGCCTCGCAGGGTGCCTCGACGACCTAGTCGTCTGTCGGTTGTGTCCCCGCAGCCTCGAGTGGTCACACTCGAGTGATCCAGGAGTTTTCCCGTCCGTTGATTGCACTTCCGTGCTCATCTCTCGAAAGGAGTCCGCAATGAAGCCGATCGCCAAGCCGATCGCCGTCCGTTCGCTGGTTGTTTGTCTTGGTTCAGCCCTGTTGCTTTGCGTCGCGCCGAGGCTGGCGGTCGCGCAAACACCGCCGCCACCGCCCCCGAGCTACGGCGGCAACGGAATCGGCGTTGGCGCCTCGGCGTTCTTGTCCGGGCTGCAGGGCGTGCAGGTCGACTACGATCTCTATGCGTGGGACGTCGAAGGAGTCTTCGGCTTCGCGAACAGGAATGTCGGCAACGGGATGAGTCGCACGGACCTCGAGGCGGGCGTGCGCGGCTGGTATCACCTGCATCACGGCTCCAGCAGCGACTTCTCCGTCGGTGGCGGCCTCGGCTTCATCAACTCCAGCGGCGGCGGCCCTGCATCCAGCACGCGGACGCTCATCGAGCCTGGCGTGCGGGCGCGCGCCTTCATCACCTCGAACGTGGCCGTGCACGCGGTCCTCGGCCTCTCGATCGGGGTGGGAGACAACGGCAATCTGCCGGGCGGGACAGCCAACACGGGCGTCGCGCTGGCCGAGAGCCCGCTGTTCGGCGTCGGCTTCACCTACTACTTCCGGTAGCACGCGCCGGCGGGCTGCCCGTCAATCGAGAAGGCCTCCGACCTCGGAAGTGCGAAGCCCGAGGTCCGAGGCCTCCTCACCGAACGCTGCTAGACTGACGCGGCCGTGGCCGTCCTGACAACTCCCGCCATCCTGCTGCGCGCCGTGGACTTCGGTGAATCCGACCGTGTCGTCACGCTGTTCGGTCGGACCACCGGATCGGTCGGTGCCATCGCGCGCGGCGCGCGCAAGAGTCAAAAGCGATTCGCCGGGGGCCTGGGCCTGTGCAGCGTGGGCGACGTCGAGCTGCGCGAGCGCGGCAACGCCGAGCTGCTGACCCTCGAACGCTTCGACGCCAGGACGATCTACGGGGCGCTCGGCACCGACGTGGAGCGGATGGGACACGCGGCGTACGCGGCCGAGCTCGTCGCGAAGCTGTGCGCTCCCCGGCAGCCCGAGCCGCGAATCTACGACTTCTTGCTCGGTTTCCTGTCAGCCCTCGACGGGGACGGCGCCTCGGAGACACGCCTGCGCATCTTCGAGCTCGGGCTGCTCGAGCTGCTCGGCTTCGGCCCGACGCTTGGCGCCTGCGCGGTTTGCGGGCGGGTGGATCTGTCGACCGGCGCGGCCATCGACGTGCGCTGGAGCCCCGACCAGGGGGGCGTCGTGTGTCGGGGGTGCGCTTCCCGCGGGCGACCCATGCGCCCGGTCGTTCGCCTGGCGCTGCAAGAGTTGTCGCGCGCTCCCCTCGACGTGACGGGCGCCGCGGTCCTGTCGCCTGACGTGGCGCGCGGCTGTCGCGACGCCCTGCACGAGCTGGTGGCTGGCCACCTGTCGGCCCCGCTTCGCTCGCTGGAATTTCTCGCCAAGACCGCCACGCAAGGGGTGGCCCCGTGACCGCCGCCGCTCGTCCGCCGCTGCTCGGAATCCGCCACGTGGCCCTGTTCGTGGCCGACCTCGCCGTCGCCGAGCGCTTCTGGGTCGACGTGATGGGGTATTCGGTGGAGTGGCGCCCCGACGCAGACAACGTCTATCTCTGCGCGGGGAGCGACAACCTCGCGCTGCACAGCAGACCGGCGATGGCGGCGCTCTCGGCCGAGGACCAGCGCCTCGATCACATCGGGCTGGCGGTGGCCGCGCCCGCGCAGGTCGACGCCTGGGCGACCCACCTGGCGACCCACGCCGTGGCGGTGGAGGCGGCGCCGCGGACGCACCGCGATGGCTCGCGCTCGCTCTACTTTCGGGCGCCCGACGGCTCGCCGATGGGGCCGCTGGTCCAGATCATTTACCACCGGCCACTTTCCGAGTAAGTCTTCCTCGCCATGCCAGCCTCCAGCCTCGAATCGATCGTCAGCCTCTGCAAGCGTCGCGGGCTCGTCTTCCCCTCGTCGGCCGTCTACGGCGGCCTCGGTAGCACCTGGGACTACGGCCCCCTCGGCGTGGAGCTCAAGAACAATCTCAAGCGCGCCTGGTGGCGCTCGACGGTGCACGAGCGCGACGACATGGAGGGACTGGACGCCGCGATCCTGATGAACCGGCTCGTGTGGAAGTACTCCGGCCACGAGGCGACGTTCTCGGACCCGATGACGGACTGCCGCAACTGCAAGTCGCGCCCCCGCGCCGACCACGTCTTCGTGGCGCAAAAGGGCCGAGACCCGGTGGGCCTGGCCGAGATCAACGCCGCCATCGCCGCGGGGGAGCTCAAGTGCCCGAAGTGCGGCTCGACGGATCTCACCGAGGCGCGCCCGTTCAACCTCATGTTCAAGACGACGGTCGGCGCCGTCGACACCGGTGACGACTCCGGGCTCGCCTACCTGCGCCCCGAGACGGCGCAGGGGATGTTCGTGAACTTCGGCAACGTGCTCGACACCATGCGAAGGAAGCTGCCGTTCGGGATCGCCCAGATCGGCAAGGCCTTCCGCAACGAGATCACCCCCGGGAACTTCACGTTCCGGACGCGCGAGTTCGAGCAGATGGAGATCGAGTACTTCGTGAGGCCGGGCGACGACGAGGCGGCCCACCAGGCCTGGATCGACACGCGCACGCAGTGGTACCTGGATCTGGGGATGCGCAAGGAGAACCTGCGCCAGCGGGAGCAGGAGAAGCACGAGCTCGCCCACTACGCGAAGCGCTGCGTGGATCTCGAGTATCGCTTCCCCATGGGTTGGAGCGAGCTCGAAGGCATCGCGAACCGGACCGACTTCGATCTCAAGGCTCACAGCCGCGGGCCCAACAACCCGGACTCGATCGAGGAGCTGCGCTACTTCGATCAGGAGCAGAAGAAGCACATCGTCCCGTACGTCATCGAGCCGTCGGCGGGGGCGGATCGCGCCACGCTGGCGTTCCTGTGCGACGCTTACGAGGACGCGCTGGTCAAGGAGCCCCCGGCCGAGGAGGTCGCGAAGCTGCGCGAGCTCGTGCTGAGCTTCGCCAGGTCGGTCGAGAAGCGGGACAACCTCGACGCCGGGACCAAGGCGCGCCTCGGCCAGGCGGCCAGCGAGATCGCCGATGGGCTGCCCGGTTCCCTGCCGCGGCTGCTCGGCCTCTCCGACGACGCCGACGCCAACCGCATCGAGGTGTTCAAGAAGGTGCGCGGCGTCTCGGACAAGCTCGGTGAGGAGTTCACGCGCACCGTGCTTCGGCTTCACCCGCGCCTCGCGCCCATCACGGTGGCGGTCTTCCCCTTGAAGAAGAACGAGCCTCGGCTGGTCGAGCTGGCCCGCCGGATCAAGCGCGACTTGCAGGCCGACGGTCTGCGCACCGTCTACGACGACACGGGCGCCATCGGCAAGCTGTACCGCCGCCAGGACGAGATCGGCACGCCCTTCTGCCTGACGGTGGACTTCCAGAGCCTGGAGGATGGCACCGTCACCGTACGTGACCGCGACACCATGACGCAGGAGCGCCAGGGAATTTCCGCGCTCGGCGGGGCGTTGCGCGACCGGACGAAGTAGCGCCGCCGGCAGGGCGCTCGCGCGGATGTTCCCTGGGGCGCTTTTCCTGATCCCTGCCTCTTTCTAGTTGTGGGGAGTCAGGGTAAATAACCGCCCATGCCAAGTCTGACCAAGAGCCGATCCGCCGCGAAGTCGAAGTCGTCGAAACCGAAAAAGAAGCTCACGAACGGCCACGCCAAGGGCCTGTTGGCGAGCGCCAAGACGGTGGTGTTGAAGAAGGCCGCCGCCGTGAAGAAGTCCGTGGAGGGCGTGAAGGCGAAGGCCGGAAAGCGCGTCTACTTCTTCGGCGACGGGAAGGCCGAGGGCACGATGGCCATGAAGAACCTGCTTGGCGGCAAGGGCGCGAACCTGGCCGAGATGGCGAACATCGGGCTGCCGGTTCCGCCGGGATTCACCATCACGACCGAGGTGTGCACGGAGTTCTATGCCAACGGCAGGAAGCTGCCGAAGTCCCTGGACGCCGACATCCGCGTGGCGATCACGCGCATGGAGAAGGCCGTGGGCGCGAAATTCGGCGACGTGTCCAACCCGCTGCTCGTCTCGGTGCGCTCCGGCGCGCGCGCGTCGATGCCCGGCATGATGGACACGATCCTGAACCTCGGGCTGAACGACAAGACCGCCGCGGGTCTGGCCCTGAAGTCAGGCAACGAGCGCTTCGCTTACGACAGCTACCGGCGCTTCATCGCCATGTACGGCGACGTGGTGCTCGGCCTCAAACCCGAGAAGAAGGAGGACCACGACCCCTTCGACGTCATCCTGGCCCGCAAGAAGAAGGAGGCCGGCGTCAAGCTCGACTCCGAGCTGTCCGCCGAGGCCCTGAAGGACCTGGTCAAGGAGTTCAAGGCCGAGATCAAGGCGCGCGTGGGGGTGGACTTTCCGGAAGATCCTCACGCCCAGCTGGCGGGCGCCATCAAGGCGGTGTTCCAGTCCTGGCAGAACGATCGCGCGAACCTGTACCGCCGCCTCAACAACATCCCGGCGGAGTGGGGCACGGCGGTCAACGTCCAGGCGATGGTGTTCGGTAACAAGGGCAGCGACTCGGCGACGGGCGTGTGCTTCACGCGCGACCCCGCCAGCGGCGAGAACATGTTCTACGGCGAGTTCCTGGTGAACGCCCAGGGCGAGGACGTCGTCGCCGGCATTCGCACGCCTCAGAAGATCGAAGAGCTGGGCAAGATCCTGCCGGAGGCCTACAAGCAGCTGCTCGACATCCGCAAGAAGCTCGAGAAGCACTACAAGGACATGCAGGACATCGAGTTCACCGTCGAGAACAAGAAGCTGTACATGCTCCAGTGCCGCAACGGGAAGCGCACCGGCTTCGCCGGCGTGCGCATCGCGGTCGAGATGGTAGACGAGAAGCTGATCCCCAAGGAAGAGGCGCTCCGCCGCGTCGAGCCGGAGGCCTTGAACCAGCTCCTGCGTCCAGTCTTCCTGCCCGCCGCCAAGAAGAAGGCGATCGAGGAAGGGCGTCTGCTGGCCAAGGGGCTGCCGGCCGGCCCCGGCGCGGCCACGGGCAAGGTCGTGTTCTTCGCCGACGAGGCGGAGGCGCTGGCCGCCAAGGGCGAGACGAGCCTGATCCTGTGCCGCCACGAGACCAGCCCGGAGGACATCCGGGGCATGAACGCATCGCTCGGCTTCATGACGGCGTTCGGCGGCATGACCAGCCACGCGGCGCTGGTGGCGCGGCAGATGGGCAAGGTGTGCATCGTGGGCTGCGACGCGCTGTCGTTCGACTACCACGCGCGCACCATGCACGTGACGACCGCGAAGGGAACGGTCACCGTGAAGGAGGGCGACTGGATCTCGATCGACGGCTTCGCCGGCGAGGTCATCAACGGCCGAGTCGACACGACGCCGTCCGAGGTCATCCGCGTCCTCATCGAGAAGAACCTCGATCCGAAGGATGCGCCGATCTATCAGACGTACAACAAGCTGATGACCTGGGCCGACGCCGCCCGCAAGCTGCGCGTTCGCGCCAACGCGGACCAGCCGGACCAGGCCGACGCCTCGGTCGCGTTCGGCGCCGAGGGCATCGGGCTGTGCCGGACCGAGCACATGTTCTTCGGCGAGGGAAAGATCGGCCCCATGCGCGAGATGATCGTCGCCGAGACCGAGGCCGATCGGCGGGCGGCGCTGAACAAGTTGCTGCCCTTGCAGCGCGAGGACTTCGCCGGGATCTTCCGGGCGATGAAGGGGCGACCGGTGACCATCCGCACCCTCGATCCCCCGTTGCACGAGTTCCTGCCCCACGACGAGGCCGGCGTCCGCGATCTGGCCAAGTCGACGGGCCGCACGGTGGAGCAGATCCACCAGCGGATCGAGGAGCTGAAGGAATCCAACCCGATGCTCGGTCACCGCGGCTGTCGGCTGGGAATCACCTACCCGGAGATCACCGAGATGCAGGCCCGCGCCATCATCGAGGCGGCGGTCGAGGTGGCGGCCGAGGGGGTTCAGGTATACCCGGAGATCATGATCCCGCTCGTCGGCATCAAGAAGGAGCTCGACCTGCAGGCCGCGGTGGTGCGCAAGACCGCGGACGCCGTATTCGCGGAGAAGGGCCGGAAGGTCGCCTACACCATCGGCACCATGATCGAGGTGCCGCGAGCCGCGATGACCGCGGGCGAGATCGTCGAGTCGGCCGACTTCTTCTCGTTCGGCACGAACGATCTCACCCAGACGACCTACGGCCTGTCTCGCGATGACGTGCCCCGCGTCCTCGCCGCCTACCTGCAGCACGAGGTGTACCCGGGCGATCCCTTCGTCAGCATCGATCGGAACGGCGTGGGGGCCTTGATGAAGATCGCCGTCGCCGGGGGCCGGGCCAAGAAGCCCAAGCTCAAGCTGGGCATCTGCGGCGAGCACGGCGGGGATCCGGCGTCGGTCGAGTTCTGCCATGAGATCGGCCTCGACTACGTCTCTTGCTCTCCGTACCGCCTTCCGATCGCCCGCCTGGCGGCCGCGCAGGCGGCGTTGAAGGCATCCTGAGGCGTCCGGGCCGAGTCCAAAGCGGGATCATGGGACAGGTCGGCGGTTCCCGGCGAGCCGCGTGCCTCGTCGGGTTGCTCGGTGGCCTGGCGCTCGGCGGGTGCAGTCTGCACCAGGCGGGCGTCACGCCGCCGGATAACCGCGTCTTCTTCCCGAGTGGGGGCGCCGTCGACCCCGACGGCCGGTGGCTGTACGTCGTGAACTCGAACTCTGACCTGCGCTACAACGAAGGAACCGTCGTCGCCATCGATCTGAACGCGGTGCGCACCGACGATCCCCGGCAGACGGGGGCACCGCGCGAAACTTGGCAAGATTGCTCGACAGATCCCCGTTACGTCCCGGCCGCCAACCTGCCTCACCTCTGTTGCTGGGACAACCTCGATCCCTCGATTCTCAACTGCGACGACCAGGCGCTGATCAACCGCGACTGGACCATCAGGATCGGCAGCTTCGGCGGAACCCCCGTGATCCAGACCCCGACCGACGCAGCGGGCGACGTGCTCGATCGCCGCATGTTCGTGCCCGTCCGGGGTGACACCTCGATCACGTTCATGAACCTGGCGCGCGGGGTGCCCGCCCAGGGGCCGAAGTTCCTGTGCACGGGAGACCGCGTGCTGCCGTCTCCCGGAAGCGACGGTGCGTCGCCGCAGACGAGGTTCGCGTCCTGTGAAGACACCTGGAGGGTCACCCGCCAGCACGATCCGCTCGAGGACACGACGTTCAGCAATGTCCCCGACAGCCAGGTGCTCACGCTCCCGGACGAGCCCTACGCCCTCACGCTGGACCCCGACACGAACCTGCTCTTCGTCGGACACCTGCGCGGCTTCGTCAGCCTGATCGACATCAGCCTGGACGACCCGACGTTGAACCCCAGCCTGCTCGATCGCAACTCCAGCGTGCTGCCCGGGGACGCCAACGGCTCGGTGGGCGTGACCAGCCTGACCATCCATCCCAGCACCTCCGGTTGCGGCAAGGAGGTCTTCGCCACGTCGCGGTTTCGCCCGCTGGCGAGCTCCTTCGTGGTCTACGGCCTCACCCAGGACCGGTGCAACGGCGACCTGGGGACGAGCGGCGGGGGCGGGGAAGGCTTGGTCATCGTCCCCACCGGCTCCGCCCTGTCGACGGGGGTCAGCGGAAGCGACACGCGGGGAATTCAATTCGTGAACAGCAAGTACCTCCCCCCGGGCTCGATCTTGCCGCCATCGTCGCAGAATCAAGACTCGTCGCCCGACAGGGCCTTCTTGATTCAGCGAAACCCACCTGCGCTCGTCGGCCTCGATCTGTCGACGCGGCTCCCGCTTTCGACCATGGAGATCTGCCAGGGCCCGACCAACCTGGTCCAGCCGACGAACAACGAAGGACATCCATTGTTCGGCGTCCCGATGCTGTTCATCACCTGCTTCGACTCCGGTGAGATGTACGTCGTCGATCCGTCCGTGCCGCAGATTCGCTCCATCATCCCGGTGGGCCGCGGGCCCATCAACACCGTTTTCGATCCCACGGACCCCACGCGGGCGTACGTCATCGGCTTCGGCGCGAACAACGTCTCGGTCGTCGACCTCGATCCCCTCAGCCCGACCCACGACCGCGTCGTTCAGCGGATCGGTTTTCCCAACGCCATCCCGAGGGAAGTGGGGCCTTCGCTATGACCGCCTCGCGCGGCTTCCGGCCGAGCGCCCGGCGCGCGCCTTGCCCGGCCGCGGCGCCCGTCTGCGCGCTGTGGTTGGTTTCGACGCTCGTGGCCTGCAGCCAGCAGCCCGTCTACCTGCCGTCGCACGACTTTGATCGGCCCACCGACGTGGCCTTCGCCTGCGTGGAGGTGGCGGCCGATTCCTCCGCCACGCCAGTGGCCGCGATCGCCGGTGGCCAGCCGATGGACGTCTGTCACCCATCCGGCGCCGACGACCCCTTGATCGGGAAACCCTTCAGCGATGGCAACACCTACAAGACGTACGCGTTCGTGACGAACTCGGGACAGGGCGACGTCACGGTGGTGGACATGAGCTACTGCCGCAGCGGTGACGGCAACTGTCTCGACAAGAGCCTGCAACCCGGGGCGTCGCTCGTCGATCTGGATCCCAACTCGATCGGATATGGCTCGGTGCCCGTCGGCCGATTCCCCGAGGTGATCGACGCGAGCCAGGACGGCTGCCGCCTGGTCACCGCGAATCGCGGTTCGTGCGATCTGACCTTGATCAATCCGGCGGCCCTGCTGTCTCCGAAGCTGGTCGGGACCGCCCTTTCGCCGGACTACGCGAAGACGTTCATGGTGCGCACCGGATCGGGCACACCGCTGGCCGTGGCGCCGGGCGAGGTCGCGTTCGTGCCGCAACAGACCAACCTGGGAGAGCTGCGCGGGCCGGCCACGCTCTGCACGGCGGACGGAACCTTGGCCGCGCCCGTCGGAGACCCTCCGGCGACGCCGACCACGCGCGCCTCCTGGCACGCCGTGGTCACCTTCCCCTCGTGCGATCTCATCGCGCTCGTCGACCTGATGAGCGAGACCATCCTGGACTCGTTCCAGGTCTCGTCGCCCGACGGCAGGAGCTACGCCTACACTCACACCGGCGCCGAGCCTACCTGCGCGCGGATCGATTGCGGCGTGGGCGCCGGGACGTTCCCCGACGCAGGCGCGGGCGGGGCGGGCGGCGCCGGCGGCGCGGGCGGGAGCGCGCCCGGGACGGGCGTTCCCCTCGACGTGCAGCCGCTCGCCATCCGTCCCGAGGGCACGCGCGTCTACTTCGGAGCGACCAACGCCCCGGTGGTCGGCGCGCTCGACATCGTGGGCGACACGCTGGCGGAGCCCGCGCAGGGCAAGAGCACGCCGATCGCGAACGCCGGCGGCGTCGTCCGTCTGCGCCTGTCGGTCGACCCATTCTCATACGCCAACGGACACCTCCCGAAGGCCGCGGACGGGACGGACCCGAACGATCCAACCAAGCCCGAGCTCGGGCGCTTCGTGGCCCGGACCGACGTCACGGATCTGCAGTACCTCTACGCCATCGGGCGCGACGCCAGCATCCGGATCGTGGATGTCTCCCGACCCGACCCGACGGAGTGCGACGTGGGCATCGACCCGACGGCGGTCGATCCGGCCGACCCGCGACGAAAGTGCTTTCCCGTCAACGCGACCGACAACCCGCCGCGCCTGCCGCAGATTCCCTACCTGGCCGGCCTCCACTTTCCGAGCCCCCCCCAGGACGTCGCCTTCGCGTACTACTGGAGCGCTCCGGTAGACCTCACGGCGACCGCAGTGAACGAGCAGATCCTCAACGGCGCGTTCGCCTTCGTGCTGACCGGCGGCGGGGGCGTCTACGTCGTGAACGTGGACCCGACCCCGCGCCAGACGCAGCAGGTCTACTATGGCGATCCCAATGATCAGGCGATGCCGAAGGCGATCGTCTCGGCCATTCAGCCCCCGCCTCCCAATTCGGCCGGCCTCGTGCTGGCGGCGGGGACGCAGCCCGAGGCGCCGCTGCCGCTGCCGAACACCCCGCGCGACGCTAACGTGATCACGTTTTCATCCGGCCTCTTGCCGCAGGTCGGACCGCCAAGGGTGGACACCGCCCTGCCGATAACGACCTCGAGCGGTCCCGTCCTCGGAACTTTCCTCGCCACCACGACGCGCGAGAACGCCACCATCATTCCCTTCCTTCAGAACGGCGTCGCGACACCACCGGGGGTCCCCGTGCAGACGTACGTCTATTTTCCCAACCGGGCGACCGTGCTCCCTCAAACCTGGTCCATCCAGTGGGAGGGCGACCTGACGGGTGTGCGCAACGCCGGCGACCTCGATCTCGTCCGCACCCGCGCCGTGGACGATCCCAACGGCCTGGCCCTCGCGATCACGGACTACGGCGCGTCGTTCTGCTCGGCCGGAATCTTTCCGGGCGACATCGTCACCTTGACGGGATGTTCGGTCGACGGCAACTGCGGGCCGGGGCGCGTGTGCGTTCACAACCCCGACGCGCCGTCGGCGTCGAGCGGCTACTCCATCAACGGCCTCTGCCTGACGAACGCTGACGCGGCGAACCCCGCCGTGCTGGACGAATGCAGCGACCTGTTGGGAAGCTTCCGGCGCTACGAGATCTCGGCAGAGCTGAGCCAGTTCGGCGACAGCGGCCAGCCCCAATCGACGGTTGTCATCGTCCCCAAGAAGTCCGAGATTCCGGTCATCACGCCGTGCAACCCGGCCGTCGCGCACGCCTGTCAGCCGGAAGGGCGGCCCGATCTTGCCGGATTCAGCTGCGTCGGAGGCCGTTGCCTGATGAAGTGCGAGACGGACGACATGAGCGCGGCCGTCCCCGGCATCTGCGCGCAGCGGCGCGGCAGTGTCTGCGTCGATTTTCGCGCCACCGACGGTCACTTCTTCTGCGCCGACGGGGCGCCCCTGCCTGGCAGGTCGGAGTCGTGCGGCTTCGATCAGCTCTTCCCGTATTCGATCTCTGCCGGCAAGTCCTTCGTGGTGGTGGGCAGCGCCGCCGGGCGAACGGACCCGGGCACGTCCCTCGAGCTTCCGCTCGCGGGGGCGGGTGGCGCGGGTGGGGTCGGAGGAGCGGGGGGCCTCGCAGGCGCCAGCGGTGCCGGGGGAGCCGGCGCGGGCACGGGAGGCAACGGCGGGGGCAGCGGCCGGTGGCAATGCTCCCGCGATCGATCGGCGAGCCCGAACCTCGTGGCCCGGATTCCCCTCGACCTCGCCCACTGCACTGCCCCACAACTGACCATGTTCAATCCGGGGACGGACGTGAACGGGAAGCCCGCGCTGGTGCCCTCGGCCGACCAGTACAGAGCCATCTTCACCGATTCGACGCTGCCGACGCCGAACCCCTGTCTCATCGAATTCGGACCATCCACGAGCGGTTCCAGCGGGGCAGGGGGGGCGGGCGGCGCGAGCGGGCAACCCGCGGGGCCGACCTATTCGGCGCTGTTTCAGAATCGCGAGATCCGCTTCGTCCTGACGAACCTCGAGACGCTCGTGGGCGACGCCGTGCAGATTCGCTTCGGCGTCGACGGTGGCATGGTGGGACAGACGGTCGCGGTGGGGGCCGACTCGTCGATAGGCTTGCCCGCTCGAATCAAGGTGGGGCCGGTTCCCGCCTTCGACCAGACGATGCCGCTCACCGTGCCCGGGGACAGTTCCTTTCCGTCCGACATGCCGTTTCTCTTCGTGGTCGACCAGCGCACGAGCGCCACCGGCCGCGCCGCAACGCGGGGCCAGCTATTGAGGATCGCGCCCCGGCTCTCGGACACGAGCCCGGTGCCGAGCTATCAGTCGGCGGTCGACAGCAACAGCTACTTCCCGATCCAGTAGCCGCAGCCAGCACGGGTTCCGGTCGCGGTTCGGGACACGAACCGACCGGGAGCGGCGCGGAGTCCTTGCGTCATCGCTCGGGCTCTCCAAAACTTGACGCCCGCCACTGTAAGACTGATAACTACATGTAGTATTTTGTATTCGCCCGCGTCTGGGGCCTGCGCGCGTCCACGTAAAGAGAACATAAACCTCACGAAAGAGGACGAATCATGAGCCTCAGATACACTGGCGAAGCCACGATGGACGAACCCGCTCTTCGGGATGTCGAGCGATGGAAGGACAAGATCGAGGTGCGGCTCGATAACAGACAGGTTTTCTTTCTCTTTTTCGGCAGCGCCATGGTGGCCTGCATGCTGTTCGTGCTCGGCGTCATCGTGGGGAAGCGTCTGGAGTCCCGTGGCCGCGCAGAGGCGCCCGTGATCGAAGACCCGCTGGCGGCCCTGGATCGATTCGGGATCACCCCCCAGCCTGCCGTGACCCCGGCGCCGCTCACGTTTCCCCATGCGTTGCTTGGGAACAACACGACGCCGGCGAAGAGCGGGCGCCTCGAGCGGGCGGCCGGCAGGTCGACCCTGACGACCGGTCTCCCGACGACAGCCGCGGCGCCGAGCGCGCTGCCCAGCCCCGAGAGCGTGAAAAGGACGGCCCTCTTGCCCCGACCGGTGGCCGCTGCGGCCGCCGGGACAGGGGTTGCCGTCGCGTCGTCGACGAAAGCTCCGGCCACCACCACGCCGAGGGTCTCATCGCCCCGAGGTTACCCCGTTGGCTCGAAGGCAACCCCAACCGTGGCCGCGAAGGCGCCCGCGATGCCCGCCCGCCCGGACAAGACGAAGGCGAACTTCCTGCTGCAGTTGAGCTCATTTCAAGACCGAGCCGAGGCCGACGCCTTTGCCCGTCGCTTCTCGGCTCAAAATGCCTACGTCATCGCCAGTGAGGTCCCGGGGAAGGGCCTGTGGTACCGCGTGCGCGTCGGGAGCTACGGGAACCTGAAGGAAGCAACGGTCGCGAAGTCGGCCTTCGAGCGCGAGCACGGAGTCATCGCCTACGTCGCCGGTACCGGACCCGCTCAGTAATCGCGTTGGTGCGCGCGAGCTTTGCTCGCTCGCACCGTCCCGCGGGGGATTTAAAGGACCCTCTCAGGGTCCTTTGCTCAATAGCCGCGTTGGTGCGCGCGAGCTTTGCTCGCTCGCACCGTCCCGCGGGGGATTTAAAGGACCCTCTCAGGGTCCTTTGCTCAGTAGCCGCGTTGGTGCGCGCGAGCTTTGCTCGCTCGCACCGTCCCGCGGGGGATTCAAAGGACCCGCTCAGTACAGCAGGCCGATGTTCACGATGAACACGCCGATCCGCGTGTCGCCCGGCCCGGGATCGAGAGGCCACGCCCACGCGAAGCTGAGGTCGCCGACTGGGATCTTGATGATGATGGGCGACACGCCCACGTCGTGACGGAAGCTGGTCGCCGCCAGTTGACTGAAGGAGTCGGCGACGACCCCGTTGTCGAAGAAGACCGAGCCATACCAGGGGGGGCTGATCGGGAATTGCAGGTCGACGTTCTCGACGACGCGCAGGTTGCCGCCGATAGGACGGTACTGGACGTACGAATCCTGGAGGGGGCCACCGAAACCCGTGTTCGAGACCGTCTCGACGCGCGCCCGATCGAGCTTGAACCCGCGTAACGTCGTGTCGCCGCCAGCGAAGTAACGCTCGACCTTGGGGAGCAAGGATTCGTCGCCGAGCGGAAAGCCCTGGTCGTAGCGAATGGCGTGACGAAGCACCAGCCACTTGAGCAGGGGGACGACGACGGTCGATCGCAGCCCGAGCTTCACGAACGAGACGTCCGCGTACCCGAACGAGAGGCTACGCGGCGCCACCTCGGTCAGGGCCTCGAACTTGAATCCGCGGGTCGGAATGAGGCGATTGTCGAGGCGCAGCCACTGCAGATCGAACGACACACTTCCTACCGCGGTCCCAAGCGTGACGGAAGTCTGGCGTTCGTAAGGTCCGGCGACGGGGATCAGCACCTCGGTGTGCGTGGTGTTCCGCAGGTTGTAGTGCACGCTGGCGTCGACGCCCGGATACATCTCGCGCCCGAACCCGATCGAGCCGCCCCACGAGCGGATGTCGCCGAGGCGCACGGTCGCCTGCTGAAAGTACTGTCCCGAGATGTCGAATCGAAACAACGTGCCCCAGAACCGCCGGTCCAGGAACGTGGAGCTCACCCTCACCAGCGACTGCCCGTACTCCCCGCTCGTCAACAGGTTCCAGCCGTGACCGAACAGATTGCGATTGTCATATCCTGCGCGCACGTACCAGCCGAGGGGAAACGAGGAGTTGGGGGCGGCCTGCTCGGTGGAGCCGCCGCCGCCCACGTGCACGACGTTGTACTGGTCGTGCCGCTCCTCCACCTCGACCACCATCGGGACGACCGCCTGGCCCTCCTCCTTCCCGGGGAAGCTGATGGGGGAGGCGTTGTTGAAGAGCTGCAGATAGCCGAGGTTGCGCTGGCCGCGCTCGAAGGCCGTCGTGGTCAGGTAGTCGCCGCTGTGGATGGGGATCTGCTCCAGGATGGTCTCGGGCTTCGTGATGAAGTTGCCGCGGACGAAGATGGGCCCCACCCGCACCCGGGGTCCCATCTTGATCTTCCAGGTGATGCGAACCTCATTGCCGGTGCGCTCGAGGTCCGACTCCGCGGTGGCGGCGGGATAGCCCACGTCGCCGAGCATCCGCTCGAGGCGTCGGGCGTCCTCCTTCAACAGGGCCGGGCGGTACGGGATGCCGAGCCGCTGCGCGACCGCCTCGCGCAGGAAGGAGTCGGAGTAGGGCAGGCTGGCGTTGTCCGTCGCCGTGAACTCCTCGGCGACGACGGTGACCCGGGGGCCCTCGGTGATGGTGAAGCGCACGAAGATGTCCTTGGCGTCGCGCGCGACGGTCTCCGCGCCCGCGGCCGCCGCGCCCGCCATTCCGAACGTCTCCCGGGACGTCGACACCTCGCCGTAGGCTTGCACGTCCGGGAAACCCCGGGCCCGGTAGTGCTCGACGAGGCGCTCGGCGTCGAGCTCGACCTGCCGGGCGGTGACGTAGCCACCCGAGCCGAGCCCGATATGGCCGAGGAAGGGGAACGTGCGCACGGTGACGGTGTCGCGCAGCTCATTCGTGGGGAGCGCCTGGTTGCCGAGGAAGTCCACGGCCCGCACCTTCAACTCCGGGCCCTCGTCGACCACGAAGACGAGGCGCTCCTCGTTGGCGGCGAGGCGCTCGCGGCGCCAGGACACCCGGGCGAAGAAGTAGCCCTGATCCTCGTAGTACTGCTGGATCGCGTCGGCGCTGTTGCCGGCCTCGTAGTCGTCGTACGCGCCGCGCTCCGTGAGCGTCAAATGCTCCTTCAGGGTGCCGTTCGACTTGCTGTGATTGCCCTCGAAGGCCACGGTGACGTGCTTGCGCTCGTTGACGCGCAGGTCGATGGCGACGTTCTTGTTCTTGGCGTCGACGCTATGCTCGGGATCGAAGCTGCTGGTGATGCGGGCGCCCAGGTAACCGTCCGCGCGATAGCGGTCGACCACCTTCGCGATGTCGTCCCGCATCCGACGGACGGTGAAGGGCACCGGCGCCGTCCAGGCCTTCAGCGGATCGGCGTGACGAAACGCCTTGTCGATGTCTTCGGTGGCGAGCGCGCTGTTCCCCGCGACCGAGACGGGTCCGATCGGATAGCCGGGGCCCCGCCAGATCCGCACGTGAAAATCCACCGCCGCGGGCGCATCGCCGTGCGACGCCAGGTCGATGCGAACGTTCGCCTCGAAGTAGCCCTGCTCGTCGCGGAGGAACCGGATCAGGCGCTGGCGCTCGCGCTCGATGGCCGCGTCGCGCTCGGGCCCGGGCATGGGCAACGGGTGACCGGTGCGGATCGTGATGCGACGCTGGATCTCGTCCTGACGGATGGTCCCGTTGCCCTTCACGAAGAAGTAGCGGACCCGATCGTAGGGACGGAGGCGGACCCGGATGGTGGTGCCGCCGGGGCCCGGCGCCGCGTCGATGGCCGCGTCGTATCCGATGCCGTCCATCGCCCGGCGCAAGCGCGGCAGCGTCCCGATGGGCGTGCCGATTCGATCGGCGGGTCCCGACGGGACGAACGGCGTGCCCTCGGGCGCCACCGCCTTCAACAACGCGGCGATCGTCTCCGCCGGCTCGACCAGCGTGCCGGTGATCTCGTAGTGGGCAATGGTGCGCGTTGGCTCCGGCGCCGGCGTCACGTCAAGAACGGCGGGCTCCGCCCCTCGGGCGAGCGGCGTGGCAAGCGCCCCCCAGAGGGCGACCGGAAGCGAAATCAGGCGAAGGCGGTTCAAGCGGGTGGGCCCGTCAACGTGCTCACATTCTTATCGCGTAGTCCAACCGCAGCTCCATATTGAAGTTGATGGGCAACGTCTCGCTCGGGCCCTGTTGCTGAGACAGCACCAGACGCTGGGCGCCGACGCTGCCCGTCAAGTAGTCGCGCAGCCACTGTTCGAATTGCAGGGTCTGGCGGGACTGCCCCTGAAAGCCCCACAGGGCATCGAACTGAAAGTTGGTGTAGCGACTGATCCGCTTGCGCAGGCGGCCCTCGAAGCCGTCGGGACCGACCGTCAGCCGCAGCTGCAAGCCGAACGCGCGCTCGAAGGTGTTCCCGATGATCGGCTCCATCAGGTTCGCTATCGTATCCCGCGTCGCCTGGCCTGCAATGTCGAGACCGGTTCCGAGGTTGGCGCCCACGGTCGGGTTCTGGGTGGCCACGCGGTCGCTGTTCGTGGTGGTCCGGCCCGTCAGCAGCAACAGGGCCGTCTGATTCCGGTCGAGGCCGTCGTCGGTCGACAGATCGATCTGCATCTCCCGGACCGGCCCATGGATGTTCATCCTCACGTTGTGCTCGGCCCCCGAGGCGTCGATGACGGGATTCTGCGCCTCCACGTTGATCTCCGGGGTCTCGCCGTCGGCGAGGGACTTCGTCTCGACGAAGGTGATGTGATTGACGTTGGGCACCAGATCGAACTCGCCGCGAAGCACCGGGATCTGGAAGTGTCCGTCGGTGGGCCGGACCTCGCCGGCGAACACCGGCTGGGACAAGGTGCCCCCGACGTGGAGCGCGATGTCGATGTGAATCTCGGGGGCGATGTTGTTCTGCACCACGAACGCGTCCCCCAGGGTGCGGACGTTCAGATCGAGCGACAGGTCCTCGAGCAGCGGCTTGCCCTCGTAAAACGGTCGCACCGCAGACTCGTTGACCCGAGGGCTGAGGACGAGGTTGCTGAGCTTGAAGTCCTGCACGTAGCGCCCCGCGATCACCCGCAGCTCGCCCCCGAGCGCGAAGCCATCATTCAGATCTCCGTTCAGGTTCAGATCGAACGCCACATCGTTCAGCTCGAAGACGCCAGGGCTGCGGTAGGTCAGCTGCTCTCCGTGCAAGGGGAAGTCCACTTCGCCGATCTTGAAGGGAACGAGCTTCTTGATCTCGAGCCGCCCGGGGCGCACCCCCGCGGCGCCGATGATCAACGTGCCCTGGTCGTCGATGACGATGCGAACGTTGCGAAGCTGCGCGCCCGAGTTCGTCAGCTCGACGACGCCGCTCTTCACCTCGATCTCCGTGCCGGGATCGCGCAGGCGAAAGGTGATGGTGCCGAGGCCCAGCCAGGCCGTCAGGGTGGGGTTGTCCAGGCGCCCCGTGACCTCCGCCTTGATGCGGGCCCGTCCCTGCGCGTCGGAGATGGCGTCGCCCGCGAGCGAGCCCAGGAAGCGGGCGCTGATCTCGCCAGCGAGCTTGGCATCGACCGTCTCGGGACGAAAGCCGCTGCCCAACGTCGCCGTCCCGTCGAGCTGCGTGGTCGCGCCGTCGATGGTGACGGCCAGCTTCGAGACCGTCGCGACGCCGGGCTCGAGGGTTATGATGCCGGTGCCGAGCACGACGTCGGCGTCGAAGGACTTGGGTCGCAGGCGGACGGGCTGCCGAACCGCCAGTCGCCCGCGCAGCTCGGGAGCATCGAGGGTGCCGGCGGCGACGAGCCCGATATCGAGCGCCCCGGTCAGGCGGTCGACTCTCCCGGACAGGAAAGGCTGCAGCAGCTCGAGGTCCAGGTGCCCGTCGAGGGCGCCGGCCAGGTTGCGGCCAGAGAGGCTTCCGTGAGCGTGAAGATCGCCGCCGTTCGTGGCCAGATCGAGCTCATCGACCACGATCTGCTCTCCCGAGACCAGGACGTGGACGGGCTTGCTCGCGGTGACCTCCACGCGCTGGCTGGTCGGCTCCCCCGGCGCGGCCTCCACGGCGCGTGCGATCGAGAGGGACAGCTCGTCGAGCCAGGCCTCCGCGGCGAGGGGCTGTCCCGGGACGATGTCCAGCTGCACGCGCCCGGAGGCGACGCCCTTGCCATCCCCGAGGGCGACCAGCTCGGGGAGCAGCGTCTCGAGCACAAGCTGGCTGAACGCGACGGTGGCGTGAACCACCGGCCCCGCCGGCGTCAGGGCGGTGTGGGCGTCCACCCGCAAGCGGCCGAACAGATCGCCCTTGATCGCGATCGCCGAGCCGTTCGCCGCCGGCTCGGGCACGAGCTCGATGCGGGCGTCGCCGAGCTCCACGCCGCGGGCGCGCACGTGCGACAACGCGATGACACCCCCGAGCTCCGGACGCGGGACGGAGCCGCCCACGTGCAGGCTCGCCGACGCCGTCCCGGCGATGTCGAGCCCGCTGTCCACCACCCCGGGAAGGCCTGCGAGGGGGAGCCCCTCGACCACGACGTCGAGGGCCAGCTTCTGGTCCAGCGCCGCGGTTCCGGTGACGCGGACCGAGCCTCCGCCCTGACGTGACAAGAGCAGCTTCTGGATGGTGATCACCCGGTGCGCGAGCGTGAGCTCGGCCGGACCGAACGTGAACGACTCGTCCCGGAAGGACAAGGGCTGCCCGCCGGGCACGTGGACCGACGCGGCGAGCGCGTCCACCGGGCCTTGGGCGTGCGCATCGAACGAGACCCGTCCCGCCAGCTCGGGGACGCCGGACGCCGCACTCAGATCGATGTTCTTCACGCGCAAAGCAGCGTCGATGATCGGGCTCGGCAGCAGGCGCTTCGCCGACCTCTCGAATAGACGCACGGTTCCCTGAGCGTCGACGTATCCCCCGAGAAGCTCGCCCGACAAGGAATCGAGGTGAGCCACCCCGTGATCGAGCCCGAACCGGGTCTGCACCTCGGGCATGCGGCGTGTCCCCACCCCGACGCCGCGGACGACCGCGCTCCCGACGACCGCGGGGGACACAAGCGGCCCCGAGGCCTGGGCCTTGACCTCGGCGCTGGTGCCCAGCTTGGGGAGCCCCAGGGATCCCAGCAGGCGCGCCAGATCCGAAGCGAGCAGCGTGAATCCGAACGCCACAGTTTGCCTGGCGAGATTCACCTCGCCGATGGCCGTGGCGGTCGCGCCCGGCACGTCGACGGTGAGGCCGGTGGTGTTGACCCGCGACGGCGACGCCGTGGCCTGCCCGTGCACGCGAACCGTCCGCGGCAGCCCGGCGGCGCGGCGACGTTCAAGGGTGAAATCGATGGCGCGCACGGCGACGCTGGGGGGACCGGGACCGAGTGACGCGCTCGCGTGCAAGCTGCCCGTGAGCTGCCCTCCTGCCATGGGCTGCACGGCGCTCGGCACGAAGGAATCCGTCGTGAAGCGATCGAGCGCGAGGTCCGCGGCGAGCCTCAGCTTCGTCACATCCAGCGTCGCGGCCAGGGTCAACCGCCCGCCGCCCGGCGCCCCGAGCCCGAACCTCGAGACCCGCAGGTTCATGGCGCCGCCGTCGAACATCAAATCGAACCCCAGCCCCAGCGCTCGATAAGGCGGGTAGCTCACGTCGATCCCGGAGAAGTGGGTCGCCACCTTGATGGCCGAGAAGCTGTCGTGCAGATCCAGGGTGGCGGCCGCCTCGTCCCCGGACACCGTCAACCCGTCCAGGTGCTTTCCCGCGATGACCTGATTGAACGCGTCCGCGGCGTGGTGAAACTCGGCGTGAAGATCGATGCCGGGCACCGAGGTCGCCCCGTAAATCCCGGTGAAGAATCCACGCCCTACCAGCGTCGCCCGTCCGGCCTTCGCCTCGCGCAGGTCGAGGTAGATGTCGTCCGGGTGCTCCGGCGTCGTCGCGATCCGGTTGATGAACACCTTGTCGAAGGGCAGGAGATTGTCGTCCATGATGCGCAGCCAGCCTCCGCCCTCGGCGGCGATCGGGCCGGCGTCGAAGCCAAAGGACGGATGGCGTGGGTCGACGGTCGATTGCTTCAGGGAGGCGTGGGCGCGCGCGTGCCGCAGCTCGAGGCCCCAGGCTCCCGGGAAGTCGAACAGCGCATTCAGGTCTTCCAGATCGGCATCCACGATCTCGAAGAAGCTCCCCGGCCCCTTGGCCTCGGCATCCTTGGGCGCTGGCGTCTCACCGGCGGCCGGGCTGGGCGCCAGGGCGGCCAGGAAGCCGATGGCGGGCGACCCCTTGAGCTGGGCGAAGCGCCACGACGCCTTGCCGACCCGCAGGTTGTGAATCGAGAAGCTGCCCCCGATCAGCGTCCGAAGCTTCACCTCGGCGTCCAGGTGCGGCACGTCCAGCACCACCGTGCCCTCGGGATCGGTGATGCGCAACCCGTCCACGCTGATGGGGCTGGGCACGTCCGTGATCACGTCGACGAGGGCGCGCAGGCTCCAGTTCACCCCGCCGAGCTCGAGCTTTCCTTGGTTCTTGGGAAGCGCGCCCGAGATCATCGCCGCCAGGCGCGGCCCCTGCAGCACGATCGACGCGCCGAGGACGGCGATGGTGGTCAGCGCCAGGACGGCGCCGAACCCATAGCCGATCACTTTGCCCGCGCGGAATCGAGACACTTCGCCATTCAATGTGCCATTCTTCGCGGTCGGTCTCCAGACGGGCCGTCACCCGATGAACGAAATGTCTTCCAGCGAGCCCGCCGGACCGAAGCCGACGCTGTACATCGTGGACGCGCTGAACTTCCTGTTCCGCGCGTTTCACGCCCTGCCGCCGCTCACCACCCAGAAGGGCCTTCCCACCGGGGCGGTCTACGGGCTATGCCAGATGCTGCTGCGAATCGAGCGCGAGCAACGTCCCACGCACCTTTGCGCGGTGTTCGACGCCCCCGGCGAGAACTTTCGGCGCGCCCTCTATCCGCAATACAAGTCACACCGGCCCCCCATGCCGCCCGAGCTCGCCGTGCAAATGGAGTGGGTCCACCCGGTCATCGACGCGTTCGGGATCCAGACCCTCGCCGTCCCCGGCTTCGAGGCCGACGACGTGATCGCGACGGTCGCGCGCGCGGCCGTGTCGGCGCGCATGGACGTCGTGATCTGCTCCTCCGACAAGGATCTGATGCAGCTGTGCGGTGACGGGATCGCGATCCTCGACACGATGAAGAACCGACGCCTGGGCGTGGCCGAGGTGCAGGAGAAGTTCGGCGTTCTCCCCGAGCAAGTCGGCGATGTCCTCGCGCTGATGGGCGATGCGATCGACAACGTCCCGGGCGTCGAGGGCATCGGCCCGAAGACGGCCGCAGAGCTGATCAACCGCTTCGGGTCGCTGGCGAGCCTGCTCGAGCACGCCGCCGAGGTGAAGGGGAAGCGCGGCGAGGCGTTGGTCGCGGGTCGAGAGATGGTCAGGTTGTCCCGCGAGCTGGTCCGCCTTCGAGAGGACGTGCCGCTGCCCAAGACCCTCGCCGACCTTCACCGCGCCGACGTCGATCACGATCGGCTCGGGGCCCTGTTTCGTGAGCTGGAGTTCACCCGGCTGACCGACTCGCTCGCCCGAGGCTCCATCGGGGAACGCGAGAAGCCCGCGGTCCCCGCGTCGGCCCCGCCAGGAAACGGCGGGGCAGGGGAGCTGCTGGGCGGTCCCCCGCAAGCGCCGGCATCCGTCGGCGCCGCGGCGACGCCGGATCCCGTCGCCGCCGAGATCATCTCGGCCGATCCCCAGCAGCTCGCCGGCCTGGCGGAGCGGTTGCGCCGCGCCGGGCGCTTCGGGGTGGCGGCCCTCTGGGACGGACCTACGCCCGTGCGCGGCGAGCTGGTAGGGCTGGGCTTCGCGTTCCCTGACGAGGGCGGGCGGGTCTATCTGCCGCTCGGACACCGCTACCTGGGGGCGCCGGCGGCGCCGGCCCGCCCCGAGGTCGTCGCTCGACTGGGGGGAGTACTCGCGGATCCCTCGATCCCGAAGCACGTTCACGACTCGAAGGTGCTGGGGTTGATCCTGGATCGCGCCGGCATCGCCCTCGGCGGGATTGCGTCCGACAGCATGCTGGCTGCCTACGTCTGCGATCCCACCCGCTCCGCCTACGGCATCGCGGAGGTCTCAGGCGGCGCCGACATCTCCGATGTCGCTCCGCGCACCGTGTGGCTCGGCTCCGGCAAGACCTTGCGACCGGGCGCCGATGTCTCGGTGGAGGAGGCGGGCAGGCGTGTCGCCGCCGAGGCCGCCGCGACGTTGACCCTCGCCCCTCGCCAGGAGGCGGCGCTCACCGCGGCGGGGCAGGCGCACCTGTACCGAGACCTCGAGCTGCCGCTCGCCCGCGTGCTAGGCAGGATCGAACGCCGCGGAATCGGCCTCGACGTCGCTTACATCCGGGCGCTCGGCCAAGAGGTTGGGGCCTCGCTCATGATCCTGGAGCAAGAGATTCACCGGCTTTCCGGTCAAGCCTTCAACATCAACTCGAACAAACAGCTGGGCGAGATCCTGTTTGGCAAGCTCGGGTTGCCCGTGATCCGAAAGACGAAGACGGGACCATCGACGGACGCCGAAACGCTGGAAGAGCTGGCGGCGTTGCACGCCGTCCCCGAGAAGATCCTCGAATACCGGACCCTGATGAAGCTGAAGGGGACATACATCGACGCGCTGCCCGCGCTGGTGAATCCGGAGACCGGGCGGTTGCACACGTCGTTCAACCAGGCGGTCGCCGCTACGGGGCGGCTGTCGTCGAGCGACCCCAACCTGCAGAACATCCCCATTCGCACGGAGATCGGGCGACGGATGCGGCGGGCGTTCGTGGCCAAGCCCGGCTACGTCCTGGTCTCGGCCGACTACTCCCAGATCGAGCTGCGCATCCTCGCGCACTTCTCCGAGGATCCTTCGTTTCTGGAGGCATTTCACTCGGGGCAGGACATCCACCAGCGGACGGCGGCCGAGGTGTTCGGTCTGGCGCTGGCGGCGGTGGGCCCTGAGCAGCGTCGCATCGCGAAGGCCATCAACTTCGGGCTCGTGTTCGGCCAGGGTGACTTCGGCCTCGGACAAGTGCTGCGCATCCCGCGCGCGCAGGCCCGCGCATACATCGACAGCTACTTCCGTCGCTACGCCGGCGTTCGCGCGTACATGGACCGCGCCATCGCCGAGGCGCGCGCGACCGGCGAGGTGACCACGCTGCTCGGCCGGCGCCGGCCGTTGCCCGAGATCCACTCGGCGCGGGCGCAGGATCGCAGCTACGCCGAGCGCATCGCGCGCAACTCCCCGATCCAGGGCTCGGCCGCCGACTTGCTGAAGCTGGCCATGATTCGCATCGACGCGGCGATCGAGGCCGGGCAGGGCGCGGCCGTGGGCGCCGAGCTCCTGCTGACGGTTCACGATGAGCTGGTGTTCGAGGTCCCCACCGCGCAGGTCGGGGAGTTCTGCGCGTGGGCGAAAGCCCAGATGGAATCGGTCTATCCCACCCTGAAAGTGCCCCTGGTGGTCGATGTAGCCTTCGGCGCCACATGGGGAGACGCCCACCCCTGACCCCGCGCGGCCGACTGCCGGGGCTCGATTCAGCGGGCGGGGACGGTGCACGAATGTCTTGCCATGCGGTCGCCTCCCGCGCGCCGTCGATCTATTATTCCCACTTCCAATGATGCGGGCGCGTTGGCTTGCCCTTGTTGTGGCGTCGGTGGGCGCGGGGGCACTTTCCTGCCGCCCGAGCGCGCGCCCCGCGCCAAAGCCCGAACCAGCCGCTGCGTCGCCGGCGATTCCACCGAGCAGCGTGGCGGGCCCCGAGCCTGAAGATCCCCCGCCACGGCCCTTGCGCCGCTGTTTCCCCGACCAGCCCGAGTGGCAGGATGCTCCGGTCGCGGATCTGCTGGATCGCGCCGGCAAGCTCTTCGACGCGGACGACTTCGAAGGCGCCCTGGCGTGCTCCGAAGAGGCGGCCCGACAGGCGCCGCGCTCGGTCGAGGCCCATCACGACAGGGCTGCCGCCCTGCTTCATCTCGGGAAGATCGACGACGGCCGGGACGCGCTGGCGTTGGCCCTGGCCCTCGATCCGGATGACACCGAGACGCTCGAAGCGAGCGCGGATCTGTTCATCAATCAGCTGCCGGCCTCGGCCGACCGCTCGGCGATCGGCCTCGAGCACGCCCGCCGCGCCTTCCGCCGGGCCGTCGGACATGACCGGTCACGCGCGGCGCGCCTGGGGTTGCTCGAGGGCCAAGCGCTGATTGATCTCGGCCGCTCAGAGGAGGCGGTGGGGCGGCTGACGGTCTCGCTGTCGCTCGCACCCAAGCTCGACGCGGCCTTGTACGAAAAGGGGGTCGCGCTGTTCGAGCTGTGCCGGTTCACGGAAGCGCGGCGTACCTTCGAGAGGGTGGCGCCGAGCTCGTCCGATCGCGCCCACTCCGTTTATCACCTCGCGCTCATCGAGGAGCGTCAAGATCGCGAGCGCGACGCGCAGGATCACTTCGCCGAGGCCAACGAGCGGGATCCCGCGGCGTTCCCCGTCCCGCCGAGCGTCTCGGCGAGCGAGTTCGCCGAGCGCGTGCGACGCATCGTCAGCGAGCTTCCCGAGGACGTGCGCACGGACCTGACGCAGGCCCACCTGGAGACGGCCGAGCTCCCGGCGCTCGACGACCTGATCGCCGAGAAGCCGCCCCTCTCGCCGACTATCTTGGGGCTCTTCCGGGGACTTCCCATCGGCTTCGAGGCGGAGGTGGATAGCCGATCGGCGCCCGCCACGCGCGGCGCGAAGGGCCGCCGCGCCGCGAACACGACCGGCAGCGCGGCGCCCTCGGCGGCCGGCACCGATTCGAGCCCGCTTGGGCCCACGCAGTGCGGTCCGAACGATCGCGCAATCGTGTTGTATCGGCGCAACTTGCTGCGCTCGGTTCGCGACGTCGCCGCGCTGGACGAGGCGATACGCCGAACGCTCCTGCACGAGGTCGGCCACCTGCGTGGAGAGGACGACGGCTCGCTGCGGGACCGCGGCCTCGAATAATCAGGAAGGCGGGTGGCCGGCCTCCGGCCTCCGGGGCTACTTCTTCATCGCGTCGATGCGCGCGCCGCCCACCTTCTCGGCCGGCCTGCCCTGCAGCTTGATGTCCTGGGCGTCCGGCGGAAGCACGGCGTTGCCCTCGGTGACGACCTTGCCCTGATCGTCCACCAACTTCTTGTGGATGATGAGCCCGTCGGAGGCCCCGAAGCCGGCCATCGAATTGATCGCGAACGTGCCGGTGACCACGTACTGCTTCCCGACCGGGGTCACCAACGCCTTCGGCTTCCCGGTCTTCCAGTCCTTCACGGGATAGTCCGCCACCAACAGCGCGCGCTCCTTCTTGCCGTTCTGGGTGTCGGACATGAAGAAGTGGGGCTGATCGCAGGGCCGGCAGGCACCGGCCGCCACCTTCGGCGGCTCCTGGGCCGTCGGCGGCGCCCCCTTCTTGCTGGCCTTGGCAGCGGCCTTCGCGGCCTTGATCTTCTCCTTCTTGTCCTTGGCCGCGAGCGCATCGTTGCACTTGCGCTGCTCGGCCGGGCACTCGTAGATCTCGATCAGGTACGCCTTCACCTGGACGTCCTTGTCGAGGTTCTGCGCCATGTGCTTGCGCAAGCCGAAGATCGAAAGCTCACCCGTGGGGTAAGTCTCCGGGGCGTTGTTCACGTTGAAGTTCGGCGTGGGGGGCAGATCGACCTTGATCGGAGCCAGCTCCTGCCCCTGTCCAAAGGCCCGCCCGATGCTGAATGGCGAAAGCAGCGCCAATGCCAACGGCACCATCAGGTGATATATAGCCCGCCGTGTTCGCGACGGAACCGCGGCTTCACGAGGAAGGCGGGCGTCGCTTCGGTTGTCAGACGCCATTTCAGGGGACCCGAGTCGTTTCATGAAGCGCCTCTCCTCGGCAGCGGGTTGCAACGGGAGCGCCCTGAATAACACGTGGGTTTTCGAGCCGCAAGGCACGGCGCTCCCAACCTGGAGCGTGGTCATCCTCGTCGGTCTTGCAGTAGCCTCGCTGGCTTGCCGTCGAGGAACGACCAATCGATCCTCGCAGCCGCCGGCGGACGCCGCCGCTGGATCGTCTGATCCCAGCCGAGCGTTCAGCCTGCCCGCGGCCCCCCCGATGCCCCTCCCTCCGCTGCTCCCGGCGCCCGAGCAAGTGGGCGTTGGCTCCCACAGGACGAGCGGGGGCACTCTGAAGGTTCACCTCGAAGCGGAGCCGACGCACCTCGATCCGCTGACCGAGATCGACGCGGCGGCGCTGGCGGTGGTTGGCGGTCTCGTCTACGAAACCCTCATCGAGTGTCCTTCGCCGGGCTTGCCGGGGCCCTTCCGTCCGGCGCTCGCGGAGAGCTGGCAGGTCTCGCCTGACGGGATGCGCATCGCGCTCAAGCTCCGCTCGGGCGTGAAGTGGCACGATGGTTTCGTCCTCAGCGTCCTCGACGCGCAGGCCACCATCGAGCCGCTGCTGATGGCCCGCGGGAACGCGTCCCCAGCCTTGCGCGCGGAGCTTCAAGATGTCGCCGGCGTCGAGATCTCCGCGGACAACGTGGTGCGGCTGCTGCTGAAACGCCCTTCCAACTTCGCGCTGCGGGCGCTCTGCGACGTGCCCATCCTTCCCGATCATCTGTTGCGCGGGCCCAAGGCCGCCGCCAGCACGCTCGCGCGTCAGCCCATCGGCACGGGCCCGTTTCGATTCGCGGGCTGGGAGCGCGGCCGGCGAATTCGCCTCGACCGTTGGGCCGGATACTGGGGGCCGCCGAGCGTGCTCGACAACGTCAATTTCGAGATCGACGCTGACGGCGCCCAGGCGCTGACGCGAACGCGCCGGGGCGACATCGACGTGCTGCCCCGCATCCTCCCGGTTCACTATCCGGATCAGGTTGATGCCTCTAGCCTCCACGGTCGCCTGGCGGTGTGGCGAATGGCCTCCGTTCGCTGGGCGTACCTCGGCGTCAACCATCGCCGCGCGCCGCTCGGGGACCGAAGGTTCCGCCAGGCGCTGTCGGCGCTATGGGACAGGGGGCATTTTTCGCGCACTCTGCACGGGGACCTCGCGCGCCCCATCTCCGCGTTCCCTGCCGAAGGGTCGGAGGAGCCAGCGACCGGCAAGACGATCGCCGCGGCCGGGTTCGAGGCGGCGGGCTACAGGGACACCGACGCGGACGGCGTCCGCGAGCTCGACGGCAAGGCCGTGCGCCTGTCGCTCCTGGTCGTTGGCGGCGGGCGAACAGCCGCCACCGAGGCGCGCGGGTTCGTCCTCGAGGCCCGCAAGGTTGGCATCCTGGTCGACACCGTGGTCGTGGATGCCGCCACATTGATGGCGCGGGTCCGCAAGGGGGACTTCGACCTGGCGTTGATGGCGTGGCAGGGCAGCCCGAACGAAGACCCGGGGTTGCAGTTCGCGACCGGGGCGCCGTTCAACTACTGGGGCTACCGCTCGGCCGAGCTCGACGGGGCGCTCGAGGCCCTTCGTCGCGCCGACGACGCCGCGCGACCGGCGCAGCTCGCGACGGTCACGCAGATCCTCGAGCGCGATCAGCCAGTCATTTTCCTCTATCGTTTCGACGTCGCCACGCTGATCTCGCAACGGGTCCATGACATCGCCGCCGTCGCCGACCGCCTGGATCTTCGGCGCGTCTGGGTCGATCCGTGATCCCAGGTCCGCTGTGGGTCGTCCTCGGCTTCGCACCTCAGCTCGTCGTCGCCGAAGCAGCGGGGCCCAGTCCGCAGCAGACGGTCGTGGAATGTCCGTCCGACCACGCCGCGCCTGGGCCGGGGATCGTGGACCCTTTTCACGTGCCGCTGGCCGCGGCGAAGCAGCTCAACGCCAGCGCGCTGATCCTCTACCGACAGGGACGGTGGGAAGAGGCGCGCAAGGATTACCTCGCGGCGGCGGCGGCCGATCCCGACTTCCTGGCTCCCGCGTTGAACATCGCTTGCTCGTTCGTCCGGCAAGAGCGCTTCGGCGACGCCGTCGCCGCCCTCGAGAAGCTGCTGGATCGCGCGTTTCTTCCCTGGAGCGACGAGATCGAGACCGCCGCCGACCTCGGCGCCCTGAAGGCGCTGCCTGAGGGCAAGCGGCTGCGACAGTTGCTTGACGAGGGCCGTCGCAAATGGGCCGAGGGTCTCGACGCTGACCTGCTGTTCGTCGCCCGAACCCGCGCGCCCTTGAAGGTGGGCACGCCGGAACGGCACCCGGCCAGCACATTTGTGCTCGGTCCCCGCCAAGAGGTCTTTGCGTGGTCGCCAAGCACCCGTCGGTACCGGCAGCTCACGGCGGAGCAGGGGAGGGTGCTTGCCCTCGGGCGTTCCCGAGATGGCCGCCGCATCACGTACGCGACCGCCGAGAAGCTGATTGTCGCAGCCGAAGACGCGCTCCCCAAGCTGCGGGGGCTCGTGATCAAGGAGGTCGATCTAGCCACGCTCGCGCTGCTTGCGGAGGCGCGAGCGCCCGGCGACGTCAAGCGCCTCGAGATCCTGCGGGCGGGGCCGGGCTTCGCTTACCGGATCGATTCGCCACCGGGGAAGGGCGAGGCGTTTGCCATACGAGACGGCGCGCTTGCGCCGGCGGCGCTGCCCCGAACCGCCACGGTCGCAAGCGTATTGACCGGACAGGGGGCAGTGTCGGGCAGCGGCGCCGTCTCCCTGGCCCCGAATTGCGCCGCCGTCGCCAAGGATGTTCGTGCACCCGACGGATCCCCGGCGGTCCAGATTCGGCCCGACGACGTCACGAACGGCGTCCGCGCCGGCCGCGGCAAGGGGAAGGGGCTGCCCTTCATCATTTCGGGGCCATTCGGTGGCGGTCTGGCCGGATTGACCTTCCAGTAACCAGATCCTGCAGGAGAAAGTTGATTGTCCGAGAGCGAGAGCTTAATGTAGGCAAATGTCGTCAATTCACACACCACGGTTCTGGATCGGAATCGCCGCCATCGTCTCCGCCTCCTGGATTACGTTCCGCGTCCTCGACGCGGACGCCTCCCCGCACACTCGGACAGCCGCCGAGGACGTCGTCACGTACCAGGACATCGCCGATCCCGCATTGGCGGCGATGGTTCACCGGTTCGCTGAGGCTGCCGGGGCGGCAACCGCCCCTGGACGGTGATTTCGAGCCCAAGAGCGGCCAAGCCTGGTATAGACAACCCGCGTGCGTAGCATGACAGGCTTTGGTCGAGCGGCAGCCGATCTGGAAAGATCCGGCCGGGGTCGCACTCGTTGGTTGGTCGAAATCCGCTCCGTGAACCATCGCGGCTTCGACTTGAAGTTGCGCTGCCCCGAAGCGGACCCTGCGCTCGAGGTCGAGCTGTCACGCATGATAAGGGCCGCCGTCGAGCGCGGCTCCGTGACCGTGGTCGTTCGCGAAGAGCGCCCCGCCGCGACCAATCTCGACATAGACGTGATACGGGACACCGTGGCCTCGCTGGAGCAGATCCGCCGCGACGCGTGTGTGAGCGCGCCGGTCGATCTGGCGACGGTGGCGGCCTTTCTGGCCATCGACCCGGGGGCCACGGGGGGGGCGTTGCGCGGCGATGAGTCCTGGCCGGCCCTGCGCGTCGCGGTTGGCGACGCCCTCGCCGCGCTCGTCGCCTCGCGCGACGCCGAGGGGGCGTCTCTTCGCAAGGACTTCCTGGCGCGCGTCGCTCACGTCTCCGCCATGATGGCCAGCATCGAAGAGGCGGCAAAGGACGTTCCCCTCCGGTTTGCGCGCCGCCTGAAGGAACGTCTGGCGGCCCTGTATGAGGCGCCGGGATTCGACGCGGGCAGGGTGGCTCAGGAGGTCGCGCTGCTCGCCGAGCGGTTGGACGTGAGCGAGGAGCTCGTTCGTCTACGAACCCATCTCGACCACCTGACCGCCCTCCTCGACGAGACGGCGACCGTAGGGCGAAAGCTGGACTTCGTGCTCCAGGAGCTCGCCCGCGAGATCAACACGATCGGATCGAAGGCCCAGGACGCCGGGATCGCCCGATGGGTCATCGAATGCAAAGCGGAGCTGGAGAAGATCCGAGAACAGGCCCAGAATATAGAATGATGAGCATTGGCTCTCCTTTTCCCCGGCGGCGCGGGATGCTGGTGGTGATCTCGTCGCCCTCGGGCGCGGGCAAGACGACCCTGGCGCGCATGCTCGCGGAGGCCCAGAAGCTGGTGTTCTCGGTGTCGTACACCACGCGGGCGCCCCGTCCCGGCGAGCGAGACAGCGTGGACTACAAGTTCGTTTCGGAGGACGAGTTCTCACAGATGATCGAGCGCCAGGAGTTCGCCGAGTGGGCGGTCGTCCACGACAACCGCTACGGCACCGCCATTCACGCGGTCAACCGAGCGCTCGAGGACGGAACGGATTACCTGTTCGACATCGACTGGCAGGGGGGCCAGCAGATTCGCCGCCAGTGGCCCGACGAGAGCGTGCTCATCTTCATCTTGCCTCCGTCGATCGCCGAGCTCGAGCGTCGCCTGCGACGTCGGGCCACGGATTCGGCGGACGCGATCGCGCGACGGCTGGCGACGGCGAAGCGCGAGCTTCAACACTATGGTGAGTACGACTACCTGGTGGTGAACGACAATCTCGATCGCGCCTATCAGCAGCTGAACGCCATCGTGGAGGCCACCCGCTGTTCGCGAATTCGGGGGGCGCACATGGCCGAGGAGCTGCTGACGGAAGGATCAGCCGCGGGCCCCGGGGCGACGGTCATGCCCCTCTTGCCCGCGTCCCATGACTGAAGCCGTCCGGCAAATCGTCAACACTGTCTCGGCGTACGATCCCGCCGCGGACGTGAACTTGATTGAGCGCTGCTTCGACTTCGCGTCCGAGCGTCACGCCGGCCAGCGGCGCCGCTCCGGTGAGCCGTACGTGGTTCACCCGGTCGGCGTCGCCCGGATCATCTCGGACCTGCGTCTCGACGTGGCTTCGGTGTGCGCCGGGCTGTTGCACGATTGTGTCGAGGACACCAGCGCCACCGCCGAGGACATCGGGCGCCTGTTCGGCCAGGAGATTCAGTTCCTCGTCGAGGGCGTGACCAAGCTGGGGCAGATCCCCTGGACGACGCGGGAAGAGCGCCAGGCCGAGAACTTTCGCAAGATGCTGCTGGCCATGGCGCGCGACATCCGCGTCATCTTGATCAAGCTCGCTGATCGCGTCGACAACATGCGGACCCTGCAGTACATGTCGCGCGAAAAGCAGGAGCGCATAGCGCGCGAGACCTTGGAGATCTATTCGCCGCTGGCGAACCGCCTGGGTATCCAGTGGATGAAGATCGAGCTCGAGGACCTGGCCTTTCGCTACGTCGAACCGCAGGCGTACGCCGACCTGCTGGCGAAGATGACGGGCAGCGCCGAGTCCCGAGAAGCCTATATCGCCGAGGTGGTGGACAAGCTGAATGACGTTCTCAGGGAGGCGGGCATCGCCGGCCAGGTGTCGGGGCGCGCCAAGCACCTGTGGTCGATCTTTCAGAAACAGCGCAAGACCGGGCGCGACGTCGAACAGATCTACGACATCATCGCGTTTCGTGTGATCGTCGATTCCGTTCGTGATTGCTACGCGGTGCTCGGCGTCGTCCACTCGACGTGGACGCCCATCCCGGGGCGATTCAAGGACTTCATCGCGCTGCCGAAGCCGAACCTCTACCAATCCCTGCATACGACCGTCATCGGCCCGCGGGCGGATCGCATGGAGGTTCAGATTCGGACCCACGAGATGCACCGCATCGCCGACCAGGGCATCGCGGCCCACTGGAAGTACAAGGAGAAGCGTGGCCTCGACGAGCCCGACGGCCAGGCCTTCGCCTGGTTGCGCCAGCTCATGGAATGGCAGCGCGACCTGAAGGATCCCACCGAATTCATCGAGACCGTCAAGATCGACCTGTTCCAGGACGAGGTGTTCGTGTTCACCCCCAAGGGAGACGTGAAGGCGTTGCCGAAGGGGTCGACGCCCATCGACTTCGCGTTCGCGATTCACTCGAAGGTCGGGGAGCACTGCTCTGGCGCACGGGTGAACGGGCTGATCGTCCCCCTGCGGTACGCCCTGAAGAACGGGGACACCGTCGATATCCTCGCCTCACCCAACCAGAAGCCCTCGAAGGATTGGCTGAAGTTCGTCGTGACCAGCCGGGCGAAGACGAAGATTCGCCACTTCCTCCGCATGGAGCAGCGAGACCGGAGCCGCCAGCTCGGCCACGACCTCCTAGCGCGCGAACTGCGCAAGCGCGGCCTGGGCCTGGCCAATCTGGACCGCGACGGAAGCGTCGCCTCGGCCGCCGGTCGCCTGCACGTGGGTGGCGCTGAGGATCTGCTGGTGGCGGTCGGCTATGGGAAGCTCACCGTCGAGCAAGCCGCGAACGCCATCGCGCCGCCGCGCGAGCCTGAGCCCCAGTCGACCACGGAAAACGGCCTGGTCCACGCCGACGTGCCCGAAGCACCGCTGGCCGGCTTGCGACGGGCGGCGAAGCGGGCGATCGGCGGGATTCGCGTTCAGGGCGAGACGGACATCCTCATCAAGTTCGCCAAGTGCTGCAGCCCCGTCCCCGGCGATCCGATCATCGGCTTCGTCAGCCGTGGCCACGGGGTCGTGATTCACGCGCCTGATTGCGAGAAGGCCCTGGCCCTCGATCCCGCCCGCCGCCTGGACGTTTCTTGGGATGACGAATCGAGGACCCTCCGTCCTGTGACGGTCGAGGTGCAGGCGGAGGATCGGCCAGGCCTCCTGGCCTCGATTTCGCGTGCATTCACCGAGAGCGGCGTCAACATCTCGCAGGCCAAGTGCCGAACCTCCGATGACGGCAAGGCCGTCAACACGTTTCAGGTGTCGGTGGCCCATGTCGATCAGCTGAAGAGCGTCCTGCGAAGCCTGCAGGCCATCGAGGGCGTCGTGAGCGCCCATCGGCAGTGAGCTTCACGCGAGGCCCGGGCGGCGCGACGGCCGTTGTTTGACGCTCGCCCCGCGCCTTGCTAAGAACGCCCCCGCAATGGCTTCAAACACTCGTCAAACCTGGAAGCGCCGCGTCCGCCGCCACACCAACATGGGCAAGAAGCGCAAGGCCAAAGAGAGCCGGAAGTCGACCCCTTCGGCCGCCGAGCTGTTCGCGGGCATGGGCGAAGTCGGGAAGTGAGCACCAGCCAAGAGGCGCCAGAACCTCTTGGAAACGACCGTCCGGAACGACCGTCCGGGTTGACCTCGTTCCCTCAATCCGCGTAACATGCCGCAGCGACTCGGGCAGTTGAGGGATCGTCGGCCCGACGCGAATCGATCAGGAGCCGGATGAAACTCTGCGCGACTTGCCAGAACAAGTACCCTGACGACGCGAATTTCTGCCCCCGCGGTGAGTGTGCCGGTCCGACGGGTCCGCAGCGATTGGTTCCAATCGAGCCCGAGCCCCGGTTTGTCCTCGTGTCGAAGCTCGGTGGGAGCTCGACCGGCGAGGTCTGGCAAGCGAGTGACTCACAATCAGGCGCGGCGGTCGCCTACAAGGTGGTTGCATCCGCCGTCCTGCCGACCAGCGTCGCGGTCGACCGCGCGCTGCGCGAGCTGCGGCAGCTGCAGCGCGCGAGCAGCCCCCGCATCGTCAAGGTGATCGACTTCGGCAAGACGCCCGAAGGACGGCTCTTCATCGCGTCGGAGCTCACCGAAGGCGAGCCCCTCGATCAGATGATCATGCGCACCGGTCCGCTCCCGCTCGACAGGGCGAAGCGGGTCGTCGCCCAGATCGGCGAGGCGCTTCTCGACGCCCAGAAGGTGGGCGTCGTTCACCGGGACCTGTCGCCGAAGAACGTGCTCATCTCGCGCGACGACGAGGTGAAGCTCATCAACTTCGCGGTGCCGAGGCCGGTCTCCGACACCGTCTTCGGCGTTCCCGAGTTCATGTCGCCCGAGCAGTCGATGGGGAAGCTGATTGATCAGCGCTCGAACACCTATGGCGTCGGCGCGCTGATGTACCTGCTGCTCACCGGCCAGGCCCCCTTCGCGGGAAGCACGCCGCAGGCGACCATCGACGCCGTCCAGAAGGCCGAGATCACCCCGCCCAGCATCCGGTGTGGCGGCGGCCTGACAGCGGAGGTCGATCGGGTGATCCTGAAGGCGCTCGAGCGAAACTCCAGCCGCCGCCCGCTGACCATGCGGCAGTTCCTCTCCGACGTCGCGGCGCTGATCGTCACCGAGGAGCAGGCCGTGTCCGCGACCGCCGCGGGGAGCGGTCGCGATCCCGCGTTCGCGAAGACGATGATGTTCGCGGGGGGAGCGGCGGAGGTCCAGAAGCTCGTGGCGCAGGCGGTGGCGGCGAGACAAGCAGCCGACCCGGGAGGCGCGCCGCAGACCGGCGGCGCGCCGACCCTCGATGCCCCGTCGGCTAGCACGCTGGCACCGCCAGCGGCCCGGGGATCGGCACCGTCGCCCCTGGCCGCGCCAGCCAGGCGCGACGTTTCGGGACCCGCCGGAGGAACGCCGTCGCCCGCCGGCCGGCCATCGCACGGCGCGGCCGTCGCCGCGACGATGATCTCCATGCCAGTGACCGGACCGATGGGCGTGGTGACCCCATCGGCGGACGCGTCCCGGCCTACCCCGGCGGAGACCCCTCCCATCGCCCCCGTGTCGTCGGCATCCGAGCAAGGGGCGGGGCAGGGCGCGGCTGGCACAAAATTTCGCGAGACCCTCTGGTTCAAGAAGGGCGACGTCGACCAGATGGTCGCCGACGCCCGGGCAAAGGTAGAGGCTATCGTCGAGGCCAAGAAGGCGTCCGAGGCGGCCGCCGCGGCGACGGGCGAAGATCCGACGTCGCTGGCTGAGCGGTACACGGACGACGGCACGGTGACGGCCGACGATCGCAAGAACTTCTCGTTGCGAAGCGGCGGGACCTCAGTCGCGCCCCCGCAGGAAAGCGGCGGAACCGTCGTCCCGGGCGCGCGGATGACCGACAGCGAGGTCATCGACGAAATAGGGGGTGGGAAGCGCCTCCTGATCATCGGGATCGCGGTCGCCGTGGCGGTGGCTCTCGTGGCTGTCGTGGTGGTGTACGCGCGAGGCAAGAGTCGCGGCGACGCCCGGGCCTTGCCGGCGGTGACCAGCGCGCCGGCGCCGGTTCCAGCCGAGGCGCCGGCGGCTTCGCCCCCGCCGCCGCCGCCCATCATGGTGCAACCCGAGGTCAAGGCGCCGACCACCGCGGAGGACGCCAAGGGGGCAGCGCCGTCAGGGGAGCCGGCAGCCCCCAAGGCCAAGCCCGGCCCCACGCCCCGTCACCACGCCGTCGCGAAGAAGCACCCCGCACCGGTCGTCAAGAAGCCGCACCGCTGAAGCTCGCCGGGGTGTCCCAGGTTCAGGGAGCCGTGAGGCGCCGGCGCGCGAGGAGGAGGTCGACTTCGTGGACGAGCGCATCCTCGACGTCGGAGACAGGGGGAGTGCCGTCGACGCGAACGACGTTGGCGCCGGTGACGGCCAAGCGTCGGTAGTTGGCGGCCACCCGCGCGAGCGTCCCGTCGGCGTCATAGCGTTCCACCGGTCGTCCCGCCCCCAGGCGACGTCGCGCCGCCACGCCGATCTCCACGTCCAGGAACAGCGTGAGGTCCGGCTCGCGCACGCCCGCGGCCAGCTGCTCGACCCATGCACGATCGGCCTCGACCGCCTGATAGGCGAGCGACGACAGCTGGTAGCGATCCGAGATCACATCGGCGCCTCCCGCCAGGGCCGGCTCGATCTCACGGGTCAAGTGATCGCGACGATCCGCGGCGAACAGCAGCGCCATGGCCCGGCCATCGAGCCCGGTCCCGTCGGGGTTGGCATGGCCTCCCCGCAAGATCTCGCGCAGCAGCCGCCCGATCGGCCCTTCGCTCGGCTCGCGCGTGGTGAGGACACGGCGCCCCCTATCCCGCAAGCGGGCGGCGAGGCGGTCGAGCTGGGTCGACGTCCCCGACCCGTCGATCCCCTCGAGGACGATGAACATCGGCGCGCCGGCGTTTGGGGACTGGGTGCTCATGAACTAGAGTCTCGCTGATCTGCACGTAGTCGCCAGTCCCCTCCGCCCCAACAGGAATCGAATCGCAGGATGCGTCCACTCGCGCTTGGGTTGTTGGTCATGGCCGCGGCGGCCTCGGCGCAGTGCCGGCGGGAGCCGGGCAACCAGGTCGCGCCGGCGACGACGGCTGCCGGAGTCGATCCGCGCGATGTTCGCTGCGTGGAACGACCCGAGGGCTGCATCTTCTGCGATGGCAGGGGCTCGGCGCTGCCGCTCCTCGAGCCCGACGAGGCACCGTCCGCCCTCTGCGACCCCAAGGATCCGGCCGTCTGCGTGGAGTTCTGCTCCCGCCTGGCGCCGGAGTGCGCCACGCCGTGGTCACGTGGCGCGACCTGCATCCTCGCGTCCGAGGAGGAATTCCGGCGCGAGATCTTTCGTCGTGACACGAGCGACCGCCCGGAGATCGTGCTGCAAGGACGGGTCGCCGACGACGCGGGCCGGCGCGTGGAGGGAGCCAAGATCCGCGCGTGGTTTCAGGGCACGGCGATCGCGGACGAGACCAGCGGCAAGGACGGCAGCTTCCGGCTCCGGCTGCCCTCCGCTCCCGTCCCATACACGATTCGCATCTCCCATGCCGGCCTCGCGACGGAGATCGCGGATGTTCGCCTGGACCGATCTCTCACGGTGACGCGGTCGTTTCGGCTGGCGCCGGAGGTGACCCAGAAGGGCCGGGTGGTCGATGCTTCGGGCGCCGCCGTTCGCGGCGCGGACGTTCGCGCTTTGCGCGCCCAGGACGACGTGGTCGAGGTCGCGGCCGCCCAGACGAGCGATGACGGCCAGTTCGTCCTCAGCGGCCTCGAGACCAGAAAATACGTCGTCGTGGCGTCTCGCTTCGGGTGGCTGCCAGGCACCGTGCGAACCGCCGGCATCGCCGGGGCGCCTCGCGTGACGGTTCATCTCGCACGCACCGGCGTCATCAAGGGCGCCGTGGTCGACAGCGAGGGAGACGCGGTGGCCCACGCCATCGTGGTCGCGATGCCTTCGGGTGCATTCGGCGTCGGAAGCTCGCCGGTCATCTGGACGACGGACACCGATGGCAAATTCGCCCAGGATCGCTTTCGACCGGGCACGTACTATCTGTGGGGGCGCCACGGAGAGATGTTCGTCTACCCACCCGAGAAGATCGACGTGGGTGAGAGCAGCGCTGACGGCGAGATCGAGCTGCGCGTCGCCCACCGAGGGGCCCGAGTTCGGGGGAAGGTGTCGCAGTCCTCGGTGCTTCCAGTCGATCCGGAGACGCGGGCGGTGCTGGTCGGCCGGTCCCCGCTGGCATTTCCCCGCAAGGCCGTTGGCGAGATCGACAAGGCTGGTAGCTTCGTCATTCCGGGCGTTCTGCCGGGACGCTACGAGCTCTCGGTGCGGGTCGGGCCCCGCGTCTTGCCCATCATCAGCGGCCCCCGAGAGATCGAGGTCCCGATCGAAGAGGGCGCGACGGTGGATCTGCCCGAAGGGGTCGTGGTCCGGCCCCGTCCGGCGGAGTGAGCCTGCTTCAGTGAAGAACGCGCAGTCGGGTGAGGCAGTCGGCGAGAATACGGTGGCTGTCGCTCTCGAAATTGGTGAAGCGCACCGCCATCCCGGAGATGGCCCGGTTCGCGCCATCCTTCATGTAGTTGATGAAGTAGTGGTTCTTCACCTCGCCCACGGCGACCACTTCGCCGGAGCCGTCCGGCACCGGGAAGCACACTCGAAGGGTGGCGCCGAGCGGAAGGGGATCAGCGAGCTCGAGGAAGACGCCTCCCGCGGAGATGTTGCGAGCGACGCAGGTCAGATCGCCAAAGAGCATGGATTCGACCCGAACGGTGAACACCTTGTCGAAGCGAAGGTGCTCCCTGCGCTGGGGCGCGCAGACGAGCTGCTCGGCCCCTCTTTCGTCGGCTTCGGGGCTCCGCCCGGAGGAGTCTTCGGCGGCGGCATTTCGGGAAGGCTGGGCGATGGGCATGGCAACGAGGCTATCCTGTACGGTGATGAAGTCAAAAAACCTACATATCGTACCTCGCCGTCCACCTGGCGAATTTGCTGGTCTACCCTTTGCTTACTGACGGGTCCGTGTCTGCTCGCGCCGCCTCCCCAAAGCAGCAACTTCTCTGGATTGCGGTCCTCACACATGTGTTCTCCGGGTGCTCCTATCTGTTCGTCACCGCCCCGCCCGACAACCACGAACGGCTGAACTACTTCGACTGCACGCAGGGCAACGGCCTGCCCGTCATCGATACCGTGCTTGGAGGCATATACGCGCTCGCCAGCGTCGGCGAGTTGTCCGGTCGGGGCGCTTCACAAAGCACGTCCCAGACCTTTGAAAGCGTGGGCGCTCCCCTGGTTCTGGCCGGGCTCTTCGCGGCTTCCGCGGTCAGCGGCTTCGGAAAGACGAGCGACTGTCGAATGGCCCGGACGAAGCTGATGGTGCGTCTCGATCAAATGCGAGTCATGCAACCGTATCCGCCCCCGGCGACGCCAGATCCATGGCTGAGCGCGGACCCTCCGTTCGCAGCGCCGCTTGCTCCTCCCGGCCCGGCGCCCAGGGCGGCGCCTCCCGCCCCGGCTCGTCGGCCCGAACCCTCCGCGCCCACCGAGACGCCTCCGGCCCCCGAAACTGCCTCCCCACCAACGCCCCCCGAGGAGAGCCCCGCATGGTAAATGTCAGACAAATTTGTCAGATCCCGACCACTCCCGCGACGCGGCCGTCAGGGGGGCTGAACCGCGTTGGCGGGGGCGAGCCTTGCTCGCGCCCGCCGTACCGCGGGGGATCTGAAGGACCCTCTCAGGGTCCTCTTAAAAGTAGGCAGCGGGCACGCTGGGCCCTGGGGATCGCGGTGGCCCTGTCGGTGTGGTCGTTTGGGCACTCGCGCGCACAGGCTCAGCCGACCTCGCTGCCGGTGGTCCTCCTGCCGGCCTCTGGATTGAACGTCGCGCCGGGGATCATGGAGGCAGCCCGCGACCTCTTGAAGGACCATCTCCAGCGAACCGGGCGCTACACAGTGCTGACGGGGCCCGGCGCCTCCACGACGGAAGAGCCAACCGCGGCGATGGCGATCGAGCAAGCGAGGAGCGCGAACGCCCAGCAGGCGATGGTGCTGCGCCTGACCCACCTCGGGTCGTCCACGCGCGTGCGATTCACCGTGTACGCGCTTTCAGGCCAGGTCGTCTACTGGGACAGCATCGCCATCACCGGCGGCCCGGGCGACATGGACGTCGTGCTGCAGCGTCTCGTCCGGGCGATGGTGACCGGGAAGCCCGTCCGCGACAGCGCGGAGCTGGACACCGTGACGAGCGATGAAATGAGCTCGCTGAATCGTCGCACCGCGAACAAGACCTTCGGTCTTCACCTGTTCACGCTCTTGCCCGTCAACACGCCGGGCGACAAGTTCACCGCGGTCCCGGGCGTCGGTTTGTTCTGGATGTACGACGCCCGGAGCTGGATGGCGGACATAGCGTTTGACCTCGGCGGACACAGCGGCAACGTCATCGTCGACGTCGCGCTCGGCGCGTACTATCCGTTCTACCGCGACGACTTCACCCCTTACATCGGCGCGAAGTTGAAGTACGGATACTTCTCGTACGGCGGAAGCGGCTCCGCTGGCGTCGCTGTCGAGCCGACCGTCGGAATCCTGCTGGGCAGGACCTCCTCGGTCCAGATCCGCGCCGAATTGGGCTATTTCGTCGATACCTTCACGGAAGACAGCAAGACGACCGACGGCGTGACCATCGCCGGTCCTTCCCGGCTGTCGAGTGGCGTCGCGCTGACCGCCGGCCTCGGGTTCTGACCGGGCGCTGGCGAGGCGAGCCGCATCGACGAGCCGCCCCCCCAGCGTGCGCAGAGGGGGGGAGCAGAGTGGGGGAGATGACATCTCCCTCGAGCCTTGTTACGATGGCGCGGGCGCCAGAGTGGCGTCTTGCGGATGCTACCTGACGAGAGGACCACCCACAACGACGCGGTCACGCTGCCCGCGCACGTCGAGGCGTTGGTCGTGGCACCGGATCGCAATAGCTCGAGGCCACTCATCAGCTTCCTGCGGCAAGAGGGCATCGCGATCCGCGTCTCCGACGATCTCGACGCCGCGTTCGAAGAGGCGCTGATGCACCCGCCGGACGTGGTGCTGATCGACGACGCCGCCACGGGAAGGCGAGGGGTGGAGCTCTGCGAGCGCTTGAAAGGGAGCGTCCGGACGCATTTCGTGCCCACGATCATCGTCATGCCTGACGGGGATCACGACCTACGAGTACGTGCCGTCGCGGCAGGCGTGGACGCCATCTTCTCCCCTTCGGTCGAGGCGGGCGAGCGGCGCTCGCGACTGTGGGCGTTGCTGCGGACGCGGGCGCTGTTTCGCCGGCTCGATCGAAAGCAGCGCCATCAGGGCACCGAGATCGTCGAACGCCGCCGTTGGTTCGCTTACTTGCTCCACGACCTGCAGGGATCGATCGGGGCAATGACCGCGAACATCGAGTTCCTTGCCCAGTTCGCGCCGCCGAGCGGCGACCGTCGCCGACGCGACTTCGACGAATCGGTGCAGGATGCGGGCATCGTGCTGGACCAGCTCGTGCACAACGTCCGAACGGTGCTGGACTTCGATGGCTTCGAGGCCGGGACACTGGTACCCGTGGTGGCCCCACTGCGTATCGGCGACCTGCTGCGCGACGTCGTCGGCACTCTGACGAGGAACCCGCTCATGCTCGGCGAGATCGAGCTTCTCCCCGGCGCCGAGGAACAGGTGCTACGGCTCGACGCTCAGCTGATGCGAAGCGCCCTGACGAACCTTCTCATGCACTGCTTGAAGCACGGCTCGGGAAGGACCACCGTGGGCGTGACCAGCCGCCGGCGCGGCGCTCTCATCGTGGAGATCTGCTGCGCCGAGCTGAGCTTCGCCGAGGCGGACAAGCTCCGCATCTTCGAACCCTACAACCAACTCGACGATCGGCCGGTGGCCTATGGGGTGGGTCTGGCCCTGGCGCGCGCGGTCATAGAAGCCCATGGTGGCGAGATCTGGGTCGAGAGCTCCTCAGTCGACGAAGGCGCGGGATCGTTCGTGTTCTCGCTGCCGGTCACCGCCGAGCCCCGCCGCGGGAGACGCCTCGCGTGAGCATCGCCGCACCTGCGCGGGCGGCGCTCTTCGCGGGCGGCGCGCTGCTGGTCCTCGCCATGGCCGCGGCTCCCTGCCTACCGGCGTTCGGGGCCGTCGGCGGCGCGAAGAAGATCGAAGCCGTCTGCCGGACGTTGACCGGCGATGCGAACTACAAGGTTCGGGTGCAGGCGGCCCTGGTGCTCGGCAAGATGGCTGACCCGGACGCGGTCACCTGTCTGGCACGCGCGCTGATCGACCCGAACCGGACAGTGCGCGCGGTGGCCGCGGAGGTGCTGGGGCAGCTGGGAAGTGCGGACAACCTGACCGAACTGCGGGGCCTGGTGAAGAACGATCCGGATCCGTTCGTGCGCGCGCAGGCCGAGAAGGCCGTCGCGCTGCTGTTGACCCGGACAAAGGCGACGGGGCCGGCACAGGGCGGGGGCGGGCGCCCCAAGATCTTCCTCGCGTTCGGTCCCTTCAGCGGGGGCGTCAAGGCGGCGGCGGGAGATCCCGTGAGGATCGTGCACGACACGTTGCAGACCGAGCTGTCCAAGCTCCCCACCGTGACGGTCGCCGCCGGCAGCGCGCCGACCGGGAAAGCGGGCGGGGCCGCCTTCTGGATCGACGGGAATATCTCCCGTCTCGACGACGTGGCGGCGGGCGCCGGCAGCGAGACCTCGTGCGGCGTGAAGGTGATGGTTGCGCGTTGGCCCTCGAAGAGCATCATCTCATGGACCAGCGCGGAGGCCAGCGTCCAGGCGGGCAGTCGGCCGCGCGATAGGGAGAATGCACGGCGCGAGTGTCTGGAAGCGACGGCGTCACAGTTGGCGGAAGATCTCGCCAAGTTCCTCAAGGCTCAAGGCGGTTAGTTTCGGAGGCCCACACCATATGAACATCACAGACAGCGCAGCAGGAACCCCGAAATATCGCCGCAGGATGCGAAACTACCTGCTCGACGTCGGCCTGCAGGTCCGTTACACCATGACGATTGTCATCGTGGCCGTGTTCCTGACGTCGGGGTTGGGCTACAAGATGTACCAGGCGACGCGCGACATCTCGAAGGTGATCGAGCTGTCCGGCATGGCGGATCCCGCGGTCGCCGAGGAGTTGCAAGGTCAGTTCGCGGCCAGCGATCGGTGGGTGCTGTGGGGCATCGTCGGGTTCGGGGTGGTCCTGGTCATCTCGATCAGCGCCGTGGGGATCCTCATCACTCACAAGGTGGCCGGGCCGCTGTTCAAGATCTCCGGCTTCTTCGCCCGCGTGCGAGACAACCGGTTCGGCGCGCTGCCAGGGAGCCTGCGCAAGGGCGACGAGCTCCAGGAGTTTTACGGATCCTTCCTGGACATGCACCAGGCGCTGCGACAACGAACCGAGGAAGAAGCGCGGCTGTTGGGGGATGTCATCTCGGCGCTGGAGACGGGCGCGGCGTCGGGTGCGAGCACCCACAAGGCCGTCGACGATCTGCGCCTCTTGCGTCGCCGAAAAGAGGAGAGCCTGGAAGCAGGCTGACGCGACCACCAGGCGAAGCGCGATCGGCGATCACGATCGGCGCATGCGCGCGGCGCTGACCAAACACAGCCCGTGCAAGAAGAGGCCGGGCAGGAAACAGCACGCGTAGCCCATCAGCGTGGTCGCCATCCAGGCCACGCCCGTGCCGGCCCGTCCTGAATAGATGTGTCCCGCGCCGGGGATCAGCATCGACAACAGCACCGCCGTGGCGGGATTGTGGTTGTTGCGCAGCGGTTGCAGCAGCGGATCGCCGATCGCGATCGGGGGCGGGCCCACATGAAACCCCGCCAGCGAATACGCGCCCGCGCCGTCGGACGGCACGAGCGGCTTTCGCCCGGGATAGAAGTATTCGACGACGCCTTCGGTGCCAGCGCGCACCAGCAGTGTCCCTTGCTCGACCATGCGCGCGAGATGCCGCTCCGCACCCCGCACCGACAACCTGCCGAGGTAGGCGGCGTGAGCCGCGGTCACTGGCACCTCCGTCTCGAAGAGCAGCTTCAAAACCAGTTGCTCGAACTCTTCGAAATCCATGTCAGTCATTCAGGATAGCACAGGGATTTCGGCTGGCCCGGCGGACCGGGGAGGTCGCCCCGGACAGTTTCCTCGTCTCGAGGCGCTAGTTGACATAATATTTCTTATCGGCGCTTTTTCTGTAGCAGCCACATGAAAATGTCCGCTTGCGGCCCGCGGGCGGTGCTCGGCCCATGACAGCCTCGGGGGGCCCATATAGACTTTCGCGAGTGGCTGAGGTCGCGGGTCTCGATCGTCTCGCCGCGCAGGTGGAGCGCGACCTCGACTTGCTGTCGGACGAAGCCAAGGTTCACCTCGACGCGCTCAGCGAAGCGAACCGCGCCTTCGCGCATGCGTATCCCGGAGATCGCCCCACCCGCCAGCCGATCCACACGGTCTACGGCGGGGCGCACCTGTTCAAGGCGGAGACCACGCGCCGCCTCGGGGAGCTCGCGGCGCGCAGCATGGCCACCTACGCGCGCGACCCTGGCGAGCTGGCCCGCGGCGTCGGGCTTCGCGCCGGGGGCGCGGGCGACGCCCTCGACGCCCGCGCCTTGACCGCGATCTACGACCGCGTCGTCGCCAAGCTCGCCCGCGAGCCCGTCGAGGATTTTCGCATCGACTTCGAGGACGGCTTCGGGGCGCGGCCGGACGCCGAGGAGGACGCGACCGCCATCTCCGCCGCGCGCGAGACCGCCCGCGGGCTTCGCGAGGGGACGCTGCCGCCGTTCATCGGCATTCGCATCAAATCCTTCGGCGAAGAATGGAAGCAGCGAGGCGCGCGCACGCTCGAGCTCTTCGTCGCGACGTTGCTCGCGGAGACGGGCGGGCGGTTACCGGACGGCTTCGTGGTGACGCTGCCGAAGGTCACGCTCGCGGAGCAACCGCGCACGCTCGTGCGCCTGTTCGAGCTGATCGAGCGCCGCCACCGCTTGCCCGAGGGGACCCTGCGCCTGGAGTTGATGATCGAGGCCACGCAGGCCTTGCTGGGGGCCGATGGGCGTTCGCCATTGCCGGGCTTCCTGGCGGCGTGTGAGGGCCGCTGCGCGGGCGCCCACTTCGGCACCTACGATTTCACGGCGTCCTGCAACATCACCGCGGCCTACCAGACCATGGACCATCCCCTGTGCGATCTCGCGAAGGGCCTCATGATCCTGGCCTACGCGGGGACGGGGATCTTTCTCTCCGATGGCGCCACGAACGTCATGCCGGTCGGCCCGCACCGCGGCGCCTCGCTGACGCCCGCCGAGGCCGAGGAGAACCGCGCCGCCGTGCACGGCGCCTGGCAGCTCGCGCACCGGCACATCCGCCGCTCGCTCGAAGGCGGCCTGTACCAGGGGTGGGATCTCCATCCCGCGCAGCTCCCGGTCCGCTATGCGGCGTGCTACGGGTTCTTTCGCGAGGGATTCGACAGCGCGGCCGAGCGCCTGCGGAACTTCGTGGCGAAGGCCGCGCAGGCCACGCTGGTCGGCGACGTGTTCGACGACGCCGCCACCGGCCAGGGCTTGTTGAACTTCTTCCTGCGCGCTCTCAACTCCGGCGCGATCGAGCTCGACGAGGTCGCCGCCACCGGGCTCACTCGCGAGGAGTTCGAGCTGCGCTCCTTCGCGCGAATTCTTCAGGCGCGACGCGAGCGCCTTCGCCCGCCCTGAGCGAGCTCGGTCCGGACGCTCGCCACAAACGACGGTACGCTAACGAATCGCCCGCTTGCCGGCCGTCACCTCGGCGGCGAGCGCGGTGAGCTCCGCGAGCGACGTGGCGGCGTCGGCCGCTTGCGCCGAAACGCCGCCCGACTTCACGGTGGCGCCAAACGTCGTCACGACGAACAGCCGAATGGCCTCGGCTCGCTCCGCCGGCAACGCGTCCCCGTACGCCGTGATCAAGTCGGCGAGATCCCGGGGTGGATGGCCGGCGACGATGGCGCGGGCCCATGCGCTCAGCAGCTTGACCTGGAAGTTCCGGATCGGCCCCAGGACGGCGGCCGGGCTCACGCCGGGGGGCACGCGATCCTTCACGAACGGGGCGTAGATCTCGGGCGGCGCGATCTTGCGCCCCACCCCCTTCGACTGCGCCATCCGGTAGAGCAACGCGGCCACCACGCCGGGATCGCTCACCATCTCCGCAGCGGGACGCAGCACCTGGGTGTCCGGGCCGAAGACGAACGAGTTCTGTCGAACGGCCGCGAACCGCTCGCGCTGCGTGCCCGTCCCCGCGTTGGGCGACATCCGCCCCATCGGCCCTTCGCCCACCCGCCATTCGCGCCCTATGACCTCCATCGCCAGCGCGTAGCCGTCGACCAGCGCGCGCGGCAGGGGCGCCGCCGGGTCGAGCGCGCCCGCGATCCGTTCCGCGACCAACCGCCCGACGCGCCCCGAGGCGGTCTGGACGAACGCCGGATCGGACACCGGATCGTCGCCCACCTCGATCCACATCGGGTTGGGGGAGATCCTCCTCGCCCCGAAGGAGGCCGCCTGCTGCAGGCCCACCCCGCCGACCGCCTCCTCGGTGCGGGCGGCCCGGGGTCCGGCGATCAGCAGCACGGTCGGCTCGTTGGCCCGCGCCACGGCAAGCGGCGCGAACGGGTGGCCTTGCGAGCCCTCGCGAATCAGCGCCTTGGCAAGGTAGTCCGTTCGCAACATCTCGCCCAGGAAGCCGTCTTGCGCCGCGCGGTGAATCGGAATCGCCCGGGCATCGTCGACGGAAACCGGGCGTAACAGGCGCGGCGTCACCGCCTCCCCCGCGCCAGCCCCAGCGCCTTTCGCCGTGTCGGGCTCGAGGACCAGGTACGAGTCAGGCGGTCCCAGCACCACGCCGGAGCGACTGCACGACATCGCCGTCGCCGCCCACGCGAGCATGGCGACCGCCGTCAGGGGGAGCAGCATTCGCGCCTGGATTTTTCGGACGTCGTCCTCGCCGCTCGGCCCAAGACAGGCTTCCCTCATCGATGGGCAATCTACCACGCGCCCTCCCCCCGTGAGCCCGGACGCGGGTCGCGCTTGACGGCTCCATGCGACCCAGACCAGACTCCTGGACCATGACAATAAACACCTTGCAAACTGGACGATTCGCCGTGGTTCTCGCCATGCTCGCGGCCGGCTGCGGCAGTAAGGGTGGCTCCAGCCTCACCGTCGCCGACTTCTGCCAGCAAAAGGCCGAGAAGGAGTGTGGAACGACGAGCCCGCCCGGCGTCGCCGCCCTCTGTGTCGTGAGCAACACGGCTTGTGTCGCCCATCGCACGATCCTTTGCAACACGTGGGCGGCCGCGATTCAGACCGCGTTCCCCACCACCCGCCCCTTCGTTCCGGGTCGCGTCTCCGCCTGTACCAGCAAGGCGGCCAGCGTGTACCAGATGTCGCCCATCGTCCCGTCGCAGACCGATGCCCTCGACGCCGTATGTGAGCTGGTGTTCTCGGGAGCCAAGGTCGTCGGCGATCCCTGCACCAACGACTTCGAATGTGATCAAAACGCCAAGCTGATCTGCGACACGTCACTGGCCGTGCCGGTGTGCGCGAAGAACACGCCGATCAGCAGGGGCGCGTTCTGCGGGGTGTCTCCCGGACAGATTTGTGGCCCCGCCTTCTATTGCACCACGCCCGTCGGTCAGCCGATGAAGATGTGCGTCGACAAGAAGGCCATGGGCGAGACCTGTGACGCGGCGAACCCGTGCATCGACAGCCTCCGGTGCGGCCCCACCGGAATCTGCACCACCCGCGTCGGGGTGGCGGTGGCCTGCGCGACGAACGACGACTGCTCGACCGCGGCGCCCTATTGCGATCCCTACAACGGGAGCGTGTGCGATCCTGGCTTCTCTCCATCGCCCGGCACGCCGGAATGCATGACGTTCGGCGCCACGGGTAGCACCCCGGGGGCGGGCGGCGGCACCGGGACCGCCGGAGCCACGGGCAGCGCAGGCGGCGCCGGGGGCAGCAACGCAGGCGGGGCCAGCGGCACGGCCGGCGCGGGGGGCGCGGGGGGAGCCGCCTGACAGGCCCGACGCTTCGCCATTCTCTGTCGGTCGCGATCCCTCGTCGGGAGCGCGGCGCTTCGCGGTGAGTCACTTCGTGTTATGAGACGAAAATGATCTTCACCGACATCACGCAATCGATCGGCCGGACGCCGCTCGTCGAGTTGCGGCGCCTCGACACGGGGGGCGCGCGCGTGCTCGTCAAGATGGAGTCGCGCAATCCCTGCGGCAGCGTGAAGGATCGAGTGGGCGTGGCCTTGATCGCGGACGCCGAGGCGCGCGGCGTCCTCAAGCCGGGGGCGCTGTTGATCGAGCCGACGAGCGGAAACACGGGGATCGCGCTGGCCTTCGCGGCGGCGGCGAAGGGCTACAAGCTGAAGCTGACGATGCCCGAGCACATCTCCCAGGAGCGCGTGGCCTTCCTGCGGATGCTGGGCGCGGAGATCGTCTTCACGCCCGGCGCCTTGATGCGCGAGGCAGTGCGAAAGGCCGAGCAGATCCTCGCCGAGACCCCCGGCGCGGTGATGTTGCAGCAGTTCAAGAACGCCGCGAATCCTGAGGTTCACCGGCGCACGACGGCCGAGGAGATCTGGACCGACACCGCCGGCGATATCGACGTGTTCGTCTCGGGCGTCGGCACCGGCGGAACGATCACGGGGGTCGGCGAGGTCCTGAAGACGCGCCGGCCGACCTGTCGAATCGTGGCGGTCGAGCCGGCGGGCGCGGCGGTCCTGTCGGGGCGTCCCGCTGGACCCCACCACCTGCCCGGCCTCGGCGCCGGGTTCATCCCGGAGATCTTGAACCGCGCCGTCATCGACGAGGTCATCCCCGTCACCGAGGAGCAAGCGGTGCGGGCGCAGCTCACCCTCGCCCGCCGCGAAGGCATCGCCGCCGGCATGTCGAGCGGCGCGGCGCTGGCGGCGGCGCTGCTCATCGCCGCCCGTCCAGGGAGCGACGGCAAGCGCATCGTCGTGATCCTTCCCGACGGCGGCGAGCGCTACGCCGGCAGCCCCGTGTTCAACGAAATCTCCCGGGCGATCGGTCAGGGATGACGCGATAGAATCGTTCCCTTCGGCCCCGTAGCTCAGGTGGATAGAGCGCCGGTTTCCTAAACCGTAGGTCGCCTGTTCGAATCAGGCCGGGGTCACAAACTGTTACACGTTCGTCGGCGCCGCCAGCGGCGCGTGCGGGGGGACGCGGCGGCGGCGGAAGTACTTGAACATCGTCTGGATGATCGAGGCGACGGGAACCGCGAACAGGGCGCCGACGAGGCCGTAGCTGTGCTCGCCCGCGATGAGAGCGAAGACCACCAGCACGGGGTGAATCTTGGCGGCGTTGCCCATGATCTTGGGATTGAGAAAGTTGGCCTCGATCTCGTGGATGCCGATGATCCACAGCAGCACCTTGATCGCCCGAAACACGTCGAACCCACCCGAGGCGACGAGGGCTATGGCGACGATGGGGACCGACGACAGCACCGACCCGAAGATGGGGATGAGGCTCATGACGCTGGCCAGCCCCGCGAGCAGCAGCGGGTATTTCACCTTCAGCAGCAAGAGGCCGATATAGGTCAGCGCGCCGTTGATCAAGCAGATGACCAGCTGTCCCCGGATGACGCCCGACAGGCCCTGGTCGATGCCCACCACGATGCGGTCGTAGTCGGTCTGGTACTGGGCGGGGACCAGCGACCGCAGGAAGGCCCGGATGCGAACCATGTCGACCAGGATGAACGCCGCCACCATCAGGACCAGCACCAGGCGCGCGACGCCTCCGACCACCGCGGTGACGAACTTCTGTCCCCATTCGAGCGCCCGGCGGGTCTCCCCCTCCGTCGACTTCAGCCGCTCGCGGATCCATTGCTTGATCGAGCGCTCCCACTTGCCCACGCCGGCGGCCTCGGCAGTCTCCGCGTGCGCCGGACTGATCAGGTAACCGCCGCCGGGGGTTGGTTGAACCTCGAAGCGAAGCGCCTGCAGGTCCACGCGCATCTTGCCGTCGGGGAGCTGCTCGACGATCAGGCTGCGGTCGTGGCGCCGCTCGCGCGGGCGCTCGGGCCGCTCGACCGGACCGACCATGTCCTGTGGTGACTCCGCGGGCTCGATCACCACGTCGTTGTCCTGGGCTTCGCCGCCGGCCTCGGTCGCGCCGAATCGCTGATCGATCCACGCCCCGGCGCGCGGGACCCACTCCCTGTTCACGCGCCCGATGAGCTGCGGGGTCTCGCGGAACAGCCGCGCGAAATCTCCGGACAGCCTGGGAATGAAATAGCCAATGAAGACCGAGAGCAGCGCGATGATGTTGATGTAAAGAATGATGACGGCCAGCCCGCGCGGAAACGGCTTGCCGCGGATCTTCACGCGCTCGAAGCGATCGACGACGGGCGCCAGGATGTACGCGACCAGGATCGCGAACAGGAAAGGCAGCGCGACCTCGCGGAACGTGTAGACGACGAAGATGCAGAACAGCGCGAAGCCCCATAGCTTCGCGAACCGTCGCAGCCACGCCACGGTGCGCGAGCGCGGCGGCAGGGGCGCCCGCGGCGCATCATCTGGGCTTCGCGCCGCCTCCAGCCGGGGCTCCTCGGACATGGGTGAAGTAGATTGCACGCTGAAGCGGATCTGTCCAGGCAACTGGAACCCGCGAGCGCTGTCAGATCTGCACCTCGCCCCGCGAGCGGGGCGAGGTAAATCAGAAACACCAGCCCGTGCTACTCCTTCTTCGTCTTCGTCGACAGGGCCGCCAGCTTGTCGCGCATGACGTCGCCCAACGTCGCGGTCGGCGCGCCACCGGAGAAGCCCTGCGCGTCCGCGAGCTCCTCTGCGCGCGTCGCGCCACGGAACGACAGCCCGATCTTTCGCTCGGCCGTGTCGATGTTGATGATCTCCGCCTTCAGCGTCTCGCCGACCTTGACGAACTGCTTCGGGTCCTCGACGCGATCCTCGGAGAACTCCGACACGTGGATCAGGCCCTCGACGCCCTTCTCGATCTCGACGAAGGCGCCGAAGTCCAGCACCTTGATGACCTTGGCCTCGACGATCTTGCCCACCGGGTAGTCGTAGGGGATGCGATCCCACGGATCGGCCACCAGCTGCTTGATGCCGAGCGACACCTTCGGCTTCTCGCCGTCGAAGTCGATGTTCAGCACCACGGACTCGACCTCGTCGCCCTTCTGGAACAGCTCCGACGGGTGCTTGACCCGCTGGGTCCACGACAGATCCGACACGTGCACCAGGCCGTCGATGCCCTCCTCGATCTCCACGAAGATGCCGAAGTCGGCGATGTTGCGCACGATGCCCTTCACGACCGTTCCCGGCGGGTACTTGTCCTTCAGCGACGCGAACGGGTTGGGCTCGAGCTGCTTCATGCCCAGGCTGATGCGGTTCTGCCGGGGATCGATGTCGAGCACGACGGCCTCCACCGCGTCACCCACGGCCACCATCTTCGACGGGTGCTTGACCCGGCGGGTCCACGACATCTCCGAGATGTGCACCAGGCCCTCGATGCCTTGCTCGAGCTCGATGAACGCGCCGTAGTCCTTGAGGGACACGACCTTGCCGCGCACCACGGTTCCGGGCGGGTACTTCTCGGCGGCGTGGGTCCACGGATCCTCGCTGATCTGCTTCAGGCCCAGGCTGACCCGCTCGGTCTCGACGTTGAATTTCAGCACCTTCACGCGCACGTGATCGCCCACCTGGAACAGCTCCGACGGATGCGTGACCCGCCCCCAGGACATGTCGGTGATGTGCAGCAGGCCGTCGATGCCCCCGAGGTCGATGAACGCGCCGTACTCGGTGAGGTTCTTGACGATCCCCTCGACGATCTGGCCCTCCTTCAGCTTCTCGAGCGTCATGCCCTTCAGCTCGGCGCGCTCCTTCTCCAGCAGCACGCGCCGGGACAGCACGATGTTGCCGCGCTTCTTGTTGAACTTGATGACCTTGAAGCGATGCGACTTGCCGATGAACGCGTCCAGGTTGCGCACCGGACGCAGGTCCACCTGCGAGCCGGGCAAGAAGGCCTTCACGCCGCCGCGGATGGTGACGGACAGGCCGCCCTTCACGCGGGCGCTGATGGTGCCCTCGATCAGCTCGTCGCGCTCGCAGGCGCCTGAGATCTCGTCCCACACCTTGAGACGATCAGCCTTCTCCTTCGAGAGGACGCACAGCCCATTTTCGTCTTCGCGGGTCTCGAGGAAGACGTCGATCTCGTCGCCCTCCTTGACGCTCACGCCGGTGTCGGAGTGGCCGAACTCGTAGAGCGGGATCGTTCCCTCGGACTTGTAGCCAATGTCGACGACGACGTGATCCTTGCCGACGTGAATGACCTTGCCCTTGACGATGTCACCTTCCTTGAAGGTGTCGTTCTTGAGGGACTCCTCGAACAGAGCGGCGAAATTCTCTTCGAGAGGATTGGAGCTCGTGCCGCCCGTGTCAGTAGAAACCATTCGTTGCCTTTCGTGCCTGATCGCATACGGTCCCCGATCGCCGTCGATCGAGGAGCTAGGGTACCCTTCGACGCGCCCGACCATCCGGGCGCCCGAAGGCGGCGTAGATAGCGCCGCACCAAGGCGAAGTCAAACTACAAAGGTGGCGCGGATTTGTGTCTCCCAGCCTCCTAGCCGCCTCGCCGCCGAACTTCGGCGCAGAGCAGGTCGACGACCTCGGCCGGCGTCATGGAATCCGAGTCGACCTGGAGGGCGTCCTCGGCCCGGCGCAGCGGCGCCGCGGCGCGGGTGGTGTCGCGCTCGTCACGTGCGACGATGTCGTCCAAAACGGCCTTCTCATCCACGGTTCGGCCGGCCGCGCGCAGCTCCGCCGCCCGCCGGTGGGCGCGCTCGGCCGCGGCGGCGGTCAGGAAGAACTTGGCCTCCGCGTTCGGGAACACGACCGTCCCGACGTCGCGTCCCTCGACCACGACCCCACCGGCCTCCCCCAGGCGCCGCTGCAGATCCAGCAGCGCGGCGCGCACCTCGGGCAGCGCCGACACGCGCGACGCGCCATCCGAGATCTCCGGCGCCCGGATGTCCGCCGTGACGTCGTCCGCCCCGAGATACACGCGGTTGACCCCGTCTATGAAGCGAAACCGGATATCCAGCCCGACCGCCAGCGCGGCGAGGGCCGGGCCGTCCTGCCACGAGAGGGCCGCGGCCCGGGCGGCGAGCGCCAGGGCCCGATAGATCGCCCCGGTATCGAGCAGGGAATAGCCGAGACGTTCCGCGAGCATCCTCGCGGTCGTCGACTTCCCGGCCCCCGCGGGGCCATCGATCGCCACCACGAGTCGCGCGGTGCCAGCTGAGGTCGAGGACATCGACCGAGCACCCTAACACGCCCGCGTCGCGCCGTAGCGGATGCCAGTGGAAACCCGCAGCGCTCGGGCCGGGGCTGACCGAGAGCGAAGCGTGTTACGATCGCGCCGCGTGCGACAGCTGACGAAGGTTGGCCCCCTGCTTGGTCTGCTGACATTGGGGTGCGGCCGCGGGTCGCCCGCGCTCCCCCCAGGCCCAGCAGCCGGCGATCCCGTGGTGGCCCGCGCGGGCGCCGCGGCCATTCATGCTTCCGAGCTGGTGGAGGACATGAAGGGTCGCCCAGGTCTCGACGCGCGGCGCGCCGTGGAAGCGCGCATCGACTTCGAGCTTCTGGCTCAGGCGGCGGCCCGCGCGGGTGGCCTGGCACCAACGTCAGACGACGTCGAGGCGGTCAAGACCATGGAGGTCCAGCGCCTGATCGAACGCGAGGTCGAGCCGCAGCTCGGCATCGACGCCATCCCACAGGAGGAGGTTCGGGCGCTCTACGAACGGGGCAAGCGCAGGTACGTGCACGGTCGGCTCGTACAGGCGACGGTCCTCTGCGTCTTCACCGGCGCCCGGATGAAGGCGGAGCCGCGCGCACGGGCGGAGCGAGTGGCGCAGGAGCTGTCGGCCTATCTCGAAGCACACCCCGCGCGCCTCCCCGCAGACTTCGACGCGTTGGCCAAGCAAGCAGCATGGGCCGATCGCAAGGTGAACGTCGCCACGGTCTGGCAAGACGAGGAGCGGGACGAACCATTCCCGCTCGTCGTGGCGCGAGCCCTGGCTCGGCTCCAGAAGCCCGGTCAACAGACCCCGCTCGTCGGCGACGAGACCGGCTACTACATTGCGATGTACGTGGACGAGCGGCCGCCCGAGCGAAGGTCCTTCGCCGAGGTGGAGGCCAGCCTGCGACAGGAGATGTTCGAGCCCTGGCGCCGGCATCGCTTCCTGCGCCTCACCGCGGACCTCGCGGCCGGCCACGACATCGCCGTCTTCCCCGAGACGCTCGCGGCGGCGGCCCAAACGGAGAACTGATCCGGAGCTCAGGCCTTCCGAAATCGCGAGATCGGGGGCGAGGCGAACTCCTTGTCAGGATGGAGCTCCTTCGCGCGAATCAACAGGAGATCCTCGGTCTCGGGCCGCTTGGGATCCGGCAGGCAACACTCGACCGGACAGACCGCCTGGCAAGCTTCGTGATCGTGAAACCCAACGCACTCGGTGCACAGCTTGGGATCGATGACGTAGATGTCCTCGCCCTCGCTGATCGCCTCATTCGGGCACTCGGGCTCGCACGCCCCGCAATTGATGCATTCCTCGGTGATGTAGGTGGCCATCGTTCGGCGGTATATCTCCCATGCTCGGCGGACGTATGCAAACTTTGGGACGGGTCAAACCCGGCTCGTCCCGCTGACCGAACCGGTGCCCGCCATCTGGCGGGCGCGGCTGTCAGGCCTCGGCGCGTTTCTCGGTGAGAACCGAGGCGCGCGCGCGTTTACCGTCAGGGCCGGAGCGCAGGCTGACACCCACCAGCTTGGAAACGCCTGGCTCCTCCATGGTGATTCCGCACAGCCGGTCGGCGATCTCCATGGTGCGCCGGTTGTGGCTGATGATGATGAACTGCGACCGGTCGGTCATGGCGCGAACCATCTCGTTGAAGCGCCCCACGTTCGCCTCGTCGAGCGGCGCGTCCACCTCATCGAGCACGCAGAACGGCGACGGCTTCACCAGGAAGATCGCGAACAGCAGCGAAACGGCGGTCAGCGCCTTCTCGCCGCCCGACAACAGCTCGATGTTCTGCATGATCTTCTTGCCCGGCGGGTTCGCGATGATGTCGACGCCGGTCTCCAGCATGTCGCTGTCGTCCGTGAGCCGCAGGTGCGCCCGCCCGCCCCCGAACATCCGCGGATACACCTCCTGAAACTTCGCGTCGATGGCGTCGAAGGTCTCGCGGAATCGCTTGCGCGAGGCGCGGTTGATCTTCTCGATCGCCGACTCCAGCTGACTGATCGCCGACTCCAGATCGGCCTTCTGCGCCGACAGGAAATCGAACCGCTTCTGGGATTCCTCGGACTCCTCGATCGCGGTCAGGTTGATCTCGCCCATGCGCTCGATGAGCCCCCGCAGCTCGGTCATGCGCGCCTCCTCGGGCTGCCCGACTGGCGGCCGCATGTGGAAGTCACTGACCGTGGCTATCAGCTCGACGTCCGGGTAGCGCGTGACGACGTGATCGGAGAGCGAGCTGCGCTTCAGAGAGACCTCCTGGCACCGCAGCTCCAGCCGGGCCAGCACCTGGCCCATCCGCGCCACCTCGGCGCGCGCCGCGCGCAGGTCGGCCTCGCGTCGGGTGAGCGTCGCGTGGCGCTCCTCCATGGCGCCCTGTCGCTCCGCGTGGGCCCGGGCTCGCTCCTCGGCCTCCGCCTGCTGCAGCGCGGCCTCCTCGCGAAGACCGCTCGCCTCCGCGCGCAGGTTCTCGGCGCGCGCCATGGCTTCCGCGCTGGCGGACTCGAGGCGCGTCCGGCGCGCGCCGTGGTCGGCGGCCTCCGCCCTCAGGCGCTGCAACGTCGCCTGGGCATGGTGACGTCGATCCTCCGCCTGGGCCGCGGTGATCTTCAACGCGGTCAGCTCGCCGCTCACGACGTCCAGGCGCTGACCGAGGTCCAGAGTCGTGGCTCTCAGCTCGGCCACCCTCGCTTCGGCGGTCGCGATCAGCCCCGCATCCGTGGCCAGCGCCGTGGCGGCGAGGTCGCGGCGACGCTCGGCATCCTCGAGGTTGCAGGCGAGGTTCGCGGTCTCGTTGGCCAGCTGTTGGCGACGCAACTCGAGCCGCCGGTGCTCGTCGCTGGCGCGTTCGAGATCCTTGCGCTGCGAGACGAGCGCCACCTCGTCGGTCCGCGCGTCGGCGCCGATCTGCTCGATTGTCCGCGTCACCTCCGCCTGCTCTTGCTTCGTCGCCACGTGACGCGCCAGGGTCTCCTGGTAGTCGGCGTCCAGCTTGGCGACGACCTCCTCGAGCTCGCGCATTTCGCGCTTTTGCTCGAGGACGCCGACCGACGACTCTCGCGAGCCTCCCGTCACGATGCCGTGCGGATCGACCACCTCGCCGTCCAGCGTCACGATCGTCTTCGTGGTGCGCGTCTCGCGCCACAGCTCGAGCGCGCGCGCCAGATTCTCCACCACCAGCACGTCGCCGAGCAGATACGTCGCGACCTTGTCGAAGTGCCTGTCGTACCCGATCAGGTCGAGCAGCGGCCCGCGAACGCCCTCCCCGGTCGGCCAGCCCGCGCGGGCCTGGTACGGAGGCGGCGGCTGGTCGCTCGTTGGCGGCATGAACACCGGCACCGACGGCGGATCGACGGAGACGCCCCCACCCGCGTCGTAGACGACGGTCCCCACCGGCGCGCCCGAGAACGGCGCGCATTCTTCCAACGACCGAAGCGCGACGGGAATGAAGCTCGATCGGCCCTCGCTGCGCGACTTCAGGAATTGAATCGCCTCGACGCCCACGTCGTGGGACTCGACGATCACGTTCCCGAGGCGCTCTCCCAGCACCGCCTCGACGGCCGTCTCGAGCTCCGGTGGCGGCTGCACGATGTCCGCGACGACGCCCTTGATTCCGGACGACTCGCCGAGGCCTTCTCGCTCTCGGCGGTTCTGCATGATGGCGCGAACGCCCTTGTGAAAGCTCTCGTAGCGATCCTGGATCTCGACCAACGAGCCGAGCCGCGATCGGCGGCGATGCGACTCCTCGCGCAAGGTCTCGAGCTCCAGCTCGCCACGCGACACTTCGCCCCGCAAGGCGCCGAGACGGGCCTCGGCCGCTTGCCTCTGCAACGCCAGCCCGGCGCGGCGCTCCTCGATCGTGGCCAGGCTGGCCCGCAGGGACTGCGTGTCCTCCAGCCGCGCGGCGGCGCTGTCGGCAGCCGTCCCGTCCTCGAAGGCTATGTTCTCGAGGCGCGCGCGCAGATCCTCCTGGCGGGCCGCGGCCGCGGCCTGCTCCGACTCGTTGCGGGCCGTCCGGGCCAGCCCCTGCGACACCTCGGCGAGCGCCACGTCCAGCTGGCGTCGCGACGTCGCCAGATCCTGGCGCAGGCTCTCGTATGCCTGCTCCTTCTCCTCGAACGAGGCCCGGCTCTGCTCGGCCTCCTCGGCGACCCGGGACCACTGGGCCTCGATCTCGATGATGGCGCGGGCAGACTCGTCCAGGCGCGCCGCGAGCGCCTCGACCTCGCGCCGTTCGGCGGAGGCCCGGGCCGTGAGCTGGTCGGCCTCATCCTCCTGGTACTGCGCCCGCTGAAAGCCGAGCTGGGCGGCGTTCGACAGAGAAAACAGCGCATCCTTCGCGGCGCCGAGCTCGTTCATCTCCTCGGCCACGCCGAGCCGCTCGAGCTCGACGGCGGCCTCTTCCACCTCCAGCGCGCCGGCCCTGTCGCCGTGCGCCGCGCGCAGCTCCGCGATCTCGACCAGCAACGATTTCTCCTCGGCGAGGTGCCCAAGGAAGCGCTGCGACGCGGACCACAGGTCGAGATCGCGCAGCTCCGCCTTGTAGCGCTTGTACCGCTCGGCCTTCGCCGCCTGCAGGCGCAGGGACCTGAGGCGGCCCTCGATCTCGCCGATGATGTCCGAGACCCGCAGGAGGTGCTGCCGGGTCGATTCGATCCGCCGCTCGGCGGCCTTCTTCTTGATCTTGTACTTGGTGATCCCCGCGGCCTCGTCGATGAGGCCGCGGCGATCCTCGGCGCGCGAGGAAACGATGAAGCCGATGCGACCCTGTTCGATGATGGCGTAAGCCTTCGAGCCGACGCCCGTGCCGAGGAAGAACTCCACGACGTCGCGGAGCCGCGAAGGGACGCCATTCAAGAGATACTCGCTCTGACCGTCGCGGTACAGCCGGCGCGTCACGACGATCTCGTCGGGACCGACCGCGCCCCACGGAACGCCGCCGGCGGACGCGTCACCGCGCAGCCCCGCGCCGTCGAACGTCAGGGAGACCTCCGCGAGACCCGCCGGCCCCCGCGTCTCCGAGCCGGCGAAGATCACGTCCTCCATGGCGCGGCCACGCAGGTGCTTGGCTGACTGTTCGCCCATGACCCACCGGATCGCGTCGACGATGTTGGACTTGCCGCAGCCGTTCGGGCCCACGATCGCGGTGACCGGATCGTGAAAGGATATGGACGTCTTCTCGACGAACGACTTGAACCCGATGATCTCGACGCGCTTGATTCTCATCGTGCCTCCCCGGTTCCCTGTTCAGGATCTCTCCCGACGACCGGCAATGCGAGTTTTCGTGGTACCGAGCTCGTGACCATACGTGACATCTATTGTCACGTCGCCGAGGTAACCGATTTACACCCGCCAAGCCATTGCTGTAAAGCGTTAACTGTCGCCTCGGGAAGGTTCTCCCCAGGATGAAAGGCGAGTGCTAAGGTGCGCTCGCTGATGGACATCGGTAGCGTACACCTCGAATCTCAAGAATTGGTTGAAGCGCTGGTGGCCGTCGGCGCGGTGGGCGTGACGTCCCTGCTCGGCCTCTTGTTCGTTCGCAAGGCTCGCGCGGCGCGTCGCCGGCAGATCGAAGGGTTCGACGCGCCGGCGCCCGCCGAGCGGTCTTCGCGTCGTCGAAGCGGGAGGCGCGGCGGCCCCGACAACACGGAGCCCGACGAAGAGGCGCTGCCGCAGGCGGAGGCCCTCGGGCCTGACACGCGACCTCCGCCGACGCCCGAGCAAGATGAAGTCGACGAGGTCGTCGAGGAGATCGAACCAGACCCCGGGGAGGACCTGGGACCGCCGCCCGCGCGCCCCGCCTCCGGGCGTCCCGGCCAAGTTCTCCCGTTCCCGGCACCGGAGCCCGAGCGAGAGCGCCACCCCATGCGGCGCGATGCCGATGCGGCCAGCAAGGTGGACCTTCCCGAGACCGTCTCCGTCCCAACCCACAGCCTCGCTCGTCCTCCGATTGCCTCACCTGCGCCTGCCCCACCCAAGAAGAACGCGCTAGCGCCCGGGCTGGCGAAAACCCGCTCGGGCTGGATCTCGAAGCTGGGGGGGCTCTTCGCGGGCAAGCGCGAGATTGATCCCGCCCTTCTCGACGAGATCGAGAAGGTTCTCCTGACCGCGGACATAGGTGTTCGCACCGCGAACAAGTTGCTCGAGGAGATGCGCGCCTCGCTGTCTCGCCGAGAGCTCGGCGACCCCGAGGCGATCTGGGCCTATCTCCAGCGACGCACGCTCGAGCTGTTGTCCTTCGGCGCGGCGCCGCTTTCCTGGGAAGCGAACCGCCCCATGGTCCTGCTGATCATCGGCGTGAACGGAAGCGGCAAGACCACAACGATCGGCAAGCTGGCCGCGAAGCTGATCGCGGACGGCAAGCGGGTCCTGGTGGGCGCCGGAGATACGTTCAGAGCCGCCGCCGCCGAGCAACTCGAGATCTGGGCGAACCGCGTGGGGGCGACCCTGGTGCGTGGCAAGGAGGGAGCGGACCCGTCGTCGGTGCTGTTCGATGCCGTCAAGCGCGCCACCGCCGAGGGCTTCGACGTCGTCATCGCCGATACCGCCGGACGACTGCACACGAAGACGGATCTGATGGAGGAGTTGCAGAAGGTCCGCAGGGTGATCGGGAAAGCCGCGCCCGGCGCACCTCATGAAACCTGGCTGGTCATCGACTCCACGAGCGGCCAAAATGCGATCGCCCAGGCGCAGATCTTCACGCAAGCGATGTCGGTTTCGGGTATCGTCCTCACGAAACTTGATGGAACCGCAAAGGGAGGCGTCATTTTGGGCATCGCCGATCAGCTCCAGATCCCGGTTCGTTTCATCGGGATTGGCGAGCGGGTCGAGGATTTGCGGGAGTTCGAAGCGGGGGAGTTCGTCGAGGCGCTTTTCGAGCGAGACACCTCCGAGCCGACCGCGTCGGTCACCAGCGCCCGGTGAGCGCGCGTGACGGCAATTTTATTTGCGCGCAAAAAAATCGGCGTGATATAGTGCGCAAACCTTTCCCGTGTACCTGTTAAGCACTTGAAATCATTGATCTTTTTGTCAGCCCGCCAACTTCGTCTCAAGAGCGAGGGAACATGAAGCGTCAGGCCGCTTGCCTTTTTGTGTCGATTGCCATCGGACTGGGGGCGGGGACCGCGCGGGCGGCCGGGGCGAAAGACACCGCCGCCCAGGCGGGAGACAAGGCTGCCGGAGCGCAGGGAGACGCAACCGCTGCGGGCGGCGGGGACGCGGACACCGGAGCGGCCGCCGACACCGGCGAGCTCGATCTCTCGGACAAGGGTGATCAAACCGCCGATGAAAGCGCCGCTGCCGCCACTGTCAAGGCATCGAGCACGCTGACCTGGCAGGACATCGTCGTGATTCCGCGGAAGCGGTTCCTCAAGGGGGGGCGCTTCGAGCTCGCGCCGTTCACCGGGGTCTCCGTCAACGACATTCTGATCCAGCACTACGTGTTTGGCGTCGACCTCAACTACTTCATGACCGACGCGCTCTCGGTGGGATTGCAGGGAAACTACTACATCAAGCACCTCACCGACCGCGAGGCGGACATCGGGCTGCAGTACGACCGCATTCCCACCCTCAATCGCTACCTGTGGAGCGGCTCTCTGAACTTCGGTTACGTCCCCGCCTACGGGAAGTTCGCCTGGTTCAACAGGAGCATCCTCCACTGGGAGATCATCGCGTCGGCCGGATTCGGGGTCACGCAGACCGAGATCATTCCCCGCGACATCGCGCTGGCCGCCTTCCAGAACCTCGCCCTCACCCCCAACTTCGGCCTCGGTGGCCGGTTCTTCTTGTTCGATTGGTTGACGGTGAACTTCATGCTCCGCGACTACGTGATCCTGGACAAATTCGAGCCCCTCAACCGCAGCTCGACCATGTTCGCGTCAGCGAGCGACGCCAAGGCGAACGCTGACGCCAAGCTGGTGAACAACGTGATGTTCTATCTCGGGGTGGGCGTCTTCCTGCCTACCGGGTTCCAGTACAAGACGCCCCGCTAAACGGCGCGACCACGGACATCATCACCCGAGCCTGCGACCGAAAAAGGACCCAGCCCATGATGAAACGGATCGCCATCTCCTGCCTCTTGGCGTCGACCCTCGCCTCCGTGCCGAAGCTCGCGCATGCCCAGCACAAGAGTCCGCTGGCCGACGCCCCCGCGATTCGAAAGCGCGTCGAGCTCCGGGACAAGCGCTTCGAGGTCTCCGTCGGGGCGGGCAGCACGCTCAACGAGACCTTCTATCACGACATACTTTTGAACGCCCACCTGGGGTTCCACATCACCGACTGGCTGTCGATCGGCGGGGCGGGTATCTTCAACGTTTCGTCGATAGCGACCGGCTTCAACGACGAGTTGCTGTCGACGTTGAAGCCGCCCGTGACCGGGCGGGCCCCTGCCATGAACGTGGCCGAGGCCGGCTTCAACAAACCGTCTCGGATCCTGGCGGGCCAGGTCGAGGTGACACCGTTCACGGGCAAGTTCTCGGTGTTCGGGAAGCTCTTCGCTCACTATGACTTCTACGTGTTCGGTGGCCCGGCCATGGTGACCTTGGTCGCGGCGAACTCGGCGACCGTTCAGGAGAAGAGCATGCCCATCACGACGTGCGTCGACAAGTCCGTGACCATTCAGACGTGTGTGGTGACGGGAAGCAAGTTGGGCGGCACGGTCGGGGGCGGGTTCCACGCCTTCTTGAAGGACTTTCTCGCCTTGAACGTGGAGCTGCGCGACGTAATCAACAAGGACAACCCGGCCGGGCGAGATGTGAACGGTGATCAGTTCGTCGACAATCGCGACCTGGTCTGGTCACAACACTGGATGGCGACCTTGGGGCTCACGCTTTACCTGCCTCCCAAGGCCGACATCTCTCCGTAAGGGCGGCCATCGTCGTGTCCGGGTCTCCGAAAGATTCCCGAGTCCCATCGGCGTCGACCAAGCGAAAAGTCACGCTCTATTTCAACTCGATGATGCTCGCGGAAACGCAGCACGAAGCCATCCGCCAGGATCGCTCGATCTCCTGGATCATCCAGGCGGCTTGGCGCCGCGCCCGAGACGAGGTCCGCAAGCTCCCGACCTCGTCTCGAACCGAAGCTCCCCCCGAGGGGCAATCGACGTCCGAGCCGCCCGCTGACGACGAGTAGTACCGGAGGTACACTTTACGGGGGTAAACAGGTGGCTCTTGTGGCTTGTGGGCGCAAGGTGGCGCGCTTCAGTCGCACTTCGCGGCGGCGGGGAGGTCGCTGAGCAAGACGCAGGCGCTGACGCTGTCGCGCCCGCCCAGCTCCTGGAAGTACACGGAAACGTGGTCCCCGATGTTGCCCTCCATCGGCCCCGCCACGAAGCTTCCGTCAGCGCGGGCTCGCGCAATGACGCCGGCCCCACGTTCGACGTCCGTCACGAAGAACGTGGCGTTGATCGCGTTGCCGTTCGGCCCGCCCGACGTGATCCAGAGGGTCCGAGGATTCCCCGCGGCATCCGTGAGCGCCTCCGGCGTGAAGGAGATCTCGCCCGGCGGTGGGACAGGAATGTAGACCGGCCCACAGGCCCAGAGCGCGACCGCCGCGAGGCAGCACGACAACAAGCGGACGACGCGGATCGTCGCCCAGGTTCGCGACTGGGTTCGAATCTTCATTCCGCCTCGTTTCCTCGCCGAGTTGGTGACAATCGCCAAGCATTTGGACAGCAAGAATCGCGCCCTCCCCAAGATCGCCGGTACCCGCCTCCGCTGGGCCGGATCGTCAACTCGGTTGGCCATGAACGCAACTTTGATCCTCTTTTCATTTGCCGGTGGCGGCGTCAAGCATGCGATAGCGACGCAGCTTCTTCTGCAGCCCGAACCGCGACAGCCCCAGCGCCTCCGCGGCCTTGGTCTGATTGCCGGTGCTGCGCGACAGCGCCTCCTTGAGGAGCGCGCGCTCAAGGCGCTCCACCCGGGGTCGCAGCGCGAGGCTGTCGGGATCTTCGAGCGTGGTGAGCGCGGCCTCGGCGTCGCCGGCGATGTGGGGCGACAGATCGGCCAGCGTGATGACATCGCGGCAAAAGGCCAGGGCACGCATGATCTCGTTTTCGAGCTCGCGCACGTTTCCAGGCCACCGGTAGGCGCACAGGCGAGCGAGGGCCTCCGGGGCGATTCGCACGGGCGCGCCCGCCGGCTGGCTCCCGGCCCCGGGGAGCTTCGCCGCGGTCTTGGCCATGGTCTTGGCCACGATCTTCGCCAGCACGTGCTCGGCTATCGCGGGGATGTCCTCACGGCGCTCGCGCAGAGGTGGCAGGAGAATTCGCGCGACCGACAGTCGGAAGAAGAGGTCCTGGCGAAAGCGCCCCTCCTCCACCATGCGGCCGAGATCGCGGTTCGTGGCCGCGATGATCCGCACGTCGACCGTCCGCGTTCGCTCGGCCCCGACGCGGCGGAGCTCACCGGTCTGCAGGATTCTCAACAGCTTGCCCTGCATGCCGGGCGACATCTCCCCCACCTCGTCGAGGAAGAGCGTGCCGCCATCGGCGACCTCGAACAGGCCGCGGCTGTCATGGTCGGCGCCGGTGTACGCGCCCCGCACCGCGCCGAACAGGGTCGACTCCAGCAAGGTCTCCGGGATGGCGGCGCAGTTCTCGGAGACGAAGGGGCGCTGGCGGCGCGGACCGTTGAAGTGCAGCGCTCGCGCCACCAACTCCTTGCCGGTGCCGCTCTCGCCCTGGATGACGACCGGCAGTGCGGTGTCGGTCAATCGATCGAGGAGCCGAAACAGCTCCAGCATGCGCGGCGTTCGGCCGACGATGTTCCGGTAGTCATAGCGAATCGCCAGCGCCTCGCGGTTCTCGCGAAGCTCCTGCTTCATGCCGATCAGCTCCTCCTTGCGCGCATCGAGCTCGCCTTGCAGCTTGCGATTCAGGATTTCGATCTGGCGTTCGCGCTTCCGGAGCTCCGAGAGCAAGCGGGCGTTTTCGATGGCGATGGCCGCCTGCTCGGCGAAGTCGAGGACCAGCTGGACGTCATCGTCGTCGAACGCCCCCTTGCGGAGACGGTTGTCGACGTAGATCGTACCGACGGCCCGACCCTTGATCTGCAGGGGAACGGCCAACACCGAGCGCAGGTGAAGGTCCGAGACGGACATGGCTTCGCGAAAGCGGGGGTCGCCCGCGGCGTCGATGGTCACGATGGGGCCCATACCCGTCGCGGCCTGCCTGGCGATGGAGCGTGACAGCTCGAAGGCGCCCGCCTCGAGCGTCTGTTGATCGATGTTCCGGGCGACCTTCACGGCGAGCTGGCCCTTCTCGTCCTCCAGCAGAACGAAGCCACGTTCTGCTTCGGTCAGCTCGATGACCGTGTCCATGATCAGCTCGAGCAGACGGGGCAGGCGCAGCTCGCTGTTGAGGCGTTTATTGATGCGCAGCAGGCGGCGCAGGCGTCCCTCGTTGCGGGCGGCGCGCGCGGCAGCCTCGGGATCTCCCCCGCCCAGTCGCGCGAGCTCCACGAAGAAACGGGCGTCGGGATCTTGATCGACGCCAGGACGGTGATCGACGGGCGTTGACATGCGGACCTCCTCGAAAAGTCGGCGGGCGTCGGCTGCGGCGCGCGCCGCCGACGTGACCCGATCCAGGCGCTGGTACAGCCGCGCGGCGATGGTCCCGGTTCGCCAGGCCACCGCGCGTCGGCCCGCCGCGGCCGCCGCGCGGGCGTCGTCCGCGACTTCGTCGGCGAGGGCGGCGGCGGCGTCAGCGTCCCACAGCTTCGAGGCCAGCAGGATCCGCGCGCGTGCGCGCCGGACCTCGGCGCCGCCGTCTGGCTCTCCGCCACGCTCTCCTCGCGCCAGCAGCGGCGCCAGGAGTGCGGCGGCTTCGTCCACTCGCCCTGCCCGGGCCATCACGTCGATTCGGGCGAGCGTCGCCGCACGGACGAGCTGGGGAGACGTCCCGGGAGCCATGGCGACCCGGGCGTATCCGTCGATGGCGGGCGCGTCCGCGCCCGAACGGCTGGCGATCTCGGCCTCGAGGTACAGCGCCGCGCCGTCCGACACCCCCGGTAGGCGGCCGAGCTCGCTCCGCAGCCGCTCGAGCAAGCGCCGCGCGCCCGTGAGATCGGCGAGCTCGACCACCAGCATCCCGGCGTTGAACAGCGCGGTGCCCAGTTCGGCCGTGGCGCCCATCCTGCCCAGCTCGCGAATGGCGCGATCTTGCGCCGCCAGCGCCTCCTCGAAGCGCCCCGCTTCGGCCGCCAGCGCGCCCAAATTCAGCGCGATTGCAGCGGCGGTGTGGATGTCACCGTCGACGTCCGCGCGCGCCAGGGCTTGTCGGTAACCTGCTAGGGCCCGGTCCAGGTCGCCCGCCAGGTGGTCCGCCAGCGCCACCAGGTAGAGCGCGCGCGATGCCGCCAGCGTGCGGGCCTGCGGCGTTGCCAGGAGCGCGCGCGCCGCTGCGACGTCCCCTTCGTACGCGTGAGCCAACGACGCCGATTCGATGGCCAGGGCGCCCGCGACCGGGTCCTCGAAGGCGGGAGTGGCCGCCCCGACGGCCTCGGCAAACCGATGCATTCCGACGAGCACGCGCGCGAGACGCGCGCTCGAAAGCGCCAGGACCCCACCAAGCCCGTCATCGGGAGCCTCGGGGGTGGGGCCTCGAGTGGCCGCGCCCGCTATCGACCGCGCCAGGATCCGGCGCGCGGCCTCGAGATCGCCGCCGCGCGCGGCCAGCCACGCACGCCGCTCATCGAGGCGAAGGCGCTCCGCGACCGCCAGGGCGTCATCGCCCGGGAGAGGCGCCAGTACCTTTTCCGCGTCCGCACCGCGGCCCTCCATGGCCATCTGGGTGGCGAGCCGTATCCGCTCAGCCGTGTCGAGGCACTGCCGCCCCAGGATGAACGCCCTCTCGAGCCATCGCGCCCCCGCGGCGCCCGGATGCGCGCCCGGAACCCCGGCTGCCGCGCGGAAGGCAGCGACGGCCTCGTCGTTTCGTCCCAGGGCCTCCAGGCACGCCCCCCGCCGACCATCGACGTCGGGCAACCAGCCGAGCGCGCTGGCCGCCAGGTCGCGCAGGTCCGGCGCGCCAAGAGCGCGCATGATGACGGCGGCGTGAGCGCCACTGTGGAGCGCAGGGTCGCCCCCTGGCTCGTCGACGAGCCAGCCCGCGGCCCGCGCCTCGTCAATCGCGGCGGTCGAAGCGGGCCGGGCATTCCCGGAGCTCGCGCCCGGCGGTTCGACCCCGCCGGCCTCCTGCAGCGCCTGGGACACCAGCACGCGGCGCGCCTGGGACGATAGTGTCGCGAGCGACGCCGCCAGGCGCTCTTCGAGCCCGGCGTCGCGCCGAGGTTGGAACCGATCGACGGCACCCTCACGGACGGCGTGGACCAACTGCCGGATCACGTGAGCCGTGGTCGCGGCGTGGCCGCCAGTCGCCTCGAAGAGCGCGTCCAGGACCGAAGCAGGGAGGCCCTCGCCTGCCGCGCGCGTCGCCAGAAACGCGACCTCCGTTGGCGCGAGCGGACCAAGCGCGAGGTCCAAGGCGGCCACGCGCCCGAGAGGCTCTCGAACGGGAAGCACCACGCTCACGTGTCCGGACGGCGCCGCCCCCGCGATGAATGTCGCGAAGGCAATCTCCGCGGAGCCCGGTTCGAGGATCACGCACAGGGGGCGCATCCGGGCGCGCAGCTCGAGCGCGGCGCCCAGCTCGGCAAAGCGGCGCTGGAGGTCACGCTCGGGATCGACACCAGGCTCGGGCACGGGCTGTGGTCGCGACTCCGCAGCACCCCGCCCTCCCGAGTCCCCCTCCTTCAACCAGCTCGCGAGCCCCGACAATGATCCCCGAAACACTCCGAGGGGCTCCACCGTCCCGCCAAGCTCCGCCAGCTTCTGATCCTGCAACACGCTCTCGATCAGACAGCGGCGCCCCGAGCCTTCTGCTCCCACCACGGCGATCACCCCATGGGTCGCGGCGCCGTCGGCGAGCTGGGCAAGCGCGCTGCGGAGCGTAGCCCGTTCGCTCTCGCGTCCGACGAAGAGGCCAGCGAGCGGGTCGCCGCCCGGAAACGGCGGCAGCAATCCCCCTTCCCGTTCTGTCGCTCCGGCAGGCGACAGCCGCTCGAGGCGCATGAGGACGTGGCGCGCGGACGATGGACGAAGCGCGGCGGCCGGTTGCAGCAGCGCGGCGACGAGATCGTCCCACCCCGACGGCAACCCCGACCGCACGTTGGACAGCAGGGGTGCCGCCCCGGTCAGCGTCCTCGGGACCGCTTCGAGCCCCGTTCCGAACGGTCCTGCCCCCGTCCACGCCGCGAACAGCGTCGCTCCCAGGGCGAACAGATCGCTCGCAGGGCCAGCATGCCCGATCAATGCCTCGGGGGCGGCGAAGCCCAGCGTCCCGATCGCGGCGCCCGGGGCCACGAGCGCCGGGAACGCGAAGTCGAACAGCACCGGATGCCCGTCGGAAGTCAGCCGGACGTTGTCGGGAGACAGGTCGCCGTGGACGATCCCACGCCCGTGCAGGTACGCGAGCGCGTCGGCCAGCCCGACCGCCGCCGCTACGAGCCGGCGGCACCGCCGCTCGTCATCGGCAATGTCGGCGATGGTCGCGAGGCGCTCGCCCACGACCAGCTCCGTGACCAGAAACAAGTGACCGGCGTGGCGGCCGAGATCGACGACCCGCACGACGCCGGGGTGGTCGATGCCCGAGAGGCGCTCGAACTCGCCACGCACGCGCCGCTCGACGGCGGGCGCCGGCGCCCGGAACAACTTCAGCGCGACATCGCGGTCCGCCACCTCGTCGTGCGCGACGAAGCTCTCTCCCTCCCCGCCCGCTCCCAGTCGGCCGCGCACCAAGTAACGGCCTGACAAACGCGCTCCCAGCGACCCCACCGGAGCCGGGATGCCAACTAGATTGGCGGACGACATTTGTCTTATAATATCGTAATCTAAAGAATATTGTACGCACCAAAGTAAGTTGCCAATCTCACGGCGTTTTTCCAGGCGACGCCAAGGCGACTCAACGACCGGCCGCGGCGGCGTCGACGGCCCGGCGGTTCATGCGGTCGCGGGCCTCTCGGGCCGCCTGCCGAATCTCGGGGTCGTCATGGCTGTCGGCCACGAAGCTCAGGTACTGCGCGGCCTCGGCGCCGCCAATCAAGGAGATCGCCTCGAGGGTCTTCAGCATCTCGCGGCGATCTCCGAGCGAGCGATCCCGGGTGAGTTTCGTGACGGCGCGCGGATCGCGGAGCGCGATCAAGGCACCGAGCGCGGCGTCGCGGGTCGGCTCGTCATTGTCGTCGAGGAGGTCGAGCAGCGTCGGAGCCTCACCAGCGAGCCGGCGCTCACCCACGACGCGAATCGCCTCTTCATGCAACGCCGCCCCGCCATCTCCCGTCAGCGCGTCGTGAATCTCGACGGCGCTGGCACCTCGCAGGCGAGTCCGTCGCACGAACGCAGCCAGCAAATCGCTGGCCGTGCGATCCGCCAAGCGCGCGGCGATGCCACCCACGTCCACCCCCGGGACCACCTCGAAGCGCTCCTCGCCCGTCGCGGAGATCTCGTCGTTGATGGCGCCTGGCGCGTCGCTGGGGCGCGTGCTGATGGCTAGATTGACCCCGGCCCGACAGAGACCCTTGTGATCCGATTCCACCACGTCGGTGGCCACGCGGCCGAGGACACGGAGCGTGGGAAGCGGCGGCCCCGCGTCGAGCGGCGAGGTCGCGACCAGGCCCGACTTCTCGATCTGGGTCCGCAGGTGCCCGGCGAGCGTATTCGCGTCGAGCGGAGGCAGCTTGCCGTCGCCGCCCTCGATGACGCTGATCTCGAGCTTTCCGAGCCGCAAACGCGGCGTCTCGGGCGACGGGGCTCCTCTCCGGTGGCAGGAGCAGGACAGCGCGACCAGCACCCAGGCGGCGATGGCCAGGCGCGTGCGACGCCCATTGCGGCAGAGCACCGCGCGTTCAGACGAGCGGTCCGAGGCGCGGCGACGGATCACCGCCCTCCCCGGTCGCCACGCCGGACCGCCGATCCCCGGCGGGCGCGGCCGCCGGCCTTGCTCGAGGTCGGATCGCCAACGGGATGGTGTGCGCATGTTGCCGTCTCGCCAGCGCGAGCTCGAGAATCCTCGAAACGACGTCATCATAAGCGAGGCCTGCTGCCTTCGCCGCCCGGGAGAACCCGCCCGCCTCGTGCGAGAGGTCGCAGTTGGGATTGACGTCAATCACGTAGGGGGTGCCATCCGCCGCCAGGCGGATGTCGACGCGGCCATAGTCGCGCAGCTCGAGGGCGTCCCAGGCGCCGCGCGCGGCCGCGATCACGGCCGCCGTCAGCGTCGCATCGAGCTCGCACCGCACGGGCTTGGTCCCCGCGTATTCGACGGACGACTCCAACCATTTCCCTTCGAAGGAGACGATCCGCGGACGATCCGGCGGAAGCCCTGAAAAATCGATCTCGAAGAACGGCAAGACCTCGGGAGGAGCGTCGGGCCGGCCCAACAACGAGACATAGATTTCGCGGCCCTCGATGTACCGCTCGACCAGGGCCGGCTGTCGGTATTGCGAGAGGACGTGCGCAACGCGAGCTCGCATCGCCGGGGCGTCGGCCACCACGGACTCGCTGTAGATGCCCACCGAGGCGTCCTCGCGGGCGGGTTTGACAATCGCCGGATACGCCACCGTCATGGGCTGCCCCACCTCCGTCAGGAAGGCCGCCTCCGGGGTCGGCACGCCGCGCGCGCGAAGGATCTCCTTCGCCTTGTGCTTGTGCAGCGCGAGGGACAACGCAAGCGGCCCCGAGCCCGTGTACGCGACACCCTCCTTGTCCAGCAACATCGGCAACAGCGGCTCGAAGCGGCTGTCGCCCGAGATCGACTCGCACAGATTGAAGACCACGTCTGCCTCGAGACGCCGAATCTCCCCGATGATTGGAGCCACGTCGTCGTGCACGCCCACGGCCCAGGCGGAGCAGTCGCTCGCTTCGAGCACGCGCATCAAGTGGTCGGCGACGTTCTCGACGTCCTCGCGCGCCTTGTTCTCGGGGTCCGCCTCCGCGCCCTCGAAGTCGCGATTGTAGATGACCACCACGCGAGGCCGACCTGATTCCTTCACGCGCCGCCTATTCTAGTGGGGGTGGGCCGCATTGCAATTGCGATGGAGACGCCGTTGCCTCGGCCGCGGTGAAGGCGATCCCGAACCGTTGACCGAGCGCCGCCGCGATCCTCGGCGCCAGCGAACGCGCCGTCGGCGCCTCGCCCGTGAGGGCCCGCACGGACGTCACCGCGCAGCCAGCGATGCCGCAGGGGACGATGAGGTTGAACGCGGCCAGATCCGGATCGAGGTTGAGAGCGAAGCCATGGATGACAACGCGACGGTGCACGTTGATTCCGAACGCGCAGATCTTGGCTTCGCCATGCGGGCACGCGACCCAAAGGCCGGGCGCCGTCGGCCGGTAGCTCGCGGTCACGCCCAGCTCGGCAAGGACGTCCGCGATGCCCCGTGCCATGGCCTCGACGTGAGCCCGCACGCCGCCCCGGAGGCCGACGACGGGATATCCGACGAGCTGCCCGGGGCCGTGGTAGGTGACATCCCCGCCTCGCGACGCTCGATGCAGGGCGATGCCCCGTCGGACGAGCTCCGCCTCGTCGGCGAGGACATTCGCGCCCTCGGCGCTGCGTCCCATCGTGATGACGGGGTCGTGCTCGAGAAGAAGCAGCGTCTCCGCGCCCCCCGCGAGGACGGCTTGCCGCAGGCGCTCCTGCAGGCTCGCCGTCTCCGCGAAGGGCACGCGGCCGAGCCACCGCCAGACGCCGGCCACCGCGCCACTGCGATCGGCGGGACGCGCCAGCCCGAAACTGCCGGACGTTGGCCCCGCCTCCATGAAAGGCCGCTAGCCTTCGGCCAGCTCGGCGAAGAAATCGGCGTCCACGAAGTCGACGCTGACGTTGGCGCTCACCACGCCGATGCCGTGCCGCACGCAGGTCTCGGCGAGCGCCGAGCCGTCCGCGATCTCCAGCGGCGGACCGGGTTGCTTCCACTCGGAGATGCCATCCTCGCCGAGACGCCCGGCGAGCATCAGGACGCCCTCGTCATGATTGCGCGCCCGGATCCCCGCGCGCAGCTCGCCGATGGCGCGGCGGCCCGCCGCTGCCGCGCCCGGGCGCAGCGCGATCAGGCACTTCGCGGGACGAGAACCCCGGCCGCGCAACGCCTCGACGTAGATGGTCCCGTCGACTCGCTTGACGAACGTGGTGGGGCCAAACCCCTCACGTTGCAACAACACGCGAGCGACGGCCTCGAACGCGCCCGGCGCGAGCTCAGCGAGGCGGCGTTCGATGGCCGCCATGGTGCGCTCGCGGAGGGCGCGCCGCGCCTCCCCGAAGACCTGCTCCGCCCTTTCGAGCTCGACGTCGGGCGTACGTCGCGCCAACGTGTAGAGGCCGCTGCCCGCGGCGCGGACCCTGGGCCGCAATCCGTTGCGCAGGCGGTCCTTGGGCTCGCTGGCCAGGGCTGTGCGAATGACCCGCCACGCCTCGTTCGGCTCGCCATGAATCAAGCGCCTGCGAATGGCGCTGTCCGCGAGCTGCCGGACGTGAACGCCTCGACCGGGCGGTTGCCCGCGCAGGATCTCGATGGCGGCGTCGACCGGCGTCATGATCTTCCGCGCGGCCTGCCCGTCTCCGCCGGATGAGTCAGGGCCGCCGGCGGCGCCCATGCCCGCGTCGCCACCGGCCTCCCCGGTCGACCCCTGGGCCGGTTCGCCCGCCCGTTGCTCGGGGAATGCCGCAGAGGAATCGGCCGTGGATGCTCGTTCGGAAGCGCGTTCGAGCGATCGATCTACACCTCCTGCAGCTCGATCGACACCTCGGTCACGGACCTCCCCGCCGACCGAACCAGTGGCCTCGTCGCCCCGGGGACCGACGTCCTCCTCGCCTCCGCGACGACGGCGTCTGCGACGGCGTCGCCGCCGCGCGGGATCGTCGCCATCTGCCGCGCCTGCGGCCGCCGGCGCCTCGTCCCCTCCCGCCTCCGGTGCGTCCTCGCCTTCGGTATCCTCGGCCGCGTCAGCGTCGGCTCCGGCCCGAGGAGCCGGCTCGCTTCGCTCGGCCGACACAGCCCCTGCGCCTCGCGAACGACTCTCGTCGTCGCCGTCCCCGTCCCCGTCATCGGCGTCGGCACCTCCCTCGTCGTCATCATCACCCTCGAGGACACCAGTCTCCGCCAGGGCGGCGGCCCGCGCCGCGGCGGACATTCCGCCTGCGCTCGGCTCCTCGATGTGGTCGTCGCCGAGGCCCTCGTCCGACGCGACTTCGGGGGCGACGTCCTTCGACTCTGGCGTCACCGCCTCCTCCTTGGCACCGCGCGACCGGCCACCGCGGCGGCGCCGACGCCGTCCTGGCCGGTCGTCCGCGGCTCCGGCAGTGTCCTCGCGATCGCGCTTGGCCGCACGGGCACCCGCGGCCGGCTCGACCGCCGGCGCCGGCTTCTCTTCCGGGGGCATCTCGGGATAACGAAGCAGCCCGAACACCCCTGGCTTCACGCGAACAAAGGGATTGCCTGGCGCCTTCTTCACGGCGGTCGTGAGCTGGGTCTGCATCGTGACCTCGGGGGTTCGCCCCACGAAGGTCAGAAGCTTCTTCGTCATCGCCCGCTCGGTCAGCTCTTTGAAATGAAGAGGCCGTCCTTCGCGCTTGAGAATGTCGAGCGCTGCCTCAAGGAAAGTCATGGCGCCCGTCTTTACCACAAAATTTTGACGGACGGATCGTGGAGGGTTACCCGTGTTCATGATGATCAACCGAAAGATCGGCGTGCTGCTCGGCGGACTCTCGGCGGAAAGGGAGGTCTCGCAGCGCTCCGGTGAGGCGATTCTCCGCGCCCTCTCCGAGCGCGGGTACGATGCCACGCCGATCTTCGTCGACCGCGACGTCGACCTCATCCTTCGTCAAAAGCAGATCGACGTGGCCTTCCTGGCCCTCGCCGGTCGCTACGGCGAGGACGGTTGTATCCAGGGATTGCTGGAACTCCTCGGAATCCCCTACACCGGCTCGGGGGTGCTCGCGTCCGGGCTGGCGATGCACAAGGCGAAGGCGAAGCAGATCTTCCGGCTCCACAACCTCCCCACGGCGCCGGGCTACGTGTTCGACGGAACCGCCGACCGACTCGCCGGCGAGTCATCGTCTCACGGCGGGCCGGGCGCCGTCGTTGCCGCGCACGGTTCGTTTGGCTACCCCGTGATCGTCAAGCCGGCGGGCGAGGGATCGTCGCTCGGGGTGGGACTGGCGCGGGACGAGCTGGAATTGGAGGCGGCGGTGGAGACGGCCCTGCGCTTCGACGACGAGGTCTTGGTAGAGCGCTTCATCGAGGGGAAAGAGATCTCGGTCGGCGTCCTCGAAGGACAGGCGCTGGGCGCGGTGGAGATCGTGCCTCGAAAGGCGTTCTACGACTTCCGCAGCAAACACACGATCGGGCGCTCCGACTACCACCTTCCGGCGCGCCTGTCCCCGGAGCGGTACCGCTCCGCCTTGCGAATGGCGGTCATGGCTCACGAGGCGTTGGGGTGCGAGGGTGCCTCGCGCGTCGATCTGATCGTAAGCGAACGGGGCAACGAGGTCATCCTCGAGGTCAACACCATCCCGGACATGGCGCCCACCAGCCTGCTGCCCAAGATCGCCCACGCCGCCGGGCTTGCGTTCGAAGACCTGGTGGAGGAGATCCTCCGCGGCGCGCGTCTGCGGGCGCACGGACACCGCCGCGATCGAAGGGCTGTCCGACTCGGGTTCGAAGGTCCCGAACGGCGCACCGGTTTCCAGCTACAGGCACACTGACGCCGCGAGCCGCGGCCCGGTCCGCTGGCTGAATTTCCAGGGTGATCCGGTTTCGTCGAAAAAGCGTTGGCGAAATGTGACGAATCTGTCACGGTCGTGAAACGATTCCCCATGCTCCTTGGCCCCGCTCGCGGTCGGGGCAGCGAGCCGGTAGTCTTTCCCAACCCATGGCTCGACGTTCCCGCAAGCCCGCTCCCGCCACCCGCGCGGTTCCCCACGACCGGGAAAGCGCGCGCTTGTTCCTGAATCGGGAGCTCTCGTGGCTGGAATTCAACGGCCGCGTGCTGGAGGAGGCGCGCGATGCCTCCGTTCCGCTGGTCGAACGCCTCAAGTTCCTGACCATCGTCTCGTCGAATCTCGACGAGTTCTTCATGGTGCGCGTTGCCGGACTGAAGCAGCAACTTTCCGGAAACGTCGCCGAGACGCCACCCGATGGGCTGACGGCGGCCGAGCAGCTCGCCGCCATCAGCCAGCGGGCCCACGCGATGGTGGCCGAGCAGTACAGGATCTGGCGAGAGGCCGTCGCCCCCGGGCTCGCCAACATCGCGGGCGTGCGGCTGCTTCGGCCGGCCAGCCTGACGGCGGAACAACGGGTGCGGATCCTGGCAACGTTCTCGCGCGAGGTGTGGCCGGTGTTGACGCCGCTCGCGGTGGATCCGGGTCACCCCTTCCCGATGCTGCGAAACCGCAGCCTGAATCTGGCGATCTCACTTCAAAAAGAGAAGGGCAAAGTGGCGCCGCGACAGAACATCGTGGCTGTGGTCCAGGTGCCGCAGGTGCTCCCGCGACTGTTCGAGCTGCCGCGCGGGACCGACGAGGTGCCCCCGCCCGGGGCGGAGGCGATCCCGCTTCACCCTCCTTCGACCGTGTCCTTCATCCTCCTCGAGGACGTGATCGCGATGCACGTGGGAGATCTGTTCCCGGGGTTCAGGGTCGTTGGGTGCAACGCGTTCCGGGTCACGCGGAACTTCGATCTGAGCATCGACGAGGACGAAGCCGACGACCTGCTGAAGACGATTCAGAAGGAGCTCCGCCGCCGCGAGCGCGGGAATGCCGTGCGGCTGGAGATCGCCCACGAGACCCCTTCGGAGGTCGTGACGTTCTTGCGTACCGCCCTGCGCCTCGAACCGGACGACGCCTACCTCGTCGATGGACCGATCCACCTGGCGGACCTGGCGCCCATCTTCGCGCGCGATGACCTGCGCGACTGGAAGGACGAGCCGTTCTCGCCGCAGATCGTCCCGCCGTTACAGGAGTACGACGACATCTTCAGCGTGATCGCGAACAAGGACATCCTGCTGCAGCATCCGTACGAGTCGTTCGAGGACGTCGTGGAGTTCGTCTCCGAGGCGGCGGCCGATCCCAACGTCCTGGCCATCAAGCAGACGCTCTATCGCACGAGCGCCGACTCCCCCATCGTGCGGGCGCTGATTCGCGCCGCGGAGAATGGCAAGCAAGTCACCGCCGTCGTCGAGCTGAAGGCGCGCTTCGACGAGGCCCCGAACATTCAGTGGGCGCGTACCCTGGAGGACGCGGGGGTCCACGTCGTCTACGGCCTGCTGGGACTCAAGACCCACTGCAAGGTCGCGCTGGTCGTCCGCCGGGAAGGGGGACACATCAAGCGGTACGTCCACCTCTCCACCGGCAACTACAACCCGAGCACGGCGCGCGTCTACGCCGACGTCTCTTACTTCACGGCGCGCGACGCGTTCGCCGACGACGCGGGCGCGCTGTTCAATCTCCTCACCGGATATTCGTCGCCGCCGTCCTGGAAGCGCTTTGACGTGGCGCCCGTCGGCCTGCAGGAGAAGATCCTCGGGCTCATCGAGCGGGAGGCCAGCTTCGGCACGAAGGGGCGCATCGTCGCCAAGATGAACTCGCTGGTGGACGCCGCGGTGATCAAGGCGCTTTACCGGGCGTCGCAGGCGGGGGTCTCGATCGACCTCATCGTTCGCGGCATCTGTTGCCTTCGTCCGGGCGTCCCGGGCACGAGCGACAACATCCGCGTGATCAGCATCGTCGATCGTTTCCTGGAGCACGCACGCATCTTTCACTTCGGCGCCGGCGGCAAGGACGAGGTCTATCTGTCTTCCGCCGACTGGATGCCGCGCAACTTCCTGCGGCGGGTCGAGGTGATGTTCCCCATCGAGGATCCGACCCTTCGGGAGCGCCTGATCAAGGAGATTCTGGGGATCTCCCTGGCCGACGACGTGAAGGCTCGTCGCCTCGCGGCGGACGGCAGCTATCACCGGGTTCAGCCGGATGACAAGGCGGCGCCCGTGCGGAGCCAGCAGCGGTTCATGGAGCTGGCGCGCGAAAAGGCGCAGGCGGGACCGGGGATCGCGGGGCCCGCGGCGTCGGGAGGGTTCGTGGTGCGGACCACGGCCCCAGGCGTCGTCCGGGGTCCCGGCCAGGCGGCGGCGATGGCGGGGGCGGCGGCACCCCTGCTGGCGCCACCTGGGTGATCGACCGCAGGCTCGCTGACCACCGAGATGTGGGAGAGATGTGGCCGAGATGTGGCCGCCGTCTCGTCTGAGCGGCCGCGTTCCGGGTATACTGAATGGCCGATGAGACCCCCTCGGTTGACGTCGGTCGGGTTGGCAGTGGCTGTGTTCTCGGCAGCATGGGCCTTGTGGATCCCGGCCACGGCCGAGGCCTCGATTGTCGTCGCGATGGACCTGCCCGCGCTGGTTCAGCAGGCCGAGCACATCGCGGTGGTCGACGTCGTGTCGACCACCGCTGACTGGGACGCGAAGCACGAGCGCATCTTTTCGACGATTGACCTGAAGGTCGTGGAGCGCTGGAAGGGGACGGCGCCCAGCACCGGCGAGGATCGCCTGCGAATCGTCCAGCCCGGTGGCACCGTCGGCGATCTGACGATGACGGTCACGGGCCTGTCGACGTTCACCGTCGGCGAGCGCGCCCTGGTATTTCTGCGCGGAACCGCCAACCACGCCCGCGTCCTGGGTATGAGCCAGGGAAAGCGGCCGATGCGCTTCGTGGCCACGTCAGGGAAGTGGATGGTGGGTGCGCCGAACTTGCACCAGGCGACGCTGTTGAAACCCCGAGACCCCGCCACCCCGAACCACGGCAAGCTCCCGACGTCCCTCCCGCCCGACGCGACGCCGACGACCCCGACCACGGCCCCGACCGCGGCGACCATCCGGGAACGGGAGGTGGAGGCTCTTCGTACGGAGGTCAAGGCGCTGGTCGGTACCGCGGGTCGCCCATGAGGCGGCATCGTCGGGCGTTGTCCCTGGGGCGTGCGACCTGCGTTGTCCTCGTGCTCTCGTGCAGCCTGGCTGGTGAAGCGGCCGCTTACGTGCGCTACCGGACGAAGCCGGCGGCAGACGGGGGCCTCGGCCAACCCTACGCGTGGGGCGTTGCCTCGGTCGACGTGGTTGGCTACCCGAGTGGGTTGCCCAACATGACCAGCGATCAGATGAGCAACGCGATGCGGGCGGCGGTCGCGGCGTGGGACAAGACCGATTCCACCAACGCGACCTGCAGCTACCTGAAGCTCAACTTCGCGCCCGCCGCCGCGACCGCGATCCCACCGGCGGCCGCCCGCGATCACATGAACCAGATCGCCATCCGCACCGGCGTATGGACGGACATCTGCTCGAGATTGAACGACGGCTCTTACGATTGCCACCAACCCGGAGAGCTGGCGCTGACCACGGTGTGGTCGCGCTCCTGCGGCGAGATCGTGGAGGCCGATGTGGAGGTGAACGCGGACGTCGCGAGCCCGACGCAGTTCATGTGGGCGGACCTGGACGTCAACATGACCTCCGGTCTGCACGATCTGCAGAACGCCCTCACCCACGAGATGGGGCACTTCATTGGCCTCGATCACACCTGCGCGCTGGGCCCCGGCGCCGCCGACGGCGAGGTCGATGACCTCGGCAACCCCGTGCCGGACTGTAGCGACGCGACGGTCCCCGAGATGCAAGCCACGATGTATCCGTCGTCCGAGGCCGGCGATGTGACGAAGCGAACGCTGTCCCCGGACGACCACGCAGGGCTGTGTTCGATTTATCTGCTGGGAACGGCCCCGATGTCGTGTGGCGGGCAACAATCGAGTGGCTGCGCCGTCGCGAACGCGGGCGGCCACGGGGCCTCGCCCCCGGAGCGTCGCCAGGGACAGCGCTGGCCCGTACTGCTGGGGCTCCTGGCCGCGCTGGGGTCCGCCGTCTCGCTGCGCTGTCGACGACGTCGCTGATCCGGTCACGACCCGCGGCGCAGCTCGAGCCGCACGTCGCGAACGGACGCCTCGCCGAGGGTCCCGGCCGCAGGAACGACGATCTGCCGATCGACGGGCCCGTAGCCGGGCGCGCGCGCGCGCAGGATCCACGCGCCAGGGGCCAGCGGCGCCAGCACGAAGTGAAACGGCCCGCGCTTCGGATCGGCTCGCCGCCCCTGCCCGGGGAAATGCGCCGTTGCGCCGGCCGGGCCCTGGGCGTCGATCTCGAAGCGTGCCACGGGCCCGCCCGTCACGCTCTCGTGAACCTCCCCGGAGATGCCTCCGGGAACAGGCACACTCACCACCAACTCCGTTCGTGCCGCCACGGGATTCGCCGCCCCAGCGACCTCCATGGCGAAAGGAGCATAGCGGGGGTGGCCCACCGCGACGCGAAGGGCTACGTCCGGCAGCGCGGACAGCCGAAAATGGCCCCCCGGATCCGTGGTGGCGGTGCCGAGCGCCGCCGGCTCGGGCCCCAGCGAGGGCGTGGCTTCCGCGCGGGCAGGAAACGCGGACACGCGCGCGCCGCCGAGCGGCCGACCGTCGGTGTCCTTCACGACCCCGGAGAGCTCCCTGCTCCCGGCCCTGGCGAACCGAAGCGTCACCGGCCCGGGGATTGCGTCCGTCGCGACGTGAACGACGACCTCGGCGTCGAGCCTGCCCTCCGTCGTCGCGACGACGGCGTGCTCGCCCGGGGCCAAGGGCAAGGCGAACTCCCCATCGTTCCCCGTCACGGCGTATAGGCTCGAGTCGGCCGCGCCCCCAGCGGCCGTCCGGCGCGCGGTGACGCGCACGCCTGCCAGCGGCAAGCCCGCGTCGTCGGTGACGTGGCCAGACAGGAGCGCCGCCCGCGCCAGGACCAGCGCGCCGAGGTCCAGTCTGCCCCCGGGCGGCAGGACGAGCGGCCGGCCTCGAAACGGCACGGCGGACGGATGCAGGATCTCGACGCGCAATCGCCCCGGGGGCACATCCGTCAGCACAAATCGACCGTCGGCCCCGCTCTGCGCCTGCCGCGCGGCAAACTGCCCGTCCCCGACGGCCAAGGCACCGGGGGCCGCCGACGCCGCCGCAGCGGCCGCTGGCAGCGGCGTCGCGATGACGCCCAGCTCTTCGATGGTCGCCGGTCGGTCGTGAACCTTCGCCCCGACGATGGGCGCACCGTTTTCCGCGACGACTCGCCCCACGATCTCTCCCGTCCGCAACAGGGCGAGCGCGATCGCCTCCGAGGCGGGCGCGCTGGACGACGCCGCGCGACTCCGAGGCGGAACGTCGACCACCACCGTCCGCCGGGCCGTGTATCCGGCCCGGCGCGGGCGAAGCTGGTACTTCCCCGGCGGAATCGGCGGCGAGGTCCAGCTCCCGGTCCCGTCGGTCTCGACCGAAGACCACAGCCCCGTGGCGGGAATCAAGTCCACGCGCACGAGGGCGCCCGACAGGCCGGCGCCGCGGTCGTCCACCACGCGCCCGCGCAGGAACGCCGCATCGTCGAGGACCAGGTCGATTCGACGCACCTGAGACGCGGCGCCCACGATCACATCCGCCACGACGGGCGAGACGAGCGCCCCGGACTCCGCGCGCAACGCGTAGCTGCCGGGACCGAGACCGGGGAACGCGAACTGGCCGGCGATGTCCGTCTCGGTCATCCGAGGTTCCGAAACGGACTCGCCCCCCAGGTGCACGCGGACGCCGCGCGCCGGGTGCCCGAGGCGGGTGACGAGGCCTGTGACGGATCGGCTCTCGCCCGGAATCACCACCACGACGTCGGCGTCCGGTGCGGTGACGGGCCCCGCCGCCGCCGTTCCGAGGCCTGGCGCTTCGATCAACAGCCGGTAGGCCCCCGCGGTCAAGCCGTCGACGCTGAAGTGGCCCTGGGCGTCGGCGCGCGCCTCGTGAAAGGTCGGCGCTGACGCCTCCGCCACCGCGAAGGCCAGCACATGCGCGAGCGGGATGGGGGTCCCGTGACCGTCTTCGATGCGACCGCGCAAGGTCGCGAGGGCGGCGAGGCGCAGCTCCACGCGAACCGCCCCCGCCCCGACGATGACCGACGCGGCCGCCCCGGCGGAGGACCGACGCCTCGCGCGGAGCAGGTAGCGTCCAGCGGGGACGCGGTCCATCCGAAAAGTTCCCGCCGGTCCCGTCTTGGCTGCTGCGATGGGGACCCGTCCGTCGGGGGGGTCAGTCGTCAGCTCGACCGTCACGTCCGTCGCGGCCCGGCCGAGCGGGTCGACGACGACACCTTCCGCGACACCCGTGAGCGACGGAGGGGAAGGCTGCCGGCGCGGGCACGCACCTGCCGAGGTGACGACAATCGCCAGCACGATGGCGGCACGCGCACGGTGTTTGTCGCCCCGCTTCGCCTGGGGGGCCGAGCCACGGAGGACGCCCGGCTCCAAAGACCTCCCCCTCCTCGGGCCCGAGCGCTCGGGATAGCTTGCGAAAGGCATCAGGGAGTGCTAGAGCTGGGCGCCTTTTCCGGAGGAAGTCATGCCAGCCATGTGCACAGTTTGCGGCAAGCAGCGTCGGGTCGCCAACAACGTCAGCCACTCGAACATCAAGACCAAGAGCATCCAGCGTCCCAACCTACGGCGGGTGCATGTAAAGGTGGACGGCGTCTCGACGCACGTGCGCGTTTGCTCCCGTTGCCTGCGCTCCGGCCGCGTGACGAAGGCCGCGTAAAACCCTCCTGCCGATCCGCGGCGCAGGTGAACGCCGCGTTCGCGGGTCGAAGGCCGATGACGGCAGCTCACGCCCCGATGGCCGCGACGACGTCGATCTCGACGAGGGCGCCGCGCGGCAAGCCCGCGACCTGGACCGTGGCCCGCGCTGGGGGATTCTCCGGGAAGAACCGCCCGTAGACCTCGTTCACGACCGCGAAGTCGCGAAGATCCGCGAGGAAGATCGTGGTCTTGACCACCGACGCGAAGGTCGCGCCGGCGGCGGTGAGGACGGCGTCGAGGTTTCTCATCACCACCTCCGTCTGGACGCGAACGTCCCCTGCCCCGACCAGCTCGCCGCTGGCGGCATCGAGCGGGATCTGACCGGAGCAGAAGACGAGACGCGCGGGCATCGCGACGACCACCGCCTGGCTGTACGGTCCGATGGCGCGTGGCGCTTCGACGGTGGAGATGATTTCCCTGAGCATGGCGGCATCATAGCGTCGCGAGTGAGATAAGGTAACTCGGTGAAGTCGCGCCGTCCGCAACGCGTGCAAGACGAGCCCGAGACGGCGGGGGATCTGATGTCGGGCCTGCTCACGAGGTTGGGGGGCAAGGGGCGTGCGCTCGAGTACCGCGTCTATGACGCCTATGCGAAGGCGGCCGGCGCGATGTTGGCCGCGCGCACCACGCCGGACACGTTTCGTGACGGCACGCTGTTCGTACGAACAACGAGCTCGACGCTCGCCCACGAGATCGTCCTCTTACGGGGAGAGCTGTTGGTGCGCCTAGCAGACCTCCTGGGGCCGGGCGTCGTGCGTGACATTCGAACCCGCGTGGGTGGCGCACCCGGGGCCCCGGGCGCGCCGAGCCAGCCGAGGTAGCGGCGCGGCGGCGTAGCAACGACTCGCCGGCGCCAGTCCGATCCTTGCACCGAACGGCTCCCCCGGGATACAGATAGGCCATGCGCAGGCAGCTCGCGTTGGCGTTGGGCCTCGGGTTTGCCGTCACGTCGGCGTCGTCGACATCGGGGCCGTGGTCGCGGCTGGCCCGGGCGGCCGGGACCACCGTCGACGGCACCGTGCGGGCCGAGGGGCCCTGCCCGAAGCTCGCCCCGATCAAGACGAACAAGGACAGCGTCGTCTGTGGCGCGGAGCAGGCGAGCGAGGCGGTGATCGGCGGCCCCGAAGGCGGTCTCCGAAACGTCGTGGTCTCGCTCAGAGCCATCAAGCCCACCGCAGGCGCGCCGCCCCCGGGGAGGGCCTCCGTCGATCAGGTGGGCTGTATGTACAAGCCTCACGTCCAGGCCGTGACCGTCGGCAGCGAGCTGACGCTGGTCAACAGCGATGGCGTCTTGCACAACGTGCACGGCAATCTGGGGCCGGTGACGATCTTCAACGTGGCCATGCCCATCCGGGGACAGAGACTGCCCACCAAGCTGACCCGCCCCGGCCTCGTCAGGCTGCAGTGCGACGCCGGCCACGCCTGGATGAACGCCTGGATCTACGTCTTGCCGGAGCCCACGTTCGCCGTCACCGACGAGGCCGGTCATTTCAGCATCGCCGACGTCCCCGCCGGCGACTACAGCATCGAATACTGGCACGAGCCACTCGACGGAAAGGGCGCCGGCATCACAAAGACCGCGAGGCTGACCGTCCGCGACAAGCTGGTCCACGCCGACGCGCGCCTGAAGCTCTGACAGCGGCGCACCGGCTGCTAGCCCTAACACTCAAGGGGAATTGCTTCAGTTGAGGCCGGCGGACAGACGGCCTCCCAAAGTTCATCAGAAGTGAGGTTAGAGGGCGGCCGACAAGCCGGCCCGATGGCGAAGCCGCACCGAGGACCGGAGCGGAGCATACTTCGCGTATGTGACCACCGGACCGCAGGTGCGGCGCAGCCAGCGGGCCGGATCGTCGGCCGTCGGTGGAACGAGAAGCAAGGTCTCTGTAGGAGACTAGCTGCGAAGCGCGTCGGCCAGGGTCCTGACGAACGCGCCCAGGGCAGCCGCCGGATCCTCCCCCTCGGCGACGGCCTTCTCGACCACGCGCACCGCGGCGCTGCCCACCACCCCCCCGTCCGCGAAGGCAGCGATGCCGCGGACGTCCGCGGCATTCGTGATCCCGAAGCCCACGACGATCGGGTGGCGATTCGCGGTCACGGTCCGGATCTCGGCGACGTGTCGCCGGGGGCCCTCCAGGTCGTCCAGCTTCACCCCCGTTATCCCCGTCATCGATACGTAGTAAATGAAACCGCCCGCGACCTCTCCGGCCAGCGCGGCGCGCGCGGGCGTCGACGTCGGTGCCAGGAGCGGGATGAACCCCACCTGGTGCTCACCGAGCGCCGACAGCAGCTCTGGCGCCTCGTCGGGCGGCCAGTCCACGCACAGCACGGCGTCTGCCCCCGCCTCGTGAGTCTGCCGGGCGAAGGCCGTCGGGCCGGTGACGACGATGGGGTTGGCGTAACCGAAGAGCACCAAACCCACCTCCGCGTTCTCGGCGCGAACGGCGCGACAGAGGGCCAGCGCCCGCGACAAGCCCCCCCCCGCGGCGAGGGCGCGCTGCATCGCCGCCTGGATGGCCAGACCGTCCGCCGAAGGATCGCTCCAGGGCACGCCGATCTCGACGATGTCGGCGCCGGCGGCCGCCGCAGCCAGCACCAAGCGGCGGCTGGTGTCGAAGTCAGGATCGCAGGCCGTCAGGTACACGACCAAGGCCTTGCGATGGGATGCGCGACAGCGCGCGAAGATGCGCTCGAGGCGCGTCACAGCGCCACCCCCAGCGCCTCGGCGATCGTACCCATGTCCTTGTCGCCCCGTCCCGAGACGTTGACGATGACGAGCGCGTTGTCGGGCAGCGACGCGACGACCCTGGGCAGGCCCGCGATGGCGTGCGAGCTCTCGAGCGCGGGCAGAATCCCTTCCGTGCGGGCCAGCTGCTTGAAGCCCGCCAGCGCGTCTTGATCGGTGACGGCGAAGTAGTCAGCGCGTCCGCTGTCCTTGAGGGCGCTGTGCTCGGGACCCACCCCCGGATAATCGAGCCCGGCGGAGATGGAGTGGGCGGGCAGGATCTGCCCCTCGTCATCGCACAGCAGGTACGACCGCGCCCCGTGCAGGACGCCCACCCGCCCGCGGGACAACGTGGCCGCGTGGTGAGGCGTGTCGAGCCCCTCCCCGGCCGCCTCGACCCCGAACAGCTTCACCTCGGCGTCGGGCACGAACGCCTGGAACAGCCCCATCGCGTTCGACCCGCCGCCCACGCAGGCGACGCACGCGTCGGGCAAACGCCGCTCCGCGGCCAGAATCTGGGCGCGCGCCTCCCGCCCGATGACCGCCTGCAGCTCGCGCACGAGCGTTGGATAGGGGTGCGGTCCGGCCACCGAGCCGATGACGTAGTGGGTGGTGCGGACGTTCGTGACCCAGTCGCGCAGCGCCTCGTTCATGGCGTCCTTCAGCGTGGCCGTCCCCGCCTTCACCGCGTGCACCTTGGCGCCGAGCAGCTTCATCCGAAACACGTTCAGCGCCTGACGCTCCACATCGACGGCGCCCATGTAGATTTCGCAGGGGACCCCGAACAGCGCGCAGGCGGTGGCGGTCGCGACGCCGTGCTGGCCGGCGCCGGTCTCGGCGATGATGCGCGTCTTCCCCATCCGTCGCGCCAGCAGCAGCTGCCCGATGCAGTTGTTGATCTTGTGGGCGCCCGTGTGACAGAGGTCCTCGCGCTTCATGTAGACGCGCACGCCTCGGCCGAGCTCCGCGGAGAGCCGGCCGGCGAACCCGAGCGGCGTGGGCCGACCCACGTAGTCACGAAGCAGCCCGTCGAGCTCGGCGGCGAAGGCGGGATCGCGGCGCGCGTCGTCCCAGGCAGCGGTGAGCTGGTCGAGGGACGGAAGCAAGGTTTCCGATACGTACCGCCCGCCGAATTGTCCGAAGCGACCGGCGGTGTTCGAAGGCGTGGCCGACATGAGAAACCAACTATATCCGACGCGACCACTACTCGCGTTGGCTCGTGCGAGCTTTGCTCGTGCGAGCTTTGCTCGCGCGAGCCGTCCCGCGGGGGACTTAACCCTCCCAGGGTCCTTTTCTCGTCGCGTTGGTTGGGGCGAGCTTTGCTCGACCCAACCGTCGCGGGGGATTTAAAGGACCCTCCCAGGGTCCTTTTCTCTATAGCGCCGCCGCCGCCCGGGCCGCGCGGATGAACGCGAGGACGCGCCGCGGGTCCTTGTGGCCAGGCGCGCGCTCGACGCCGCTCGCGACGTCGACGCCGTCGGGGCGGGTGGCGCAGATCGCGGCGGCGACGTTCTCCGGTGACAGCCCCCCGGCCAGCAGGAACGGTCGGCGCGCGTGCGTGGCGACGAGCGCCCATGGGGCGACCACCCCGCCACCCCCGTAGCCGTCGACCAGAGCGTCGTAGAGAAAGAACGATGGGTCCCACCGGGCCGCCTCCGCGAACGAGGCGGCATCGCGAACCCGCACCGCCCGGACCAGCTGCTCGCGCGCCAGGTCCGCGAACTCGCTGGGCTGTTCGTCGCCGTGAAGCTGCGCGCGATCCAGCCCCAGCCGTTCGACGGTGGCCACCACGTCAGCGACGGCGGCGTTGACGAACACGCCGATCTTCAGAACACCGGGCGGCACGGCGGCGAGCACATCGGCGGCGGCGGCGCGGTCGCCCACGAAGCGCTTCGAGCCGGGCCAGAAGTTGACCCCGATCGCGCCCGCGCCGGCGTCGCTCGCGAGCGCCGCGTCCTCGGGGGTCGTGACGCCGCAGATCTTGATGAGGAAGGACACCGGCCCTCAGGCTAGCAGCTCGCGGAGCTTTGCTCCCGGGTCGGGGGCGCGCATCAGGGCCTCACCTACCAACACCGCGTCGATGCCGGCCCGCCCCATGCGCGCCAGATCGGCCGCCATGCGAATCCCCGATTCGGCGACGACCACCGTCTGGTGGGGGATCTCCGGCCGCAGCCGAACGGCCAGGTCGGCGTCGAGCGTGAACGTTCGCAGGTCGCGATGATTGATCCCGATGACGGCCGCGCCGAGCGCCACGGCCCGCGCGACCTCGTGGGCGTCGTGGGTCTCGACGAGCGCCTCGACGCCCCACCGCCCGCAGGCCGCGAACAGCGACCGCAGCGTTGCGTCGTCGAGAGCCCCCACGATCAGCAAGACCGCGTCGGCGCCGGCCGCGCGCGCCTCGATGATCTGGTACTCGTCGACGACGAAGTCCTTGCGCAAGATGGGAATGTCGACCGCCTCCCGCGCCCGGCTGAGATCGGCGAGGGTCCCGCCGAAGAACGGCTCGTCCGTCAGGACCGACAGGGCGGCCGCGCCGGCGGCTGCGTACGAGCTGACGATCGCGCCCACGTCAGCGTCCTCGCGAATCCACCCGAGCGAGGGCGAGCGACGCTTGAACTCCGCGATCGCGGTCACCGGCCGGGGGCCGTCGCGCGTCACGTCTCTCGCACGGCGAAGCGCGGCCCGCAGGCTGCGAGCGGGGGCCCGATCGCCGGCAAGTCGCTCGAGCTCGGCCGGCGGCCGCAGGGCCTTCCGCTCGGGCAAATCGGCGCGCGTGCGGGCGAGGATGTCGTCGAGAATCATGGCGTGGGCGTGGGCGTGGGCGACAGGACCACGGGCGCCAGGCGGCGGAGGCGCTCGAGCACCACAAGGGCACTGCCATCGTCCAGCGTGGCGACTGCCCGCGCGGCGCCGGCCCTGATATCGGGCGCCGCCCCGGCGACGTACAACGCCGCGCCCGCGGTCATCGCGGCCACGTTCCTCACGGGGCCGCGAGCGCCGGCCAGCGCCTCGCCGAGCACGCGCGCGTTGAACGCGGGATCGCCACCGCGCAACCCCGCGGGATCCGACGGCGGGAGGCCGAAGTCCCCTGGCGTGACAGCGAACGTCCGCACCGCTCCGCCGCGCAACTCCGCAACGAAGGTCTCCCCCGACGGCGCGATCTCGTCGAGCCCGCCAGCGCCGTGGACCACCCAGGCCCGCTCGGTGCCGAGCCGCTTGTGCGCCTCCGCGAGCGTCGCGCAACGCTCCGGCGCGAACACACCGTTGACGGCAAAGCGCGCTCCCGCCGGGTTGGTGAGCGGCCCGAGCACGTTGAAGATCGTCCGGAAGCCGAGCTCGCGCCGGGGGCCCGCGACGGCCTTCGTGGCGGCGTGATAGAGCGGCGCGAACAGGAACGCCAGGCGCGCCTCGGCCAGGCATCGCGCCGCCAGCGCCGGCGGAGGCGCCGGGTCGAGGCCGAGCGCCTCGATGACGTCGTGCGAGCCGGACTTCGACGACAGGGCCCGGTTGCCGTGCTTCGCCACCGGCACGCCACACGCCGCCACCATGAAGGCGGCCAACGTCGAGAGGTTCACCGAGCCGGAGCCGTCGCCCCCCGTCCCGCAGGTGTCGACGGCGCCTGACTGATCCTCGCCGGGCAGGCGCAGCATGCGGGCCCGCATCGCCAGCGCCGCGCCCACGATCTCCTCCACCGCCTCACCCTTCAGCCGCAGCGCCGTCAACAGGCCGCCGATCTGCGCCGGCGTCGCCTGACCCTCCATGATGGCGCCCACCACGGCGGCCATCTCGTCGGCCGAAAGATCGCGGCGATCACCGAGCCGCCCCAGCGCCTCCTTGATGCCGAACCCCGCCTGGTCCCGTTCGCCCGCCGCGCCCGAGGCCGTCACGGGCGTCCCCCGCGAACCAGGAAGTTCCGCAGTAGGTCCTTGCCCACGAGCGTGAGAAAGGACTCGGGATGGAACTGAACGCCTTCGACGGCGAGGGTCTTGTGCCTGAGGCCCATGATCTCGCGGACCCCTGGCTCGGAGCCGCCGCCGCTCGTCGTCTCGGCCGTGATCTCGAGACAGTCGGGAAGGCTGGCGCGCTCGACGACGAGCGAGTGATACCGAGTGGCCTCGAAGGGATTGGGCAGACCGGTGAACACGCCGCGGTTGTCGTGGGTCATCATCGACGTCTTTCCGTGCATCACCTCGCGGGCCCGGACCACCTTCCCCCCGAACGCCTGCCCGATCGACTGATGCCCGAGGCACACGCCCAGAATGGGGATCTTTCCGGCGTATTCCGTGATGGTGGCCAGGCTGATGCCGGCCTCGTTGGGCGTGCACGGCCCCGGCGAGATCACGATGTGGCTGGGGGCGAGCCGGGCGATATCAGCCGCGGCAATCTCGTCGTTGCGGACCACCCGCACGTCCTGGCCCAGCTCGCCCAAGTATTGAACGAGGTTGTAGGTGAACGAGTCGTAGTTGTCGATGACAAGCAGCATGGCTTCAGTGTCCGCCCGTTGATCCCCGACGCGCCATCTCCACCGCGGAAAGCACGGCGCGCGCCTTGTTGACCGTCTCCTCGAACTCGTCGGCGGGCACGCTGCCGGCCACGACGCCGGCGCCTGCCTGGACGTAGATCTTATCGCCCTTCGTCACCAGGGTCCGGATGGCGATGGCCAGATCCATGTTGCCGGCGTACGAGATGTAGCCGACGGCGCCGCCGTAGATGCCGCGCCGGGCAGGCTCCATCTCCTCGATGATCTCCATCGAACGAACCTTGGGGGCGCCGCTCAGCGTGCCCGCGGGGAACGTGGCGCGCACGACGTCGGCGGCGCGAACGCCCGGCGCGGCCTTGCCGCGAACGTTCGAGACGATGTGCATGACGTGCGAATAGCGCTCGATCTGCATCCGCTCGGTCAGCTGAACCGCGCCCGTGGCCGCGACCCGGCCCACGTCGTTGCGTCCGAGATCAATCAACATGACGTGCTCGGCACGCTCCTTCGGATCGCGGATCAGCTCGGCCTCGAGCGCCGCGTCCTCCTCGGGCGTCGCGCCGCGGCGCCGCGTTCCGGCGAGCGGGCGCAGCTCGATCTCGCCGCGGTCGAAGCGCACCAGCACCTCGGGCGAGGCGCCCGTGACGATCGCCTCGGGGAAATCGAGGTGAAACATGTAAGGGGACGGGTTCGTCACGCGCAGCGCCCGGTAGACGTCGAAGGGGTCCACCGCCCCCCGATCGACCTCGAAGCGCTGCGAATACACGACCTGGAACGCATCTCCGGCGAGGATGTACTCCTGGATGCGGCGGACACCGGCCTCGAACGACGCACGCGTCACCGTGGGACGGGGGGCCGGCGGGGTCACGGGTGCCGGATCCAGCGCGCGCAGCGGCGGCGTGGGGCGCGCGAGCCGCGCCAGGACATCTTCGATCCGAGCGCACGCGTCGTCGTAGGCCAGCCCCGGATCGCTCGCGTGGCCCACGTCCGCGGCCGCCACCACCTTCACTGTCCCCCGCAAATTGTCGAAGATGAGCACCGTGTCCGTTATGGCCAGGCACACCTCGGGCAAGCCGAGCGTGTCCGGCTTCGTTGCAGGGAGCTTCTCGAACGACCGAACCGCGTCATAGCCGATCCACCCGACGGCGCCGCCGAAGAAGCGGGGCAGCCCCGCCGGAACCGCGGGCGCCAGGTCGGCCAGGTACGTGTCGACGAAGCCGATCGGGTTCGTCGACTTGATGCGTTCGGCGACCTGGAACTCCGCGGCGGCAGACGCGAGCTGGTTCGGGGAAGGGGGGGCCGGGCGCAGGATCTCCACCTCGTTGCCACGCGCGCGAATCACGGCGCGCGGGCGAACACCGATGAAGCTGTAGGCGGCCCACTTTTCACCACCCACCACGCTCTCCAGCAAGAAAGAATACGGTCCGCGCCCGAGCTTGGCGTACGCGGACACCGGGGTGTCGCCGTCAGCGACGATCTCCCGATAGACGAACGCGAGCCGGCCGCGTCGGGCCAGCTCGAGAAAACCGACTCGGTCCGGAAAATATCCGGTCGTAGGGGATGCCATCGGGACCAAATAACCTATCACGCCCCTGTCTCAGCCGCGCGGATCGCAGCGTCTCGCGAGGATGCCAGCCAGCCTGCTAGGTCAGCCACCACGGCGCGGCTGCCCGCAACAGCAGCAGGACGGCCGCTCCCCACAGGCCGGCGGCGACGTCGTCCAGCACGATTCCGAGGCCACCCGGCAGCCGGCGCTCGGCGAGGCGGGCCGGCCAAGGCTTGGTCTGGTCGAACAGCCGAAAGAGCACGACGCCCGCCACCAGGCCGCCGAGCGTCGGCGGCGCGGCCACCCAGGTCACGAAGACCCCGGCCACCTCGTCGATGCAGATGATCTGGGGGTCCTTGCCGCCCAGGCGCCGCGCCACCCGCTCCGCCGCCCAGACCCCGACGACGGTCAGCGCGACGGCCGCGGCGGCGATCACCCCCGGCCCCAACGGCCGCAGGAGCCAGTAAAGTGGAATCGCCCCGAGCGTTCCGGCCAGCCCGGGCGCGACCGGAACGTGGCCGCACCCGAACCAGACGGCCAGGACATGAGCGAGGCGATCGGCCGCGCGAGCTGGTCTGCGAGGTCGGAGGCCCGGGTCGGCCTCGGGCCGCCCTCCCCCCAGCTCGGCCCCAGGTGGATCCGACGGCGCGGCCGGCGCTACGCCTTCCACCAGGCCTCGTTGCGCACCCGATCGAACACCTCGGCGAGGATGCCGAGCCCGGTCTTCGCCGTCGCCTCGTCGATGGTCAGCGCCGGCTGCAACCGGACGCTCGGGGCGTAGGCCATCGTCAGCAGTCCCCTCCGCACGCACTCCCCGAAGATTCGCTCCGTCACCGCGCGAGAGAGCGGCTGCTTCGTCTGCTTGTCCCTGACGAGCTCGATGCGCAGGAACAACCCCGCGCCGTCGACGAAGCCGACGAAGGGATAGCGTTCCACGAACCCGCGCAGCTCGTCCAGCATCAGCTCACCGACGATGCGCGCGTTCTCGGTCAGGTGCTCCTCCTCGATGATCCGCAGGGATTCGGCGCCAGCCGCGGCGCCGAGGGGATTGCCTCCGTAACTCGACGACGATCCGGACGGGTTGCTCCACGGCTTTGCAGCGGCGATCTCGTCGGTGGTCAACACGCCGGAGAGCGGGAAGCCGCCCCCGAACGCCTTGCCCAGCGTCACGATGTCGGGCGCCACGCCCGAATGCTCGACGCCCCAGGTCCGGCCGGTGCGGCCGAGCCCGGTGATCATCTCGTCGGCGATGAACAGAGCGCCGACCTCCTCCGTGATGGACTTGATGGCCGGAAGAAACTCGCGCGGCGGGATGACGTTGCCGGCGGTCCCCTGCATGGGCTCGACGATGAACGCGGCGATCTCCCCCGCCGTCGCGACCTTCGCGTGCTGGCGGGCGAGCTCGGCGCACGCGATGCCGCAGCTCGGGTACTGAAGCTTCAGCGGACATCGGTAGCAGTCGGCGTAAGGCACCTGGTGCGTGCCCGGAACCATCGGGCCGAGCTTGTCCTTGAACGTCGAGCCCATGAGCGAAAGCGCTCCCATCGTCTTGCCGTGGAAGCCACCCCAGAAGCTGACGAACTCGTACTTCCCCGTGTGGGACTTCGCCAGCCGCAACGCGCTCTCCACGGCCTCCGCGCCCCCGGAATAGACCTGCAGGCGATGGACGCCCTTCGCCGGCGGCTTGGCCGCCAGGCGCTCGACCAGGTTCACGCGCGCGGTCGAGGTGAAGGATCCGACCGACACCTCCGCGACCTGCCGGCTCACCTCGGCGACGAAACGGGGGTGTGAATGGCCGAGGGCGTTGACGGCGATGCCGCCGATGAAGTCCACGAACTGGTTCCCGTCGACGTCGGTGACCGCGCTGCCGCGCGCGGACTCGACCACGATGCCCGCCATGACCGCGTAACCCTGCAGTCCCGGCGCCATGTGCGCATCCTCGCGCGCGCGCAGCGCACGGCTCCGCGGGCCCGGAACGGCCGTGCGCAGCACCGGCCGTTGATCCTTCGGCTGCGATGGATTGCGGGGACCGCTCACTCCGCGACGCGCCTCTCCCCGAAGACAAAGAAACGTTGCAGGGGATAGTTCCAGGCGTTGCTCACGATCAGCGCCGTAATAACACGAGAAACGATATATTGAACCCGCAGAACGTCGGCGAACAGATGCTCGCCGGCGGCGTTCCACCCCAGGCTGGCGGCTGAAACGATGGCGTAGCGAAGCAGCTGTCGCTCCGCGGCCACGTCGCCGCGCTGGTAGGTCCAGTAGCGGCCGATGAGGAAGTTCGTCACGGCGCCGCACGCCGCGCCGACGACGGTGGCTGGAACGGGGCGCGCGTGGAACAACTCGACGCAGCTCACCATCACCCCGAAGTCGACGATAGCCGCGACCAACGCCGCGGCGTGATGTCGGAGCAATTGACGCAATCGCCGGCGCATGGGCTCGACGGGAGCCTAGCAGCCTGTTGCTAGCGCGCCGCTTCGACCGGGACGGCCGCCTCCGGCTTGGCGTCCCGGACGCCGTCACGCCCTGGTAGCGCGGGGCGCGGCCCGAGCGTCCGATCAGCCTCGCGCCGCCGGATCGCCGCCATGATGGCGCTCGTTCGCCGGATCACCGAGATGTTCGCCACCACCGCGACCACGACCACCGCGAGCAGCATCGGCGCCTGGCGGACGACGAGTGGTCGCGACGGACCGGCCAGCAGCTCGCAGAGGGGGGTGAACCCCGCGCCGAAGAAGAGGTACACCGCGCGCTCCGAGCGCCGCATGCTGCCGCGGGGAGCCGCGACCGCGAGCGCTTCGGCCTTCACGGTCGCGTAGCTGACCATGTAGCCCCCCACCAGCGCGAGCGCCACGAACACGACGATGAGGACCGAAGCGCGGTAGTAGATCAGGAGCCCGGTCATGAAGAAGAACTCCGAGTAACGATCCACCGCCGCGTCCAGGGCCTCCCCGGCGTCGGAGGATGCGCCCTGGCGCCGGGCCAGCAGTCCGTCCACGATGTCGGCGAAGGCGGCCGTCGTCGCGAGCAAGCAGCCCAGCCCGAACCAGCCGAACGCGACGGCGACGCCGGCGCTGGCCGCGGGCAGGAGCGAGAATGCCGTCACGCCGTTCGGCTTCACGCCCAGCCGGTCAAGCCATCCGACCACCGGGCCGATCAGCCAGTAGCCAAACTCCATGAACCGCTTGCCCACGAAGGCGCTGCCACCGTCGCGATCGACCCGCTCGTGGCGGGCGCGGCCGCGGAACGCGGCGCGCACACCATAGACGATCGAGGTCACCACGAGGAGACCCACCATCCCCGCCCCAAAATAGAGGTCCTTCATCGGATCGCGGCGCCGCGCCCCTCACGCCCGCTTGCGGAGCTTGCGCAGGTCGGGCAAGGCCTCGGTCGCTTGCCGCCCGAGCGGCAGCTCGCGCGAGGAGTCCTTCGCCGAGGCGTAGGCGGTCTGGATGAGCTCGACGCACAGGAACGCCTCCTCCGCCTCCTTGCCCACCCATTCTCCGTCGGCGATGGCGCGCTCGAAGTCGTCGAACAGCGAGTTGAACCAGGTCACGTGGCTGGAATCCATCCAGTCCGAGGGGACGTCGAGCCGATCGAATCGCCAGGCCATCTCCGGCGAGTTGATGCTGTTCCCGCGCCCGGCGCGCGCGACCTCGATGTGGTCGTCCTCGACCCGGATGGCGCCGTGATCACCGTGGATGGTGTAGATGACCTTCCGCACCCCCGCCTGCCAGCTGAGGTGCGCCGACGCGACCCCCGTCGGAAAGCGAAGGCTGCAGCTCAGGTCGTCCTCGGTGTCGAAGTTGCCCATCGTCGACATGCGCGCCGAGATCGCCGTCGGGTAGGAGCGCAGCCATTCGAACGCCAGATAGAACGTGTGGCTGCCATGATCCATGGCGATGCCGCCGCCGGAGTGCCGCCGCTCCCGGCGCCAGTTCGGCCTCCACTCCGCCACGCCGCGCGCGTGCGTGTTCCGGAACGTCTGCAAGGTCACCAGGTGGACGCGACCTATCTCGCCGGCGTCGATGATTCGCCTGACGTTCTGGATGACCGGCGCGTGCTTGTAGTTGTGACAGGGGTAAAGGACGCGACCCACGTGGCGGGCCAGCTCCAGCATCTCGCGCGCGTCGGAGATTGAGGTCGCCAGCGGCTTTTCACACAAGACATGCAGCCCCCGAACCAGGGCTTCCCGGGTCACGGCCGCGTGCTCGGCTGGGGGCGTGGCGATGTCCACGAAGTCGAGGTTCCCCGCCTCGGCGTCCAGCATGGCCACGTGGTCGGCGTAGACCCGCACCCCCGGCAAGTGCTCGGCGGCCAGGCGGCGGCGCGCCTGGTTGACATCGGCGACGGCGACGATGCGCACGTCCCTGTCCGCCGCATCTGAATCGCCCTCGGGAGAGGTCACTCGACCCCGCCAGCCGCCCTGCATCCGCTGCCGGTACGCGGCCGCGTGGCCCTTCTCCATGATGAAGCCGTAACCGATGAGGGCGCCGCGTAGGGGTGTCTTCATGCTTCCTTGAAAATGATTTGAAAAATACCGCGTCTAAGAGACCGTACCACCATCACACCCGGCCTGGCCGGGCACCCAATTAATTGGCCATCAGGGCGGCCAGGTCAAGCGTCTTCGATGTGCGTTGACTCGGCAGGGTCCGGCGACTAGCTTGCTGCACCATGATCGGTGAGGTTTTGAAAGCCGCTGACCCCGAAACTTACGAGCTTTGCCGCGCCGAGGAAAAGCGACAGGCCGAGAAGATTCGGTTGATTCCGTCGGAGAATTACGTCTCGAAGGCCGTGCTCGAGGCCTCGTCTTCGGTGTTCACGAACAAGTACAGCGAGGGTTACCCGGGCAAGCGATATTACGAGGGCCAGCAGCTGGCCGATCCGCTGGAGCAAATGGCCATCGACCGGGCCAAGGTCCTATTTGGGGCGGAGCACGCGAATGTCCAGCCCTATTCTGGCTCGCCGGCCAACTTGGCCGTCTATCTGGCGTTCCTGAAGCCGGGTGAGAAGGTGATGGGCCTCGCGCTCCCCATGGGCGGGCACCTGACGCACGGGTGGAACGTGTCAATCACCGGCAAGTTCTTCACCTCGGTCGGGTACGGCGTCCGCAAGGACACCGGCCGCATCGATTACGACGAGGTGCGTGACCTCGCCAAGAAGGAGCGCCCGCAGCTCTTGTGGGCGGGCGGCACCGCGTATTCACGGACGTGGGACTTCGAGGTCATGGCTTCCATAGCGAAGGACGTCGGCGCGCGGTTCGTCGCGGACATCGCCCACATCGCCGGTCTCATCGCCGGGGGGGTCCACCCCTCCCCCATCGCCGTCGCGGATGTCGTCACGACCACGACCCACAAGACGCTGCGCGGACCGCGGGGAGGCATGATCCTCTGCAAGACCGAGCACGCCCAAGCCATGGATCGCGCCGTGTTCCCCGGGCTGCAGGGTGGGCCCCACGTCCACAACACGGCCGCCCTGGCCGTGGCGCTTCGCGAGGCGGCCGCCCCCTCTTTCAAGGACTACGCCCGCCAGGTGGTCGCGAACGCGCGCGCCATGGGGGAGGAGCTCATGGCCCGCGGGTTCGACGTCATCTCGGGCGGCACCGACAACCACCTGCTGCTCGTCAACCTGACCAACAAGAACATCACCGGCAAGGTCGCGGCGCGGCTGCTCGACAAGGCCGGCATCGAGCTGAACTACAACTCGGTCCCCTTCGACACACGCAAGCCCTTCGACCCCTCGGGTATTCGCCTCGGCTCGCCCGCGATCTCCAGCCGCGGCATGAAAGAGGCGGAGGCGCGTCAGGTGGCTACCTGGATCGACCGCGTCATCAGCCAGCCCACGGACGAGGTGGCCGAGCGCGTGTTCGCCGAGGTTCGGGAGCTGACGCGAAACTTTCCCGCGCCAGGCATCGGCTGAACGTCGAGACCGGTCCAAGGACGCAAGGGAGACCAATGCGACTGTCCGATAGCTATTGTGTAAATGCGCGGATCCGCTGGAGCGCGGCGCTGCTGGCGCTCGCGTTCGCGTGGGCCGCGGGTGGTCCAGCCCGCGCGGAGGTCATCGAGCTGCTGGACAAGACCAAGCTGAACGCCAAGATCATCCACTTTTACGACGGCGTCTACGAGGTCGACGTGGCCGGACAGACCCAGAAGATCCCGAAGGAGAAGATTCGCTCCATCAGCTTCTCGCTGCCGCCGCCGCGCCCCGAGTTCTCGACGCCTGAGAAGACCTTCGAGCGGTGGCGGAAGGCGCTGACGGAAGGCGCCATGGAGCGGGTCATCGACTGCTACGCGCTCATGTACCAGGGCATGCTCGCGAGCCAGATGGGTCAGGCGAACGACTCGGTGAAGAAGATGCAGAAGGAGATCGAGGGGACGAAGTTCCAGATCAAGGGCTCGTCCACGAAGGGCGAGAGCGCGACCCTGAAGGTCGCCCGGCAGAAGGGCGATGACACCGACACCGGCGAGGTCGCCTTCGTGCGTGAGAACGGCGAGTGGAAGATGTTGCCTCCCTCCCAGTGAGCGCACGGCCCAACCCGTCCCGCATGCCCCGCCTCGCTCGCCTCCTGCTCGCGTTCGCCGTCATGGTCGTCGCGCTCCGCCACGGACCCGCGCGAGCGGCCGGCGGCGTCGCGCTCGACCCGTTCCGCCCGTCCTCAGCGTCCTCCTCCGGCCGCCCCACGCGGCTGATGGCCCTGGATCCGATGTCCACGCCCGCGGCGGCGCCCGCGCCGACGCCGGCACCGAACCGCTGCCAGGACGACAGCGAATGCCCGGACGAGAACATCTGCGAGCACGCGCTCTGTCAGCGCATCGAGCACCGGGTCAACGTGCTCTACCTTTACTATCAAGAGGGCACGTTTCGAGAGCTCCTGGGCCTTTACTGGTCGAAGCGCGGGCCGACGGGCTTCACGGTGCTGGCGCCCTTCTACTGGCGCTTCTTCGCGCCCAAGTCCCGCTCGACCGTCGTCGCCCCTTTCTACTGGCACTTCGTGGACGATGTCGCGCAGCGAACGTCCACGGTGATCGTGCCGGGGTTGCCCATCTCGTGGAGCCGCGAGCCAGGCGCCCGCTCGTTCGGGGTCTGGCCCCTCTTCTACAAGTCGACGAAGTTCGGGTGGGCCGCGCCGCTGCTGGGCTCGTTCACGATCGCCGATCCCGATCGGGGACGAGCCTTCGGCGCGCTGGGGTTCCTTTATTGGTGGACACGCGGGCCGAAGAGCCGGACGGACCTGCTGTTCCCCGTGTTTTATTTCACCCGATCGCCCGAGTCGGCGTTCGGCCTGGGGCTGCCGCTCACCATCCACTGGCGCACGGGTGACGAGTCCCACACGCTGGCCCTGCCGTTGTTCGTCGGCCATTCGTGGAAGAGCGGCTCCAGCGTGTACTCGCTGCTCGGCTTCGAGACGCGAGAAGGCCGCAAGACCCACGGCTCTGCGCTGTGGCTCTACTGGGGCGGACGCGACGGAGAAACGGACGAGGCTTACGACGTCCTGTTCCCCCTGCTGTGGAGCTTCCGATCCCCCACGAGCGCGACCACGGGCGTGGTCCCCTTCGTCTGGCACTTCCGGCGGGGCGATAGCTGGTTCAACGCCGTCTTTCCCCTGTGGTGGAGCGGCGGCGACAGCGCCAAGGGAACCCGCTTCCAGACGCTCCTGCCGCTCGTGTACTGGACGACGTCCGACCACGGCGCGAAGCTGTCCTGGCTGAGCCCCATCGGGGGTTACAGCCGCGACCGCGCCGCGCAGGTGCGCACGCTGTTCCTGCTCCCGGCCCCCATCTTCTACCGGCGGGAGCCCACGACCGCCATCGACCTCGTCACGCCGTTCTACCTGCGCTACTCGGATCTGACCGCTCAGAGCACGACCCGGCTCATCTCGCTGTTGCTGTTCAGGAACCACGATCCGGCCGGTGCGACGACGGTCCTGTTTCCCATCTTCTGGCGGTTTCACGACGCGGCCAGCGATCGCGCCACGACCGCGGTGCTGCCGTTCTTCTTGCATCGCGAGGCGCCCCGGGATCGGCTCACCGCGCTGGGCGTGTTTCCGCTGTGGGCTTATCGCCGCACCTTCTCCGACGGTGGCTGGAGCGCGGGGCTGTTTCCGCTCGCCTTCTTCGGTCGCCGACCCGACGAGGGCCACGGCGTCGTCTTCCCGCTGTTCTGGCACCTGCGCGACACCAAGGGCAGCGCCACCGCGCTGGTTCCGCTGTTCTACGCCGCGAGCGACGAGCATGGGTACCACGCGGGCGCGCTGCCGCTGTTGACGTTCTTCGGGCGCCACGACGCCCGCACCTACCAGGTCCAGTTTCCCTTGTTCTGGCGCTTCTCGGACGCCGCCGCGGGCACGAGCACCACCGTCACCCCCCTCGGCTTCTTCGGCAACTCGCCCGACGGCTGGCGCCTCGGGGTTGGGCCCCTGCTCCCGATCGTCTGGGTCGCGGGCGGTGGACCGCGCAGTCATTTCGTCCTGTTCCCCATCCTCTGGCACTTCCGCGACGATCGCGCGGACAAGACCACCACCGTGGTGGCCACGTACATGCATCGCCGCCACGGCGACGAGACGACGGACGCGTTGTTTCCGCTGTTCTACTTCCGCCGCGGGTCCCGCCCCGGTGGCACCGACGAGACCAGCTTCACGCTGTTCCCGCTCGTTCACTATCGCCGGGACGCGACGACGCGCGTGCTCGTGACACCGCTCGGCGCCTCCGTTGCCGGTCCCGCGCGACAGGCAGGGTTCGTCGGTCCTTACTTCTGGTATCGAGGTAAGACGTTCGACGCGCGCGGCATCCCGGGGCTGTTCGCCGACGTGCGCCGCGCGGACACGGGCGAGCGCACCCGGCAGTGGGGGCCGGTGGTCGCGCTCGACGCTCCGGGCCGTCGCACCCGGGTGGTGATCCCATTCTTCGGGCGTTACCAGGACGCGCGAGAGACGGACACGTACGCCTTCCCGAGCTACTTCCGCCAGCGCAGAGCCGACGGCTACGCCGTCGACACGTTCTTGCCGCTGTTTTGGCGCTCGCGGTGGCAGGATCGGACGACGACGGTCGTGGGCCCTTTCTACGATCGCGAGGGGAGCGGCGTCCACGACGCGGGCCTGGTTCCGGTCTACTTCTGGGCCAAGAACAGCGACCGGACGCTGCTGGTGATCCCGCCCCTCCTGACGTTCCACCGCCACGACTTCAAGGCCGGGACCGAGGTGACCCTGGTTGGGCCGTTCTACCGGAGTCATTCGGACAACCACGACGACACGGTCCTGTTCCCGCTCTACTGGGCCGGGCGTGACGGCGACCGCGAGCACCGCTTGCTGGCGCCGTTCTACTGGCACTTCAAAGACGGGCCGGCGAGCCAGTCGACCGCGGCCCTGCTCCTCTATTGGTCGACGCGCGGCACCACCCGCCTGCGCGCGTTGCTGCCCTTCGCCTGGTACACGCGGGACGACGCCCAGCAGGCGGGGAGCGAGGCGATCTTGCCGCTCTTCTACGCGTCCTACGGGCCCGATCGCTTCACGCTGCTGACGTTGCTCGCCGGCGTGAGCCATACGAAGGACGCGCGCCGCTTCTATGTCGGGCCCCTCTATTCGGGCGACTCGATCGAGAGCAGAACCCGGCTGTTGTTTCCCCTTTATGTGAGCCACCTCGACCGCAAGACGGAGACCCGAACCCGGTTCCTCTTGCCGTTCCTGTACTTCTCGCGGGGAAACCCGGAGAAGTCCCTGACCACGGTCGCTGGCCTGTTCTGGCGCCGCCGGGATATCGCGTCGGCCACCACGCTGATCTTGCCCGTGTTCCTCGACGTTCACGACTTCCGGCAGAGCCGCACGACGGTCCTCTTGCCGCTGTTCGTTCGGCACGCCAACGAGGTGACGGGGGAGAGCCTGTGGCTGGCGCCGCTGTTTTACCGCCACGTGACGACGACCGATCGGACGAACGTGTTCTTCCCGCTGTTCTGGGACTTCAAGCACGAGGAGCGGCGCACGACCGTGCTGCTGCCGTTCTTCGCGCACTGGACCCGCGCGACCTACGCGGGGACGTACGTGTTCCCGAACGTCTACTATCGGAAGGGCATCGCCGGGGGCGAGGCCGACGGGACCTGGCGCCTGTTCATTCCCCCGCTGTTCGACGCCGCCGTGCAGCGTCCTGGCGACTTCCGCTGGGAGATCCTCGGCGGGTTGTTCGGGAAGGAGCGCATCGGCCGCAACCACTACATGAAGCTCTTCTTCTTCACCATCGAGACGCAGCGAGCATCCGCCGTCCAGACCTCCTGGTACGGCCAGCCGCAGCGCCCCTCACGCGTGCGTCCGACCCGCGGCCTGGCGACGAACGCCTGGTGAGCGCGTTGGCGCGGGCGAGCTTGCTCGCTCGCGCCGTCCCGCGGGGGATCTAAAGGACCCTCTTGGTACAGCGCCCCGGAAGCAAGTGACCGGCGAAGAGTTCGCCGCGGTAGGGCCACGCCGAGCCACGCGCCCGCCGAGCGCCGCCAAGCGGCGGTTGCCGCGATTCGAACGCTGGGCTCCAAGCCGCGCGGCAGCTGGTTACGTGCGATGAAACCGGTTCTATCGAACGATTGCCCCAGCTTCGCGCGGGCTCGAACGTCGCGGCTCGCTCGGGGTTCACGCCCGCGCGATTGCGCTCGGCGGGCGCGTGGCTCGGCGTGGCCCTAGCGCAGGTTCTTGGGGGATGGGCACGAACTTCCGGGGCGCTGTACTTGGGGCCCTCTTAGGGCGCTCTTAGGGTCCTTTTCCTAGTAGGCCCGCCTCATCAAGGATTCGCGGCGGCGGCTGCGGCGCCCGCCGACGACGAGCCCTGACGGGCCGAGGGTGGCGGCGCAAACGTGAGCACCCAGTACCACGTGCGGCCCGGGCCTCGTTCCTGGCGGCGCGAGGTCGCCACGCTCTGGCCGCGGACCGAGACGTCGATCTCGACGTCGGGGCCTCGCTCCCTGATGGTCACGCCCGTCACCGGCGAATCGAAGAAGCGGGTGTCGAGCGGGCGCCGATCGTTGCTCCTCAGGATGCGGCAACGCCTGAGGACGAAGGAAGTGGAGGAGGCGTCCCCGCGGGTCTCGAGGGTCACCTCGGAGGATGTTTGCAGGACGATCTCCCCCCCGCCTTTGCGCACCCGGAACGCCGTGCTGAGCAGGCTGGCCTCGCCAGCGTGCGGGGAGCCCTTCGCGCCCGGGGCCGCTGCGGCGGAGACCGGCGCGCGGTGGGTCCTGACATCGGAGGCCGCCGGGCTCGCTGTCCGGGCCGGCGCGGGCATCGGCGCGGGCGCCCCGCTCGCTTGCCCGATCGCCGCGGTGGCGGCAGACGCGAGCAGCGCGAGGGCACACAGAATGCGCATCTCAGGATCGTACCACTCTTGGCGTACTGGAGGCCCTCGAGGGCTGCCGGCGCTTCCGGCGCCAGCCCCACCACCACCGGCCCCCGCCGGCTCAGGGGCCGGGCGCCAGCGGATCGGAGGTCGCGATGGGATCCCGCGCCTCGCCGAGCAGCGCGGCCCGCACGTCTCCCACGAGGAAGATGGATCCCGCGACCACGACCAATCCGTCCGGACCCACCGCCCGGCGGGCGAGCTCCAGCGCGGCCATGGGCTCGCTCGCGCTCGACGCGCGGGGCGCGTCGGCGGCGGGCACCGCGGCGGCCAGGTCGTCGAGGGACATCGACCGCGGGCTCGACGAGCGGGTCAACACGATCGCATCGAAGCGCGGTGCGAGGATCGCCAGCATGGGTCTGACTGCCTTGCCAGCCACGACCGACAGCACCAAAGCCCTGCGGCCGCGAGGCATGCCGTCGAGGGCGTCCGCGAGGGTCACCGCGCTCTCGGCGTTGTGGGCGCAATCGAGCAGCACGTCCACGCCGATGCGTTCCAACCGCCCCGGCCAGACGACGCCGCCGAGGCCGAGCGCCACCGCGTCGCTGGGGGCCGCAGGGGCCGTGCCTGGGCGCGACAGAGGACGCCCGAGGCTGGCCGCCGCGGCCCGCGCCAGCGCCACGGCGAGCGCGGCGTTCGTGCGCTGATGCGCTCCGATCAGCGCAGGAGGAGCAGGCGCCTCGTCGAAGTCCGTCCCCAACCGAAGAACGGGCGCGCCCACGTCCGCGGCCACCGCGGCAATGGCCTGATCGGCCTGCCGTGCCAGGGACGGCCATCCCGGCAAGAACAAGGGGACCCCCGGCTTCGCGATCCCGGCCTTTTCCCGGGCGATGGCCGCCAGGGTGTTGCCGAGGATCTCGGCGTGATCGAAGCCGATGCTGGTGATCGCGGTCGCGACGGGATGGCACGTGGTCGCGGCGTCCAGGCGGCCGCCGAGCCCCGTCTCCAGCACCATCAGCTCGACCCCCGCCGCCGCGAACGCCAGGTACGCCAGCACCGTGCCGATCTCGTAGTAGGTCAGCGGAATCTGGGTGGCGGCGATCGCCTCGAACAGCTCCGCCAGGTGATCGCCGTCGACCTCTCGCCCGTCGACCCGGATTCGCTCGGTGAAGCGCGACAGGTGCGGCGACGTGAACAGCCCGGTCCGAATGTCCGCGGCGCGCAGGATCGCCTCGGTCATGGCCGCGACGGACCCCTTGCCGTTCGTCCCGGCGATCTGCACGGCGGGCACGCGGCGCTCGGGGTTACCGAGCCGGTCCAGCGCGGCGCGGGTTCGCTCGAGGCCCAGCGCCACGCCCAGCGTCCGCGTCGCATCCAGACGCTGGAGAAAGTCGCCATAGCGGGACCCGGACATGCGGCCTCCTCGATCAGCTTGCCGCGCGGGGGCCGAGCAGGCGCAAGAGCCGCGCCAGCGTGGCCTTCAGCTCGTGGCGAGGAACGATCTTGTCGAGAAACCCGTGCTCCATCAGGAACTCCGCGCGCTGAAAGCCGGGCGGCAGTCGCTGCCGGATGGTGTTCTGGATGACGCGGGCGCCGGCGAAGCCGATGAGGGCCTTCGGTTCGGCGATGATCACGTCGCCCAGCATCGCGAAGCTAGCCGCGACGCCGCCGGTCGTCGGGTGCAACAGCACGGAGATGTAGGGAACGCCAGCGTCGCGCAATCGCCCGAGCGCCGCGGAGGTCTTCGCCATTTGCATGAGGGACAGCACTCCCTCCTGCATTCGCGCCCCGCCTGACGCCGAAAACACCACCGCGGGAACACGCGCCTCCAGCGAACGTTCAAACAAACGGGTTATCTTTTCGCCCACCACCGAGCCCATCGAACCGCCCATGAACTCGAAGGCGAAGAACCCGACCTCGGCCGGGTGGCCGCCGATGACGCCCGAGCCGGCGCGAAACGCGTCGCCTGGCCCCGCGGTCTTTCGTGCGGCGCGCAGCCGCTCGATGTACCGCTTCGAGTCCTTGAAGCCGAGCGGGTCGATGCTCTCTATCTTCGTGTCGGTCTCGACGAACGTGCCCTCGTCGACCACCAGCTCGATGCGGCGAGCGGTGGGCATCAAGAAGTGGTGCCCGCAGCGGCCGCAGACGTACTGGTTCTGCTCGATCTCGGCGGTCAGCAGGGCGGCGCGGCAGGTGGGGCATTTCGTGAAGACGCCGACCGGCACGCTGCGTTTTTCCGCCGCGCCCGTGTCGTCGTCGCGTTCTCGCTTGTACCAGGCCATCGAAGCGCGGGAGGATACCACGCACTTTCGACCCGCCGGCGGGACCTCGGCGCGGCCAACCGATGCTACACTCCGCCCCCGTGAATTTCGGCACCTGGCATGAATTGCTGGACGCGCCGCGGGCCGCCCCCGCCGAGCCGGGCGTGTTGCAGGCCCGGGCCGACGAGGTGCGGGCGTATCCGACCGGAAAGACCGCGATGATCTTGTACGAAGCGACCGACGACGCCGAGACGCTGCGCAGCTTCGTCACTGGGCGCGGCGCCCCCGTGCTCGACCGGGCGGCCACGACCGGCGCACGCTTCGTCCGTTTCGGCGTGACGGCGCATCCTGGCGCCGTCCTCGACCGACTGTTGGCCCAGTTCCAGGAGAGGTTCGGAGCCCTTCCCGCCGCCAACCTGGCGGAGGGCAAGATCGAGAGCAAGACGAAAGGCAACCCCGGCGATGTCTGATCGAGGAGAAGCTCCGAAGGCGCCGGGCGGGCTCACGTACCGGGACGCCGGCGTGGACATCGACGCCGGCGACGAGCTGGTCGAACGTATCAAGGGACACGTGCGACGCACCATGCGCCCCGAGGTCCTGACGGACCTCGGAGGCTTCGCCGGCATGTGCGCCATCCCGGGCGGATACCGGGAGCCGTTGCTCGTGTCGTGCACGGACGGGGTCGGCACCAAGCTCAAGCTCGCTTTTCTCACCGGCAAGCACGACACCGTTGGGATCGACCTGGTCGCGATGAACGTCAACGACCTCGTCGTCTCGGGGGCCGAGCCGCTGTTCTTCCTCGACTACTTCGCGTCCGGGCGGCTGGAGGTGGGCGTCGCCGAGCGGGTCATCGCCGGCATCGCCGACGGCTGCCAGCAGGCCGGGTGCGCGCTGCTCGGCGGCGAGACGGCGGAGCTCCCCGGCTTCTACGCCGCCGGCGAATACGACCTCGCGGGATTTTGCGTCGGCATCGTGGAGAAGAGCCGGCGCGTCGACGGACGCAACCTCGAGCCTGGAGACAAGCTGCTGGCGCTCGCGTCCTCGGGCTTTCATTCAAACGGCTACTCGCTGGTTCGCCGGGTCTTCATCGACGAGATGAAGGCGGACCTCCGCGAACCGCTGGAAGGGCTCGACCGTCCGCTCGGCGAGACTCTGCTGGCGCCCACGCGGATCTACGTACGCGCCCTGCGCAAGCTGGCGGCCGCCGACTTGCTGCGCGGCGCCGCTCACATCACGGGCGGCGGCCTGGTCGACAACCCCACCCGGATGTTGCCGCCGGGCGCGCGCCTGAAGCTGCAGATCCGGCTGGGGAGCTGGACCATTCCTCCCGTCATGCAGCTCCTGGCCCGCGAAGGCCGCGTCGCGCCCGAGGAGATGCGGCGGACCTTCAACCTGGGCGTCGGAATGATCGCCGCCGTGCCCGCGGCGCGCGCGGACGAGGCGCGGCGTATCTTGGAGGCCGAGGGCGAGCGCGTCAGCGAGATCGGGCAGGTCGCCGTCGCCGCCGAGCCCGACGGTCCTGTCGAGTTCCTCGGCGGCTCATGACGCCCGATGCGTCCCGGAGCCGGGTGCAGGGCGCGACGATGAACGTCGGCGTGCTGGCCTCCGGTGGGGGCACGAACCTCCAGGCGCTCATCGACGCTGCCCGCGAGCAGAGGCTCGGGCCGGCGCGCCTGATCGTCGTCGGGAGCAACGTGCCCGGCTGCGGCGCTCTGGGCCGGGCCGATGCGGCCGGCATCCCCACGTTTGTCGTCGATCACCGCGAGCTCGCCTCCCGGGAGTCCTTCGACCGCGCCGTCGTCGCCGAGCTACGGCACCATGGCGTCGAGCTGGTCGTGCTCGCTGGGTTCATGCGCATCGTGACCGCCACGCTGCTGGACGCCTTTCCCGATCGGATCATAAACATCCATCCGTCCCTGCTGCCTGCGTTCCCGGGCGTGAACAGCCAGGCACAGGCGTTTCGCCATGGGGTGAAGCTCGCGGGGTGCAGCGTGCACTTCGTCGAGCTGGGGGTCGACAGCGGCCCCATCATCGCCCAGGCGGCGGTACCCGTGCTCGACGACGATGACGAGGACAAGCTCCGCCACCGCATCCTCGCCGAGGAGCACAGGCTGCTGCCCGCCGTGGTGCGGGCGCTCGCGGAGGGCCGCGTGTCGATCACCGGGCGAAGGGTCCTCGTTGCGGTGGAATAGTTGGACACCAACTACTACGACGTGATCGTTTGCGGCGCCGAGCTCGCCGGGGTCATGGCGGCGGCGCTGCTGGGGCGGCGGGGGTTGCGTGTGCTGCTGCTCGGCCACGATCTGCAACGTCCCAGCTTCGAGGCAGGTGGCTTCACCCTGTCGCGCTGCCCTGGCCTGCTGCCTTCCCCCGACACCCCGGCCGTGAGCCGTGTGCTCAAGGAGCTCGGCCTGGTCCAGGTGATGCGGCGGCGCGCCCAGGCGATCTCCGGAGGATTTCAGGTCGCGCTGCCGCGACATCGCTTCGACGTCACGCCCGATGCAGCGGCGTTTCGTCGCGAGATGGACCGCGAGTGGCCCAAGGATCGTGCGAACATCGAGGAGGCGCTCGCCGGCATCGAGAAGGTGAGCGCGCCCCTCGACCCCTTGCTGGCAACGGAGATGACGATTCCGGCCGAGGGGTTCTGGGATCGGCGCGAGATGAGCCGGTTCGAATCCCAGCTCCCGCGCCCCGGCTTCGACGTGCTCGCGGCGCTCGACGCCCGGCATCCCTTCCGGGCGGCGGTGGCGGCGCCGGCGGTTCTGGGCGCCTCCTTCGGCCCGGGCGACGTCGGGGCGGTCACGCTGGCGCGCGCCTTTCTCGAGGCGCGGCGCGGTCCGTTTCGTTTCGACGGCGCCGAGGCCGGCCTGTGGAGCCTGTTCCTCGAGAAGATCGAGACGTTCTCAGGGGAGCGCCGCGAGAAGGTGCTGCCGGTGGAGATCGTTCAGCAGCGCGGCAAGGCCATCGGCCTACGCGTGCGGCCGCGCGACGAGACGATCGGGTGCGGGACGCTGGTCTGGGCCGGACCGGCGGCCACTGCCCTGCCGCTGCTTGGCGAGACGCCCACCCGGCGCGCCCGCGAGGCCGCGCAGTCGCTGCGGCCGGTCTGCTACCGATACGGCCTGTCTTTGCTGGTGCGGCCGGAGGCGTTGCCCGAGGGCATGCACCCCCGGGTCTTCGTCATCGCGGATCCAAGGCGCGCGCCGCTGGAGGAGAATACCCTGGCGGTCACCGTGGGCCAGGTGAACCCGCGCGAGCCTGATCGCGTGCCCGTGTGGGTCGAGTCGCTGGTACCCGCGGCCGCGGTCGAGGCCGGGCCAGGACACCTGGCGGCCCTCCGCGGCCGGGTCCGCGAGCAACTGGGGCGGCTGATGCCGTTCTTCGATCGCCACCTCATCGTCCTCGCCTCTGCGCACGACGGATTGCCCCCGGAGATTCCGGGGGCGTCCGGCCGGCTGGCGCCGGTGCCGCCGCAACCGATGGCCCCGGCGTACAGCGCCGAGCACGTCCGCGCCTTCGACCCAGGGGGCGTCGGCCACGCCGCGCTCGGCATCAAGAACCTGTATCTGGTCGGGCGCGAGAACCTCCCCGGGTTGGGAATGGAGGGCGACTTCGTGAGCGCGTGGGGCCTCGCGCGCCTGCTGACGACCTCCCGCCCGCGGCGGGACGTGCTCCGCCGCCCCATCCTCGTCGGCGAGGGATGACACCCCGTCAGCCGCGGCGGCAGTAGGCGGCGATCAGCTTCTGGTGCTCGGGGCGCACGGCGATGAAGCGCACGCCGGTACGACGAAATCGGCCCGCCTTCGAGTCGGAGACGATCTCGCCCCGGGCCTCGATCTCCTCGGTCGATCCGGGGAGCGCGAAGCGCAGCGCCACCTCGGTGCGTGGCTCGTGCGAGAGGCCGGGCGCGTGCTTGATGGTGATGCCGCCGATGGCGATGTCCTCGGCCTGGCACAGGTGAATGCGGGTGCCGTCCGCCTCGGACACCCCGAAGGTCGCCGCGGCCCGGTTGGCGTTGCGCCGATCCGCCTCGCTCGCGCCTCCGTTCGGCGGGGCACCATCCGCGGCGCGCCGATCCTCGCGATCAAGCTTCATGCGACGATGTTAGTGAACCGAAGGCGCCTGGCAAGAAATTGCCCCATTTCGCGCCGGTCGGGTCCTCAGCGCGGCAGGGGCTGGGCCTCCTCGAGCAGAAAGTTCGGGATACCGTCGACGATCGGGAACAACAGCAGGCAAGCGTCGCAGGCGAACCCTGCCTCGGTCTCGGTGAGTCGGACCCCCTTGTGACACCTGGGGCAGGCGAGCAGCGCGACGAGGTCTTTGTCGAAAGGCATCGTCGCATAGATAGCGCCTTCTTTCGCTGGCTCCAAATCGCGCGCCACAACGAGGCCCTGGGCGCGTCGACTTTTTCACGCTGGGCTCCCCCTTGCGCTACCATCCGACAATGAAGCGCGCCGTGTTCGCCGCTGTCCTGCTCCTGTCCGTGGCCGCGTTCGTCTGGACCCTGCGCCGTTTCGGCCGTCTCCTGCTGGCCGGCAGGAAGGCCAGCCTCGCCGCCCGACCCGCCGAACGGCTGGCGTCCGTCTTCACCTACTTCTTCGGTCAAAAGAAGGTCGTCGAGAAGGCGACCATTCCGGCGGCGCGCGCGCAGCGGTTCGTGACCTTTGTTGGAAGCCGATATCACTTCTTCATCTTCTGGGGGTTCATAGTCATCACGATCGGCACCGCCGAGACGTTGATCCAGGGGCTCTTCCCGTCGTTCTCCCTCGCATCGCTCCTCGGCGAGACGCTGGCGCGGGCGCTCTGGTCGGTCATGGACGTGGCCAACGTGATCGTCCTGGGCCTGATCGCATTCGCGGTGTTTCGGCGGGTCGTGCTGCAGCCGCGCCTCATCCCGATGAGCCGGGACGCCGCCGCCATTCTGGGCGCGATCGCCACCTTGATGGCGACCCACCTGGGGCTGCACGCGCTTCGAGGCGTGGCCGCCGGGACGGCCGAGCCGGGGTTCCCCGTCTCCGCGCTGGTCGGCGTGGCGCTCGGCGCCGTGCCTGCCGGCGCCGCGGCGATCGCGGCCGAAGCGCTGTGGTGGGTCCACGTCCTCACGGTGCTGGCCTTCCTCAACTACCTGCTCTATTCGAAGCACAGCCACATCATCGCCGCCCTGCCCAACATCTACTTCCGCAACCTCGACCAGCGGGGCGTCCTGCCGAAGCTGAACCTGGAGGCGGACGAGATCGCCGCCACCGGCGTGGTGTCGGACTACAAGGACTTCACCTGGAAGTCGCTGCTCGACGGCTTCGCCTGCACCGAATGCGCGCGCTGCACGAACTCCTGCCCTGCCTACAACACGGGCAAGCCACTTTCGCCCATGCAGGTCATCCACGACGTCCGCGACGACATGAAGAGCCGTCTCCCCGACCGCGGTCCCCTCGATCGGTTGCTCGAGACGTTCCAGCACGGCGCGGCGGCCGCCGCCAAGGCCGGCGAGATCGTGCCGTTGATCGGCACCCGCACCAGCGAAGAGGTGCTGTGGGCGTGCACCACCTGCGGCGCCTGCCAGCAGGTGTGTCCGGTGTTCATCGAGCACCCCGAGAAGATCCTGCAGATGCGCCAGAACCTGGTGCTGGTCCAGGAGAAGGTGCCACCCGACCTGGCGCGCACGTTCACGAACCTCGAGCGAAATGGCAACCCCTGGGGCATCGCCGCGGACAAGCGCATGGACTGGGCCGAAGGTCACGGCGTCCCGACGCTCGACGACAAGCCGGACGCCGAGTACCTGCTGTGGGTCGGCTGCGCCGGCGCCTACGACGACCGCATCAAGAAGCAGACGCTGGCCCTCGTGGACATCTTGAAGGAGGCCGCGGTCGACTTCGCGGTGCTCGGCCTCGAGGAGGGCTGCACCGGCGATCCGGCGCGGCGCTCCGGCAACGAGATGCTGTACCAGATGCAGGCGCAGCAAAACGTCGAGACGATGAACGCGAAGAAGGTGAAGAAGGTCATCACGGCGTGCCCGCACTGCCTGCACACGATCAAGAACGAGTACCCTCAGCTCGGCGGGAGCTTCGAGGTCCGCCACCATACCCAGGTGATCCGCGAGCTGGTGGCGTCCGGCAAGGTGCAGATCGACGCGGCGAAGACCCAGGGGCGGTCGATCGCGCTGCACGACCCCTGCTACCTCGGCCGCTGGAACGGCGAATACGACGCTCCTCGCGACGTCCTCGACGCGGTTCCCACCGCCACCCCGCGCGTCGAATTGCCGCGCAATCGCGAGAACGGGTTCTGCTGCGGGGCCGGCGGAGGACGGATGTGGATGGAGGAGAAGACGGGGACGCGCGTGAACCACAACCGCGTGGACGAGGTGTTGGCGGCGGGCGTCGACACCGTCGCCACCGCCTGCCCATTCTGCACGATCATGCTCACGGACGGCGTGAACGACCGCAACGCGGCCGAGCAGGTCCACGTCCTGAACGTCTCCGAGCTGGTCGCCCGCTCGATGCGGCGCAAGCAGGAGCTGACCGCCGCGACGGCCACGACGCCAATATCGTCAGGGTAGGAGGGCCACGGGCCTCCGGCCTCATGAATCGTCACATCTCCGCTTCTTGGTTCTGAGCGGGGCGGCGTTGCGCTCGCTGCGCGGGTCCTGCCGCCGCGGGACTCCTCCCCGCTGGGCCCGTGTGTCGGGGAGGCCAGGCCATCCGAGCGGGGACTTGCTTGGCGCACACTCGATGCCCCCTTGAACGATGCAACCGCGGCGCTGTCGGGCGCTCGTGACTCCTCTCAGCTCGCGGGACGCCCGAGGCCCGAGGTCCGAAGCCTGTTTTCGCGCGCCTTCCGGCGCGCCGCCACGAGGTACGCCGTGCACGCGGCCAGGCCGACGGCCGCCAGCCAGATCAGGGTGCGGGGCGCCTCGGTGAGCGTGAAGAACAGCATCCAGGTCGAGCCCCCCAGGTAGACGATCGCCGCCCCCACGACGAGCCACGACGGGCGGACAACGTCGTCGCGCCGGCTGAACCGCAAGCGCAGCAGCGCCGCGACGGTGAGCCCGGAGGTGAGCGTCAAGATCGAGCCCACCGACCGCAGCAGCTCCTCGAAGCCGTGCGTCGCGAGCAGCACCAGGGCGAGCGCGCTCTGCAGCAGGACCGAGCCGAACGGCGGGCGGCCGTCTCGCCCCGCCAGCGCCCGCGGCAGGAACCCTTCCCGCGCCATCGCGGCCGAGACGCGCGGGCCCACCATCGTCATCGAGATGACGGACGACACCAGCGACAGGATCACGAAGAGCGAGGCCAGCCGCGCCACGCCTCCCCCGGCCAGCTCGCCGATCAACAGGTGAGCCAGCGTGATGCGCGAGGTGTCCTCCTTCAGCCATCCCACCAGGCGATCGCCCGAGAGGTTCGCCACGAAGATCCAGTTCACGGCCAGGTACACCACGGCGACGAGGAACGTCCCGATCATCATCGCGCGCGGCACGGTATGCCGCGGATCGCGAAACTCCTCGGCAGCGTAGATCGCCGTGTTCCAGCCGCTGAACGCGAACGCAATGTAGACCAGCGACACCGCGAACGGCCGCAGCGGCAACGTCCCGGTCGCCTCGGGCGCATGCCACGTCGGCAGACCATGACGGCCGAAGGCCAGCCCGCCCACGATGAAGCCCCCCAACAGTATCGCCTTCAAGATCGCGAACGCGTTCTGCGTGGTCTTCGACCAGCGGAGGTCGAACGCCTGCGACGCCGTGGCGAGCAGGATCAACGTGACGGACACGAACACTGGACGAACCCCCGGCACCAGCGTCGAGAAGAACGGCCCTGCGGTGGAGGCGGCCAGCGCCACCGGCGCCGAAAAGCCCACCAGCAGCGAGGTCCAGCCGGCGAGCGAACCCAGCGCCGGGTGCCAGAGATCCGACAGGTATCGATACTCGCCACCGGAGCGCGGGATCACCGCTGCGATGGCCGCATAGCTGCGGGCGCCAGCGAGCGCCATCACGCTGCCGACGAGCCACGCCAGCATGATCTCCCAGGGACCAAGTCGGCCCGCCATGTACCCGGTGTTAGTGAGGACCCCAACGCCGACGGTGTTGGCGACGACCAGGCCGACACCGGACCACATTCCGAGACCGCGTCTTTCGGACGTCACCGAGGGAGAGTGTATAGTTCAGGTGTGCTACTCGGTACTGTTTTTGGCGCGCTCGCCCTGCGAACAATGGTCATGGCCGCGTCGCTCGGCCCCGTTCCGCCTCCACCGCCAGCGCCGGACGCGGGCGGCGCCGCCGCGCCGCTGGCGCAGACGCAGCAATCACCGCCGCCGTCGCCGATCGTTCATTCGCCGTCGGAGCCGACCCGCTTGCCCGTGGACTTCACGTCCTACGCGCGAACGCTGTCGCACATAGCGGCGTGCTCGCCCCTCGGCGCGCTGCCCGAACGATTCGACGGGCGCATCGTCGAGCGTCACTGTGCGGAGCTGGCCGCGTTGCAGGATCGCTGGCGCCACCTTTGGCTGACGCAGGCGCAGCCGTTCCTGACGGCCGTCGTGCCACACGATCTCCCGACCACGGTGGTGTATCCGTTCGGTGGCGGCGACCTCCTCACGGCGCTGGTGACGTTCCCGAGGGCCACCGAGATCACCACGCTCTCGCTCGAGCCCGCCGGGGATCCACGCGCGATCGATGCCCTCACGCCGATGGATCTCGAGCCGATGCTGGCCGAGGTCCGCGAGAAGGTGAATCACCTGTTTCACTACGGCCATTCGAAGACCATCGACATGGGCAAGATGGCGAAGAGCAAGCTCCCCGGCGACTTGACCTACGCGCTGGTCGCGCTCGAGATGAACCAGTTGGATCCGGTCGCGCTGCGCTTCTTCCGCGTCGACCCCCATGGCGGTCTGCAGTACCTCACGCAGGCCGATCTCGACGGCACCGGTGGCCCCAACGTTCGCCGGGTGTCGTTCGCGAACATGGAGATCGAGTTCGTCCCCCGTGGGGGAGGCCAGCGACGAATCTTCAGGCATATCGCCGCGAATCTCGACGACAAACACCTCACCGCCGATCCTTCGGTGCTCCGTCACCTCGAAGCAAAGGGGCCCATCGCAGCCATCACGAAGGCCGCCAGCTATCTGCTGTGGTGGAAGGAATTCGGCCAGATTCGCTCTTACCTGCTGAAGAACATGGTGTGGATGATCTCTGACAGCACCGGTATCCCCACGGACGACGCGGTCGCGAGCGGTTTTGAACAGATCCCGTACGGGCGCTTCGACGGGCCGTTCCTGGGCGGGGGTATCCGGCCAGCCGAGGTGTTTCGAAAGCTCTGGGCGGAGAAGGCCCAGCCCCTCGCCTTCCGATTCGGCTACCCGGACATCGGGAATCACGACCACCTCCTCATTACTCGCCGGGTGATCAAGTGAGCCTCGTGAACTGACGACGTGACCGGAACGCTCCTCCTCATCGCGTTGCTGTGCGGCTCCATGAAGATCGAGTCGACCTCCCTCACGTTGTCGGGGCACCTCTCGGGGCCCGTCAGCACCGAGCGCGAGGCTGGCGGCAGCCACATGCGCCTCGAGACGAACCACGGCCCGGTGCACCTGTTTCGGCCCGCCGGCTTCGATCGGCGGACCGCCGGCGTGGTGGTCTACGTGCACGGCTACTACACCCACATCGACGACGCCTGGCACGAGCACAAGCTCGCGGAGCAGTTCGCGGCCAGCCGGCGCAACGCCCTGTTCATAGCCCCCGAGGCACCGGCGGCGCCCGAGGAGACCGCGTCATGGTCGAGCCTCCGCCGGCTCCTGACGATGGTGTTTCGGGCAGTCCACCTGCGCGACCTCCCGGGCCCCCTGGTGGTCGTCGGTCATTCGGGCGCTTACCGAACGCTCGTTCCGTGGTTGGACGAGCCGGCGCTTCATCAGCTCATCCTCATCGACGCCCTCTACGGCAACGAGCCCGACTTCCTGGATTGGCTTGCGCGGGAGCACGGGAACCGCATGACCCTGGTGGTGAAGGGAACCGGGAAATGGGCGGATCCCTTCGTGAAGAAGCTGCCCTACGCCATCACGTTGTCGCGGATTCCGGGGGAGATCTCCGAGCTCTCCCGGGCGGAGCGCGGCGCGAAGTTGCTGTGTTTGCGCTCGCAGTACGGTCACTTCGAGCTCATCACCGAGGGCCGGGTGATGCCCGTGCTGCTGGGACGCGCGGGGCTCAGGGCCTGTCGCCGCTCGCCGATGTGACGCCGCCGGCGCGCGGCGCGCGGTCATTCGTCGTCGTCGCGGGCCGCCGACAGGCGGCCGAGGACATTGATGTCCTCCAGCGTCGTCGTGTCGCCGAGCGCCACGCCCGTGGTGGCGATCTCCTTCAACAGGCGGCGCATGATCTTTCCCGAGCGCGTCTTCGGCAGCGCGTCGGTGAAGCGAATGTCGTCGGGGCGGGCCAGCGCCCCTATCTCGCGGACGACGTGGTCCGACAGGCTCTTCTTCAGGGCCGGTGTCGCGTCGACGCCCGCCTTCAACGTCACGAACGCGCAGATCCCCTGCCCCTTCAGCTCGTGCGGGGGACCCACCACGGCGGCCTCGGCGACCCCCGGCGCGGAGACGAGCGCGCTCTCGATCTCGGCGGTGCCGAGGCGGTGTCCCGCGACGTTCAACACGTCGTCGACGCGGCCCATCACCCAGAAGTAGCCGTCCTTGTCCCGGCGAGCGCCGTCACCCGTGAAGTAGGCGCCCGCGACGTCGCTCCAGTACTGCTTCCTGTAGCGCTCGGGATCGCCGTGAATTCCCCGCAGCATCGAGGGCCACGGCTTGCGCAGAATCAAGAACCCGCCCTCATCGGGAGCGCAGGGCGTGCCGTCCCGCTTGACGACCTCCGGGGTGACGCCGAAGAACGGCTGGGTACAGCTCCCCGGCTTGGTCGTGGTCACGCCGGGCAAGGGCGTGATCATGATGGCGCCGGTCTCCGTCTGCCACCAGGTGTCCACGATCGGGCAGCGGCCCTTGCCGATGACGTCGTGGTACCACATCCACGCCTCTGGATTGATGGGCTCGCCGACGGACCCCAGCACGCGCAAGCTCGACAGGTCGTGCCTGTCCGGCCACTCCGCACCCCAGCGCACGAACGCGCGGATGGCGGTCGGCGCCGTATAGAACACCGTGACGCCGTGTCGGTGAATCAAGTCCCAGAACCGATCCTTGTCGGGGGCATCGGGCGCGCCCTCGTAGATCACCGTCGTGGCGCCGTTCGACAGCGGACCGTAGACGACGTAGCTGTGACCGGTCACCCAGCCGATGTCCGCCGTGCACCAGTGGACGTCGTCCTCGTGCAGGTCGAACACCAGCTTGGTGGTCAGATGAGCGCCGAGCAGGTAGCCACCGGTCGTGTGGACGATCCCCTTCGGCTTTCCGGTCGTCCCCGAGGTGTAAAGGATGAACAGGGGATGCTCCGCGGGGAGGCTGGCGGGCGCGCAGGCGGCATCCGCCTTCGCCATCTCGTCGTGCCACCACAGATCCCGGCCTGCCTTCACCTCGACGCCCTCGCCCGTGCGGCGAACGACGATGCACCGCTCGATCGTCGGGGTGCTCTCGAGGGCGCGGTCGACGTTGGCCTTCAGCGGAACGACCTTGCCGCGGCGGTAACCACCGTCGGCGGTGACGCAGATCTTGGCCGCGCAATCGTTGATTCGATCCCGCAAGGCGTCCGCCGAGAACCCGCCGAAGACGATGGTGTGGGTCGCCCCCACCCGGGTGCAGCCCAACATCGCCACCACGGCCTCGGGTATCATCGGCATGTAAATGGCGACGCGGTCACCCGCGACGACGCCGAGCGACCTCAGGACGTTCGCGAATTTCCCGACCTCGGCGTGCAGCTCTCGAAATGTGAGCTTCCGAACCTCCCCGGGCTCCCCCTCCCATAACAGGGCCGTCTTGTCGCCGCGGGTGGCGAGGTGCCGGTCGAGGCAGTTGACCGACACGTTCAGCTCCCCCCCGTCGAACCAGCGGGCGAACGGCGGCTTCCACTCGAGCACCCGGTCCCAGGGCTTCGACCAAGTCAACTCAGCCGCGGCCATCTCCGCCCAGAAGGCCTCCGGCTCATCGACCGAGCGTTTGTAGAGGCGTTCGTAGGTCGCCTGGTCCATGAGCGAGCGCGCACGCGTCGCCGCTGAGGGTGGGAACCGCCGTTCCTCGCGAGAGACCGACTGGATGACACCCGAACCTTCGGAAGCGCTCATTGGAACCTCCTCATCGACCAAGACTACTTGATTTCGAACGCTCCCAGCTCACCGGTGGCCGGCTCCCAGAACACGTCGACGTTGGTGACGCGCGCCAATGAAGGCCCCATCTTCAAGAACGCTTGCAACCGCTCGAGGGCGGGGTCATCCCCCTCGGCCGCGACCTCGACAGTGTCATCGAAGCGGTTGCGCACCCAGCCGCGCAGCCCCAGCCGGCATCCCACCTCGCGCGTCGCCGCTCGGAAGCCGACGCCCTGAACCCGTCCCCGAACGACCGCCACCAAGCGTCTCACGGCGAACCCGGTCAGCGCCAACGAGCCGGGTCTAAAGTGGGCCCTCGGTGACCCGAAAGGCAAGCAACCCGTTCGGTACGAGCGGCAGCTCGTCGTACTTCGCCATGACGCCGTTCGTGGCGTCCAGCATCTGCACCTTGGACAACACCACCATCTGGACTGGTCCCGTGGCCGGGGCGCAGGAGGCGAGGTAACCGATCACCTTGGCGCCCGAGTCGTATTCGAACGTCACCCGGTGACTGACCATGTCGCGCAACTTCTTGTAATCCGGCATCGGCTCTCCGTTCGGGTCAAATTGCAGATTGCTTGACGTTAGGGACGCTCAGGGGCCAAAGAAATACGCCTTCACGAGCGCCGGTTCAAGGATGTCCCGCCGGCATTCCGCCCGCAGGGGCAGCGCCAGCCAGGGACTCGTCTTCCTTTTGCAACTCGGTGAGCTGCAGGTCCACGCCGGCGGCGCCCACCTTGACGTTGTCGAGCGTCCCGAACACGTCACCCTTCTTCCGTGTCATGGGGTCCCCGTCCTTGTCCACACGCGCCGCGAGCGCGAGCGCGCCCTCGAAGGCCCCGTTCTTGAACATCATGTCGGCGGCGCCGAGTGAAAACTCGATGGGGAACGAGTGCGCCGTGAAGCGCTTGACGGCGACCAAGGACCCGCGCGTTCCCGGGCTGTCGGGCATCCGGCGGGCCACCAGGTAGACGACGTCGTTGGGGGTGACGTCCCCCTTGCGAGCGGGGGACAACGTGATCTTTCCGGTGATGGTCTCGCCGCCCGCCGGGCCCGCAGGCGCGGCCTGGGCCGCGGGTGCAACAGGAGCCGCGGGTGCAACGGGGACCGCGGGGGGGGCAGTGGCGGCGCTCGGGGCCAATCCCGCGGCCTTGCCGGCGTCCTCCTTTTTTTGACAGGCGCCCGCCGAGGCGAGCCAAGCAACCATGCCGAGGACAAACAGACCCTGGCGATTCGTCCATGGAATTCGCACCATCGCGCGACCCTAGCACGACAGCGGCTTGGTAGTATCGTTTCCATGTCCCTGTCGCCTCCAGCCCCCCAGGCCGGGCCGCTCACGGCAACTCTGTCGTCCCGCACGGCGGTCGGCGAAGGGGTGGTCGACCTCGTCTTCACGATGCGGGACCCCCCGCATCTCCCCTTCAGAGCGGGCCAGTTCGTGTCGCTCAACGTCGGCAATGACAAGGCCGGGGTTCCCCTGCGGCGCAGCTATTCGATCGCCTCGCCGAGCAGCGCGGGGGATCGATTGCGATTCATCATTCGCGCGATCCCCGACGGGGCGGCGACCGATTTTTTGCTGAGCCTGCCGGTTGGCAGCGACGTCCGCATGACCGGCCCGCACGGCTTCTTCGTGCTCGACACCCAACACCCGGGCGACCTGGTGTTCGGAGCCACCGGCACGGGACTGGCCGCCGTCCTCCCCATGCTGGGCGAGCTCATGCACAAGCCGCTGGAGGGGCGCCGACTGCTGTTCTGGGGCGCCCGCTACGAGTCCGACCTGTTCGCGCGTCAGGAGATCGACGAGCTGTGCCGCGCGGCGCAGGTGGGGCTGTCGATCTTTCTCACGTCGCCACCCCCCTCCTGGACCGGGGGACGCGGACGAATCACCCAGGCCCTGGTGGACGCGCTGCCCGCGCTTCAGGCCCCGACCTTCTATCTCGTCGGCAACGGCGCCATGATCGCGGACACGAAGCGGGCGTTGATGGCCCTCGGGGTCGACCGCAAACGTCAGATCCGCACGGAGGCATTCTTCGATTGATGCCGGGCGCGCGAACCCCGGGAGGCCGCAGCCCCGGCGATCGTCGTCATGGGCGGGCTGGGCCGTCCGGCAGTGCCCCGCGCAGGCTGCTGGTTGTCGCGGCCTCGGCCGTGGCCGCAGTGAGCGGATGCAGGGACGTCGGCAGCGGATCCGGCGACGTGACCGTCGCGCCGCCAAGCGCCTATTCGGACCTTCCGGTGACCCTGATCGTCACCGCGCCGGCGCTTCGACCGGCCCTCGCGATCGACATCGCCGACGAGAGCGCGGGCTTCGAACCAGGGTCCATTCGCATGTCCCTCGTGGGCGCGACGCCGGGCGACGTGGTGCCGCTCTCTTCGCCGCGATGGGATGGCGTCGAGACCTACCTGACGACCGTTCCGGCCGGAACGGCGCCCGGTCGGTACGGGCTGCGAATCGATACCGCGGACGGGCGCGCGACCATGGTGACCGCCGCCTTCCAGGAGCTCGGGCCGGACATGGACCCGCCGTCGCTCTTCGTCGAGGCTCCAATGGACGACGCGATCCTGCCCGCGGGGGGAGTGGGCATGCTGAGGGTCATCGCCGACGACGGTCCAGGTCAGTTGGCCCGCGTCAGCTGGGATACGTCCGCCGGCGCGTTGGGCTTCTGCGATCTGCCCCCGGACCAGATCACCGGACAGCCCCCCGGGCAGGTGACGTGCAGGCAGAGCTTCTCGGTCCCCGCGGTCCCGGATGAGGCCGTCACGCCCCAGGCGTTCGCGCTTCACGTTCTGGCCACGGACGTCGTGGGGCATACGACGGCGGTGAACGTCCCGCTCCTCGCCGCCGCGCCACCGGTGATCACGGAGTTCGAGGGCTCGATCGGCGCCCTCGCCGGAAACCAGCCCTTCGTCGTCCACGGAAAGCACTTTCTGCCCGGATCGCAAGCCGCGCTGGACGGCATCCTCATCCTCGGCTCCGTCGCGGGCGGAGACCAGGCGGACGACATGACCATCATGGGCCTCACGCCCCCCCACGATCCCGGCGTGGTGCAGGTCAGCGTCCAATCGCGGGCGGGCATCGACTATGCGACCGCGCCGTTTCGCTACGTGGCGCCGCCTCGTCCGCGCCTGGTCAACCCCGCGGTCGGTCCAACCGGGGGCGGCATTCGCGTCACGGTGGCGGGCAACGACTTGCTCGACTCGGTGATCATCGCGTTCGGTGCCACGGCCGCGGAGGCCCAGCCTCTTGGGGGAGTCAGCCACGAGGCGGAGGACAAGGTGGTCGGTTGTCTTCCGCCGGGTCAAGGCACGGTCTCGGTGTGGGCAATCGATCCCGTGACCGGCATGGGCAGCCTCCCCGCGTCGTTCACCTACCAGGACTCGCCGAGCGACGCGGGCGTCCTGCTCGATCCAAGCTGCGCCTCGGCGACCGCCCCATGATCCGCCTCCGGCTGCTCGCCAAGCTGACGCTGCTGGCCCTCGGCGTGTCGGCGCTGCCGCTGCTCATCGTGGGCTACTCCTCCTACCGCATCGGCCAGGCGGCAGTGCGCGGCGCCGTCGACGAGAGTGAGCTCCAGCTCGCTCGTCAAGCTGCGCAGCACATCTCCACGGAGCTCGATCATCTCGTCGACATCTTGCGCGTCGACTCGCGGATCCTCGACCTCACACGCGCGGGCGAGGAGGCGCCCACCCGTGAGGGGGTCGCGAAGTTTCTTCAGCTCGTCTACCACCAGAGCGGCGCCTTCACCGCCGTCGCGCTGTTCGACGATCAGGCGACGCTGGTGGGAGAGCCCGCCTACCTGGAGAACCCCGAGCGCTACGACTCCTTGCGTGAGCGCGAGGCGATGCAGGCCCCCGACCTCGAGACCCTCGCCGAGATGGCGCCCGTCGCCGAGGCGCTCGCGCGCGGCTCGGCGGTCGGCCCGGTGTTCGTGGGCGGCCGTGCGCACGCGCCCCATGTCGTCTTGGCGGTCGCGTTCACCCAGCGCATCGCGGGGGCGCGTCGGATCCTGGCCGCCGAGGTGACCCTGCGAGGACTCGCCGCCAAGCTGGCCACGCAGGGAACGGACGACCTGCGCGTAAAGCTCGTCGACAATCACGGGCGGCTCGTCGGGCCGACGATGGACCGCGCGGGCGGCGGCGGCGCTCTGCTGGCCGTGCAGGCCCTTCCGGGCGCCCCAGCCCGGGCGCCGGGCGCGACGGCGAGCGGGCTGCCCGCCTCGGAGATCGTCGGCGAATATGCCAGCGACGCCGGCGCGGTGATCGGCGCCTTCGCTCCCACCACGCCCTACCCGTTCGGCGTGCTCGTGGAGAGGACGGAGTCCGCGGCGCTGCTCCCGGTCAGGCGTATTCGCGTCGCCACGCTGCTGTGGATCGCGGTCTCGGCGATCGCGGGTGCGTTCGCCGCCCGCATCTTTGCCCGCAGGCTCGCAGGCCGGGTCGCGGAGCTCGCGCGCGGCTCGCAGGCGATCACGGCCGGCCGCCTGGATGTGAAGCTCGCGGTGCGATCCCACGACGAGCTCGGCGATCTGGCCGCGATGTTCAACGGGATGGCCACCTCGCTGGATGGCGCACGGCGCGAGATCGTCAAGCAGAAGGACGAGATCGTGGGCTGGAATCAGTCGCTCGAGAAGCGGGTCGCGGAGAAGACCGAGGAGCTGAGACAGGCCCAGGATCTCTTGCTCCGGTCGCGAACGCTCACCGCCCTGGGAGGTTTGGGCTCGGGCGTGGCCCACGAGATCAACAACCCCTTGGCGGGGATCCTGGGTCTGGCTCAGCTGCTGCTCGCGGACCTGCCCGGAATCCACCCCGGGCGAGCGTTCGTGAAGGACATCGAGGACCAGGCCCTCCGCATTCGCCAGATCGTATCCAACCTGTTGCGCTTCGCCCAGCGCCAGGCCGGCGAGGACTTCCACGCCGTCGCGCTGCCCCGTATCCTCGAGGACGCCGTCCAGCTGTGCGGGCCGCGCAACATCGCGGACCTCGGTATCGAGCTGGTGCGACGATTCCCGGCCACGATCCCCGCGATCCGGGGGAACCCGACCGAGCTGCAGGAAAGTTTCATCCAACTGCTACAGAATGCGGTCAAGGCCATGCCGCAAGGGGGCACCCTGACGATCGAGATCACCATCCCGGGGGAGGCGCTCGTGCGGGTCGCCATCACCGACACAGGACGCGGCATCACGGGGGACGATTTGCCCCGGGTCTTCGATCCCTTCTTCACGACGAAGGACGATTGGAGCGGCGTCGGCCTCGGGTTGTCGATGGTCCACAAGACGGTCGAGGCGCACGGCGGGGCGATACGGGTGGAGAGCGAGGTCGGGCGGGGCACGACGTTCTCCATGACCTTTCCCACTGACGGAGGGCGGACGCGTCTCACATGAGCGAACCGAGCATGCCTCCGCCCGCCGGCCCGCCCGCGGCGCCCCGCCCCGCCCGAGCGCCGGGGAGCGCCCGGCGAGCGACCGCGGTTGCCGGCAGCGGGTTGGCGATCGCGATCGTCCTCGGGCTCGGCGTCGCGGCGCTGCGATTCTCTCGGCCGCTCGGTGACAGGCCCCGGACCCTCCCGCCGGAGCGTCCGGAGGGCGGCGGGCCTCCGACGGCCCCCGTTGCCTTCAAGCCTGAGGTGGAGAGTCGCATGTTCCAGGTGGCAGAGGCCAGCGGCCGGGTCGAGGTGCTGCGCGGCGGGGTGTGGACCCTGATCAAGCCGGGCGACGTGTTGGCCCAAGACGAGGTCGTCAAGACGGGCCTCGGCCGTGTGCTGCTGAAGGGCGGCGGAACGACGGAGATCGAGCTCCGTGATCGGGTCGAGATTCGCCTCGACAGCATCTCGGGCGAGAGCGCGAGCGTCGACCTACGCCGCGGCAAGGTCGTCGCGCACGTCGGACGAACCGGCGACAGCGTCGCCATAACGGCAGCTCACACGCGAACCGCGAACGTGGGGGCGCTCCCCGCGCGGTTCATCGTCACCGCGGACGAACGGGGACGGGTGGCCGTGGCGACGACCGAGGGCGTAGCCAGATTCGAGGCGGCCGGGCGCGCCGTGACGGTCAGCGCGGGCAACGAGACCCGCGCCGAGCCTGGGCGCCCGCCCGTCAATCCGGAGCGGATCGCCGAGGACGTCTTGCTCTCCGTGGCGTGGCCCGCCGGCGAGCGCCACGAGGAGAAGCTCCCCATCACCGGCAAGGTAGGGCCGGGCTCCCAGGTCCGCGTGAACGGGACGGCCGCCGCGCTGGACGAGGAAGGGAACTTCAGCGCTTCGATTGCCATGCGCACCGGACCGAACCCCGTCGAGGTCGAGGTCGAGGACGCCTCGGGCCGTTCGAAGCGAGAGCGCCGCGAGATCAGCAGGATCACCACGCGGCCGCCCGAGTTGACCCCGATCCCCGTGAAGCTGTGGCAAAGATGATGCGCAAAGATCCCTCCCCACCAGATCCCCCGTCCGACAGTGACCCCGCCGTGCCGTCGGTCGAACGGTTGGCCGCGCTCGAGGCCGACAATCGCCGACTCCGCGATCTCCTGACCGCGGCGGGCCGGCTCGCTGAGTTCGGCCGCTTCGCCGCCAAGCTGAACCACGAGCTGCGGCAGCCTCTCTTCGCGATAAAGGGGCTCGCCCAGTTGCTGCTCGATCGCGACCGAGTGGACGCCGACGAGGTCCAGGACTTCGCCCGTCACATCGTGGAGCAGTCGGAAAGATTGACGACGTTGGTCGGCGATCTCCGTCACCTCTCCATGCCGGCGCTGCGGGGCGCGGATCGCATCGCGGACGTATCGCCGACCTTGCTTCGAGTGGCCTCGCTGCTGGACTGGCGTTTTCGGAAGGGCGTCACGTTTCGCACGGAGCTCGCGGCAGATCTGCCGCCAGTCGCCACGACGCCGCAGGAGCTGGAGCAGATCCTGGTGAACCTGTTTTCGAACGCGCTCGACGCGCTGGCCGGACGGCCGAGCCCAATCATTCAGGTCAGGGTACAGCGCGCGCTCGCGGCGGCGGGATCTCCGACGGTCGAGATCTTCGTCGCGGACAACGGGTCGGGGGTCGCCCGATCCGCGCGCGATCGCCTGTTCGAGGACTTCTTCACCACCAAAGGACACGAGGCCGGAACGGGTCTCGGCCTCGCGGTCAGCCGGGAGATCGCCCGCGCGGCCGGGGGCTCCTTGGCGCTGCTCGAGTCCCCCGGTTCCTGGAGCGATCCGGCGGTGACCGTCTTCAAGCTCACACTTCCCATCGCTGGCGCGGCGTCCAGCGGTTCGGCCCCGTGAACACCAGCGGCCGACGCAAGCTTTCCGACGTCGCGCGCGCCGCCTGCGCCTGCCTGGCGATGACCTCGCTGGCGTCGGTGGTTCAGGCTGGCCCCGCTGACGCCTTGCCGGCCGCTTGCACGGTGACGATCGTGGCCGAGCGTTCCGTCCTGACGTTGGGCGTGGACCGCGAGACGCGGCTCGACGTCACGGTCCAGTGCGACGGCGCCAGCGGTGCGCAGCCGGGGCGCGCGCAGGCCACGGTGGGGACGATCGACCCCCTCGTCCCCGGGACCGTCCCGGGGACCTTCACGAGCGTGTACCACGTGCCCGGGGAACGTTTTCCGCAGGCCGCTTTGATCGCGGTCGAGGTCGCGCTGCCATCAGGGGCCGAGGCGCACGCGACGACGACGATCTCCCTGCCAGCGACGACGACCTTCCCGGTCCACACCGAGCCGCGCGCCAGCGTCACCATCGACGTGGCCGGGCGGTCGTTCGGCCCCGTCGCCGCCGATGCCATGGGCGCGGTCGCGATCCCCATCGTGGTGCCACCGGGTGTGGATACGGGGCGCGCCATCGCGCAGGGTCGTTTCGGGGGCATCAAGGAGATGCAGGTCAGCTTGCAGAGCAGCGACTACCCGCGGCTCCTCATCCTGGCGCCCTCCGACACGGACGCCGGCGCGCCGGTGCCCGTCGAGGTCTGGGCCATCGATCGTGCCGGCTCCAGGGTGGATCCCGAGGACATCGATCTGCGCGCGTCGATCGGCAACGTGAGACGACTGGGCGGAGCACCGGGCGTAGCCAGGTTCGTGGCGACGATGCCGCGCAACGCCGCGAGCGGCGCGGCGAAGCTCACGGCGTCGATGAGCGACGGCACCTCGGAGCGAACGGAGACCCTCGCCCTTCACCCGGGCGCGGCCGCACGGCTTCTGATCACGTGCAACCTTCCCCAGCTGGTGGTGGGCTCGGGAGACAGGGCCGAGCTCCACATCGCGGCCCGTGATCGCTGGGACAATGACACCAGCGTGACCGGCGTTGCGGTGGTCGTCGACGACCTGCCCCTGCCCATCGAGGGCGACGCCGCGCTGGCGACGACCACGCTGTCCGCGCCCACCTACTGGTCGGGCAAGGAGAAGGCGACCATCGTGGCACGCCTCGGGGACGCGGCGGCGCGCAGGGAGATTCTGATCACGGGCGGGCCACCCTCGACGTTGAAGGTGACCGCGTCCGACGACCACCTGGCGGCCGACGGCCGGGCAGCGATCGATCTCATCGCCGAGGTCTTCGATCGACGGGGAACGCCCACGACCACCGCGCGGATCATGTGGAGCACGTTGGACGACGGGTTGCTGGTGGCGATGCCGTCGCCGCGTTTTGGCACCTACGCAGCGCGGTTCGTGCCGAATCCGGCGTTTCGCGACCGGCGCGCCGTCATCGAGACGCTCGTGGAACCGGACCTGAGGACGAGCGTGCTCATCAGCGTCGAGCCCGCCACCGCCCGCAGCGCCACCGCGCGCGTCGGGTTGATCTCCAACTTTTCTGGACTGTTCGGTCAGAGCGCGCTGCTGGAGGGCGCGGTCCCCTACCCGCGGCGGGCCGGGCTCGGCCGCCTGTTCAGCGTCGGTCTCTCCCTCGGCTACATCCACGGCGAGGTGACCCCCACGGGGCCGGCGCCTTTCTCGTCGCTGCAGACGGAGCTCGATCAGATCCCGCTGCTCGGCCTCGTCCGCATGCACATCCCGGCGCGGTGGCCCTTCGAGCTTTCGGCGACGGGCCTGGCGGGCGTCACCTGGCTGTCGAGCGAGATCACCGACCTGTCCACCGGCGCCGTCATATCGCGCGGCTCCGCGGCTGGCGTCGTCGCGGGGCTGGGGGGCGACATGGCGTTCCCCTTGCTACCGGGAGAGTTCGTCGTGGGCGTGCGCTACCTCGCGATTGCCGTCGATCGGCTCTCGAACGGCGACAAGCTCTCGGGCAACGCTGGCGGGCTGATGGCAGACCTCGGCTTTCGTCTGCGCCTGTGAGGGCCCGCCTGGCCGCATCCGCGGGCTGGTAGAATCCCCCGGTGCCGCCCACTCCCACCGTCCACGACGCGCGAGCGGTCTCGTCCGACGGGACCGCGGTCGCCCCCCTGATACGGCTTCGCGCGCGCGCGCGGCCCGAGACACCGGTCGTGCTGTCGGTTCCGCACGCGGGCGTGTCCACGAGCGGCTTCGAAGCGGCCATGGCGCCGACCTTGGAGGTCCGGAACGACGCCGACTTGTACGTGGACAGGCTCTACGAGGTCGAGGACGTCGCCCAAGGCGACCCGGGGTCCTGGAATGGGCCCGTGGTCGTCGCCCAGCTCTCCCGCTTCGTCTGCGACATGAACCGCGATCCGAACGACGTCTCGGCTCGGGCGGTTCCCGCACACCCAGCCCCGCAAAACAGCGATGGCAGAGGGTTCATCTGGGCGGTGACGACCGAAGGCAAGTCCACCCTCTCCCGTCCCCTGACCCTGGGGGAGTGGCGTGCCCGGCAGGCCGTCCACGCTGCGTATCACGGCGCCCTCGCCGAGGCGCTTCGCGTGGCGCGAAGCCTGTTCGGGTTTGCGATCCTCGTCGACGGGCACTCGATGCCCTCCGTGGGCCGAAGCGGCCACAAGGATCCAGGCCGACCACGCGCCGAGGTTGTCCCCGGCGATCGTGACGGGACCAGTTGCTCGCCGCGGCTGTCGCGGCTGGTCGAGGGGCACTTCCGCGACCGCGGGTTCACGGTCGCGTTCAACGATCCCTACAAGGGTGGCTTCATCACGGCCCACCACGGGCGGCCCCATGACGACGTGCACGCGATTCAGATCGAGCTGCGGCGCGATCTGTACATGGACGAGGCGACGTTTGCCCCCCTGCCCGACGGAGTCGCCCGCCTCAAGCAGGCGCTCCGCGAGCTGCTGACCGCCCTCGACTCATTCCGGCCCTGAGGTCCGAAGGAGCCCTCGGCAGCCCGAGCCCCCCTCACGACGTCAGCGACGGGCGACGGGCCCGCTGCCGGGGATCTCCAGGGTGGGCGCGATGCTCTCGATCTCGAAGACCTCGATGGTGTCACCCTCGCGCAGGTCGTTGTAGCCCTCGATGGTCAGGCCGCACTCGTAACCTGCGGTGACCTCGCTGGCGTCGTCCTTCATCCTGCGCAGCGATCCGATGCGCCCGGTGAAGACGACCACCGAGTCGCGGACCAGCCGCACCTGCGACTTGCGTGCGACCTTGCCCTCGGTGACGAACGAGCCGGCGATCGTGCCCGCCTTGGGGATGTTGAAGATCTTGCGGATCTCGACCCGCCCGACGACCTTCTCCCGCAGCACGGGGGCCAACATGCCCAGCATCGCCTTCTTCACGTCGTCGATGGCCTCGTAGATCACCTGGTAGAGCTTGATCTCGACGCCCTCCTGCTCCGCCAGCGGCTGGGTCTTGCCGGTCGGCCGAACGTTGAACCCGATGATGATCGCGGAGGACGCCTTCGCGAGCGAGACGTCCGACTCGGTGATGCCGCCCACCCCCGACGAGATCACGTTCACACGGACCTCGGGCGTCGACAGGTTGGACAGCGACGAGGCCACCGCCTCCGCCGAGCCCTGCACGTCCGCCTTGAGGACGATCTTGACCTCCTTGACCTCACCCACCTTTATCTTGTCGAGAATGTTCTCGAGCGACACCCGCGCCGGCCCGGTGTTCTCCTTGCGCTTGCGCGCCTCGCGCCGGTGCTCGACCAGCGTCTTGGCGTCCTTCTCGTCGGTGACGACGTTGAAGATCTCGCCAGCGTCGGGCACGCCGTCGAGGCCCAGCAACTCCACCGGCGTGGAGGGAGGCGCCTCTGTGATGTTCTGACCCTTGTCGTTCAACATCGCGCGGATCTTGCCGGACATCTCGCCCGCGACCACCAGGTCGCCGATGCGCAGGGTACCCTCCTCCACCAGCAGCGTGGAGATCGGGCCTCGCGAGCGATCCAGACGCGCCTCGACCACGTGGCCCTTGGCCGCGCGCTTCGGGTTGGCCTTCAGCTCGAGCACCTCGGCCTGCAGCGCCAGCATCTCCAACAACTTATCCACGCCCTGCTTGGTCTTCGCCGACACGTTCACGAAGATCGTATCGCCGCCCCACTCCTCGGAGACCAGCTGGTACTCGGCGAGCTTGTTGCGAATGAGGTCCGGGTTCGCGCCTGGCTTGTCGATCTTGTTGACCGCCACCAGGATGGGGACCTTGGCCTCCTTGGCGTGGTTGATGGCCTCGATAGTCTGCGGCATGGGGCCGTCGTCGGCCGCCACCACCAACACCACGATGTCGGTCATCTGCGCGCCGCGCGCCCGCATGGCCGTGAAGGCCTCATGGCCGGGCGTGTCCAGGAAGACGACGTCGCCGCGATCCGAGTGCACCTTGTACGCCCCGATGTGCTGGGTGATGCCCCCCGCCTCGCCGGCGGCGACGTTCGCCTTGCGGATGGCGTCGAGCAGCGACGTCTTGCCGTGGTCGACGTGGCCCATGATCGTGACCACGGGCGCGCGCGGCACGAGGTCCTCCGGGGCCTCCTCCGCTTGCGACTCGGCCAGCACCTGATCCTCGCGGAACGCCGTCGACTCGATCTGGTAACCGAACTCGTTCGCGATCAGCGTCGCCGTGTCGTGGTCGATGTCGTGGTTGATGTTCACGCCCATCATGCCCAGCGCCCATAGACGCTTGATGATCTCCTTGCCCTTGATGCCCATCTTCTGCGCGAAGTCCGACACCTGAATCGTGTCGCCCATGCGCACGACGCGCTTGTGCTCGGCCGGGGTCGTGATCTCCGTCTTCTTGGACTTCTTGCCGGCTGCGGCCACCTTCTTCTTCGGCGCCCAGGGGCCTGGCTGACCGGGGCGCTGGCCCGGCTGGCCCCCGCCCGGCAGCGGACGGCCAAACCGATCGCGCCCCACCGGGGCGCGGCCCATGCGTCGCAACTCCTCGTCGCGATCCTTGATCTCGATCTTGGGAACACCGGGCACCGGGCGGCCGGGTAGCTGGATGAACTGCCCCGTCGCCGCCGAACCGGTGACGACCGGCTGAACGATCTGTCGCAGCGGCTGGGACGCAAACGCCGCCGAGGCGGCGCTCGCCGCCAGGCTGGCCGCGCGGGGGGCCGCCGGGGACTCCGGAGGGATCGACGGGGGAGCTGACGCGGTGCTGGCCGGCTGCGCCGCCGGCACGCTCGAACCTGCCTCTCCAGCAGCCGGGGGTGAGGGGGGCGCCTCGGCAGGGGTCGCCGAACGATCGCGAGGGGCCGTGTCGGGCGCGGCCGCGCGCACGGAAACCGACGGGCTCGCGGGCACGGAGGGTCGCGCCGGCTCGCTCCGCGGGGGGGGCGTCATCTCCACCACCACGCGCCGCGATTCGGAGGCCACCGCGGCGCGCGGTTGCTCCTTTTCCTTTGCTTCCTCTGCGCCCTTCGTTTCCTTGGCTTCGCTGGTCTCCTTGTGATCTCGTTGTTGCCGCGCGGGCGGCTCGACGACCGCGGAGGGCCTCGGCGCAGGCGCCGGAGCCTCCTTGCTCGCCGACGGGCTCGCCTGGGCCGCAGGCGCGGCGGGCGGGCGGGGCGCCGCGACAGGCGCGGCGGCGGCAGGAGCCGGGGCGACCTTCGAGCGACGGCGGATCACCGTATCGGTCAGACGCTCTTCAACCAGGCTCTCATGGCGCTCGCGGCTGAGCGAGCGGCGCACGCGATCGACCTCGGCCGCCTCCAGGTGCGACATGTGATTCGCTACCTCTAGCCCCAATCCGCGAATCCGCTCCAGCAGATCCCGGTTCGGAACCCCGAGCTCCTTCGCCAGCTCATAGACGCGAACGCGCGGTCCGGCGACCGCCTGCGCGTCAGCGCCGCCCGAGGAATCAGACCTTCGCTCAAATCCGCTTCCGATCATGGTGTTCGACTCATCTCCCGGGAGGGGATGGGAGGTTGGGGGCGACATCGACGTTGCATATCAACAGGGCCCTTGTCTGGGCGGCGGAGTCGCTGAGACGCCGCCCCCGAAAGGCCCGTAGGAAGGCGCCGCTCGCCCAGGCGGCGTTCAGGCAAACCTCCGAGGAGTGAATCGAGGCGCCCCGACCGCGGCGACCTCCGCGCGGTCCGGTCGCTAGCGTGCCGTCCTCCCGAAGCACGACACGCACCAATTCGGAGGCGGGAGCCTGCTTCCGACACCCGATGCACGTTCGCAATGAAGGAGCCACGGATCATGCGGTCTCCGAGCGCGGAGGCTCCGCCGCGGCCGCTGACGCCGCCTCGGCCGCGGACGCCGCCGCCGCCGCGGCGATCGCGGCTTCCTCGACGCGGCGCCGCTTCTCTGTCTCGGCCACCCGGACCGCGCTCGCTACGATGCGCGTCGCGTTCTCCGCCGTGACCCCCGCGACGTCCAGGAGCTCGTCGGTCTTTGCCCGGGCGAGATCGGACGCCGAACGCCAGCCCAGCCGAAACAGCGCCTCGACCATCTCCGCGGACACGCCGTCCACGGACGCCAGCGAGGCCCTGCCCCTGGTCTCCATCTCGCGCACCTTCGTCTCCGAGTGGATGTCGATGCGCCACCCCGTGAGCTGCGATGCGAGGCGGACGTTCTGCCCTTTCTTGCCAATCGCCAACGAGAGCTTCTCGTCGGGGACGATCAGCTCCATGGTGTGGGTGGACGCGTCGATCAACACCCGCGACACCTCGGCGGGCGCGATGGCGTTGCACACGAAGCGCGCCGGATCCGGATCGAACGGGACGATGTCGATCTTCTCGCCACGCAGCTCCTGCACGACGGCCTGCACGCGCGAGCCCTTCATGCCGACGCAGGCCCCGACGGGATCCACGTCGCGATCGCGCGAGCTGACCGCGATCTTCGAGCGCGCCCCGGGCTCGCGCGCCGAGGCCTCGATGCGCACGATCTTCTCGTAGATCTCCGGGACCTCCATCTCGAACAACTTCTCGAGCAGGCCCTTGTGGGTGCGGGACAAGATGATCTGAGGTCCCCGGGCCGCCTTGTCGATGTCGACCACGAAGGCGACGATCCGGTCCCCCGCGCGATAGGACTCGCGCTGCACCTGCTCGCGCACCGGCAAGATTGCCTCGGCGCCGCCCAGGTCGACGACGAGGTTGCCGCGCTCGAACCGGCGTACGATGCCGGAGATCAGCTCACCCCGGCGATCCTTGTACTGATTGAAGACGTTGTCTCGCTCGGCTTCGCGCACGCGTTGCAGGATGACCTGTTTCGCCGTCTGGGCCGCGATCCTGCCAAAGCCCTTCCAGGCCCTGTTGAGCTGCAGGAGCGCGCCGTACTTCGCGTCTTGCTCCTCGGCGCGCGCCTGATCCTTCTCGTCGAAGAAGATCTGGAACAACAGCTCGTCGCCCACCTCGGCCTTGAGGCCGAACTGCGTGGCGTCGGCGATGGGGATCTCCTTGCCTTCATTCCCCGGCGTCACCTGGTCGACGATCACGATGATCTGGAACAGATCGACGCGGCCCGTTTCCTCGTTGAACTTCGCCTCCATCTCCCGCTGCATGCCGAAGGCGCGCTTGGCGGCCGTCAGGATGGCCTGCTCCAGCGCCTCCACCAGGACGGTGCGGTTGATGTTCTTGTCTTTGGATACCTGGTCGAGGACCAGCCCCAGGGCGGCGGCAGCATCACTCATGAGGCGCTCCGTTTGAATTCCTTCGTCCAATCGGGGACCAGGTTCGCCTTCGCGATGGCCTCGATGGGAAGGTGGTAGGTCCGGCCATCACAGTCGATCTTGACGAGACCCGCTTCGGTCCCGGCAAGCTGGCCAGAGAAGTTACGCCGCCCCTGTACCCCCTCGGTCATGCGAATGCGGGCTTCGCGCCCGACGAACCGGGCGAAGTCCGACAAGCGACGCAGCGGTCGGTCTAGACCCGGCGAGCTGACCTCGAGCTCGTAGGCGTGAGGAATCATGTCGGCCACGTCCAGCGCCGCCGACACGTCCCGACTGACCCTCTCGCAGTCCGCGTGCGAGACGGCCAGTTCGCTCACGGCCTCCAGGTCAGCCGCCGCCTCGCCGATTGGCCCGGACGGTTGTCCTTGCGATGGCCGATCGATGAACAGACGAACGATCCACCCGGACGGCTCGCGTCCAGATTGAACCTCGACGAGGTCGAACCCGGCATCGTGTACGTAGGGCTCAACCAAGTTCCACAAATTTTGGGTGTCCTTTCTCATCTCTGCGGTGGGTCGGTCATCGGACAAAAAAAAAGGCGGGCTGCGGGCCCACCTTCGATAAGGGGCTGGCGCGGAATTTCGGAAGGCGCTTTATATCACGCGAGATCGGCATCCGCAACTTCGAAACATGATTACAAGCCGCTGAAACCATGGGGGATTTTGAATGTCGTCGCCGATCGCCCCGCACCTGCGAGCGCGTGCTACCGTACGATTTCAATGTCGGCTGGCCCGTCCCCCTTTGACGCGCGCCTTCGGGTCGCGGCGGTCCAGATGACCTCCACCGAGGACGTCGGGGCGAATCTCGCCACGGCGGCGCGGCTGGTGCGCCGTGCCGCGGCCGCGGGCGCCACGCTGGTGGGGCTGCCCGAAAATTTCGCGTTCCTCGGCAGCGATCGCGACCACCGCCTCGCCATCGCGGAGTCGCTCCCGGGCGGCGGACCCATCCTCGCGGCGATGGCGGCGCTGGCGAGCGACGCGCGCGTTCACCTGCTGCTCGGCGGCTTTCCCGAGCACAGTCCCCAACCAGGGCACATCTACAACACGGCGGTGTTGCTCGATCCAGCCGGCGCCGTTACCGCCACCTACCGGAAGATTCATTTGTTCGACGTGGATCTGCCGGGAGGCGCGACGTTCCGCGAATCCGAGGCGGTGACGCCCGGCGACGAGGTGGTGGTGGCGCCGCTCGGGTGGGGCGGGCTCGGGCTGTCGGTTTGTTACGATCTCCGCTTCCCCGAGCTCTACCGCACGCTCGCGGCGCGAGGCGCGCGCGTGTTGGCGATTCCGGCGGCGTTCACCGCGGAGACCGGTAAGGATCACTGGCACGTGTTGCTGCGCGCCCGGGCGATCGAGAACCAGGCGTTCGTGATGGCCCCCGCCCAGTGGGGGCTCCACGGCGGAAAGCGCGCCAGCTACGGCCACGCCCTGGTCGTCGATCCCTGGGGCGTCGTCCTCGCCGAGGCCGGCAACCACGAGGGCCTGGCGATCGCCGAGCTGGACTTCGGCTATCAGGACCACGTGCGGCGGAGCCTCCCCTGCCTCGGTCACCGGCGGCTCTGAGGACGCGCGCCCCCGCCTTCAGCCGTCGGAGGACTCCTGCGCCGGCACTTCGCCCGGGCTCGAAGGTTGGTCGCCCTTGGAACGTGACGTGATGATCAACGAAGCCGCCGCGGACCCGAGCAGCAGGGACACGACGATCGCCAGCGACAGCAACTCGGGGATGTGAACGTAGCTGACCACCAGCATCTTCACGCCCACGAACCCCAGCACCAGCGCGACGCCCGCCTTCAGGTAGCGAAGCTTGCGCACGACCGACGCCACCATGAACGACATCGCCCGAAGACCGAGGATGGCGAAGATGTTCGAGGTGTAGACGATGAAGACGTCCTGCGTGATGCCGAAGACCGCGGGGATCGAATCGACGGCGAACACGACGTCAGTGGCCTCCACGACCACCAGCACGAGGAGCAGCGGCGTCGCCAGCCAGCGCCCGTCACGCCGGACCACGAACCGCGTCCCGGCATACTCGCGCGCGACCGGAAACACCCGGCGGAACAGCCGGAGGACGACGTTCTTGTCTGGCTGCACGTCCGCGTCCTCGCCCACGAGCAGCCGGCCCGCGGTCAGGATCAGGAAGACGCCGAACACGTACAGCACGAAGTGAAACGAATGCAGCAGGGCCGCGCCCGCCCAGATGAACACGCCCCGGGTCACGAGCGCCCCGAAGATCCCCCAGAACAGCACCCGATGTTGAAGCCGCGCGGAGACCGAGAAATACGAGAAGATCGCGAGAAACACGAAGATGTTGTCGACCGACAGCGCCTTCTCGACCATCCAGGACTGGAAGAACTCCAGCCCGCGCTGGAACCCGAAGCGGCAAAACACCAGGAGATTGAAGGACAGGGCCAGCGCCACCCAGATCCCCGACCAGAGGGCCGCCTCCCGAAGCCGGATGACGTGGGCCTTGCGATGGAAAACGCCCAGATCGAGCGTCAGCATCCCGAGGACGACCACCCCGAAGATGGCCCACAGCAGCGGACCGGCGACGCCCATCATGCGTCCCCCGGCGCCCCTCCGACGGCACGTTGGCTCATGGTCGATCCGCCGGGGTGGTCCTGGCGGGAGCGAGCGACGGCCCGAGATGGACGGTCGTCGTGCCGGCAGCGGGGCCGCCCTCCCCAGGCGCTCGCGCGGGGGAAGGCACCCGGACGGACGACGCCGCCGGTGTCGACGGCGGGACCCAGAGTCGGCCTGCGTGCTCGAGGAACGTTCCCATGCGCTGCTTGAGGATGACGATCGCCACGATCAGGACGACCAGCATCAGCGCGCGACGCAGGCTCCGCCACGGGAAGACCTGGGCGAACGTTCGCTCGCGCGGCGCTGGCCGCGGGTGCCGCTCGAGATCCATCACCGGTGAGTTTTACTCGAAGGAGACCGCGGCGGCGATTTCGTTGTCTGCGTCATTCATGCGGCGCGGATTCGGGGCCCCGTCTCGGCTCGGCCGTCCAGGCGACGTGGGGCGTTTCACACCGGCCTGCCAGGGCGCAGCAGGTGCTTCACGCGCAAGCGAGCGCGGCGGGTCCCCCGGAACGTGTCCACGTCCGTGCTGGCCAGCAGATCGACCGTGACCCCCCGCCCCGGATCCTGTCCGGCCATGTTGAATGCGATGGCGTCGGCGCGCGCGCCGAAAGCGCTGAGGGCGAGCTGGAGGTGGCCTTTCGCCAGGACGCGCGTCTCCTCGGTGAAGAGGCCGCGGAGCACGAGCAGCGGCTCCCGATTCCCCGCGCCGTGGGGGCCGAGGCGCCGGAGATCCTCGGCGAAGGAGATGTTGATCTCGTTTAGCTCGACCTCCGCGTCGACCTCGATGGTCGGCGCCACGCGGTTCGAGCTGCGACGACCGACCTCGGCGAGGAAATCCGATCTGAACGCCTCGAAGCGCTCGGTGGTCAGGCTCAACCCCGCCGCGCCCGCGTGGCCCCCGAAGCGGGTCAGGTGCCCGCTGGTGGCCGCGAGGGCTTCGTACACGTTCAACCCGCCGGTGGTGCGCGCGGAGCCGCGACCGCTCTCGCCCTCGAAGCCGATGACGATGGCGGGCTTGTCGAATCGGTCAACGAGACGGGCGGCGATGATTCCCACCACGCCGTGATGCCACCCCTGCCCACCCACGACGACCGCGGGCGCGTCCGCCCATGGCTCCGCCGCCGCCGCGGCCTCGAGCCACACCTCCTCCTGGATGCGCTGCCGCTCGCGATTCACGTCGTCAATCTGGCTGCCGAGACGCCCTGCCTCGGCGTCGTCGCTCGCGAGGAGCAGATCGAGCGCGAGCTGCGCATCACCCAACCTTCCGGCGGCGTTCAAGCGGGGCGCCATGCGGAAGCTCACGTCCTCGGCGGTGATCGACGACTCCGTGATGTGCGCAAGATCCAGCAAGGCGCGAATGCCGGGGCGACGGCGGCCCGCCAGGATACGCAATCCGGCGGCGACCAGGATGCGGTTCTCCTCGACGAGGGGCACGAGGTCGCCGATGGTCCCGATCGCCACCAGATCCAGCAGCTCCCGCGGATCGAAGGTTGTGGCGCTCAGGCGCGACCGCAGCGCCGCCATCAGATAAAATGCGATCCCACAGGACGCGAGGCCCTTGAACGGGAAGCGGTCGTCGGGGCGGTGCGGATTGATCATCGCGTAGGCCAGCCGCTCCCCAGACGGGACCTGGTGGTGATCGATGACGATCACGTCGACACCCCTCTCGCGCGCCCGCGCGAGGGCCGCCAGATCGCTCGTGCCGCAGTCACCCGTCACGATCAGCCGACAGCCGCCGTCGGCGAGGGCGTCGACCACTCCGGGGGGCAGTCCGTAGCCCGCCTGGCGGGCCGCCACCCGCGGCACCACCTCGAGACCGAACGCGCGCAGGCCGAGCGTCAGCACCGCGGCTGAGGTCACGCCGTCGACGTCGTAGTCCCCGAACACGCCCACGCGCTGATGCTCGCCGACCGCGGTCACGAGCCGCGCCAAGGCCAGCTCGAGATCCGCCATCCCTTCGGGCGCGCGGAGCTCGCCGAGCCGGGGCCCCAAGAACTTCGCGATCGATCCGGCGGTCACGAAGCCCCGCGACACCAGGATGCGGGCCATGGCCGGTCGCAGCCCGAGCTCCGCGGCGATCGCCGCCGTCAATGCCTCGTCGACGTCGGAGAGTCGCCATCGCGGAGTCGACATGTGCCGACCACGGTACCACCCCGCGCGAAGCTATGACCGGCGAAAGCGCGGCGCCAGCTCCAGCGCGACCTTGCCTTGCCGGAAGGCACGGACCGAGCCCGAGGTCTGCGAGACCACGATGGCGATCGCGTCCGAGTCGCGCGAGATCCCGGCGGCCGCCATGTGACGAGCCCCCAACCCGAGCGGCACGTCGACCTCCCGGCCCCGATCGAAGTTGAGGTAGCGCCCCGCCGCGACGACCACGCCGTCCTCTCGCATGACGAAGGCGCCGTCCAGGACCGCGAACGCGTGCAGGGCGTGCCTCACCTCGGGGTTCATGATGTTGCGTTCGTCCTCGGAATAGCCCTGGAACGGATTCAGCGTCAGCTGCCGGGACTTCTCCATGACGGTCGCGGAGTCACCGACCACGAACAGCGCCCCCACGGGACGGCCCTCCCAGCCCTCTACCCCGACCCTCACCGCCAGGTCGAACAATGCGTCGAACACTGCCGCCGAGACCCCCTGCGCCTGGAGGAAGCCGAACGAGCCGTCCTGGACCTCCTCGCCCACCGTGACGACCAGGATGGAATCCGGCATCGCCGCCGGCGTTCGCGCCAGGAGGCCGACCACGACATCACCCTCGTGAAACATCCCGCGGGCGATCCCGGCGACGATCGCCAGCTTCAGCTTCTCGGTCCGCCCCAGATCGAACTCGGGCACCGGCAACACCGGGACCCCGCTCGCTTCGATGACCGCCCGCTGCGTGCTGCTCGCCACGGCCTGGGCCAGCTTCTTCCGCGCCGTGGGCCGCCCCCGGAAGAGCTCCTCCGGAATCTGCTGATCGCCCACGTACAAGAGGTGATCGAACGCCGGGCGGCTGGCCAGCGCCACGGCGGCCCGGATGGTCTCGGCGTAGACGGAGCTGGTTCGCTTTGCCATGAATGGGTCCTTCCCTGCAAGGGGTGGGGCGGGTTGGGGGACCGGGCACGCGAGGAGCGGCAAGCGTAACCCGAACCGGCGGGCATCGTACTCCCTGACAGGACACGGGGCACACGGCCGTCACGCCGCTCGCCGGAGCCGGCCCACCTCGACATGTTATGATCTCATCTGGTGGTGGCTTTCGTTCATCGTCGGATGCTCCCGCATGGTCGGATGCTCCCGCTTGGTCGGACGCTGCCGGCCCCGCCGGCGCGCACCGACGCGGCAGACGCCTCGAGCGTGCGCCGCCCGGGAGAGGGGACGTGAAGCTCCGCTCGGCCCAGGGCACCGTCGTGCTGGCCCTGACCTTGGTCGTGCTGGTCGTGGGCCTGGATCTGCTCACCCGTTCGCGGCTGTCGGCGACGACGGCGGTCGAGTGCGAGGGCGCGTACGGAGACACGCTGCAACTGATGTCCTTGCGGGCCAAGCAGACGGAGCAGGGTCCGCGCGGCCAGTACAGCTACCTGGTGCGCAGCTCGGCCCGCTACGAGTGCCCGTTCTTCGGTCCGGACGGCAAGCTGCGCCGGCGCCACATCGCGGCGAACGAGCTCGGGACGGCGTTCGCCTACGAGGTCGCGGGGAACGAGACTTTCCTGCTCACGAACGATCACGTCGCGACCTGGCCCGAGGTGACCGACGGCGTCCACCACGTGGACGGCGTGCCCGAGGGGTGCAAGCGCGTCGACGACAAGCAGCGCATCGTCCGCGACGAGCGGGATGACTTCGAACCGGGGCAGATCCCGCTGGCCCGGGTCGCCGTCGAGCCGTTCCTCGACGCCGCCATCCTGAAGGCCCCCCAGCGCTTGAACGTGCTGCCGTACAAGTTCGGCAAGAGCGCCAGCCTGCGGCAAGGCGACGCCATTCGGGTGCGTGGCTTCCCGCTAGGCGTCATGCAGGCGGTCAGCGACGGCAAGATCGTGAACGCCTACGATCGCGATCAGGAGCAGGGCTGGGATCACGTCGACTTCGTGATGGACGCGCTGCTGTCCGAGGGAAACTCCGGCAGCCCGGTGCTCGCCGTCTCGTGCGCCACCCGCGATCTCGAGCTCGTCGGTCTTTACCACGCGGGCTACAAGGGCCACAGCGCGCTGAACGTGGTGATCGGCATTGACCAGCTCATCGATTTCATGAAGCGCAAGAAGCGGGTTCCCCGGGCCCTCGCGGTCGACGCGGCCGGGGGCCTCGGGCCCGCAGACCGGGTGCGCCTCCTCGAATCGCTCCAGACGAGCTCGCTGCCGCTGTTCGACTTCGGCGGCGTGGTGTTTCGCGCGGAGGCCCGCGGCAGCACGCTCGTCTATCACCTCTACGGCAAGCAATTCCCTCTCGATGACCGGCGCGCGATCGTCCTCGAGGACGTGCCGAAAGAAGGGGCGTTTGGCGAGGTCGGCCGGCTGCTCGTCCCGGAGACCTCGGGGACGGGACCGGCCGTGTGGCGGGCCTGGCCGCCGTCGGCGCTAGGCGTGGACGAGCGCGAGCTGCTCACGCGGGCGGTCGATTCGATTCACGCCCAGGTGCTGCGCGCGCTCGACTACCGGGCGGCCCTGGCGAACCTGGCATCGGCCGATTCCCGACGGAAGGGCCGCGAGCTGTCGCGCGCCATCGCCCGGGACGCCGCCGCCGCCCACGATCTCGCGAACGCGCTGTCCGACATGGCCGAGCGGCTCGGCGTCGGGCACGACAGCATCGCCCCGGCGGCGGGCACTGTGTCCGAGGCGCCCCTGCCGCCCCCTTCCCCCGCACCGCCCTTCACGCCCACGGCGCGCGTGCAATGACCTTCGCGCCGCCCCGCGATCACCTGCGACGGAGGACCGCCATCACCGCGTCCTTCGCGCAAAACTCACAGTAGCCGTAGCGCGCCCGCAGGCCATCCAGGGTGGCGCGCGCGGCGACCGCCTGATCGGGCGGCAGGTTCGCGTCACCTTCCGTCAGCAAGATCAGGAGATCGTCGTTGATTCGGCGCACCTGCTTCTTGCGGTCGCCGAAGAACGCCTCGCGGAGGTCGGCGATCTGCCGGGGGAAGATCTTCTCCATGTCCGGCTTGCGTCGGGGGTTGTCGACCGACCAGGCCCCGATCTTGGTGATGACCTCGCGCCGGAACTCCTCGCGCCGTGACTGCATTTGCAGCACGCGCTCCACCTCGCCCATCAGCTCCTCGTCGGGCTCCTCGTCCCGCCCGGTGATGGGGTTCGTGATCTTCTCCTTGCGGATCCAGTGGGAGATCATCGACACGTAGCGCTCGAACTGCTGGATGTAGCGGCGCTCTTCCACCAGTCCCATCGCCGTGCGGACCTCATCGTCGATGACGTCGAGCAGTCGGTCCCGAACCTGAAAGACGAACTTTCGATTCTCGTGGTAACCGCCGGCGAGCGGCTCTTGCTTCAAGAACTCGTAGATGCTCACGCCGCGGACCAGCTCCTCCAGCTCGTCGAACACGGCGAACGGCGACACGCACCGGTACTTCGGGCTCTGGGCGGCGTTGAGGAGCAACTGTTTGACCTCGCGCGGCGACGCGCCCGTCCTGCCCTCGTAGTTGGGGTAGCTGTCCGACTCGCGCGCGATCTTCTCGATGGCCGACGCCAGCTCGCGCGCCTGCTCCGGCGTCACCCCCTCCGGCATCGTGCCGTCGGCGTAGAGCAGCGCCTTGTCGAGCGGGCCCAGCTTGGCCACAACGTCCCCCAGCAGCTTGCTGTACTTCTCGGGCAACGGCTTCTTCATGCGCGTCAGCACCGCCCACAGGGCCGCCACCCAGGCGACGTGGGGCGCAACGTGCTTGTCCAGCTCCAGACGGGTCGCGTGAATCTGCGCCTCGTAGATCCGTTGCTCTACCCGATAGTCGAGCAGGTACGGCACCCGCACCAGCTCCATCCGGCCCTTGAAGGATTGGAACTCCGCCGCTTCCTTGAAGGCCGCCAGGTACCCCTCGTTCGACGACCCGACGAACACGCAGTCGAGGTCGAGGCTGGCGACGTCGAGCGAGACCCGGCCGGTTTCGATGGTGGTCAGGAGATACTTGTAGGCTTCGATGGGCCGCTTCAGCAGGTCGGCGAAGTCGATCACCCCGCGGTTGCCGTCGACCAGCTCGCCCTGCGTCTCGTACAGCGTGAGCGACTGCAACGCCGGTGGCAGCGACGCCAGTGACCGATCCATGGTGAGTTGCTTGACGTGGGCGTCGACGGCCATCTGCGGCTCGACCGTCGAGGCCGCCTGGCGGTACCGGCGTGACACGAAGAAGCGTTCCACCTGAACGTGGCGCAGGACCTTCCCCAGGTCGCCATGGTACGAGGCCAGCAACGCCTCGAAGATCTGACGATTGCGATGGGACAGGTCGCCCCGAAACAGGTAGTCCGCGGGGCGGAAGCCCTTGGCGATGGCGTCGCCAAGCCGGGACTCGATCAACGCCCGGCGGTGCTCGCGCGGGATCAAGAGCAACGGATGATCGCGCATCTCGTCGACGATCTTCGCCTCGATGAGCTCGTCCTCGAGGTAGGCGAAGGTGTCGCTCGGCCCGACGGCGTCGAACGCCCCGCCCGAAAATCCGATTCCCCCCTTGGTCAGCTTCTGCGAGGGAAAGATCCAGTTGAACCGATACAGCGCCCCCTCGTCGAGGGTGGAGTAGTGCTCCATGGCGCGCTGGATGGAGGCGACGAACGTGGACTTCGCGCTCCCGTTCGGACCGTGCAGCAGGATCAGCCGATTGGTTCGTCCTTCGCGGGCGAAGTTCGAGACCAGGCGGTACACCGCCGCCTGCACCTCCTCCTGACCCATGAGGGCATCCTTGCCCCCGTCCCAGTCCACGTCGAACAGGCGCCAGCGGGTGAGGCTTCCGCGAGGGCCCTCCACGGGCCTCGTCCCGAAGTGATCGAAGACGTCGCGCAGGTACTGGGCGGCCGAGCGGACGTGGCGGGCGGGAGAGGCGCCGAAGAGCGTGAAATATTCCCCGAAGGAGATCAGCAGGCGCTTGCGCGCGAACGTCTCCCGCACCTCGGAGGCGGTGTGCGCCAGCCATTGCTTCGGATCGAAGCCGTCGTCCCCGGGCGTGACGGTCGCCCCGCCCAGGGGCGGACTGTCGAGCGACTCGGCCACCGCCGCTCGCCGGGCCGCTTCGGCCTGCTCCGCGGCGCCCACGACCTCGTCTTGGGGCCTTCCGCCCCCGGCCGGATCTGCCCGCGGAGGGACGGGTGACATGCGCTCTGACGGTAGCATGCGTGGCCGCCAGCGGCAAAGGATCGCAAGCATGAACGGGCGCGCGGAAGCGCATGTCTTTCGGTCCGGGCGCGTCCGAAGTATGAAAGGAGCGCAATGGAAGCCTTCACGAGATTGAGATCAGACCTGAGGTTCATATTGCCGGCGCTCGCCGGCGCGACGCTGTGGGTCCTCGCGATGGGCGCGGCCAGGGCGGAGGGGGACGCCCCGGCGTCTCCGCTGGCGGCGGTCACGGCCAAACCAAAGGCCGCAGCGTCGAAGGGCAAGCCCGCCAAGGCCGCCCCAAAGGGAAAGGCGAGCGGGGGCGCCGGCCAGGCGGCGGGGAGCGACACCGCAGACGATAAGGACGTTCCGAGCAGCCCGCCTCCTGCAGGAGCCAGCGCGCTCAGCGACCTCAAGAAGTCGAACGATCAACTCGACAAGCTCCTCAAGAAGAAATACCCGGCGTGGTCTCCCGAAGGCGAGGCTCAGAAGGCCGACGTACGGAAGCTGGTCGGCGGATTCCTGGACTACCGCGAGCTCGCGCATCGTGCCCTCGCGAAACACTGGGATGGCCTCACGTCCGCGCAGCGAAAGGACTTCGTGTCGACGTTGCGTGACCTCGTCGAGCGCAGCTACTTGAAGCAAGTGACGGGGGATCCCAACTACAACATCAAGTACCAGAAGGAAGAGAAGACGGGGAACGAGGCGACGGTTGAGGCGACGCTGACCACGATGACGCGAGCGAAGAAGGTCAACATCGCGCTCGAGTATCACCTCATCTACAAGGACCGCTGGTTGGTGTACGACGTGATCACCGACGAGCAGAGCATGCTGGAGAACTACCGCGCCGAGTTCAACAAGATCATCAACAAAGACGGGTTCGACGCGCTCCTCGCGCGAATGAAGAAGAAGCTCGACGAGAAGGATGGGTAGTCAGACGCGGAAGGGGCTTCGCCCCTCCCGCGGGCCCTCCCCCCCTGCTTCACGCCGCCGCCGCAAGGGGCCTCGGAAGGCCCCCTGCGAGACCCCCTCCGGAGTTGCTTGACGTCCTTGCCGGTCCAGCAAAGCTGGACCTCCCCTCCTTGGATTGACTACGCGATCGTCGGAACGAAAACCTGCCGCAAACTCAACATGTCTTGTTCGATTGAGGAAGTGAGCCCGCTTGGGCGCCGTCGACACGGCGGGTGGCGGTCGTTGGCGCCGCTTTGGGTGGGGGTCACCGCGGCGCTGGGAATGGCGGCCGATGGGTGCTCCGATGCGTGTTGTTTGGTGGACGGGTTTCCGGTGGACTTGCTCCCGGGAGACGGCCTGCGTGGAATGGCCCGCGTGAACGGCCAGGACGGGGCCACCCTGACCATCGACTCGAGCGCTCCGCTGACCTTCTTCGCCGGCCAAGCCGATGGGACGCCGCGGATCGCGCGGCGCAGCTTCGACCTCCTGGGGGCCACGGCGGGCGCCGACGGCACCTACCCTGTGCGCGCGCGGTTCCAGAACGTCGCGGTCCTGCCGGTCGCGCTCGATCCCGCGGGCTCCGCCGTCGTCCTCGGCGCGGATCTGCTCAAGAACTTCTCGCTGCAGATCGTGTTCGGCGCCCCGGCCATCACTTTCTGGTCCGGTCAACACGCGCCGGATTCGTTGTTTGGCGCCCCCGGGTGCGCCGGCACGGCCGACAGTCCGCTGTGCGCGGCCGTGCTTCACTTCTCGCTGCTCGGGGGGGGCGAGCTGACCGCGATCTCGGAGCCCGATTTCCTGGGGCTGACCGGCCCGGTCGAATTTCCGGCCACGCGGGCGCTGCTGCGCGCCTGCGCGGCGCCCGCGGTGGCCGATCCCATCAACGATCCCACGCCGCGCTGTTGTTCCCGCATCGACGCGGTCAACCAGGCGACCGGCGCGAACCTCGCCCTGCTGGTCGCGACGGGGGTGGGGCCCGTGATCTTGTCCCAGTCGGCGTGGAATCGCGTGGTGGCGAGCCAGACGGTCCCGCCCCCCTCTCCCGCCGCCGGCGATTCGGTCTCGATTCCCTGGCTCTCTGGACCCCTTGCATCCGTGACCTGGTCCGAGCTGCCGCGCCTGGCGCTCGTCGATCTGGAGTCCGACCCTTCCACGAATCCGGGCGCATGCGTGGAGCTCGGTCGGGCCCGTCGAATGGAGTGGATTGAACGCCACCAGACCGGGCCCGACAGCCCGGCCTGCTTCCAGCCATGCGACGCCGACCTCGGTGACAGCGGCAAGGCGCAGAACGCCGCGGCCTACGTCGAGCTAGGTGCCCCGGTCCGGGTGGCGATCGTTCCCGACGGGAGCGGATTCCTCGAGAGCCTGCGGGCCGAGTTGCGCCAGCAGGGCCCTCAGGTGGATGGGCTCCTCGGCACCGAAGCCCTGGCCGCGACCTCCGCCGAGCTCGACTACGGTGGCAGCCCGTCGCGCATGATCTTCGCTTGCGCTCCGGGCGCGCCCCGCTCGACCTGCTGGGCGAGCCCGCGGTGCATTCGACAAAACTCGCCGGGCGATCTCCATTCCTGCTTCGGGCTTCCCCCGCAGCCGCGGCCGGCGCCGACGACCTGTTTGCCATCGGGGTGCTCATGAGCGGACTCTTCTCGCGTTCGACGATTCTCCTCGCCATGGCGGCGGGGATCTTCCTTGGCACGCCACGTTCGGCGTTCGCGAAGATGCGCGTCGCGGTCCCGGACTTCAAGATCGAGGGGGATGGCACGCCGGCGCTCAGCCTTCAACTCCAAGACGGCTTCGTGCTGGGGCTCGTGCGGGCGGGCGTGCAGGTGCTCGACCCCGTGGACGTCGGGCGAAAGCTGGACGCCGCCCCCGAGTTGAAGGGTTGCGACTCGTCACCTTGCCTCAAGAACATCGGCCGACTGCTGGCCGTGCGTTACGTCCTGCGCGTCAAGATCGACGTCTCGGGGAACAGTTACAAGATGGTCGCCCGCCTGTTCTCGACGGAGGGAGACGCGCCGGCGGCGCTCCCTGTCTCGACGAAGACCAGGACTTGTGACGTCTGCACCGTGGCGGAGGCGCGCGACTACATGTTGCGCCTGGCCGACGCGGTTCGGCCCGACCTCGAGGAGCCGGCCGCGCAGGCGACCGCTCCGGTCAAGCTGCCCGCTCCGCCACCCTCGCTGCTCCCGCCGCTCGGCGCCGCCATGGGCGGCCTGGTCGCGATAGCGACCGGTGTCGCGCTGCTGGTGACCTTGCCTGACTGCCACGCCGCCACCGCCACCACCAGCACTTGCAGTGACAACCGCCTGCGTAGCGCGTTCGGCGGCAGCTTGATCGGCGCTGGTCTCGCGACCGCGGTCGTCGGCACTTCGGTCACGATCACGCGTTTCCGGGGCGCCACCGCCGCGGCCGGAACGACCACCGCCGTGGCCTTGAATCTGCGCTTCTGACGCGGGCGGCGGCACCGGCCCAATTCGCCCCTGCCCGAGCGCGCACTCAATGCCGCGCGGCGTTCCGCCGATGTCGGTGAAGTTGACCCACGCCGGAAGATCGCATCGACGCGCGGACGGCTTCACGCTGATCGAGCTCATGATCGTGCTCTGCATCATCGGGACGCTGGCGGCCGCCGTGGCGCCGAGCTTCACCAAGGACAACCGCGCTCGGGAGGGCCGCGCCCTGGCGAGCGACGTGGCCCGCGAGCTGCAGAAATGCCGCTCCGAAGCGCTGTCCACGGGCCTCGCCGTGCGGGCGTTCGTCTTCGCCGACCGCGTCGAGCTGCGCCCCTACGTGGCGGGCGCCACCCCGGGCGCGTCCCGCCCGCCCGTCGTCTCCGACCCGATCGCACGCGTTCTGACTGCCCCGGGTGGGGTGATCTTCACCGGCGTCACCAGCCCGGGTACGCCCGCGCCCAGCGCGCCGACGCTGGCTGCGGCGGTGCACGCCGACGTCGACTTCTCGAGCCAGGGCGGCGCCCAGCTCGTCGGCCAGCCGGTGCCGACCGGCGCCGTCATTTACATGCAAAACGGCAACCTGCCGGGGAACAGCCCTGACTTCGACTTCAGGATCGACGTGACGGCGCTGACCGGCTACGTCTCCGTCCGCACCAACTGAGAGACCCAAGGGGCCTCGGAAGGCCCTCTGCGAGACCCCCACGGAGTTGCTCCACGTCGTGGCCGGTCCGTGGACAGACCAAGCGATCGGTGGAGGCGAAAACTGCTTCGTTCTTTCAAATTCAGTCCGGCGAGGCGTCTCGAGCGCGCGGACGCGAGCGGGGCGGTATCATTGCGAGATGTGTGCGGCGCGCCGAATCAGAATCGGAATCGGAATTGTCTGGATGCTCGCCGGCTGTGGAGGCGGATCGACCCCGACCCAGGCGAGCGCGCGCGACCAGGCCGCCACGGCGGCTTGCAACTACTACGGGCGCTGTGCGCAGATCGGGCCGGGCCTGAAATACGCCAGCACCGACGACTGCCTGACGCAGCTCAAGGCGACCTTCAACACGGCCTGGCCGCAGGCCGAGTGCGCGTCCATCGTCTCGACCGGCCTCGACAACTGTATCGGGTCCATCGCCATCGCCGACTGCGGCAGCGTCGCGGACCTGCTCAACGCAGCGCTCAACAAGTGCACGAAGGACAAGGTCTGCGCGAGCGACGCCGGCTCGGGCTCAGGCGGCTAGCGAGGCGCCGAGCGCCTGCAACGTCTCAGCGAAGGTGGGAAACGACGTGGCGATCTCCGCGGCGGGGATGACCGTCTCCTCGTCCCCGACGAGCCCGAGGATCGCACCGGACATCGCGATCCGGTGGTCGTGCATCGGCTGAACCGCGCCGCCGCCCAACCCCGCGCCTCGCCCCGAGAGGCCCGTGATGGTCAGCCCGTCGGGCTGCTCCACCACCGGCACGCGGGCGCGGGCCAGCTCTCTGGCCAGTGAGGCGATGCGGTCCGACTCCTTCACCCGCAGCTCCTTCAAGTCGGCGAACACGGTCTCGCCGTCGGCCATCGCCGCCGCCATCGCCAGCGCAGGGACCTCGTCTATCGAGCGGAGCGCCAGCTCGCCGTCGATGCGCGCGCCGCGCAGCCGCGACGAGCGGACCCGCACCGTGCCCACCGGCTCGCCCATCGCGTCGCCCGTCAACGTGGTCGTCAGGTCCGCGCCCATCGCAAGCAAGGCATCGATGATCCCGCTACGCGTCGGATTCAGGCCCACGTCCTCGATGGTGACGTCGCTGCCGGGGACGATCAGCGCCGCCACCATGATGAACGCCGCGGAGCTTAGATCGCCGGGCACGCTCATGGACAGGGCGGTCAACCGCCGGTTCCAGCCGGTGGGATCGACGCGCACTGAGCGCCGGGCGCGGTCCGCCACCAGGGGAGCGCCGAGGTGGCGAAGCATCCGCTCCGTGTGATCCCGCGACAGCCCCGGCTCGATGATCTCGGATGGGCCGTCCGCCTGAAGCGCCGCCAGCACCAACGCGCTCTTGAGCTGGGCGCTGGCGACCGGCAGCGTGGCGTCGATGCCACGCAAGCGACCGCCGCTGATCACCAGCGGCGGAAAGATCTCCAGAGGGCGCGCCGGATCGACGCGGCCTTCGATGCGCGCTCCCATCTGTCGCAGCGGCGCCGCGAGGCGAAGCATGGGGCGTCGCGTGAGGGACGCGTCCCCGAACAGCGTGGTCTCGAAGGGCTGACCCGCGAGCAACCCGGTCAGCAGTCGAATCGTCGTGCCCGAGTTGCCGCAGTCGAGCGGCCCGACCGCCTGCGAAAATCCCCCTATCCCCACGCCCGCAACCCGCGCGCGTGTTCCTTCGAAGTCCACGCGGGCCCCCAGCGCCGCGAGAGCGCGCGCGGTCGAGGCATTGTCCCCTCCGCGGCCGATGCCCTCGATGGTGACCACGCCGTCGCAGAGGGCACCGAACAACAGCGCCCGGTGGGAGATCGACTTGTCCCCGGGCACACGACAGGTTCCCCGCAAGGGTGATGAGCGACGGGTGCGCAGGAGGGGTCCGGCGCTGTCCTGCGAGGGTGAATCGAGTTTGGCCATCGGACGCGTCCTCTACCATGAACCGCCCGGCTTCGGATCGCCGTGGCCGCGGAGGGCGGACACGATCGTTCGCAGCGCCACGCTGACCTCGTCACGCCGATCGGCGGGCATGGTCGTGGCGACCCGCACGGCCGTGCCATCCGCGGAGACCCGCACCGAATTGACCAGCGCCGACAGGCCCAGGCTCCCGAGCGCCACCCTCGCGCCCAGCCCCGTGAGCACGGCTCCGAGACGACGCGCCAGCATCGCCGCCGCCGCCTGGTCGTCGAGGACCCCCACCGCTTGAAGGTCCAGCGTCTCCCCAAGGTCCAGGCGGGCGCCCACCAGACGAAGCTGCGGCGGCAGGGGAAACGCATCACCCACCCGCGCGCGAATCCTGTCGCCGAGGACCACCGTCGCCAGGATGGCCGGGGGCGTGAACCGCGCCATCGCCAGGAGCTCGCGGCGCAGGACGCCCTGGTGCTCGTCGACGAACCCGCCCCCCACGCCGAACGCGCGGTCGATGACGGCGTGCACCTCGTCGAGCGATCCCGAGCAGAACGTGCGCGGCGTCAGGGCGGCGAGCGCGCCCTCGTCGCTCGACAGCGTGGCCAGCCCGCGCCACCTGTCGGCGCGCGCGCTCGGCCACCGATCTCGAAACGCCGCCTCGACGTTGGTCGTCAAGAATCGTCCCTGCGCCACGACCATCGTCGGCGCCGCCGGGCCCGTGGCGCCGACGGCGTAAATGATGCGGTCCACGTCGGCGAAGTCGTCGTAGCCCAGCGCCGCCGCCTTGCGATCACGCAACCTCTCGTCGGGATTGATGAGCGCCGGACTCGTCCACGGCGAGCGCCGGAGCGCCGCCATGTCCACCTCGATGACCGTCTCGACGCCAGCAGGGATCAGCGCCGCAACGTCCCGATCGTCTGGACGGTCACGCGGGACTGGCCTGGCGACGGCGGCGGAATCGAGCGGCGGATCCTGCCAGAAACCGCACCCCACGGCCGGGATCGCCAGTCCCACCGCCAAGCCCAGCGCCACCGCATGGAGCCTGGCGCCCGGGCGTGCCAACGGCTCACTCGGGGAGCAACGTCGCGCGCCGCTCACGGGCCTCCGCCAAGAATGCCTCTATCCGCGCGCCGTCGCCCGCCTCGATCGCCCGTGCGAGCTCCGCCAGGTGCGAGCGCATGTGCTCGACGAGCGGCAGGAGCGCCGCCCGGTTTTCGAGGAAGATGTCGCGCCACATCGCCGGGCTCGACGCCGCCACGCGGCTCGTATCGCGCAAGCTCGTCGTCGGCAGGGCGCGCGCGGCCTCCGCCACGGGAGCGGTGAGCTCGCCCAGAGCGGACGCCAGCGAGAAGGCGACCACGTGCGGCAAATGGCTCACCGCCGCCATGACCTCGTCGTGAAGGCCGGCGGGCATGGCGATGACCTCCGCGCCGAGCGCGCGCCAGAGCGCCGTGGCACGGACCAGCGCCTCGGCCCCGGTCCGATCCGACGGGCACACGATGCAGCGCCGCCCTCGAAACAGATTCGCCGAGGCGGAAGCCGGGCCGAAACGCTCCGTGCCCGCGAGGGGATGGCAAGAGACGAACGACACGGACGCGGGCAGGCGCGCCTCGATGTCGCGGACGGCGCCCCCCTTCACGCTGCCCACGTCGATGACCAGCGCGTCCGCCGCCAGCGCCGGCCGGATGGCGTCGACGATCGCGGGGATGCTTCGTAAGGGCGTCGCGAGCAGCACTGTCGTGGCCCCGGCCACCGCCTCCGCTGCCACTGTGGTGGTGCGATCGGCGAGACCCAGGCGTCGCGCCTCGCCGAGCGAGTCTTCGCGCCGCCCGAAGCCGACGATCTCGTCGAACAGCCCGGCCGCTCGACCGCCCAGCGCCACCGAGCCGCCAAGCTGGCCCAGCCCCAACACCGCCAGCCGCCCGAACGGTCGCTGACCCGGCGTCGAGGGCGCCCTCGAATCGTCGCGCGGCGGCTGACTCACCAAGCCAGCAGCCTATCCCATCGTATACTGATCGTCGATGATCGCGCTCGCCACCACGTTCGCCGAAGCCTCCCAGCGGGGGGTGGCCGCCACGCTCTTGTTCGCCTTGACCGCGGGCTTTCTGACGGCCTTGACCCCGTGCGTGTACCCGATGATTCCGATCACCATCGCGATCTTCGGCGCGAAGCAGGGCGTGAAGCGACGGCGAGCGATGGTGCTCGCGACCTGCTACGTGGGTGGCATTGCCACGCTGTACGGCGCCCTCGGGACGGTCGTCGGGTTGGCGGGGCGGCAAACCGGCGAGCACCTGGCCGATCCGCGCGTGATCATCCCCCTCGTGCTGCTGTTCGTGGCCATGGCCGCGTCCATGTTCGGCGCCTTCGAGCTGAACCTGCCACCAGCGCTCCAGGCGCGCCTCGCGACCGTCGGCGGCAGCGGGCCGGCGGGGGCGTTCGGAATGGGCCTGGTGGCGGGCTTGATCGCCGCGCCGTGCACGGGACCACCGCTCGCGGGAATCCTGGCCTACGTGTCGACCACGCGCGACGCGGCCCGCGGCTTCACGCTGCTGGCCACCTACGCAGCGGGCATCGGCATCCCTTTTTGGGCCATCGCTGGCCTGTCCATGTCGCTGCCACGTCCAGGGCGCTGGATGGAGTCCGTGAAGAGCGTCTTCGGCGTCGTCATGCTCGCGACTGCCTTCTACTTCTTGCGACCCGTCGCGCCCGCCCTTGGTCGCCTGGCAAGCCCTGCGCCGTGGTTCGGGGCCGTCGCCACGGGGGCGGTGGTGATGGGCGTTCTCCTCGGCGCCATTCACCTGACCTTCCACGACTCGGGCGCCAGGTTGGCGCGCAAGCTCGGCGGCGTCGCCTTGACGACATTGGGCCTGTTCGCCCTGACGAACTGGGTGTTGACGCCGAAGGTCTCGGCGCCGTTGCACTGGCACGAACAAGAACAGCCGGCGCTGGCCGAGGCGACCGCCTCTTCGCGCCACCTGTTGGTGGATTTTCGCGCGGAGTGGTGCCTGCCTTGCAAGGAGATGGAGCTGAAGGTGTTCTCCGACCCGGCAGTCGCCGCCGAGCTTCAGAAGAACTTCGTGCTGCTGCGGGTCGATCTCACACACGAGGACGACGAGCCCACCGCCGGCGTCATCAAGGCCAAGTACGAGGTGGCCACGCTACCGGCGGTCCGCATCGCGACGGCGGCCGGCGCCACCGTCGGCCGGCTGAACCAGTTCACTCCCCCCAACGAATTCCTGGCCGAGCTGGCCAGGGCCCGCGCCACGCCCTGACCCGCGCCGCTCGCCCCTTGGCGCTCCGTGGGATGCAGGAGTGGGCGGCGCGAATCGCGGGTCAGCGCGTCGCGTGGGCCAGGAACAGTTGGTAGGCGGGGTTCTGGCTCTCGTCCCAGTGACGATACCCGAGAGTGGCGAGGAACTTGCGGAGCGCCGCCTGCTCGCCGTGGGGCACTTGCAGTCCCACCAGCACCCTGCCGTGGTCGGCGCCGTGGTTGCGGTAGTGAAACAACGATATGTTCCAGTCGGGCGACATGCTCACGAGGAACCGCATCAACGCCCCGGGCCGCTCCGGAAACTCGAACCGGTAGAGCCGCTCGTCCGCGGCCAGCGCCGAGCGGCCGCCAACCAGATGGCGGAGGTGCAGCTTCGCCAGCTCGTCGTCCGTGAGGTCGAGCGTCGGGAAGCCGGCGTCGCGAAATGACCGCGCGAGCGACGCCGCGTCATCGCCAGCCCCGCCGACCTCGATCCCGACAAACACGTGCGCGACCTCGTTGTCGGCGATGCGGTAATTGAACTCGGTGACATTGCGCTCGCCGAGCAGCCGGCACAGGCGCTGGAAGCTGCCGCGCTGCTCGGGGATCGTCACCGCGAAGACGGCCTCGCGCTTCTCGCCGACCTCGGCCCGCTCGGCGACGAAGCGCAGGCGGTCGAAGTTCATGTTCGCTCCGCCCGTCACGGCCGCGACGGACCTGCCAGCCAGCGGGTGGCGCGTGGCATACAGCTTGGCTCCCGCGACCGCCAGGGCTCCAGCCGGCTCCAGGATGGAACGCGTGTCCTCGAACACGTCCTTGATCGCCGCACACAGCGCGTCCGTGTCGACCGTGATGATCTCGTCGACGTAGCGGCGGCAGAGGCGGAAGGTCTCCTTGCCCACGATGCGAACCGCGGTGCCGTCGGAGAACAAGCCAACCTCCTTCAGCTGGACGCGCCGACCGGCGGCGAGCGAGCGGGCCATCGCGTTCGAGTCCGCGGCCTGAACCCCGATGATCTTGATCTCGGGTCGCACCGCCTTGACGTACGCGGCGACGCCGGAGATCAGTCCACCGCCGCCCACCGCGCAGAAGATGGCGTCGAGGGGCCCCTGCGCCTGGTGATGCTGCCGGAGGATCTCCATCGCCACGGTGCCCTGCCCCGCGATCACGTCGGGATCGTCGAACGGGTGCACGAACGTCGACTTTCGTTCGCGCTGCAATATCAAGGCATGCTCGTAGGCGTCGCTGTACGAGTCACCGAACAGCACGACCTCCGCGCCGAGCGCGCGGACCGCGTCGACCTTCAGGGCCGGTGTCGTCGCCGGCATCACGATGACCGCGCGGCAGCCGAGCTTGTTCGCGGCGAGGGCCACGCCCTGGGCGTGGTTGCCGGCGCTGGCGGCGATGACGCCGCGGGCGCGGACCGCCGGCGGCAGGTTGACCATCTTGTTGTAGGCCCCGCGGAGCTTGAAGCTGAACACGGGCTGCAGATCTTCGCGCTTGAGCAGGAGGTTGCCGCCCATTCGCGCCGAGAGCCGCGGCGCCCGATCGAGCGGCGTCTCGACCGCCACGTCGTACACCCGCGCGTTGATGATCCGCCTCAGATATTCGTTCGCAGGCACGGGCTCGCGGGCACGGTACCACGGGAGCGAACCCACCGGGGTCGGGCATCGCCGGTCGGGCCCGGAGCACGCAAGGCGCCCTCGGGGACCGCCAGCCTGGCCCGCCCTCTCAGCTCTTCGCGCCGACCGGAACCGGAACCGCGGGCGTGGCGGCAGGACGAGCCACAGCAACGGTGGCCGCCGGAGCCAGACCGGTCGAGCCGGGCGTGGCGGGCGCAGGCGCGGGCGCAGGCGCGAGCGCAGGCGCCGTGGGCCGAACGACGCCGGCCTTGGGTCCGATGACCATCACCATCCGCCGGCCTTCCATCATCGCGCGTTGCTCCACCGTCGCGATGTCGGCCACCATCTTCATGACCGTGTCCAGCATGGCCTGCCCCGTCTCCGGGTGGACGATCTCGCGACCGCGAAACACCGTCACCAGCTTGCACTTGTTGCCCTCGGAGAGAAACCGGCGGATGTGCTTCACCTTGAAGTCGAGATCGTGGTCGTCGGTCTTTGGGCGAAGCTTGATCTCTTTTAGGAGGATCGTCGATTGGTGCTTCTTCGACAGCTTCTCCTTCTTGGAAGTCTCGTACTTGAACTTCCCGAAGTCCATGATCTTGCAGACCGGGGGGGCCGCGCGAGGATTGACCTCCACCAGCTCCAACCCCTGCTCTTCAGCGAGCCGCATTGCTTCGTGGGTGGGAAGTATCCCGACCTGGCTTCCGTCGGCGCCGATGACGCGCACCTCCGGGACGCGAATGCGTCGGCCCACGCGGTAGTTATCGGCAACACTGGGAGGTTGAAAACTTGGTCTTGCGATGACGAATTCTCCTGGTTCGAGTTGGCTATTTAAGATCTAACCGTGAAACGTTCAAGCCCCATGCGACGGGAAGATCGACGGGGTGGTCGCCGTGGGATCGGAAAGCTTAGGCGTGGCGGCCTGTTCGGCCAGGCGGCGAACGAAATCATCTAGCGGTTCGGCCGGAAGCTGCTGGCCCTCGCGAGTCCGGGGCGACACCACATGCGCCGCCATGTCCTTCTCCCCCACGACCAGCATGTAGGGAATCTTGTCCATCTGGGCGCGGCGAATCTTGGCGCCCAGCTTGTCGGCGCCGTTGTCGGCCTCGGCGCGCAGCCCTTCGAATCGCAGGCGGTCGACGACCTCGGTGGCGTAGGCAGCCGCCTTCTCGCTCACCGACAGCACCCGGGCCTGAATGGGCGCCAGCCACAACGGAAACGCGCCCGCGTGTTGTTCAATCAAGACGGCGATGAATCGTTCGATCGAACCCAGCAGGGCGCGATGAATCATCACCGGCCGCTGGCGCGAACCGTCCGGCGCCACGTACTCGAGGTCGAATCGGACCGGCATCTGGAAGTCGAGCTGAACCGTCGAGCACTGCCACTCGCGCCCCAGGGCATCCTTGATCTTGAGATCGATCTTGGGGCCGTAGAACGCGCCTCCACCCTCGTCGACCTGGAACGGGTGCCCGAGGCCCTGCATGACGCCCCGGAGCGCGTGCTCCGCGCGGTCCCATACCGCGGCGTCACCCATGAACCCGGGCGGGCGCGTCGCCAGGAACAGGTCGAACGTCTCGAAGCCGAACAGCTTCAACATATCCAGGGCGAAGCGCAGGCACTTGCCCACCTCCTCGCCGATCTGCTCCTCGCGCACGAACAAGTGTCCGTCGTCCTGGGTCAGCCCGCGCACCCGCAAGAGGCCGTGCAGCGCGCCTGACCGCTCGTAACGATAAACGGTGCCCAGCTCGGAGTACCGGAGCGGCAGATCGCGGTAGGACCGCATTTGCGAGCGGTAGATCGCGACGTGGAACGGGCAGTTCATGGGCTTGACCAGGTAACGCTGGCCGTCGAGCTCCATACCGCCGAATAGGTTGTCCTTGTAGTGCGCCATGTGCCCCGAGGTCTCGAGCAGCTGCTCGCGCGCTACGTGAGGTGTGTACACGAGCTCGTAGCCGCGGCGAACGTTCTCGCGCCGGATCAGATCCTCGACCTGGTACCGCACGAACGCGCCCTTGGGATGCCACAGGACGAAGCCCGGCCCCACCAGATCGTCCATCGAGTAGAGATCGAGCTGCTTGCCGAGCGTGCGGTGATCCCGCCGCTTCGCCTCCTCGATGCGCGCCAGGAAATCCTTCAGCTCCTGCTCGCTCGGAAACGCCGTGCCGTAGACGCGCTGGAGCTGGGCGTTTCGTTCGTCTCCGCGCCAGTAGGCGCCCGCGAAGGAGAGGACCTTGAAGGCCTTGATGTCGCCGGTGCGCTCCACGTGCGGGCCCCGGCAGAGATCGATGAAGTCCCCGTGCTGGAAGTACGAGACCTCCTCGCCCTCGGGGATCGACTTGACGATCTCCACCTTGTATTTCTCGCCACGCGATTCGAAGAGCCTGAGCGCCTCCTCGCGGGGAACCACCCGGCGAACGAACGGCAGGTCTTGCGCGACGATCTTGCGCATCTCGTCCTCGATGCGCTCGGCGTCACCGGGCTCGAACGGCTCGGTTTCGAAGTCGTAGAAGAACCCGGTATCGATGGAGGGCCCGATCGCGACCTTCGCGTTGGGGCGCAGCCGGCGAACCGCGTCCGCCATCACGTGCGAGGCGGAGTGCCGCATCCGCGACAACGGATCGTCGGGCACGTCCCCCTTGTCTCGAGGCCGAATGGGCTGATCTCTTTCGTGCGTTTTCAAATCCCCCTCAGCCTACCGCATACTCCGCCGCCCGGCGAAGCCCGCCGAAGAACCCGCCCCGCTCCCGCCCCTCCCAGCGTGGCGCCTCGCGCCCCCCCTCCAAGCCCGGCGCAGCGCGAGCCCTCTCCAAGCACGGGCGCGCAGCGTGGCGCCACGCGAGCCCTCTCCAAGCACGGGCGCAGCGTAGCGCCACGCGAGCCCTCTCCAAGCACGGGCGCAGCGTAGCGCCACGCGAGCCCTCTCCAAGCACGGGCGCGCAGCGTAGCGCCGCGCGAAGCCCTCTCCAAGCACGGGCGCGCAGCGTGGCGCCACGCGAGCCCTCTCCAAGCACGGGCGCGCAGCGTGGCGCCACGCGAGCCCTCTCCAAGCACGGGGCGCGCAGCGTGGCGCCACGCGAGCCCTCTCCAAGCACGGGCGCGCAGCGTGGCGCCACGCGAGCCCTCTCCAAGCACGGGCGCGCAGCGTGGCGCCACGCGAGCCCTCTCCAAGCACGGGCGCGCAGCGTGGCTTCGCCACGCGGAGCGCCGGGGGCTTGGGGGGCCCGAAGCGGCAGCGAGGGCCCCCCAAACCTGATAGTAGGCGCGGGCGGGATTGAACCGCCGACCCCTACCGTGTCAAGGTAGTGCTCTACCACTGAGCTACGCGCCTGGGTCCGCAGAGCGCGTACGTTACGATCGGCGGGGCTGGTGTCAAGAGTCGGTTTCGATCTCCTGCGAACCAGCGTGACGAAAGTCGATTTGCTACCTCGCACGGGAAACCGTCGACGCTCATCCGGCCCAAAAACAAGTTGGCGTGCTCTGTTTTCGTGCCGCCCCAAACCTGGTACCTTCGACGCGAGTCTTCCGTGCGCCGGTCGATCCGCCTTTCCGCCGTTTTCCTGATTGCTTCCACCTTTCCGGCGGGCGCGGTGGCGCAAACGACGACCAGCGTCGGGCTGCAACAATACCAGCCGTCGCCCTTCTCGGACCATATGCTGCGCCTCGACGGCACCGGCGTGGCGCCGGCCGGCGAGCTCCGGATCGGATTGGACCTGGACTACGCCCGGCGACCGCTGGTTCTCGTGGATCAGGCGCCGGGTATCTTCCAGGCCGGAGCGGCCGGCCCGAACCACAACCTCGTCGAGAACGCCGTCGGGGGCGCGCTGCTCGCCAGCTTCGCGCTCGGGCACCGCCTCGAGGCCGGTCTCGCCGTCCCTTTGGTCCTGTTCCAGAGCGGTGATGCGGTCCCAGGCGTCCCGAAGCCGTCGAGCGCCGGCGTGGCGAATCCTCAGGTCGGGATCAAGGCGCACCTCGGAGCGTGGCGGGGATTGGGCGCCGGCCTGAGCCTCATGGCGTCGGTGCCCGTGGGCAGCGGAGCGTTCACGCACGAGACCACGTTCGGAGGGACGGGGCGGCTGTTCGCAGACTACCGTCGCGGCCCGCTGACGGTCGGGGCGCGGGCTGGCCTTCACCTCCGGAAGAGCCAGACGTTTTATGACGTGCCCGTTGGAAACCAGCTCGACTACGCCGCCGGGGCCAGCCTCCACCTGGGCCTGCGCACGACGGTGCTCGCGGAGCTGGCGGGGCTGACAGCGGCCACCAAGCTCTTCGCGGATAGCAAGCAATCGCCGCTCGAGGCCATGGCCGGCCTGCGGCAGCGAATCGGAAAGCTGTACCTGACGCTGGCGGCCGGACCGGGCCTGGTGCACGGGTACGGCTCGCCGATCTTTCGCGTCGTCGCCGGCCTCACCTGGGCCAGCAGGCCACCCGACGCGGATGGGGACGGCGTCTCCGACGACGATGATCGCTGCCCCACCGTCCCGGAGGATCGCGACGGGTTCGAGGACACCGACGGCTGCCCCGATCCCGACAACGACGAGGACGGCATCCCCGACGCCGACGACAAGTGTCCGAACGCCGCTGAAGACAAGGACGGGTTCGAGGACAGCGACGGCTGCCCCGATCCCGACAACGACAAGGACGGCATCCCCGACGCTGACGACAAGTGTCCGAACCAGCCGGAAACGAAGAACGGCTTCGAAGACGAAGACGGCTGCCCCGACGAGCTTCCCCCCGCCGGCGACAGAGACGGCGACGGCATTCCGGATGAGGACGACGAGTGTCCGGAGGAAGCGGAGGACAAGGATGGGTTCGAGGACGAAGACGGCTGCCCCGATCTCGACAACGACAAGGACGGCATCCCCGACGCCCTGGACAAGTGCCCGCTCGAGCCCGAGACCATCAACGGCATCGACGACGACGACGGGTGCCCCGACACGGGGCCTGCGCAGGTTCGCCTGGGCACGACCGAGATCGAGACGCTGCAGCCCATCTTCTTCGACACGGATCGATCGCGCGTCCGCCACGCCTTCTACAGCGTGCTCGGACAGATCGCCCTGTTGATGAAGGCGCATCCCGAGATCGGTCGCTGCGCCGTCGAGGGTCACACCGACGACACCGGACCTCCCGAATGGAATCAAAAGCTCTCGGTCTTGCGGGCCGAATCGGTGATCGAGTTCCTCTCCGGCAAGGGCGTCGATCCCAAGCGGCTCGTCGCGATCGGCCACGCGGAGAAGCTGCCTTGGGCCTCCAACGAAACGCCCTGGGGCCGGGCCAAGAATCGTCGCGTCGTCTTCCACATCGAGGGCGTGGACGCGGCCGCCGAGAAGAAGGCGAACGACCGGGCGGAACGGCGCCTGAGGATCCGGCTCAAGCGCGAGGCGGCGACGAAGGCCCCCGCGAGGTCAGCGACCGAGAAGGCGACCTCGCCGGCCGAAACGTCGAACAAACCGGCAGCCGATCGCCCGGGTGCGGCCACCGCCGCAGCGCCGGACTTCCCCGCCGCGAAACCTCCCGCCACGAAGGCAACTCCCAACAAGTCCTCGCCGGGCGGCGGCGGCGGCTCCCCGGCCGGCGCGGGTGAGGAGAAGCCGCGGACGCAGGGTGGGAAGGATCAAGACTCGGCGAAGGGGGCGCCCGAGAAACGTCCGCCGAACTCAGTCGAAGGCGACCAGGCAAGAGCCAAGGCGGGTTCCAAGGCAAAGGGTCCGCCGGCGACTCCTTCCGAACCGGCCGCGGCAGGGAAAGCGGTCCCGGAGGTCCCCGCCGAGTCGGTCGACGGAGGAACCAGCAAGGCGCCGGAGCGCGCGAGGAGATCTCCCCCACGGCCGCCTGCGCGACGCCCGGCCGACGCCGGCGCCGAGCGGCCCGCCACGCTTCAAGAGCTGTTGAAGCTGCCGCCGCGCTGACACTCTCCGGCCATTCAGTTGTCCGGACGAGGGGTCTTGTAGAGCTCCTCGATCGCGGCGCGATACTTGTCGATGACCACCTTTCGCTTCACCTTCATGCTGGGCGTCAGCTCGCCGCTCGCCTCGGTGAAGTCCGCCGGCAGGAGCGCGAATGCCTTGATCGTCTCGTAGGGCGCCAGGCCGGCGTTCAACGCCTGGATCGCCTTTTCGATCTCCGCCCGCACCGGTGCCGCGTCCGTCAGCACGCCGTCCTTACCGAACTTTCGGAGCGCGTCCTCCGACGGGGTGAGCAGCGCCACGCAATAGGGCCGCTTATCGCCGAAGACGACCGCCTGGCCGACCAGCGACGAGCGCGCCTTGATGGCGTTCTCGATGGGCTGCGGGGCAACCTTTTTCCCACCAGCGGTCACGATCAGATCCTTCTTCCGATCGGTGATGCGAAGGAATCCGTCCTCGAGCTGGCCAATGTCGCCCGTATGGAACCACCCCTCCCCGTCGATTGCCTCCGCGGTGTCGGCGCGGTTGTCGTAGTACTGAGAGAACACCGACGGCCCCTTCACCAGGATCTCTCCATCGTCGGCGATCTTGGCCTCTATCACGTCCAGCGCGGGCCCGACGGTCCCGAAGCGGAACTTGTCTAGCCGATTCAAGAAGGCCGCGGAGGTCGTCTCCGTCAGTCCGTAGCCTTCGATGATCATGATCCCCGCGCCGTAAAAGAACTCGGCGATCTCCGCGGTCAGCGGCGCCGCGCCCGACACCAGGAATCGGCAGCGGTCGAGGCCGAGGAGCGCGCGCAGCTTCCCGAAGACGAGCCGATCGGCGAGCCATCTGCGCGTGGACAGCGCCACGCCGAGCCGTTGCCCGGCGGAGACGGTCTTCGTGACCTGCTGCCCCACCCCCAGCGCCCACCTCATGATCCGCCCCTTCGCTCCTTGCGCCTCGTTCAGCACCCGCTGAACACCTGCGTAGAACTTCTCGAACACGCGCGGCACGCCGGCCATATAGGTGGGGCGCGCCTCGAGCAGGTTGTCCTTCAACTTCCCGATCGACTCGGCGAACCAGGTGAGGATGCCCGCGTGCACCGCCACCCATGCCAGCTCGCGACCGAGCACGTGCGCCATCGGCAAGAACAACAGCTGCTCGTCCTCCGGGAACAGCGTCATCGCCCGGCAGGCGCTCGCCACTGCGGAGGTCATGTTGCGATGCGAGAGGACTACCCCCTTCGGCGTGCCGGTGGTTCCAGACGTGTAGATGATCGTGAACATCGACTCGACGCTGACCACCCCGCCGCGCTTCGCGAGCTCCTCCGTGCCGAGGGCGTTAGCGCCTCGGCCGGTCGCCCGCAGCTCGGCCAGCGACGAGATCGACGCATCGGCTTTCGGCCGAACGTCGTCGATGCGAACGTGGGTCCGCCCTTGCGCGTCTGGCCTCTCCAGGACCGCGTCTCCGGTCAGGTAGACGAGGCGGCCCGCCTCGGGAAGCTGACCCCGAATGGCGAGCAGCTTCTCGAGCTGACTGGCATCCTCGACGATGACCACGCGAGCGCCGCAGTTTCGCACGATGTACGCGCACTGCTCGGGCGTGTTCGACGCGTAGATGGGCACGGTGATGCCGCCGATCAACAGGATGGCCACGTCGCACAACATCCAGTCGACGCGAGTCTGGGACAGCAAGCAAACCCGATCGCCAGCCCTGACACCGGCTACGGCGAGGCCCGACGCGATCTCGCGCGCCGCTGCGTCGGCCTCCGCCCAGGTCATCGTGCGCCACGCACCCTCCTCCTTGAACCTGAAGGCCGGTCGCGCCGGCGTTTCGGCGACGCGCCGAGCCCATTCCTCGACGGCGGTGATCGCATCGCCTCCCGTCTTCGCGCTCATGGCTCCATAGTCGGGTGCCGCCGCGTTCGCGTCAACCTCCGAGCGCCGTCGGACCGGCGGACCCGCGCGCGCTTCGATGTTAAGCTCGCACCCGATGGACCCCGGCCCGCGCAGCTCACCCGGTCCTATTTCACGCACCGACCTCTGGCGCCGTTCGGCCGTGATCGCGGGGGTGGTGTTGAAGCACGGCCTGCGCTGGTGGATCGGGTGGTTGGGCTTGCTGCTCGGGTTCGCGGGCCGCGCGCGCCGCAGGGCCTGGTTCGGCGAGGTCGTGCTCGACTCCTTCCGCGAGCTCGGCGCGACGTTCGTCAAGGTCGGCCAGATCATGAGCACCCGCCCGGATATCCTGCCGGAGCACATCACCCACGCCCTCGAGCATCTGCAAGATGACGTTGGCCCGTTTCCCTTCGAGGCGGCCGCGCGCACCCTGGAAGAAGACTTTGGCCGACCCGTGGCCGAGGTCTTCGCCGAGCTCGGTCCCGTGCCCATCGCATCGGCCTCGGTCGCGCAGGTCCACAAGGCCCGGCTGCACGACGGACGATTGGTCGCCATCAAGATTCGCCGCCCGAAGGTGATCGAGCTGTGCCGGTTCGATCTGGCGGTCATGCGAGCCGTGGCGGGGTTCCTGGAGATCTTCCCGGCGCTGCGCAACTTCTCGCCCGTCGCCGCCGTCGACGAATTCGGAGGGGCGATCTTCGCGCAGCTCGACTTCACCATCGAAGCGCGCAACAACCGCCGATTTCGGGCGAACTTCGCCGGCCGCCCCGACGTGGTCTTTCCGGCCCTGATCGAGGAATTCTGCAGCGAGCGGGTCCTGACCATGAGCTTCATCGAGGGAACGAAGATCCTGTCGATCCGCGGGACGCGCCTCGACGCGAAGCGGATCGCGCGCCTCGGGCTGCAGGTCCTCCTCAAGATGGTCTTCGAGGACGGCTTCGTACATGCGGATCTTCACCCGGGGAACATCTTCATCACCCCCGAGGAGCGCATCGCGCTCCTCGACCTCGGGCTGGTGGGCATCCTCGATGACCCCCACCGCAAGGCCTTCGCGCGCTTCTTCGCGGCGTGGGCGAAGCGGGACGGCGACGAGATGGCCCACCTGATGTACGCGATGTCCGCGAACGCGGGGGCCCCACCCGACCCTGAGTCCTTCGAGCGCTACCGAGCCGCCATCATCGACTTCGTGGGACGCTACTGGGGACAGCGCCTCGGCGACGTTCAGCTGGGCAAGGTGCTGTTGGACCTGTCGGGGATCCTGCGGCGCCATCGTATCCGCGCCAACGCCAGCTTCACGACGGTCAATATTGCGATTGCCGTCACCGAAGGAATAGGGAAACAGCTCGATCCCACGCTGGATTTGATGGCCGAGGCCATTCCCTATTTTCTCAGCCACCCCATCATGTCAGACGCCCACGGGACGTAAGGAATCGGCGCACAGCGACACCAAAGGAGATGCGACTTTTCGTTCAGGGATGGCCCGCCTCCTTACGGCTTGAACCTGCCACGGAACCCCGCGTAATATCACGACCGGCCTCCTCCCCTATGACGCTGGCGTCATGGTGATAACCGAACCCACAGCCCCGGTCCCGAATCGCTACCAGCTGATCGAAGAGGTCGGCCAGGGCGGCATGGCGATCGTGTACCGGGCGAAGGACGACACGCTCAAACGCGAGGTCGCGGTCAAGGTGCTGCATCGCCACCTGGCCGCCGAGCCCGAGTCGAAGGCGCGGCTCGAGCGTGAGGCCCAGGCCGTCGCGAAGCTTCGACACGAGAACATCCTGGAGATCTACGACTACTCGGGTACCGACGCCGAGAGCGCCTACATCGTCACCGAGTTCATCGACGGACAGACGCTGAAGCAGTTCCTCGCCAAGCAGACCATCAAGCACCCCGAGATCGCCGCGTTGATCGCCGCCGAGCTCTGTGGCGCGCTCGAGCACGCGCACGGCATGGGCATCATTCATCGCGACATCAAGCCCGAGAACGTCATGATTCGGAAGGACGGCCTCCTGAAATTGATGGACTTTGGAATCGCCCAGGTCCTCGACCTCGAGCGCATGACGGTCACGGGGCAGCTCCTCGGATCGCCCGCGTACATGGCCCCGGAGCTCGTAGAAGGGAAGCCGCTCGACGTGCGGACGGACGTGTTCTCCGTGGGAATACTCCTCTACCAGATGGCGACCGGCGCGTTGCCCTTCTCGGGCAAGAACCCGCACGAGGTGCTCCGCCGCATCACCGAAGGTCGCTTCCCCGATCCGCGCGGGCTCAATCCCCTCGTCAGCGCGGGGCTCGCCCGAACCATCGCGCACGCGCTGGCCCGGGAGCCCGACGCGCGCTACTCGAGCATGACGGCCCTTCTGACCGACTTGAGCGCGGAACTCGGCGACGCCGGCCTGACGCTGCCCCGCGAGGAGCTGGCGGCGTATTTTCACGATCCAGACGGGTACGAACGAGCGTTGCCGGAGCGCATGACGCCCGCGCTGACGAAGGCCGCAGACAAGCAGTTCGCGCTCCAGAACTCCGCGCGCGCGATCGAGTGTTGGAACCGGGTGCTGGCATACGAGCCGGACCATCCAGGGGTGTCAGCGGCGCTGCGACGCTGGGAGGATCGGGGACGCTATCGCCGGCTGGCGCGCATCGGGGTGGGCTGCGCCGCGCTGACCGGCATCGCCGCCGGCGGCATCGGGCTCGTGGTGCGGCACGGGTCGCAGGTCGCACCCGCGGCGACGACCGCCCAGACGGCAAGTCATGGCGCACCTGCGGTCCCACCTGCTGAATCCTCTCCGCCGACCGCTCCTCCCTCGATCGCGTCGAACCCGAGCGCCACCAGCGCACCCGGCGCTAAGCCCGGCGATCCGACGAGCATATCCGGCGAGCCCGCGTCGCCGCTTCGAGGAGCGAGCGACCTGCAACATGGGCCCGTGCGACTCGTCCACCTGCACCCGCCTCCCGACCGCCCAGGAGCCGTCCCGGGTCGGCATGCCGGCGACGACGAGGGAGCGGGCGCGACGCCCTCGGGCTCCAGCCTCCCGAGGCCAACCGCGGGTGCCGCCACTGCGGCGACGCCCCCTGAGACCCGAACGTTCACCCTCGGTCCAACGCCGCAGAACGTGGACGTGTATCTGGATGGCGAGCGGCAATTCGCCTATGACACCGACCACCGGAGCCTGACGGTGACCTGGAACGCGTCCCACATGATCGAGTTCCGCAGCCCCTCGGGGTGCTGCTTCGTCGAGCGCGTCGAGATCGGACCCGACAAGCGCGTCCCCCCGGAGAACATCATTGCGCGCAAGCTGCGCTGGAAGCCGGCGCGACTGATCGTTGCGCTTTCGCCCGCGATGGCGAGCGCGCGCATCATGGTGCGGGATCCGACCCACCCTGATCGGGGCACCGTCGTCGGGCCGGGGGAAGAGGCCAACATCCCCTTCCTGGTGGAGGACGAGGGCCAAAAGGAGGTCGAGGTGTCCGTGGCTTCCGGCTCCGGGCTCGTCGCGGCGCGCGTGACCGTTCGCGCCGGCGAACGAAAGTCTGTCCTCATTTCGCTGGATGCGGGATCGGGATCGTCGAAGCCATGAACATCCTCTCGGCCGCCCTCTTCCTGGCCACCTTGAATGTCGCGAGCACCCCCAGTCAGGAGTTCGAGCGCGGGCGCACCGCCTTCCTTCGGGGAGAATACGAGCGAGCGGTGTCCCTCATCTACCCGCTGGTTTATCCCGATCTTCGCCTCGAGTCCGAGGTCGACGTCCTGCAGGCGCACCGCATGCTGGGGGTCTCGTACCTGTTCGAGAACAAGCAAGCGGAGGCGCGCGACGAGTTTCGCAAGCTGCTGGAGCTCGCGCCCGACTTCCGCTTCGATCCCCTCCTCGATCCCTACAAGGTCGTCGAGTTCTTCAACGGCATCGTCCGCGAGCAGCAAGCCCAGCTCGGCGACATCGAGATCCGCCTCAAGAAGCGCGAGCAAGAGCTGAACCGTCATACCGGTCAGATTCTCGAGCGCCGGATCGAGCGACGCTCCTACGCCATCAACTTCATCCCCTTCGGGGCCGGTCAGTTCCAGAACCAGCAGCGCGCCAAGGGATGGGTGTTTTTCGGCGTGGAGGCGGGGCTAGCCTCGATCTCGCTCGCGACCTTCGTGACCAACTTCGCGCTGTACGGGGCGGCGCCCATTCGCACCTGTCTCGACCCGACCGCGCCCGCCGGCATGTGCCCGACGAACCAGATCAATCACTCCGACGAGAACACCTCCCGGAAGTTGCTCGACGTGCAGGTGGCGACAGGCGCCGCCTTCTTCGTCGTTGCGCTGTGGGGAATGGTCGACGCGTTCCGGAACTTTCGACCGGAGGTCCCCCTCGGTGAGACCTACGTGCCTGCGAAGCCCACCGGCGCCTGGCGCCTGGCGCCGAACCTCGATTCCACGACCCGTGGCGCGGCCCTGGCGCTCACCTTCTGACGCCCTTCTGAAGCCCCTCTGAAGCCCCTCTGAAGCCCCTCTGAAGCAAGGAACGCCCGCATATGGCCACTCTCAGAATGCAGGTCCCCGGAAAAGGGGTGAAGGTGTATCACATCTTCAAGAAGATCACCTCGCTCGGTCGCAGCGACGAGGTCGACATCCTGCTGCCGGATCCCGGCCTCGCCGAGAGCCACGCCTACATCCACTTCGACGGACGCGACTTCAACATCGCCACCACGGAGCGCGACGCGGAGCTGTTCGTCAACGGCCGCAAGCGCAACAAGCACCGGCTGGCGCACGAGGATCGCATCCGCATCGGGATCATCGAGCTCGAGTTCTCGCTGTACGACCAGCCCGTGACCGACGAGACGGCGGCCAAGACCCTGGCCGAGCTCAACTCGTACAAGAAGCTGTTCGAGTTCTCGCAGAAGTTGATGGAGAAGTACGAGCTGCCAGCCCTGCTCGACACCTTGCTGGACGTGGTCGTTCAGGTGACGAACGCGGACAAGGGCTTCATCGTCCTCGTCGAGTCGGGCGAGCCGGTGGTCAAGGTCGCGCGCAACTTGCGGCGGGAGACCATCAGCGACGCCGTCAGCCACCTCTCGGATTCGATCATGGCAAGGGTCATGAAGAGCCGGACGCCGCTCATCATCTCGGACGCGCTCAGCGACGCCGAGTTCAAGAACTCGCTATCGGTGGTGAACCTGAAGCTGACGTCCGTGCTCTGTGTCCCCATGCTCGAGCGGGGCAACACCCTCGGCATCATCTACGTGGGCAACGACAACGTCGCCCAGCTGTTCGACGAGACGCACCTCGAGGTGCTCACGATCTTCGCCGCCCAGGCCGCCCTCCTCATCCGCAACGCGCTGCTCGTGAACGAGCTTCAGCTCGACAACAAGACGCTGCTGCAGCGGCTCGAGCGCATGCGGTTCGGCGAGATTCTGGGGTCGTCGCCGCCGATGCAGGATGTCTTCCGCAAGGTGCAGAAGGTGGCGGTGACCGACATCTCGGTGCTGATCACGGGCGAGACGGGCACCGGCAAGGAGCTGATCGCCCGCGAGATCCACAACCGCTCCGGGCGCGCCAAGGGCCCGTTCATCACCATCAACTGCGGCGCCATCCCGGAGAACCTGCTCGAGTCCGAGCTGTTCGGCCACGTCCGCGGCGCGTTCACGGGAGCGGTGGCCAACAAGGCGGGCCGGTTCCAGGCCGCGAATGGCGGCACGCTGTTTCTCGACGAGATAGGCGAGATGCCGCTGGCGCTACAAGTCAAGCTGCTGCGCGCGCTGCAGGAGCGCGTGGTCACGCGCGTCGGCGACACGAACGCGGAGCCCGTGGACATCCGGGTGCTCGCCGCCACGAATCGCGACCTCGAGCTGGAGATCAAGACCGGCCGCTTCCGGGAGGACCTCTACTACCGCCTGAATGTGGTGCAGATTCACCTGCCGCCGCTGCGCGATCGCGGCGACGACATCGTGGTGCTGGCTCGCTACATGGTCGGGCGCTACGCCCCCGAGTACGGCAACCAGGTGCGGGGCTTGACCCCGCAGGCCGTGGCCGCCATCAAGCGCCACCACTGGCCGGGCAACATCCGTGAGATGGAGAATCGCATCAAGAAGGCGGTCGTGCTGGCGGACAAGGCGCTGCTCGGGCCCGAGGATCTCAACCTCGCGTCGGACGACCTGCCACCCATCCTTCCGCTGACGGACGCGAAGGACAAGTTTCAGCGCGAGTACATCAACGAAATCCTGGCGCTCAACAACGGCAACCGGACGAAGACCGCGCGCGACCTGGGGGTCGATCCCCGGACGATCTTCCGCCACCTCGAGAAGGACGAGGGCGGGGAAGAGAAGGCCGACGCCGGGGCGGACGAGAAGGCCTGACCCAGGATCGGATGACGCAGTTTTTGAGACAGGCCGTGACACGAATGTCGGGGCTTCCGGAAGCCGGCTCTGCGAGGGCATGGCGGTGGCCTTCTGTTCCGGCGGTGGTTCGATTCTTGCTACGGTGGACGTTTTGGGCCAGCGTTGGCCTATGGGGAGGCTGCATCGTGCCCGTCGGGCCGGAGTTCCGAGATGTCCCGAAAGGCGCGAATGCGGAGCCCTCCCTCGATCCATTGCAGGGTGCCTATCCCATCGGCTCGTCGGTCCCCTTCAATTCGGCGATTCAGATCGGGGTCTTCGACCCCGATATCAACGACACGCTCACCGCTCGGTGGGTCGCCAACTATCCGCCGTTCACGAAGGGGAGCTCCCAGATCATCCGTCCCGACTTCATCGGCGATCGTCAGACGACGAACCACGAGGCCACGTTCATGATCTCGGTCGCCTGCTCGGATTTCATGAAGGCCGCGGATCAGAGCTTGACCTTCATCGTATCGGATCGAGGCTTTTCGGCTCCGGACCTGAGCAAGGTTTACCCTTACAACTACGACAGCGAAGGAAATCCTGCCTTTCTCATGGCGTCCTGGAGGGTCACCGGATGTCCGTGACGTTCCGGCTCATGCCTGCAATGCTCGCGCTCGCGGGCATCGCCTGCGGCTCGAGTGGGCAAGGCTCCTGCAAGCTCCCGGGTGACTGCGCCGACGGGTTCGCATGCGTCAACAACAGCTGCATTCGGAGGAGCAGCGGTCGCAACCTGGGCCTCGAAATCCTGCCGCCGAGTGATTCGATGTCAGCCGCGACCGAGCTGCCCATGCTCTCCCTGGCCGGGCAATCCATTCAGGTCGTGGCGGACGACAAGGTTTCGGTTCTGGGGATGGTCGCGTTTCCGCCGATGACCTCAGCCGCCGTCTACGCATCCCAGGAAGCTCACGTCGTGGTGACGATTCCCAGCCTCATCCCCTCGCGCGATGACCTGCAGATCGCGACCGAGATGGCGATGGCGGAGTTCACGTTCGTCGTCCCCAAGCAGCGGCTCGGCGTCACGGCCAACCTGCGCTTCATCCCGGGAAGCGCGGCGCAGACGCAGCCGCCCATTCCCCTCCCGGCCACGCTGGCGGCGACGTTGAGCCTTCCGTTTCCGAGCGCGGACGTGATGACGAAGATCAACGGAAGGCTGGTCCTCGCCGACGGATCGCCGCTAGGCGGCTACGTCGCGCGGGTGGCGTTTCAGTCGGTGCAGATCAGCAACGCCGTCACGACCCTATCGGATGACGGCTCGTTCGGCCTGCTGGTGCCGCCGGGCGGCATACCCATGGGTTCCCAGGATCTCGTCTCGCTGTCGTTCACGCCGCTGTCCACCTCGCCCTCCGGGGAACCGCCCAGCCTCCCCCAGTTCGTCACGAGCCCGACGTCCCTGGCGACGCTGGCCTCGACGAACGCCACCGCCAAACCCAACGTTTTCATGATGCCGGATTTTCGCCAACCGCAGCCTTTCCAGCTGCTGGTCACGGCGAGCGGCGAGCCACAGAACGGCGTGACGGCGCATTTCCACACGCTGATCCCGTCGTCAACCGGCGGCGCTGCGACCTTCGATGCCGCGGCGGTCTCGAACGAACAGGGGCTCATCGAGGTTGCCCTGATTCCCGGGACGGCCGCGGACCCGCGCATCTACGCGGTCGCGATCGAGGGCCCTACCGATCCCAAGTACATGTACGCGCCCCTTTGCATCCCGACCCTGGCGGTCAACGTCGGGGATGACGGCGCTCCCCTGGCGCTCCCCCCGGTGACCCTGACCCAGCGGTTTCAGCTGAGCGGCAGCGTCAGCGATAGCAAGGCCGCGCCGGCTTCAGGCGCCACCGTGAAGGCGACGCAGATGGCGACAGGTGGAGGGGACGCGACGTGCGGGGGCGGCGCTTCCACCCCGTCGTTCTCGACAATCACGGACGCCAACGGCAACTATTTTCTGCTCGTGGATCCCGGCACGTATCAGCTCGATGTCGACCCGCCGGCGATGGCCGCGTGGCCGCGTTTGACCGACGCGACCGGTGTGATCGTCTCCCACCCGACGGTCTACCCTATCTCCTTGCCGGCCGGCCAAGCGGTCGAGGGCACCGTGGTTGCCTCCGACATGGTGACGCCGCTCGGTCTCGCGAAGATCACCATCTTCCAGGTCTTCTGCGACTCCCCTCCATGTGACGGCTTTCCGCCTCCCGTCGTGCTCGCCCAGACACAATCCGACGCCAACGGGACTTTCGCGACGGTGCTGCCGCTGCCCTGACCTGCCAGTTCTCCGAGGTCCGAGGTCGCTTGACCGAACGGCGTTCGTGCTAGCGTGCGCGCGGCATGCTCGCCGCGCCCGATCACCGACGACCACGGATGCTGAAGGCGCTGCTCGTGCTCGCCGTGATGCTGGCCCTGACGATGGCCTTCTCCGCCTGCGCCGGTGTCGAGCGCATCGACTGGGCCGCCGTCATGCGCGTCGACTCCCCCGAGCACGCCATCGTGTTCAGGGCGCGGCTCGGACGGGCCCTCCTCGGGGCGGTGGTCGGCGCCTCGCTCGGGGCCGCGGGGGTGGCGTTTCAGACCCTGGTGCGCAACCCGCTGGCCGATCCGTACGTCCTCGGCGTGTCGTCCGGCGCCTCGGTCGGCGCCGCCGCGGCCATCGCGTGCGGTGCGGTCGCTGGGCCTGCCGTCGGCGCGGCCGCTTTCGCGGGCGCGCTCGCGGCGATGGCGCTCGTCTACCGCCTCGGTCTCGTCCGCGGGCGCCTCGTCCCCTACGTGGCCCTGCTGGCGGGCGTGGTCCTGAATGCCCTCTCCTGGGCCGTCATCTTGACAATCGCGACGCTGGCCCGAGTGGGGACGACCGGGGAGATCCTGCTGTGGCTCATGGGCTCGCTTTCGCCGCCGGCGTGGTCGCGCCTGATCTTGACGACAGCGGTCGTGGCCGCCGGTGTGGCGGGTCTGATGGCGATGGCGCCGCGCCTGAACGCCCTCGTGCTCGGGGACGAGGGCGCCCATTCCGTCGGGATCGACGTACCCAGAACGCGGAAGCTCCTGCTGGTGATGGCCTCGCTGCTGACGGCCGCGGGCGTTGCGGTCGCCGGCCCCATCGGGTTCGTCGCCATCATCGTCCCCCACTTCCTGCGGCTGCTCGTGGGAACGGATCACCGAGTGCTCATTCCCGCCAGTGCCCTCGGCGGCGCTCTGTTCCTGTCCCTGTGTGACACCCTCACCCGGCTCGCGTTTCTGCCGCTCGGCGCCGAGCCACCCGTGAGCGTTCTCACGGCGCTGACGGGTGGGCCGTTCTTCTTGGTGCTGCTATGGCAACGACGCGGCGATCGCTTGTTCTGAGGGCGATGCTCGGCGCGGCGTTGCTCGCCGCCGCCTGCCGTACCCGGGAGGCGCCGCCGTCGGCGGACGAGGCGCGCGGCGCGATGCGAGACGAGATCGGGCGCCTCGTGGTGCCGCGCCACGCGCCGACGAAGCGGCTGGTCTCGCTCGCGCCCAACCTGACGGAGCTGCTGTTCGCGATAGGGGCGGGCGGCCAGGTGGTAGGCGTCGATCGCTACAGCGATCAGCCCGCCGGCGCGGTCGAGCGGCTCCCGAACGTCGGTGCCGACTACGAGCCATCGCTCGAATCCATCGTGGCCCTTTCCCCCGATCTCGTGCTGCTATCGAAGAGCGCCAACCGCCGAGAGACGGCCGACGCCCTGGAACGGCTCGGGGTGCCGACGTTCATCACGGACACGCCCGCCCTCGCCGATCTGGACCGCACGCTCCGGGACCTCGGAAGCTTGACCGGTCACCCGCGCGAGGCCAACGCGCAAATCGCGGCGATGCATGCCGGCTTCGACGCCGTACGCCGACGCGTCGCCGGGAGCTCCCGACCTCGGGTCCTGGTGGTGGTCTGGCCCGAGCCCCTCTACGTCGCCGGCCGGGGGACGTTCACCCACGATCTGGTGGAGATGGCGGGCGGGCGGAACGTCGCCGCCGAAGCCCAGGGCTACGCGACCTTCCCTCTCGAACGCGTGCTGCACCTCGCGCCCGAGATCATCGTCCTGCCCACGCACGCCGCCAGCGACAAGGACAGCGCGGCCGTCGCGTACTGGTCACGCTGGAGCTCGCTGCCAGCCGTCAGGAGTCACCGCGTCTTCCCCATCGAGGACGCGATCCTCAGCCGCCCCGGGGCGCGCCTGGCCGAGGGAGCGGCGCTGCTCGCCCACCTCATCCATCCCGAGATCACGGAGAGAGACTGATCTATGGTCCGCCGGCCCGCTGACCCGCCGCTTTGCGCAGGTCAGCGTCACCCGGGCCAGCCGTTCGCGGTATGCTGACCTCCATGTCCGACGCGGCCGCCGTCCGCTACGCCGTCCTCGAGACGCGAGATCTCGTCGAAACGCATCGCTTGCTCGACCAGCAGGCGGACGCCGAGGTGGTCGTTGCGCCTTCGCGCGGGGGCATGGTGACGGACTTTCGAATCGGGAGCGATCAGATCCTGTTCCTCGATCGTGCGACTTTGCGGGACCACTCCCAGAACGTCCGGGGTGGGGTTCCCATCTTGTTTCCCGTGGCGGGTCGCCTGACCGACGACGCGTTCAGCTTGGAGGGCGAACGCATCGCGATGCCACAGCATGGCTTCGCGCGCCGGATGGCCTGGCACGTCACCGCCACGGATACCGCCGACGGCGCGTCCCTGTGGCTGACGCTGGATTCGAACGACGCCACCCTGGCGCTCTGGCCGTTCCGGTTTCGCGCGACATTTAGGTATCGGCTGCGCGAGGGCGCGCTGACGATTCTCCAGCGCTTCGAGAACCGAAGCGACAGGCCGATGCCGATTCATCCGGGGCTCCACCCGTATTTCTTGCTGGAGAGCGGCCTCAAGCCACTGGCCCGCGTGGTTACAAACGGTACCCGTGCCCGAGACACCCGGACTGGTGTCACCGGTCCCCTGACCGGACCCATCGACCTGGCAGCGGGCGAGGTGGATCTCCAGATCCTCGACCAGCGACAGGGAATCACCGTCTTTCACCGTCCAGGCAGGCCCTCCCTGACCCTGACGTTCGATGCAGCTCAACCGGTGGTGACCGTTTGGACCTTGCCCGGCCGGGATTTCGTCTGTATCGAGCCCTGGGCGCGGCCCTCCGACGCCATCAACCGGGCCGACGCGATCCTCGTCGCGCCCGGCGATGCCTACGAGGCGACGTTCGGCATCGAACAGTCCCCCGTGGCCATCGACGCCCCAAATCATTGACAGGGGAGGCACCGCCCCATAGGTTCTTCGCGTCGTTGGCGCTCCGACGACCCGGCACACCACCCGCGGCGCTCCGTGGGCGGCCCGTGACCGAATCAAACCCGTGTCCAACGAACCAATCGGCTCTCCAGGAGAATTTCGCCGCTACCGGCGTTTCGTCTCGTGGTTCATCCTGTCGTTCGTCTTCGTCGGCAGCGCTTACTTGCTGCTGTCGGTCGCCGTGACGCTCTATCGAAGGCAACACGCGGTGCCGCTGGGCGTGCCAGTCGGGGCGCGCCCCACCCGCGCCGACGCCGCCAGCTGTTACGACGAGCTGTCCGATGCCGTCGAGGGCCTGCAAAAATATCTGGAGAACTCGCACTCGCTGCTCGGACATTACGACAGCGACGAGGTCCAGCGATGGGCAGAAGCGGGCAGCTACTGGCGCGGCCAATGGAAGGCGGTAGGACAGCGCTGTCGTTTCGAGAGCCACCGCGGAGAGAAGGACTGGGAGGAGATGGCCGTGCTTCACGAGGAGCTTCGGGAGACCGAGGCCAGCTACACGAAAGCGATCCAGACATTTGGCAAAGATCTGGCCCCACGGCTCGATCGATTGCGCGATCGGCTCGACCGAATCGGCGCGCGACTTGCCGGGCCCGCCGAACAAGGAGAATGATTCATGAACGATCCAATGACGCCGGACGGAACGCAGCTGCCGTTCCCGCCAATGACTGACAGCAACGGCGATTCCCCGCCGATGCCTGTTCCGTTCCCCGAGGTCGCAGGACCCGCAAAGCCGGCCGGCGTCCGCTTCGCCGATCTGGGGCTACGCCCGGAGGTCCTCCGCGCCGTCGACGACATGGGCTTTCAGCATGCGATGGACGTTCAGGCCGCGACCATCCCGCTCGTGCGGCAAGGCAAGGATCTGATGGTGCAGTCTCGCACCGGGTCGGGGAAGACGGCAGCGTTCGGAATTCCGTTCGCGAACGACGTGGTGGATCCGTCCCTGAAGGCCGTCCAGGCCCTGGTGTTGCTACCAACCCGAGAGCTGGCGCTGCAGGTGGCGTCCGAGCTGGCCCGCATCGCCGCCAACCTGCCCATCACCGTCGCGCCCATCTACGGTGGCGCCCCCATGGGTCGCCAGGTCGAGGTCCTGCGTGCGGGCGCGCAGATCGTCTGTGGCACGCCTGGGCGAATTCTCGACCACCTGCGCCGGGGCACCTTGAACCTCGATCGCGTGCGCTGCGCCGTCCTCGACGAGTGTGACGAGATGTTGTCCATGGGCTTTCAGGAGGACATCGAACACATCCTGGAGCAGACGCCCGCGTCCCGGCAGACGCTGCTGTTCTCGGCGACGGTCCCCGAAGGCATTCAACGACTCTCGCGGCGGTTCCTGAAGACGCCGGAGTTCTTGAAGCTGTCGGCCGACTTCGTTGGGGTCCACGAGATCCGTCATGTTTACTATTCAATCCCTGGCGTCAACCGCGAGCAGGAGCTGCTGCGTATCCTGAAGTTCGAGGATCCAAAGACCGCGATCCTGTTCTGCAACACCAGGGAGGAGACCGGACGCATCGCCGAGTTCTTGCGCAAGCAAGGCTACGAGGCCGAGGCCATCTCATCCGATCTCGGTCAGAGCGATCGCGAGCGGGTCATGGCCAGCACCCGGGCCGGCAAGGTCCGTTTCCTGGTGGCCACCGATGTCGCCGCTCGAGGGATCGACATCGAGGGCCTCACTCACGTGTTCAACTACACGTTCCCAGACTCGCCGGAGGTCTACATCCACCGGACCGGGCGCACCGGCCGCGCGGGGAAGCACGGCACCGCCATCTCTCTCATTGGCCCCACCGAAGTCGGGCCGTTCTACTATTTGAAGCTGCTGTACAAGATCAAGCCCGAGGAGCGCTCGCTCCCCTCCGAGGCGGAGATCCGGTCTCACCGCGAAGGCGAACGGGTGATCCAGCTGCGGCAGGCGTTGAAGACGGCGGGGGAGCCCAACGCCGAGTGGCGCTCGCTGGCGCGGCGGCTGATGGGCGCGATCGACGGCGAGGCGCTGGTGGCATCCTTGCTCGCGCGATCGTTCGCGGCGCTCGAAGGAATGCCGGCGGCGCCCGTCGCGCCTCCCCCGCCAGCCCCGCCCGCGAGCGCCACGACCCCGACGCGCGCGCCGGCACCCCGGGAGATGCGGGACGACCGCCCGCGGGCGCCGGCTCCCCCTTACGCCGATCGCGGCGCCCGGGATCGTCCCCCGCGCCGTGATCGGGGGGACGACAGTGCCCGCCGCGGACGCCGCCCTGAAAGAGAGCGAGGGCGCGAGCCGTCGCGAGACCGTCCCACCGAGGCGGCGCCGGTCCCTGGGCTGCGCGCGGGCACCGAGCCGGACAAGGAATTCTGGGAAGTGTGGGGGGAAGAGCGGGCGGAGGCGCGGGCGCAAGGTTCGGCGCCTCCGCCGGCCGCCACGGCGCCTGACCTGACGAGCGTCGCGCCGGCATCCGAGCCGGCGGCGCCTTCGCTCGACGCGGGCGCGCCCGACGAGAGCGTCCCTGAGGGGGGAGCCCGGCTCTACCTGAACCTCGGCCGCAAGGACGGCGCTGGCGTCGACCAGATTCGCGGACTGTTACGAGACTTCGCCGGAGTCGGCGAGGTCCCGACGATAGACGTGATGAACACCCACACGTACCTGAATGTCGCGTCCGCCGACGCAGATCGAATCTGCGCGGCGCTCACGGGCAAACAGCTGGGAGGACGCGACCTGGTCTGCGAGCGCGCTCGGCCGCGCCGGCGCTGAGTCAGGTACGGGGAGGCCCGCCGGGTCCGCACGGTGGGCCGCTTCATTCGGTGGTATCTCTTTGGGTGTGGCGGCTGAAGCTCGACAGGCAGACGGACGCGCAAGCACCGGCTCGGGCGGGGACCCGTGACCGCCAACGGTCCGCCCTGGATCCTGCTGTCCGTATTGGTCGGGCTAGGTTGCGGCGCCGGCGCCTCGGCGCCGCAACCGAATCCGCCATCCGAACCGAAGAGCTGCCAGGTGCCCGCAACGGGGACGACCCAATGCGGTGCTAGCGGAGAGAGCTGCTGCACCAGCTTGGCCGTACCGGCAGGCACCTACTCTCGCACGTATACCAACGATGGCAGCGGACCGACCGGGGAGGCCGATCCAGCCCAGATAGGCGCCTTCCGGCTGGACAAGTACCTGATCACGGTGGGGCGCTTCCGGCAGTTCGTGGCGGCCACCGCGGCCGGGTGGGCGCCGGCGCGGGGCGCCGGGAAGCACACGCACCTGAATGGCGGGCAGGGCCTGGCCAACAGCGGGGGTCCTGGCTACGAGCCAGGTTGGGACGACGTGGACACGAGTGAGCTCGCGACAACGTCGGCCGCGTGGTCCTTTGCGCTGAACTGCGAGGCGTCGTTCCAGACCTGGACCGACGTGCCGGGGGCCAACGAGGCGCTCCCGATGAATTGCATCGACTGGTACGACGCCTACGCGTTCTGTATCTGGGACGGAGGGTTCTTGCCGAGTGAAGCGGAATGGGAATACGCCGCCGCCGGAGGCGACGAGCAGCGCGAATATCCCTGGGGCTCAGCCAGCCCGGGAACGCAAAACCTCTACGCGATCTCGAACTGCAACTACCCGACCGGCTCGAGGATGTGCATGAGCGTCGAGAACGTGGCGCCAGTGGGAACGGCGTCGATGGGGGCGGGACGCTGGGGACAGCTCGACCTCGCGGGGAGTCTCGCGGAGTGGAACCTGGATTGGCTGGCGGACTTCAAGCCCTGCGTCGACTGTGTCTTCCTGACGGACTTCTCCTACCGCGTGGTGAAGGGGGGCTCATTCGGCACCGACACGGAGAACCTCTTCCCACCGTCCCGCGTCGGCGATACGCCGCCGAGTCGGAATGCCTTCTACGGCGCCAGGTGCGCGAGGAGCCCGATGAGCCCTTGACCCCGTGGGGCTCACGACGACCCGGCAATTGGTGGCCCTACTGGACGCACCGAATCCGGTACTTCTCAGTGGGAAAACCGTAGCGACCGTCGCCATGGTCGAAGGCGACGTACCACGAGAGCGCGGGCCCGTTCGCGAAGAACGACGAGCTCCAAAAGGGTTCAGCGGGTGTCTTGGGAAAGGCGGAGACATCGATCATCGGCCCCTCCTGGGCCCGCTCGTCAACCAAGGTGAAGAGCTCTCCCTCGGTGGGGACCCTCCACCCCTTCCTCCTCCCCAGCCGCAGCCGAGCACAATAGGCGTTCGCCGCAGGGAGCGCGAGCTTCCGGTCGAGGACCGCGCGCTGCCAGGTCAACCCCGTGCCAAGATCCCGAACCGTGTCGGCCTCGAGGTCGTAGTGGGTCGTCAAACGCACGCGCGGCTTACCGTCACGGACGCAACGCACGGCAAAACGATTACCCTTGTCGTCCGTCTTGGGGTAGCCGGCATAGAAATACACATACCAGGCAGAACCGGGGTGACCGGCGTCCACGGACGACGTCCAGAACCACTCGCTCGGCGCGTCCGGAAACGAGTTGACGTTGATCGAAGGCTGCGTGCGCGCCATGTCCAGCAGCGACACGAGCTCGATTCGCGAAGGGAGCCTCCAGTCGTCGTGGTTCGCGAGCTTCAGCAGGCCACAGGTTCGCTGCGCGTCCTCGAAGGTCTGAAAGTCGTTGGGGACACTGGCCTGCCACACGAGTCCCGTGACCTCGTCGACCACCACCCCCGCGGCGTCGCGTTTGTAGCTCTGGCGGTTGGGGAGGCCCGGCAGCTGGGCGTTGGGCATTGGCCACGTCGCCCAAGGCTCGGGAGCCTCCCGGGGAACGAACGGAACCTTCTCAGGCACGCTGCCAACCTTGGCCGGCTGGGGTGCGGCTGTCGACGCCGGTTGGGGCGCGGGCGGTGCCGAGGCCCCGGCAGACGGCGACGACCGCTGGGGACATCCCGCCGCCGCGAGCCCAAGCAGCGCGGCGAGCAGCACGGTCGCCCCTTCACAGGTAGTGTTCTTCCCGCGGCGCAAGACCCGGATGGTCTCTCTTGAACTCACACAGGGACCGGCCAGGCGAGCGCTGGCCGCTCCGCCGTAGGCGTTAGAGGGCCTCGCCAGGAGACGGCATCCGGTACATGAACGCCTTCGACGAAACGAAGGACGTCAGCATGTCGCGCAACGAGTACCCCTGAGTCGCCGCGCCCTTACGATACGCGAGCGTCATGGACCCGGCCTCGGCGTCCGTCTCCAGGCGCCCCAGGATGTACCGCGACCATTGCCGATCGACACATACCTGCGTGTCGGGGTTGGCCGCGAGCTGCTTCATGAAGTCGAGCGCGTTCGTGAACGTGATGGTCGCGCCCGAGGGCGTCGGGAAGCTGCCGGTCGAATCCACCGGAATCCCGTTGTCCATCGTCCGATACCTCCCGAGACCGTCATAGTTCTCGAAGGCAAAGCCGGGCGGATCGAAGACACCGTGGCAAGCGATGGCGCAGGGGCCGTTGCCATGCGCCTCGTACGTCTGCCGGGTGGTCATGCTGTCCACCATCGGCACGCCTGGCGGAACGATCGGAGGCGGCATCGTCGTGCCACACATGAGCTTCGTATAGACCGACAACCCGCGGAACACCGGGTTGTCTCGGGCCCCGGACGCGAAGGACGCCAGGAACCCAACTTGAGTGAAGAGCCCCCCTCGCTGCTTAGGGTCCAGCATCACCTTGCCCGAACCACCAGCCGGCGCCGGGACCCCGTAGATCGCGGCCAGGGCGGTGTTCACGTAGGCATAGGGCGCCGTCAAGAACGAATTGAAGGTGCCGTCGCCCGTCGAGTAGATGGACGCGATGAACGACGAGAATTCATTCGTGAGGCCATCCACCGCTGCCTGGGTCAAGGGAGCCACGGGAATGATTGCATCCAGAATCGGAACGTGGGTGCCGACGTTCAACAGCCACTGCTGATGGAAGTCGTTGAGCGCCTGGGCGGCCTTCGGATCCGCGATCATGCGCTGGGCCTGCGCAAGCACCTGAGCTGGCGTGGACAACTGATTCGCCTGCGCCGCTTGCAACAACGTGTCGTCAGGCATGGTGTTCCAGATCGAAGACGCCAGCCGCGAGGCGATCTGCCACGAGGTGAGCGGCACCAGCCCGTCCGATCCGACGACAGGCTTCGTGGGTCCGATCTCCCAGTGATAGAGGAAGCTCGCCGACTGGATCATGCCCTTCACGAGCGCCCCGATGGAATCCTTGAAGCTGAGGCCGTATCCGCGGACGGTGGTGAAAAGCGTCTTCAGGTCGGTCTGCTCATCGGTGGACACCGGCCGGCGGAAGGCCCGCTGGCCGAAGGTCGTGATGAACTGAGTCACGCACGTGGTTTCCTGGGCCGCGGTGGGGTTCGTGCAAGGGATCATGATCTTCCCTGCCGCCATCGCGGTGTCGACCACCGTGTCAGCGGCGGCGTTCAGGTTTCGAATCAACTGGTCCGGAGCGGCGTCCGGCGTCGTGAACCCGTTGATGTTCAGGTTGTCCGCGCCCCAAGGATGCGCGCTGTCTTCAGCCGGACCGGTTGTGTCCCCCAGCAGGTCCGTCAGGATATGGTCGTACTCGGAGAACGTGAGCCGGCGGGTCAGGAGCGTGCCGGCGCTCTCCGCCGGGACACTGGCGTTGAGGTCGGAATTGATCACCACCGCGGGCGGGGTCGGCACACCAACCATGCCGCCGCTGCCATTGGCTCCGCCACTTCCGCCCCCGGCCACCGTCGTGCCACCACTGCCCGAGCCTCCCCCGACCGTCTTTCCACCGCTACCGGAGTTGCCGCTGGAGGAAGCGCCTCCTGAGCCCGATTGTCCGGCCCCCGGGGAGCCAGTTCCCACCTTTCCCGTACAGGTGGCCACGAACACAGGCGAAAGAAGCGCGATCAGCAGCGAAGCCGGCCATCGTTTTTGAGCTTGAGCTGTCATTTGAGCTGTCATCGATTTCTCCCGTTTGCTCACGTGCCAACCTCAACCTTTGAGGACCGTCAATTCGCCGGTGTACTGCGTCTCTCCAAAATAGGTGCCGCCGCCCATCGCGGGCGTTCCCATCGCATTGCACAGCGAGGTCAACAGATAGTTGTTGGGGGTCCCCTTCGGCAGCGTGAGGCTGCGGCCCGTCTTGAAGACCCCACCCAGGCCCCCCGCCATGATGACGGGGACGTTGGTCGTGTCGTGCAGACCCGCGCGCATGTTGTTCATGCCGACGATACAGCTGCTGTCGAGGAGCGACTTCATGCTCGGGTCGGTGATCGCCTTCATCTTGCCGATCATGTAGGTGATGTTGGATTGGAACCACGTGTCGCACAGGACCTTGTCCTGGACGTTTCGGTGAGCGATGGCGTGGAAGCCGTTGACGTCTCCCGTGTTCGCGTCGGGTGGATTCGGGCCGCCAGCCGCGTAGGGCTTTCCCGTCGTGTCGTTGATCCAGCTCAATATCAACTGGCCAGCGCCTTGGTCGCCGATCTGCATGACGATCACCCGCGTGTAGTCCGCCGCGAAGGCCGCGATGCCGAGGTCCATCTGCAGCCGCGCGAGCACGTCGGCGCCGGCCGAGGTCTTCCCGGCCACGACACCCGCCACGCTCGGTGGCGCGCACGTCCCAGTGCTGTCGGTGACGGGACCCATTCCCGGGGAGCCCATGCCGATGCCGGTGCCCGCCATCGCCTGAAGCTCCATCTCCATCGTCCTCACCATCGTCAGGTGAGCGTCGATGTGCTGCTTGTCCGCCGTGCCGACGACCCCTGAAAACCGCGTCACGTCCTTCGCGACGTAGTCCAGGATGCTGGCCTTGATCTTCTTCGTGTTGTCCACCGGGGCAGGCGTGCCACTCGTGCCGCCGGTGGGCGTCGGGGTCGGCGCCGGCATCGTTCCCTGAAACAGCTGGTTGAAGACGCTCGTCGGATCGAGGTTGGGGGTCACGACCTGGCCCGCTCCCTTCCACGACAGACGTCCAGTGCTCTGAACGAAGGTCCCTTGGTTGAGGCTGACGAGACCGCCGTAGCCACCCGCCTTCAGCGCATTTCCGATGTACTGGTCGGCCGATATTCCGCCTGCCTGATCCGCCGCGGTCGAGCTCGAAAGGGTCTGGTAGTTTGCACCCGTCAACATCGCCGGATAGCAAGCGTGCCCCGTGCGCTCGCCGCTCCCCGGCATGGAACGGATGACGCTGTAATCGATACCCTGGAGCAGCAGGAGGTCGGGCTTGTACTGATCCAGCCCGGCGTTCACCTGGAACGGGGCCAACTGCCAGCTCGAAGGATCTTCGCCGGAGGTGGCCCAGCTGTTGATGCTGCTGAGCATGCCGTTCGGCCAGCAGAGGAAGTACAGTCGCTTGATGCCGCCTACGATGCAGGCCGCGTCCGTGCGGTCGGCCTCCAGCAACGGCAGCAGGGCCGCGCCGGCGCCGACGGTCTTGATAAAATTGCGACGCGAGTAACGAAGGTCACGCTTCATCATTACGTCCTCGGGGGCAACGGGTGCATTGTCGGTCGAGCTCTCGAGACCCCTGCGGATCGACTGGAATCCAGCAGAAGACCCGGTACCTAGTGTCCTCGAAACCTTCTCTACTTACGCGATATGGATAACACGCAATACAAAAAACGAACCTTTCGCTGCTCGCGTGAATTAGACGCACCGAATCAACTGCGCCTGCTCCTCGGGTATGCCGCGTGCATTCCCGTTCGCATTCCTGAGCGGGACGGCCTACTTGCCGCCAGCGAACATGCGATCGAGCGAGCCCGGTGCCGCGCTGGGCTTCGCGGCCGAAGCCGATGCCTTGCCCCTGCCCTTGCTCCGGCGGCCATGGCCCTTGGCGGCGGCGCGGGTCGCACCCTCGTCGGAGCCACCTCCGCTGTCAGAGGCCGATGATCCCTGCCGTTCGCTCGCCAGACTGGCGGCTACCAAGGCTCCAAGCTCGTCGTTGGCCGAGTTGGTCGGTTCGACCTTCTTCGCAACGGGCGCCTTGCGGACGACGGCCGTCTTCTCGGCCTCCTCGGACTCGATGGGAAGCCCGATGGTACTCTCGCGCTTGGCGCGGACCCCTTCCTTGTTAGGGTCCTTGTGGTGAACCACCGGCTCGGGCGGGGGATTCTTTCGCGCCTCCTCGGCCAGTTTTTGAGCGGCGGCGATCTTCTTCATGTCGGCCTTCTTGGCCCCGTCCTCGCCCATGACCTTCTGTTCCCACGCCGACTGCTTCTCGATGGACTTGTCCCCGTCCGCCTCCGTCGGTGACTTCTTGTTCTTGGGTTGGGCCGACACCGGCAAGGCGACCAGGCCACAGAGCCCTATGAACACAAGGGGGAGGATCATTCGGCGGGATCTGAAGCGCATGACGAACCTCCGGAGGTTGATGGCGCAAAGACGTAAGCCAACCAACGCCTGATCAGTATTCGTGATTCCCGTACCATTGCAAACTCCGTGTGTCGCGGTCAAGGCAAAACCGTTGCGGGCGCCCCGACGTCGTCGATGGCGGCGCCCCCTTTTCGGCTGGCCGACAGCGTCCCGCAGGCGGCGCCGATCTCCAGGCCGCCGGAATACCGGCGCACGACGGGCCCACCCCAGGCCTCGGCGAGAGCGTCCCGGAACGTCGCCAATTCGGGCTCGGATGGGGCCCGGTAACGGCCCGTTGCATCGTTGACGTCGATCAGGTTGAGCTTGACCTTGAGACCCGCGAGCAGGTCGGCCAGTTGACGCGCGTGAAGCGGCGCCGTGTTGACACCGCCGATGGCGACGTAGGCGATCGTGGCGCGGGTTCCGCTCGATTCGATGTAGGCGCGAATCGCCGACATTAGGTCAGGCAACGCCCAGCGCCGCTCGATCGGCATCAAAGCGAGCCGCGCCTCGCTCGTCGGAGCGCCCAGGGAAAAGATCAGCCGGTAGGGCTGCCGCTCGTCGATGTAGCGACGGATTGACGGCACGACGCCGGCCGTCGAGATGGAAATCGCCTTCGCGCCGATGGCCAGCCCCGCCGGATGCGACAGCACGCGCGCGGCGCGCATGACGTTGCCGTAGTTCAACAACGGCTCGCCCATCCCCTGGAAGACGACGCCCCGGACCGGGTGGTCGGCCTCGGTGGCGATCGCGCGAACCTGGGCGACGATCTCCCAGGTGTGAAGGCTCCGGATCCCGCCCAGCCGACCGGTGGCGCAGAAGTCACACGCCAGCGCGCACCCGGCCTGGGAGCTGACACAGACGGTGTACTTCGCCGTCGGCAACGACGAGAGCCCACCGGGAGCGGCACCGGCGGCCCGTGCCACCCGCAACGCGCGAGCCGCCGCCGGGTCCGGCAGGGGTATCCGCACTGCCTCGATGGCGGGGCCATCCGAAAGCCTGAAGAGGTACTTCAGGAAACCATCCTCAGCCCTTCGCCGCTCGAGGACTTCCAGGCGCGGCCACGTCGCCGCGGCGTCGATGCGGCGGGCGGCGGCAAGCGACAGCCCGCGAATCTCCCGCTGCGCGGTTTCGAGTGAATCGACATCACCGCGGTGAACGGAAGCGAACACCCGCCTGGAGACGTCCGGCGACAGGCCGAACGCCGCGAGCGCCTCGGCCATCTCGGCTGCGTCGAGATCGCGCAGGTTCAACAGGGCGGACGCCGATGGCCACGACACATTCGATTGATACCGTGGTGCCGGGGCCCTGTCACGCCGGGGTTGGCGATCGCAAGGCCAACGGTCGAGCCGAGCCGCCGTCACTCAGCTCGCGCGAAGAACCGCAGCGCGTTCTCACCCAGCAGCTTGGTGAGCTGGGGTGGCCGCCAGCCGCGGCGCCAGAGCACCTCGGTCAGCCGCGGCAGATCCCCCGCGTCGCGCATCCCGCGGGAGAGCGGGATGAAGCCATCGAAGTCCGAGCCCAACGCCACCGCATCCTCGCCGGCCATCTCTGCGACGTGCTCGATATGCTCGGCGAGCCGCTCGAGGCTCGAGAACATCCCCCCCAGGTAGGAGGCCACGAAGATGACGCCGACGATCCCCCCTGCCCTACCGATCGCCTCGAGCTGCGCATCGTCCAGATTTCGCGGGTGCGGATGGACGCCGGCGGCCCCCGAATGAGACGAGAAGACCGGCAGCGTCGACGCCTCGCAAAGATCCCAGAACGTGCGGCGACCGGCGTGCGCCACGTCGACCAGGATCCGGTGGGCGTTGCAGGCCCTCACGAGCCTCCTGCCCACCTCCGTCAAGCCGCCGTCCTCCCGCGAGCGACAAGAACCTCCCGCCGCGCTGTCACGCTCCCACAGCGGGCCGATGAACCTCACACCGGCGGCGGCGAGCCGCTCCACGCCGGCCTCCACGTCGGCGTCGATGGCGTAGCTGCCCTCCACGCCCAGCATGAAGGCCACCCGGCCGCTAGCCCGGGCAGCGGCGATGTCGCCGGTGGTCCGCGCCAGCACCAGCGCGTCGGCGTGAACCCGCGCCAGCTCCTGCGCGCAGGCGAGCTGGCGCCAGAAGCGGCGGCGGCCGGCATCGAAACGAAACCCCGAAAACAACAGGCAGCCGAGCGCGTCGATGCCCCCTTGTCGGATTCGCGGCAAGTCAAGGTCGAGGCGGAGCGGATTCCAGAACGCCGCGGTGCCGTTTCTCTTGGAGATATCGTGCGGAAAATGCGTGAGCTTGGTCAGCAGATCGTTGTGAAGATCGAAAACGAACGCCTGGCGGTGAAGCACCTCCACCTCCGGACTGACGTCGATCGAAAAGCCGCGCATCTTACGGGGCGAAGGGGTTCTTCAGCTCTTCGGGAGTGCGTGTTCCGGGACCACCACGAGCGGTTGTCGGAGCGCCCGGTTGGCCGGACGCGGGAAGCTGCAACGAATCGATCGCCTCTCGAGACGAGCGACGCCGCCGCGTCGTCCCCTGCGGTCGCCTGGCGTCGGCGTCACCCGCGGGAGTCCCGGCCGCCGTCGGAAGCCGCGGCGCCGGGGTCGCGCTCGGCGGCGGCGCCGGAACGCCGGCTGGCGCGGCAGCAGCGGCGGCGGGCGCGACGACGGCGGGAGCCGCTCCCACGGGGTTCGTGGTCGCGCCGCTCGGGGACCCCGAGGGCGTCGACACCGGCAGGGCCGTCGTCCTTTGCCGAAGGACGATCAGGACCGCGGCCGCGAGCACAACCGCTCCGACGGCCACCATCACGAGCCGCGCCCCCGCGCGCGTTCGTCCACGCGTCGAAGGCGGGGGCGGGCTCGCTTGATCGAACATCTCCGTTCGGGATCGCCGGACCTCCGGGTTGGCGGCCGCCAGCGGCATGCTGGCGCGGCCCTCCAGCTCGTGGGTCGCGTGCTGCAGCGCGGGCGGCGTCGCCGCTCCCCCTCCCAGCTGGATCGGGCCCGACACCGCTGGCCCGGGCGGCATGGCGGTCCTCGGCACCGCCATGCCCGACGAGAGCGAGATCGCCCCGCTCAGGTCCCGCGTCGAGCCGAGCGGAACCAATTCTTGAACGAGCTCCCGCATCGTCTGAAAGCGCTTCCCGGGCTCCTTCTCCATGGCCTTCAAGATCACCGCCTCCACGGCGGGATCGATGGTGGGATCCAGCGAACGGGGTGATTCGGGGGTCTCGATCATGTGCTTCGACAGGATCCCCATGAACGAATCGGCCTTGAAGGGAACCCGCCCCGTCAACATATGAAACATGATGCAACCGACCGCATAGATGTCGACGCGATGATCGACCTGGTGGCCCTGGGCCTGTTCGGGCGACATGTACTCGGGCGTCCCGAAGATCATCCCGGTGCGCGTCAGTCGAGGCACGTCCTCCTCGAGCCCCATCACCTTCGCGATCCCGAAGTCGAGGACCTTCACGAACTCGCGGCCGTCGTCGCGGGGGAGGACGAAGATGTTCTCCGGCTTCATGTCGCGATGGATGATGCCGCGCTCATGCGCCGCCCGAAGCGCCTTGGCTATCTGCAGAACGATGGGCTGCGCCCGGGCCCAGGGCATGCGGCCGCTGGCCTTCAACACCTGGCCGAGGTCCTGGCCCGACAGGTACTCCATCGCGATGAACACGTAGCCCTCGGGCGACTGCCCGAAGTCGGTGATGTCGATGACGTTCTCGTGACCGATGCGCGAGGCGCTCTTCGCCTCCTGCATGAAGCGCTGAACGAGATCCGCCCGGCGCGTCAGATCGGGGAACAGGACCTTGAGCGCGATCTTCTTCTCGATGACCACGTGCTCGGCGAGGTAGACGACGCCCATTCCCCCCTCGCCCAGCTTCTTGAGAATGCGGTAGCGCTCGGACAGCACCCGGCCGAGGAGCGGATCCTCGGTGCTTGGTGCGGCGGGGCCCCCCACGCTCATCTGCGCGCGAATTTACCACGACGCCGACCCGCCCGAGAGCCGCCTGCGCCCGCCACGCGCGCGCGCCGCCGCGAGGAACGCCGCGAAAAGGCCGCGCGCGCGCGTGGCTCAGGCCAGCAGGCGCGCCAGCTCGTCGTGCTCATCAGACAGGGCGAACTCGAGCAGGACGCGCGCTTCGCGTAGATCGAGGAGCGCCTCGTCGGATACCGGCCGTCCATTGATCGAGCAAACCGTGGTCAGGGCGGCGGCCAGGCTGCCGCAAGCAAGGAGGCCGACCCGGTTCGCCCCGTCGCGAATCCCATCGGCGAGCACCCCCACGTCCAGCTCCCCGCTGGCTTCCAGGGCAAACGGCAACAGCTCGGGGCGCGCCCGCCTGGGGAGCAGCTTCGCCAGCCGCGCGCCCACGGCCGCGACGCGCTCCGGGGCGGCGTCGTCTCGCCGATATCCGGGCACGAACTGCCCGATTGCGCCGCCGAGCCAGGCCGCCAACCCAGCGTCGCCATCGGCGAGGGCCAGGTCGAGATATGACGACGTCAGACGGAAGCCACGAGCCGCCGCAAACCGAACGGACGCTCGACCGCTCTCCAGCAAGGACGCACCGACGATGATCGCCGGCGGCTTGCCCGGCACGGCCACGAGCGGGGGCAGCGCGGGCAGCGGTCGCTTCGACACCCCCGGCCCAGGCGGCACGACGTAGAGCTCGTAGCCACCGACGCCCAGCTCGCTGGCGACGCGGTCGAAGACATCCCGAGGCGGGCGACCATCCGCCACCCGCTGGCTGCGATCGGCGCCGAAGCGCGCCAGCTCCGGACGGTAGGCCTGACGTTCGATGGGCCCCAACATTCGAAACAGCTGGCGCACCGACGATGGGACGCCCGGCGGGTCGAGCCGATCGTCGAGCGCGCCGCCAGCGAGTCGATTCAGCCGTCTGCCGTCGCCATCGCGGGCCTGGGGCACCCCGCTCCCGAGCAGCGCTCCCAACTCGAGGACCGCGGCGGCGGCGGCGGGCCGGCCGCGCCAGCCCAGCACCGACGCCAGCGCCTCTCGGTGCGCGGCGTGTCGAGGCGCCGCGAGGACGGCCGCCCGCAGTTCCGCAGCGGTGGCATCGAGCACGTGGGCCCGCCCTGACTGGTCGTGAATCTTCTCGAGGTGACGGGCGAGCTCGGCCACCGCGCGGAGATCGAGCGGCGCCTCGGTGACCGCGCGCCTGAAGTGTTCCTGGGCCGCCTTTTGATCGCCGGCCCGCTCCGCCACCTGACCGAGTCGCAGGTGATAGACGACTCGCTGCGCGGGCGCGCTCTCGAGCCGAAGCAACTGCTCGGTCAGGGCGGTGGCGTTCCTCGTGTCGCCGAGCCCCACGAACAGGTTCGACAGCGCGTCGAGAGCCTCGCGATTCTTCCCGTCGAGGTGAAGCACCCGCGAGAACGCCGCGACGGCTCGCTTCGGATCGGGGACGTGCTGCTGGTGAATCCGTCCGAGCCGGAGAAACAGATCGCGAAGCCTCTCCGGCGATCGCTCCGTGACCGATCGGCGCATCAGCAGCTCGGCGGCGGCGGCGTGGTTGCCCTGCTCCTCCTCGAGATCCGCGAGGCGCGCCAGGGCGCGAGCGTGGTGGGGCTCCTTCGCCAAGATCGTTCCGAGCTCCGCCTTCGCCACGGCGCGGTCGCCGAGCGGTCCCGCGAAGAGCTCGGCGCGCGCCAGGTGCAACGTCGTCATCTCGAACGGATTCGACGACGTCGTCAGACGATGTGCCAGCAACTCCGCAAGCGAGGCGTGCTCTCCCGCCTGCTCGTAGAGGTCGCGCAAGCTGGAGAAGACCCTGGTGTCGCTCGGCGCGAGTTGCAGCGCGCGACGGAGGAACGCGGTCGCGCGAGCGAGCTTGGCGCTCGCGTCCTTCACGCGCTCCTCCGCCTCGGGCGGCACCTCCAGCCTGGCCAGGGCCGCGGCCTGAACGAGGGCCTCGATGCGCAGGCCTGGCTCGACGAGGGCGTCCGCTTCGGCGGCGGCCGCGTCGGCCGCTTCAGCGATGCGGCCGGCCGTCACCAACCAGCGTCGCCAGGCCGACGCGGCTGGCGCGGACGTCGGGTCCCGCTCGACGGCACCGCGCAAGTGCTGCTCGACGACGTCAGGCGCCGCCGACAGGCGGGCCGCCTCCAGCAGGAACAGCGTCGCCGAGCGCGAGTCGGACAGCCCGTCTGCGACGCGCGCGGCGCCCTCGAAGGCGAGCAACCGTCCGCCGTCACCTGCCGCGCCGGACGCGAAGAGCCGAAACAGCAACGCCGAGCCCGACGGCGAGGGCTGAGCGGCGCCGGGAGCCACTCCGATGGCGCCGGCGAGAATCGCCTCCACACCTCGTGAACTCGAACGGCCCAGATGGACTTCGACGGCCAGGCTCGAGGCCGCCTCCGTGGGGCGATCTTCGTGAGGTGGCGCCTCGCGCAAACAGCTGACGATCTCGGCCCATGCCCCTCTGCGGGCCGCCCCCTCGAGCCGGGCGAGCGGACCGGCCTCCGCTCCGGTCGGTGCGGCGCCCGCGTCCCCGGTCGTCGAGCCCTGGAGCGAATGAGCAAGCTGCCCCGCCGCACGATCGGCCCACGGCACCCGCCCGGCAGGCTGTTCCTCCTCCCGACCCTCGCTCATCCCCGCGCGCGACAGGAGAACCGCGCGTGCCTGCAGGTCATCGGCCGACCAGGCGAGCCGTCGCATGAGTCCGCGCGCCGCCTCCCCGACGGGCCCATCGGCCTCTCGCGCGTTCGCCGCGCGGTTTCCGGGGTCGGCGCAGGGCTCTGCAGGGAAGAACCGCTCGGCGATGAGCTCGAGCGCTTGCCGGAGCTCGCCAGCGAACGACAGCCATACCGCCGCCTCCACGGCGGTCAGCCCGCTTCGATTGGCATGCGCAGCGGCCAAGTAGCGATCGGCCATCACCCCGGGCGACGGCCTTCCCCCGAGCGCCAGCCCGAGCGCGACCGGGTGGAGCGGCGACAGGCGCAGCGCCTCGTCCAGGCTGGCCTCGTCGTCGGCGGCATGTGATGCCTCCGCCGCCCAGAAGCAACTCTCCAGGATCAGCGATGCCCGCCGCGCCGGCGAGTCTCCCGCCGTGGCGTCGGATCGAGCGTAGGCCATCCAGCGCGCGCGATCCCGCATTCGGCGCAAGGTACGTTCGAGCGTGATCCGGACGGCCGGGTCGGCGCCGCGGGCCTGAATCGTCTCCAGCCGGTCGCAGGCGGCCGGGACATCGACGCGAGCCAAGCGCTCGGCCGACAGCTCCCACAACGGGGCACCAAGCGTGGTGTTGCTCCAGGCGCCGGCCCCCGCCGCGAGAATCTCCGCAGCCTCCACGAATCGAGCGGCCCGTGTCGCCGCGGCCGCGCGCCACAGGAAGACCAGCGAGGTGGGATCGCGGGCCTCAATCTCGCGCCACTCTTCATCGACTTCGTGCGGGGGGCGCGCCGCTGCGGCCGCGTACGCCGCCGGAAACCAGCGCGCCGGATCGAGGTCGCGCCACAAGCGCAACGCCCGCAGACGCAGCCGCGCCGAAGAGGACGGTCGAATGATCTCCTCGACGGGCACGCTGAGCGGCATCACGTCGGCGCCCTCCACCCGCAGCGCCTCGATCCGCGTCAGCGCCGCTTCGGCCGTCGCCTCGTCGGTCGCGAATTGGCACGCGAAGCGCGCCGCCAGCACCTGCGCTGACGGGTGGGAGAAATGCGCGAGCAACGCCGCGAGGAGCTCGTTGGCCTCTCGTTCCCCGACCGGGGCTCCCCCCGCGCGCGCTCTCAACTGCGCGCGGTCACGCGCCAGCGCGGCCGTGAGGGGACCGAGCCCAGGAAGATCCGCGACGAGCGCCCATGCCTCCTCGCGGCGATCGGGTCCAGCGCAGAGCCGCGCGCCCCACCGGGCAAGCGCGACCTTGAGCGCCGAGGGAGCGAGGATTTGCATCAGCTCCTTCAGACCCGCCAACGCCGAGGCAGGCTCCATCCGTGCGAAGTCGCGGAGCAACCCCATTCGCGCCAGCAACCGCCGCTGGTCGAGCGCGACGGCGTCGTAGCGTTGCTCCGTGGCGGCCTGAAAATGGCGCGCCACCTCGTTTCGGGTCGCTGCGAGCAGCAGCAGCGCCGCCCCCAGCCTCCCGCCGCGCGCGTGCCCCGCCGCCGCGAGGATCGCCGCGGCCGCGCCGGGTTCCCCCCAGGCGAGCTCTGCGTCGGCGAGCGCACGCGGCAACCCTTCCGGCGCGGCGGTCACGAAGGCTGCTGCCGTTCCACTGCCGAGTCCTTCTCGCGCGCGCTCGAGCGCCCACTCCGCCTGGACGGCGCGGTAGGCGGCCTGGTCGGGGTGAGGCAGTAACGCCAGACGTGCCAGCGATTCCGCGGCGCGCTCGTCGTCGCAGATCCCGCTCGCGCGTTCGGCGAGCGCCAGACGGGCACGGTGAATCGCGATCCATCCGTCGTGCCCCGTGCCCGGCCCGGAATCGGGGCGGTGGTTGCCGAGCGCGGTCTCGACGGCGGCACGCGCTCCCGGGAGGTCGCCCGCCGAATCCAGCGCGCGGGCGACGGCCAACGCCAAGTCCACCTTGCGCGCTGGCGCCTCCTCGTACGCCAGCTCATCCGCGAGCAGGCCCGCGAGCGCGCTCCACGCCGGCGCGCCAGGGCTGGCAGGAGCGAGGTTCGGCCCGAGCTTCACCGGCGCGACGGCGTCGTCCAGCTCGAGCGCGGTCGACATTTCGGGCAGCGCCAGGTCCGGGAAGCGCACCTCCTCTTCCTCCGGCGGGTCGACGTCGAAGATCGTCAGGGGGCGCGGCGCCGACGACTCGGTGACCAAGGCGGCGTACGAATCGAACGTGGCGCTCGCGCCCTCGACGAACGCGCCCGTCGGAATGGCGAGGTGGGCCGCGAGCTGTGAGTCGAGGAGCGGCGCGGGGGCGCGGCCGCCCGGGCGCGGGGCAACGCTGGCTGCCGGCCCGGACTCGTCGACACTCGTCACGAGCGTCGCGTATGCCCCCGAGGTTGGCGTGTCCCCTTCGTCGAACGGCCCCGTCGGAACACCCGACAGAGGACCGTGCTGTCCTTCGACCGTCGTGGACGACTGGAAGAGGGTGGCGGCATTCCCGCTGACCGGCGCGTCGATGGGCTCGGTCTTTCCAGGGACCAGCGCGATCGGAAGCGCGCGATCCCAGGCCTCGAGCTCCGACTCCCAATCGTCCGTGTCGGACGCAAGCGGCACGGCGGCTCCCTCGACCAATGGCGAGAGAGGAGCGCGCGGCTTGTCGTCCCGCTGCTTCAACTCAGTCGCCTCCTTCTTCGGCGAGCTCTCGCCTCAACGTCAAATACGCCTCGCCGAGCGCATACCGGAGCAGGGCCAGCGCGCGGCCATCCGTCGCGAGCGCCTGGGGCGACGCCGCGGTGCCACCGCAGGCGACGCGAACGGAGGTCGCGACGTCGCCGGCAAGGAGCAAGCCCACCCGGTCGGCGGTCTCCAGGACGGCGGCCTGAAAACCAGCGCCGTCGACGGGCTCGAATCCGAAGCGGGACGCCTCCAGCTCGAGCGACTTCTTCTCTCGCCGGCTCATCAGGCGGAGCATGTTCTTGCCGTAAGCGGCGACATCGGCCAACCCATCGACGCCAGGGAGCGTCCCCGTGCTGACGGCGGTGCCCGCGCCCGACGCCGCGGCGGCTGCCGCGAACAGCGTCGCCACCTCGCCGGCGGAGCGCTCCTCGAACATGACCGCCCGGTCGCGAAGCAGGGACAACGCGCGACCGACCTTGAAGCGAATGGCCGCGTCCCCCGCCAGCGCGGCCCGACCAACGGCCAGAGCCGGCGCGCCGGCATCGATCGCGACGACCGTGTCGTCCGAGGCCTCCTGTCGCTTCGACAGGAGCAACTCCAGCGCTGGAAGCCCCATCGCTGCAGCCGCTGCCTCGATCCAGGCCAGTCGGGGCTCGGCGCCCGCGCCCACCCGCTCTCGCGCGGGCGGTTTGATCTTCGCGGCATCGAACATCTCCGTCGCGACGCGGGCAATCTTGCCCCAGACTTCGGCGGCGAATCCCCGCACCCCGGCCGCGCCCGGTTGGTCGGGCAAGGCAGCCGGGAGAACGCCACGCAACACCGGGATTCGCAGCGCCGGCAACTCGGCGGCGGCCCCGCCTTCGGATGCGCCAAGCAGGCCGAGCACCTGATCCACGACGGAGACCCCGTGGCCCGCGAGCTCCGCGGACGCGTCGTGCGCGGGAGCGTCGGCGACCCGCGCGACGTAGAGCCCGCGCAGGTGTCGCAGGCGCGCAACGTCGCAAGGACTTTGTGCAAGCGCGCGGCGAGCCTCCGCGATCCCGTCATCGAGAACGGACTGGCGGGCGGCCAGGTCGCCAAAGCGTGCATGCAGGTCCGCCAGAGCCAGCAAGCCCTCTCCCAGCGGATCGAGGTCGGCCGCCCTGGAGAAAGCGGCCGCCGCGGCGGCGCGGCTTCGCCCCTGGTCCCTCTCGATCTCGCCGATGCGGAGCCAGAGCGCCGCCGCTTTCCTGGCAGGCCGCACCCCGCTCCACGCCTCGAGAGCGGCGCGCGCGGCGCGCCAGTCATCGGTCCGCAACATCAGCTCGACCAGATGCTGCCGCGGCAGGTCATCGTCCGGTCGCCGGAGCACGGCCTCCTCCAGCGCGGCGCGCGCCTGCGCGCCCTCGCCCGCCGCTTCGTGGGCCTCAGCAAGCTCGAAGGTCAGATCCCGCCAGCGCACGCCGTCCGACTCGAGGTCGCGCAGCCGCGAGAGGTACCCGATCGCCGGCGCGAAGGCTTGACTCGAAGTCGCGAGAGTGGCCAGGATTCGAAGGGCGCGGTCATGATCGGGCGCGGCCTTCAAGATTCGCTTGAAGTCCTGGACGGCCAGATCTCTGTGACCGAGATGCTCCAATCGGTTGAGCGCGCGATCGAGCCAAAGCGGAACCCGCGCCCTCTGATCCTCCACCACGGCGAGCCTCAGCCCGAGCAGGCGATCGAGCCCCGCGTGGTCCGCGTCGTCGGCGAGCACGCCGCGCAAGAGCTCGAACAGCGCCTCCGACCCGGGTTCGCGTGCCAGGGCCTGCCACGCCGCGCTCTTGGCCTCGCCACGCAAGCCCTCCTCGCGCAATAGCGTGGCTGCGCGGCCGAGCTCTTCGGCCGCGCGGCGAGGCGTCTTGAGCACGCTGCCGAGACGCATCCCCGCGCGCGCCGCGCCGAGGCGGTTTCCGGTCGCCAGGCACACCCGGCGCGTCCCGTCGAGCCCCTCGATGCCGGACGGCTCGCGCTCCGTCGCCCGCCGATAAGCCTCGAGAGCGGTCGCGGAATCGCCGCGGGTCTCGGCGTCGACAGCGCGCTCGATGTCCAGGGCGTAGGCGAGGCGCGCTCCGCTTCGCGCCGCGCGGGCCACCCGGGCCGCCGCGCGCTCCGGCCGTCCCGCCACCGGAAGATCCGAGAGTCCAAGCGCGAGCGCCGCGCCTCCGTCCGAAAGCGCATGGACCTGATCGTGAACCGCCCCGGCGAGGGCGGCGCCCCCCAGCCGCGACCGCGCGGCCGCGCGCGCGAGCAAGCCGCTCCGCTGCTGGCGATCCGAGGCGGCCGAGGTCACGCGCGCCAGCGCGAGGAGCGCCGCCGAGGTCGACACCACGTCGCCCCGCTCCATCGCCGTGGCCCAGGCCAAGACAGCCGTCGACTCGTCCTCGGTCGTCTTCGCCGCCGGCGCCTGTGGCTCCATGCCACGCCCGTGCGGCTCGTGCGGCCGAGCCAGACTATCGAGCATCTCGAGATCGCGCCACGCCTGGACCCGAGTCTCCTCGTCTGCGAAGGGGGCCAAGGCCCGGGTGGCTTCCCCCAGGACCGCGGAGTCTCCCAGGCGCGCCCCGATCCGAAACAGTCCCAGGGCGGCGTCCGCGGTCGGCTGCCTGAGCAAGGCTTCCCGGTACGCCGTGGCCGCGGCCGGGAGATCCTCGGCCGCCTCCAGGATCTCGCCGAGATCACTGTCGACCCGCAGGTCCCGAGAGCGCGCGTCGGTGAAAGCTCCCGACCCTTCAGAGCCCTCCAGAAAGTCCCGCGCGAGATCGGGGCGCGCTGATTGCCGGGCAATCTCCCAACCGAACGCCCCGGCCATTTCGTCGCCGGCGGCGCGCAGCTCGTCGAGGACTTCCAGGGCCTCGGCATCCCTCCCCGCCGAGGCCAGGTGGTGCGCGAGGCGAAAACGCAGCGCGCGTGCGACGGAGGCGTCGCGCGTGCGTCGCGGAACCAACTCGGTGCGCACGATCTCGGCGCGCAGGCTCGCGGCCGATCCCGATGGGTTGTTCGAGAGCAGGCGCTCGAGGCCCGACGCGGCCCGCCCGGTCGTGTCCGTCGACAACGCCGCACGCAGGAGCTCCTCGGACTCGCCCCGCTCACCACGCGCCGCGAGCGCCAAACCCGCCTCGACGTAGAACGCCGCCTGCGCGTCCGACGTGCCCGCCTGCTCTCCCAGCGCGCGCAGGGAGTCGCAGATCGCCGCGGTGGGTCCAGCGCTCAGGCCCGCGCCGGTCAGGAGCTCCAGGTCCAATCGTCGCAGGTTGGCCCGCGGGTGATCCGCTCGTCGACACAGCTCGTCCTGAAAACGACGCGCGGCGACCGGATCCGCCAGCTCGTCCCGCTCGAGCGCCACCAACTCCTCGAGCAACCTGAATCGCATCGGATCGTCGGTGGGTCGGCCGTCCGTCGAGGCGGAGAGTCCGGCGTCGCCAAGCCGGCCCTGCCAGTGCTCGGCGAGCGCCTCCCAGCTCCGGGAGGCGCGCAACCGCCGCTCGAGGGCCTCCGCCGCGACCTCCGAGCCGGGGTCGAGCGCGACGGCCTTCTTGTACGAGACGACGGACAAAGTTTCCCCCGCCGCGTCCGGGGCGGCGCGCTCGCGAAGGACGCCGGCGATGATCTGCGCGTCGCCGGCCGACCGCGGGCCATCTGCGCTCCCGGCGCCGCCCTCGGCGTGGCGGGTGTCGACCCGCTCGAAGGCGGCGGCGAGACCGACCGCGTCCCCGGACATCGTGCGCAGGAAGACATCGATCGCGGCGACGTCGGGACGCCCATCCTGGACCTCCGGGTGAAGGTCGAGGAAGGCCAACCCATCGGCCGCGCGTCCCTGACGTCCGAGGGCCACGAGATAGCGCAGGGCGAGCTCCCGCTCTGCTCCTGAGCGGAGCGGCTGGCCGGAAGGCGCGACGACGACCGCGAGCAGCGCTGCCAAGCCCTCCGACGCCCGCGCCAGGCCATCGACCCCGCCGTCCCCGGACGCCTCCTCGATGAGGTCCGCAAGCTCGGTCAAGACCATGGGATTTCTCGGCGACAGCGTGAGGGCCCGCCGCAACGTCTCGGCGGACGCGACCTTGTCGCCGAGCTGATCGCGCATCAGGCGGGCCCGCTCCCTGAGCAGCCCGACGATCACGTCACCCCGCTCGGGCGGAAGGTGGTTCACCAGTTCCTCGAGAATCTCCACGCGCGCGCGCGGATCGGCGGTGGCGCGCGCGAGCGTCCACAACTCGGAGACCAGCGGCGCCGCCTCCGCGGCACCGACCGCTCCCAGCGCCCCGCGCAGGGTCTCGAGAGCGCGCGCGGCGGAGACCGCGTCGATCGCGCTGGCGCGTCCGCCGCTCGCCCCTCCGCTGCCGCCAGGAGAGCGCTCGATGCGCGCCACCGCCGCGGTCATGGCCGCGCGAGCGGCGGGCGGTAGCGGCGAGCGCAAGAAGCCCGTCAGGGCCTCCGCGATCATCCCGTCGTCCGCACGCCGCCATCCCAGCAACGCGAGGGAGAGCAACAGGCCGACGTGGCCCGGGGATTCGATGAGGCCCGTACGGTAACTGCGCGCGGCCGCGGCGTCTCGACCGAGCCGATCTTCCAAGACCCGGCCGTGGCACAGCCACAGCTCGGCGCGGCCGCTCTCTCGCGTGTCGCCCGGCGCTGACGACTGCCCTGCCCCGGTGTCGCCCCCCGCCGGATCGGCGGGACTCATCGCGCTGATTCGTCTCTCGAAGACCCCCAGCAGCTCGTCCCAGGCGCCGCGACCCTCGAGCGACCGTCGCAAGCCCCAATACGCGATGAGCAGGCTCGGGTCGTGTTCGAAGACGTTGCGCCATGCCGCGAGCACCTCGTCCGTTCGGCCCTGTCGGTCGTAGCCGAGCGCGAGCGCGCATTCGAGCGCGTCGGCGCGGCGCCGGTCGCCCGCAGCGGCGGCCGCGCGCGCGTCGCGCAGGAGCGCCTCATCCTCGTCTCCTCTAGTCCGGCCCGCCTCCCCCACGCTCGAGCTGGCGTCGGCCATCACCTCCCAGGTCGTGTCCTCGGACAGCGGAACCGTCGGCTCGGCGATGGCGAGACCGACGGGGACCGCCGAGCCGTCGTCGCCGCTTCCTCGCGTGTTGGACATGTGGATGCGCCATCCCAGACGCGTCTCTCGAGAATATTGCGGCTCGCAAATCGGAGTGTCAACGATTCGGGAGAGCAGCAAGCCGCGCTCGTGCGTTTCGTGCGCATGGTCCCGGTGCCCCCGCGTTCGCCAGACTCCTCGGCGCCCCACCGTGGAGGGCTGTCCGATGGAACGGCATCTTTTACTGGTGCACGTGATAAAAATCCGTCAGCGCGAGGACCAACCTGCCCAACCTCATCGTGTACGTGGACCTTCGAGCCGGCGCGCCCAGCTCGCCGACGCTGTTCGCGATCTCCGAAGCCCGCCGGATCGCGCGCGGCGCCGGCGCGAGCGTCTTCGCGGTGGTGGCGACGCCGCCGCTGTCGACCGATGGGATCGGCGCGCTGGCAGCGACCCTCGGCGTGGCGGGCGCCGACAAGCTGCTGCTGTGCGAGGCGGAGGAGTTCGCAGAGCCCTGGGACGACGCCAAGCACGGCCGGGCGCTCGATGCCGCCGTGGCGCGCGTCCCCCCCATGTTGGTGCTCTTCCCCGCTGGGGGCTGCGGCGGCGTCCTTGGCCCTCCGCTCGCGGCGCGGGTCGGAGGCCCCTTCGTTCCGTGGTGTGACTTCACGGTCTCGGAAGCAGAGCGGCCAGGCTGGGAGGGGCGAAGCCGCGTGCAGGTCTTGCGCCTGCGGCCAGACGGCCGATCCCAGCGGCGACTCGATCCCGCGCAGATCGAGCGACCAATCGTCGTCACGCTTGGCGCCGGTCGTGCCGCTCCCGCGCGAGGTCACGAGCGCAGCCTGGAGATCGAGGTCCTCCCACTTCCGCCGCGCGCCGGCCGTGCGTCACCAGCGGCGGCGCCTCGCGGGATGAACCCCTTCGCGCGCGTCCTGCAGGCGTCGGTGCTCGTCCTCGTAGGGGAATGCGACGCCGCCCAGGCCCGGGCCCTGGAGGAACTGGCCGAGCGCTTGAATCCCGAGGCGTATCTGGCGAGGGCTGCGGACATACCCGCGTCGGTGCTGGCGACCTGCTGTCCGGAAGTCGTGCTCAAGGTCGGGCGATCGACCGCGACCACCGCGCGCTCCCACCGGACCCGAGTCGTGCTCGCGGCACCGCTCGCGCCCGACGAAGTCGCCCCAGACGACGTCGACGTCGTCTGGCCGACCAGCTCGGCCACGGAGATCGCGGAGCTGCTCGGTCATCTGGGACAACTCCTTTGAGATTGGCAATATGCCTACACGGCGGCGCGGTGGTGCACACCGCCTTGCCCTTGCACGCCGCCGATGCCGAGCTCATGGCCCTGGGCGGCCGCCTGGGTATGGAGACGGTCGCGATCGAGCTGGTCGGGACTCACGGCCTCGCGCCGCGCGCGATCACCGAAGCCTGCGCCTCGGGCCTCGATCGCGCCATCCGGGTGGTCGACGACGCGCTGGCGGTCGCGGACGCCCGCGCCACCGCGCTCGTCGTCGAGCGCGCTCTTCGACGGATCGAGGCCGCGCTGGTGTGCTTCTCGGCGGCCGCCGATCCGGAGGGCCTGGCTGACGTCCCCGCGGCGGCCGCCGCGCGCGTGGGCGTCGCCTACGTCGCCGGGGCTTTCGCGCTCGGCACCCCCGACAGCACGGCGATCCTCGCGGGCGCCGGCGTTGGTGCCGTCGCCCTCGCGCTGGCGCGAAGGGGCGATCAACTCGTGTCGCTCGGCCTGCCCCCGGGCGCCATCGTCGATGTCGTGGCGGACGCCAGCCAGACCGCACCCGATGGCTTCGACGCGCGCGGGCTGCCGGCTCCCGAGGCCGCGATCGGCGCGCCGGCGGCGCGCCCCGCCGCCGCCCTCCGGGTGATGTCGCTCTCCGATCTCGACCTCGATCCCACGCTCATACGCCGGCGCAACGATCTGCGCGGGGTCGTCGAGCCGACCAGCCGCCCCCTCGTGACGACGACTTCGATCGCGTCCCTGATCGCGCTGCTGTCCTGAGCTTGCTCAGCCGGACGCCGGCGCCCTGGCGAGCTCACGCAGCAACCGTTCGAGATCGATCGGATTGTTGAGTCCCGGCTCGTCGAGCACCCGGTCCAGCAGGCGGTCCAGCAGCACCCCTATGGCCCGCCCCGGCGGAACCCCCAGGATGCGCATGACGTCGCGGCCGTCGACCGCCAGGTCCGATACGCTCATCGCCGCGTCCTCTGCCGCCACGCTGGCGATCCGACGGCGCAACTCGCCGAGCTCCGCCTCCGGATCCTCGTCGAATCCGCGCCCGGCTATGTCTCCTTCGCGAAGCGCGAACAGGCGAGGCAGGACGTCCGGGCCGATCCGACGGACGAAGCGGCGCACCGTTCCGTCGGTCCACTCAGGCGTATAGAAGAACATGTGGTGCGCGACCATCGCCACCACCCGGTCGCGATCCGCGTTCGACAGCTTCCACCGGCGACAGACGTCCTCCGCCATCGTCGCCCCCACGTATTCGTGCTTGAAGAAGCTGTATTCGCCTGGTGCTCCCTCACGCGGCTGCCGGGCCCGCGGCTTACCGATGTCGTGCAGCAGCGCACCGAGGCGGGTGATGGCGTCCCCGGCGGTAGCGTCCACGACGGCGAGGGTGTGGGCGTACACGTCGTGCTTGTGGAAGCGATTCTGGGTCACCCCATGGGACTCGAGGAGCTCGGGCAGGACCTCGCCCAGCAAACCCGAGCCCCGCATCAGCTCGATCCCGACCGACGGGCGCCTGGCAGCCAACAGCTTCAACATCTCGTCGCGCACCCGCTCGGCGGACACCTTCCTGAACACGTCCAGCGTCAGCGGGATGGCCGCGAGCGTCGCTGGCTCGATCTCGAATTCGAGCTGCGCGGCCTGCCGGACCGCGCGCATGGGGCGCAGGCCATCCTCTCGAAAACGGTCCCGGGCGTCGCCGACCGCGCGCACGCGGCGGCGCTCCATGTCCGCCTGGCCGAGGAAGGGATCGCACAGCGTCCCGCTGACGGGATCGAAGCCGATCGCGTTCATCGTGAAATCGCGCCGGGACAGATCTTCTTCCAGGGTCCCGACATACGTGACCGTCGACGGCCGCCTACCGTCGACGTACGCCCCCTCGCCCCGAAACGTCGTCACCTCGACGTGCCGCGGACCGGTCGCGCCGTCTGTCACCACGGTCACCGTGCCGTGCTGCAGTCCGGTCGGAATCGCGAAGCGCGCCCCGAACAGACCCATCACCTGCTGGGGGTGCGCGTCGGTCGCGACGTCGAAGTCGTTCGGGTGCCGCCCGAGCAGCAGGTCGCGAATACCGCCCCCGACGAGGTAAGCCTGGAAACCCGCCTGGCGCAGCCGTGCGCACACCTCCCGTACGTCGCTTGGGATCGCCTGCAAGTCGATGAGCGGGCTGCCGATGACGGACACGACGCTCCGGGCGGTGGCCTATTCGGCCCGCCCCTCCAGCTTCTCCAGGGCCAGCGCCGCCGCGCTCTGTTCAGCCTCCTTCTTCGACTTCCCGACGGCCTGACCGAGCTCCTTGCCCGCGAGCGAGATCGCGACGCGGAATCGCTTGTCGTGGTCTGGCCCCTCCTCCCCCACCACGACGTAGCGGGGCGCTTGCTGAAGCAAGGACTGGGAGCGCTCTTGGAGCCGGGACTTGAAATCGAGCCGCGAGCCGAGCTCCGCGTTCGCGAGCGTGCCGTGGAAAAGATGCTCCACCACCGCGCTGGCGGGGCCAAAGCCACCATCGAGAAACACCGCCCCGAGCAGGGCCTCCAGCGCATCGGCGAGGATGGACGGGCGGCCGCGCCCCCCGGCCTGCTCTTCTCCTTTCCCCAGGTAGATCCATTCACCGAGATCCATGTCCTCGGCCACCCTTGCCAGGCCCGCTTCGCTCACCATCACGGCGCGGGTCTTCGACAGATCGCCCTCGGAGGCGGCGGGAAACCGGCGCATCAGCATGGCGCTCACCGCCAAGGTCAACACCGCGTCCCCCAAGAACTCGAGGCGCTCATTGTTGCCCCGTGGGGAGCCCAGGGCCTCGTTCAACCAGGATTTGTGGGTCAGCGCTGTCTCGCAAAGCGACACTTGTGCAAACTCGTGTCCAAGCCTTTGCTCGAGGCGTCCGAACGGACGCGCGGACTCATCCCCCATTGGCGAGAAGTTACCACGCCCCGCATCCGCCCTGATGGTACACTTGCGGCCATGTCGGAAGCGCCGAATCTGGCTTGCGTGAAGTGCAATTCCATCCTCGACCGCGCCACTTTCGAAGGTCTCGAGGTCGACCTGTGCCCCCGATGCGGCGGCCTTTGGTTGGACCGTGGCGAGATCACCCGCGCGGCCCGGCTTCCTGATGCCGAGCTGCTGCGATTGCGCAAGCTCCTGACGGACGCCGGAGGGCCACCGCCGCTCCCCACCGAAGACATCGTTCCCTGCCCCGCGTGCGAAGGGCAGCTGACCGAGGTCGTGCTCGGGAGCGTCCACGTCGACTACTGCGAGTCCTGTCACGGGATCTTTCTCGACCGTGGTGAGCTGGAAGAAGCGCTCGTCGCGGTCAGGGCCCGGGACCAGGCCGCGACCGCGAAGCAGGTCGTCGCCGCCGCCATCTCCGCCGCCTCGACCTGAGCCTTACCTCCGAGGGTCACCTCCGAGGGTCACCTCCGAGGGTCACCTCCGAGGGTCACCTCCGAGGGTCGCGTCGTCGATCATTCGATCCAGCCGCCGCCCACCACCCGATCACCGTCGTAGAAGACCGCGGCCTGGCCCGGCGCGACCCCCGTGGTCGGCTCGTCCAGGTCGACTGTCGAGCCCGAGCCGTCTTCGTCGGGCGCGGCGACCCAGCCGGCTGTCGCCGCGGCGTGGTGACGAATCTGCACGGCGCACCGCATCGGCCACGCATCCGGCCGCGGGCCTGCCGTCCAGCGAAGCTCCGCCACCCGCAGCCTGCGGTTCAGCAGGGAATCGCGCGGGCCCACCACCACCCGCCCCGTGGCGGCCTCGATACGGACGACGAAGCGCCGCTGGCCGTCCACGGTAGGAACGCCCTTGCGCTGCCCGATCGTGAATCGATGCGTGCCGGCGTGCGCGCCAAGCGATGTGCCCTGCTCGTCCACCAGCTCGCCCGTTCGTCCGGCGCCGCCGCGCGCCTCCACGAACGCCTTGTGGTCCCCGTCTGGGATGAAGCAGATCTGCTGGGAATCGGGCTTGTCGGCGTTCGGCAGGCCCACGCGCCGCGCGATGGCGCGCACCTCGTCCTTCGTGCGGTCGCCGAGCGGAAACGTCACTTCGCGCAGCACGGACGGCGACACACCGAACAGGAAGTAGGACTGATCTTTGTCCCGGTCCCGTGACCGCATCAGGCGAATCCCGTCGGCGGCAGCCTCGATCCTGGCGTAGTGCCCCGTGGCCAGGCGTGCCGCCCCCACCGCCCGCGCGAATTGCACCAGCGGCCCGAACTTCAGCTTCTCGTTGCAGCGCACACAGGGATTGGGGGTCCTGCCGAGCTTGTGCTCGGAGACGAAGTCGTCGATCACGGCGCGCCGAAACGCCGCCGTGTGGTCGAGGACGTAGTGGGGGAACCCCAGCAGCGCAGCTGTTGCGCGCGCGTCGTCGATGTCGCGCGGGCTACAGCAACGGCCCCCCACGCTGGCCGCCGTCCCGCTCGCGTCCGTCAGCTTCAACGTCACGCCCACGACCTCGTGGCCCTCCTCGAGCAACACCGCCGCCGCCGTCGACGAATCGACGCCGCCCGACATCGCCACCACGACGCGCTGCCGAGCGCTCATGGCGTCCCCGAGACCGCGGCTCCGCGATTGCTCCAAAGCGCATCGGGGGCGGCGGCGCGGACGCGCGCCACAATCCCGGGAACGGCAGCCAAGAGCGCCGCGACATCCGCCGCGCTCGTGCTCCAGCCCAGGCTGATCCGAACGCCCTCGGCGGCCGTCTCGGGAGCGTTGCCCATCGCCAGCAACACGGCGGATGGCTCGAGGGAGCCCGAGGTGCAGGCCGCGCCGGTCGAGACGCATATCCCCTCCAGATCGAGCCCGATCGCCACCAACTGCCCCGGAGCGCCCGAAAATCCGATGAGCGTCGTGCCGGCCACCCGCTCTCCCGCTGTGCCAACACCGAACAAGCACGCGCCAGCTATCCGCTGCAGCCCCGCCTCCATTCCGCGACGGAGATCGGCGAGGCGGGCGGCCTCCGCTTCGAGGCCGGCGCCCGCTTCGTCGCAAGCGACCCCGAATCCGACGATTCCCGCCACGTTCTCGGTGCCCGGGCGGCGCTCGTGCTCCTGATGGCCCCCGGCGAGCAGCGGCGGAAGGTCCAGAGCGCGCCGAACGAACAGCGCCCCCACCGCCTTCGGTCCCCCGAGCTTGTGCGCGGAGACCGTCGCCGCATCCACGCCGAGGTCCGCCATGTCGAGCGGCAGCTTGCCGGCTGCCTGAACCGCGTCGGTATGAAACAACGCCCCACGTGCGTGTGCCGCGGCGGCGTAGGCGCGAATCGGATAGACATTGCCGAGCTCGTGATTGGCCAGCGCCAGCGTCACCAGGGCCGTATCCTCGCGCAAGGCCGCTTTCAGGTCGGACAAGGAGACCTCCCCGCGCGACGAGACAGGCAGCCGGGTGACCTCCCAACCCTCCCCCGCCAGGACGTCAGCGGCCCCACCCACGGCGGGGTGCTCGATCGCCGAGGTGATCACGTGGCGGCCGCCCCCCCTGCGCGCCGATCCGGTCCGCGCCAGGCCCCGGATCGCCAGATTGTCCCCCTCCGTGCCCCCCGAGGTGAAGACGATCTCGTCCCGACTGGCGCCGAGGAGCCGGGCCACCTTGGCGCGCGCGACCTCCACCGCGTCGCGCGCCCGCCGACCTGCGGCGTGAACGCTCGAAGGATTGCCGGGCAATTCGATCTGGGCGCGCGCGACCGCCTCCGCGACGCGTCCCCGCAGGGGGCTTGTCGCGTTGTGGTCGAGATAGATCATGTGACCCTACGCCGAACTGGACCTCAGTCGCGAACGGCCCCGGCTGCTAGGTCTTGGGGGTCAGGGTCAGCTTCTGCTCGATGGTGACCGCCCGACCTGTGAACGTCGGGAACTTCCAGCGCGAGATCGTCGCCTTGATGCATTTCGTCATATCGTTGTCGACCGACGGAGAAACCTCGACCCCGTCGACCTGTCCGACAGGCTTGACGGTGATGCCCAAGGTGACGCCCAGACCGGACCGCATCTGCAGGCCGGCGTTCCGCTTCAAGGCGCGTTCGTAACATTGCTGCAGGGCGGGCGCGCCTCGCATGACGATGGCGCTTGCTTCTTTGGGGTTCAGATCCCCCTGCCCGATCTCTGGCCCCGCACCCCGCTCCTTGCGCGCGCTCGCCACGAGCTCGATGATCTCGGGATCATTGAGCTGGATCTTGCCCGGGTTCGCCATCGCCAGCGCCAGCTGCTTCTTCAGGCTCTCCCGCCCGGCCTTCGCCTCCGTCAGCTCCTTCTCGCAGGCGACATTCTTGCTGTTTGCCTCCAGGAGCCGGGCCGTCAGACCGTCGTCGGGCTTATCGCAAGCTGGGGCAGCCGCCCCCAGGGCCAACAGGCCGAGAATGCCAATAAAACCAACGCTCGAACGCTTGCGCATGCCGTCAGATTTCTTCATTTTGCCTCGCCGCGCAAGTCCCGACGCTGGAAATTCGCGTCCTCGCGGTGAATCCACCATCGGCCGAACGGTGGCCATCTTGACCCCGTGTCAGCGTTCCTTCGACCGGAAACACCCGCGACCCCGGCCTTGGCCCCGATGCCGCGACAGGACGCGGCGGAGCATGCGGCCGGTCAGTGTTTGCGGGTGTCCTCGTCCGAGAACTCGACCTTTCCGGAGTAGTTGGCGCCCTTGCCGCGGAGCCAGAACGTCGTCAGCGCGATCACCCGATGGCCGCTCTCCATCGTCATCATGTAGTGCTTGTTCACGTCGAACTCGGGCTTCGCCAGCTCGATGTTGGCGCTGAAGATTCGCGATCCCTTCTCGCGGGTGTATTGCGGATCGCCCGCGATGAACTTCTTGTCCCCGCCGGTGATGTCGAAGAACTTGATCTGGATCTCGTTGTCCGTCAGGGGCTGCGCGAAGAACGCGATGTACTCGACCTTCCAGATGCCATGATCCGCGCCGCGCTCTTCGGTCGGCCAGACCTTGTCGATCTTGTTCTTCTGAATGGCGCTGACGAACGCGCCAGGCGAGGAGAACCTCATCGGCAAGCGGTCCTTCGTGATGATGATCTTGCCCTTGAACAGGTCCTCGGGCTTGGCCGCGCGCGCCGCGCCAGCCCCGAGCAGGACCCCCAATACCGAGGCGATCGCGAAGACCCGGCCGTGGCCGAAACAGGAAACGAGGCGCTGCGACATCGACAACTCCTGACTGGGGAACGAACGAAGGGTTGGCGGCAAACCACTACCGCATTCCTTTGCGATCTTTCAATCGGAAAACGGCCGCGCGGCGCGCCGAAGGGCCGATCAGGCCCGCTTCGCGAACAGGGCCTCGAATCGGCTGACGGCGTCCGCGTCGATGGGAGCCTTCGTCAGCGCGATGCGCAACACGTCCTGTCCAAGCAGCCGGTACAGCTCGACCACGTGCGGAGCGCGCTTCTGCAGCACCTCGATATGGCGTTCGACCGACGATACGTCCCCACGCTCCACCGGCCCGGTCAGCGCCTGCGGCAGCCCCACCTGGGCCAGGTTCTGCACGACGCTGGTCATCAGTGGGATGAGGGCCGGGAGGGCCTGTTCGCGTGGAACGCCTGCGTCGACCATCAGGCTTCGGGCCAGGTCTGCTAGCGCCACGACGTAGTTCGAAACCAGGACGGCGCCCGCGTGGTACAGCGGCAAATCCTTGGCGTCCACGACCACGGAGCGCGCCCCCAGCAACGCCACCAATCGCGCGGCGACGTGCCGGGCGGCGCTGTCCCCCTCGATTCCGAAGGCGACCGTGCGCAGTCCCTCCACAGCCAGCCGCGGATCCGCGAACGAGACCAGGGGGTGAAGTGTCCCCAATCCCCGAACGTGGGGTCGCGCCGCCGAGAGGATGTCGCCGGCCGCGTTCGCCCCCGAGGTGTGCAACAAGATCTGCGACGGACGAAGGCGAACCTCCCTCACCAGGCGGTCGACGACCTCGCGGATGCGTTCATCGCGGACCGAGATGATCACCACGTCGACCTCCGAGAGGATGTCGGGGAGGTCGCCGGTGGACGACAGCACGCCCGAGATCGCGCTCGCGGCGTCGGACAGCTCGGCCTGGCGTCCGTGAAGGCCGGCGACGGGGACACCGGCGCGGACCAGTCGCGCCGCGAGGGCTGTGCCCACCACCCCGGCGCCCACGATGAACACCACGGGCGTGGGCTCCGAAGCCCCGTGGTGGGCGTCGCTGGAGTCCAACCAGCTCGTGCCGGCTGTGGACCAAGGGCGAATTGAATCGGGCGTCGTTTCGGACATGAGCTTCGTTCTCACTCTCTCGCTTCCCGGGCGTGTACGTGCGGGTTCAGGGTGGCGTCGTCCCACCGTATAGCCGACGTTCGGCGATGTAGTCGAGAACGCGCTTCGGCAGCACCCCAGCGACCGACCGGCCCGCCCGCAGCCTCGCCCGGATCGCCGTCGAGCTGACTGCCGGCATGTCGACCACGAAATCCCCGACAGCGGCGGCGGGGTTGGCCGCCGGCTCCCGGGGGTGCCCCCCCCGATCGACGACCAGGAACGGCGCGAGCCGGCGAAGCTCGGCGACGCCGTGCCACGACGCCGTCTCCGCCACCAAGTCGGAGCCGATCACCAGCGAGAACGCAGTCCCCTCATGCTCTTCCAGCAACCTCTCGACCGTCCGCAGCGTGCGACTCGGTCCTCCGAGCCGCGCTTCGACGTCAGAGACCCGCGCCCGGGGCCCCAGCGCCTCCGCGGCGCGCTCACACATCCGGAAGCGATCCTCGAACGCTTCCAGCGGCTTGTTGAACGGGTGCTGGTACGCTGGCACGAACCACAATTCGTCGACGCCCGAGGTCTCGAGAACGTACAACGCGAGCAGCTGGTGCCCGACGTGCGGAGGATTGAAGCTGCCGCCGAAGAGCGCGACGCGCATGGCTCACGAGTAGAGCAAGACGGCCGCCCTGATGTCCCGAAACTCCTGCTCGAACCCGGCGAACGGCGCCACGATGTCTCTGGCGCTCGCCCCCGCGTCCACACCGGCGCGGACCGCCTCCGTCCCGGCGAGCAGATCGATGGCCAGCCGATCGGCCACGAATTCGTAGGGCTCCGAGCGCCAGCGAAACTCGCCGGGAGCCTGCGCCCGCGCCGCCACGAGGATGGCGATGCCCGTTCGTAGCGGCAGGAACGTCCGCCGATCCGTGACGTGCAGTTGGATTCCACCGCAAGGCGTACCCGCGAACTTGTGGAACGTGGGTCGAAACGTGAGCGGCCTGAACACGACGCCCGGGAGGGCGTCCCGTCCCAGATCCTCGGCCAGCCGGTAGCCATCCAAGAACGGGGCGCCCACGATCTCGAAGGGACGCGTCGACCCTCGCCCCTCGGAGAGGTTCGTCCCTTCCAGAAGACAAAGCCCGGGGTAAACGAAGGCGGTGTCGACCGTGGGCATGTTCGGTGACGGCAGCACCCAGGGCTGGCCCGTCTCCTCGAAGGCCATCTCGCGCCGCCAACCCTGAAGGGAGATCACCGACAAATCCACATCGAGGCGTTCGCGAAAAGGCGGCGGTCCCCAGGGGAGCCCGACGGCGATCAGCCGCGCCATCTCGGCCAACGTCAAGCCGTGCCGGACCGGCACCGAGCCCAGACCGACGAACGATCCGTATCGGGCGCCGACCGGCCCCCCCTCGATCGCAACGCCCCCGATTGGATTCGGCCGGTCCAGCACCACCACCGAGATCCCGGCCGCGGCTGCCGCCTGCATGGCGAGGCCCATTGTCCAGACGTACGTGTAGTAGCGGCTGCCTACGTCCTGTAGGTCGACCACCAGCACGTCGATGTCGGCGAGCTCCGCCGCGGTCGGCGTCAGGGATGCGAACGTCGACCCATACAGGCTGCTCACCGGAATCCCGGTGCGCGAGTCTGGTGCGGCCGGCACGCCGATCATGTCCTGGGCGTCCCCCCGGACGCCGTGCTCGGGACCGAACAGCCGGGTGGGCCGAATCCCCAGCTGCAAGAACCGATCGACGACGTGAACGAGGTCGGAGGCAACACTGGCCGGGTGACAGAGGATCCCGACGCGGCGGCCGGCCAAGACCTTCTTGCGCGCAGCCGCATCGGCGGCCAGCACGTCGAGACCTGTCGTCACCTGTCGCATCAGCTCACGACACAAAACGCCGTCCATGGCGCCAAGTCAAGCGGCGACCGCGCCCTCGGGCGGCCTCAGAATATCGGGACTGGGTGCAGAGTGATCTCGCCCCCGTTGTTCACCAAGCGAAATCGAACCAGCTTGCACTTCCACTTCTGCTTGAGGCCTCCCTCCAGCAGCCGAAGCTTCGCGGTGAAGAGCTGCACGCTCAGGCCCTTCGTAGGCTTTCCTGCTGCCTTGAGGGCGGCCTGGTATTCCGTGTATAGGCGCGGGTAGTACGCCCCGTCGCTCTCCGCCGCCAAGGCAGCCACCGCTGGGTCGGCGTTCGGCCGGCCCGTGACCTCGGCGGCGGCGATTTCGTCGACGACCATCTGGCCCGATTGCCAGCGCTGGTTCCCATCTTCGTCCTCCACCTCGTCCTCGTTCGGCTCCTCCCGGCCGAGCAAGCGCGCCAACATGACATTCAGGCTGTTTGACAGGCCCTCGAAGTCAGGCCCGACGGGTCGGAACGTGTAGTCGATATTGCCGTTGATGATCTCCGCCACCCCGAGCTCGATTTGATCGAGCGGGCCGATGAAACGATTGGCCGTCATCACGGTCGCACCAATCGCGACCAGGATGGCGATCAGCCCGAACACGAAGACCTTCGACCCCGTCTCCCCCGCGATCCCGGCGGTGTGCGCCTGCAAAATGACGAAACCGGCGCTGTGATCCTGTGGATACAGCGGCGCCGCGATCGCCAGGTAATCCTGCCCGTCGAGCGAGACATGAAATGGCTCGGAGGCGACACCCTTGTCCAGCACCTGCGCCCCGGGCTTATCCGGTTGTTGAAACAGCGCCGCGGTGAGCGCGTGGGTCTTGTTGCCGTCTTCCTTCGCGTCCGGTCCGACGCCCTCGGTGAAGCTGGAGGTCTGGACCTGGCCCTTGAACAGGTAGCCGACGTGGGCGCCCAGCTGATCGTGCTTGGCCTGGGCGTCCTTGGCCGACACCGCGTAGCCAACCAGCAAGACACCCAACAATTTTCCGTCCGCCTTGGTCACCGGGGCGGCCGCCAGCTGGGCCATCCGGCCGGCCAGGCTGACCATGCCGTGGGTCGCCGCGCCCTTCAACGCCGCGTCGACCGGCGGAAACTGCTTCCGCACGTCGTCGCCGTACATGGCGTCCGCGTTCAGATCGCGCGAGACCACCTTCCCCTGCGCGTCCACCAACGCGACGATGTCGGCCTTTCTCTGAACCGCGAGCCGGGTGTTGATCGCCTCGCACTCGTCGAAGGCCGCCTGCCGACGCCCGTGCTCGTCGGGGCGATCGAACGCGGCGGCGGTCCCCGCGCGACGGCTCAGGGTCGCCACCAGGTTCGTGAAGTCGAGGGCCTCGAGGCGCGACAGCTCGCTGTGCAACCGCTTTCCCCGCCCCACCTCGTCCTCCACGCTCCGGGTGGCCGCTTCCTTGAGAGGGCCCGTGACCATGGCGAACTCGGCGACGGTCAGGGCCAAGATGACGGCTGCGGCCGCGAGCCCGATCTTCATTCGGTGCATGTCGTTTTGCTCCTTGGGGACCGGTGGGAGGAACCTACGTGGAACCACCCTCGGGGAATCCTGGGCGGGGCTTGCGGGACGGCTTGCAGGCGAAAGGCGCCAAATTATCGCGGCGCCCGCGCGCGGAGTCAAGCCAGCGGCCGCGCCGATCCGGGCTTCGTGTGCTGCGCTGGGCACCCGGGTGGACTTGGCCTGACCGGTCGGCTCCCCCACGCGCACGCGAAAAAACTGGCGTCCACAGCGTGAAGGGCATTATCCTACATGTAGTTGTGGACGACGACCGTGCCGCGCCACGCGATCCTCACCTGTCCTAACCGCAAGGAGTCCCCATGAACCGCCGAAAGAACCCGAGAGCCAAGGTGGACCTGCTCGTGAATCGCTTCCTCGACGGCCACCCCTACATGTGTCGCGTCACCGATATCAGCCCGTCCGGGCTGCGGCTCGTGCCCCTCCTCGAACCGAGAGGCGAGCACCGATTCATGGGCTTGCAGCTCCAGCTGCCGGGCACCGACACCATCGTCACGGCTTCGGCCGAGGCGGTCAACGGCCTCGGGGCGAAGGACGGCACCGGCGTCCGCTTCACGCATCTCGCCGGCGAATCCGAGTCGGCGATTCGCGCATTTCTCGCCGCCGGTTGAGGCCGCCGTTCCCTTTCCGCGATACCAACTTCTCCCCAGCAATTCCAGGTGATTGGCGTTTGCTCTTACCTTGACACCATGGAATGCCGTCAGTATGGTCGCCGCTTCTCTGCTCCCCACAGAGATCGGACGCGACCGAACCCCGCCGGAGGAGACACGTGGAACAACCGAAGAAGCCTGGCGCCGCCCCGACCAAAGACATCAGCGATTTGAAGGCCCGCCTCGGTCTCCGGAGACCCGATGCCGGTATGCCGGGCGCGACCGGCGCGCAAGCTCCTCTGCCAGGACAGGCGCCCGTGGGGATGCCACAGGCGGCTCCGGCCGCGATGCCGGCTCGGGGTCCAGCCCCCGGCTTTCCTGCCCCGCTTCAGAACGCGCGGCAGGCACCTCAGCCGGCCCCAATGCAAGCGGCCGCGCCCGCGCTGGATCCGTTCGCGGGCATGAGGCCGCAACAGGGTCGCTTCGATCTACGCAGCATCGACGACGGGATTCCCGTCGAGAAGATGAAGAGCGGCGGCGGCAAGGCGGTGATCATCGCATCCTTCGTGGTCGGAATCGCGGCCTTCGCGCTCGGAGCGGGGTTGGGGATCTCGAGCGTCGGCCGCGCGAACATGAACACCGCGAATCGCGCCGCCAAGGTCGTGAAGGCCGAGCTCGAAGACATGCAGAAGACCTTGAACCAGGTCGGCGGCGCTTTCGCGGCCAGCCAGCAGCGCCTGGCGGCGGCAAAGAAGGAAGCCACGACCTATGACCCGAAGCTACTCGAGGATCTGAAGCAGGTGAAGCTCGATCCCCGGCCGGACACGGGCAAGATCTTCCGGGTGGACTACTACCGCCTCGAAGACGTCGTGGTCGATCACCTCTTCAACTACTACTACGACACCATCGCGCTGTACGGCGAGGTCGAGCGGCACCTTCGGAAGACGGACAACGACGCGGTCGTGTTGAAGTCCTTCGCCGAGAAGGAGGCTGGGAAACAGTCCAAGAACTACGGGGTCGTCTTCGACACGTCCGCGAAGGTTCCGGTGGCCAACCTCGTCGAGGTCGGCGAGCAAGTTTGCAAGGATGGCACGGCGACTTGCCCCGCCGACAAGCTGGAGGGATTCAACATTCGTATCCAGACCGGCGGCAAGGCCTTCGTTCGCAAGGTGGGCCTGAAACCCGATAGCATGGTGCCCATCAAGCCAACGGATCTCATGGATGCGGTCATGTCGGGCTCCCCCGACTCAGTCCGGGCCGAGTCGTACAAGCAGCGCGTGAACAACATTCGCCTGCTGCTGGCCCGGCTCAACGGAACCCAGAAGCAGCTCTTCGAGGGTGTCAACAAGGCCGCCAGCCGCCCCGACGTCTTCGCGCCGTTCTAGCGCCCCAGCACCGGGCGACCCCAGCTGGACATGTGAGGCGCCTCCGAGTCGGGAGGCCTCGGTGGCAGTGCCCTGACGCCGGACTGCGTGAGCGGGATCGTGCTCGTGTCCGACCAGCGGCGAGCGGCTGGCGGGCGCGATTCGCGCTCCCCGATCTCCGCTTCCCGGGTGCCCCCTCACGGACTCGAACACGAGCACGGACACGTGCTCGCTCGCCCTCCGGATCCGCGAGAGGGGGCGCGCCGGTTTGCTTACAGCTCGATGCCGCTGCCGCTAGACTTCTTCTCGGGGGTGCTCTTCTTCGAGGAGGTGGCGCCGGACGCAGGGGCGGCGCTGCTGCCGGGGGACGGGACCACGATGTTGCCGTGTCTCGTCTCTTCACCCGGCTTCTTCACCTCGTGGCCGGTGACGCGATCGATGATGTCCTCGTTGCTGTCGTTCGCCGACTCCTTGTCGTTCACCACGGCCTCGACCAACGCGTCCTTGTGGACGGTCGCCGGATTCGTCACCTTCCGCTTCGCCACGACGCTCTCCATGACCCCTGAATCCGAGAGCACGAGGCAGTACACGCCGTAGAACTCGGAGCGATCGACCAGCTTCAGGGCGTCGGTTCCGCTGACGGCCCACTCGAAGTGGTCGAGGATCCGCTTCACGCCGCCGTGCTGCTTCTCGTCGCGGTACACCTCGCGCGGCGTCCCGTACTTCGCCGCCATCTCCTTGCCGAAGTCGCGGAACGACTTGTCGCCGATCATGTCCTTGTTGAACGCGAGAAACATCTTGTAGAGCTTGTCCTCGAAGAAGAAGAAGTAGCGCGTCCAGACATCCTCCTTCATCTGGATCACCGCTTCGCCGTTGTTCTGAACGAACTCGGTGCCGATGATCGAGACGTCCCAGCCGGACTTCTGCCCTTCGAACTTCGTGAAGCTCGCCTTGACGGCGTTGACCTCCTTCTCCCGCTCGTCGCGAATGCGCTGCTGCTTGCCGGGATCGGCGCGCGAGCCGTCGATGCGCTCCTGGTAGCGCGCCTCGATCGCGCCCTTGGCCTTCGCGAAGACGTCGTCGGGATTCATGCCCCAGGTGAACAGACCTGCCTTCGGATCACCGAGGCGAATCGCCTTCAGCTTCTTCAGCTCGGCGGCAGGCGGCGTCGCCGCTGGTCCACTCGACTTGCCGCCGCCACCTTTCTTGGCCAGAGCCAATCGGGGGGCGTTGATTCCCAGGGCGATCCCCAGCGCGAACAGGATGATTCTCGGGCTCCTCATGAAGTCCTCCGTTGGGTGAACGTCGTGGGCAAAAACGCGCCGAAGTTAACACAGAAACCTCGCCCGCGCGGTGGCCGCAAGATGGGCAGAGGAGCAGACGGGCTCACTCTTTGGCGACGGAGCCGACCGCGGAATCATTCACCCGAGACGCGGCGCCTGCGCGCTCGGGCAGGCCGTTCGCGGTGACGGAGACCCCGCCCCGCTCGGCCGAGGGCGGCGCCGCGGCCCGCGGCTCGGTCGATGGACCGTCGTCGTCGCCGCCCGTGTCGTCACCGCTCTCTGCCCAGTTCTGGTCGATCTTGGTCGGCTTGTAGGTGTCGGCGCGGCCGTTCTTGACGTCGGCGATCGGATTCTCGGCGTAGTTCGCCCGCTCGCCCGGGCCCGAATAGTCGATCCAGAACGCGGAGTGATCCTTGCGGACGTCCAGGTGGACGAACGACGAATTCGGGTAATAGCCGACGCCCACCTTGTCGAACCCCTTGCGCAGGTAGTCACGCAGCTCCTGGTTTCTCACACCGGCGATGCGAAAGTCGCAGGCCAGGCCCTGCATGTGCGGGCTGCGCGGGTTCTTGGCCACCGATGGGTGGCGGTAGCCCGATACGACCTCGACGCGCCGTCCGGGATAGTGTCGGCCGACCTGATACATCAGCCGAACGAGTCGCGGATTCATCGGATGTTGCACGTTCGTGTGATGACAGCGCAGGAAATGGTCAAAGCGCTTCTGCACGCCCCGCAGCGGGCGGCCCCTGTCATCGCGCAGGCGCAGCAGCAGCGTCTCCTTCCCATTCACGGCGTAGAGCTCCACCGGCCCGTTGCGCACCTGGGTCTTGCGCGCCTTGTCGGCGCGAGGCTTGCCCGTGAGCGGCAGGGCGGCTGACACCGGGAAGGCGACCGAGAACAGGCCCGAAAATATCAGGGCCAACGAGAACCGGCTGGTCGCGCGCTTCCTCACGGAGACTTCCCTTGTTGATCCTGAAGGGCCTTCGGATCACGTCAACTTCTTTTTGAGCTCCGCGATCAGGTCCAGCGCCTGCCGGGGGGTGAGATCGTCGGGGTCGACAGCGCGAAGCTGCGCGAAGACCTCGTCTGCTGCGCTCGAGCTCGCCATCCCCGTGCTCCTGGAGCCCCCGCCTCGCTCCCGCACGGGACCGCCGGCGGAGGGAAAGCGGATCCCCATCTGCGCGGCGGCCGGCTCGGCGGGGACAGCGGAGCGAGGTCCCCCCTGTCGTCCGTCGGAACCGCCGGCCTCGAGCGACATGAGAATCGCCCGGGCCCGCGCCAGCACCTCGACCGGCAGCCCTGCTACCTTGGCCACCTCGATCCCAAACGAGCGGCTGGCGCCGCCCGGCTGCAGCTTTCGCAGGAAGATGACCCCGCCGTCCCATTCCCGCGCCGCCACGCAGACGTTGCGCACGCGCCGGTGCGTCTCGGCCAGCGCGCAGAGCTCGTGGTAGTGCGTGGCGAACAAGGTCTTGGCGCCGACCCGGTCATGCAGGTACTCGGCGATCGCCCAGGCAATCGAGACGCCGTCGTAGGTCGACGTGCCGCGACCGATCTCGTCGAGAATGACCAGGCTCCGCGCGGTGGCGTAGCGCAAGATGTGCGCCGTCTCCCGCATCTCCACGAGGAACGTCGACTCCCCGCGCGCCAGATCATCGCCAGCCCCGACCCGGGTGAAGACGCGATCGCACGCCCCGATGCGGGCGGCCCTCGCGGGGACGAAGCTCCCCATCTGCGCCAGCACCACCGTCAGCGCCACCTGTCGAATCAGCGTCGACTTTCCCGCCATGTTGGGTCCGGTGACGATCAGGAGCTGTTCGTCGCCCGGATCGAGCCGAACGTCGTTGGGGACGAAGCCCCCGGGGGCGGCGAGCCGCTCGACGACGGGGTGGCGCCCCTCGAAGATCTCGATCAGCCCGGAATCATCGACCTCGGGCCGGCAATATCCCCCCCGGTGCGCGACCTCCGCCAGCGCCGCGAGCACATCGACCGTGGCGACTCGTTCCGCCAATGCGAGCAGGCGCGCCGCGGACGCCGCCACGTCCTCGCGCAGGGCCGTGAAGATCTCCAGCTCCAGCGCGATGCGCCGGTCGTCGGCGTTCAGGATCTTCGCCTCGTAGTCCGCCAGCTCCGGCGTCACGAAGCGCTCGGCGTTGGCGACCGTCTGCTTGCGGACGTAGTCGTCGGGGACCCGCTCGAGGTGCGTGCGGGTGACCTCGATGTAGTACCCGAACACGCTGTTGTACTTGATCTTCAGCGACGAGATTCCCGTTCGCTCGCGCTCCCTCAGCTCGATGGCTTGAAGGCCCTCGCGACCCCCGGCGGCGATCGCGTGGAGCTCGTCGAGCTCGGGGGAAATGCCCGGACGCACGAAGCCCCCCTCCTTCGTCGCTGCCGGGGGGTCATCGCGCAGGGTCTCGCCGATGCGGCGGGCCACGTCTTGCGCGAGATCGTCTCCGAGGGACGCCAGGCTCTCCGCGCCGCCGCCGCCGATCTCGCTCTCGGCTGCCGCGCGCAGGGCCTCGGCGAGCGCGGGCAACCTCGCGAGTCCAGCGCCCAAGGCTGCCAGGTCGCGGGGCGTCGCCACGCCCAGCCGGGCGCGCGCGGCCAACCGCTCGAGATCCCCGGTCTGCGACAAGAGCCTTCGCGCCTCATCGCGGGCCCCATGGGCGACCACGAGTCGCTCCACGGCGTCGTGCCGGCGCCGAATTCCGCCGATCTCCACCAAGGGGAACAAGAGCCAGCGACGGAGCATGCGTCCCCCCATCGCCGAGCGCGTCGCGTCGAGGCCGTCGATGAGCGAGCCTTGCCGGCGCCGCTCGAGCAGGGTCTCGGTCAGCTCGAGGTGGGCGCGCGCCTGGCTGTCGAGCACCAAGAACTCGGCGGTGTCGAACACGTCGAGGCGCGTGATCGGGAGCGGGGCCGTCGGCTGCGTATCGCGCGCGTAGCGAAGCACGTCCGCGGCGGCGACGGCGGCGACAGGCGTCCGCGCGAGGATCGTCTCGTCCCAGGCTGCGCCGAGGGCCTCTTGTAGCAACCTGCGCGCGGCGGCCTCCTGCCCGCTGTCGGTCGCCTTGGTCGCAGTCTGAGGCAGGCGGGGATACGCGCGCCGAATCGCCGCGGCAAGCTCGCGATCGGCGCCCTTCACCAGCACCTCGCTCGGCTCCGCGCGGGCCAGCTCGTCGCAGAGCGCCTCCACGGTGGCCGCCTCCGTGGCGCGAAAGCTCCCTGTCGTGACGTCGAGGAAGGCCAGACCAAACCCGCGCCGCGCGTCGCCGGCTACCGCCGAGACATAACAGGGCTTTCGGGGATCCAGGGACTCCTCGTCCAGGATGACGCCCGGTGTGACCACGCGGACGACGTCGCGCCGGACGATGCCGCGGACGGCGCGGGGATCCTCGAGCTGCTCGCAGATCGCGACGCGGTGGCCGAGATCGGTCAGCTTCGAGAGGTACCCGCGCGCCGCGTGGTGCGGGATGCCGCACATGGGCACCGGGTCCTCCTTGCCCTTGTCGCGCGTCGTCAGCGTCAGGTTCAGCGCGCCGGCCACGTACACGGCGTCTTCGTAGAACATCTCGTAGAAGTCGCCGAGCCGGAAGAACACTATCGCATCCGGATACCTGGCCTTGACGTCGAGGTACTGCCGCATCAACGCCGTCGGCGCGTCGGCCGCACGCGGCGCCGCCGGTCGATTCACATCGCCACCTCGTGCCTCGTCACCTCGCGCGCGGCGAGCACGGGCCGCTACTCCTTGGGGGCGGACTTCTTGGCGCGCGACTTCGGGGTCGTCGATGGCGCGCGCGCGGCCTGCTTCTCGCCGGCTTTGCGCTTGAGGCGCGCCTTCAGCTTGGTCTGCCGCTTCTTGCGGCGCATCTTCATCGAAAGTCGGTTGTCATGCCTGCCCATGCGCGGGGACATAATCGGATCAAGTCGAAGGTGTCAAGGGCGGTCACACGCTCACGCCGCGCCCACTGCAGCCCGGACGGTCGCCGCCACGGTGCCGGCCGCGCCCGCGACCCGCACCGGGGCCCCCTCCGGGAGCGACACGTGCACGAATCCGAGGGCGACGGAATGACCCTCGGGCCCGGACGCCACGCTGGTCAACCGGCCTGCCTTCGCCTTCGCGTCACTCTCCAGCGGATCGCCGGCGCGGGCCGCCGCACCGGCGGCCAGCTCCAGCCGAGCCAGGCGCCAGTTGGTGTGCCCCCGATCGCGGATGCGCACAATCGGTTCCTGGCCGAGAAAACAGCCCTTCGTGTAGTCGATCGCGTCGCCGAGCCCCATCTCCATCGGGAAGAGCTCGTCGGTGATCTCTCGTCCCCAGGCGGGCTCGCCGGCGAGGATCCGGGCCGCCTCGGCGGTCGCCTGTGACAGCCGAGGCGTTCCCGCCTGGAGCAGCGCCGCGGAGATCCCGGCTAGGACTTCCTCGCCTCCTCCCAACCAGTAACCGACGACCCCCAGTTGCCGCGCGCGCGCGAGCCAGAGGCCCCCCTCGCTCGTCAGGTGCGACCAGTCATTCTTCGCGTCGAGCTGCTCGACCGGCAGCCCGAGCGCCGCCAGCCGCGCCCGGGCGTGCGGGCCCAGGACGGCCGCGAAGCTCATCTCGGGCGCGACCTCGGCTGTGAAGTCGTCCATGACCGCGTAGCGCGACAATGCCGCCGCCGTCACCGCCCCCTGCCCCGACGCGACCACCACGAAGAGGTCGTCCTGCCGCGGAAAGATACGCATGTCCGAGAGCACGTGCGCTTTCGGGGTCAGCAGCAGCGCGTGCACGCCGCCGCCGGTGGGCGTCTCCGCCACGTTGCCCGTGACCACCCCGTGAAGGAAGCGCACCCGGTCCGCCCCGCGGGCGACGATCAGGTCGCGCGGCAGCGGCGCCAGCAGCGCCGCGCCGTCCTTCAGGGCAGCGAAGGCAGCTGCGTCGAACTTCGAGGACTCAGACGCGTCTTTATCAGCGGCCATGTCGCGATTTCATAGCGCGCCGCTCGCGCAGACGCTCGGTGCGGCGGCGCGCGGCCTCGCTAAATCGCCGCTTCTCTTCGCTGGTCTCGGCGCGCACGGGGGGCACCGGGCGAGGGCGGCCCGCGTCGTCGATCGCGACGAAGGTCAGGTACGCCCGGGTGGCCTGGCGGCGTTCCCCGCCCGGGCGACTCTCCGCCAGGACGCGAACGCCCACCTCCATCGAGGTGTGTGCGGCAAAGTTCACCTGCGCCTGCAGCGTGACGATCTCGCCCAGGTTGACGGGCTCGATGAAGTGAAGGCGATCCATCGAAGCGGTCACCACCGGGCCTCCCGCGTGCCGTCCAGCGGAGATCCCCGCCGCGATGTCGATCCATTGCATCAGGATGCCGCCGAAGATGGTGCCGTGAACGTTGGTCAGACCAGGCAGGACCAGCTGGACCGTTTCGACGCGGGACGCGCGCGGCGTGTGGAGTTTCGAGGCCATGCCCGAAGAGACCACGCCCGGCAGCCGCCGGTCAACCTCCCGAACCCGTGGTCACGCTGGTGGACCCGTGGTACTGAATTGAGCGATGTCGCGTCGAACGGTGATTGGGATCGTGCTGGCCGTGTCCGCGCTGTTGGCGTCCGGGCGCGCAGGCTGGTCCAAGACGTACACGCTCGCCGAGCTGATCACCATGGCCCGCAAGGGCAACCCTGGCGTCCTGGCCGGCGGTGAAGCGGCGGTGGCGATGGAGGCACAGGTGCTTGAGGCCAAGCGAAACTGGCTGCCGTCGGGGGACCTCACCTCGTTCGTGACAGCCGTGCCCAATATCAACTGCATCGGTCCAAACGGCGTCCCGTCCGCCACCTACGCCGACCCGAAGTCCAACTGCATCACCACGAACATCACGCCGACGCACGACTTCGTGGGCTACATCAAGAATTTGAACGGCTATTGGTTCCGCTCCGATCTGAAGATCGTCCAGCCGATCTGGGATTTCGGCAAGATCTCGGCGGGCGTGGCCGCGGCGGAGTCCGGCGTTTCCGCGCTGCGACAGAAGCAGATCGCCGCCGCCTCCGAGGTCGAGCTCAACGTCAGCAAGGCCTACTGGGCCGTGAAGCTGGCGCGAGAGCTCCTCGACGCGCTCGATGAGGGAGGCGGCTACATCGACACCGCGCAGAAGAAGATAGAGGAGCAGCTGGCGGACGGTTCGGGAAACGCTACGGTCACGGACCGCTTGCGACTACGCACCGTCCGCGCCGAGCTCGACGCCCGGATCCTCGAGACGAAGCGCCTGGCGCAGATCGCGCTCTCGGGATTGCGAACGTTGCTGGGGTCCGAGGCTCCAAACGACTTCGATGTCGACGACACGCCCTTCGAACCGATCGGCGTGGAGGCCCGTCCCGTCGCGTATTACGAGCAGGCGGCGCTGCTGAACCGGCCCGAGGTGCGGGCCCTCGACTTCGCGGTCAAGTCGAAGCGAGCGCTGTCGCTCCTGGAGCAGCGCCGCGAATATCCAGATCTGGCGCTCGTGGCCACGGGGACGTTCGCCAAGGCCCCGACCGTCGAGGCACCCAACAGCGCCTTCCTCAGCAACCCGTTCAACTCGCTCGGCGCCGGGCTGGCGGCCACGCTCCACGTGCCGCTCGACCTCGGGCCGAAGCTGGCGCGGACGAGTCGCATGCGCGCCGAGGCCGACGAGATCGAGCTCCGGCGCCAGGAGGCGCTCGGAGGGATAGCCCTCGAGGTCCGCAAGGCGCACGCCGAGCTGACCGACGCGGCCGCCCGGGTGGAGGCTGTTCACAAGGGCGAGAAGGCGGGCAAGGCATGGGTCACCGCCGTGTCCCAGAACTTCGCCATCGGCCTCGCCGAGACCCGCGACTTCTCCGACGCGCTCACGGCGTTCTTCACGATGCGCGCCCGTTACCTGCAGTCGGTGTTCGACCTGAACGTCGCCGCGGCCGCGCTGGCGCGCGCGACGGGCGCCCCGGTTCCCTGACCCTCGTTTGGCGGCCAACCAATCGGGGGGCCCTGTCGACGGCCACCACGATTGGGGGAACCACTGTTGCAAGCCACCACGATTGTGACCGCCAAACGGCTCGTTGCGGGATGGCCACGCCGAGCCACGCGCCCGCGGAGCGCATCGCGCGGGCGTGAACTCATGAGCGAACCGCAACGTTCGAGCCCGCTTCACCTTGACGCGACCGAGCGAAGCTGACCCGAGCTTCGCTCGGCGCCAAACCTCGCCCCTCGTGTGGGGGCCGCAGGGCCGCTTGAACCTTTTTGCGGCGCGTAGCCTGCCATCGACATCAACCGCAGGCTACGCGCCGCAAAAAGGGACGCGCGACCACGGCGTCCGATGCAGACGCAAGACCTGATTCGCGCGTAACTTGGATACCGGGCTTCCCGGGGACGCTGCACTCAAATATTGGCGATGGGGAACGGCTTGCCGGGTCGGGCGAAGTAGTAGCCCTGGCACAGGTCGCCGCCCAGCCGGATCACGGTGTCGCGTTCGGCCTCGGTCTCGATGCCCTCGGCGATGATCTGGATCTCGAGATCGTGACACAGGCCGATGATGGAGCCGAGGAGCTTCTGCTTCGTGGGCGAGGCGTCGACGCCGCGCACGAGCGACATGTCGACCTTGACGACCTCCGGCTCCAGCTGGGCGAAGCTGGTGAGGCCCGCGTACCCGGCGCCCAGATCATCGACGGCGATGCGGTAGCCCATCTCCCGAAGCTGCCCCATCCGGGCCATCAGGTCCTTGACCTGATCGAGAGCCGCCCGCTCGGTGATCTCGAGGACCACCCGCGAGGCGTATTGAGACAGCGGCGAATCCGCCGCGAACAGCGTGGCGTCCTGCAGGTCGTCCGTGTGGACGTTGACGAAGACCAGCGGCTCGAACGGGATGTTGCGGATGGTCTCGGCGACACGCAAGCGGATGATCCGCCCCAGATCGTGCAGGCGCCCCAGCCGCTCCGCGGCCTCGAACAGCTCGCCTGGATTTCGCATCGTGGGCTCCTCGCTGCGCACCAGCGCCTCGTAGGCGAAGAGCGAGCGTCCCGAGCAGGACACGATGGGCTGATAGGCGATCCACACGTTCTCGAGCGCGCGGCCGAACCGCGCCTCCAGACCGGCGCGATCCCCGAGCGGGCTCCCCCCGGCACGATAGAGCTCCAGGGCCTCGCGGCGCACCCGCGCCATCTGGTGCAGGCGAACGGCCCGTCCGACGGCCTCCTCGAGCTGCGCGGCCGCGATGGGCTTCACGAAGTAGCGGAGCGCCCCGTATTCGATGGCCTCGATCGCGCTCTGGACCGCTGGTCCGCCCGTCATGATGATGACCGGCACGTCGAGATCGCGCTCGCGGATTTCCCGCAAGAGCGCGAGGCCTCCCATTCCGGGCATGGAGATGTCGCTGACCACGACGTCGAAGAATCGCTCCCCGAATCGCGCGACCGCCTCGGCGCCGTCATGCGCCGTCTCGACGACGTAGCCGGACGACCGCAAGATCCGGGCGTAGGACCGCGTGATCGTCGGCTCGTCGTCGACCAACAACACGGTTCCGCGTGCGGCCGGCGTCTCGCCGGTTCGGGGAGGTGACTCGAGCTCCTGCAACTGAAGGCTTACGGATGCGGTCATCAGAACTACAGCATCGGCGGGTGGGAGCTTTGGATTGAGGAACATCATTCCGCCCGCGACGTCCTCCCGGGGCCCGACCCGCGCGCCCGAAAACGTCGCAATTGGCCGACACGGAACCTTCCCGCCGCTGGGCATTTGGGATATGTTCACGCTTCCGCCGGCCCCAGCCCGGCAAACGTCCATCAGGAGAGCACCGAAAAGATGAGCGCCATCGAACGGGAGGTCATGGAACCTCGCGAAAAGACAAGAAGTGTCGAGAAGGCACAGCTTCTTGAGTACTACCGCCAGATGCTGGCGATCCGTCGGATGGAGGAGGCCCTCGCGAAGGCGTACTCCTCGCGAAAGTTCGGAGGATTCCTGCACCTCTATATCGGCCAGGAGGCGGTGGCGGTCGGCTCGATCGCGGCGCTGCGGCCTGATGACTACGTGATCGCGACCTACCGCGAGCACGCCCACGCCTACGCGAAGGGCATGTCCGCCAAGGAGATCATCGCCGAGCTGTTCGGCAAGCGCACCGGCTGTTCGAAGGGCCTGGGCGGGTCGATGCATCTCTTCGACGCGCAGAAGGGCTTCCTCGGCGGCTACGGCATCGTCGGCGGCCACATTCCGCTCGCCACGGGGGCGGCGTTCGCCTCGAAGTACCGGGGCGACGGGCGGGTCACCCTGTGCTACTTCGGCGACGGCTCCGTGGCCCAGGGCGCGATGCACGAGGCCCTGACCCTGGCGACGCTTTGGAAGCTTCCGGTCGTCTTCATCTGCGAGAACAACCTGTACTCGATGGGGACGCCGCTTCACCGCTCGATGTCGGTCCTGGACGTGTCGCAGAAGGCGCTGGGGTACGGCATGGCGCGCGACCGTTTCGACGGCGAGGATGTCATCAGGGTGCGTGACCGCGTCGGCGAGGCCATTCGCCGGGCGCGCAACGAGTCGGCGCCTACGCTGATCGAGATCATCACCTATCGATTCCGCGGCCACTCGATGTCGGATGCGGGCCTGTACCGCACGAAGGACGAAGTGGACGAGTGGAAGAAGCGCGATCCGGTCACGGTCGGCCGGGCGTTGTTGACGAAGGCCCTGGTGGACGAGAAGGAGATCGTCGCCATCGAGGAAGGCGTCAAGCGCGAGATCGAAGAGGCCGTCAAATTCGCGGACGAAAGCGGTGAGCTGACGTTCGAAGAGCTCGAACAGTTCACGTACAAGGAGTAGGGATCCGATGCCGCAGATTGCTTACCGCGAAGCCCTCAACCAGGCGATGGTGGAGGAGATGGAGCGCGACGACCGGATTTTCCTGATGGGCGAGGAGGTCGGCCACTACAACGGCGCCTACAAGGTCTCGAAGGGCATGCTCGAAAAGTTCGGCGAACGCCGGGTGATCGACACGCCCATCGCCGAGAACGGCTTCGCCGGCGTGGGCATCGGCGCCGCGATGGTGGGGCTGCGGCCGATCATCGAGTTCATGACCTGGAACTTCTCGTTCGTGGCGGCCGATCAGCTGATCAACAACGCCGCCAAGATTCGCCAGATGTCAGCGGGTCAGTTCGAGCTCCCGGTGGTGTTCCGGGGCCCGGGCGGCTCGGCGCACATGCTGGCGGCCCAGCACAGCCAGTCCACCGAGGCGCTGTGGACCCACATCCCCGGCCTCAAGGTCGTGATGCCCGCGAACCCGTACGACGCCAAGGGGCTGCTGAAGAGCGCCCTCCGCGACGACAACCCGATCGTCTTCATCGAGGGCGAGATCATGTACGGCGACATGGGCGAGGTCCCCGAGGGCGAGTACTTGATCCCGCTCGGGGTCGGGGACATCAAGCGCGCCGGCACGGACATCACCATCATCGGCTGGTCGAAGATGGTGAAGGTGGCCCTGGCGGCCGCCGAGATCCTGGCGAAGGAAGGCATCGAGGCCGAGGTCGTCGATCCCCGCACGCTGCGCCCGCTCGACGAGGAGCTGATCGTCGCGTCGGTCAAGAAGACCGGGCGCGCGCTGATTCTGGAGGAGGGGTGGCCGTTCAACGGCGTGGGCGCGGAGATCGCGTACCGCATCGGGCGGCGCTGCTTTGACGACCTCGACGCCCCCGTCGAGCGACTCACGGGGTCGGACATGCCGATGCCGTACAACCATCACCTGGAAGAGCGCTGCGTCCCGACGACGCCTCGCGCGGTCGCGGCCGCGAAGAAGCTGCTCTACCTCGAGTAGCGCTGTCGGGTGGCGCCGTCTCGCGTGACACCGCCGACAGTCGCCATCGCGCATGTGATTGATTTTCAACTCCGCTAAAGGACTTTAGGAATCATGGCTCAAATCGTCGATATGCCTCAGCTTTCCGACACGATGCGCGAGGGAGTCTTGCGCAAGTGGCGGAAGAACGAGGGAGAGAAGGTGGTCCCTGGCGAGCTGTTCGCCGAGGTCGAGACCGACAAGGCCACGATGGACTGGGAGGCGTACGACGAGGGCACCCTGCTGAAGAAGCTCATCCCCGACGGCACGACAGTCCCGGTCGGCTCACCGATCGCGATCATCGGGAATCCAGGCGAGGACATCGCCGCGCTGGTTGCCGAGGCCACCGGCCGCATGGGAGCGAAGGCTGCCGGCAAGCCGGCGGCGACGCCAGCAGCACCGGCGGCAGCACCGGCAGCTGCAGCTGCACCGGCACCCGCCGCCGCTCCTACGGCAGCGCCCGCTCCGACCCCGGCGGCAGTCGCTCCGGCGGCTCGACCGGCGAATGGCCAGTCGGCCCCGCCCGCGGCCGCGCAGCCTCGACCGGCGGCGCCCGCCCCCGCCAGCGGGGCCAAGATCCTCGCGTCGCCTCTGGCGCGCCGTCTGGCCACCGACCTGGGCATCGATCTGCGCACCGTCACGGGCAGCGGTCCGGCGGGGCGGATCGTCGAGCGAGACGTGAAGGCCGCGGCCGAGCGCCCCGGCGCCGCCGCCGTCGACTGGCACGCGGCCGAGGAGGCCCCGCAGACTGCGCCGGCCAAGCCGGCCGCCCAGGTCGCCACGCCGGGCGCGCCCCTGCCCGCCCAGCTGGTTCCCGAACGGCGCGCCGAGGCCCGTCCCGCCGCGACCCCTCCCGCGGACGACACGGCCAAGCCGCTGTCGCTGATGCGGAAGACCATCGCGCGGCGCTTGCTGGAGTCGAAGACCACGATCCCGCACTTCTATCTCACGGCTGAAGCCGACATGGACGCGGCCATGGACTTCCGGGAGCAGGTAAGCCAGGTCCATGGCGCAAAGGTATCGGTGAATGACCTGGTGCTGAAGGCGGTGGCGCTGGCGCTACGCAAGGTTCCGGAGGCGAACGCCTCGTTCGGCGACGAGGCCATCCTGCAGCACGCGCGCGTCGACATCGGCATGGCGGTCGCGATCGAGGACGGGCTGGTGACGCCCGTGATCCGCGACGCGGACAAGAAGACCCTCGGTCAGATCGGGAACGAGGCCCGCGAGCTCGCGACGCGCGCGCGCGATCGCAAGCTGCGCCCCGAGGAGATGACCGGGGCGACGTTCTCCGTGTCGAACCTGGGGATGTTGGGGATCGATCACTTCGCCGCGATCATCAACCCACCCGAGGCCGGCATCCTCGCGGTCGGCCGCGTCCGCAAGGAACCGGTCGTCAACAAGGACGGCAAGATTGTCGTGGGCCAGCGCATGGCGCTGACGCTTTCGTGCGATCACCGAGTGGTGGACGGCGCGGTTGGCGCCCGGCTGCTGCAGGCCGTCGTCGCGATCCTGGAGCGACCCATCACCCTGGCGTTTTGAGGGGCGCGGGGGAAAACCGCGGATGAGTCCCCACTTACCGACGGCCGTGACCGATTCACCTCGCCCCGCAAGCGCGGCGAGGTGAGGTGAGGTGAGGATCTGACGCGACTCGACCGTGGTAGCTTGGAATGCCCCTTCGGTCCCTCGCAACGGGAGCCTCCCATGTGCCATGCCGCGCGTCCCAGTTCTCGCTGCCTGTTCGTCGTCCTTGGCGTAGCTTTCCTCGCGAATGCGCTCGCCGGCTGCAAGTCGGGGCAGAGCACCGGTTCGGGGGGCGCGAAGGGGGCAAGCGGCGGCGCGGCCAGCGCGAGCGGCGGCGCGACAGGCTCGGGGGGAACGACGTCATCGAGCGGCGGTGGAACGGCATCTAGCGGCGGCGCGACCGGCAGCGGCGGTTCCACCTCGTCGGGCGGCGGTCCCGGCAGCGGCGGCGCCACTGCACCGGGCGGCGCGACCGGCAGTGGGGGGGTGACCGGTTCCAACAACGACGCTGCCGTCACGGACGCGGCCTGCCAGATGGCGAGCTACACCTTCGCGCCTACCGTGCCCACGGTCTACGTCGCGGTCGATCGCTCGGGCAGCATGTTCGACTGCCTGTCGACCACGAACCTCGTCGAGAACTCGTGCCCCACGCAGTCGGACACTTCGTGGGTCAAGCTGCGGGACGCCTCGCTGGGGGTCATTCAGTCGCTGCAGGCGCAGGTGCGCTTCGGGTTCGCCTCGCTGACGGGGACCGATCCCTCACATGGGGGGACCTGCCCGATCATCGATCAGATCGCGCCCGCGCTGAACAACTACGACGCGATCTCGACGCTCTACAATTCGCTGCCGTTCCAGCCCGACACCAATGAACAGGGGAAGAAGTTCGAGAGCCCAGCCCGGCAACCCCTCGACATGCTCGGCGCACAGCTGCTCGCCGATACGTCGCCCGGTGGCAAGTACATCCTGTTCGTCACCGACGGACAGCCCGACTACTGCGACGACTCGAATTCATTGTGCGCGCCCGACTCCGTCATCGGTGGCCTGCAAGCGCTTTCGACGAAGGGTATCCGGACGATCATCATCGGGCTACAGTCGAGGCTGAACAACCTGCCGCCCGGCACGCTTCAGGCCTACGCCAACGCCGGCGCTGGCGAGCCCGCGATGATGCCGCTCCCCGCGGGTGGCGACCTGAATACCATCTGGGACCAGTGCAACTTCCTGCCTCCCTGGAAGGCGGACCTGACGACGACGGGCAAGACCCAGGTGCGAGGCGCCACGGTGGGCACCTACGCCACTGTCGCGGGACCAACCAAGCCCTACACGCCTGACGCCGCCGATCAGGCGATGCTCACCACGCTGCTGTCCGCCGCGCTGGCGGGCGTGAAGAGCTGCACGTTCGATCTCGGCAACATCAACGGCCAGGCCATCAAGGTCGACCTCAATCAGCTCGCGACCGCCCACGTTTGCCTGGACAAGTCCTGCCCCAGCACCAAGGAGGTCACGCAGGACTCCACCAACGGGTGGTCGATGTCATCGGCCACGCAGCTCATCCTGAACGGGACCGCGTGTGACGATTGGCGCACGCCGAACACCAACGACATCAGCTTCGACTTCCCCTGCAAGTCGATCATCTTCGAGTAGCAAGATGGATGATGATGGATGATGGTCCGTCGACCGCGCCTCCTGCGAACGATCGTTCCATAGGCGCGAGCGCCGTTCCCGCCCAGACCGGCACAGGCAGGAGCGCGACCCAGGGCCAAGACGTGTCCCACGCCGCCCGCAGCGGCGCCGTGCAGGTCCTGACCATCGCGGGCCAGGCGTTGTTGACGGTCACGCACGTCCTGCTGGCGCGGCTGTTCGGGCGGTCCGTCTTCGGCGGCTACCAGGCGAGCCTGGCCATCCTCGAGATGGTGACGCGCGGAGGGACAGGCGGCGCCGACAAGGGCATGCTGCGCTTCGTCGCGGGCCACCGGGCGCGCGGCGAAACCGACCTCGCGCGGCGCGCGCTCGGCTCCGGCCTTCGTCTGTCCCTCGGGCTGTCGAGCGCCCTCGCCGTGAGCCTGATGTTGTTCGCGAGGCCCTTGTCGCGCATCGCCCACGATCCGGCCCTGGCGGTCGGTCTGCGGTTCATCGCGCCGGCGGCCGTCTTCACCGGCGGATTGTACGTGTTGATGCAGGCCAGCCTCGCCATGAAGGTCACCCGCGCCAACTTCATCGTGCGTGGTCTGGCCGAGCCCGCCTTCCTTCTGCTGGCGGGGCTGGCGGCGGCATACGTCGGGCGATCGCTCGCGCACCTCACGCTCGCGCACGTGGCGGCTTCGGCGGCGACCTTCACGCTCGCCTTGTTCGTGGTCGGCGGGGTGTTCGGGCGCGGTGAGATCGGACGGTCCCTGCGTTCGCCGTGGCTCCCGGGCTTTGCCCGCTTCTCTATCCCGCTCGGCGGCGCCGACCTGTTGAACGCTGTGATGCAACGGGCGGACATCGTGCTCCTGACCGTCTTCCTGGGGCCGAACGCCACGGGGGTCTACGCCGCTTCGGAGTTCATCTCCCGGGTCATCTCCAACACGCGGTACGTGTTCGACAGCATCGCCGCCACCGTGTTCTCGGAGGCCTTGCAGTTGAAGCAAACCGACCGGCTGCGACAGAACCTCACGCTGATGACGAGATGGGTGGCCACCGTGGCGGCCCCGATGACCGTGACGGTCCTGGTCCTGCGCGGCGACCTGCTGGCGCTTTACGGGCCAGGCTTTCACGGCGGGGCGTCCGCGCTTGCGATCCTGGCCGTCGGCCACTTCGTGAACGCCAGCCTCGGGCTCTGCGGCTGGATCCTCGTCGCGGGGGGCCACACGCGCCTCGTGCTCGGCAACATGGCCGGGGGGGCGGCGGTGAACGTCGCCGCCGGCCTGGTGCTGATCCCCAGGCTCGGCCTGGCGGGCACGGCGATCGCGTCCCTCGGCAGCGTGGCGCTCCAGCAGGTCGCGGCGGTCGTCGAGGTGGGAATCACCGAGCGCGTCTTCCCCTTCGATGGTTCGATCCTGAAGACCTTGACCGCGGCGGCGGTGGCGTACGCGGCGGAGTCGCTGGTCGGACGTCAGATCGCCGGCACCGCGCCGCGCGTGGCGCTCGTCATCCTGGCCGGGTTGCTGGCCTACGGGATGGCGCTGGGGGCTCTCGGCCTGGCGCCGGAAGAAAAACGGGCGCTCGGCGCCCTCGCCGAGCGCCTTCGCAAGCGCTTCGCGAGAAACCGCCTCGGCCAGTAATCGCGTTGGCGCGAGCGAGCTCTGCTCGCTCGCGCCGTCCCGCGGGGGATTTAAAGGACCCTCTCAGGGGCCTTTTCACAATAACCGCGTTGGCGCGAGCGAGCTCTGCTCGCTCGCGCCGTCCCGCGGGGGATTTAGAACACCCTCTCATGAGCCTCTTCCTGCCAAGACCTCTTCGTAAAGATCCGTGAACACCGCCGCTACGCGCTGGTTGGTGAAGTGGGCTTCCACGTGAGCCCGACCCGCGCGGCCCAATCCTCGGCGGCTCTCGGCCGGGAGCGATATCAGCTCGTCGAGAGCTCGCTCGAGCTCTGCGCGATCATTGGCCGGAACCTGCCAGCCGTGTTCGCCCGGAACAACCACCTGATCGGTGTTCGAGGTGTCGCTGATGAGCACCGGAATTCCCGCCGACAAGGCTTCCAGCGCCGCGATCGGTGACGCCTCGGTGCGGGATGGCATCAGCACGGCGTCGGCGGCCCAATATAGCGATTGCATGTCCTTGACGGGACCCAACCGGACAACGTGCTCGCGCAGGCCGTGGGCCGCGACCAATCGATCAACCTTGCGCGACAGCGCATGCGAGCTTATGGCGCCCGCCAGCAACAGGCGGAACGCCTCGGGCAGACGGCCACGGGCGCGGAGCCCGGCGAGCGCCTCTACCACGAGATCCTGGTTCTTCTGTTCGGCGATCCGTGCGGGCATGACCGCGACGAACGCACCGTCATCGTAGCCGAACGCGCTCCGCGCCTTTCGTCGCGACTCGTCGTCGACCGGTCGAAACCTGGAGGGGTCGACGCCGTTGACGATCACGGTCACCTTCTGCGCGGGGACCCGCAGATCCTGAACCAGCATGCGCTCGATGCTGCGTGAATGCGCGATGATCCGATCACTCAGAGGGTGGAGGCGCCGCTCCCAGAACCTATGCACGGGCGACATGTCGTCGAGATGAACGGAGGTCAGCACGGCCCGAGGTCGCGACAGCCGAGAGGCGAACCTTCCCCAGAGATTTCCGTCGTTCATGTAGCAATGCAGGATGTCGGGACGAAAGTCGTCGAGGGCGCGCACGAGCCTGGCGAAGGCGAGCGGCGACCAGAACACCGGCCCGCCCATCCGATACCGGGGTTGGCCGTCGGGAAGATCGGCTCCGAAATGATTGACGGCGTTCAAGGCGCAAACCGAGGTCTCGAATTTGCGCGGATCCAGGAAGCGAATCAGCTCGATCAGATGTCTTTGGGCCCCCCCCTGGGCAAAGGACGAGATGACATAGAGGATGCGTCGCCTGGCCATGACGGTCACCGCGCGAACGGGCTGGCGGCGAGGCTGGCGGCCTGCGAATCCGTGAGGACGCCGTCCCACACGCGGATCAGCGCCACCTCGCCGGCAGACCATTCGCCCGCCCCACCGCCCGCCACGTTATCCAGGAAGAACCCCATCAGCTCGCCGGGGTTGTTCGTGGGATCGCCGTCCAGGCTCATCTCCGCCGTGGGCGTGGTGAATTGCGGGGTCCCGTCGAGGTAAGCCCGCACCGTGGGGATCATCGTGCTGCCATCGACGGTCAGCACGACGTGGTGGAAGGCACCCAGGGTGAATGCGCCGGTCGACCCGCTCACCGGGTAGATGTCCAGGTTGTTCGATGTATCCACGTAGAACCCATTGTCGGACTGCCGGTTCTGCACGTCGATCAGGCGCCGCCACGCCAGGTCCCTTTGCGTCAGCTCGACCACCATGTCGACGGAATAGCTCGCGGGGCTGACGAGGGCCGCTGCGGCCAGCGTCAGGCCCCCCTGTGACGTCAGCGGCAACGGCGCGCCGTTGAAGGCCCACACGGCGTGGGTCGCGCCGAACACCGTGTCGGACTGGAAGGCGCTGGTCATGGTCGGATCCGCCGGAACCAACGGCGGCACGCCCGCCTGATCGGCGGCGAACGTCTGGGCGAAACGGTACGTGGCCACCAGCGTGGCGGGACGGGACAGGCTCGCGCCACCCACGCCCCCAGCTCCCGCGGCGCCGCCCTGCCCTGCAGCGCCACCCGCGCCCCCGCGACCGGCCACGCCGCCTCCGCCGCCCGAGCCCCCCGCACCGGCGTCGGCCACCGGCGGCGAAAGGCAAACGCCCTCGGAACAGGTGCCGCTCCCACATGTCTCGGCCACCGGAAGCAGGGGCTGCTTCGTGCTCGTGTCGACGAAGGTCACGACGCTGGCGCACGAGAGCTGTTTCACGAGGTCCGGCTTGTAGTCAGGCAGGCGCGAGCTGTCTATCGCCTCGGCCGCGCAGCGGCCTTCGATGCACGTCATGCCGTCGCCGCAATCGGACATCCCCTCACAGGCCGATATCACCCCGAGCCGGACGAAGAGCGTCCGCTGGGGCACCAGGCTGAAGACCGCCGTTCGCACCACCAGCGTGCTGTCGGCGTCGTCGACGGCGAGCAGTCGCACGCGCACGCGATCCGCGGTCCCGGCGTCCGAATAGACTCCGTAAGTGCCGGGCAGCTCGTACACCGTGTCGACGGCGCCGGAGATCGGGAAGCTCGCGTCCGTTCCCGCCACGATGATGTCCTCGGGGAGCCGCGAGACCTGGATGTTCACCTTTCGCAGGGGAGCCGGCGCGTCCAGATCGGTGGCCAGTCCGACCACGACCTCGGTCCGCTTCTTCTCGCTGCATGCCCCCGCGAGGATCACAATCAAGCCGAGCCCGACCCATGAGCGCCTGTTCATCGTCTGGCCCCTTTCTAGCGGCGAAACCGCGGGGTCACAAGCCGCCAGAGACCACCCCGCCACCGCGAAACCGCGGACGGATCGATGCAATCTTTCGCCTGGATCTTTCTCCACGCGGCCCAAACCTGGTAAGCAACACGGATGGCTGAAAAATTCGATCTGATCGTCGTCGGCGCCGGGCCCGGTGGATACCCGGCCGCCATTCGGGGCGCGCAACTCGGCTTCAAGGTGGCCTGTATCGAGCGCGAGCGCGCGGGGGGGATCTGCCTCAACTGGGGCTGCATCCCCACGAAGGCGCTGCTCAAGTCCGCCGACGCCATGCGCACGGTGCAGCACGCGGCGGACTACGGCGTCACCATCAAGGGCGAGATCGGCTTCGACTGGACGCGGGTCATCGCCCGCAGCCGCGCCGTCTCGGAGAAGCTGGCGGGCGGCGTGGAGCACCTGTTCAAGAAGTACGGCGTGAAGGCGATCAAGGGCACGGCCACATTGACCGGCCGGGGCAAGCTGGACGTCAAGACCACGACAGGCGTCGAGAAGCTGGAGGCGCCGCGCATCGTGATCGCCACCGGCGCGCGCGCGAAGTTCCTGCCCGGCATCGAGCCGGACGGCGATCGCGTCATCACGTACCGCGAGGCGATGGTGCTGCCCGAGCCCCCGAAGTCGATGGTGGTCATCGGCGCCGGCGCCATCGGCGTGGAATTCGCCGACTTCTGGAACGCCTTCGGGGTCGAGGTGACGATCATCGAGTTCTTGCCGCGCCTCGTACCCATCGAGGACGAGGAGGTGTCGAAGGCGCTGGCGCGCGCGTTCCAGAAGAAGGGCATCAAGGTCTTGACGGGCACCAAGACCACGGGGGTCAAGGTGAACGGCAAGACCGTCACGACCTCGTACACGACGCCCGACGGCCAGGCCGGCGAGATCACCACCGACCGCGTGCTGCTGGCGGTGGGCGTGCGCGCGAACGTCGAGGGGATCGGGCTAGAGGGGATGGGCGTCAAGCTGGAGCGCGGGTTCATCGACGTCGACGAGCGCTACCAGACCAGCAGCCCAGGCATCTGGGCCGTGGGCGACTGCGCGGGCCCGCCGCTGCTCGCCCACGTGGCGATGCAGGAGGGCGCCCGCTGCGTCGAGTGGATGGCAGGCAAGCACGCCGAGCTGGTCAACTACGACGCGATTCCCGGCTGCACCTACTGCGAACCGGAGATCGCGTCGATCGGCAAGACGGAGGCGCAGGCGCGCGAGGCGGGCTTCGACGTGGGCGTCGGCAAGTTCCCGTTCGCCGTCAACGGCAAGGCGCTCGGCGCCGGCTACACCGACGGGTTCGTCAAGTTCGTCATCAGCAAGCCGCGCGGCGAGATCCTCGGCGTCCACGCCATCGGTCACGGGGTGACCGACCTCATCGCGGAGATCTCGGTGGCGATGACGTCGGAGGCGACCGTCCACGACATCATGGCGGCCGTCCACCCCCACCCGACGCTGTCCGAGGTGGTCCTCGAAGCCGCGGCCGAGGCGCTAGGTGAAGGTTTTCACTTGTGAGGGTGGATGCGGCTCTCCGTGTTCTGATTCACCTCGGCCCGCGAAGCGGCTCATGATTGGTCACAATGCGGGGGCTTGCTCTCTCGGTCGCGGGGCGCGAGGAGGAGGGGTCCCTCCCATGCTCGAACAGTCCTCGCGCGCGAGCCCTGATCTGCTCGACGGGCACAGCAGGCGCTGCGGAACTGCGCGCGGGAGAGACCCCTCCTCCTCGCGCGCTTGACTCCCTCCGTTCGCTCGCTGAATTCCGCCACCAGGATAGGACCACTACGATTCGTCACATCGATGATTCGACGGCGGGTGCAATTCACTGCGTGGGTCCTCCCGAACGGCGCCGGCCCGCGGGAGCGAGGCCGTACGAAGGGGGAGATCGCTCATTGTCGCAAGGCGTGGAGCGAGCGGAGCGGGTGACGCGAAGACGGGGACCCGATGGGCTCGGCTGTCGGGGCGGGCAAGTGTCACTTGCCGATCGAGTGTGCGCCAAGCAAGTCCCCGCTCGGATGGCCTGGGCCCCCCGACAGACGTGCCCAGCGGGGAGGAGTCCCGCAGCGGCAGGACCCGCGCAGCGAGCGCAACGCCGCCCCGCTTAGCACCAAGAAGCGCAGATGTGACGATTCATGAGCGCTTGCGGGGCGAGATCAAGAGCTGTTGGCGCTAAGTCGTCGCATTCCTTTAGCGGGTCGCGAGCCCTCGCGGCGTATCGGCTATAGTTCCGCTGCCATGTCTGAACGTGTCGTCGAAACGCGCTCGCGGCGCCTACGCGTGGTCGCGGATGGAGAGCTCGGGGGGCCTGCGCGCGAGCCGATGCAGCCGAAGCCGCCCTGGATCCGGGCGAAGATGCCCACCGGGGACGTGTTCTTCGATCTCCGGCGCCGGGTTGCCGAGCTGGGCCTGCACACTGTCTGCGAGAGCGCGTCCTGTCCGAACATCGGGGAGTGCTGGAACCGGCAGTCGCTGACCATCATGATCCTGGGCGGCACGTGCACGAGATCCTGTCAGTTCTGCGACGTGCCCACCGGGCGGCCGCTGCCCCCCGATCCGGACGAGCCACGCCGGGTGGCCACCATCCTCGGCGAGCTCGGGCTACGCCACACCGTGATCACGTGCGTCGACCGCGACGACCTGTCCGACGGGGGAGCGGCCCACTGGGCCGAGACGATACGCGCGGTCAAGACCGCCGCCCCCGAGCTGGTGCTCGAGGTGCTGACCGGCGACTTCAAGGGCGACACCGGCGCCGTCGACGTGGTGCTGGCGGCGGGGCCTGACGTGTTCGCCCACAACCTCGAGACCGTCCCCCGGCTCTCGCGCCAGGTGCGCGTGCAGGCGAGCTACGCGCGCTCGTACGCGATCTTGCGCCACGCCAAGACCCGCGGGGCGATCACGAAGACGGGGCTGATGCTCGGGCTCGGCGAGGACCTGGCGGAGGTCCGCCAGGTGCTGGGGGAGCTGCGCGAAATCGGCGTGGACATCCTGACCCTCGGGCAGTACCTGCGCCCATCGCGCCGCCACCTGGCGGTGGCGCGCTTCGTGCCACCAGACGAGTTCGCCGCCCTGAAGGCCGAAGCCGTGGCGCTGGGCTTCCCCCACGTGGAGTCGGGGCCCATGGTGCGCTCCAGCTACCACGCGGACGGCCAGCGCGACATCGTGCGCGCGCTCGCGGCCAGCCGCGCGAGCCAGCCGCGGGCACGGACGTGATCCCCTACTTCGAGTTCCGGCCGCTCGAGCAGCTGAGCGACCGGATCGGCATCCCGATTCACCTGTTCGGCATCCTCGTCGCCATCGGCGTGTTCCTCGGCGACCGCATCGTGGTACGCGAGGGCGAAAAGCGCGGCCTCGATCCCCGCGACGTGCGCTACCTGAACGCCCGGATGGTCATCGGTGGCTTCATCATGGCGCACCTGGTCTCCGTGATTTTCTATTTTCCTGAACGCATCAAGGAGAACCCGCTCGTCCTCCTGAATGTGTGGTCGGGGCTGTCCTCGTTCGGAGGTTTCGTGGGCGCGGCCATCACATACCTCTACTTCTCCACGAAAGAAAAGATCCCGCGTCTGCCTTACGCCGACGTGGTTGCCCTGGGGCTGGCGGTTGGATGGATCTTCGGACGCCTCGGATGCACGACGGCTCACGATCACCCAGGCCGCCACACCACGTTCTTCCTGGCCGTTCGCTATCCTGAAGGCCCGCGCCACGATCTGGGCTTCTACGAGTTTCTGCTGACCATCGTCATGACCGCGATCCTGTTCGCCTACGCGCGGAGGCCACGGCCCGCCGGGCGCATCATCGGTCTGTTCGCGACGATGTACGCGCCCGTTCGCTTCTTCCTGGACTTCCTGCGCGCGACCGACGTCGCCCGTCCCGACGAGCGCTACGGCGGCCTCACCCCGGCCCAGTGGGCCTGCATGGCGGCGCTCGGCGTCGGGATCTGGCTGTTGCGGCGCCCGAGCCCCGTCCTCGAGTTCACGGGGCCGCCACCCCCCGACGCCCCCGCCACGACCGCTGCGCCCGCGTGAGCGTCAGATGTGCTCGGCCTCGGCCGACGAGACCAGGTCCTCGTAGCGGCGGCGCACCTCGACCATGTCGGTCTCGCCCAGGAACGCCGCGTAGCTCATGAACGCGGTCAGGTAGGACAGGTCGCGCGCCCACGCGGGCACGTAGCGCGGATCGATGACCAGGCCGTCGGCGCGGAGGCGCCCGAACAGCGGTACGTCCCCGGCGTCGATCTTCCCGCAAAAGAACAGGGGCACGTAGTCGACGTGTCCCTTCACCAGGGCCACGCGCAGAAAGTTCGTGACCCGAACCAGGCCGTCCAGGTAGCAGACGTCCTTCGTGAACGGCGCGCCGCCCTCCAGCAGACCGCCACGGCACACCCGCCGCGCGAGGTCGTAGGCGCTACCGTCATCGTAACCGCGCGCGCGAAAGCTGCGAAACAGCTCGACGAAGCTGGCGCCCTCCTCCGCCATCTTGATGGCGAGCGTCCGATCCGCCAGGCGGCGCAGCCGGTCGACGCCGGTCGCCTGGGTGAAGAACTCGGTCAGCACCGCCAGCCCCTCCTGTGTGCCCGTGGTTCGCGGCGCCGGGTACCCGATGAAGGACATCACCGGTTGCGCGCGACCGTTCACCGCGGTGGCGAGGTGGACGTCGCCCTCGTGATGCTCGAGTTGCAGGAGATCGCGGCGCGAAAACCGGGCGCCCCGCTTGAGCTGGAGCAGATCCACCCGCGCCGCCGCCTTGCTGGCCAGCCCGTCGACGATCTCGACGCGAATGGCGCGATCAGGGAACGCCGCGCCGAACCTGCGCTGCAGCTCCGGCACCGCGTCCTCCGCCGACAGCACCTCATCGTCGATCGGGCTGGGAAGCCGGGCGTTGCCGGCGACGCCCTCGACGACGCGCGTGAAGTGACGAGCGAGGTCGAGGTTCGTGGTCCTCCGATCGGCGGAGAGGCTCTCCGGACGGCCATAGAGCTCCGCGGAGTGAAAGAAGAAGTCCTTGGTCCCGACCGACAGCAACATGCGGGCGGCGGTCGCGAACGACTGACAGGTCTCGCGCAGGAAGCGCTCGATCTCGTTGTCTCCGGGGACGAGCGCCTTGAGCTCCCGAAACCGCTCCAACGATCGGGCCAGCTCCGCCGACGGAATCTGGTAGGTCGGCCGCGGAAGCTCCGCGCCTCCCGCCGCGAAGAACGCCTGCTCGACGTCGGCGTCCCAGGCCAGCGCTCGCAGGACGCGCACCGGACGCTGCGCCTCCAGGATCTGCGCGGACATCTCGCCCAGCAACTGCGCGAGGCGGGCCGAGACGCTCACCGGCGGTGGTCGGCCAGCTTCACGTGCCGACCCCCACCCGGATCCCCGCGGGCACGGAATAGGTGATCCACGCGTTGCCCCCCACGACGGCGCCACGACCGATGACGGTCTCTCCGCCGAGGATGGTGGCGTTCGCGTAGATGATCACATCGTCCTCGATCGTCGGGTGCCGCTTCCTCGGATTCGGTTTGTCCGTCCGTCCCCGATCCCGGACCGACAGCGCGCCGAGGGTCACCCCCTGATAGATGCGGACGCGATTCCCGATCACGCAGGTCTCGCCCACCACGATGCCGGTCCCGTGGTCGATGAAGAACGATTCCCCGATCGCGGCGCCCGGGTGGATGTCGATCCCGGTCCTCGAATGGGCGTGCTCGGTGAGCATGCGCGGCACGACCTCGGCGCCGTCCGCGAGCAGGCGATGCGCGACCCGATAGACGGCGATGGCGTACAGGCCCGGGTAGCAGGCGACGATCTCGTCGACGCCGCTCGCCGCGGGATCGGACTCGAACGCCGCCAGCACGTCCCGCCCTAGCTCTACGCGGAGCTCGGGGAGCGCCTGCAACAGGCGCTCGGCGATCGTCGCCGCCCGCGCCCGACACACGTCCTCGGGGATCGCCGCCGCCGCCGCGCAATGCCGGTGCAGCCCGCGGTAGATGGCCAGCTCCAACCGTTCGGCGAGCGTCACGATGGTCGCCGCCACGTGATCGCGAAGGCTGCCGCCGTCGTTGCCCAGCCGGTGCGACTCGGGGAACAGGACCTCGAGCAGATCCTCGATCAGGATTCGAATGTCCCGTCGCGAGGGCAGCGGGCTGTCGGAGGCCAGCCCTTCTCGCAGCCCTTGGGCCGCGGCCAGGACGCGATCCGCAAGCATCAGGCGGCCCTCCCCGGTAGCGGCTGCCTCGGCCGCCGGGGCCGCCGGGCTCGAAACCGGCGCACGGGATTCAGTCGGTCGAGACGCCATGGTGCATGGTTTTACCCGAAACGGGTCTCGACCGCTGTCTGGGCGCGACCGGCCACCGCGGCGGCAAGCTTCTCCATCACCTCGGCCAGGCGGGCGTCAGGCACCGTGACCCGGGTCGGCATGCCACCGCCGAGCTGAAACATCTTCACGAAGTCGAGCCCCGAGGTGTAGTCCGCCGCGATGGTCACCGAGCCCGATCCGCGAAGCACCGAGATGGGCGCCCGCTCCTGCCCGATGAGCAAGAGCTCCGTCTTGTCGAAGCCACGGGCGCCTCCGAGGTCAAGGTACGCGACGCCGTCACGAATCTGGTACTTGGTGGCCAGGCGACGGGCTTCGTCGAGCATGGGATCGATCTTGCGCGCGGCCGCGTCGATCTCGTCCCACAAGGCCCCGGACCGCTTGCGATCGGCGCCCGCGACGAGAAACTGGATCACCCGATGCTTCAGCGTCTCGTCGCGAAATCGGGCGCGCAAAGCCCGATCGATACGCTCCGCGATGGGCCCCGGAGTCCCACGACGCGTGTCGACTGCTCGCGCGTCCGCGTCCGCCCCCGCGTAGGGCTCCACGCCTTCGCGCACCCATTTCGCGCCCGAATAAAGCCCGTCCAGATCCAGGTGCACCGCCAAGGTATCGATGGGCCCGGTTCGCGCCACCACCTCGGGCGTCACCATCTCGGGACATGCGCCGTGTTGCGCCTTCGTCGACAGAACGAACCGGAGATCGCTCGCGTAGTCCACGTGACGCTCGTGATCGTGGTGATCCACCCACGCGGCGAGCCTCGATCCGAGGCCATTGATGAACGGGAGCGTGACACCCTCGAAGGAGGATCCGCCGCCTTCGCTCGCGAACGCCACGTCGAGGACCACGACGCGCCCCTCCAGGGTCGCGGCCGGAGGAAGCGCCCGCGGCGTCACGAACCGGAACTGCGGAAGGCTGGCGCTCGTCCCCACGCGGGTATCATACGCCACCGTCGCGGCGCGTCCACGTAGGCGCTCCCGTTTCCCGAATTTGCGCCCGCGAGATCAGGGGAGCGTACAGAACCCCAGCGACGAGCCGTAGGCCATGCACGTGGAGGGAGCGGCACAGTCCGTTCCTCCCAGCTGGCACAGCTTCACGCAGCGTGGACTGGCCGCCCCGATCCCGAGGCAGGCCAATCCAACGCCGCAATCGTTGTACAACGAGCACATTTCGCCCTCCTGCGCTACCGTCGTCGCCGGACAGTCGCAGGTGGTGAGGTTCTGTCCCGTCAGATAGCAATTGAGCGGGTCCACACAGCCCGAACGCTGGTACGGATCGCACGCTTGTGCGTCCAGATTGCAGACCCGCTGCCCCGAGTCGCTGTTGTCGGCCAAAGAGACCTGCGTTCCACACACACCCTTACCGCTCGCGCAAACACTCCGGTCCCGACAGAAGCGGTAACAGCGCCCCAGGGTGTCGCTGCAAGGCTCCCTGAGGCACGTGAGGCCGGGTGCACACGCATCATCTTGCGGGGAACACACCTCGCCGAGAGCGATCGCTCCCGCAGGCGGCGCACACATGAGCCCCGTCGATCCGACGAGGCACCGCTGTCCACAAGGACAGCCCGTCTGACAGACCGGATCGCAAACCCCGGAGGCCTGCGCCGGCGAGCACAGGGCGCCGATCGGGTTCGCGCACGAGCCGCCCGTGCCCCCCCCATTTCCACCGCCGCCGCCCCCGCCAGTCCCCGATGCGCCCATCACGCATACGCCGCCGACACACGAGAAGCCATCGGGACACGGTTTGGCCGACGGGCCGCAACGAAGTCCACCGGGTTCGATCTGTGGCTTGTAGCAGCTCGTGCCCCAGGCGAGCAGCACCACCGCGGCCGCCAGCAGCGGGACGCCGCGACGCCACCCTCCCGGCGCCCACTTTCTTGAGGACAGGTTACGGATAGCAGTACCCCCAATGCGCGCCGAACGCGTGACAGGTGGTACCGACGCGGCATCCGGTGGTCGGAGCGGCAGGGTCGCAGATTCGCTGGCAGGTGCCGGCGCCCGCGCCCCCGGCCGGCAGGCACACCAGCCCCACGATGCAATCGCGCGAATCGGCGCAGGGCTCGTCGATGGCCAGCGCGTTCGTCGAACAATCACAGACGCTGCGATCCGCTCCTCCGGCCCCCGCGGGGGCCGGCTCCGGCGAAAGCAGATAGCACGAGGTACCGGAAGCCGAGCAGGCCTGGTTCTTGATTGGATCGCACCCGACGAAGGGAACGTCACAGATCCCGTGGGGAGGGTCCCCCGCGACGGTGCGGGTGCAGGTGGACATGAAGCTGACACAGTCGGCGTCCGCTTGGCACAGGTGGTAGCACCGGGAGCTGGCGCCGGCGCAGTCGTCGACACACTCGGCATTCTCCACGCAATCGTCGGTCTGCAGGGCCCCCTGTCCGCGATTGACGATGGTGCAGGTCTGGCCCACCTCGCGCAGTTGCCCACCAGCCCCGCCGCTCCCGCCGACCATGCCCCCGCTACCAGTCTTCCCCCCCGACCCGATCCCCGCACCTCCCGAGCCGATCGGCCCCACGGTGTCCGAGGCGACACAAACTGTGTTGAAGCAAGAGAACCCATCCGGACAGGCCTTGTCGGGGGGCGGCGCGCAGTGCAGGCCTGGCTGGATCTGGGGCTTGTAACACCCGAGACCCCACACCGCGACGATGGTCACGATGCCGTTCATCAGGGCGCCTTTTCCGTGGCTCATCGTGGATGATCGCAGCCGGGCTAGAATCTCACGGCGGCGGAAGCGCCGACCGTCCCCATCCCCACGATGGGGGTGACGGTCGTGGTGGGCGCGGCTTCGGGACCGCCTTTTCGGGACGCCACGATCAGAACGGTACCGACCGCGGCCATCACGCCACCGGCGATACCCGAGACGATCGCGATCGTGTTCAAGCTCTTGCCGGAGCTCTCCACGCTCGGGTCGAACGTCCCCCCGTTCTTGGACGCTGCCGTCAGATCGTCGCCCTTCCCGGCGGCGAGGTGGCCGGTTATGCCCGCGGTCACCAACGCGGCGGCGCCGACGGACACGAGCACGATCCCGACCACTCGCCTGGGATTCCCGGACTGCCTGGGTGGTACTTGCACCAGGTTCGGCGACGGGAGGTAGCCCTCGGCCGGAGCTGGGGTGGCAATCACCGTGGGAGGATGCAGCTTCGCCTCTTTCTGCCGGGCCTCGATCGATTGCTCGAGGTCTGCGATCTTGCGCTCGACATCCTCACGGTTGCGGGCGTTCGGCGAGCGCTGCAAGTAACGCCGGTAAAAATGCAGCGCGTCCGGGAGCTGATCATTGAGCCGATAAGCTTGGGCGATGTTGTACAACATCGCTGGATCGCCCCCGATCTCGTAGGCCTTCTGGTACTCGTCGACCGCCTCGCCGTACTTCTCGATATCGTAGGCGCGGGTCGCCTTCTCATAATGCTTCCGCATCTCCAGCTTCTGCTCCGGGCTCAGCTGGGCGGCGGCCTGCCCGCTCGATGCCGCGACGATGGCCCCGAGCAGGCACGACAAAATCAGACGTAGACTCTTGAGTTTCATGGACCTGCGGACTTTCGAGTTTGGCCCTCCGAGCTTGGACGGCGTCGAGACATACAGTAACGTACCCGACCGCCGCTGGAAAGGCGGCCCCGGTTGGTTGTCTTCGTCCACAGGTCGCTATCGAACACCGTCGTCCCGAGGAGGCTCTGATGCGTTTTAGCCGTGTCGCCCTGTTGCTGGCCCTGGGGCTCGCGCCCGCCTTGTTTGCAGGATGTAGCACCGACAAAACGGGGCCGGCACGGGCGTGTCCTCCCGACTGCGACCAGCCGAAGATGCCCGCCGGCGTTCCCCCTTTCCAGGTCGTCAAGGATGACATGAAGGGTCCCAGCGACGGGCAGGACGTCTCCATCCGGGTGGTCCTGAAACAGAAGACGAAGCGTGATGCCATCTACCCCGCGCTTCAGTTCCTGTACCGGTACGCGATGACCCGGGGAACCTTCGAGCCGCGGAACTTCACGGGTGAATTCTACACCTCAGAATCCGAGGCCGCTTCGGGCACCGCGCCGGTGGCGAAGATCTGGAAGGAGCAGTCAGACAAGGGCCCGAAGTGCGAGAACGCCATCAAGATGGAGCTGCCCGAAGAGGTCGAACGGGCGTTCGCGCACAGCCTGAACCGCGGGGAGGTCGAGGATCTGGAGGACACCTGCCACCTGAACGAAAAGAAGAAGATCGTGCGCGTCGACGACAACTTCAAGCACAAGCCCACCTTCACCCTCGATGAGCCCGCGAAGGCGGTCGAGGTCAGGTTTCCGTACCTCGATGCTGGTAAGGACGAATACGTCAAGTCGTTGAGCTTCAACGAGGCCATGACGTACTGGGCCGAGTTCATGAACACGATGTTCCAGAAGGCCCCGGACCTCCAGCAAATCACCTACGTCGGCGTGCTCGACGACCAGCCTGCCCTGAAGATCTCGGTGACGCGGCAAGAGTACGACGCGAAGCTGTCGACCGTGCAGGAGACGATCGCGAGCTACGCGGCGATCATCTTCGCCAAGCTCGGCCTGCACAAGACCGACGACAAGGGTGCGAAGGCCGAACAGGAGTCCCACAACGCGGCGATGTACAAGCAAGCGCTCGGTTTCCTGCCCAAGGACCACGTGTTCATCTCCCCCAGGCTAAGCATGCCCAAGGGCGGCGGCGGTGGTGGAAAACACAAGAAGAAGAGATGAGCTCGGCGGCGCGGCCACCTACCCGGCGCGAAAGTGCGGGAAGGGGATCACGCCGAGGCCCAGCAGCACGCCGAGCACGCCGACCGTCACGAACATGATCGCCTTGAGGGTGGCCCGGCTGGCCAGCATCTCCGCGGTGGTCTCGTCGTCCGCATGGACGCGCACGAACCATTGCCCCAACCCCGAGATGACGAGAATGGTCCCCGTGATGACGAAGAACTTGGGCATGAAAGCCAGCGCCGGATTCATGACCTCACGGTACCCCTTCGCGGGCCAGCTCGTCGAAAAGCTGCATCAATCGCCGCGTGACCGGCCCCGGGCGACCGTCGCCGATGGGCGCGCCGTCCACCCGGGTCACCGACAACACCACCCGGGTGGCGCTGGTGATGAAGACTTCGTCGGCCGCCCGTAGGTCCTCGGGCGGAAGGCGCGTCTCGCGCAACGGAATGGCGTTCACGCGACAAAGGGCGATCACCTGGGCGCGCGTGATTCCGTCGAGGATGCCCACCTCGAGCGCCGGCGTCAGCACCCTGGCCTGCTTCACCACGAACACGTTGCTGCTGGCGCCCTCGGCCACCGTGCCGTCGCCCGCGCACAGCAAGGCCTCGTAAGCGCCCAGCCGGCGCGCCTCACCGAGCGCGAGGACGCTGTTGAGATAGTTGCCCGACTTTATGGCGGGGTCCATCGCGCGTGGACTGTTGCGGAGCACCGACACGATGGCCACCGACACGCCCGCCTCGTACATCGCGGGCGACGGGGGCTGCAGCGGCGTGACGATGACGATCAGCTGGGTATCGTCGACGGAGGCCGGATCCAGATCGAGCTGTCCCGCGCCGCGCGTCAGGACGATGCGCACCCTGGATTCCACATTTTCGGCGGCGCGGACCGTATCCACCACGGCGCGCTCGATCGCCGGCCGCGGCGGCACGCGCAATCCGATGCGTTCGGCCGAACGCTCGAGGCGGGTGAGATGCTCCGCGAGCGCGAACAGCCGGCCGTACATCGTGCCGATCGTCTCGTAAACGCTGTCGCCGTAGAGAAACCCGCGATCGAAGACGGAGACCTTGGCCTCCTCGGGCGGACAGATCCGTCCTTCGATGTGGACGCGCGTCGACATGGAAGCGAACCCTAACCCGCGATGGGACGGATGCAAGGGCGCCGCAGGGCGACTCGACGCCGATGCGAACGAGACAAGAAGCAAGAAGCAAGAAGAGAGAGAAAAGAGAAGAGAGAGAAATGACAGGATTATTATGAACCGGCTCCTAGTGAAGTTTGCCCAGGTCGGCTATTCTACCGGGCCTCGGAGTCCACCTGGTGATCATTCTCCGCGTTCGGTGTCGCAACATTCGTGAGTTCGAGGCGCACTTCCTTTCCGACCTTCCCAACGGAGGAGCGTTCTGTCCGACGACCACCGAGCTTCAGCCCGGAACGGCGGTCGTCGTCGAATTTGCCTGTGACGCCCTGCCCAACAAGGTGTTGATTCGTGGCAGCGTGGTGTCTTGGCGCGCGGCCTTGCCGAGGATGCGCGTGCGGGCGGGCGCGACGGTGGAGTTCGACGCCGACGAGGCGCCAAAGCGAGACTTCGTGATCGAAACGATGCGCGGCGCCCGCGCGCCCACGCGACGTCGCAAGCACACCCGCATCCCCATCGGGGTTCCGGTCAAGGTTCGCGAGGCAAACCAGCTCGACGCCACGGACGCGGAGTTGAGGGAGATCAGCGTGAGCGGTGGTCTCCTCACCGGCCCGATCCAGCCCGCCGTGGGAACCGACGTCGTCATGGAGATCGCCCCACCCGGCTCCGAAGCCCCGTTCGACCTGTCGGGCCGGGTGGTCTATCATGCTGGCCCGAACCAGACGGGCGTCAGGTTTCTCTACCGTGAGGGTGGCGGCTCGCGGCGGCTGCGGGAGCTGGTTCGACGCTTCAAGACGCTCTGAAATACCCCCGAGGAGACCCCATGCGATACGGCTTCTTGTTCGCGCTCATCACGGGTTTGACGCTCTGCTTGGCTCAGGGTTCCGCGCGGGCCAGTCACTATGCCGTCGGGGACGTCCCGACTTTGATCACCGCCAGCGACGCGGAGAAGTTGAAGAAGGGCGGCATTGCCACGACCGAGGAGATGCTCCTCAAGGCTGCCAAGCCGAAGGATCGCAAGGCCCTGGCGAAGGCCTCGGGGCTCCCGCCGGCCAGCATCATGGCAATCGCCCGCCGATGCGACCTGCTCCGCATCAAGGGCGTCGGGCCCGAGATGGTGCTGTTGCTCGAGGCCGCCGGCGTCAAGACCAGCGCTGACCTGGCAAAGCAGGGTGCGCCAGGGCTGACCGCGGCCGCCGACCAGGCCAACAAGACGAAGAAGATCACCGAAAAGCCGCCGACGGAGCCGCAGTTCCAGGACTGGATCGATCAGGCGAAGGCGCTGCCCGCGGTCATCGAGGGAAAGTAGGCCGCCCATGAGGCAGGCAGCAGGTTCGCTTGCGCCGGGGCGCGGGGCCGGCACGGATCGGTCGGGCACGGTGGTGGGTGGCAGGTTTCGCCTCGAGGCCCTCCTGGCCCGCGAAGGCGACACGGAGGTCTATCAGGCAATCGACGGCACCACCGGTGCGGCCCATGCCGTACGGATCATCCCCTTCGCGGCGATCTCCGGCGATCCGGCGCGCCTGGTGCACGATCTCGAACGCACGCAGGCCCTCCGTCACAAGAACCTCGTCGAGGTGGAGGCTGCCGGCGCCGACGGCGAGGTGGTCTTCGTCGCCGCCGAGCTGATCGACGGACAGACCCTGCGCGAATTCATCGACGCCAAGCGCGCGGAGGGTCGCGGCGTGTCCCTGAAGGGGGCCTGCAACCTGGTGGCCCACGTCGCGAACGCCCTCGACTACGCCAGCCGCGTCTCGCGGCACGGCGCGCTGAACCCGGCGATGGTCTGGGTGAACCGAGCCGGACGCGTGAAGGTGTCCGGGCTTGGAATTGGCGCGTCCGTCCCGAGGTTCGCTCGGCACGGCTTTCCTACTGGTTTCCCCGACACCATCTACATGGCTCCCGAGATCATCGCGGGTGGCCCGCCCAAAGCCCAGGCCGACGTCTACTCGCTCGGAATGATCTTCTACGAGTTGCTCACGGGAACCCCGCCAGGTGATCCATTCGTGCCCGCGAGCCGCGTCGCCCCCGAGGTACCGGCGGCCGTGGACGCCGTCATTGCGCAGGCTCTGGCCCGCGCTCCCGAGGAGCGCTGGCCCACCCTCACGGCCTTCAAGGAGGCGCTGCAGCAGTCGGGCGGGCCGCTGCCGACCGCCACGCAGACTTACGCCCCGGCGGGCGGGCAGGTATCGGGGGGACGACCGCCGGCCGCCGCGCCGGCGCCTGGCGCGCCCGCGAAGCTGGCAACCGGGGCCGCCAAGCCCCCGGCCGGACGGCCCATGAACGGCCTGCAACTGTCTCCGTCACCGGCGGGAACGCCCACCGGTCGCGGCGGGGCGGTGGTAGGGGCTGGCGTGACCGCGGCGCCGCTCGCGAGCGCCCCCAGTCCGGCGGCACGTGCCCACAACCCGGGCAAGGCGCCCCAGGAAGCGGCGGCGGCCCTCCCGGTCGGGCCCGAGGACACCGTCGAACGCTGGCTGATTCACAAGGACAACCTCGACTTCGGGCCCTTCTCCATGGTGCAGATTCGGGCCCAGATCGACCGCGGCGAGATCCTCGCCGACCACCTGATGATCGACAACGACACCGGCACCAAGTGCAGGGTGCGCGACGTCCCCGGTCTCGGCAACCTGGCGAAGACAGCGCATCGGCGCCTCGAGCAGGCGAGGCGCGCCCACGCGGAACAGCGCTCGGAGAAGTCGGAGAAGAAGAAGTCGGTTTTCACCGGCGTGGTGCTGACATTGGTGCTGCTGGCCGTCGCCGCGGGCGCGGGCATCTTCTTGTTGTCACGCCACGACACCTCGGGTGGCCATCTGGCATCGCGCGAAGAGGAGGCCGAGATCGACAACTTCCTCAAGGGCGTCAAGATCGACGTCACCAAGGCGATCGTCCGCCGCGCGGGCGCGGGGCATCACGCCGGCGGCGGCAACCAGAGCGGAGGAGCCGCGGAGGACTTCAACAACGACTCCAACTTCGGTGACGTCGGCAAGGGCTTGAACGAGGGTGACCAGACGCTGGACGACGATCAAATCCAGAACACCATGATGGCGAACTACCGCAAGCTCATCCCTTGCATCGTCCACTCGCCCGGCGTCAGCAACCTGGCCCTCGAGTTCGCGGTCCGCGGCAACGGGAAGGTCAGCGCGGTGAAGGTCAACGGCCAGCGAACGGGAGCCCTGCCCGCCTGCATGCTGGGCCGGATGCAGAGCTTCAACTTTCCGAAGTTCAACGGCTCGAAGACCATCGCCAGCTGGTCGATGTCGATGGGCCGCTGAAGCGCGCTAGCGAGCGAATCCGGTGGGGCGATCCCGGGGGGTCGCCGCACCAGATAGCTTGAATCCCAGAATGTCCTCGTAAGCGAAGACGAACCGTTCGTCCTTGGCCGTGCCCAGCGCGATGAATCCATCCCGAAGGTCCATCTTCGTCACCCGCGCGACCGTCATCAGCTCGCCCTTCGTCTCGATGAAGCAGGTCGCTTCCCGATCGTCGCGAACAATGATGGAATGGCCCGTGGGCTTGATCCCCTCCGACTCCCAGATCTGAACGATCGTCTCGCGTGTCATGAGCGAAGCATACAACCCCGACAGCGCTGTCGCGATCCGGCCGCCCGCGAAATCCTCCGCGGACCGCCCGGCCGCCCAGACCGGCCCCGATCCGAAAGGCGCGATCGTTGCAGTTCGGACGGGGGTGCCGCTTCGGATCTGGCGCTTCATCCGCGATCGATGGCTCTCGATGGACCTGCGGACGCTGGGCCTGTTTCGCATCGCCCTCGGTCTGTGCCTCATTGCGAACCTGATCGATCATGCCGCCGGTGGCAACCTGACCACCTTCTTCAGCAACGACGGCGTGCTCACGAACCACTTCGCGCTGTTTGCGCCCATCCAGCTGCGGGTCTGGTCGCTGCTGTTCGCGTTCTCGCGCCCCGGCGAGGTCGCGGTGGCCTTCGCGGTCATCTTCGCTGTGTTCGCGCTCTACACCATCGGCTGGCAAACCCGGCTGATGCAGATCTTGACGCTGATCTGCTTCATCTCGATTCTGAATCGAAACCTGCTGCTGCAGGACGGGGGCTCGTTCACCTGCACCGTGCTGGCGGTGTGGACGACGTTTCTCCCGCTCGGCGCTCGGTTCTCGGTCGACAGCTGGCGTCGCGCGCGCCGCCCGCCGGCCCCGGGCAGCGCGACGCCGGCGGCGCCAGGGCCCGCGGGTCCCGCCCGGCACGTGTCATTTGTCTGCCTGGCTCTCCTGCTGCAACTCGCGGCGATCTACGGCCTCAACGCAGCCAACAAGACCGGGCGCACCTGGCACGACGGGACCGCCGTTCACTACATCTTGTGGCTGAACAGCCGCAACACCTGGTTGGCCGGGGTGCTTCGCCTTCACGAGCCAGGTTGGTTCAGCCCGTTCCTGACGCACGCGACGCTGGCGTTCGAGTGGTCCGCACCCGTGCTGGCGCTCTGCCCGTGGTTTCAGATCCCGCTGCGACGCGTGCTGATCGCGGCCATGTGGTGTTTCCATCTGGGCATCGCTTCCCTGATGTCGCTCGGCCCCTTCGCTTACGCGATGATGACGTTCTCCGTCTTGCTCCTCGGCCCGGCCGACTGGGACATCATCGAGCCGCGGCTCGATCGACTGCTCGGAGCGCTCCGGCGGCGCGCGGAGGCGATTCCCTCGTGGCTCGGGCAGTGGCTACGGCGCCTCCCGCCGGTCGCCGTCGCCCCACCCCCGGTGAGCGCAACGATGGGATCGGGCGCGGCTCGACCGGTACAGCTCGGGGGCGTACGGAGGGGCGTCCTGGTCCTTCGCGAGAGCGCCGCGGTCCTCCTGTGCGTCTTGATGTTCGTCGAGCTGACGTTGGCGAACGCCGTGATTCCGCCCAGCCTCCAGCTGCGGGGGCGGCCGGAGTGGATGGGCGAGGTCCTCTACTACCTCCGCGTCTATCAGACTTGGTCCATGTTCGCGCCCGAGGTTCCCCAAGACGACGGCATGATCGTCGTCGATGCCGTGCTCGCGGATGGCAGCCACATCGATCCCTTGACGGGCGCCGCCCCCGACTTCGCATCGCCCCTCGGGGGTCCGTGCCGCTACGACCATGACTGGTCCGAATATACGTACTACTTTCCCTGGGATCGGCACCGTGCCTACCGGGGAGGGCTACGCGACCACATCCTGGCGCGAACGTCGACCTGGCCGCCCGAGCGGCGCGTCCGTTCGTTCGAGGTTTTTTGGGTCAGCGCCGACCTGCCGCCGCCCGGCGAGCTCACGGCGCGAAATCTCCGGCGCGAGTCCCTGATCTCTTACCCCTGATGATCGGGCCCGCGGCGATGCGGGTGGGGCAGCGACCAAGGTCGTTCAAGGGCCTCGTGGCTTCGGGCCTCGGGCGTCGGGCAGTCAGAGGCCAGAGGCCTTCCGTCCAACCCGCATTGTTGCTAACGAGCCGTCCCGGCGGCGAGCGTGGCGCGCACGGACGCCACTGCGTCGGGGAGATCGCCCGCGATGGCCCCTGGCGCCCCGTGCGCCGCCGCCACGAGCCGCCCGGCGCGCCCGTGCACGTAAACCGCCACGATGGCAGCCGGCAGCGCCGCCAGTCCTTGCGCCAGGAACGCCCCGGTCATGCCCGTGAGCACATCGCCGCTCCCCGCGGTCCCCAACGCAGGCTCTACCGCGGGATTGATGAACACCTGCCCGTCCGGTGTGGCGATCAGCGTCCGCGGGCCCTTGAGGACCACGACCGCCCTGCTCTTCTCGGCGAATCCGCGCGCGGTCGCCAGCCGGTCACGCTGCACCTCCGAGGACGATCGCGCCACGAGCCTCGCCATCTCGCCGGGATGAGGCGTCACCACGCGAGGACCCTGGGCGGCAGCCAGGATCGCCGCGGCGCGATCACCGAGCAGGTTCAGCCCGTCGGCGTCGACGACCATCGCGACCTTCACCTCGGTCACCAGGCGCTCCACCAGCTCGCGCATTCCGGGGCCGGTGGGAATGCCCGGACCAAGCGCCAGGCCGCGCACCTGCGGGCGGGCGAGCAAGGCCGCGATGGCCGCGAAGCTCCCAGCGTCGGCGTCGGCGCCCGCGGCATAGGAGACCGTCATCGCCTCCTCGACCTTGGCATCGAGGGCTGCCTGCCCGGCCGCCGTCGACGCGATCGAGACCAGGCCGGCCCCCGCTCGCATCGCGGCCCGCGCGGCGAGCCAGGCAGCGCCCGACTTGCCCGCCGAGCCCGCCACGATCACGAGATGGCCCCCATCGCCCTTGTAGGCCGTCGCGTGGCGCACAGGCAGCAAGCCGCGAGCCCCCGCCTCGTCGATCCAGAACGCGCATGGTCCCGACCCAGCCGGCGCCTCCACCGGCACCCCCAGCGGCGCGACCACGACCTCGCCGGCCCCGACGGTAGGATCCAGCAAAAGGCCGAGCTTGCGAGCCCCCATGGTCACGGTGATATCCACCCGCGTCGCCTCGCCGTGGGGCACGCCCGTGTCCGCATCGGCGCCCGACGGAATGTCGACGGCCACCTTGAAGGCGGCGCTGGCGTTGACGGCGCGGATCGCCGCCGCCGCGACGCCACGCACGTCTTCGCGCAAGCCTGTTCCGAGCAACGCATCCACGATCACGTCGGCGCCGGCGAGCGCCTGGATCCAGGCTTCGGCCGACGCGGTCGCGCGCTCCTGAATCGCCACGCCGCTCAGCCCCTCGAGCGCACGCAGCATCACCGCGGCGTCTCCGGTGACCTTCGCGCGCTCCGTCGCCAGCAACACGCGGATGTCGTAGCCATCGGGAGCACCCGCGGCCTTCGCGAGGTGGCGCGCCACGACGAACCCGTCACCTCCGTTGTTGCCCCCGCCACACGGCACGCAAACCACCAGCGGACGGCCCTCACGAGGAGGCCGCCGTGCCCGGACGACCTCGGCGACGCCGCGTCCAGCGTTCTCCATCAGGATCAGACTCGGCAGCCCGGTCCGGGCGGTGGCGTCGAGATCGAACTGTCTCATCTGGACCGCCGACAAGACGCTGGGAAAATTCATGACGCTCCCTCCAGCACCACCACGGCCGCGGCGACGTCTCCGGCATGGGTCAGCGACAGATGCCGGGCCACCACACCCCGGGCGTCCGCCGCGCGAGAGGCGGCGCCGCTCAGCACGAGCTCCGGCGCGCCACCCGCGCCCGACCGCACCTCGATCTCCTGCCACCGCAGCCCCGAAGGCCCGCCCAGCGCCTTGAGCAAGGCCTCCTTGGCGGCGAACCGCGCGGCGAAGTGCTGCTCCGGCAGTCCCCGGCCGCGACAGTAGGCCCGCTCACCCGACGTGAACAGGCGCTCCTCTAGCTTCCCGCCGTAGCGCTCCAGCAGCGCAGCGATGCGCGCGATGGGAATGACGTCCAGCCCGACCCCCACGATCACGACCGCTGCTCCGCGGCCGGGGCGGCCGCGATCGCGGCCCGCAGCTCGGCGACGGCCCGCTCCATCCCCACCATCACCGCGCGCGCGATCAGGCCGTGACCGATGTTGAGCTCCTCCAGATGGGGGAGCGCCGCCACGGGACCCACGCTCGCCTGGTCGAGCCCGTGGCCGGCCCCCAGGCGCAGCCCGTGCGCGCCGGCCGCACGCGCGGCCGCCTCGAGCCGAGCGAGCTGCCGGGCAGCCTCCGGCGAGCGCGCGGGGGCGTCGCAATAGTACCCGGTATGAAGCTCGACGGTCGCCGCCCCCATGCCCTGCGCGCGCGCCACGACGGCGGGATCGGGATCGATGAACAGGCTGACCCCGATTCCCTCCGAGCGCAGGGTGGACACCACCCGCTCGAGCGCGCCACCCGCCGAGACGTCGAGCCCGCCTTCCGTCGTGCGCTCGGCCCGCTTCTCGGGGACCAGCGTGCAGAAGTCTGGACGCACGTCGATCGCGATCCGCATCATCTCGTCCGTGGCGGCCATCTCGAGGTTGAACACCCCGCGCACGGTCTGCCGAAGGACCCGAACATCGCGATCCTGAATGTGTCGCCGGTCCTCCCGCAGGTGGGCGGTGATGCCGTCGGCGCCGGCGAGCTCGCACAGCGCTGCGGCGACGACCGGGTCGGGATACCGCGTTCCTCGCTGCTGACGGAGCGTCGCGACGTGATCGATGTTGACGTAGAGGCGGGGAGGCATTTGCGCAGTATATCGCCTGTGGTCACCGGCGTTCCCAGCTGCGGGCGCGGCAACGGGCGGCGTCGCGGCTGTCGCCTCGATTCAGGCGCCGAGTGACCGCTTGAGCACCCGCGCGATCTCGTCGGCGTGGGCGCGGATCACGCTCTCGCTCGCCCCTTCGATCATGACACGGGCCTTGGATTCAGTCCCGGAGTAGCGCACGAGGACCCTCCCCTCGCGGCCGAGCTCGCTCTCGACCCGGCTGATCGTCCGACCGACGTCCGGCAGCTGGTCGAGCGGTCGCTTGTCGACCACCGGAAAGTTGAGCAGCACCTGGGGATATCTCACCATCGCGCTTCCGGCGAGCTCCGAGAGCGGGCGGCCTTCGCCGATCATCACCGCCAGCACCCGCAACGCCGCCAGGGTGCCGTCCCCCGTCGTCGCGTGGTCGAGGAAGATCAGGTGCCCCGATTGCTCGCCACCGAAGCGGAAGCCCCCTTCCCGCATCGCCTCGACAACGTAGCGATCACCCACCGAAGCCCGCATCAAGCTCCCGCCGGCCGCCGTGATGGCCCGCTCGAGTCCCAGGTTGGACATGACCGTGCCGACGACGGTCTTGCCCGGCAGGTTGCCAGCCGCCAGCAAACGCGTCCCCAACAGGGCCATGATCTGGTCGCCGTCGACGATCTGCCCGCGTTCGTCGACCAGGATGACACGATCCGCATCGCCGTCCAGCGCCACGCCCAGCGCCGCGCCCGTGCGGAGCACCTCCTCCGCCATACGGGCAGGCCACATCGCGCCACAGTGGTCGTTTATGTTTCGGCCGTTCGGCGTCACGCCGATCGGGACGACGTCCGCGCCCAGCTCCTCGAAGACCTGCGGGGCGACGTGGTACGCCGCACCGTTCGCGCAATCCACCACGATCTTGATGCCCTCGAGCGTCCGCTCCTTCGGGAAGGTATGCTTCAGGAACTGCACGTACCGTCCGGTCGCCGCGTCGATGCGGACGGCCTTGCCGATCTGCTCTGGCGAGGTTCGTTGATCGGTCCGCTCGGTGAGCATCTCGAACATATCGAGCTCCAGCTGCAGCTCGACCTCGTCGGGGAGCTTGAAACCGTCCGCGGCGAAGAGCTTGATTCCGTTGTCCTGATAGGGGTTGTGCGAGGCGCTGATCACCACGCCGGCGTCGGCGCGCATCGACCAGGTGATGAAGGCGATCCCGGGCGTGGGCAACGGACCGACCAACATCACGTCGGCGCCCGCCGAGACAATTCCCGCCTGCAACGCGCTCTCCAGCATGTAGCCGGACAGCCGGGTGTCCTTGCCGATCACGATACGCCCCGGCCGCGTGGGGTGGCGGAACCGCCGTGCGACGGCGCGCCCCAGCCGCAGCGCGACCTCGGCGGTCATCGGATCGCGGTTGGCCACCCCGCGGATGCCGTCCGTTCCGAACAACCGTCGCGTGCCGTCAGGCTGCATTTTCACGGGGATCATATGCGGTTCGAGGACCAAACGGGAACTTACACGCGTATTTTCGTGCTCGCCGCGAGGATGGCCTCCGCGACGCTGACCGCGTCTCGCATCGCGGCGACGTCGTGAACCCGCACGGCCCCCGCCCCCCCGAAGACACACGCCGTCACCGCGGCGGCGGTTCCGAACTGACGTTCCCCCACGGGTCGGCCCGTCAGCTGCCCGAGGAACGCCTTGCGGGACACCCCCACCATCAAGGGGACCCCCAGGGCGCGCCCGAGCTCCGGGAGGTTGCCGAGCAACGCGAGATTGTGCTCGATTCGCTTGCCGAATCCAATGCCAGGATCTGCCCAGATCTTGGTGACACCGGCCGCGCGCGCGGCGGCGATCCGCTCCGCGAGCTCGGCGGTGACCTCCGCGACGACGTCCGTGAAGGCGACCCCGTCCATCATGGTCGACGGTCTCCCGCGGAGGTGCCCGAGGACGACCGCGGCCTCCGCGTTCCGGGCAGCCAGCAAGAGCGGGGGATCGAGCTTCCCCCCGGAGACGTCGTTCACGATGCGCGCGCCGGCCGCCAGGGCCGCCCGCGCGGTCTCCGCCTTGTAGGTGTCAATCGAGATGAGAGCGTCGGGCTTCAACCGTCGCGCCAGGCCCTCGATCACGGGAACCACGCGGCCGATTTCCTCATCGACCGGGACAGGCCGAGCCCCCGGACGGGTCGACTCCCCCCCTACGTCGATCCAGTCCGCCCCCGCCGCCGCCATCTCCAGGCCGGCCCGGACCGCCGACTCCGGGTCGGCGAAGCGCCCACCGTCCGCAAACGAATCCGGCGTGCAGTTCAGCACGCCGACAATCAAACACCGGCCCATCCTCGACGTCTTACATCAGGCTGGGGCGCGGTCGAGGCGAGGCCTTCGGTGGTGAGAACGAGCACGCCGAGGATGGACGAGATCCCCGGCGCACGGTCACGCCTTTTCTGGATCGGGGAGCGGACGAGGGGGCGAGAAGATGCCGGGCCGCGACGGTCGCTCCGCTGGAATCGGCCGCTTCTCCGGCGGAACCTTCGCGCCAGCCGACGCCCACGTCGAAGGCGTCCGCTCCAGCTTTCCACCCGCGAAGATCTTGTCGATCTCCGAACCGTCAACGGTCTCGTACTCCAGCAGCGCGTCCGCCAGCAGCTTGAGCTTGTCCAGGTTCTCGAGCACGATCTTGCGGGCGCGTTCGTGGTTCTCGGTCACGATGCGACGCACCTCCGCATCGATGTCGATGGCGGTCTGCTCGCTGTACTCGCGTCCTCCGTCGGCGAAGTCGCGGCCCAGGAAGACCTCCGCGTCCTTCTTGCCAAAGTGGAGCGGCCCCAGCTTCTCGGACATACCCCACTCGCAGACCATGCGGCGCGCGGTGTCGGTCGCCTGTTGAATGTCGCTCGAGGCTCCCGTCGTCAACTGGCCGAAGACGATGTCCTCGGCGATGCGTCCACCCATCGCCATCGCGATCGAGTCGTGGGCGCCATCGGCGGTCATGTTCAACCGATCCTCGGCCGGCAGCGACTGGGTGAGCCCGAGCGCCCGACCGCGCGGGATGATCGTCACCTTGTGGACGGGGTCCGCGTGCTTGAGCATCTTGGCCACGAGCGCATGGCCTGCCTCGTGATACGCCGTCGTGCGTTTGTCCTTGTCGCTGATGATCATGGACCGGCGCTCCGGGCCCATCAGCACCTTGTCCTTGGCCATCTCGAAATCCGAGCTGTCGAGACGATCCTTGTCGGCGCGGGCCGCCTGCAGCGCTGCCTCGTTGACCAGGTTCTCGAGATCCGCCCCAGAGAACCCAGGGGTGCCCCGCGCGATGACGTCCAGATCGACGCCAGTCGCCAGCGGCGTCTTCTTCGTATGAACCTTGAGGATGCCGAGCCGCCCCTTGACGTCGGGCCGGGGGACCACGATGCGACGGTCGAAGCGTCCGGGCCGCAACAACGCCGGATCGAGGACGTCGGGGCGATTCGTCGCCGCGATCAGAATGACCCCATCGTTCGACTCGAACCCATCCATCTCGACGAGCAACTGATTGAGGGTCTGCTCACGCTCGTCGTGGCCGCCGCCCAAACCGGCGCCGCGGTGCCGGCCCACGGCGTCGATCTCGTCGATGAAGATGATGCACGGGGCATTCTTCTTCCCCTGCTCGAACAAATCGCGAACGCGGCTCGCGCCCACGCCGACGAACATCTCGACGAAGTCAGAGCCTGAAATAGAGAAGAATGGGACCCCGGCCTCCCCGGCGATGGCGCGCGCAAGCAGAGTCTTGCCCGTGCCCGGAGGGCCCATCATCAAAACACCCTTGGGAATTCGACCGCCGAGACGCGTGAACTTCTTCGGATCCTTGAGGAAGGCGATGATCTCCTCGACCTCGTCCTTCGCCTCCTCGATGCCGGCAACGTCGGCGAAAGTGATCTTCTTTTGGTTCTCGGACAACAGCTTGGCCTTGCTCTTGCCGAAGCTCATGGCCTTCCCGCCGCCGACCTGCAACTGCCGCATGAACAACAGGAACAGCACCACCAGCACGACCATCGGCAGCCACGTCACCAGCACCTGCTGCCAGAAGGAATTCTCCTGCTCCTTCGCGATGTCGTAGTTGAGGTGAGCCTTGTCGAGGCGGTCGAGGACCTTGTCGCTGACCATGCCCGTCGAGATGAAGCTTTCGCCGCTGGCTAGCTGCCCCCTGAAGTCCGCGGCTTCCTGCGTCTTTCGGATCTGGATCGCGGCCCCGGCCTTGAACTTCTCCGGATGTTGATCGACGTCCTGCATGAACATCGAGAACGCCACGCGGTGATCATCTGGCCGGTTTCCACTCAAGAATTGATACACGACGAAGAAGGCGAAGATGAGCATCACCCAGACGAGAAATGTCTTATGTCCCTGGCGCACGCGTGGTCCTTTCATCAAGCCTCTTCCCCCCTATCGGCCGAGGGATGAGCCGAATTTAGAACAAGAATCTTAAGGAGTATTGCCCCCAAAGATCAAAGGGTCAACCTTCGGATCTTTTAAAAGTGTGTCGTTCACGGTCGGCCCGCCGTCGCTCCGATTCTGCGAGCCAATCCCGCGAGCCAACCCCGCGAGCCAACCCCGCGAGCCGATCCTGCGAGCCGATCCCGCCAAAGGTCCCCAGCATCCCAACCAGATGCACGCTCAGGTCGCTTGGTTCCCCGGCCTGCGACGGTCGCAAGCCGGGGACGTAGAGCAACTCCCCGTCCCCGCCAGCCACGACCGGCCACCGCGCTCGATCGCGGCGAGGGACCTTCGCGTCGATCAGCAGGTCCGAGAGCTTTCGGCTCCCCCGGCCCCCGCGTGGACGCATCCGGTCGCCCGGGCGGCGCACACGAAGCACGAGCGGCCAGGCCAGTCGATCGGCGTCGAACCACGCCCAGCCTGGGGTTTGGAGACCCGGCTCCCGGGCAGCTCCCTCCTCCGCGCGAACGATGACGGCGCTCTCGGGGCCAATGGAATAGGTGCCCGGCCCGGCGATGGTCTTCTCGTCTGGCGGGGGGGCTTCCGACCCGCGGCGCGCGCCCCGCTTCCCGAGGGGCCGGGGCCGCCTTTCGGCAGTGACCCGCCCGTAAGCCACCGACAGCCTCTGCCCGCCCGCCACGTCGAAGGAGCGGCTCCCGCCCTGGCCGACTGCCTCGACGAGCGCCTTCCGCGCGCGCGCCGACAGATGAATGCCGGTGTCCCGCTCGATCGGGAGCAATGGATCCGGAACCACCGGGAGCCAGGCGGCCTCCTCGGCCAGGCGGCGAAGCGCCTCGTCGACCCTCGGGTTCTCCTCGCGCAACATCGGCAAGACGTGGTGGCGAAGCCGCGCTCGGGCGAAGCGAGGGTCGGCGTTGGACGGATCCGACGCGAAGGGAAGGCTGCGCCGTCGCAGGTAACGGAGAATCTGCGCCCGCGTCACGTCGAGGAGCGGCCGCACGAACGGCGGCCGCTGGTAAGGGATCCCCTTCAATCCGGCGACGCCCGTGCCCCGGAGGATCCGGAACAGCACCGTCTCCGTCTGGTCGTCGGCCTGATGCCCGAGCGCCACCCTGGCGCAACCGCGCTCGGCCGCGAGCGCCGCCAGGGCGGCGAGGCGGGCACGGCGGGCCGCCTCTTGCAGACCGCCGCGAATCCCCGCCGCGCGCACGTCGACGGTCAGCCGATGCCAGGGCAGGCCCAGCGCCTGGGCTCGTGCCGCCACGAGCTCCAGCTCGGCGGCGACGTCGCGGCGCAATCCGTGGTCGACGGTGGCGACCTCGAGGGTCAACCCGAGGCGCGGCCCGACCTCCCACAGGACCCCGAGCAACGCCATCGAGTCGGGTCCACCCGATACCGCTACCAGCACGCGGTCGCCAGCGGCGGCGAGCCCGTGGCGGCGGATGGTGAGAAGGACCGTCGACAACATGACCGACGTGCCACAATACCGTGATCCATGACAGATGATCGTCCGACCGTGGCTCCCGACACTGCGAACGTGGTTTCGCTCTCCCGCTTTCGGGCGCGGCATACTCGTGAAGTTCGCCAGCGGCGCCTCGACACCCTGCTCGATTCATCCAACCCCGAGCAGGCGATCCGCTCCTTGCGAGGCGACGAGCTCTATGATCTCCTCCGGGCGGGCGATCTGCGCGAGCACGGAGACCTCCTGGCCCACGCCCGCACGGAGCAGGTCCAGGTGGTCCTCGATCTCGGCCTGTGGGAGGGGGATCGCCTGTCCCCGCGCCGCCTCGAGGAGTGGGTGGGGCTCCTCGCGACGATGCCAACGGAGACCATCGGACGTTGGGTGGCCGGGCTCGACATAGAGCTGGTGGCGCTGCTCATCCGGAAGGGTGCGCGCGTCTACGATCTCGAGATCGAGCCGCCGCCCGACGAGCCGGAGGGCACCTTCTTCCCCACGCCCGACGGTCTCTTCGTCCTCGACGTCGTGGGTTACCACCCCGAGGTGGAGAACGACGGCTACGGACCCCCTCCGGTCTACGACCCGCCCCCAGAGGCCGAGGAGTCCCAGTCCGCGGCGGCGCTGATCCAGATCATCGATCGACTGTACCGGAGCGACTTGAACCTGGCGCGCCGGATCCTCGTCGGCGTCAAGGCCGAGCTCGACTCGGAGCTCGAGGAGACGGCCTATCGCTGGCGACAAGGGCGGCTTCAGGACCTGGGGTTCGAGGACGCCGTGCTCGCACGCGAGATCTACCGGGACATCGATCCCGGGTCCGTCCACCTCGGCGAGCTCCGTCCCGGGACCCGCGTGCGCCCCGTTGGCGCACCGGATGGGCAACCGGATGGAGGTCGCGTGCCGCCCGCCCTCGCGGCCGAGCTGGATGGGACATCGCCGTTCTCCCGGGCGTTGGCGCGGGTGACGGAGGCCGCGGAGAGCGAGGAGCTACACGCGGCCCTGTTCGCGCTCGCCAACCGCTTCCTGGCGGCCGAACGACTCGATCCGTCCGATGATGAGCTGGTGGCGAAGGCGCTTGGGCGGCTGCGGGCGACGCTCGATCTGGGGGTGGAGTACCTGGCCCGGCAGCACGGCGTCTTCGACGAGGACCGGGCGGTCGACGCCGTTCGCACGGTCGCGATAGGACGGCTGTTCCGGGTGGGCGTCGCGCTCATAGGAAAGGCTCGCGCCCTCGCCCTGGCGCTCGGCCGGCGCGGACCGTTCGCCGCCGTCGGCGATCTCCACCTCTTCGAGGAGCCGGAGGCCACCGTGCTCGAAGCCCTCGAGCTGACGCGGGCGCTGTTGCCCATGTTCCCCAGAATGCTGGACGAGCGTCCCGCGAACGGAGAGCGTCCCATTGGCTCGCTCGCCGATCTGGCGCGGTTGACGGCGGCGATCGAACGCGCCGCGACCGGGCAGGCCATGCTCTTCGGGCTGGGCGTGCGCCCGGAGCAGCTCGACAAGGCGGCGCTCGCCGATACCGAACCTGCGGACCGCATGGCCATCGACGCCGGCGTGCTCGCCCGCACCGCGCTGGTCGCGGCGCTCCTCACCAACGAAGGCGGGCCGGCCGCGCAAAGCGGAGGCGCCGCGCCCGGGCTCAGGCCGCTCACACCAGCGGAGGTCGCCAGGTTCAAGAAGCGCTCCGCGCTCTCCGGTTCGCTGCGGGAGCGCGCGCGGGCCATCCTCGCCGGCCTGGTGCCCCCACGGCTGGCGCGCGCGGGACAAGAGATCAGCGACCGATGGCTCGCGTCCCTCGATCCTCTCGAGACCGTCGTCGTTCGGCAGGCGCCGCGCCGGACACCGCGCCGCCGCGCGCCCTGATCCCCATCCCGGGCTGCCCACCTCGCGAGAGCCGGCGGCACCCGCGCGTCGCGGGAGCGCGCCGCGGGGCATTTGCCTGCGTCGTCGGGGCTTGACACCCTCGTCGCTCGCGTCGTAGTTACCCCCCGACCGAAAAAATCCGAACCGCCGGGAATAGCTGGCCTTCGAACGTGGTTTTTGGCCCCAAACACGGGCACTGCCAATCGCAAGTAGATGAGGAAACGATGTCGGACCTGATGATTCGCGTCGAGAACCTGACCAAGGTGTACGGGACCGTGACGGCGGTCGACAAGGTCACGTTCAACGTCCGCAAGGGCGAGGTGCTCGGGTTTCTCGGACCCAATGGGGCGGGGAAATCCACCACCATGAAGATGCTGACCTGCTACATCGCGCCGACGGCCGGGGTGGCCTCGGTCGCCGGACACGATGTGTTCGACGACTCGCTGGAGGTGCGCAGGCGGATCGGCTACTTGCCCGAGGACACGCCGCTCTACCGCGACATGACGGTGCACGAATACCTGGAATTCGCGGCCGAGATGCGGCAGATGGACGCCACGACGCGCGGCCGGCGCATCAAGGAGATCGGTGGCCGCTGCGGGTTGCGCGACGTCGCGGGCAAGCTGGTGGGCGAGCTCTCGAAGGGCTACCGCCAGCGTCTCGGCCTGGCGCAGGCGATGCTCCACGACCCCGACATCCTGATCTTGGACGAGCCCACGAGCGGCCTCGACCCGAACCAGATCGTCGAGATCCGTCAGCTCATCAAGGAGCTCGGCCAGGAGAAGACCGTCATCCTGTCGACTCACATCCTTCCCGAGGTCCAGGCGACTTGTTCGCGCATCCTCATCATCAGCGGCGGCAAGCTGGTCGCGGACGACACGCCTGCGGCGCTTCGGGCCCGCGAGAAGGGCAGCCGGTATCGCCTGATCGTCGAAGCGAACGGCGCCGCGCAGGACGCCATCCGCGACAAGCTGGCCACCATCTCGGGCGTCGCCCGCTGCGAGAAGCTCGCGGTGGAGACCGGCGCGATGGGTTTCGTCCTCGACGGCGGCGGCAACGCCGACCTGCGCCGTTCGCTGTTCCGCGCGGCCGTCGACAACCACTGGCCGTTGCTCGAGCTGGTCCGCGAGTCAGTCAGCCTCGAAGACGTCTTCCGCCACCTCACCACGAACGACATCGCCGCCAAGGATCCCGGCTCCGCCGGCGGGGCCAGCGGCGAGGAGGCCCGATCATGAGCCCCGCCCTCGTCATCTCGAAGCGCGAGATCCGCACGTACTTCAACTCGCCTGTCGCCTATATCGTCGTCACGGTCTTCACCATCGTCTTCGGGTTCTTCTTCTTCAACAACTTGTTCGTGGAGAAGCAGGCGGACATGCGAGCGTTCTTCAGCCTCGCGCCGCTGATGTTCTGCTTCTTCGCCCCGGCCATCACCATGCGCCTGCTGGCCGAGGAGAAGGGCTCCGGAACCATCGAGATCCTCATCACCATGCCCGTGCGGGACTGGGAGGTCGTTGTGGGCAAATGGCTCGCCGCCATGGCGCTCCTGCTGACCACCCTCGCGCTGACGCTGGTGTTCGCGATCACCGTCGCGAAGCTGGGCCCGCTCGACAAGGGGCCCGCCCTCGGCGGCTACTTCGGGCTCCTGCTCATGGGCGGCTCGTACGTGGCCATCGGCGTGATGGCGTCGTCGTTCACGCGCAACCAGGTGGTCTCGCTCATCATCTCGTTCGGCATCTGCTTCGCGCTGTTCCTGTTCGGCAAGGTGTTGCCCTTCGTGCCCGAGAAGCTGCAGCCGATCATCTCCTTCCTGAGCACCGACACCCACTTCGAGAACGTCAGCCGGGGCGTCATCGATTCGCGCGACGTCCTCTACTATGCCTCCGTCATCGTGGTGAGCCTCCTCATCGCCACCACGTCCCTGCAATCGCGAAAGTGGAAGTAGCCATGAGCATGGACAAGAGAAAGCGCTCCGTCGCCTCGAACGCGGCCTTCTACCTGCTGGCCGTGATCGGTATCGTGGTGGCCCTGAACTTGATCGCGACCCGCGTGTTCGGGCGGCTGGATCTGACCGACGCCAAGGTCTACACGCTTTCGCCCGCCTCGAAGGACGTCGTGGCCGACCTCAAGGACTACGTCAACGTGAAGGCGTATATGTCCGATACCCTGCCCGCCGAGCTGAAGTCGCTGTCCCGCTACGTCCGCGACCTGCTCGACGAGTACCGCTCGAACTCGAAGGGCAAGCTGCGCTTCGAGGCTGTCGATCCCGTGGAGAAGAAGCTCGAGGACGAGGCGACCACCTGCGGGGTTCGCAAGCTGCAGATCCAGAAGCTCGAGGACCAGAAGTTCGAGGTGGGCTCTTACTACCTGGGCCTCTGCATCGAGTTCAACGGGAAGAGCGAGGCCATCCCCGAGATCGTCAGCGCGGAGGGCCTCGAGTACCAGCTGTCGTCCCTGATAAAGCGGATGACGCAGAAGAAGCGCAAGCTGGCGCTGGCGACCGGGCACGGCGAGCTGGACCTGACCCAGGGCTTTCAAACGCTGCAGCACGTGCTCTCGCAAGAGTTCGACACCACCACCGTCAACCCGTCGTCGGCGGCGATCCCGGACGACGTGGACGGGCTGCTGGTGGGCGGCCCGAAGCAGGCCTTCGACGAGAAGGGCCGCAAGGAGATCGACAACTTCCTGATGAAGGGCAAGGGCGCGATCATCCTCGACGACGGCATGGCGATGAGCAGCCCGCGCGGCGCTCAGCCGCAGATGGAGCAGGGGGGGATGCCCAAGGTGGGCCAGGCCAACGAGACCGGCCTCGCCGAGCTACTGAAGGCCTACGGCTTCGTCATCGGCTCGGACTTCGTGCTCGACGGCCGCCAGAACGCCCCCGGCCCGGTGGACGTGGGCGGCGGCCGCCGCATGCTCGCGAACGCGCCGATGTTCGTGGGCGTGGAGATGGAGAAGCCCGCGGACAAGGACTTCACGCCCACCGCGGGGATAAACGCCATGGTCTTCCCCTACGCCAGCTCCGTGGAGCTCGTGGGCCCGCTCAAGGACGGCAAGCCGGCGCGCGGGCGCCTGTGGAAGCTGGGCGAGACCTCTGCTTCGAGCTGGAAGGTGAGCGGATTCTTCATGTACTCGCCCGGGACGAAGTTGGAGGAGACGAAGGACAAGGGGCCATTCGCGCTGGGCTACGCCTACGAGGGTCCCCTGCACAGCGCGTTCGCGCCGCCGACGCCCACCGCCGGCGCCGGGATGTCGACGGCTGACGCGGGCGACTCGAAGAAGAAGGTGCGCCTGATGGTCATGGGAGACTCTGACTTCGCATCGGACGAGTATTTCCAGATGTCGCGCTACCTGCCCATCTATGGCAACGGGGCCGGCTTCCTCCTGAACGCGATTGGCTGGGTGCTGGAGGACGAGGCGCTCGCGCCCGTCCGCGCCAAGACGGTCTCGTCGCGGCCCATTCAGCTCGATCCCGATCAGAAGGTGGTGGCGATCAAGGCCTTCAATATCCTCGGCATCCCGCTCGCGTTCTGCGCGTTCGGCTTCTTCCGCTGGCGCGTACGCGGGTCCCGGCGCCATGGACAGAAGCTCTAGTACACCTCTAGATCGGCTTCGCCGCCGCCGCCTGCTCCCGCTTCCCTACCCTCGCTCTCCCACGCTCCCTGACGTTCTCGCCGTCCAAGGATAGGACCATGAACCGGAAGACTCTGACCGCCCTCGCCCTCCTGGCAGTTCTCGCCGCCGTCGCCGTCGTCGTCTTGCGCCAGCCCGAAAAGGGACAGACCGTCGGCGAGCGACCGCGGCCCGTCGCCAAGCTGGCCCCTGGCGCGTTCGACACCTTGACCGTCACCAAGGGAGCGTCGACGACCACGATCAAGAAGGAGGGTGACGCCTACAAGATCGTCGCCCCCGCCGCCTACGTGGCGGACGAGAGCGTTGCCAAACAGGCGTTCGAGGCCATCGACAAGCTGGAGTTCGGCAACGTCGTCAGTGACCAGAAGGCGAAGCAGACCGAGTTCGAGGTGGACGACAAGGGGCTGAGGGTCGTCGTCAAGAAGGGGGAGCAGGTGCTGACCGATCTCATCGTCGGCAAGAGCGTCGGGGGAAACACCCTCGTTCGGGTGCCCGGCAAGGATGAGATCTGGCAGGGGATCGGGTCGTTCCGTTACAACCTCGACCGCGACACCGCCGGCTGGCGGGACAAGACCATCTCGAAGTTCACGCAAGGGGACGCGGAGAAGCTCGAGATCAAGACCAGGGACGATGGGCGCGCCACGCTGAAGAAGGAGTCTGGCGACAAGTGGAGCGTGGTCGACTCGACCGTGAAGGTGGACAAGCTCGACAACTCCGTTCCTGTCGGCATCGTGTCGACGCTGGCCTCGTGGGTGACGAACGACTTCGCCGACGGCGCGAAGCCGGAGGCCACCGGCCTGGCGAACCCGGCGAACACCGTCACGGTGACGCTGAAGGATGGCAAGTCCGTCAGCATCCTGATCGGGAACAAGAAGGGCGAGGACGACTACTACGTCAAGGCCGCCGACTCGCCTCAAGTCTACCTGGTCAAGCGTTACAACACCGACCGCGTCGACAAGCACCCGCTCGATCTTCGTGACAAGACCGTCTGCGACATCACCGACGCAGAGCTCGGCGAGGTGGCGGTCACCCACGACAAGGACTCGTACACCCTGGTGAAGGCCGACACGAAGGGCGACAAGAAGAAGGACGAATGGCGCGCCAGCAAGCCGAAGGATCTGAACCTGGATCCGACGAAGGTCACCAACATCGCGAGCGCTTTCAAGGACTGGAAGGCGACGGGCTTGGTGCCGAATCAGTCGCTCAAGGACAACGGGCTGGCCAAGCCCAAGGCCGTCATCGTCGCCACCAGCAAGGACAAGAAGAAGACCTGCACGGTGAGGGTCGGCAACGAGTTGCCCGACAAGATCAACTACGCCTCCGCGGTCGGCTCGGACGTCTTTCAGCTGCCCAAGTGGACGGCGGATCGCATCCTCGTCAAGATCGACGACCTGAAGAAGAAGTAGTCGCGGGCCAGGGCGGTTTCAGCTGCCAGGCCGCCGGTCTCGTGACAAGCTGTGAGGCGTATCTTGCGCCAGCAGCTGTTGTTCCTGTGGCTCGCCAACCCGAACCCGACCGCCGCGGTCGTGGCGTGGTCGTTGTTCGACGGCGCCGGGCGCGCCACGGGCATGGCCGGCGATTCCGACCAGCCCCCGTACGACTCGGTCCTCGCGGCGATGAGGGATGGCTGGCGGGTCATCCAGGTTCCGCCGGTCGTGGCCGCGGCCCCGGGGCGTGAGCACGAGACGGGTCCGTTGCGGTTCGAATTCGTCCTCGAGAAGCTCGTCGAGGTCAGGGCGGGCTGAATGGCGGACCTGCCCCTGCTCACGTCCAGGGAGGTCGCGACCTTCGTCGCGCACGGGTTCCTGCGCTTCGACGAGCTGGTGCCCCCCGCGCTCAGCCAGGCGGCGCTTGCCGAGCTTGCCGCCGGCACCGTGCCCACGGGCTGGAACCGCCCGCCCGGGAGCGCGGGCTCGGGACTCGCGGGCCGCCCTCTCGCCGAGCTGTGGACGGAGTCGCCGGGGATCGGCGCCGTGCTGCGGCTGCCGCGCGTGGCCGGCATCCTCCACAGCCTCCTCGGCGCGGGCGCGCTCTACGACCATCACTATGCCCATGTGATAGCGCCGCGCCAGCCGTGGAGTCAGCCGTGGCACGCCGACGCCGTCCTCGATCGACGGCCGCTGGCTTTCGACATCCAGCTGCTGTTCTTCTTCCACGACACGCCGCGGGAGATGGGGGGCACGATGATCCTCCCCGGCAGCCACCTGCGCCGGGCCAACGAGCTCGACATCTCGCGCACTCAAAATTTCCGCGGGCAGCTCGCCACAGTCTGCCGCGCGGGCACGCTGATCGTCTGCCATCACGGGCTATGGCATTGCGGGCAGCCCAATGGGACGGATCGACCGCGGACGATGTTCAAGGTTCGCCTCGGCCCGGCGCACCGCCAGGTCCGCTGCTGGGACCTGGCCGATCTCGACGATCCAGCGGTCACCCAGACGCTACGACACGAGCACGCGTTCACAGGCAACGACGCGCGCCTGGAGATCGTCAACCGGATTCAGCTCTGGCGTTACCTGACGGACGACCCGGCCTTCGACATCGACTACTGGCTCGGACGCATGGCCGACCGACGATGACTCAGGCGCTGCCGAGCAGGAGTAGCGAGCCGGCGGGGACGCTTCGCCCCCGCCGCAGGCGCTCCGAGGTCCCCACCGTCCGCGTCTTCTCCCGGATGAGGTCCGCCTGCCGCCGAAGATCGCGGGCCACCGCGCGACGACCCGCCCGCTCCTCGAACTCGGCATAGGCGGCGAGGGCGCGTCCCAGCTCCAGCTCGGAGGCCGCGTTGCTCAGGATCTCGATCGCGCGATCGAACATCTCCCGCGCGCCGCCGAGCTCCGCGTCGCCGGGAGCGCCCATGCCCACGGCGGAGGCGACCACCCGCAGCGCCGCTCCGGCCAGTGGCGGTGCCCCGATCTTCTCGGCCATCTCGAACGCTGCCCGCGCCTCGTCCCGGGCCTCGAGCGCCGCCCCCCGCGCCAGTTCTGACTCCGCCAGCCCCCGCGATGCCTCCGCCACCAACAGCTTGGCGCCGAACTGGCGCGCAATCTCCTTGGCGGCCTGGAAATATGGACGAGCGTCGTTGGGGCGGGCCTGCGTCAGCCAACAATCTCCGAGCGCGATGTCGATGCTGCATTCGTAGAGGCGCTCTCCCAGCTCGCGTGCCAGCGCCTGTCCGTCCTCCAGGATGTTGATTGCCTGCTCGACCCGGCCAAGATCGCGTTCGAGCGCGCCGAGATCCAGCAGGGACGCCACCATGCCCTGTCGGTCGCCCGCGCGCCGGCGCAGCTCGATCGCCTGGCGAATGTGCCCCTCGGCGGCGATGAGGTCTCCGGTTTCGTGCTCGACCTGCCCCATCCGTGCCAGCGCCAGGCCCTTGCCGCGATCATCCCCCAGCCGATCGCGGACCTGGAACGCGGCCCGGTGGCACTCGAGCGAGGCCTCCGGCGCCCCTCCCAGCAGGTGGACGCGCCCGATGTCGTCGAGCGTCGAGGCGATCCCCGGTTGATCCTCCGCCACCTCGAACAGCTGTCGGGCCACATCCAGGTGAGTGACCGCCGCCCCATGCTCACCGAGCGTCGCGTGGAGCCGCCCCAGGCGTCCGTGGGCGGCCCCGCCCTTGGCCGGCAGGTCCAGGCGCCACGCCAGCCGCAGCATTTCCTGGAAGTGGACCAGCGCCTCCCGCGTGCGTCCGAGGCGCGAGGCCAGATCGCCGAGCGCATAGAGCGCGTCCATCTTCGCGACGGCATCGTCCATCCCCATGAGGGCGACGGCCCTCATGTACAACGCCCGCGCATGCTCCGACTCTGCTCGGCGGCGCGCATCATCCGCGCCCGACAGAAAGCAGTACGCCGCGCGGCGCAGGTCGCCGCCTCGCTCGTAGAGTCGGCCCAGCATCTCGAGGCGCGTTTCCCGGCCCGCGCCGCCCCGACTCTCGAGCCACTGGGCCGCGAAACGATGGCGCTCGGCGACCAGGTTCCCGTCCAGTCTCCCGAGGAGCAGCTCGACGTCCGACGGGTGCTTGAAGGACCATTCGGCGTCCCCGGGTAAGCTGCTCTCCGGCGCCGCGACGAGCAGATCGCGGGTGGCGAGCTCGTTCAGCACCGAACGAATTTCCAGAATCGCCGGATCAGGACCGAATACCGCGACCGGGTCGATGGGCGCGGCGCCCAGCCGACCGAGCGCGACCACCCCGCCTGTCCAGAATATGGGCCCGAAGGTCGACGCCCGGCCCAGAACTTCGAGCTCGAGCCTGGAGAGGCTGGCGAGGCGCCCGTCCCCCTCCTGCCCCTCCTGGCTCCACCCCGGCGACATCGGATCGGGGCTCGCCCTGTCCGCATCGAACCGCCACGTCCGGGTCCCGTCCCGGACCTGAGCGCCCAGCGCGCCACGACGGACATCGTCGTGCAGCACCAGTTCGAGCAGATAAGGATTACCGTCGCAGGCGGCCGCCGCGCGGTCGAGCAGCGCAGCCGGGAGCGCGTCGGTGGGCCTCGCGTCGAGCACGGATCGCACCATGCCGTCGATGTCGCTTCGCCCGAGCGGTGAGAGCTCGATGCACGTGCTGCCCTCCGTGACTCCCCAATCCGGGCGCCGCTCCAGCAGCTCGCCCCGGGCCGTCATGAGGACGACAACGGCGGCCTCGCCCAGCTCCGCCGGCAAGCGCTCCAGGATATCCAACGACTCGTCGTCGGCCAGGTGGATGTCGTCGATGGCGAGAACGATGGGCGATTCGCGGGCGTCTTGTTCGAAGAACCGGCACAGCACGGCTCGCACCATGTCCATGCCCTGATCGGTCGTCGTCGCCAGCGCCTTGGAGAGCGGGCTCTCCTTCAGATCGAAACCCAAGAATCGACCCAGCAGCGCGGCCACCTCCGCGACGCGCCGGTTCCCGAACACCCGCTGCATCTCCGTGCGAAACGTCACGAGCGCCGCCTCGGGCCCGAGCTCGTCGGTGATTCCGAAGCGCCTGCGAAGCAATGCCCCCACCAGGTTGCCACCCCGGGGGTCGGCCCCGAGGGCGGCCAGGGCGACGCGAGCCACCCGCAACCCGGGGCCCGAGACCTCGGCGAGCCACTCGGCCCAAAGTCGAGTCTTGCCGATCCCCAGCGGGCCGAGGACGGTCACGAACTGGGGAACCCGAAGCTTCAAGGCACGTTCGAGCGCCGAATCGAGCGCCCCAAACTCGCGCTCGCGCCCGATGAATCCAGCCGGGTGGAGCCTGACGCGCGCACTGTCTCCACCTGCGGCCCTCTCCTCGACAGCGGAGTGCATGGGTCCATCTAACGCCCGCGCTGGCAACCCGTCCAAAAACACGTCGTTTGGTGCCGCCTGGCAGCCACCCGGGCGCCTTGCTTCAGCTGCGGGGCCAGCGGTGCGCTGGCGAACGAATCCCCAGGAATTCTTCTAGACCGATCGCGGGCTTGCGCCCCACTACCTCAACCAAAGTCGATGATCATGACACCGCGCTTGGGGGCGTCGTCGCTGTCCTCGGAGGGGCGGTCGCGGTCGATGCGGCGCTCGTCGTCTCGACGCTTGCGCCATTGTTCGATTCGCTCGTCTTCCGCAGGGATATCCAACTGAGGGCGGTCTTGCTTGCGCCGCTCCTCTTCTTCCCGGCGTCGGATCTGTTCGATGATCCAGGGCTCGAGCATGGAAATCCTTCCTTAACCTCCTGCAATATTCCTGCCTATTAGTCAAGACGTTGTTCGACGGAATCCTCGCACACCTGAAGTGTTCATTCGCGATCACACCGGCTCGCGAGAGAGCGAAATGTTTGCACGATGTCGCCTACCGGCTCACGCTGAGCGTGTAGCGATCTTTGGCATTGGCGGTGCGGCCTGTCGACTCGCGAACCTCGATCAGGCAGCAACCGTCAGCTTGCGGCGTGACGCGGATGGGAGCGGAGGCATCGGCCCCGACCCGGAACCTGGCCACCTCCCGGGACGTGCCGAGGGCCCTCGCGCGGACGTCGAGGGTGAGGCCCGCGATTCCTCGGACGTTGATCGCCAGCGTCCCCGCCGCGTCCGGAACGGCGGCGGTCGTCCAAAAATCGATGTCCCCCCGCGGAAAAATGAGGCCGGACCCGGTCGCCCCGGCGGGCAATGGCGTCGCGGTCCCCGCCGTCCCGTTCGGCTCATGCTCCGACCCCGCGTCGATCGGGCGGCCGGCCACCGTGATCCGATAGAGATCGTCGAGATTCCCTTCTCCCTTCTTGGGGCTGAGGCGAAGCAACACGGCGCCGGAGACAAACAGGTTGGGAATCCTTTCGGCCGCGCCCCGCTTGCCCGAATCCACCCTCAGGACGACCGTGCCGTCCTCCCGCAGCACGTCGACCACGACGTCCATATGAGGCGGCGGCGCCACATCGACGCTCATCTCGGTGGGCTCGGGCGCGCTGTACCTGAACACGTCCGCGTCGCCGGGGCCGAGGGTGCCTGTGAGCGTGCCGTCGGCGAGCGGCATGGCGTGGGCCGGATCGTCGTTCGGTTCGACCTCGGCGTCCGCCTTGGCGTCCTCCGCCCGCAGGCGGAGGGTGTACCGCTTGTCGAGGTTGCGGCCGCTATCGGCCGCAACGACCACGTAGACGTTGGGGTCGGACGAGGGAAGCCGCACGTTGCGCAGGGCCACCCGATCGCCCCGTCGGCCGTGCTGCTCGATCATCTTGTGCTCGACCGAATCATAGACTGCCAGCGATGCCGCGACGCCATCGACTGGCTCGAGCTCGGCCGACAGGACGCCGCCCTCGGGCAGCCCGGCGGTGGGCACCCGAAACCAGTCCTCATCGTGCCGCCAACCCAGGAAGCCGGCGATATCGCCCTCGGGGCTGACCTCGCCGGCCAGCGCCGCCTTGCCGTTGGGCTCGATTTCGTCGCCCGCCTCGAACGGGAGCAGTCGGACCGTGAGGCGATAGCCACCTGCCGGGGGGGAGCCCGCATCCTTCTTCGACGAGCCCGGCCCGGGCGAAGCCGCGCTCGACGCGGCGGTCGCCGGTCCCGGCTTGACCCTGACGAAGACGTTGCCCGGAGTGACGGCGAGGTTCGGGATCCCCTCCGCCTCCCCCGGCACGGCTCCCGCGGAGGAGATCAGCGCCCGCCCCTGCTCGTCGAGCACGTCGACCGAGATCGCGAGCCCCAGATCGGGATGAACCTCGATACGCAAGCGTTGGCGCGGCGGCGCCACCGCTCCGTCGGGGCCGGCGGAGACCACCGGTGGAGGCGGAATCACCACGCGAAAGAGATCGACGTCCTTCGCCTTGGACCCGGGAGTCGGCGCCAGGCGCCCGACCACGCCGGCTCCCGTCTCGGCGCTGGGCGACAGCGGCTGCGCGTTCGCCAGCAGATCGTTAGGCTCCACCTCGTCGGTCATCGTGAAGCCCACCTCCGCGAGCGGGGGCTCGTCGGCGGCGATGACGACGGCGGCGCCGTCAGGCCGGGGCGGCAAGCGCGCCCGACGGCAGCCCTCGGCGCCGAAGCCGGCGAGCAGTATCACGATTGCGAGCACCCCCGGAGCGCCCCCCCCTGCCCCTCTACGGCAGGCGGCCACTCCGGGCACCGCGAGCGATGGGTGCCAGTTCGGCGTGGGTGCCATCTGCGGCTGCTCCTTGGACTGCGTCCGCGTGACGCCCTGCCTAGCTGTCGGCGGCCGGCGACGGAGACGGCAACGCGGCTTCCGGCTTGGCAGGCGCGACCTTGGGTTGGATGCTGGCCATGAATTCGGCCTCTGCCACGAGGACATCGCCGACCTTCGCTTCGCCTCGGAGCTTCCAGATGACCCCGCCTTTTCGCAAGGGCGTCACCTCCAGGGTGAGCTCGTCGCCCGGGACCACCGGCTTGCGAAACTTCGCCTTGTCGATGGCCATGAAATAGATGACCTGGCGCTCGGGGTCGAACTTCGTCAGGCGCGCGGCATAGAGCGCCCCCGCCTGAGCCATGGCCTCGATGATGAGCACGCCCGGCATGACGGGATGGCCGGGGAAGTGCCCGTTGAAGTGGGGCTCGTTGCGCGTGACCATCTTCAAGGCCACGATGCGATCGTCGTCGATGTGGGTGACGCGATCGACCAGCAGGAACGGGTAGCGGTGGGGAAGGATTCGCTCGATGTCGCGGATGTCCATCGCGACCGGCCTGTCACTTCTTCGGGGCGCTGGCGGGCGGGGTGGCGCCCGGGGTCGCCCCGGCGACCGGCGCCGCGCCCTCGCCCGAGTTGTAGCGGCGAATCAGGTCATTGGTGAGATCGAGGTGCGGCTTCGCGAACAACACCGACGACTGCTGCTTGTCGAAGATCATGGTGAAGTTCTCGGCCGTGGCGATCTTGCTGATGATGCGGCTCATGCGCTCGAAGATCTTGCCCGTGGCCTCTTGCTCCTTGGCGCTGAGGTCCTGCTGGTGGCGCATGTACGTCTGTTGGACCTTCTGCATGCGCTCCTGCAGCTCGGCCTCCTTGTCGCGCACCTTGTCGGGTGGCAGCAGGGTCCGCTTCTTGTTCAGGTCCTCGATGTCCTTCTTGAGGTTCTCCTGCTGCTCGTCCAGCTCCTTCTGTTTCTGGTCGAACACCTTCTTCAGGTTCGCCTTGGCCTTGCGGCCATCCTCGGTCTCGTTCAGGGCGCGCTGGAGATCGACGTACCCCAACTTCACGTCCTCGGCGAAGGCGGCGACAGGCGACGAGACAATCAGGAACAGAGCGAGCAGTGCGGAGCGCGACATGAACTTCTCCTTTGAGCGGCGAGAACTAGCAGATATTCCTTCCGGGCGCGAGCTAGAAGAAATTTCCGATGGTGAATTCGAACACCAGGGATTGTTCGCCCGGCAGCGTCCGGTACGGGATGCCCCACTCGAAGCGCAGCGGCCCGATCGGCGAGAACCAGCGAAACCCGAAGCCCCAGCTGGCGCGGTACGCGCCCAGGTTCCAGGGCCGCTTACAGGGATCCTGGGAGACGTCCACGTTGTCGGGGCGGAGCTTGCAATAGAAGTCTTCGAGGTTGAATGCGTTGCCGACGTCGGTGAAGACCACGCCGCGGATGCCCACCTTGTCGAACAGGGGGAACTCGATCTCGGCGTTTCCAATGACCTGCGAGTTGCCGCCGATGCGGAAGGGGGTGAGGAGGGCGTCCGGCGCCTGCGAACCTGGCGCGTGGATGACCGGCCCGAGCGACCGGGGCGCGAACCCGCGAATGTCGTAGATGCCGCCCACGAAGTAACGCTCGAAGATGGGAACGCCGCGCGGATCACGGCTCGCGATGAGCCCACCCTCCAGCTTGGCCCGGAAGATGAACGGACCCCAGATGGGATAGAAGTAGCGGAACGCGAGCTCGTAGCGCGTGAAGATGTTCTCGGACAGCAGCACCTTGTCCGCGACCTCGGCGGACAGCGTGTTGTACCAGCCCCGCGAGGGGAACATACGGTCGTTGCGCGTGTCGTAGGACACGAGGCCGATGGCGGACGACGTGATCCCCGAGCGGAGGAGGTTCGCCAGCGAGCCCGCCGGGATGGGGTCGCGCTGCCCGCCCGAGAACAGGCCGCTGAACACGTTCCCGTTCGTGATGCTGATCTTCTCCCAGTTGTAGGTCAGCGTCATGCGCAGGTCGTCCGCCAGGAGGTAACCCCAGGTCAAGCGCCCGCCGTAAGACGACCGGGTGAACGAATAGAGGTAACGGTCCTGCTTGAACAGGTTGAAGCCGAACGTCCAGTTGGTGTCCAGGAAGTAGAGATCCTGGAACTGCAGCAGGAACAGCTGACGGAGGCTGGAGAGCTGCGCCTGCACCGTCAGCAGCTGGCCGCGGCCGAAGAAGTTGTTCTGGGAGATCTGGGCCTGGGCGATGAAGTTCTCGACCGACGAGAAGCCGGCGCCGATCTGGAACGTGCCGGTGGGGCGCTCCGCGACCTCGACGTTGACCTCCATCATGTTGTCGGTCGACCCGCGCCGGGTCGAGATGTCGACCTTCTCGAAGTAGCCGAGCGCGTTCACCCGCCGCTTCGAGTAGTCGAGCAGCGACTGGCTGTACGGCTCGCCCTCGATCATGCGCAGCTCGCGCCGGATCACCTTGTCCCGGGTCTTGGTGTTGCCGTGGATGTTGATGCGCTCGAAGTAGACGAGCTCGCCCTTCTGGATCTCGAACGTCACGTCGACGGTGCGGGTCTTCTCGTCGATCGGCGTGGCCGGCGTGGCGTTGACGTACGCGTAGCCGCGATCCTTGTATAGATCCGTGAGCTTCTGCAGGTCGTCGCTCAGCTTCGAGCGGTTGAAGACGTCGCCCGGGTGAACCGAGACGCGGCTGAGGAAGAACTCGCGCGACTCCAGCAGATCGCCCCGGATGTCGATCTTCCCCAGGCGATACTGCGGGCCCTCGTCGATGTTGATGGTGATGTAGAGCGAGCGCTTGTCCGGGGACAGCTCGAGCACGGGGGTGCCCACCTTGACCTGCACGTAACCCCGATCCCAGTAGTGCGCCTGCAGCAGCACCAGGTCGCGCTGGAAGACGTCTTCCCGATAGGTCCCGGACTGCGTGAGGAGCGACAGCACGTTGCCCTCGCGCGTGACGACCACGTCCCGCAGCTCCTCGTCGGTGACCGCCTTGTTGCCCACGAAGTTGACGCGACGGACCTCGACCTTCGCGTGCTCGTGCACCCGGAACCAGACCTCCACCTCGGCGGTGCCTGGCCGCTTGAGCTCGTAGTCGACCTCGGCCATGTAGAAGCCCTTCTCGACGTAGAGCTCCTTGATCTTCTGCACGTTCTTCTTGAGCTTCGCGAGGTCGAGGACCTGATCCTTCTTCAGATCGAGGACCTCGTTGATCTTGGTGAGGCTGACCTCGTCGTTGCCGGCGACGTAGATCTTGCTGATCGTCGGCTTCTCCTTGAGCACGAAGACGATGGCCAGGCCCCCCTCCCCCTTCATGTCCGTGCTCTCGACCTGCACGTCCTCGAAGAAGCCCGTCTTCCAGATGGCGCGCACGTCGTCGCGCAGGAGCTCCTGGTTGATCGAGGCGCCGGGCTTCGTCTTGATGACCACCCGGATCGCGTCATCCTCGACCTTGCGGTTCCCGCGGAAGTGCACGCGCTTCACGATCAGGTTCGGCGCGGCTGCCGTCTGGGCCGGGGCGGCGGCGGCCTCGCTGGTGTCGTCACCGGCCTCATCCGGCGGATCGCCGGCCGCCCGGGCCGAGCCGGCGGCGGCCGCCACCACCGACAAGACGAGCCCGGCGATCCAGGGAGACAACCGATTCCGGCGCAATCCGCTCAATCCTTCTCGACCAGCATGCCGTCGGCCATGCGGAGCCGGCGGCCCGTCTGGGCGGCCAGCTCGGGATTGTGGGTCACGATCAACAGCGTCATGCCCAGCTCGCGGTTCAGCTCGAAGAACAGGTCGTGCATGTCGCGTCCGGTCTTCGTGTCCAGGTTGCCCGTCGGCTCGTCGGCGAGGAGCAGCCGCGGCTTGAGCAGCAGCGCCCGCGCGAGCGCCACGCGCTGCTGCTCGCCGCCGGAGAGCTCTCCTGGACGGTGGGTCAGCCGCTCGGCCAGCCCCAGGCGCGTCAGCATGGCGCGGGCGCGCGCCACGCAGTCGGCCCGTGTCAGCCGCAGGATGAGGCCCGGCATCATCACGTTCTCGAGCGCCGTGAACTCGGGCAGGAGATGGTGAAACTGAAAGACGAACCCGATCTCGCGGTTGCGGAACTCCGCCAGCGTCGCGGGGCTCATCCGCGTGACGTCGACGCCGTCGAAGAGGATGGTCCCCGCGGTGGGGGTGTCGATCGTACCGAGCAGGTGCAGGAGCGTCGACTTCCCCGCGCCCGAGGCGCCGATCACGGAGACGATCTCGCCGGGACGGATCTCGAAGTCGATGCCGCGCAAGACCGGGAGCGTGCGGCCGCCGTGTTGAAACTCCTTCGACACGCCTCGCACCAGAACGTGGGCGCCGGCGGGCGCGACGGACGGTGCGGGAGGGCTCATTGGGGCCGAAACCGTAGTCGTCGCTGTCATGGGTGTCAACGCGCAGCTGGGCTGTACAAGCCCTGAGACTCCGCGCCGTTAGCGATGGTTGCCCGAAGGCCCCCGCTATTCGTAACGAAGCCCTTCGACCGGCCGCATCCGTGACGCCAGAAACGCCGGGTAGAGGGTGGCCAGACAGCACAGCCCCAGCGCGGCCGCGGCCACCGAGCCGATTTCGCTCGATCGCATCACCACGGGCAGCTTCTGGATGTAGTAGACGTCGGGGTCGAGCGGGAGCCCGAAGCGCGAGATCAGCAGGCAGGTGCCGATGCCGAAGCACAGCCCGAGCAACAGCCCGACGAGACCGATGTAGAGGCCCTCCGCGAAGAAGACCCGCAGGATCCCCGAGTCGGTGGCCCCCATGGACTTGAGGATGGCGACCTCCCGGCCCTTCTCCGTAACCAGCATGATGAGGTTAGAGACGATGGAGAACGACGCCACCAGCGCGATGAAGGTCAGGAAGATGAACATCCCGAGCTTCTCCACCCAGAGGGCCGCGAACAGGTTGCGGTTCAGCTCCTGCCACGAGCGCGCCTCGTGCCCAGGGCCAAGGCGGGCCGCGATGCGCTCGGCGATGCGGTCGGCGGCGTCCGCGTCTGTCGTGCGAACCTCGATCCCGGTCACCTCCCCGGGGATCCCCAAGAACTTCTGCGCCTCCTCCAGCGCCACGTACGCCAGCTTCGAATCGAACTCGTACATGCCGGTGTAGAAGTGCCCGGCGACACGGAAGGACCGCAGCCGCGGCATGGGCCCGGACGGCCCCACGCCGCACATGGGGCAAGCCACGTCGACCTCGCTGCCCATGTAGACGCGCAGCGTGTGCGCGAACAGCTCCTCCCCCAGCAGGATCCCGGGTAGCTCCCGGCGCGGGAACGTGTACTCGTGGGGCGCCTCCGCCGTCGTGCCGGCGGGCGGGAGCGCGACCGAGTCGGGCTGGATGCGCTCCGGGTGGGCCAGCAGCTCGATGCCACCCTCCTTCAACGTCCGAGACAGGTCGAGCACCCGGCCGGTGCGGTCGACCTCCACGCCGCGCAAGATGATCCCCATCCCGGCCGGATTGGAGATGTGCTTGATGATCACCTCCGACTCGACGTAGGCCATCGTGTCGACCACCCCCGGCACGTCGGCGATCTTCTGCTTCACCTCCCGCCAGTCGGTGAACGGCTGTTCGTCCGAGCGCTCGATCACCACGTCGGCCTTCGTGGCGCGGATCTTCGATTTCAGGTCCATCTCGAACCCCGACATGATGGACAGCGCCAGGATGGGCACGCCGGTGCCCAGGAACACCCCGAACATCGAGAACGCCGTGAAGACCGTGAAGCACGCGAACAGGGCGCCCAGGATCGTGATCAAGGTTCCAAGCACCATCGCGATGACGCTGACGAGCTTGAGGTTGTCGAACAGCAGCGCGCCCCGCACGAACAGCATCGGGTGATGCCGCAGCACCAGGCGCTCGGCGACGAAGCCGATCACCCCCAGGGCGATCAGCGCCAGCCCCACGATCAAGGTCCAGTGCGACCGGCGCTCGTCGTCGCGCAGGTGACGCCAGGCGACGAACCACTCGAAGCCCCGTCCGGTCAAGGCGCCCCGATCGGGGCGCTGCCCACCACGCGCCGAGCGTTCATCCGCGATCCGGGCGCAACAAGGGGAACAAGATCACGTCGCGAATGGAAGGCTGATCGGTGAGGAGCATCACCAGGCGATCGATGCCGATCCCCTCGCCCGCCGTGGGGGGCAGACCGTACTCGAGCGCGCGGCAGTAGTCCTCGTCGTAGTCCATCGTCTCCTCGGCGCCCTTCGCCTTCGCGTCGACCTGACGCTGGAACCGGGCGCGCTGGTCGGCGGGGTCGTTCAGCTCCGAGAACGCGTTCGCGTGCTCGCGCCCGACGATGAACAGCTCGAAGCGATCGACCTTCGCCGGATCGCCGTCATTCCGGCGCGACAGGGGCGAGGTCTCGGCGGGGTACTCGGTGACGAAGGCCGGCCGATCGGCCGGCAGCGCCTTCTCGCCGCCATGATCGAACAGGGCACCGACGCGCTCGCCGTGCGAGCCCGCCTTGCGCAGGACCGCGCCGAGCTCGTCCTTGCCCTCCGCGAGGCCGACCTTGTCGAGCCACGAGCCGAGCGCGGATTCGTCGTCGAGGACGGAACGCTCGAGGCCGGCGGGCAGCAGCCCGGTCCGGGACGCGGTGACGATGGCGTCCTTCATGGGGATGCGGGGCCAGGGCCCGGCCAGGCTGACCGGCTGGCCGCCGTAGCTGATGGTCTCGCCGCCCGCAACGTCGCGGGCCAGCTCCCGGAACAGCTCCTCCGTCAGCGCCATCAGATCCTCGTACGTCGCGTACGCCTGATAGAACTCGAGCATCGTGAATTCGGGGTTGTGCTGGCGAGACAGCCCCTCGTTGCGAAAGTTGCGGCCGATCTCGTAGACGCGCTCGAAGCCACCCACCACCAGGCGCTTCAGGTACAGCTCGGGCGCGATGCGCATGAACAGGTCCAGATCGAGCGCGTTGTGGTGGGTCTCGAATGGGCGCGCCGCGGCGCCCCCCAGGATCGAGTGCATCATGGGCGTCTCGACCTCGAGGAAGCCACGCGCGTCGAGGAAGCGACGCACGTGTCGCACGATCGCCGAGCGCTTGCGGAACACCTCGCGGACGTCGGCGTTGACCACCAGGTCGACGTAGCGCTGCCGGTAGCGGATCTCCTGATCGGAGAGCCCATGGAACTTCTCGGGCAGCGGGCGGGTGCCCTTGGTCAGCACCACCACCCGCTCGGCCAGGATGGTCAGCTCTCCCGTCTTCGTGAACAGGGCAGGCCCGGTCGCGCCAATGAAGTCGCCGCGCTCCATCTTCTTCCAGATCTCGAAGGCCGCCTCGCCGACCACGTCCTTCTTCACCCAGACCTGGATCTCGCCGGTCCGATCGAGGAGCTTCACGAACGTCGCACCGCCAAACCCGCGGTAGGCGACGATGCGTCCGGCCACCGAGAAGCGCTCCTCGGACAGCAACGCGGGCCTCGCGCCCTTGGGGGCGTCAGGCTCCGCGGGCGTCGGCGCGGTGCCTTTCCAGCGCGCCACCACGTCGGCGGCGGTGTGCGCGGGCACGAACCCGTTCGCGTAGGGATTCGCGCCCAGGGCGCGCAGCTCCGCCACCTTCTTCTCGCGCTCCCCGATCAGCTCGCTCTCGTCGGCCATGTTCCTTCGTTAGACCTCGTCGTTGGGCGCTTTGTTTCCGGTGGCGATGGCCGAGTGGTCACCGGCCTGTTGCAGCAGGTGGGCGACCATGAACGAATCCAGATCACCGTCGAGGACCTCGGTGACGTTGCTGACCTTCTTCTCGGTGCGGTGGTCGGAGACCAGCTGGTAGGGGGCGAGCACGTACGATCGGATCTGACTGCCCCACTCGATGGCCTTCTTCTGCGCGTTGATGTTGCCCATCTTCTCTTCCAGCTTCTTCTCCTCGAGCTCGAACAACTTCGACCGCAGGATGCGCATGGCGGTGCCCCGGTTCTTGTGCTGCGATCGCTCGCCGTCGCTGTGGACGGCGATGCCGGTCGGGATGTGGGTGATGCGCACCGCCGACTCGGTCTTGTTGACGTGCTGCCCGCCCGCGCCGCCCGAGCGCATCACGTCGATGCGCAGGTCCTTCTCGTCGATCTCGATCTTGATGGTCTCGTCGATGTCCGGATAGACGAAGACGCTGGCGAACGACGTGTGCCGGCGCGCGTTCGCGTCGTAGGGCGAGATCCGGACCAGGCGGTGCACGCCCGCCTCCGCGCGCAGCCAGCCGTAGGCCCACTCGCCCTCGACGCTTATGGTGGCGCTCTTGATGCCGGCCTCGTCACCGGGCTGCAGGTCCAGCGACTCGGTCTTGTATCCCTTGCGCTGCGCCCAGCGCGTGTACATTCGCAGCAACATCTCCGCCCAGTCTTGTGACTCGGTCCCGCCCGCGCCGGCGTTGATGCTCAACAAGGCACCCTGGCGATCGTAGGGACCGGACAGCATGCGCGCGAACTCCAGGCGCGCGATCGCGGCCTCCGCGACGTCCAGCAGACCCTCGGCCTCCGCGGCGGTCGCCTCGTCCTTCGCCTCGTCCGCCAGCTCGAGGAGGACGGCGGCGTCCTCGAGGCCCTTCAGCTGGGAGTCGTGCACCTCGACCGTCGCCTTCAGGTGCGCCTGATCCCGCATCATGGCCTGGGCCTTCTCGGCGTTGGTCCAGAAGTCAGGAGCGGCCGACAGAGCCTCTAGCTCCGCGATGCGCCGCCGCTTGCCGTCGACGTCAAAGATGCCCCCGGAGAACGGTCAGCCGGCTCTGCAGCTTGGACACGCGTTCTCTCAGGGGGCCGATTTCCATGGCGAGGCAGTGTACACGACGCCGAGGCCCAACGCCCAGACCGGCGGGACCGAAAACGCGATCAACCCGAGCGGAGGGCGTCGCGCCGGTAGTTCTCCTTCAACCGAACGTACTTCGCGGCCAGGGCCCGGTGGAGCTCCTCGTCCACCTCGGTCAGCGTCCGCACGACCCGCGCCGGCGCGCCCAGCACCAGGCTGCGCGGGGGAACGCGCGTGCCCTGGGTGACGAGCGCCCCCGCCCCCACGATCGAGCCCTGGCCGATGACGGCGTCGTCGAGCACCGTGGCCTGCATCCCGATCAGGCAGGCGTCCTCGACGCGACAACCGTGCAAGATCGCGCGGTGCCCGATCACCGAATGCCGGCCGACCACGCATGGCGAATCGTCGCCCACGTGCAGGACCGCGCCATCCTGCACGTTCGTGCCGTCGCCGATCGTGACCGGGGCCAGATCGCCGCGCAGCACGGCGTTGTACCAGATCGACACGTCGTCCCCCAGGCGAACGTCGCCCGCCAGCACCGCGCCCGCCGCGAGGAGGACGTCCCGCCCGACGAGCGGAAGCCGCTCGAGGTAGCGGTCGATGACGGCCCGAGGGAACCTGCGCCGGACCTCCTGCACGCGCGCGTCCAGCTCGACCGCGTCCGGCAAGGGGCCCTCGACGAGGGTGACGGAGGTCGGTATGGCCGTCATCGTGAGGGGATGGCGATCAGGCGGGAAGCAACCGGAGCTGGCGCAGACGCGGCGGTCCTTCCGGCGGGACCGGATACCGGTTCGAGAAACAGGCGTCGCAGAAGCCAGCCGGGCCCTTCACGTCGCTGCCCGCCTTGGTCTCGGCCTGCACGGCGGCGTACAGGCCCTCGAGCGACAGGTAGCCCACGGTGTCCGCCCCGACGAAGTCGCGGATCTCGTCGACGCTGTGGTTCGCGGCGATCAGCTCGTCACGTGTGGGGGTGTCGATCCCGTAGTGACAGGGCCCAACGGTCGGCGGTGAGCTGATGCGCAGATGGACCTCGCGCGCGCCGGCACCGCGGATCATCGCCACGATCTTCCGCGAAGTGGTGCCGCGTACGAGCGAATCGTCCACCACGACCACCCGCCGATCCCGCAGCACCTCGTGCACCGGCGACAGCTTCAGCTTGACGCCGAAGTGGCGAATCTGCTGGGAGGGCTCGATGAATGTTCGTCCCACGTAGTGGGAGCGCATCAGCCCCTGATCGTAGGGAATGTTGCTCTCGCGCGCGTAGCCGATCGCCGCCGCCACGCCGGAGTCGGGGACGGCGATGACCACGTCCGCGGGCACGCCGTGCTCGACGGCCAGCCGGCGCCCCATCCGCTCGCGCGCCCGATAGACCGACCGCCCCTCCAGCTGCGAGTCGGGGCGGGCGAAGTAGACCCACTCGAAGAGGCAATGGCGAGCAGGCGCGCTGACGAACGGCCGGAGTGACTTCAACCCCGCCTTGTCGATGACGACCATCTCGCCCGGCTCGATGTGACGCACGAACGTCGCGCCCAGCAGCTCGAACGCGCAGGTCTCGGACGTGACCACGTGGGTGCCATCGCCGATGCGCGCCAGCGACAGCGGCCGGAACCCCATGGGATCCCGCACGGCGATCAACTTGTCCTCCGACACGAACACCAGCGAGTAGGCGCCCTTGACCTGCCGGAGCGCGTCCGCGATGCGGTCGATCAGGTCTACCTCGCGCGACCGCGCGATCAGGTGAACGATGACCTCGGTGTCGGACGTGCTCTGAAAGATCGACCCCTCGGCCTCCAGGCGTTCGCGCAATTCGATGGCGTTGACCAGGTTGCCGTTGTGGCCGATGGCCACCGACCCGCCCGAGTAGTCGACGGCGATCGGCTGCGCGTTCTTCAGGGCCGATTCGCCCGCGGTCGAGTAGCGAACGTGGCCGATCGCCGCGAAGCCCCGCAACTGGGCCAGGCGCTCGGCCGTGAAGATGTCCCCGACGTGCCCCATCTCGCGCACGAACCGCAGCCGTTCACCGTCCGATGCGACGATGCCGGCCGACTCCTGGCCCCGGTGCTGAAGCGCATAGAGGCCGAGATATGCGAGGTTTGCCGCTTCGGGATGCCCGTAAATTCCGACGACTCCGCACATCGCGGCCTAAGCTAGCACGCTCGCCGAGCAACGGACCCGCGAAATTCTCGCGTGCAGCGCGCGTCGGGAATAATCCGCCACGACCCCGAATTAACATCGGCGCCGTTTCGTGCATAATGCGCGCGGATTCCCCACCCACGCCATCGACGCCCATCCATGATTGAAGTCAAAGGACTGACCAAGTATTACGGCGAACACGCGGCCATCCGCGACCTGAGCTTCGCGATAGCCAAGGGCGAGGTCATCGGCTTTCTGGGTCTGAACGGCGCCGGCAAGTCCACCACCCTCAAGATCCTCGGCTGCGTGCTGCTGCCCACGGCGGGCGACGTCACGGTCGACGGCATCGACATCGCCCGCCACCCGCACGAGGTTCGCCGCCGCATCGGCTTCTTGCCCGATCAGCCTCCGCTCTACCCGGAGATGACCGTGGGCCGCTACCTGACCTTCGTGGCGCGACTGCGTGGCGTCGCCTCGGGGGACGCCGCGGCGAGGGTGGCGGAGGCCGAGGAGAAGACGGCGACGCGGAGCGTCCACGACGAACCCATCGCCAGCCTGTCGCATGGATTCCGCCAGCGGGTGGGGGTCGCCCAGGCCCTCGTACACAGGCCGAAGCTCCTCATCCTGGACGAGCCCACGAGCGGGCTGGACCCGCGGCAGATCGTCGACATGCGCGAGACCATCCGCGCGCTGCGCGGCGAGCACACCGTGCTGCTGTCCAGCCACATCCTCTCCGAGATCAGCCAGACCTGCGATCGGCTCCTCATCATTCAAGAGGGGGAGATCGTCGATCAGGGCTCGGAGGAGGAGATCGCCCGCCGTCTCGGCGGTGGCGCGGCGGTTTCGATCGAGGTCGAGGTGGCGGGCGCGCCCGAATCGGCGTTGAGCATCCTGCAGGCGCTGCCCGGGATCCTGAGGGCCACCGTGTCCAAGCACGCAGGGGGCATAACCGCCCTGCGGGTCGACTCGACCGCCGACCTGCGGGCCCAGGTGGCCCGCGCCCTGGTCATGGGAGGCATCGACCTGCTCCGCATCGATCGTGGCACCGGGCGCCTCGAGAAGATCTTCCTCCAGCTCACCGAGCACAAGGAGTTGCCGCAATGAGCGCCACCCTACTCATCACCCAGCGCGAGCTCGGGACCTACCTGCGCTCCATGACCGGGTACGTGATCGCCGCGATCCTGCTGCTGGTCGACGGGCTGCTCTTCAACATCTTCGCGATCGGGGGCGACGACAAGCTATCGGCGGTGGTGCTGGCCCAGTTCTTCTTCTACACGAGCGGCCTCACGATGATCGCGAGCGTCTTCATCTCGATGCGTCTCGTAGCCGAGGAGCGCCAGACCGGCACCCTGGTCCTGCTCACGTCGTCTCCCGTCAGAGACGGGCAGATCATCGTCGGCAAGTTCCTCTCCGGCTTTCTCTTCCTCGCGATGGTGCTGGCGCTGACGATCTTCATGCCGTTGTTGATCCGGGTGAACGGAAAGATCTCGCTCGGGCACCTGGCGGCCGGCTACCTGGGTCTGCTGTTGCTGGGCGCCGCCGCCACCGCGATCGGGACGCTGGGATCGGCGATGGCGCGCACCCAGGTGCTGGCCGCGATCTTCTCCGGCTGCATGGTCACCGCCATGGTGTTGTGCTGGATGTTGGTGCACGTGACCGAGCGACCGTTCAACGACATCTTCGCCAGCCTCGCCATCCACGGGAAACACTTCATCCCCTTCCAGCAGGGGACCATCCACCTTCGTGACGTCGTCTATTACGCCATGGTGGTGGTGGTCAGCCTGTTCACGGCCGTGCGGGTCATGGAGGCGCGACGATGGCGCTAGCCCCTCCCGCGCCTGCTCCCCCCCGTCCCCTGGGCCCGAGCGGCCTGTGGTCGGGGGTCTATCTTGCCGGCATGCTCCTGATTTTCCTGGGCGAACGGATCATCGGGACCGGCACGGCCCGCGCCGGGGCGTCGGGCCTCGGTGTCCTGTTCCTGCTGATCGCCCTCGTCGCCCGCCTGGCGCGCGCGGCGCGTACCAGCCCCGATCGAGCGACGGTCGAGCGTCAGTTCCAGTTCATGTACGTGCTCGGGCTGCTGTCGATCGCGCTCTACTTCGTCCAGTCCGATGTCCCGGCCCTGCGCGGTGGCAAGGCCCTCGAGGTGACCTCGCCGAAGCTCGCGACGGCGCTCGGCGCCGTCTGGCCGGCGGTGTGGGCGGCTGCGCTGCTCGCCATCATCCCTATGGAGGTCGCCTACGCGCAGATGGCACGGGCCCCGCGCGTCGAGCACCTGCGCGTGCGGGCGGCCCAGTTCGCCGGGATGGGCCTCGCGTTCATGCTGACGTTCGCGTTCTCGCTCAGCTACGCCGCGTCCGAGCGTGACAAGAAGGTCGATCTCGCCTACTTCCGGACCACGCGCCCGGGAGAGTCGACGCGCAAGATCGTGCGGAGCCTGGACACACCGATCACAGTGGCGCTGTTCTTCCCGAACGGAAACGAGGTCCGCGAAGAGGCCGACAGCTACTTCGCCGATCTGGCGAAGGAGTCGGGCCAGCTGAAGGTCGAGCACTACGATCGCGACATCGACCCCGCCAAGGCCAAGGAGCTGGGCGCCTCGGCGAACGGCAGCATCGTGTTCGTGCGCGGTGGGCGCAAGGAGCAGCTCACCCTGCAGCTCCAGCTCGAGAACGCGCGCGCCGCCCTCAAGACCCTCGATCGCGAGGTTCAGCAGCGCCTGCTGAGCGTCGTCAAGCCGAACCGGATCACCTACTTCACGCAGGGCCACGGCGAGCGGACGGCGACCGCCGCCGGCGACACCGATCGGCGCGCCGGGATTCGCGAGCTGCGCAACGCGCTCCTCGATCAGGGCCACGAGGTCCGCGACCTCGGTCCGGCCGAGGGGCTCGCGACCGAGGTCCCCCGGGAGGCGTCCCTGGTGATGATCGTCGGCCCGACGAAGGCGTTCCTTCCCGAGGAGATCGCGTCGTTGCAGCGCTTCCTCGATCGCGGCGGCCGGTTGTTCGTGGCGCTCGATCCGGAGGGCGGCGTCGACCTGCACGAGCTCCTCGATCCGACGGGCGTGAAGGTCACGCTGACGATGCTGGCGAACGATCAGGTGTACGCGCGCCGGGTCCACCAGGACTCCGACCGCACCAACCTGGTGACCGCCTTCTATTCGTCGCACCCTTCCGTCAGCACCTTGTCGCGCGAGGGCCATAACGCGCCCGTGGTGCTGCCCGGCGCGACCGGCATCGAGGGTCCCCCGCGGGGGGCCGCGCGCAAGGACTACGTCGTCGACTTCCCGGTGCACGCCCACGTCGCCACCTTCGCCGACACGAACGGCAACTTCCAGCCCGATCCCGGCGAGGCGCGCAAGGGATGGGAGCTGGCGGCCGCGATCTCGAAGAGGACGGGAGGGACGGGACAAACGGGCAAGGACGCCACCGAACAGCGAATCTTCGTGGTCGGCGACTCGGACTTCCTGACGGATCCGGTCGTGCACTTCGGCGGCAACGGCCTCCTCGTTCTGGACCCGGTACGCTGGCTGATGGGCGAGGAGTCCTTCGCCGGGCTCGTGTCGACCGAGGCCGACGTGCCCATCTCCCACACCCGCAAACAGGATGTGGTCTGGTTCTATTCCACGATCTTCGTCGTTCCCGGCTTGGTCCTGGGGCTGGGGTTCATCGTGACCAGGCGGCGGCCCCAGCGTCGGCGACGGTCCCCGGCCGCGGCAGCATCGGGAGGCGCGCCATGACCGGGAAGGGGCTCGCCGTGCAGGGCGCGCTGGCGGCTGCCGGATTGCTCATCGCGTACGGAACCTGGCAGCGCGAGCCCGAGCGTGCCGCTGGCGAAGTGGTGGTCGTCGACAGCACCAAGGCCGAGCTCGCGTCCGTGCACTACGAGGACGAGAATGGCAGCGTCGACATACGCAGGCGAGAGGACAGCGGCGAATCGCTCCCCTGGCTGCGCATCGAGGACAAGCCGCCCGTTCCCCCTCCGGTCAAGCCCGGGCAGACCAAGCCCGCCCCCGCGACGTCCAAGCCCCACCCTCCACGCGAGCTCAGGGGCGAGGAGCCCGCGGAGAAGCTGCTGGCGCAGTTCGCCCCCTTCCGTTCGCCGCGCGCCTTCGGCGTGCTCGACCCACAAAAGACGAAGGAGCTGGGTCTCGACGCGTCCAAGAAGCGACTCGTGGTGACGGCGCGTGGCGAGACGCGCGAGTTCGCGATCGGACAGCCCGCGCAGGGAATCGGCGAGAGCTACCTCCGCGACGTCAAGGATGGCCGGACGTACCTCATGCCGCGCGCGCTCCTCACCGACCTGCAGGGCGCCGCTCACCGCCTCGTCGATCGCCGGCTGCACACCTTCAAGATCGCGGACTTCACGCGGCTGACTGTGTCGGCGGCGGGGAAGAACCGCGACTTCGTGGTCGCGAACGGGCACGACCAGAACGCCTACAAGTTGTCGCCCGCCGCCTCACCGGACAAGCCGGACGAGCTGGCGCGCAACTGGCACGACAAGATCTGGCGCCTCTTCCCGAGCGAGCTGCTGGGCAAGGGCGAGGTCCCCGGCGGCGGGGAGCCGAAGGTCGCGGTGCGCATCGACTACCTCGACGGCAGCCGCCGCCTCGGCTGGATCGAGCTCGGCAAGGTCGACGTCGCCCCTGCGCCGGAGGCTGTCTCGACCGCGCCCGCGACGACCCCCAGCGCCGAGACCTACGGGCGGACGGAGCACACCGCGGGATGGGTTCGCCTCGCGAACGATCCAACCTTGTTGCAGGACGCCGAGAAGGTCGCGAGCGGCTCCTAGCCGCGCGGCAGCTGCCTACGTGCGCTGAAGCCGGTTCTATCGGACGATCGCCCCAGTTTCGCGCGGGCACGAATTTCCGGGGCGCTGTCCTGAGGGATGGCCACGCGACGTCTGGTTGACGCCGCGTGGCCACGATGGGAGAGTCCGCCCACGTGAGGCGAATCATTGGGCTCCTCGCTGCGACGCTGGCTCTTTGTGTCGCGGTCGTGGGCTCGAGGGCCTTGCAGGCCGACCGAAGGGAGTCTGCGCGCCAGGAGATCCGTCGCGCCGCCGAGCGTGCCGGGCAGCGGGCCGCGGACGCGCTGACGGCAGAGCTCGTGGCGCTAAGGCTCAAGGCGGACAACGCCGCCTCCAATCCGCGCCTGGTCTTCGCGCTTCAAGGCGACGCCGATGAGCGAACGCTGCGCGATCTGTGGCGCACCGAGGAGTGGTGGCGGCCCTGGCGCAGGGACTTCAAGGTCTACGCGCTCGCGTTCTCCGGCACGCGGCTCGAGGTGGTGGAAGGCATCGCATCGAGCGACGGGAACGGCCGACCGTCGTTGAACACCGAGGCGCTGGTTCGCCGGGTGAGGGACAGCGGCGAGGCCACTGCCGACATCGTGACGGGCCCGGCGGGATCGTTCGAGGCGGCGGCGACGCTGGTCACGGTGCCGGGGCGCGATCATCCGGCCGTGCTGCTGCTGGCGAGACCCCTCGACCAGGCGGCGCTCGCCGCGGTGATCGAGCAGGCGGGCGGCGCGGTCGCCGTCCTCGATGGTGGGGCCGTTCTCGTCGAGGCGGGGGCCGAGGGGGAGCGCGCGCTCCTGAAGGCAGCGACCGCCGCCCAGCCGCAGACCTCGTTCGTGGAAGCGGCGGACGGTTCGTGGGCGGCCGCCCGCAGCCCGCTCGCGGGGCGCCTCACGCTCCTCACGCTGGTGGCCGCCGCCCCGAACGCCCGCGCGGCTGGCGCCGTGGCCGGTGGAAGCAGCCTGGTGATCTACGGGGTCGCCGCCCTGGCGGCGGCCGTGGCCCTGTCCCTCGGCTTCCGCCGCTCTCGCCGCCCCGGTGCTGCTCCGGTGACGGTGGGGGCTGCCCTCTCGCCGACGGGGCCTGGGGGGCTCCCTGACACCTTGCAGGGCCCCGCAGCGATGACGCCGCCGTCGGGAGGAGCAGAGGTGCCGAGCGCGACGGTCGAACGAGCCACCGGACACCGCGCCACAGAGGTGGCTCCCCTGGCGGCGCCCAACGTCCCGGCGGCGGACGCGACGTTCGGCCGCTATACGTTGCTCGATCGGCTGGGCGAGGGTGGGATGGCGCAGGTGTACACGGCCGTCACGTTCGGCGCCCGAGGATTCCGCCGCAAGTTCGTCGTCAAGCGGCTCAGGCCCGAGCTGGCGCGCGAGCCGGCCGTGGTCGACCAGTTCATCGACGAGGCCAACCTGGCGTCGTCGCTGGTCCACTCGAACATCGTTCCCGTGTTCGACTTCGGCAAGGTCAATGACGAGTACTTCCTCGCCCAGGAGTACATCCTCGGACGCGATCTGGCGCGCTTCACCCGCCAGAGCCTGGGGCGGGATGGCCGCCCCGCCCCGGCGCCGGCGGTGCTCTACATCGCCTTCGAAACGCTGAAGGCGCTGGAGTATGCGCACACGAAGACGAGCGACGCGGGCGCGCCGTTGGGCATCGTTCACCGGGACGTCTCGCCCGGCAACATCTTGGTCTCCGCGCGGGGCGAAGTGAAGCTGTTCGACTTTGGCATCGTGAAGGCCGAGGGACGGGTGACGAAGACCGAGTCCGGCGTGGTGAAAGGCAACGTGACGTTCATGTCGCCCGAGCAGGCGCGCGGAGGGGACATCGACGCGCGCGCCGACTTGTTCTCACTCGGGCTGGTGATGTTCTACGTGCTGACCGGGAGGGCGCTCTACTCCGGCACGACGACCTATGAGCTTCTGGTTCGAGCGGCCACCGGACCAGGCGCCGACGAGCAGGCGGCGCTGCGGTCGCTGCAGGAGCCCTGCGGCTCCATCTTGCGCCGGGCGCTCCAGGTGCCTCGCGAGGATCGGTACCAGACCGCGCGCGAATTCCGGGAGGCGATCGCGCCCCATCTGGGAGGGGGCGGCGTGGAGCTCGCGGCGCTCGTCCATCACCTGTTCGCGGAGGATTTTCGGGCCGAGGAGACCAGATTTCGCGCGATCGACCCCGTGGCCACGCCGCCCGTCGGGTCGGCGGCGCTCGACGCCCCTTCCGCGCGGCGGTCTTGATGGCGACGGGGCCACAGGGAGGTCGCCACCGGCTGGCCCCAGCGGGCTTCGATCCCGAGGCCCGCCCCCGCATCTCGATCCTCAACGTCGAGGCGCCAGAGGGTCGGCATCAGGCCGAGCACCGCTACCGGACGTTGCAGCCCTGTCGAGCGCTGGGTGAGCTCGGCAACGTGTCCGTCGTCAGCGGCTCCTTGCTGTCACCGACTGTCCACGCCTTGCTCTTGCGCGCCGACGTGCTGGTGGTCGGCGACCAGATCGATCCCGATCTGTTGCCGATCTTCGACTCGAGGCGCCGGGCGCGTCGGCTGTCGGTCTACGAGATCAACCATCACCATCTGTTTCCGCCGCCGGAGAGCGCGCCCTCCCCCGTTGACCTCGTGCGGCGCAGCCTGTCGCCGCAGCTCGCCCGCCAATCCGATTGCTTGCAGTTTCCCACGCAGGAGCTCGAACGTCGCTTCCATCTCGTCAACCAGCGCCGCGCCGTGTTTCCAAGCCATCGCTGGACGCCCACGGCGGAGACCGCGCGCGAGCCGCTCGGGCCACGCGTCCGGATCGGCTGGGGCGGCGCCATCGGGCACATCGAGGACCTCCGCTTCATCGCGCCCGCGCTGGTCCGCACGGCCGCGCGCCATCCCGAGGTCGACATCGCGATCCTCGGACACGAACGCCTCCGCGCCCTCTTCGCCGACCTGCCACCCGAGCGTTTCGCCTTCACCCCCGAGTCGTCGTTCGAGGCGAACGAAGCCTTCGTCGGTGGCCTGACCATAGGCGTCTCGCCGCTGCTGCCGACCACCTTCAACCGATGTCGTTCGGATTCGAAGTTCCTCGAGTACGCCGCCCATCGCGTGCTCGCGGTCTGCTCCGACCTCGAGCCCTACGCCGCCGTGCGCGAGCGCAACCTCGGGCTCATGTTCCGCTCCCCCGACGAGCTCGAGGCGGTGTTGACCGAGGCGATCAGCGCGCCCGACCGGCGGCGCGAGCTCGTCGAGCGGGCCGCGCGCTTCATCGACAGCGAGCGCATGGAGCGACCGAACGCCCCGCAGCGGCTCGGGGCCTACCTCGGCACGATGGCGAACCTCGGCCTGGCGCCGGAGTCCATGCGCGACCCTGCGCTGCCGCCGCTGTTCCAGGACCTGCACCAGACCCCCGCGTTCGCAGGCTCGCGCTATGTCGCGATCGAGGAGGACTCGGTGGAGTCTCGCCTCGCGCTGGGGCTGGCGGCCGAGCGCGCCGGCCACCGCGACGAGGCCTTGCGGCGCTTTGACGAGGCGTCCGCGCGCGCGCCGACGTTCTACCTGCCCTGGCTCCTCGCCGCGCTGGCCGAGCCCGACCCCCGCGCCGCGCTCGAGCGCCTGCGGCGAGCCTCCGAGCTCGCCCCGCGCTCCTGCCGCACGCTCTACGAGATGGGCGTGCGCCTGGCGGCGCTGGGTGACGAGGACGCGGCTCGAACGGCCTGGGAGCGGTGTCGCATCCTGGCCCCGGCGTTCGGCGCCGCCGAGGCCCGCCTCGCCGAGCTGGCGGACAGCCATGGGCACATCGAGGAGGCTTGTCGCCGCTACGAAGAGGCGGCCCTGCAGAACAGCTTCCTCGCGTGGCCGGTCGCCCGCCTGGCCTCCATCGCGCTCGAGGGCGGGCAGCTCGAGAAGGCGGCGGCGCTGCTGCGGCCCTCGCTCGAGCACGACGGCGAGCTGTGGTTGACCAACTTCCTGATTGGCCGCGCTTACGAGGAGATGCGTCGCTTCGACGAAGCGCGCATTCACCTGACGCGTGCGCTCGACTCGCCGATCGGCAGCGAACACGACAGGGCGGCGGTGGTGGCGCTGCTGGCCTCCGTGGAGTTGCGCCTCGGCGCGCGCGATGCGACGCGGGCCCGCCTCGACGAGCTGCGCCGACACGAGCAGGACACCGAGCCCCGCTGAGCCCTCACCGCCTCGCCGGCCTACCCCTCAGCGGAGATCGCGAATCACCTCGCGCAGGCGCACCAGCTCGAACGGCTTCTCGATGCAGAGGTTCGGGATCTGGTCCAGGAAGGCGCGCGCCCGCGCGGTGAACGCGCCGCCGGTCATGAACACCATGCGCCCGGCCAGGTGCGCACGTTCGGCGCTCACGTATCCGAAGACCTCCATCCCCGTCACGTCGGGCATCATGAGGTCGCACAGGATGATGTCGAATCGATCGTCCTCGGCCAGGATGGCCTTCGCCTCCCGACCGCTCGTCGCGAGGATGACGTCGTGCTCGGGAGCGAGGGCGCGCTGAAGCCCCTGGGCCAACGAGATCTCGTCATCCACCAACAAGACGCGCCGGCGCCGCTCGACCCCGCCGATGAGATCGGCCGAAGGGGCCGCGGCCGTGGGCGCGAGCTTCTGCGCCGGAGGCAACGTGACCCGAAACCGAGCCCCCTTGCCGACCACGCTCTCGACGGTCAGCTCCCCTCCCAGCCCCTTGACGATGCCGTGGCAAATGAACAACCCAAGGCCGGTCCCCACACCGATCGGCTTCGTGGTGAAGAACGGATCGAAGATTCGCTCGATGACCTCGGCGGAGATGCCTCCGCCCGTGTCCGAGATGGTGACGATCGCCCGGCCGCTCCTGTCCGTCGCCGTGGCGATGCCAATCTCGTTGGCGGAGGCGTTGCCCTCTTGAATCGCCTGCGCCGCGTTGATGAGGAGGTTGAGGAACACCTGGCCCAGCCGGGATTCGCTGGCCTCGACCAAGGGCACTGGACCGAAGTCCCTGGTGACGTGGGCGCGATGGCGAATCTCGTTCCACACCATGGTCAACGACGATTCGAGCAGGCGCTTGACGTCGACCGCGTCGTGATGTTCCTCGGAGCTCCGCGAGAAGATCTTCAAGTCCCTGACGATCTGACGAACACGAATGGCTCCTTCCTGCGCCTCGCTGAGCGCGGCGATCAGCTCGTCGAGCCGATCGGATGCTGCGGGACTCTCTGGCCCGCGCGTCGGGTCGGCGACCAGCTTCGTCAGGCGCTCCGAGACGAAGCCCACGTTGGCCATCACGTAGGTCAAGGGATTGTTGATCTCGTGCGCCACGCCGGCCGCCAGCGTGCCCATCGAGGCGAGGCGCTCGGCCTGGATCAGCTTGGCCTCGATGGCCCGACTCTCGGAGACGTCCAGCATCGACGCGATCATGCGCACGGCGGCGCCACGGGCGTTGCGCGACAGGAACCCCCGGTCGAGCACGACGGCGTGGCTTCCGTCGCCGCGCACGAACCGATACTCGTCGTTCCAGGCGGTGGCGTCCGACTGGATGGCCCGACGCAACCCCGCGAGGACCCGCTCTCGGTCGGCGGGATGGATGTGCTCGGACCACCAGGCCAGCGACGAGCCCACCTCGTGCGGCGAATATTGAAACGCGTTCATGCTGCCGTCGTTCCACACCCATTCGCCGGTCTCGATGTTCCAGTCACGGACCAGGTCGTTCGTGGCGCGGGCGATCATCCGGTAACGGGCCTCGCTCTGACGGACCGCCTCCTCCGACCGTACGCGATCGGTGATGTCGAGGGCCACCCCGATCGTGCCGACGAGCTTGCCACCCTCGTCGCGGAGCGGGTCCACCCGCGTCTGGTAGGCGCGGCCGTTGAACCAGACGTCCGTCGAGCTGCCGCGCCCATCGAGCGCCGCCCGATGAGCCGCCATGTGGCGCCAGGCCTCGGGAGAGCTCGCGACGAAGTCCGCGAGGTTGATGCCGACGACCTCGCCCGGCCCGAGGCCCATCGCCGCGAGCCCGGCCCCGGTCGCCGACGTGAACGTCAGGTCCAGGTCGGTGGTCCACAAGATCGCGGGGAGTTGCTCGGTGATGAAGCGCAGGCGCTGATGGGCGTCGAACGGCGCCGACCCCGGGTGTCCGGGCAGCCCCGCCGTCATCCCCCTGAGGATGGCGCGCAGAGCCACCTCGCTCATCGCGAGCGAGGCGAACTTTCCGAGCAGCACCCGTTGGTCCTGGTTCAAGTGCCGTGTCCGCGTGTCGAAGATGGCGAACGCCCCGATGCGAGCCCCCTCCTCCGAGACCAACGGGGCGCCCGCGTAGAAGCGGATCCGGGGCTCGTCCACCACCTGCGGATTCGTGGCGAAGCGCGGGTCCGCGACGACATCATCCACGACGAGCACGTCGGATGTCGCGATGGCCTGGGCGCAGGACGAAACGTCGCGCAGGGTCTCCCGGCGCATCAGCCCACGACCGTGGCACGACTTGAACCACTGCCGATCCCCATCGACGATCGTGATGACCGCCGTGGAGACATCGAACGCCTCCGCCGCCAGTCGCGTGAGCCGATCGAACGCCTCTTCGGGAGGGGTATCCAGGATCCCGTACGCCCGCACCGCGGCGAGGCGGCGCTCCTCGTCCTCGACAGGGGGGCCCGTTCGCGTCAAAGCGAGCGACAGATTACACCCTTCAGGATCCCGGCGCCCCCCACGTCCTCCATGAGTTAATCTCGGAATTCCCGCGGAGGAGCCAAGATGACATGTCCAACTTGCAAGCGGACGTTCGAGCCCCCGTATCCGGGCGAGGATCCGAGCCGGTCGCGCGCGTCGACCGCCCCATTTTGTTCCGCGCGATGCCGCTCAGCCGATCTCGGCAATTGGCTCGCCGGCGCCTACCGCCTCAGCGCTCCGGCGAGCGACGAGGATCTGGACCAGGGTCCCGCCGCCGCCAACGATGACGAGACACCGTCCCCGTTCAACTGAAGCACATTGCTTCAAAGGTTCGAAGTGAAGGTTAGATGGCGGCCGACAAGCCGGCCCGATGGCGAAGCCGACGCGAGCACCGGAGCCGAGCTACACTAGCCGAAGACGATCGTCCGGTTGCCCGAGACGAGCACGCGGCGATCGAGGTGGGCGCGGACGGCACGGGTCAGCACCAGGCGTTCCAGCTCCCGCCCCTTCTGGCTGAGATCCTCGACCTCATCGCGGTGGCTGACGCGGCACACGTCCTGGTCGATGATGGGACCCTGGTCGAGCGCGTTCGTCACGTAGTGCGCGGTCGCGCCGATCACCTTGACGCCCCTGGCCTTCGCTTGATGGTACGGCCTCGCCCCCACGAAGGCGGGCAAGAACGAATGGTGGATGTTGATGATGCGTGAGGGCCAGCGCGCCACGAAGGCGGGTGACAGAATTTGCATGTATCTGGCCAGGACGACGACGTCGATGCCCGCCTCCTCGAGCAGGATCTGTTGTCGCGCCTCGGCGGCGAGCTTGTCGTCCCGATCGACGGCGATGTGCTCGAACCTCACGCCGAAGTGTCCAGCGATCGGCCCGAGCTCGGCGTGGTTCGAGACGACCACCGTCAAGTCCCCCCGCAGATCGCCGAGCTGGTGGGCGAGCAGCAGATCGTAGAGACAATGTGGCGCCTTGCTCGCGAACACGGCGACGCGCGGCCGCAGGTCGGAGTAGGTGAGCTCGTGCGAGAGGTCGAACCGGACCGCCAGCTCGGCGAGCCTGGCGGCCATCTGGACCCGATCGAGGCGAAACGCGCCGACGTCCCAGACGAGGCGCATGAAGAACAGCCCCGTCTCCAGCTCGGCGTGTTGGTCGGCGTCGATGATGTTGCCACCGTTCGAGAACACGAAGTCGGACAGGGCCGCCACAATCCCGGTTCGATCCCGGCACGCCACCAGCAAGGTGGCACGCAGACCCTGGCTCATTGGTGGGCTCGCGCCGTACGGACGTGCTCCGCCATCGCCTCCAGCACCGGCACCGTCGCGTCCCAGGCCAGGCAGGCGTCGGTGATGCTCTGGCCGTACACCAGCTGCGCTCCCGGCTTCGGAGGATCCTGCCGCCCTCCCACGAGGTGACTCTCGATCATGATTCCCGCCACCGACCGCGAGCCCGAACGGAGCTGCAACCCCACGTCGAGCGCCACCGCCGGCTGCCGGGCCGGATCACGGCCGCTGTTCCCGTGACTGCAATCGATCATGACCCGTGACACGAGCCCCGCCCGCTGCAGCGCGGCCGAGACCTTCGCGACCGACGCCGCCTGGTAGTTCGGCCCCGCGGCGGCGCCGCGCAGAATCACGTGGCAATCGCGGTTTCCCCGCGTGGCGACGATCGCGGACAATCCCTGCTTCGTGACCCCCAGGAAGCAGTGCGGGTGGCTGGCCGCCGACACCGCGTCGATGGCGATTTGAATGTTGCCGTCGGTGCCGTTCTTGAACCCCACCGGCACCGACAGCCCCGACGCCAGCTCGCGGTGAATCTGGCTCTCGGTGGTGCGGGCGCCGATGGCGCCCCAGCTGACCAGGTCCGCCAGATATTGAGGGGTGATGGTGTCGAGGAATTCGCAGCCCGCGGGGAGCCCCAGCCGGGCCAGATCGAGCAGCAGCGTGCGGGCAATGCGCAGGCCGTCGTTGACCGCGAACGAGCCGTCGAGGCGCGGATCGTTGACCAGGCCCTTCCACCCCACCGTCGTACGTGGCTTCTCGAAGTAGACCCGCATGACGATGAACAGGTCCTTCGCCAGGCGGTCGGCCACGGTCTTCAGTCGCCGGGCGTAGTCCAACGCCGACGAGACATCGTGGATCGAGCACGGACCGACGACGACCAGCAGCCGATCGTCGTCGCGGCGCAGGATCGCGCCAACGACCTGACGCGCGCTCTCGACGAGGCGGGTCACCCGCTCGTCCGCGGGGAGCTCCGTCATCAGGCTCTCGGGCGAGATCAGGGCGCGGATGCCCTCGATGCGCAGATCGTCCGTCGTTCTCAGCATGCGCGTGCCGGCATCACGCCCCCGCGCGCCGCCGGGCCCGAACGGCGGCCGCCAGCCCCTCCAGCACCGGCACCGTGTCGTCCCAGGCGAGGCAGGCGTCGGTGATACTCTGCCCGTAGGTCAACGGGCGATCTGCCGCCGGCTCCTGGCGGCCGGCCACCAGGTGACTCTCGATCATCACGCCCGCGATGGCCCGCGAACCGGCGCTGATCTGCTCGGCGATTTCACGCGCGACCAGGGGCTGGCGCGCGGGATCCTTCCTGCTGTTGCCGTGGCTGCAGTCGATCATCACGCGGGGTCGTAGCCCGGCCTTCTTCAAGGAGGCCGTGGCGCTTGCCACCGCCTCGGCGCCGTAGTTCGGCGCGCCGCCCGCGCCGCGCAGGATGACGTGGCCGTCCGCGTTCCCGCGCGTCGAGACGATGGCTGACAGGCCCTGCTTCGTGACCGAGAGGAAGTGGTGCGGGTGGCCGGCGGCCTGAACGGCGTCGATGGCGATCTGCACGTTGCCGTCGGTCCCGTTCTTGAAGCCCACCGGCACCGACAACCCCGACGCCAGCTCCCGGTGCACCTGACTCTCCGTGGTGCGCGCGCCGATGGCGCCCCAGCTGACGAGGTCGGCGAGATATTGCGGGGTGATGGTGTCGAGGAATTCGCAACCGGTCGGCAGCCCCGCCTCGGCCAGATCGAGCAACAGCGAGCGCGCCACGTGGAGCCCCTCGTTGATCGCGAACGATCCGTCGAGCCGAGGATCATTGATGAGGCCCTTCCACCCCACCGTGGTGCGCGGCTTCTCGAAGTAGACGCGCATCACGACCAGAAGATCCGGCGCCAGCCGAGCCGCGACCTCCTGCAAGCGCGTGCCGTACTCGCGGGCTGCCTTGACGTCGTGGATCGAGCACGGGCCCACGATGGCGATCAGGCGGTCGTCCTCGTCCCTCAACACACGCGTGATGGCCTGGCGTCCGCCAGCAACGGTGGCTGAGGCTCGCTCGGTGATGGGCAGGTTCTCCATCAGGATCGCGGGCGGCACCAGAGGTCTGATCTTGTCGATGCGAAGGTCGTCGGTGGGGTGCAACATGAGCAGTTGTGAATCTAGCAGCCCGTGGCGAAATTCGCTCCACGTCCGGCCTTTCGCCAGGGGCTGTTAGCTGAGTTTCGCCCGCATCGCAGGAGCCCGTCCACCTCCACGTAGCGGGCCCCCCAGGGCCAGTGCCCCGAGCAGGAGCGCGGCGGCGGTGGCCAGCACGGCCTCGACGCGAAACGCGGCGCCCGGCCCGTGGCGATCCCACACCCGCCCCATCAGCAGCCCCGCCGGCAACGCCGCCGCCCCCACCACCCCATGGTAGAGGCCGAAGGCGGCGCCCCGTCGGCGCGACCCGACGATATCCGAGATGAACGCCCGCTCGGGGCCCTCGGCGAAGCCGTGATAGAGGGCGTAGATCCCGAGCAGCGCCGCGATGTGGAAGCGATGCGTGGCGAGTGAAAACCCCCAGTAGGTTCCGCCGTACGCCAGCCAGCCGCCAAAGATCAAGATCCACCGGGGGATCCGATCGGACACGGCGCCCCCGACCGCGGTGGTGACGGCCTTCACGACGTGGTGCCCGAGCCACAGCAACGGCAAGGTCGCGGGCGCCCATCCGAGCTGGCCGGCACGGATCAGGATGAACGCGTCCGACGAGTTCGCGAACGCGAAGAGCCCGACGGCGAACAGGTAGGCGATGAGCGGGGCCCGGGCCGGCGGCGCGTCCGTCGGGTCCGCGTCATTCCGGGCGGACGTCGCCGGCGACCCGGCGGACACGCGCGGAACCTCGGGCAGCCGGAGCCCGAGCAGCAGGGGGGCCAGAATCCCCAGTCCGGCACCGAGCGCGAAGGTCGCGCGGAACGAGACGCCTTCGGCCAGACAAACGCTTGCCACCAGCGGACCGATGGCCGCCCCCACGTGGTCGAGCGCCTGAGTGAAGCCAAACGCGCGGCCTCGGTTGGCCGGCCCCGCGGAGTCGGACAGCATCGCGTCGCGAGGTCCCGAACGAATGGCCTTGCCGACGCGATCCAGGCTCCGGGCACCGAGGACGTGCCACGGATGTGTCGCTACGGCGAGGATCGCGCGCCCGACCGTGGCCACGAGATAGCCCGCGATCACCAGCGGCCGGCGACGCAGACGATCCGACCACCGTCCGACCAGGATCTTGACCACCACGGCCACCGTCTCGGCCGCCCCCAGTGCGAGCCCGACAAACTGCATCGGCGCACCCATGGTGGCGAGGAATGGCCCCAAGATCGGGAACGCCGCCTCGCTGGAGGCATCGTTCAAGAGGCTGGCCAGACCGAACAGCCAGATGGTGGACGGAAGCCGCGTTCGCGCCGGGCGCCCCTGCCCTCTCCGTTCGGCGTCGGCTGTCGGTTCGGTCACCCCGGGCAACTGTGCCATGGCTGTCCTCGAACGTCACGACGACGCTCCCGCAGAATCCTCGCCGCGGGGCAGAGGTGGGGAAATGAACACATGGCGCGAATCGTGGGGCATTTCACAATTGATGGATGGCTAGCCTCGGTCACGTCGCGGTCGGCATGTGTGCCGGTCGCGCCTTCGCCGACCGGGGCGCGCGCCGGCCCAGGCTCGCGATCGCGTTCTTCGCCGGCTTGGCCCTGCTTCCGGATCTCGACTATCTGCTGGTCGCGCTCGGGGGGCGGAACGAGGGGGCCTTCGGGCACAGGGGCGCGGCTCATTCGCTGATCCCACCGCTCGCCGCCGCGCTGGTGGCGCTGGCCCTGGGGGCGCGGCTCAAGATTCCCCGCTCGCGCCTGGCGTTGTTCTGCGGGCTGGTGGTGGCGAGCCACGCGCTCCTCGATGCCATGACGACCGGCAGTCGCGGTGTCCCGCTGCTGTGGCCGCTGTCCTTCCATCGCTTCGAGATGCCGTGGCGCCCGATTCCGAACGCGCCATGCGGGCTCGCGTACGTCTCCAGGCTCGGGCTGCGGGTGGCCGCGACGGAGTTCCTGCAGTTCCTTCCGTTCCTGTGGTTCGCGACGAGACCGCTGCTCGTCGGCCCGCCCTGCGCCGCCCCCGGCGGCCCCAGTCCGGACGCCCGCTCCCGAGCCGCGGCGCCCCCCCGGGGACACCTCACGACATCGACCTCAGGCTGACGGCGCACGGCCGGCCGGCACTGCGCGTCAACCTGCGGCGCGGGCATTATTTGCGATTCTTGACGATTCTTGGCGAAACCCCGAGAAGGCAACGCTTTTCTTCTCGACAACGGACCAAACTCACTTCAAAGTGTCGCCTCCGATGACCTCGCTTGGACCAGAACTAGAAGAAAATCAAGAGGAAGAAATAGCTGCCCCTGCGGAGGCCGCGGCCCCAGCCCCCGAGGTGGCCGCGCCGGCGGAGGACGCCGACGAAGCCGGGGACGCGCACGATCCCGTCAGGATGTATCTGCGCGGGATGGTGTCGATCGCGCTTCTCACGCGGGAAGGCGAGGTCGCGCTGGCCCGCCGAATCGAGGACGCGGAGCACCGGGTCTTGAAGGCCGTGCTGCGGGCCCCCGTCGCCGTGAACGAGATCCTCGATCTCGGCAACCAGCTGCGGAAGGCGAAGATTCGCGTCACCGAGGTCACCCGCGACGCGGACGACCAGGATCCGGACTTCGACGAGGCGTGGCACACCGAGCGCGTCTGCAAGGCCCTCGACGGGATCGGTCGCGTGTTTCGGAAGCACCAGAAGCTGCTGGAATCGGCCCCAAAACGGCCGACCGCCGCGGTCAAGACGCGCTTCGAGCAAAAGGTCGCGACCAGCGCCGACGAGCTGTTTCAAGCGCTGCTCGACATCCGCCTCGGCAAGGAGCGGGTGGGTCCAATTCTCGACCAGCTCAAGACCTACGTGCAACGACTCGATGCTTGCCGCCGGCAGATGACGGACTGCGAGCAACGCGCGGGGATGAGCATCTCCGAGCTGCGCAAGACGCTGCGGCAGGTTCGCGCCTCTCCGGTGCGGCGACAGGCCTTGACCCGCAAGCTCGGGCTGCGCGTCGAGGAGCTCGAGAAGATCTTCGAGCAGTCCGTCGAGGTCAGCCGCCAGCTGCGTCAGGTCGAGACCGACGCGGGCATGGACGAGTCCATGCTTCGCGAGACGGTGCAAGAGATCGCCGACGGCGAGCACGCCGGCGAAAAGGCCAAGGCCGAGATGATCCGCGCGAACCTGCGCCTGGTCGTGGCGATCGCGAAGAAATATGCGAACCGTGGTCTGCTGTTCCTCGACCTGATTCAGGAGGGCAACATCGGCCTCATGCGCGCGGTGGAGAAGTTCGACTACCGCCGCGGGTTCAAGTTCTCGACGTACGCCACGTGGTGGATCCGCCAGGGGATCACCCGCGCCATCGCCGATCAGGCCCGCACCATCCGCATCCCCGTCCACATGAACGAGTCGCTTCACAAGCTCACGCGGACCACTCACGCGCTGGTCCGCAAGCTGGGCCGCGATCCTCTGGTGGAGGAGCTGGCGGACGACATGGGCATGCCGGTCGAGAAGGTGCGGCAGCTGCTGCGCATCTCCAAGACGACCGTGTCGCTCGAGACCCCCGTGGGCACGGACGAGGACGCGCGTCTTGGCGACTTCATCGAGGACAAGGACGCCATCTCGCCCGCTGATGCGCTCGTGGCGGCGGATCTGTCCGAGCAGACGCGTCGGGTGCTCGCCACGCTCACCCCGCGCGAGGAAAAGATCCTGCGCATGCGCTTCGGGATCGGCGAGCGCTCGGACCACACCCTCGAGCAGGTCGGCGAGGAGTTCGACCTCACGCGCGAGCGCATCCGCCAGATCGAGTCCAAGGCGCTGAAGAAGCTCCGCGCCAGCCGCGAATTCCGCGAGCTCCGCAACCACTGAGTGGCTTCGCCGCCCGACCTCCCACTCCGCGCGCCACCGGACTTGGCTTCCGAGCCGAGCGCCTCTGGCGCTTGGTTGCGCTCCGACTCGCGCAGGTCATCGCTCCGCGATGCCCCGCGCTCGCGGAGCACTCGAGATGAGACGGGAGTACGGGCCGTATCCATGTAACGGACGAGCAACGAAGCGGGCGCGAAGCCTCGGCGCCACAACTGTTGTGCTATTTCACGGGAGGACTAGTTTTGAGGCGGACGTGTTGGGTCTTGAAGGGTTGCGCTCGCCTGTGAGGCAGCTGGCGGCCGGACGGTTGGTGCAGCGGCACGAGCTGGTGGTTGCCGTGACCGATGAGGTCCGCGCGGCCCATGCGGCGCAGCGCCTCGCGCAGGAGCGGCCAGTTGTCGGGATCGTGGTAGCGCAAGAACGCCTTGTGCAGGCGCCGCACCTTCAGGCCGCGCGGCACACGCACGTCCTCTCCGTTGGCGCGGCGTAGCGGGCGCAACGGGTTGCGCCCCGTGTGGTACATCGCCGTCGCCGTGGCCATCGGCGACGGCAGGAACGCCTGCACCTGGTCGGCGCGAAACCCGTTCTTCTTCAGCCACAGCGCCAGGTGGAGCATGTCCTCGTCGGTCGTCCCGGGGTGCGCCGCGATGAAGTACGGAATGAGATACTGCTCCTTGCCCGCCTCGCGCGAGAAGCGATCGAACAAGCTCTTGAATCGATCGTAGGCGGCGAGCCCCGGCTTCAGCATCTTCGACAGCGGCCCGGCCTCGGTGTGCTCGGGCGCGATCTTCAAGTAGCCACCCACGTGGTGGGTGGCCAGCTCCTTCACGTATTCCGGCGACGTCGCCGCCAGGTCGTAGCGTAGCCCAGACGCGATCAACACCTTCTTGATCCCTGGCAGCGCGCGGGCCTTGCGATAGAGCCCGATCAACGAGGTGTGGTCCGTGTCGAGGTTCGAACAGATGCCCGGGTAAACGCACGAGGGGCGGCGACACGCCGCCTCGACGGTGGGATCCTTGCATGCCAGGCGATACATGTTCGCCGTCGGACCCCCGAGATCCGAGATGACCCCGGTGAAGCCGGGGACCTTGTCGCGGACCTCGCCGATCTCGCGCAGCACGGAAGCCTCGGACCGATTCTGGATGATCCGCCCTTCGTGCTCGGTGATGGAGCAAAAGGTGCACCCCCCGAAGCAGCCGCGCATGATCGTCACCGAGAAACGGATCATGTCGTACGCCGGGATCTTGAAGTCCCCGTACGACGGATGTGGCCGCCGCGTGTACGGCAGCTCGTACACGGCGTCCATCTCCGCGCTCGAGAGCGGAAGCGGCGGCGGGGTGAGCCACACGTCGCGATCACCGTGACGCTGCACGAGCGCTCGCGCGTTTCCGGGATTCGATTCGAGGTGGAGAATGCGCGAGGCGTGGGCGTAAAGCACCGGATCGCGCACGACGTCGGCGAAGTCGGGCATGCGGATCACCGTGCGCGAGCGCTCCGTGCGCGGTGTCCTCGGCCGGCGCAGGGGCACCAGCGTCTCCGCGACCGCCCCCGCTGGCGCTCCCACGACCGCCGGGCCCTCCCCTCCCCCACCTGGAGCATGGGCGGTCACGCCGGGGGCGGCGTAAGGGTCGGCCAGCGGCGCGACCGGTCCGGGCTCATCCACCGTCCGCGAATCGACTTCCGTCCAGTCGCCAGGAAGGCCGCCCCGCCGCACGAAGGCCGTGCCCCGAACGTCCGTGATGGTCTCGGGCCCTTCGCCCGCGCCCAGGCGATGCGCGATCTCGACGATGGCGCGCTCCGCGTTTCCGTACACCAGCAGGTCCGCGCCCGCGTCGAGCAGGACCGATCTGCGCACGGCGTCGGACCAGTAGTCGTAGTGCGCGATACGCCTCAGGCTCGCCTCGATGCCTCCGATGACGATCGGAACGTCCGCGAACGCCTCGCGGCAGCGCTGCGCGTACGCGATCACCGCGCGATCTGGGCGCAGCCCCCCTTGGCCGCCCGGCGAATAGGCGTCGTCGGAGCGCAGCCGCCGATCGGAGGTGTAACGATTCACCATCGAATCCATGTTCCCGGCGGTGACGCCCCAGAACAGGTTCGGGCGCCCCAGGCGCTCGAACGACGTCGCCTGGCGCCAATCCGGCTGCGCCAGGATGCCCACCCGAAATCCCTGCGCCTCCAGCAAGCGCCCTATCAGCGCAGCGCCGAAGCTGGGATGGTCGACGTAGGCGTCGCCGGTGACGAGCACGACATCGCAGCCCTCCCATCCGAGCGCGTCCAGCTCGGCCCGGGAGGTCGGCAGGACAGGCGCCGTCCCGAATTGCTCGGCCCAGAACTTGCGTCGTGAGAACAATGTCGGCGACACCCGGTCGGGAGAGACCGGCTGCCATTCGCTGGGAGCCTGTCTGGGCGCCGACGGCTTCATGAGGCGTAGACTCCAATACCACGGAGGTGCTGGCGGTGCCCGGAAGAGCCAATCCAAGACGAGCACGAGGTCATTTTCGAAGCGACATTCGACACCAGGCTGAGCGGCGCCGCGTCAGCCGCGGAGCCGGGCCAGGATGAGTGCCCGGAGGTTGTTCCTGTTCGCGCCCGGCGCTGGCGCGTCGTCGGCCTCCGCGTGGATGCAGGCCTGGCGCGGGCGGCTGGCGACCCTCGGCGACGTCGTGACCTTCGACTACCCGTACATGAAGGCGGGGCGCCGGGCGCCCGACCGTCCGCCCGCGCTGATCGCGGCCCACGAAGCGGCCCTGGCGACCGCGCAAACGGGCGCGCACGGACCCGTATTCCTGATCGGCAAGTCGATGGGCTCGCGCATCGGGTGTCACGTCTCGCTTCAGAACGCTGTCGCCGGGTTGATCTGTTTGGGCTATCCGCTCGTGTCGGGGGCCACGGGCGGCCTGCGCGACGAGGTCCTCGTCGCGCTGCGGACCCCGATCCTGTTCGTCCAGGGGACGGGCGATCCCCTTTGTCCCCTGGACAAGCTGGCGGGGGTCCGGGCACGCATGTCGGCGCGCAACGAGCTCCATGTGGTGACAGCCGGAAATCATTCATTGGAGCTCTCGCGTGCGAAGTCGAAGCGGGAAGCTCAGGACGCGTCCGATCAGGCCGTGCTCGCGGCGATACGATCCTTCGTCGAGTCAGTAACCTGATTTCGGCTTCGGCGGGCGCTTGGCCATCGCCTTCGCGCGCCCGGGCTTTCGGCGCGGCTTGTCCGGTGTCTTGCGGCGAGGGGCCGCGTCGGTGGCCGACGCCGAAGGATCGGATTCGAGCACAATCGCCGCCGGGACGATCGGCGGATTGACCGCCGCCTGCTGGCTCGTCTCGCGCGCCGCCAGGGAGGGCCGCCGCACCACGAAGGCCCGCACCCCCAGCGCCGCCCCGGCGACGAGCGCCAGCCCCCCCAGCCATGACGCCGCGCCAAGCGCCCGGCGGCCGTGCTTGGCGCGCGCGAATCGTTCGCGCTCTGCGTCGGCGGCGCTCCCCAGCCGCCCTGGGGCGCGTGGTCCGGCGGCCGACTCGTGCTCGGCGCCGGCGCTCGGCGCGCCTGGCTGCCCCGAGAGCGATCGGTCGGCCGCCCCTGGAGCGCCGCGCGGGGCCGCGCCGGTCAGCCGCCCCCCGGGACGATGCGGCACGGTGGAAGCGGTCTGCGGCGGCTCTTGCGAGGCCACCCTGGGCAAGGCCGCGTCCGGGGTATCGACGGCAGCCTCGGATTCGGCCCCCAACGAGCGCACGAGGCGCAAGACCGCGCGGTGACTGGAACGAAAGGACGCCAGGTAATTCTCGACGTCCACCAGCATGTCCGCCGCCGACGAATAGCGCGCCTCCGGATCGCGCTCGACGGCCCGGCGCACGATCTCGTCCACGGCGGGCGGAACGTCGGGATTCCAGGCCGACGGCGGCAGGGAGCGTTCCGCCAGCAGCTCCAGCTTTCGTTGCAAGTTGTTCTGGGCGCGAAACAACATCCGGCCCGTCAGCATCTCGTGGAGGACGCAACCGAGCGCGAACAGATCGGCCCGACGATCGATGGACTTGCAGGCAATCTGCTCGGGCGCCACGTAGGCTATCTTGCCCTTGACGACGTCGCCGTCGTCCTCCGCGATCATGTCGGCGGCGCGCGCGATACCGAAGTCGAGCACCTTCACCGCGCCCGTCTCCCCCAGCATGATGTTGGAGGGAGAGACGTCGCGATGAATGATCTCGAGCGGGCGCCCGCTGGCGTCGCGCAGGCCGTGCGCGTAGTCGAGCGCCACCAGGACCTCGCGCGTGATCTCCGCGGCGGTGACGACGGGCATGGTCGCGCCCTGCTCCCGCAGCTTCGTGAGCGCCTCCCGCAGGGTCAGGCCCCGAATGCTCTCCATGGCGATGAAGTACGAACCATCCGCCTCGCCGAACTCGAAGATCTGGACGATGTTGGGGTGCGCGAGCAACGCGGAGATCTTGGCCTCGTTGACGAACATCTGCGTGAAGCGCTGGCGCGCCGAGAGCTGAGGAAGCACCCGCTTGACGACGATCTCTCGCCGGAACCCCTCCGGACCGGTCACGACGGCACGGAAGACCTCCGCCATCCCTCCCTGTCCGATGCGCTCGACGAGCTCGAAACGGCCAAGGCGGTGGGGTGTCTGCGCCCGCTTCGGCTCGCGCGAGCGCAAAGGCAACGGCGGTTCCTGTCTCGGCGCACCCACGGGATGAGATCCATCGGCAGGATGCCCCCCGAGCGTGAGTCGGCCTATCAGTTTGCGAGGATCTATTTGATGCGCGCGCCGGGTCTCTACCGCACGCCCGGGCCCGCCGCGGCCACCGCGAGCGCCTCCGTCAGGTCCGGGACGACGAGCCCCAGCGTCGCGCAGCGCGCCGCGAAATCCGGGGGAGGAGGCGCGGCCGACGCCAGCAGGAGCGGGGCATTTGCGGCGTCCGCCCAGGGCACCCCCAGGAAGAAGGCGTGCAGCAACAGCCGCCCCGCGTCTCGGGCTCCCCCGGCGCTCTCGCCGACGACGGGATGGCCGGCGAGCCGCAGGTGGCGCCGGATCTGCTGGGTCCGGCCGGTTTCGAGCTCGACCCGCACGAGCGCCGCCGTCGCCGCCCGCCCGAGCACGGAGGCGTGGGTGACCGCCCGTCGGCCATCGAGCGGTTCGTCGAGGGTGGCCCGCTCCCAGGCGGGCGCCGGGCTGACCACCGCCAGGTACAACCGGCGCACCGCGTGCGCAGCGAACAGGGCATTCAAGGCCACGAGCGCCTCACGCTCCCGCGCCACCACCAGGAGCCCGCTCGTCGCGACGTCCAGGCGATGGGCCACGAGGCCACCGCCGTGATGCCGCCGCAGCCAATCGACGAGCGTGCCCTGCGTTCCACCTCGCGTGGGCTCGACCGGCATCCCGGCTGGCTTGTCGATGATCCACAGCTCTGGTCGCTCGAGGACGATCCGGGGCTGCGGGCCCTCCCCTTCCGGGGGGACGACCGCGGGCTCGTCCCACTGCAGGTGCTCGCCGGCCCGCACCTGCCGCGAGCTGATCCCCGTGCGCCGGCCGCCGACGAAGACCACCCCCGCCGCTATCAGGCGACGCGCCTCCCCGCGGCTGACGCCGGGGGCGACGCGCGCCATCGCCCTGTCGAGCCGCTCGCCTGCCAGCGCCTCGGGGACGACAAAATCGAATTGCGATGCGTGGGTCGATGCGCGGGTCATTGACGGGTGGCCGGGCCGCCCCCAGCCTGTCCGGCGAAGTGGCCGGGCTCGCGTGCAGAGGGTGGAACCTGGGCGATCCAGGCGATATAACGGCGACCGGTCACGCTGTCCATTCGAAGACCAAGGAGCATTCCATGAGCATCACTCTCGGTTCGGTAGCACCCGACTTCGTTCAGGAGTCGACGGAGGGCACAATCAAGTTCCACGAATGGATCGGAGACAAGTGGGCCGTCTTGTTCTCGCACCCCAAGGACTTCACGCCCGTTTGCACCACGGAGCTCGGGACGGTGGCGAAGCTGAAGCCGGAGTTCGACAAGCGCAACGTCAAGGTCATCGCCGTGAGCGTCGACGACGTGGCGTCGCACGAAAAGTGGATCGCCGACATCGAGGCGACCCAGCACACGAAGCTGAACTTTCCGATCCTGGGCGACGCGGATCGCAAGGTGTCGAAGCTCTATGGCATGATTCATCCCGACGCGAACGACACGCAGACCGTCCGCTCGGTCTTCGTCATCGATCCAAAGAAGAAGGTGCGATTGATGATCACCTACCCGGCCAGCACGGGGAGAAATTTCAACGAGTTGTTGCGGGTCATCGATTCCTTGCAGTTGACGGACAGCCATTCGGTGGCGACGCCCGCGGACTGGAAGGACGGCGACGACTGCGTCATCGTCCCGTCGCTGCAAGACCCCGAGGTCTTGAAGAAAAAATTTCCAAAGGGCTACACCGTCGTTCGCCCCTACCTCCGGATGACCCCGCAGCCAAACAAATAGAGCTGCCCAGAAACGGCCACCTCGCGCCGCGCGCGAGGCGGCCGTTTTCCGCCGATTGCGCGACACTTGCACGCGGAGCTTGGGTGTACCCCGGCCGTTGCGTTATCATGCTGCTCGCTCGCTCGGCCGAGTGACATGACATCCTTTCAAGACCGGACCCAAGACGAATCCGTCGGCTTCATCGGCCAGGTCATAGGTGGCAACTTCCGGATCGATCAGCTGATTGGCAGCGGCGCCACCGGCAACGTTTATCAGGCCGAGCAGCTCTCGCTGGGGAAGGCGGTCGCCGTAAAGGTGCTTCACCCGCACCTGATGGGGGATGACAAGCTGGTGCGGCGATTCCAGCGCGAGGCGAAGAGCGCCTCCCGCCTGAACCATCCGAACTCGGTGCAGATCATAGACTCCGGGCAGGACCGCGACGGGACGCTGTACATCGCGATGGAGCTGCTCTCGGGGCGGGATCTCGCCGAGGTGATCCGTGACGAGTTTCCGCTGCCGTTGCCGCGAATGATCCACATCATGTCGCAGGTCTTCGCCGCCCTGGACGAGGCCCACGCGCACGGGCTCATCCACCGCGACCTCAAGCCCAGCAACATCATGCTGATCGAGCGTCGCGACGAGCCCGACTTCGTCAAGGTCTGCGACTACGGGATAGCCAAGTCGGCCGCCGACGACACCCAACCGGGCAGCGAGGCCCAGATGCTGACGGTCCAAGGGCTGGTGTGCGGCACGCCCGAGTACATGTCACCCGAGCAGGCGCGCGGCGAGCCCCTCGATGGGCGGACCGATCTGTATTCGGCGGCCGTGATCCTGTACCAGATGACGACGGGTGACGTGCCCTTCAGGGCCGCGACGCCCATCGGCATCGTCAGCCGTCACCTGAGCGAGGCGCCGATCGTGCCCAGCCGGCGCCGCGCGGACGCGTCGATCCCGCCCGTTCTCGACGATTTGATCCTGCGGGGCCTGGCGAAGAGCCGCGACCTGCGCCCGGCGACGGCGGCGATTTTTCGCGACGAGCTACAGAAGGTCGCCACGACCGTGACCGACCGCCGGGCCCTCGCCAACGCCCAGACGCTGTCGCTGACCGGTCCCGGGTCGTCGGGGACGACGATTCCGGCGAAGCCGCCGACCGGCGCGACGGCGGCGCCCGGTCGTTCCACCCGAGGACGGCTCGCGGTCGGGCTCGGCGGCGCGACCATCGCGGCGTTGCTCGCGATCGGGTTCGCCCGCAGCGTGGGCACGCCGGCAACCTCTGTCCGGCATCCCCAGGTCCAGGTCGCGCCGCTGCCGACCTCACTCCCGCCGTCGACCCCGGTCGCGCCAACCGTCGTGCCACCGCCGGCCCAGGCGGAGGTCCCCGTCCAGGCCACCGCCGCGATCGCGGCCACGGCCGCGGCGCCGGCACCGGACCAGTCGCCGCGCGGGTCCGCGGTCGCGGCGGCGTCCCCCGATCACGCGCTTCGCCGCAGGACGACGGGCCCTCGGCCCGTGGCAGCGAGCCCGGCGGCGCGACACCCGTCCACGGTGGCGCCCGAGTCCGCCGGTCAGCACGCCCTGCGGGGCCCGGACACCCCGGCGCTCGACCAATCCGCGCCGGCGATGGCCGCGGCCCCGCGCGCGCAGCCGGCGGCCTCCAGAGAGCCCGCCGCTGGCGGCGCGGAGGACAAGGCCGGCGGTCTCGCGGCCGGGCGCGCGCCCCGGGACAGCGTCGCCGACGGCGAGAGATTGCTCGCGCAAGGAGAGGTCGCGGCGGCCTGTCGTCGCGGCGAAGAGGCCAAGCGCGCGGCACCGCGCGCCGCCGCCATCTACAAGTTCCTGGGCAAGTGCTACATGCGCGCGGGCGACGTCGCTCTCGCCAAGGACAACTATCGCCGGTACCTCGATGTGGCGCCGAACGCGCCCGACGCTGTCTTCATAGAAAGCATGATCAAGTGATCCAGCCGCCCGGCCTGCGCCACGCTCTGCTCTTCATATCCGGAACGATGCTCGGGCTCGGCGGCGGCTGCCGGGTCGACCCCGCGAAGCTCGACCACCGCGTCTTCTCGTGTGACACCGCCGCGCCCGATCCGGCCTGTGGAACGGACGCGACCGGGCGGCCAATGGGGTGCTTCGCCGCGCGCCAGATCGGGGCGACCGACTTCTGCGCCAAGACCTGCGACGTCCCCTTCGCGCCGCTCGAAGGCGCGGTCTGCCTGGCGTCGGAGATCCAGCTTCGTTCGTGCAGCCCCTCGAGCCCCGACGGCAGCGCGTGTGACCAGGAGGGTCTCGCCTGTTACCGGACGGACCTGCTGTCCGACGAGGGGGTCTGCACCACCCTCAGTCCCTGCAGCCATGACGAGGAGTGCCGAGATCCGGTGCGATCGGTCTGCGCGACCTCGTTTCTATCGCAGACGATTTATCCGGCCGCGGCCGACCTCGAGCTCGATCACCTGTTCTGCTTGCAGACCGGGTGCAAGTCCCGCGGCACCTCGTGCTCGCCGGGCGAGACCTGCCTGCAAGAGGTCATCCCCCCCGACGCTCACCCACCCGACATCTGCGTGCCCAACTGCGACTCGAACCTCCGGTGCCCGCCGAACTTCCTATGCTACAAGAAGGTGTCGACCTCGATCGCGCCCAACGTTTGCATTCCGGGCCTGCTCGGGTTCACGTGCGAGGACTCCATCGACTGCATGCTGGGAAGCTGCGTCGACACCGGCATCGGCTACCGCGTCTGCACCACCGCCTGTGACAGTGACGCCGACTGCTCCCGATTCGACGGCGAACAGGGGAAGTTCGTCTGCGTGAAGAACAACGCGGCCCCCAATCAGCCCGGTTTCTGCCAGACGCCGGACGCGTATCGCGGTTCGATCTGCAACACGACCGCCGACTGCCTGCCGCGAAACCCTGACGAGATCTGCAACCGCTTCAACCCGACCGACGAGCAAGGCACCTGCCTCTTGCCCTGTTCGGCCGAGGGCAAGTGTCCCCAGCGGGGTGGCATCGGCCATACCTGCCTGCCCTCGGGCGTCGCGGGCGCCCCGCCCGTCTGCTTCCCGGGATACTTCGGCTATCCGTGCACAGCGGACAGCAACTGCGTCGGCGACTTGACCTGTAACCCCACTTTTCCCATGGCGCCCAGCATCTGCACCGCGCCCTGCGCCGTCGACGCCGACTGTGGCCCCCCGAGCGCCACCAGCGGCGACCGCTGGGTCGCGGGCGGCGGCTGGTGCGGCGCCGCGCTGGGAGTCCCGGTCTGTCTCCCCAATAATTCGTTGCCTGATGGAAGCCCGTGTCCGTCGAACGTCGCCTGTTCGTCCGGGAAATGTCTGTCCAACATGTGCGCCCCGTCGTCATGAGAGGATTCGTCATGCGCGCGCGACCGTGGTTTCCATTCTCGTCCGGACGAGCCGGGCTCGTGGCGGCTACCGTGTCCATGTCGGTGTCGGCCGCGCTGGCGGGCACTCCGGCGGGGCTGGCACGCGCGGAAGAGCCGGTGCAAGCGCAAGGTCACCCCGAAAAATTGGCGGTGCTGGTCCTCGGGACCACCGAACGCGACGCCGAGCTGGCCGACAACCTCACCGAGGTCATCATCGCCACCATCGCCCAGCACCGGGGGGTGGAGATGGCCGGGCGCGAGGAGTTTCGGACCAGGCTCGGGGTGGAGAGCGAACAACGCGCCCAGGCCTGCATCGACGACCTGTCCTGCATGGGCCGGGCGGCCGTGTCGCTCGGCGTGCGGCGCATCGTCGCCGGGACCGTCGGGACGCGGGGCAAGCAATACCTCTTCAATCTCAACCTGAACAACGTCGAGACAAATCGCGTCGAGAACCACATCTTTCGCCTGGTCGACGGCGGCGTGAAGGATCTGATCCCCGCGGTCCAGTCGGCAGCCGACGAATTGTTCAGGCCGCGCGTCGAGCCAGGGCGAATTCAGCTCAGCTCCGCCCCACCGGGCGCGCGTGTGTCGATCGACAACGCGTACCTTGGCGTGACGCCGCTCATCTCCGGAACCTTGCTCGCCGGGAAGCACAGCGTGCGCGTCGAGGCCGAGGGGCGCTTCCCGTGGCTCTCATCGGTTGACGTCTTCCCTGGGCAGGACCTCGGCGTGACCCTCACCGAGGCCAATCTGCCGCGGCGGCGCCTCTGGCCCACCAAGACCGCCGTGGCAACTGCGTCACTCGCGGGGTTGTCGTTCGCGACCGGCGGCTTCCTGGGCGTGCTGTCGCAGCTGACGCCGTCGGGGGCCACCCGCGCCGACACCCAGAGCGACCTCGATCAAAAGATGCACTTCGGGACCGCCGCCAACGTCGCCTTCATCTCGGGCGCTGCCTTCACGGTGGCCACGCTCTACCTGGTCCTGCGCTATCACGATGACGTTTTCGGCCGCGAGGACGACACCGCCAAGTAGCCTCGGGCTGCCGGATATCCACCGATTCTTGTGGAATCCGCGCCCTTCGCAGCCCGTCAGAGCCCGGAGGTGTCAGTGACCAGCAGGGTCACGGGCTCGATGCCCCCCGACTTGATGCTCGCGTCCTTGGTCCCCGATCCGATGGTGCCGCGGCTGCCGTCCTCGAGGAGGATCTTGAACGTGACGGTCCCCGAATCCTTAGAGGTGCCGTATTCGAAGGTCCCGAGGACATGGTTGCCGGCGGAGTCGGTGGGCAGCCCCGAGTAAGATGCGCTCGTCGAGCAGACCGAATTGCTGAGCAGGAAGTCGGTCTCGTCCGAGACGGCGCCCGAAGTCATGATCTCACAGGACGCGATCTTCTGCAGGGTCCCGGAGGAGATTCCGGAGGGGATGGTCACCTCCACCGAAAAGTAGCTGTTCTGTCCGCAACCGACGAGGCCGCCGAGAGCCAGGGCGCAAAGTCCGATCCCGCTTCGCATCATTTCGCTCCAAAGCAGCCGGCGTCGTAGATCGCGCTGCAGGCGTGTTTCTGGTTGTGATTCTGGACGATCATGTAGGTGGCCGCGCCCGCGATCACGACACCCCCGACGATGGCCCAGAAAGGCCAGTCCTTCAGGAACGCCAGGTTGTCCCCCGAGTCGGCGGCGGGCTTCTTGGCTGCCTTGTCCGCCTTCGTTACGGTGAGCTTGGGCTCGTCCGACTTCTCGCCTGCGTTGTCCCCCGCCTTGCTCTTGTCACCGCCCGAGTCGTCCTCGGTCGACGAGGCCCCCGAGCCCGATTCCGCGAGCAGACGCCCGGCCGTCCGATTGTCGAGCCGGAGATTCACTGCCCTCGCGGGGACGGAAGCCGGCGCATCCGAGGCCGGCGACGCCCACGCTGGCGTCGCGAGGAGCATCGCCGCCAACAGACTGGCTGTCACGGCAGGCGCGAGATGCTCGCTACGGACGGGCCACCTGCGCCGCGTCCGAACTGGGGGGTCGCGTCTCGAGGAAGTCGTCATCACGGCGCATATTACAGAAGTTTCCCCGCCCGTGAAGATCCGATCTTCCCGGAGACCCGCGCGGTTCGCGCCACGCTCGCGCCCTCGGGCTCCCATGTTGGAGCGAACGCGCGCCACCATGGGCGTCACCTGTGGCATCATCGGGCTCGATGCCGCGGCAAATCAGCGTCGACGAGCTGGCCCGATTGCTGGCGACGCCGGAACCGCCCACGCTCCTCGATGTGCGGGAGGCGTGGGAGCACGATACGGCGGCGCTGCCCGGCACGCTGTTGATTCCCCTGCATGAGCTCGAGAAGAGATGGCCGGAGGTCGAGGGCAGCGTCAAGGGCGGCAACCTGATCGTCGTCTATTGTCACCACGGCGTGCGCAGCCTCTCCGGCGCCGCGATCCTCGAAGCGCACCAGGTGGGCCCGGTGGCCTCGCTGGCAGGGGGGATCGACGCTTGGTCCAGAGTCATCGATCCGGCCATCCCCCGCTATTGAAATGAGCGTCCGGGCCGCCTGGGCCGCGTCGCCCCTGGCTCGAAACGCGGCGATGCTGCTCGCCGCGGCGGTGCCCTGCGTGGCCTCCGGATGGTTGACGACCACTTCCCTGCAGCAGGACTTCGCCGCCTTCTTCACGGCGGCGCGCGCACGTGCCCTGCACCTCGATCCGTACGTTAACCACCTCGGGACTCCGGGCGGCCCCTGGGACGGCGTGGCGGTCTACCGTCACAGCCGGTTTCTCTATCCGCCGATCGTGGCCGAGCTGTTTCGGCCTCTGGCGGCGCTGCCATTCGTCTGGGCAAAGACGTTGTTCACGGCGGCGTCCTTGTTGGCGCTGGTCCTGGGTCTGTGCGTCGTGGCCGGCGACCCCAGCCTCGCGACCCCAGGTGCCGGGCGGCGCCAGCCCAACCTCGCGGTCACGCTGGCGCTGGCGGCGGTGTGGCCGCCGGTGTTCGCCGCCGTCGAGCGGGGCCAGATCGATCTCCTGCTGCTACCCATGCTCGCGGCGGCGTGGCGCTGGCGTCGCCACGCCGCCGTCGCCGGGCTGGCCCTGGGATCTTGCGCGCTGGGAAAGCCGCTCGTCCTGGGCATCCTGCCGGTGCTCCTCGGCGCGCGACGCTGGCGCTGGGCGGCCGCCACGGTTGGCGCCCTGGGCTTGTACGGCGCCGCATCCGTCGCCGTGTCGGGACGGGACTTGTGCGCGGAGTACTTGACGGACGTGCTTCCCCGGGCCGCGCTCTACGGCGAGGGGGGCCCCGAGGACTGGCTGCTCGACGACGACACCCTCGCCAAGGTCAGCGCCGACCTGGCGAATGGCGTCGCCCGGATCGATGGGCACGGCCGCGCGTTCGCGCAGGGAATCGGGGAGTTTGGCCGGAACGCCAGTTTGCCCCGTCTGTTGTCGGGCCATCGTCCACCTTCGCCCGCGGTGGCCTTCGCCGTTGGCCTGGTCGGGACCGCCGCGCTGGCGTGGACCGCGCGGCGCCGCTCGGCCTCTCCGGTGTGGTACTGGGGCGGCTTGCTGCTCGGCGTGATCGTGGCGCCGGTTTCCTGGGTCATGAGCCTGGTGTGGGCGACCCCGTTGTTCCTCTGGGTCCGCGTCGCGAGCGGAGCTGGCTCGGGTGGAGGGCTGGCGGCGGCGTCGCGGAACAGCGGCCGCGCGTTCGGTGTCGCGCTGACGGTAATGTTCGTGGGGGGCTTCGCAGGGCTGGTGGCTCCCGGCGCTTGGCCATTGGTCGGCGCTGCCGGCGTCGCAGCCGCCCTCGCCGTCCCCGCGCCCGCCGTCCCCGCGCCCGAGGACGAGGCGGTCTGGTGACGCCCGCCGGGCGCAGTGCGCCGCGTTCGATGCTTTGGCTACGCGGCGCGCTGGCGGCGTTCGGGATCGTGGTCGTCACGGAAGCGGCGGCCGGGTTCGCGGGCGCGCTGGCGGTGGCGACGCCCATCGTGGGCGCCGCCGGGCTGGTGGGGCTCGGCGCGCTCGTGGCGGCGCACCGTCGGGCGCGAAACGAGACGGATCAGGACCGACCGCCCCGCTTCACCAGGACTGACCGCTTCGCTGCCACCGCGCTCGGCGTCGCGCTTCTCAGTCGGCTCTGGGAGGGTCTTCACCGCGCACACTCCACCTACGACGTCCTGTCGTATCACCTGCACATTCCGGCGACCTGGCGAGCCGCCGGACGGATCAGCGTCGTGCCCACCCCATTCGGGGACCAGGCGCCCGCCTACGCTCCGAGCAACGCGGAGCTGACCTACCAGCTTGCCATGTCCCTCACCGGGAACCTCCGACTGGCGCAGGCTGGGCAGGCGCCGTTCGCGGCACTGGCGGCGCTGGCCATTTACGCCACCGCCCGGCAGCTCGGGCTGGCCCGCCTGCTGGGCTGCGGCGCCGCCCTCGCGTTCCTGATGATCCCCGAGATCTGGATGCAGTCGTCGGACGCCATGTCGGATCTCGCGCTCGCGTCGTTCTTCCTGTCCTGCGTTCCGTTCGTGCTGCGCCTGCGCCAGCATCGCTCCGGCCTCGACGTGGCGGCCCTGGGCGTGGGCCTCGGCCTGATGGCCGGGACGAAGTACGTTGGCGGGGCCTACCTGGGGCTGCTTGGGGCCGCCGGCGTGGCCGCGCTCCTGCGGTGCGGCTCGGGATGGTCGCGGAGGCGGTCGGTTCTGGTGCTAGGCCTGCTGACCTTGGCTTGCGGAGGCTTCTGGTACCTGCGCAACGTCATCGCCACGGGCGACCCCATCTTCCCGGTCACGCTTCGCTTCGGCCCGCTGATCCTCGGAAAGGGCCTCTACGAGGGCGCGACCATGCGCGCCTGGACCTACCACCTGCCCACCAGGAACCTTCAACCATTGGTTGAGATGTTCGAGGAGACGGGCTGGGGATTCCTGCTGACCCTGATCGCCGGATTTGGCGGCCTCGTGCTGGCGAAGCGGCCCGAGCGGCCGTTGGCGGTTGCCGTCCTCGTCGCGTTCGGCTGGGTGGTGCTCCCCTATCAGCAGGCCCGGCTGTTGTTTCCGGCCTGGGGAGTTGCGAGCGTGATGCTGGCCGAGGCCGCCTCGCTGGTGCCCGAGGCGCTGCGGCCGCTCGTGCTCGCCCCCGCCGTCGTGGGCGCCGCGCTCCAATATCCAACCGCGACGCGCCTGCTGGTGGCGGGCGCGTGGGGCGTCGTCACCCTGTCGGCTGCGCTGGGGCCACGGCTGCCCTTCGCGGACTCGTCCGCGTCGGCCACGGGCTCTGTTGCTCCAAGCCAGGTCGAGCGCGGGCGGCGCCGAGGATTGCCCGTCGCTCTGCTCGCAGGAGCGTGCGCGTGCGCGGGCGTCGTCTGGATTCGCGCCTGTCCCGACGAGCTTCCTTACCGGATCGGGGACCATCACGACGACGCGTGGGCCTACGTGCGAGAGCAGGTGCGTGGCCGCCGCATCGCTTATGCCGGCTCGAACCTTCCCCTTCCCCTGTGGGGCTGGCGGCTCGAGAATACCGTTCGCTACGTGAACACGGCCGGGCGGTTGGACGACCGCCTGCATGACTTCCGAGACGTCCCCCAGGCCGCGCCGGTCACCGCCGAACCAGCGCCCGAGCGCGCGCGGCCCGATCTCCGCGCGTGGCTCGCGAACCTAGACGCCGCCAAGATAGAGGTCCTCTTCGTCGCCCGTCTGTACCCGAACGTGCTGCCGTCGATGCCACACGACGACGAAGGGTTCCCGGTCGAGCGCGCCTGGGCCGACGCCAACGGCGGCCGCTTCCACCCGCGCTTCACCACGGCTGACGTCCGAATCTATGACGTGGCGCCAGAGCACGGAGAAGGGGTTGCCCGGTGATGACGACCGAAACCCCCGCGGCGCCCCTGACGCGCAGCCAGCGAGCCTGGGCGTGGGCGGCCACCTCCGTCGTCCTGTTCTTCGTCGCGAACCGCTGCCTCCAACCGATGGACGAGACCGATCTGTTCTACAACCTGCGGCTCGGCGAAATCATCCTCGGCGCCCGCGCGGTTCCGCGAACCAACCTGCTCTCCTTCACGAACCCCGACTTCCCAGATCCGAACCTGGCCTGGCTGTTCCAGATCGGACTCGCCCTCGCCTACCGCGCCGGAGGGATCGCCGCGACCGTGCTGTTGAAGACGGCGTTCGTCACCACGACGTTCGCCCTGCTCTTCCGGGTCGCCCTCCGGCGCGGCGCTCATCCTGCCCTGGCGGCCCTCGCGCTGGCGCTGGCGGCGTGGGCTGCCGAGCCACGGTTCGTCGAGCGACCTCACCTGGTGACGTTCGTCGGGCTCGGGCTCGTCCTCCTGGCCCTCGACCGGGCCGAGGCGGGGCGCCGCCGGTTGCTCTTCGCATTGCTGCCCATCGGCCTCGTGTGGGCGAACGGCAATTCATGCTTCTTCCTCGCGCCGGTGCTGCTGGTGCTCTACGCGCTCGGCTGCCGCCTCGACGGTCGGCCCACCGACGGGACGAGGGCGGTGGTCGTCGCCCTGGGGTTGCTCCCCCTGCTGTTCGCGACACCCTCCGGGGCCGCATTCCTCGGCTACGTGGCCAACCACTTTCGGATGCCGTACTTGCGGCCCCTGCAGGAGTACCGGGTCGCCGAATGGCCTACCGACGGTCCGTTCTTCTTCCTCTGCGGCGCCGTCGTCGCGACCGCGGGGCTGTCGGTTCTCGTCCCGGACGGCGGGCGTCTGGCGCTCCGGCACCTGTTGCCGATCGTCGCGTTCGGGCTGCTCGGCGCCAGGCGTATCCGCTTCGTGGCCGAGTTCTCGTTGCTGGCGGGACCTTACGTCGCCGCGCAGGCGACCCGCCTGCTGGGCCGCGGGCCCCGCGCTGACGGGGTCCACGCTTCGACGCCTTCCGCGAACGCGCGCCGCGCCGCGCAGATCGGGATCCTGTCGGGACTGGTGGTCCTCGCTTGCGCCCCACGCATCGTGGCCGCGCGACGCGGCGAGCGGCTGGTCGATCTCGAGATCGAGCCGGGGCTGGTGCCGTTCGCAGCGATCGACTGGATCGATGGCCACGGCCTGCGCGACAGGCTCTACAACGATCTCGAGGTCGGGTCGTACCTGGCCTGGGAAGGCTGGCCCCGCCACCGCGTCTTTCAGGATCCGCGCATCAACGCCTACCCGGCCGCATGGCACGCCTTGTTGCGGCGGACCGACCTCAACTCAGAAGAGTGGAATGAGCTTCTCGCGCGGTACGGTGTACGCGCCGCGCTCGTCAGCTTCCCCGAGGTGAACCCGCGGGCAGCGCTCTTCAATCCCGCCCGGTGGGCGCTCGTGCTGCGCAGCACAGACGCGCTCGTGTTCGCCCGGCGCGGACCGGACACGGATGCCCTCGTCGCCGCCGAAGAGATTCCCTTGACCTTCGCGTTCGATCCGGCGAACGGCAGCCGGCCGCTCCCGATCGAAAGCGCCCCCCCGTCGTCACCGGTCTCGGGGTGCGAATGGCAGCGTCGGCTGGCGGAGGTGTTCGTCGAGCGACGGACCTGGGAGCGCGCCGACGCGGCCTTGCGGCGGGCGCTCGCGCCTCCCATGACGTGCCTTGCACCGGCGCGACGGATCGAGGCGCTCATGCAGGCAGCGGCCGTGGCCCTGGAGCGCGGCGACATCAGCCGCGCCGCCGCGCTCCTCGAGGGAATCACGGCGCCCACCGCCAGGACGAACCGTGGGTTCGCCCTCGTGAGGCTGGGCCGCGCCCCCGAAGCCCTGGAGGAGTTCAGGGCGGCCATTCGGGCGGCGCCCGGGGAGCCCGAACCGCACTTCGGCGAAGCGTTGGCGCTGGTCCGGCTGGCGAGGAGCGCGGACGCGAGACGGGCGCTCGAGGCGTTCCTCGCGCGCTGGCCCGACCACTTCGCGGCGCCGCGGGCGCGCGCCCTCCTCGATGGACTGTGAGCCAGAGGCCAGACGGATGCGACCAACAGGGCGACGTTCATCCGTGAGATGTGTTACGATCAAGGTGGGAGTATTTACGTGACCCGCCCTCGCGCTCTGATTTCCGGCGTCTCGGGAAGACGGCTGGTCGGCGTGGTCGGGGTCGCGAGCGCGCTCCTCGCGCGGCCCGCGCTTGGAGCGGGCCCCGTCACCGCAGCTGCGCAGGGAGCACCAAGTTTGGCAGGGACAATCTGGGATGAGTCCGGCGTTCTGCGCGCCAACGAGCGGTCGGGGCTGGCGCGACGGCTGCAGGCCGAGGCGGCGAAGACGGGAGCGGCCGTCTCGATTGTGCTCGTGCCCCGGTTGCCCAGGCATGAAGCCATCGGGGAGCTCGCGCGGCGGACATTCTCCGAGCGTCACCTTGACGCACCTGGACCACCGCAGGTCCTCCTCGCCGTGGCCAAGCACGAGCGGCGCGCGGCGCTGGAGACGGGTCTGGGTCCCGCGGGAATCGTTCCGGAGATCGACGCGCGCCAGATCACCCGGCACCTGGCGGCCGATCTGGAAAGCGGGCCTGTCCGCCATGCCCTGGAGGAGGCCATCGTCGGCATCGCCAACTCGGTCCAGGCGACGCAGGATCGCCGTCGTCCAGCGCCGGCCGACCCCCTCGACGACGCCCCGCCCGCCTCGGCCCCGCAGCCTGCTGCGGCGCGACCTCGTCAGGCCGCCGGCGACGTCACGCTTCCCCGGCCTTCGAACGATCCGAGCGCCGAGAACCAGCCAGCGCCCCAACCGCCGCACGGCCGGTCGCTGCTTCCGACCGCGGCGATGCTCTCGGCGCTGGTCGTGCTCGGGCTCGCCCTGCGCCGGCGACGGCGCGCGACCCTGGAACATCAGGCCGCGAAGCCGGGTCGGCCCGCCCGCTAAACAGTTGGATACGGGGCCCAGTCCTGATAGCTTCCCCCGACCTTCGAACCAGCCAAGCGAGGTTCAATGTCTCCATCCAGGCCCGCCAGCGCCGTCCTCCCCCTCGATCCAGAAACGCCACCAGAATCCGTCGATCAAGATCCCCAGAACGGCGCTGAAAAGACCGGCGCCATTCCGGACCCGCGCACGCTCGGGGTCGAATGGTTCGCGATGTTGCCCTTCTGGGGCGTGCAGGCGGTCGCGGTGGTCGGCGTCATCGCGTCGGGCTGGTCATGGAAGGGCCTGGCACTGGCGCTCGGGCTCTACGCCGTCCGCATGTTCGGCTTGACCGCAGGCTTTCACCGGTATTTTTCCCACCGCTCGTACAAGACCAGCCGGGTGTTTCAATTCCTACTGGCGCTGCTGGGAACGACGGCGACGCAAAAGGGGGTGCTGTGGTGGGCCGCCCACCACCGCGCGCACCACAAATACTCGGATACGCCGCGAGACATCCACTCGGTGCGGCAGCACGGTTTCTGGTGGGCTCACGTGAAGTGGATCCTGGTCAAGCAATACGTGGACACCGACTTCGATCGGATCAAGGACTTCGCGAAGTTTCCCGAGCTCCGCTGGCTGAACACGCTGAACCTCGTGCCGCCGGTGCTGCTGGCAGTGACGCTGTTTCTCCTGGGGGGGTGGTGGGCGCTGTTATGGGGCTTCTTCGTGTCCAACACGCTGCTATGGCACGGCACGTTCTGCGTCAACTCGCTGGCGCACGCGTTCGGCAGGCGGCGGTACGAAACCGACGACGACAGCCGAAACAGCTTCCTCATCGCTGTCTTCACCCTCGGCGAGGGGTGGCACAACAACCACCACCACTACCAGCGCTCCGAGCGACAAGGCTTCTACTGGTGGGAGCTCGACATCACCCACATGATCTTGCGCGCGTTCTCGTGGGTTCGCCTCGTGAAGGATCTGCACGAGCCACCGCGGCAAGTTCGCGACGCGCGCGCGACGTCGTCGCCGTAGCAGCAGCTACCTCGACGATCGGGAAACTCGGAGGGCTCGGAGGGCCAGCGGCTGCGAGCCCTCCGAGTCTCCCCGGCACTAGTGAACCGGCGGTGTCGCGGCCGGCTTCGCGGCGGGGGCGACCTTCGCCCCCGGGTGCGCCGCGCCTGCCGGTGTCGCGCCGGGCTTGGTGGGCTCGGACGTCGCGGCGGGCGCCGCGGGCTTCGGTGGCTCCGGCTTCGTGATCTCGAGCAGCTCGATGTCGAAGATCAGCGTCGCGCCGCCGGGAATCGTCGGGGGCCGGCCCTGATCGCCGTAAGCGACCTCCGCCGGGCAGGTCAGCTGCGCCTTGCCGCCGATCTTCATCTTCTGTAAGCCCTCGGTCCAGCACTTGACGACGCCGCGCAGGGGGAACTGCGCGGGCTGGTTTCGCTTGTACGAGCTGTCGAACACCGTCCCGTCAGCCAGACGGCCTTCGTAGTTCACCTTCACAGTGTCGGTCTCGGCCGGGCCGTCACCGGTGCCCGCCCGAACCGTCTTGATGACCATCCCGGAGGGGAGCTGCTCCGCGCCCGTCTCTTTCGCCGCCTTCGCGACGGTCTCCTTCCCCTTCTGCTTCTCCGCCACGGCCTTCAGATCTTGCCGTTTGCGCGCCATATCGAAGATCTTCGGCCTGATGGTGTCGAGCTCCACCTTCGGCTTGGCCTTGGAGATGGCGTCCGAGAGGCCCAGCTTGACGAGCTCGAGCTCCGCGGGCGACATGCCGAAGACCTCGACATTCTTCCCGATGTCCAGGCCCAGCGCATAGAACACCTTCTGGTCGTCGGTCTTGGGGTCCGGAGCGGCGCCCCCGGCCCCCGCTCCGGTGCGGCCACACGCCGCGAAGACCGAGCCCATCGCGACCACTGCCAAGAACCGGGACAGGTGAGGTTTTGTTTGCATTGGCGCGTGGTAACACGTTCCGGAGCGGCTTACCAGAGCGCCCGCCCACAATCCGGACACCAGCCCGGTCGGTATCGGGACGGCCCAGGAAGGTCTCGCGACGGTCTCGCGACGCCCCTTGGACGCCCCGACCGCCCTGGGCCCCTGCCTTGGGCCCTTCGGGGGTAGATGGTATTGTGCCCCGATGTTCGAGATTTATGGCTACTTGAAGGACCCTCTCGCCTGGCGTGTCCGGTTCGCCGCCGAGGAAAAAGGGATCGCCTACGATTGGCTTCCAGGTGACATCTCGTTCCCAGATCCGCGCGTGGTGAAGAACAATCCGACGACGCGCTCACCGCTCGCGATTCACGACGGCTTCGTCCTCACGGACGCGTTCAATATCCAGCTCTACCTAGACGAGGCGTTTCCGGGGCGACCGCTCCAGCCCGAGACACCGCTCGGGCGGGCGGATGTCCGGATGTTCGTCGCGTCGCTCGACGCTCTCGTCGCCGTGTTGCAGGGCGAGGGAGGCCCCGCGACGTTCAATCGGCGAGCTTACAAGCGAATGGACGACGTCTTCACCGCCATCGAAGCTCGGCTGAGGGCGTCGGCCGGTCCCTGGCTCGACGGTGAGAAACCGGGGCAATGTGATATCTCGTTTTTGCCTCTGCTGTCCCAGCTCGAGTCCCTGGAGACGAGCTTCCCCGTCACACTCGAGGTCATGACGGCCTACTGGCAACGTGCGCTCGCGTACCCCCCCTTCCTGAAGACCAACTACCGCCTCGCGGCCATGCAAGGAAGCCGGTGAGCTTTCCGGGAGCGCGCTCCGGGTCGTGAGCGACGCCGGCGAGCGCGCGCGGCAAATCGAGGAGGCATCGCTGCGCGCATGGCCGGCGTTGACGGATTCGGATTTCGACGGATGGCGCCTGCGCTTCGCGGACGGGTATACGCGCCGCGCGAACTCGATCACGCCGCTTTGGCCGTCGCGCCTCACCTTGCTCGACAAGATCTCGACCTGCGAGCGAATTTACCGCGCGCGCGGCCTGCCCCCGATCTTTCGGTTGACGCCGTTCGCCCAGCCCGAGCTGGACGGGATCCTCGAGGCGCGTGGGTACGGGCTTGGCGATCGGGTCGAGGTCCGTGCGCGGGACATGAGCGCAACTATTCCGTCGGTCGCCGCCCCGGGCCTCCCCGCTTCGCTGCGCATCGAGGCGCTCGGTCTCGACAAGTGGCTCGACGCCTTCACAGCCCTGAGCGGCGCCGCCGAGGCGACGCGCGGGGCTCATCGCCGGGTTCTGAGCGCGACCCCCGGCACCCGACGTCTCTTCGTGCTGGTGGCGGAGGAGCGCCCGGTGGCCTGCGGGATGTGCGTGCTCCACGAGGGGCTGCTCGGCCTCTTCGACCTCGTCACCGCACCGGACAGCCGCCGGCGTGGCTTCGGCGCGGAGATTCTACGGCGCGCGCTCAGGTGGGGAGAGCGGGCCGGCGCGCGCGAGGCCTATCTGCAGGTCCTCGCCGGGAACGCGGTCGCGTCCCGCCTGTACGACCGAGCCGGGTTCGCGCTCGTCTACCGTTACCACTATCGCGAGCCGCCGCCCGACCTCACGCCCCTCGAACGGTGACGTGTCCCGCGCCGCATCTCGCGTCAGTTCATCCATGACGACGAACGCAGCGTCGTCGTCGTCTCGGCCCGGGCTGTCGCGCCTCGCTCGCGTCGGGTTGGCCGTCGCTGGCGTCGTCTGCCTGTTCGTCGCGTGTTACGGCCTGCTCGGCCCCTTCTACTACGGGCACTACGGCTTTCACGCCGGCGAGTACGCAACCCGCGCACGCCATACCTTGCGCAATGACTGCATCTTGCCGGGCAACGTGCCGGGGGCCACGGCGCCGGCGCCAGGCGCGTACTACATCCACCATCCCATCCTCACCCACCAATTGGTGACGGCAAGCTTCGCCCTGTTCGGCGATCACGAGGCGAGCGTTCGCCTGGCGTCCATCTTCGCGTTCATGACCTGCTTCGCGCTGCTGACGCTGCTGCTGTCACGCCAGGGCGGCACCGGCCCGGCGCTCGCGGGTGCCTCGACTTTCGCCGTGGTCCCGATCCATGCCTGGTATGCGGCGCACATCGATCCGGGCTTTCCCGCGATCGCGGCGCTGCTCGGAGCCTTCACCTGCTACCTCGCATGGCTCGAGTCCGGCGCCTGGCGTTCTGGGGCTGGCGCCCTGGCGCTGCTCGCGCTCAGCGAAGGCTTCGAATGGACGCCCTATCTCGTCACCGTTCCGTGGGCGATCCACGTCGTCGTCACCGCCCGTCGCGAGAGGGGGCGCTACGTGACCTTCGTGCCGTGGTTCGTTGCGGCGGCCTTGATTCCGGCGGTTCTACACATCATCGCGGTCAGGAGCGCGGGGCAATGGGCGGACTTCATCTGGGCCTACGGGAGCCGCTCCGCGTCGCTGTCGCACACGTCGTTTCTGACGACGATGAGCGCCTATTGCCGCACGTTGATCGGTCGACCGCTGTTGGCGGCGATCGGCGTGTCGTTGATCGCACACCTCCTTCGCCTGGTCCGACGGCGCTCGCGACCCCGCGATCTGGTGTTCCTGTGCATGCTGGCGGCCACATTGGGCTATTTCGAGCTGTTTCGCGTCGCCGTCGTGACCCACGCTTACCGACTGTTGTTCGGCGGGACAATCGCCGCGCTGGCAGTCGCAGATCTGTGGGAGACGACGGCGGCGCTGCTGGCTCACCTCGGTCGCAGGCGCGCGTCGATGGCGGCCGCCGTCCTGGTGGCCGCGATCCTCGCTGGGACCCTCCCCACGACCTGGGGGGGCTTGATCGAGAGCCGCGCACACGGGGGAATTCCGGAATGGAGGGTGTTCGATCCGCGCCTGCCTAGGTCCATGTTCGCCCGAACGCTGACCCGGCGCTCGCGGCTTGGCGACCGGATCTTGCTCCACCCGTCGTTCCCCTTCCGCATGGAGATCGGCTACGAGCTCGATCGCGACTTCACGAGCGGCGTCCGCCTGTCGACCTTGGCGCCCTCCGTGGCGTTGCCGGGCGTCCCCGCGCAGCCGTCCGCTGGTGCGCTCGTCGCCTTTGCGGTGGATGCGCTCGACGGTGAGGAGCGACGCGCCTTGGGGCGACTGCTGGCGCGCCATCCATTCGTGCAGATGGGCACCTTCGGATTGCTCGACTTGCGCGTGAATCATCCTGGCGTCGACGTCTTCAAGCTGGTTGGGCCGAGCGACGATCACCGGTCCCTGCTGCGCCGGTACCTCTTCGGGCCCTATGAATACCCGGCGCTCGTGCGTGATGATGCGAAGGCGGCCGCCTACATCGCCGAGATTGCATCGACCGGGCCGGCCGTCGAGCGACCGGGGCCGCCTGCGTCAGTCTCGAAGCGCTGACCGCGCCAGACCGGAGGGTGCCGTGCCTACGAGCCGGATTCGGCAAGGACGGCCATCGGTGCCGACCCGCGGCTGGGCTGGACCTCGGGGATCGCGTCACCCAGGATGACGCCCGCTCGACTCGCGTCACGTTCGCTCGCCATCGCCTCGCTGGCGACTGCTCGGTGGGCGATCATCGACTCGATGAGGCCCGGTAATCCCCCGATGTCAGGCTTTATCACGGTCGGGACGCCGTGGACCTCCGCCGTGCTCGAGCCCGTCACCACCACCGTGGGAATCCTTCGATAGTAGGTGTTGCGCCGCAGCGCCTTCAGGAGCTCCACTCCGCTCATCACGGGCATGAACAAATCAATCACGATGGCCACCGGCGTCTCTTCGGACAGGCGTTGGATGGCCTCGCGTCCGTTTCCGGCTTCGATCGTGCTGAACCCACTATCCGCCAAGAGACGGCCTATCGCTCGTCTCACCCCTGGCTCATCCTCAACGACGAGGACCGCTCTGCGCATCGCTCCCCTCCCTCACCGCGCACGACGTCCACCCACGCTCGCTTAGCCGAGCTAGGATCCACACCGGCCGGCATCACGACGTTACCAACGTGCGTTTCTGCCGGCAACAGGAAAAACTTGATCGCGATCGAAAAAGCGATCGCTGCCGAGCTTGGCCGAGCTTGGACGAGCTTGGACGAGCTTGAACGAGCTTGAACGAGCTCCAACGAGCTCGAACGAGCTTGCGCTAGCTCAGTTGTGTGGGCCCCTGTGTTCCGATGAAGGACGGACCGCGAAGGGCGACCGTCCAGCCGAGCTACTTCTTGCAGCGATCTTCGCCGAGCGTCACCCAGTCGGCGCCCATCCTCATCTCGCCGCGCCAGGTGAACTCCCGGTCACCATGCTTCGTGATGACCTCGCGGAACGGGATCTTTCGCCCGCCCATGCTGGCGTCGCCGGCCAAGGTGACGGAGTCGCCGGACCAACCCGAGGTGCTCTCCGAGCTGGTGCCGCCCATGTTGTCCACGCCAAGCATGACGAAGCCCTTCGACGAGGGATCGTAGGTCAGATATCCCCTCGCCTTCATGGGCATCGGGTTCGTCTTGGCCTTCACCTGCTGGTATTCAGCCGCCCACCAGAAGTTGTCGAGATCCCGCTTGAACCTCCAGGTTGACTTGTACGCGTGCTCCGGACCGCTCGGGCCCGCGGGCGCGCGGCCATCGCAGCGCCAGCTTCCTTCCAGGACTTTCATCTGCTCGAGCTCCGTCGCCGGCTTCGGGCCGGCGGGCGCCGCGGCGACGGGCGCCGTGGGCGCGGCGGCCGTGGGAGCCGCGGCCCTGGTCGCCGCCGGCGCGGCCGGCGCTGGCGTGACCTTGGCCATCGGAGCGATGGGTGCTGCCGGCGCGGACGCGGCGACGGGAGCGGCCGGCTTGGCGGGGACGGGCGCGACCGGCACGGCGGGCGTGGCCGCCGGCAGGGTCGCCGCTGGCTTGGTGGGTTGCGCCAACGCTGCCGCGGGCGCGACAACGACTAGCCAGGCGGCGAGCAAAGACTTTGGGGTTGTTCTTGTCATCTTCGGCCTCCTCGATTCCAGGGGGGTGGGGCCCCGACGATAACTCACGGGACGTGCGCGTGTTGTGAAAATCGCTGCGAATCTAGGGACCTACGGGTACCTACATGCACGACCCTCGCGCATTCAGGCCCACCGTCCGAGCCTCCGGCGGGCCGTGTTCCGGGCCGAGTTCGGGTCACTTCGGCAGGCGCCACAAGGGCATGGGGCCAAGCGGACGATTCTCGATCTCGAGCACGACCGGCGCGGCTGGCGGCCGCCCGCCGGCCAACGCCGTCTCCACCGACAGATCGGCGAGCGGGGCCGTCCCGAGCGCACACGCCTGCAGCGCCGTGATCGATTCGGATGGGATTCGAAACGGCGGCTCCTCCGGCCCAGGAAACACGACGACGGCCCCACCCGTCGCGCCGACGCTCGCCGCCAGCTCGACCGGTGAAACGCGAGGGCGGATTTCCCACCCCAGAGGGACGAGGATCCCAGGGCCCGGAGCGTGCATGAGCTGACCGAAGGGAATCCCGGAAAGCGCTTCGGTGGCCATGACCAGCACGCCGCGCCCGAGCACGGCCACGCGGTACCCGCGCAGGGCCGACGCCGGCAACGCATAGGACAGCGATCGCAGCCATCCGACCTGCTCCCACGGAATCAAGGTCGCGGTGGCGCGTGAAGCGCCGACCGGCGCGGGCTCGATGCGCAAAGGAATCGCGAGCGCGTCGGTGGCGGCCGGTCGAAATCCAGCCTCGGCGGTGCCCGCGCCAGCGAGTGTCCCCCGTCCCCCCAGCCGGACGAGGTCACCGATCGGGAGGAACACGGGAGCCGGCTCGACGATGGCCACCCCGCGCGGTGCCGGCGAGAACAAGAACAGCCGATCGGCGGGGAGCGCCTGGCGGCAAGCTCCGAGGTGAAGCGGATGCCGGTAGCCCAGCGCGACGGCAACGTTGGCGACGACGGGGACGAACAGCGTCAGTCCGGGCGTTCCAGAGAGCAGGCCCAGCAAGCGCGACGGCAATTCCGAGAGCCTCATCAACAAGAACGGGGGCTCACGGCGAAATGTGGTGTCGCCCCGGACCTCGCACAAAGCCACCGAGATCCGAAACGTCGGGTGCCGTCGTTGTGCCCGGTGCAGGTAGTCGATCACCACCGGCCCCAGCCCCCGACGCACCGCCAGGAAAAAGGAGTCCCGGGAACCACCACCGAGACTGCCCTGCTCGTCGCGGATCAGATCGAGCTGCAGCAACAAGGTCTCGAAGGGGATCTCCCGCTCGAACATGTAGACCCACGTCCGATCCGCGCCATACAAGATCGCGTCCGCGTCCTCCGGCGCCGGCTCGAGCCCGGCCACGTCATATCCGAGCGGAGATTGTGGGTCACGAACCTGAACGAAGTGCTTCCCGGTGCCCGTGAAGCAGCTTCCGCCCGCCAGCCGCGCGGCGCGCGTGATCGGCTCGACGAGCGACGGCGAGACGACGGCGAACTTCGCCAGCACGTCGCGGGGTCCCCCCGTGTCGCGAGCATGGACGAGTCGCAACCCCGGCTGCACGTCGTCGAGCGACTGCTCGCCCGACCACAGCCGAAGAAAGGTCACGAGACGATCGAGCGTGGAAAAACGAACGACCAGCTGTCGCCCCATGACCGCCCCGCGGGCGTCGACCGAGAGCCCCGGCACCGTGAACCGCACCTGGCCGACGCTCACGCGCTCGAGCATGCCGTCAGTCTAGTACCTCAGACCCGAAATACCCATTTCGGGTCTGAGCTACCAGAGGGGCTTCGTCGCTCGCGGAAGGGGCCGCGCCAGCGACCGCTTGGTGCTACGCTGAGCGGGCATGGCGTCGGCGGGCGACGACAGATCGTTTCCCGTGGAGGAGTTGCGGACGGCAGCCGCCAGCGGGCACCTTCCGGGGCTGGTGGAGCGCCTGGCGCGGGCGCGCGACTTCGCCCGCCTGATCGCGCTCTTCGAGCGTGTCACCGAGGTAGCCATACCGCTCGGGCTCCTCACCGAGGCGGTCCGGCGGACGGGGGACGCGCTTCGCCGGCGGGCGGGTCCGAGGCGTCGCGGGCCCGACGACGAAGATGACACGAACGAGGACATGCGAACGGCGAGGATCCTGGCCGGTGAGTGCTTGCTCGCGCGCGCGCCTGGTCCGGCGCTGACTGCCGGGGCTCGGGAGGCGCTGGGGGTCGCCGCCTCGCTCCTCGCCGACGCCGGTGACTTCCACCGTGCGGCGACGACCTTCGACCTCGCCGGAAACCTCGCAGCGGCGGCTGAGCTCTGGGGCCGCCTCGGTGATCTGGACGCCATGGAGTCGCGCCTGGCTCGCGACGAGGAACGCCGCCGCAGCGATCGCGACGCGGTGGGCGCCCTCCGCGATCTCGAGGCCCATCTTGACGCCGGGGAGCGTCTGGCCGCCCTCGAGATCGCGCGCAGCATCCCGGAGGGCAGCAACGAATCGAGGCGGGCGCGAGAGATCGCCAGCGCGCTGCAGGCACGTCTGCTTCGTTCTCGCAGCGTCTCGTTTCAGGTGCATCCTGGCCACCCGATTCGCTTCGCGGCGGCGCCCGCGGTGATCGGACGCGATCCCCTGGCGGAGATCTCCTTGCGTGATCCCGGCGTTTCGAGGCGCCACGCGGTGCTGTCGATCGAGGACCACGGATACGCCCTCACGGACGCGGGCTCGCGCCAGGGGAGCTTCGTCGGCGGCGCGACGATCACGTCTCCGGTCTTGCTGGCGGGCGACGCCGAGGTGCGGCTTGGCCCGTCGTGCCGCCTCGCGTTCCACCAGACCGCACCCGATCGGGTGCACGTTCGGGGCACGAGCGCGCTCGACAGCGGCGTCTCCGTGCTGGTGGGAAGGGGGAGGCTGCCACTCGGAGAGGTCATCCCGCAAGCGGCGGGTGCGTGGATCGAATTCGAAGGCCCATGTGTCCGCCTGGTGCGACCGCCGGAGCTGGCGGTGCGCATCCGCGGCGCGCTGGCCTCCACGCGAATCGAGCTCGTTCGAGGGGACCGCCTCGAGATCGGGCCCGCGGGGTCGAGCGTCCTACTCGAGGTTCCGTGACCTCGCGACCGCTCCCGGATCACCTGGCGGAGGCGAGCCAGGCCGAACAGGCAGGCGATCTGGCCGCCGCGATCGCCCATCTCACAGGGCACCTGCGCGGACACCCTGGCGACGCGACGGCGCGTCTCAGGCTCGGGCGCCTGCTGATGGCCCTCGACGAGCTCGAGGCCGCGCGCCAGGTGCTGGCCGAGCTCGACGAGGGGGTCGAGCCGGAGCTCGGCGAGAGGGCCAACCGCCTCCTCGCTCTGCTCGATGAACGGCAGGGCGCGCTCACGTCGGCGGAGCTCCGGTGGGAGCGCATCCTGGCGCGCGACATCGACGATCCGGATGCCGCCAATCACCTGCGCGCCCTTCGCCCCGGCCCGCCGCGCGGGGCATGGGATGCATCGCTCGGGACGCTGGTGGCGCTCGCGGGGGTGCGGACGTCGCGCTTTCGTTTGATTCGCGAGCTGGGACGCGGTTCCAGCGCGACCGTCTATCTGGTTCGCGACGAGCGCCTCGACTTGCCGCTGGCGCTGAAGGTGTTGCACCCGCACCTCGCGGGCGCGGCCCGCACCGAGGCGCGCCGGCAGTTCTTCGCCGAGGCGCGCGTGGCGGCGGGGCTGCGCCATCCCGGCGTCGTCGCCATCTACGACCTCGACGAGGACGCGCGCTCGCTGGCGATGGAGCACATCGGGGGGGGAACGCTGCGGCAGCGAGCTCGCGAGGCGGCTGCCTCAGGAGGACCGCTCCCTGCCGACGAGCTCCTCGACATCACGAGGTCAGTTCTGGCGGCGCTGGCCCACGTTCACGACGCAGGCGTTGTCCACGGGGATCTCAAGCCGGGAAATGTCCTCTTGCGATCCCCTCGGGAGGTCGTACTGGCCGACTTCGGCGGCGCGCGTCTGGCAGGGGGCACTCCAACCACGGCGCAGGGGACGCCGCTTTACCTGGCGCCTGAGCAGTTCCACGGCGCACCGCCCTCTCCCCTGACCGACTTGTTCGCGGTCGGGGCAATCTTGGGGGAGTTGGCCAGCGGGCGGCCCGTCCGACGGCCCGGCGATCTGCTCGCCAGCCCCGAGGCCCTCTCGACGGTGATACCCGAGGCGGCCGTGGCGGCGCTCGGAGACGAAGGGCGGAGGCTGCGCGCCGTCATCGTCGCGCTCGCCGCGCCGCAGGCGGCGAGCCGGCCCGCGAGCGCCGGCGAGGCGCTCGCGACCTTGAAGTGAGCCGGCGCGCCCAAACCTCGCGGTTACCTCGCGGCCGACCACCGGGAGCTACCTTCCCGTGGGATCGACCTTGAGGGCTATCTCCGTCTCGCGTGAGTACTCGTACCTGCCGCAGGTGAGATCACGCGTGTCCCATTCGCCCTCTTCCAGGATCTCCGTCTGCACGGAGATCTCCGTCGCGTCGGGGCGCAGCAGGATTCGCAGGTGCTCGCGGATCTCCGTCGAATCGCCGGTCCTTCGGGCCGCGATCATCAGGCCCCGTGTCTCGTCGAACGTCTCGAGGCGCCAGGCTTCGACCGCCGCCAGTCGCTCCAACCGCTCCCACCGCTGCCGCACCGGGGTCGCGGACGGGATCGACAGGGGCTTGTATTCCCGCATGTCCACGTGTTCCTGGGAGAACGGCATCATCGCGGAGGCGCAGCTGGCCAAGCTCAGTGTGAAGATGAGTGTCCCCGCGCGCACTCCCGCCCCATCGACGGTACGAGCGCCGTCCTTGAGATTCGCGCAGCCAGGCGCGGGCCGCCGTCAACCGCCGTGAGCTACCAGGGAAAGGCCCTCGGAGCGACCCTCGGAGGGCGCTCACAGGGCCCCTCAAATGCCCCACCTGCCGGCGACTACTTGGGATCCTCGTCCTCGACGGAGCCTGACAGCGATTCCTTGCGGAGCTTCGCCGCGGCCTCCGCGCGCCCCGAACTGTCGCCAAAGTTGAACTGAACGCCCGTATTGAAGTCGGCGCCGATGCCCATCTTCGTCAGGCCGTAATACGCGTTCACCTGAGCGATCCAGGAGAGGCCCTTGCTGAGCTCGTAGATGATGCCGCCTGTTCCGGTGATCAGGATCGGACCAATCCGCACGGTGTCCTGAAACGATGACTGTCCCGGCTGCTTCACGACCACGATCTCCCGGATGCCCTCGCCGCCGCCGCCACCACCGCCGTAGAAGAAACGGAATCGCTGCTGGTGCGAGTAGAACAGCAGCTTCAAGAGAACTGCGTGGGCTCCCGACGCGGCGACCGTCGACGAGACACCCTTCGGACGCAGGATATACTGATCACGGGCCTCGATGGAGATGCCCACGTTGGGGGTGAACTGGTAACCGATGGTCGGCGCCAGGTGCCCGATGCCGGCCCACCCGATCCCAGGAACCGCAGGGGCGTGATTCTGATCTTTGAAGCCGTTCACAAGCGCCTCGGGCGTGCCCGAGAAGGGGAGCACCACGCCGGTGCCGATGCCGACGCCGACCCAGAAACGGCGGTTACCGAACTTGCGACCCTCGAGGTCCACGTCCTCCGCCAGCGGATCTTCCTCCTCGCGCCGCTTCTTGACCTTGGGCGCCGACTTGTTGACGACGAGCATGACGTTCGGGCTTTCGGCCCGCCCGTTGGAGACGACCGGTTGATCGGATGCGTCGACGCCCTCGAAGTAGAACTGCAGCGACTTGCCGTCGACGTTCTTCTTGGGCACGACCGCCTGCCACCAACCCTTGGGCGACTTCTCCATGGCGACGCTCTCGAAGTCGTCCATCTGAAAGCCCTTGTAATAGAGGTTGACGTTGGCGATCCCCAGGCTGTCCGCGGCCGCGCAACGAAGCGTCAGCTTCCTCCCTGGGGGCGTGTCGTTCGGGTAGGGACAATCGAGCGCCTCGACCTTCGCGGGGAGGTCGGGCTCGGCCCCGGAATCGCTGTCGGACCCACGACGGCGACGGGGCGCCGCACCCGACTCCGTGTCCGACTCGGTCGCCTGGGGGGGGGCCGCGTCTGGCTCGGCACGGGCGCGGTTCTTCTTTCCGCCGGCCGGGGCCGCCCCGCCGTCGTCACCCGCGCCGGTGTCGCGCTTGGCGACCACCGCCGCGAAGGCGTCCTTGACGGTGGACGACGTTAGATTGCGGTCGAGCTTGATGTCGCCCTGGATGTCCAGCGCTTTCTCGAAGTAGTGCTGGGCCTTGGTCTTGTCCTTGAATCCAAGCAAGTAAACAGCGCCCAGGTGGATGTAGGTTCTCGCCATCACCGGGTGGGTTTCGAGGCCCGCCCGCTTGCCCAGCTTCTCCGCCTCCAGCAACCCCTTCTTGGCGGCGTCGAAGTCGGCTGTGTCGTAGTCATCCATGGCCTTCTTGTTGATCTGGACGAGCCTGTCGACGGCGCCCTGGTCTTGCGCGAAAGCGAGGCTCGATACGCCCGTGCCGAGCGCGAAGGAAAGCCACACCGACGCGAGGGTCAGGTGACCGCGGCAAACGGTTCGAAACGAACGATTCATGGGAGAGGGGCTCATGGCGTCAGTACCTTCCTTCAGGGCACGAGAGTTGCCAATTGTTTATTGCTGGACAATGACGAATTCCACCCGTCTGTTCTTTTCCCGCCCCGCCGTGGTTCGATTGGTCTCGATCGGTTGATCGGGACCGTACCCCACCGCCTCCAACCGCGCTGCCGTTATGCCCAATTTTTCCAGGTGAATGCGCACGGCGTCCGCCCGGGCTTGCGACAGGCTCATGTTGCGCTTCCGCGGCCCCTGCGTGTCCGTGTGACCCTCGATACGCAGCCGCATCGTGGGCCGAGACCGCAGCACGCTGGCGATCTCGGCCAGCAGCGCGTCGCTCTGCGGCAGGATGAGCGCCTGGTTCGTCGCGAAGAAGATCTTCTGCTTGAGCTCGATCTTCTGGTCGGTGACGACGATGTTGTCGTAGGTCTTCGGGCAGCCGTTGCTGCTCGCCGGCCCCGGTTGCAAGGGACACTTGTCTTCGGCATCGGCCACGCCGTCCTTGTCGTTGTCGGGATCGGGGCAGCCGTCGGTGTCCTCGAAACCGTCCTTGTCCTCGGCGTCGTTCGGGCACTTGTCGACCGTGTCGGCGATCCCGTCGCCGTCATTGTCGGGATCGGGGCAACCATCGGTGTCCTCGAACCCGTCCTTGTCCTCGGCGTCGTTCGGGCACTTGTCGACCGTGTCGGCGATCCCGTCGCCGTCGTTGTCGGGATCGGGGCAACCGTCGGTGTCCTCGAACCCGTCCTTGTCCTCGGCGTCGTTCGGGCACTTGTCGACCGTGTCGGCGATCCCGTCGTGATCTCGATCGCCGGCCCCGATGCATCGGTCAGGGACCGACCGGCGCAGCGCCTCGCGGGCGTTGTCTTCGGCGATCTGCAGGTGTTCGCGCGCACGAAAGTAGTCGCCCTCCGCGAGCTCCCCGTCGGCAAACGCGGCGTTGGCATCGACGAGCGCCAGCTCCCGCGGGGCGCACCGCATGGCCCCGTTCTTTCGCGCCAGCGCCGCCTGTTGCCTGACCTCGGCGACCCCGACCTCGAGCTGTGTGCCCGCGCACGCCGCGAGCACCGACGGGCAAAACAGCAGCGGAATCAGCCAGCGCGCCTGCCGTGCCGGGCGTTCATCGAAGGCCGAGGAGGCGGCTCCCTTTCGTGGCCGCAGGGCCACGGTCAAGGTGACGCCTTGGGGGGCCCCGCCGCCCGGTCGAGCGCGATGACGCGCGCGCGATTGGCAAAGTCCTCCGCGCGGCGGCCGAATTCGATCGCGACCTGATACTCGGCGTGATCGCCTTCCTCGCGAGCCTTGTCCAGATAAGCGACCGCCGAGGTGTACTCGTAGGGAGCCGCCGTCTCGGCGCCCGCCCGCTTCGCCGACGCCACCGCGGTCGAGGCGCGTCCGTTGACCTGCTGGAAGTACCCAACCGGGCCACAGCCGCAGACAGCGACGAACAGCCACAGCACCGCCCGATGGCAGGACGCCGCCTGCGCCCGCGGCTCGGCAAACGCGTGCGGCCCGAATGGCAGGTCGCGAAACCGGCGCAAAGTACGGGCACCGTAACAAACTCCGCCGATACCGGTCAAATCAGCGTAACCACGGCAGTCTCTTGCACCGTCGCGGCGGGTCTGCCGATTTCCGAGAGTGGCTCCTTGCGTGTGCTGCCCATCCGCGATATTGACCTGTGTTCATTTTCCGATCCGTGTACGCGACACCCCCACGCCCCTGGAGGCCAGCCGGTGAAACAGCTTATCGCCTACCTTCTCGACCACGCGATACTCGACTTCTCCGGCGACTTGACGCTGGATACCATCAGAGAATTCCTTCGCGGCGATGACAGCCCCGCCGCGCGGGCGCTGCTGGCCAAGCTCGTGCAGGAAGGCGGCGTGGACGACATGGTCGTGACCCTCGCGGATTGTCTACAGGAATACCTCCGCACCGGTCTTACCGAGAACGTGGTGCTGGACCAGATCAAGCTTTACAGCGAGAGCTGACCCACGGACCGGCGCTCCTCGTTCGCCACTCCACATTCACCACGATGCCGGGCCGGCGCGTCGGTGTGGCTGGCAGCTGCGTTTGTCGGGGCGGGCTGTAGTGTCACGACCGATGCGATCCCACGAGAGGGCGCCTGCCTTCCGTTCGAGCTGGTCGGCCTTTCCCCTCCGGACGGGGCTCCCGCTGTGCCGCTGGACGCCACCTTCGTCTACGCCTTCACGGATTTTCCCGAACCCGACACCGCGATCGGCCAGAACTTCGGCGTGTTCTCGGGCCCGTACTACTACACCGCCCACGAATCGGTCGATCTGGTCGCGCGCACGATAAGGTTCAAGCCGACCTCGTCGCTGCCAGCTGGACTGGGCTTCACGCTCGGTATGTCCGCCCGGGTCACCTCGCTGCGGGGGTGTCCCATCGCCCCGCCACCAGCGTTGGCCAGCGGCAAGGTGCCCACGAGCTACTACTTCTCGTTCCACACCGCGGAGGCAGGCTCCGACCAGCCTCCGGCCGAGCCGGTCCCGGTGCCCGCGACGTTCGCCCAGGTGCTGGACGTGGCGGCCGCGCACTGCGCGGGCACGAGTTGCCACCTGGCGGCCGAGGCGAACGGCGCGCCGCCCGCCGAAGCCTGCCTGGCCGCCCCTGGCGGCGGGCTTTCGCTGTGCCCGGCCCAGGCGCACGCGAGCATGGTCGGAGTCATCTCCAAGCAGGTCTCGCGGCTCGCGATCGTGGCGCCGCGAGACTCCGCCCGCAGCTATCTCCTCAGAAAGCTGCTGGGGGCGCCCCCGGTCACCGGACACCAGGGCCCCCCCGAGGATGCGCTGGCCGACGCCGAGCTCGTCGCTCTCCAGAGCTGGATCGACAGCGGCGCGCCACCCTGAGGAGAGCGAGGCGTGCGCGGCGGTCCGAGCCGCCCTCAGCGCCCTCAGCCCTCAGCTGCCCTCAGCCCTTGTTGGGGTCGGCCTTGACCTCCGACTCCGCCAGGCGCTCGATCGCGGCGTCCAGGTGAATGACGGCCTGTTCGAGCTCGATGAGGCTGGCCCGATCCTTCTCGACCGCCTCCGCCTTGGCGTTCGCGACGAACTTCGGGTTCGCGAGCTTCTTGGTCAGCCAGTCGCGGTCCGCGATACGGGACGCGCGTTCCTTCAAGAGCTTCACACGCTCGGAGGCGCGATCGACGAGGCCTTCGAGCGGGACCACCACCTCGACATCACCAGCCATTGCCGTCGCGGTCGGCCCTTGCAGGTGGGGGGGCATCGTCCCGCTGCCCGCTCGTCGGACCCGCACGGCGCCGCAGCGCCCCTGCTCCGCGATGAGCTGCTGATAACCGTCGAGGATCGTCTTCTTGTAGTCGTCGCCCACCGTCAAGATCGCGGTGATGCGGGCCGACGACGGGATGTTCTTCTCGGCCCGGATCGTGCGCAGCGCCACCACCACCTTCTGGACCAGCGCCATCGAGGCCTCGGAGGCGTCGTCGATGAAACGCAGATCGCGCACGGGATAGAGCGTGATCATGATGCTCTGGGGCGCGCCGGCAGGCTTCGGGAGCTGCTGCCAGATCTCCTCCGTCAGGAACGGCATGAACGGGTGCAGCAGGCGCATCGCCGTCTCGAGCGCGGCGACCAACGCCCCCTGCACGCGCCAGCGGCGCTGGGCGTCCGCCGGCTCGCGGGACAGGGCCGCCTTCGCGAGCTCGATGTACCAATCGCACAGCTCGTTCCACACGAAGTGGTACACCGCCTGGGCGGCGTCGGCGATGCGGTAGTCCTCGAGCGCCTCGTCGACGGCCTCGACCGCGCGCTGCACGCGCGACAGGATCCAGCGCTCGGGCAGATCGAAGTCCACGCCGTCCGGACCGTCCGCCACCCGATCCCCGAAGCGTTCAGCGTCGAAGCCTTGCAGGTTCATCAGCGCGAAGCGGGTCGCGTTCCAGATCTTGGTTGCGAAGCGCCGCGCGTCTTCGACGTTGGAGAGCGCGAACTTGATGTTCTTGCCCTGGGCCGCCTGATTCGTCTGCCAGGCGAGCGCGAAGCGCAGGGGGTCCGCGCCGAACTTCGCGATGACGTCCAGGGGGTCGATGGTGTTGCCCTTGACCTTCGACATCTTGTCGCCCTTCTCGTCCGTCACCATCGTGTGCAGGTAGACGGTGCGGAAGGGGACCTTCTTCATGAAATGCAAGCCCGCCATCATCATCCGGGCGACCCAGAAGAACAGGATGTCATAGCCCGTGTCGAGGACGGTCGTGGGATAGAACGTCTTCAGCTCGCGCGTCTCCTCCGGCCAGCCGAGCGTCGCGAACGGCCATAGCCAGGACGAGAACCAGGTGTCGAGCACGTCCGGATCCTGGGTCAGGTCGGCCGCGCCGCAGGCGCCGCAGGTCGCCGGCGTCGAACGCGCGACGGTGATTTGCTTGCACGCGGCGCACGTCCAGGCCGGGATGCGGTGGCCCCACCACAGCTGACGCGAGATGCACCAGTCACGGATGTTCCGCATCCAGTGAAAGTAGGTCTTCGCCCAGGTTTCGGGCACGAAGCGGGTACGGCCCTGCTCGACGGCCTCGATGGCGGGCTTGGCCAGCGGCTCCATCTTGACGAACCACTGGGTGGAGAGCATGGGCTCGACGACCGTCTCGCAGCGCTGGCAGTGGCCGACGGCGTGGACGTGCGGTTTGCTGCCGCGTTCGAGCCCCAGCTCCGCGAGGCGCGCCTTGACCGCCTTGCGGGCGGCGAACCGATCGAGGCCCGCGAACGGCCCGCCCGCCTCGGTGACCACGCCCGCCTCGTCGAAGATCGAGATCATCGCGAGCTTGTTCCGCTGGGCGCACTCGAAGTCGTTCGGATCGTGCGCGGGTGTGACCTTGACGGCGCCGGTGCCGAACTTGGGGTCGACCAGCACGGGATCGGCGATGACCTCGAACTCGTAGCCGGTGATGGGGTTGCGAATGCGCTTGCCGATCTTGCTCCGGTGGCGGGGATCATCGGGGTGCACTGCCACCGCCGTGTCGCCGAGCATCGTCTCGGGGCGCGTCGTCGCGATCACCACCTCGCCCGAGCCGTCGAGCAGCGGATATGCGAACTCGTACAGGGTGCCCTGCGTCCCCTCGTCATAGTCGACCTCCAGATCGGAGAGCGCCGTGCGGCAGGAGACGCACCAGTTGATGAGGCGCCGAGCGCGGTAGATCAACCCCTCCTCGTGCAGACGCACGAAGGCCTCGACGACCGCCGCCGAGTACTGCGGCTCCATGGTGAACTTGAGGCGGTCCCAGTCGAGCGAGCAGCCCAGCTTCTTGAGCTGCTCGAGGATTCGATCTCCCGACTTCGCGCGCCACGCCCACACCCGCTCGACGAACGCTTCGCGCCCGATGTCGTGGCGCGATTTCTTCTCCTGCTCCTTCAGCTGTCGCTCGACGACCATCTGGGTGGCGATGCCGGCGTGATCGGTGCCCGGCAACCACATGGCGTTGTAGGCCGCCATGCGCTTCCAGCGCGTGAAGATGTCCTCGATCGTACAACCGAGCGCGTGGCCCATGTGCAGGAACCCCGTGACGTTCGGCGGCGGGATGACGATCGTGAACGGCGCCTTAGGTGCTTGCGCGTCCGCGTGGAAATAGCCCCGCTCCATCCACTCCGCGTACCATCGGGGCTCGATGGCAGCCGGATCGTAGTTCTTCGCCAGTTCAGACATAGCTTCGAAGCTCGGGGCGCGAACCTGTCAGATCCGTCCGCGCCTGTGCAACTCCTCTCGAACGATTGCCTCCGCCAGCTGGGGAACAATCTCGCGAACGATCCTCTCGATCGTCTCGCGCGAGAGCTTCGCGATCGCCTCGTACTCTGGGCCTCGGGCGGAGATGGCCGCCATCTGGTCGGCGACGCGCGACGCCCCGACGGAGGCAACCTGCCCGGCCAGTCCCCCCGGTATCACGGGCGGGGGCGTGCGAGCCTCAGCCGGCGCCATCGCGGGCGCGGCCGCGCGAACGGTCGGGGCAGGCGGCGGGGGCGCCACCGGATAGGAGGGCGCCGTCCCGCGAGGTGGGGGTTGGAGACCCGCCGCGGGCAACCCCATCATCGTGCGCATCCCCCCCGGAATCACGGGCGGTGGCTGGGGCGCTGGGGGCCGCAACGGGGACGGGGCCACGGCCGCCGCGTGCGGCACCGGCTGGGCCGACCCCACCGCGGGTCGGGATGGAACCGTGCCGGGACGAGCGACGGGCAATCCGGGACGCATCCCCGGGATCAGCGAGGGACGCATGCCCGGCGGCGCCGCCGCTGACCCGGGGTGAGCAACCGGGCGCGCCGGCGCGGCGCTCGGGGCGCTCGGGGCCGGCGGGGGCGTCGCGACGTCCTCGTCGATCGGCGAAACCGCAGCCCCGGCGCGGATGCCGGACCCCCCGACGGTGATCTCGCCGTAGTCGTCGACAAGCGAGGGAGCGCCGTGGAGATCGACCCCTGGCGGCGCCGCCGTGGCCGCCCCGAGACCGTTCAAGGACTTCGCCAGAGCCTCTTGCACCCCGGCCACGATGGCGACCGACTCGAACGGCTTCGTGAACTCGCCGTCGGCCGCGCTCTGGCGCGCGCGCGCCTCGTCGAGGGGATTGTGGAGGGAGGTCAGAATGTAGACCGGAACGCCACGAAGGCCGGGATCCGACTTGATGGCATGACAGAGGTCGTAGCCCGAACGACCCGGCATGACCCCGTCGGCGATGACGAGGTCCGGGCGGGTTCGTTGCGCGATCGTCAAACCTTCGTCCGCAGAGCGCGCCGCCACCAGCGTCACGTCCTCGCCCGCAAACGTCATCGCGAAAGCCCTCTGGATCGTCACACTGTCGTCGGCGATCAGGATACGCTTCGCCATGTAGTCAATTGGATATCACGTCGAGTCATCAGTGGTCAATCTTACGGACGGTGTTGCGCCAATGACGAGCGGCGGCCGCGGCCGATCGCAGTGACGCCTTCCGGTCGCGCGCGCCACCGCACCACGGATATAGTGAGCGATGTGTCACCGTCCGGTCGCGCCCTGTCGGCCTGCTCCCTGCGCCTTGGTGTCGTGCTGATCAGCGGGAGCGTGCTCGCGCAGGGACGGGCGCTGGCCGACGAAGATGAATGGCAGATCGCGGGACGGGCAGGCGTGGCCAGCGCGGTCGTCGATGGTCGCGACCCGCTCGGGGTTGGCGCGGGGACCACCTTGCAATATGGCCTCAATGACACCTGGTCGGCGCGCGTCTCCGTCGGCGGCGGCCTGCAGCGGGTGTCCGTCGACACCAACCAGCACCGGCCGGGCGGCAACATCTGGTCGTACACGGGTTTCGTGGGAATTGGTTACAGCATGGACGTCCTCCGGCTATTGCCGACGTTCGAGGTGGGCCTGGGTGTCCTCGGCATCGCGGGCGCGGTGAAGTCGTCGCACATGGCGCTCGGAATGCAACTCGGCATCGGGGCGGACTATCTGTTGACGCCGCGGTTCAGCGTCGGCGCGACGGCCCAGTACGTGTTCGCTCCCTTCGATCTGCTGTCGAACGTGCTGACCGGCGATCAGGTGCCGAAGGCCTTCGCGTTCTCGGCCCGCGCCACCTGGACGCTCAGGTAGCGCGCGCCGGGGACTTGCTTCGGCGTTTCCGCTTGCGCTCGCGCAGCACGATGCGGACGGGCGTGCCCTCGAAGCCGTATGTCTCACGGATTTGATTGGCCAGAAAACGCCGGTACGAGAGCGGCACCACGTCGGGGTGGCTGGCGCTGAACACGAACGTGGGCGGCTTCGACGAGACCTGGGTGCCGAAGAACAGCCGAACGTGCTTGCCCATCGGCCCCGACGGCGGCGGCCGTGTGGCGACGACCGTCTCAAGGAACCGGTTCAGCTCCCCCGTCGAGATCCGCCGCGAAGCCTCGCCGAACACCTTCGCGGCCACCCGCGGGATCTCGACCACCCCCGCGCCCGTGATCGCGGACGCCCAAAGAATCGGCGCCCACGACAGAAAAGGGAACGTCTCCTTGGTGGCTTCGACGGTCGCGTCGACGGCCGCCCGGGGCACCAGATCCTTCTTGTTGAGGAGCAGGATCGCGGCGCGTCCGGCGTCCTCGATGAGGCCGGCGATCTTGGCGTCTTCGGTGGTGGGGCCGATGCCGGCGTCGATGACCAGCACCGCCACGTCGGCGCGCGCCAGCTGGTCGCGGGTCATCTTCGCGGCGACCGCGTCGGTGAGCGACTCGACGGTACGGCGGCGCCGCAACCCCGCCGTATCGACGAGGATGAATTGCTTTCCGCCCGCGGAGAACGGCGTGTCGATGGGATCGCGGGTGGTGCCAGGGACATCGTGAACCAGGACCCGCTCCTCGCCGAGCAGCCGATTGACGAGCGACGACTTGCCCGCGTTCGCCTTGCCGATGAAGGCGATGCGAATGGGACCGGCCTCGCCCTCGCCCTCGGCCTCGGCCGCCCCCGCTTGCGCGTCGGAGGGCGATCCAGCCTTGGTCGCCGCCGGCCCCAACAGCTCGACGAGGCGATCGAGGAGCTCGCCGATGCCGCGGCCGTGCCCGGCCGAGATCGGGAACACATCATCGAAGCCCAGCCCGTAGAGCTCGCCGAGCGCTTCTTCGCGCTTGGTCGAATCGACCTTGTTCAAGGCAAGGACCACCGGCTTGTTGGCTCGGCGCAACAGCCTCGCCACTTCGCTGTCCACCGAGGTCAAGCCCTCGACCCCGTCGACCACGAACACGAGCACGTCCGCCTCGTCGACGGCCTTCAGGGTCTGGGCCCGCATCGCGCCCAGGATCCCCGCCGCCGATGGATCGAGGCCGCCCGTGTCCACGACGCGAAACCGACTGTTCAGCCAGTCGACCGCGCCGTAGCGGCGATCCCGCGTCACGCCGGGCATGTCCTCGACCAGCGCCGGACGCCCTCCCACCAGCCGATTGAACAGCGATGACTTCCCGACGTTCGGGCGGCCGATGAGCGCCACCAGCGGGCGCGCCGCATCCGCGTCGCTGCTCGACGAACCGTAGGCCTTCATCTCTGGTAGCCCACGTTGGCGAGCGTGTTCGACGACGACGTCCACTCGGGGGCGACCTTCACGTGCAAGCGCAGGTGGGCCGGCCGCCCCAGCATCTCGGAGACCTCGAGGCGGGCGCGCGAACCGATGTCTCGAATCATGGCGCCGCCCTTGCCGACGACGATGATCTTCTGGCTGTCCCGCTCGACCACGATCGACGCGTCGATGACCACGTCGTTACGATCCGGTCGCTCCTCCCAGTTGTCGACGACCACGGCCGTCGCGTAGGGCAACTCCTGCTTCAAGGCCGCGAACAGCTGCTCGCGAATCAGCTCGCCGGCCAGAAAGCGCTCGGTCCGATCCGTCAGCATGTCGGGCGAGAACAACGCCTGACCCTCGGGCAGGACCTTCGCCAGCTCCGCGAGCAGGCCCGGCACGCCGGAGCCACGGCGGGCGGAGACGGGGACCAGGGCGGTGAACGACCCCAGCTCCTGCCAGGCCGTCAGCACTGGAAACAGGGACGGCTTGTCCTTCACGGTGTCGACCTTGTTGATCGCCAGGATCACGGGCTTTCCCGCCTGTCGCAGCAGGTCCAGGATGCGCCGCTCCTCGGGCGCCAGCTTCACGGCCTGGGCGCTCTGGGGTGGCGTGACCACGAGGAGGGCGGCGTCGACCCCCTCCACGGCGCCCAGCGCCTCGTCCAACATGAAATGGCCGAGCGCATTGCGCGCGGCGTGGACGCCCGGGGTGTCGACGAAGACGATCTGCCCCGCCGGACCGTTCCAGACACCGAGGATGCGGTTGCGCGTCGTCTGCGGCTTGGAGCTGACGATCGCCAGCTTCTGCCCGACGATCTGATTCAGCAGCGTCGACTTTCCCACGTTGGGTCGGCCCAAGATCGCGACGGTTCCGGCTACCATGAGGGCGTCGTATATAGGGCCGGCCGGGCCTCCGCGCGAGCCAAAAGCAGGACGGAGACGGTTTTAGCGGCGACGCGGTCGGTTTTGGAGGGCTCGGGCTACGAAGCGCCGGTGCCTGCTCGCTCACGCGGCCGTCAGGAGCGCGTCGTCGACCCAGCGAGCCAGGAGCTGGAACGCCTCGGCGGCCAGCGCGCCGTCGTCGGCGCACGGGTCCGCCGCTTCTTGGCCCCCCGCGCCGCGCCGCACCTCGACGAAGGTCTCGCAAAGTCCGCCAAGGGTCGTCCCCGCCGCCGCTTGTCGCGCCATCGCCAGCTCGGCGGCGTCGTCCACGACGCGATGAACGACGCCGAATCCGCGCCGCCAGGCGAGGACGGTCTCCGGGCGCGCCTCGGGCACCCGGCATGGGGGCTCCCCGTTCGTCGCGCTCTCAGCGCCCTGCCCACCTGGGTCCGCCCGCCAGATCCCCGTGATGCCGAAGCCCTGTTCCAGGATCCTGTGACAGGGCGCGAGGCGGACCGGCAGCGGCGCGAACCCCTGCGGGGGAAGGCTTCGTAGCGACTCCATCGTCAAGGGTGCAGCGTCAGGGCCGTCGAAGAGCTCGCGGTGCGTCCGCTCCAGCGCCGCCAGCTCGGCGAGCCAGGGGCGCTCGACGCTGAGGGCGTGGGCCGCGAGGTAAGCCGGCAGGCGGTTGCCGACCTCCCGCAGCGACGGATGCGCCGGAGGCGCCGCCAGCAGGTAGTCCGTGATGAGATCGTGGAACGGCGCCTCGCCGACGGTCGCCCGGACGCGCGGGAACTCGTCACGCAAGACGTCCAGAATGCGAAAGAAGTACATGTTGGCGTAAAGGTCGAGCCGCGCCGCCGCCGACAGCCGCGCGTCACCGACGATGATCGCGTCGAGGGCGTCGGCTGGCAGTCCCCGCGCCGCGAGCCCGAGGTCGACCCCTGCGGGCGCCGTCAGCAGGCCATAGAGCAACTCTTGCAGCGCGCCGAGCGGCAGGGCGGCTGCCTCGATCTTGGTGGAGGTGTCAGAGGCCATGGCGTCTCCCGCGCGCCTCCGCCGCCTCCCGTCGCGTGTCCACCCCAGGTGCCGACCGGGATTCCACGGTCACCGGCGCCGCGCGGGCGGCCAGCACCTCGTGTTCGATCTCGGCGGCGCGACGAGACTCGGCGACGACCACCGCGAGGGGCGGAATCTCATCGTCGCGCTCGATCAGGGTGGCGACGCCCCCGAAGCGCTCGACGGCAGCCCGATACAGGTCCCAGACGCCGTCGCAGACAGGGTGATCGTGCGTGTCGAGCAGGTGCGTTCCCTCGTCGCGATGACCAGCGAGGTGAATCTGCCCCACGCTGCCGCGCGGAATACCCTCGAGGAAGCCGCGCGCGGGGAACCCGTGGTTGTGCGCGCTGACGAATATGTTGTTCACGTCCAGCAAGATGCCGCAGCCCGTCCGCTCCACGAGCGCGGTCAAGAACTCCCATTCGGTCATCGCGGAGTGGACGTATTGCAAGTAGCTCGAGACGTTCTCGACCAGGATGGCCCGCCCGAGCCGCTCCTCGACCGCGATCACCCGCGCCGCCACGTGCGCGAGCGCCTCCTCGGTGAGCGGCAGCGGCCACAGATCGTGCCCGGTGTGCCCACCGAAGCTCGACCAGCACAAATGATCCGAAATCCACGCGGGCTCGATCTCGCGCGCCAAGGCGTCGATGCGGCCGAGATACGCCTCGTCGAGCGGATCGGTCGATCCGAGAGACAGCGACACCCCATGCATGACGACCGGCATCCGGGCGCGAACGTCCCGCAGGACGGCGCGCGGGTTCCCGCCCTCGACCATGAAGTTCTCGCTGATGATCTCCACCCAATCGATCGGTGGCCGTTCCGTGCGAGCGGCCTCGAGGATCGGCTGAAAGTGAGGCGGTCTCAATCCAATGCCGTGGCCGATATGCGGAAATGCTTGCATGCGCCGGTGCGCGAGGCCCGATCCCCAGGGGCGCGGGCCTCGCCCTGCATGACGTGAGGCTACTTCTTCTCGGCCGGCTTGTCCGAGACGACCTTGCCGCCCTTGTCCTTGCAGTCCTTCTCCGACATCATCGTCCAACCCTTGCCCTTGCAACCGTTCTGACCCTTGCAGGCGTTCTCTGCCGAGTGACAGCCGCCCTTGCCCTTGCAAGCGTTCACCCCCTGACACTGGACAGATCCCTCCGATTTCGCGGATGCCGTGAACGGCGTCGCCGCCGAAAACAATCCCGCCACTGCCGCCGCGATGAATGCACCTTTGGTCGTCATGTCTCTTGTCCTTTCGGTTCGTTGGGGCCGAGCTCCGGCCGGTGGTCAGATAGCACGTTCGCCAGGGTTACGGGACGATGGACGAAGGGGTTACTGCCTTTCTTCGAGCTCTCGGCCAAATCGATGAAATCGATCGCCCAGATGCTCGAGCGTCCGCGCGCGACTCGCCCAGGCTCCGACCGCCATCAGGGGGATCGCGGGCAGGACGTGCCCCAGGATGGCGTGCCCCGCTCCGCCGATCGAACAATGAAAACGGACCACAAGGTGGCTGATGGTCGCCGCCGCCAGGCCGACGGCGCTTCCCACCAGCCCCGGCCGGGACAACGTCAACCGGGCGAGCGGCAACAGGCCGGCGCCAACCAGCGGCAACCCCAACCCGACGATCAACAGGTCGCAGGGAATGGCGTGGGCACCCATGGCGGCGCCCGCGAACAGCTTCGTCGACGGTCCCCGAGGATCCACCGCCACCACCAGCGCGAGGACCGCCATCGCGGCCACGCCGATCATCGTCGTCGCCCGCTCCACGCCGAGCCCGGTCATCGAGGGGCCCCGCGAGAGGCCCGCCACCGCTGACAGCCCCGCTATCGCCGCCAGCACGACGAACGTCTGGGCCAACGCTTCGACCGGCAGCTCTCCCCAATCGGGGCGCCGGCGCAGCGCCATTCCGGCCAACAAGGTCCACGTCAGCGTGAACGCGCCGACGCCCGCCACCCGTCGGCGCCATGCCCCGGGCGGGGCGGCGGGGGTTCGCTGGGCTGAAGCGAGCAAGCGCGCGCGCATGTCGGAGCTGGGACGCTCGAGGGGCTTCATGTGGTCCTGGGTTCCTTCTCCAGATTGCCGCGCTCACGCGGTGGCTCCCCACCGCGGAGCTCGGTGCGCAGCAACGCGCGCAGCGCTTCGTAGGCCCGGTGCGCTCGTAGCTTCACCGCTCCCTTCGTCGTCCCCAGAATGGTCGCAACCTCGGCGACAGACAAGCCCTCTCCTTTCAGGAGGCGAAACGCGGAGGCCTGGGCCTCGGGAATCCGCTGCAGCGCCGCGTCCAGCACCTGGGACAGCTCCTGGTCGGCCAGCAGCTCCTCCGGCGACGGTCCGGCTGCCGCGACCTCCGGCATCCAGGCGTGGTCAGCGCCCCCGCCGTCCCCCGCTTCGGGGGCGGGCCCGTTCGCGACCACCTTGGAGGCCCGTCGCGAGCGCACGTCGTCCAGGAACAGACGGCGCGCGATCGTGTACGCCCAGGGCAACACCGCGGCGCCCGGGCGATAGAGGCCGCGAGCGCGATGAATCCGCAAGAACGTCTCGTGTGTCAGATCCTGCGCCAGCGCCCGATCCCGGCAAAGCCCCAGCAGGAACGTGAGCACTGCCGGCGCCGCGAGATCATAGACCTCGCCGAGGGCAGCGTCATCGCCGGCCGCGAACCGATCCATCGCTCGCTCGAGGGGGAGGCGGCTGTTCACGATCATCCAGTCCGCGAGCATGCCCTCGCCCTCGGGGGCTCCACAAGCGACAACTGCGACCGTCACCGCCACCATACGCGGCACCCCCGCCCCTGGTTTCGCGCGAGGGTCAACGTGGTCGGTAGTCGCGTGCGAGCTTTGCCTCAGAGGGCCCTCTGAGGGCCTCTTCTCATTGCCCCCCGGGCAGGGTCACGAACCGGGCGCCCCCGGCGCCGCGCACGCGCACGAGGTGCCCGCCCGGATGGGGGGCGCGCAGCCCGCCGATGGCTTCGTCCGCGGACGTGACCGGCTTTCGGTCGACCTCGATGATCACCTCGCCCTCCTTCAGACCTGCCCGCGCCGCCGGGCTGCCGGGGGCCACGTCCGAGATCACCGCTCCAGCGACGCCCTTCGGCAGCCCGAGGGAGTCCGCGAGATCGGGGGTCAGGGTCTGCAGGCCGAGGCCGATCTTGCCCGAATCCGCGACCGTGTTCTCGTCCGCCCCCGGCAACTCGCCCAGCGTCACCGTGTTCGTCAGCGCCTTGCCGCTGCGCAGCTCGGTCAACTTGACCTTCGTCCCGATGGCCTGCGACGACACGTAGTCGACGACGTCGGCGCCAAATTCGATCTTGCGCCCGTCGATCTGCGTGATGACGTCGCCCGCCTGCACGCCCGCCCTTGCGGCGGGGCCACCCGCCGAAACCTCGCTCACGTAGGCGGCGCGCTCGGGGAGGTTGGCCCCCAGCGTCGCCTTCTTCGAGGCCTCGAGCTCGGAGAGGTCTCCGACCATCACGCCGAGGTATGGATACCGAACGCGTCCTTCCTTCAAGAGGACCTGGCTGACCCGGCGAACTTCGTTGATGGGAATGGCGAAGCCGTACGCCCCACCCGGCCCAGCGTTGATGAGCGTGTTGATGCCCACCACCTCGGCGTCGAGGTTGACGAGCGGACCTCCCGAGTTTCCCGGGTTGATCTTGGCGTCAGTCTGAATGTACGCGCGGACCCGGTCGCCGGACATGCGCACCCGGCGGCCGGCGCGTCCCTTTCCGCTGACGATCCCCGCCGTCACGGTCTGCTCGAGGCCGAGGGGGCTACCGATCGCCAGCACCCACTCACCGACTTCGAGCTTCTCGGAATCTCCGAGCCGCGCCACGATGAGGCCGCGCGGAACCTTTTCGAGGCGAACCACCGCGACGTCAGTCCGCGGATCGGCGCCCACGACCTTGGCCGGAAACTCGGTGCCGTCCCACATCGTCACCGTGACCTTCGTGGCCCCCTCGACGACGTGGCGGTTGGTCACCACGTCGCCCGCCATGTCGATGACGATGCCCGAGCCGGTGCCGTGCCGCGCACCGCCCGGCGGCATCCCCTGCCCTTCCCCGGGTTCGATGTCGAAGAAGTGCTTGAAGATGTCGGGGACGTCGTCCGGCACCTGCCGGCCTCGTCGCTCGCCACGCGCGAGCGGTGGAGGACCCGATTCGACGTCGATCCTAACCACGCTCGGACGCAGGGCCTTCGCGGTCGCGGCGAACGCCGACGACAGCGCCCGGGCCTCGGCGGGCTTCTCCACTTTCGGGGTCATGGCCGCAGGAGGCGGCGGGGGTAGAGCCGTGGGCGGAGCCGCCGATGCCGAGGTGCACCCGGCAGCGGCCGCGCCCATGACGAGGGAGAGAGCGAGCATCGCCGCGCCCGTGATCGGTCCGGCCCCGGGCGGGGTCACTGCTCGACGATTCGATGTCTTTTCCATTCTGAGGGTTCCAACCTGCACGCAGCGCATTTTATTCTCGGCCCGTCATTTTGAGACTCCGGAAGGGCCAGCCCCCGAGTCGGGGCATATGACCCACGCCACCCAAACGGCGATGCCTGCGGCGGGCGAGGAGCGAGCGCGCGGGGAGGCGATCAGCCGTGGGTCGTCCTCAGTGGCGGCCGCGCATCGCGGGCGCGACCCGCGAATGACCGACCCCATAGCCGCCGCCCCCGTGATAGCGCGCTCCGTAATATCCGCGCGCGCCGACCCCGACCCCGAACCCCACCCGGGGACCGTACCCGTAGTAAGGCCAGTAACCATAGGCCCAGGGCCCGTAGGGTCCCCAGAAGGGAGGTCCGTACCAACCGACCCACCACGGCGGTGCCACACCGACGGCGACATAGCGCTGACTCTCCGCCTCGTAGTCCTGGTAGGGTTCACGAGTGAACGGCGTATGTTCTTCGAAAACCTTGTTGCCCAGATTGATTCGCCAGGCGAGGTCGAAGGACGGCACCGCGCGCGCGTCGGCGCCGCCGCCCGGAATGCGATAGTAGAGGTCCAGGACCTTTCGCTCCCCCCTCGGAATCTCGGTGCTGCCGTTCTGTCGCCCGTCGATTTCCATGAAAGCGGGCTGCTGGGGGGCCGCGCCCGCCGCGGAGATGGTGAGCTGCCCGGGATCGATCGACCAGGGCGTCGCGCTCGACTGATTGGAAACCGCCAGCCGCACGTGGATCAACTGGGCACCACCCGCGCCCTGCTCGATGTCGCGTGTGCCGAACGAAGTCACGAACGCCTCTCCGCGCGGCGACTCGGGTGGCACGACGTAGTGGGACGCCGGGAAGCCGGCCTCGCTCGATGCGGCGATGGCGGTCGGCCGATAGCCATAGCGTTGCGTGGCGCAGCCCGCGCCGACAGACGCGATACCGCAGATGACGAAAACCATACCGTTCTTCATGATTTCACCTCTCGGGGGGCCGAGGCGGCGTGACCGCTTCAGCTCCTCGAGATCAGTTGGATCAGGATCGGACGGACGTCAACCCCTCGGCAGAGAACTGGCGCCCGCGTGGGGTGCGCCCGGTCACTGGGGACGGCTCCGGCCCTTCGTCTCAGGACGGGGGTCGCCGCAGGTGCCAGGCCTTGGGTTGGACGAACGTGCGGATGCCATGCGTGGACAGCGTCGACCCCGTTCCCGACCGCTTGCGGCCTGTCCAGGGAAGGCGCGGGCTGACCCGATCGCAGCAGTTCCAGTACACGCTGCCCGCGTCCACGCGCTCGAGGATCGCGCGGGCACGGGCGCGGTCCGGCGTGTAGACCCCGGCGGTCAGGCCGTAGTCCGTGTCGTTCATCAGGCGCACGGCCTCGTCATCGTCGTCGACGGGGGCGATGCCGATCACCGGACCGAAGCTCTCTTCGCGCATGAGCGACATCGCGTTCGTCGCGTCCGCGATGACGGTCGGCTGAAACACCTTGCCTCCGGGCTCGAGGCGTCGGCCGCCGGTGAGCGTGCGGCCTCCCTTCGCGACCGCGTCGGCGACCTGCGCCTCCAGCACGAACAGCTGATCCTCGCGCGCCAGCGGTCCGATGTAAGTCTTCGAATCTTCGGGATCGCCGATCACGAGCCCGCGGACGGCCGCCACGAAGGCGTCGAGGAACGCCGGATAGATCCGGCGCTGGACATAGATTCGCTCGACTGAGCAGCAGCTCTGCCCGTTGTTGTACATCGCCCCGTCGGCCAGGCTGTCGGCGGCGGCCTTGACGTCAGCGTCGTCGCACACGTACGTCGGGTCCTTGCCGCCAAGCTCCAGCTGCACCTTGACCATGCGGCCGCCGACGGCGCCCGCGATGCGCTGCCCGGTCGCGTAGCTCCCCGTGAAGAAGACCCCATCGACGGGCGCCGCCACCAGCGCCGCTCCCGTGGCGCCGCCGCCGATCACGTCGATCACGACGTCCGTCGGAACGCCGGCCTCGTGCAGCAGGGCGACCATGCGCTGGCCCGTCAAGGTCGTAAGCTCGGAGGGCTTGTAGAGCACGGCGTTCCCCGTCAACAGGGCTGGAACGAACACATTCGAGCCTACGAAGTAGGGGTAGTTCCACGCCGAGACGTTCGCGACCACCCCCAGCGGTTCGTGGGCGACGATCTCCTCCAGCGCCGGCGCCCCCGGCTCGCCTTCGACGAGCACAGTCTCGTCCGCCAGCACCCCGGCCGTCTCGCGCAAGAAGAAGTCGATTCGCCCCGGAACGGCGGCGAGCTCGTTGCGGGACTGCGTGATGGGCTTGCCCATCTCGCGGGTGAGGAGCAAGGCCAGGTCCTCCTTCTGGGCCACGATCGCCTCGCGGAAGCGCGCCATCACCGCGAGCCGGGAATCGAGCGGTGTCCGGGCCCACGCCGGCTGCGCCAGCCGGGCACGGGCCACCTTCGCGGCGACGATCGTGGCGGAATCCTCCGCGACCTCTCTCAGCACGTGACCATTGGCGGGGTTGACGATCTTCATGGCTTCCTCCTGCGGACCTCGTCCAGAAACGCGCGCAGCAGCACGCCCGGGTCGAGCAGACCCGGATCGCCCAGGGTGGCGATGAACTCGGGGTGCCACTGCACGCCGTAGGCGAACGGGCCGCCGGCGAGGCTCACGGCCTCGACGAGGCCATCGGGAACTGACCGGGCCTCGACGACGAGATCGCGTCCCAGGCTCCGCAGGCCCTGATGGTGAACGCTGTTGATGCGTCCGCCGAGCGCGCCGCCGTACCAGCCCGAGAGCCGCGAGCCCGATTCCATCGCGATCTCGTGCGTGTGGCGATCGTAGACGTCCCAGTCGCGGTGAACGCGCCCCTGCGGGAACTGCGTGGCCACGTCCTGCCACAGCGTCCCACCACGCGCGACGTTCAACACCTGCGCGCCCCGGCACACCCCCAGCACCGGCTTGTCTGCCGCGAGGCACAACGAGATCAGCTCGAGCTCGTACAGGTCGCGCGCCCGATCGCCGGACCACTCCGGTCGAACCGGCGCCTCGCCGTAGCTCTCGGGGGCCATGTCCGCCCCCCCCTGCAGGATCAGGCCGTCGATCGCCAGGCCTTCGAGGAGATCCTTCGCCCACAGCGCGCCGCTGGCCCGGGGCAAGAGGACGGGCAGGACGCCCTCTGCCATCAGCCACTGCAGCATCGACTCCTCCGCGTAGAGCAACGTCTTGCCCTTGAACAAGGCGCGGGCCGGATCCGCGTGCATGATGCACGCCGACACCCCGATGCGAACCGGCCCCGCGTGGACGCGCGAGGTGGTCATTGACCGGCGAGGGCGCGCTCGAAGAGCCGCCGGAAGTCCGCCTCGACCACAGGCTTGGGATTGTTCGGATGACAGCCATCCCCGACGGCTATCCCGACCAGGCGATCGAGGTGCGCGCGCGTCACCCCCACGTCCGCGAGCGTCCGGGGAATCCCCACGGCCGCCTTGAGCTCGACCAACCAGGTGATGAACCCCTCCGCCGTCTCCGCGCTGGCGCCGGCGGCGTGGGCCAGCTCGGCGAGCCTCCCGCCCGCGATGTCGGTGTTGAATGCCATCGCGTAGGGCAGGCAAATGCCGTTGACCAGACCGTGGTGAAGGTCGCAGACGGTGGATAGCGCATGCGCGAGCGAATGCGTCACGCCCAGTCCCTTTTGAAAGGCCACCCCGCCCATCAATGCAGCGTTCAACATACCCGCACGGGCGTCCCGGTGGCGAGCGTCTTCCAGCACCGCGCGCTCGCCGGCCTCCACGCGGCGGGCGAAGTCGACGGCGGGCCGCAGGCTTCGCGCCAGGATCCGCACGCCCTCGAAGGCGATGCCGTCGCACATCGGCTGAAACCCCTTGGCAAGATACGACTCGACGAGGTGGGTCAGCGCGTCCATGCCGGTCGCGGCCGTCACCGCCGCCGGCAGCGCCAGCGTCAGATCAGGATCGGCGAACACCCGCACCGCCATCAGCCGCGGAGAGAAGACAATCTTCTTGACGTGGGTCTCGTCGTCCGAGATCACGGTGCTGCGGCCGACCTCGCTGCCGGTCCCCGCCGTCGTCGGGATCGCGACATAGACGGGCAGCTTCTGATCTATCGGCCGCGCGCCGGGCTTGTCGTCCTCGTAGTCGAACAGGTCGCCGGGGTGATGGATCATCAACGCGATCGCCTTCGCGACGTCGATGGCGGCCCCGCCTCCCAGGGCGACGATGGCGTCCGCGCGGTGCGCGGCGAACGCGGCCACCCCGGCGGTCACCTGCGACTTCACCGGATTGCCCCAGATACCCGCGAAGACGTCGACCGCCACGCCGGCCCCCGCCAGCAGGTCGCGCGTGCCCGCCACCGGTGGCAACGGCGCCAGGCCCCGATCCGTGACGATCAGGGGTCGAGCCACGCCCAGCTCTCGAAGAGCGTCGGGCAGCAGCCCGACGGCGCCCGAGCCAAAATGGATCCGCGTCGGAAAATTGTATTGATGGATGGGCATGTCTCTTCGCCTCTCGGTGGCCGCTTGCACACCTCAAATGATTTCGAAATACCGCTTCCGTTCCCAGTCCGTGACCGCCTTGCTGAACTGCCGCCACTCCCACCGCCGGGTCATCGTGAAGTGCTCGACGAACGCGTCCCCGAACAGGTCGCGCGCCACCTGCGAGGCGCCGAAGCGCTCCGTCGCCTCCGACAGATTCCGCGCCAAGACTGGCGCGGTCGCGTCGGCGTAGCCGCTGCCCGTGATGGGCGGCGCGTCCAGGCTCAGCTCTTGTTCTATGCCCCACAGCCCGCTGCCGACGGCGGCCGCCAGCGCCAGGTACGGGTTCGCGTCGGAGCCGCCGACGCGGGTCTCGAGCCGCGTCGACTTCGCGCCCCCCGGGATCACCCGCAGCGCGGTCGTCCGGTTGTCGACGCCCCAGTTCGCCTTCGTGGGCGCCCAGGCCCCCTCCACGAGGCGCTTGTAGCTGTTCACCGTCGGCGCGTAGAGCGGCAACAGCTCGGGCAACGCGCGCATCTGCCCGGCCAGGTAGCTCTTGAACAACGCGCTCATCTTGGCCGGATCCCGATCGTCGTGGAACAGGTTCTTGCGGCCCCTCGCGTCCCACAAGCTCTGATGAATGTGGCCGCTGCAACCGGGGAGCTCGGCGTTCCACTTCGCCATGAACGACGGCATGATCCCGAACCGATGGCCCACCTCCTTGGCGCCGTCCTTGAACAGCACGGCCCGATCGGCGGATTCCAGCGCGGGACCGTAAAGGATCGCCGCCTCCATGACCCCCGGTCCGGTCTCCGTGTGCAGGCCCTCGATCGGCACCCCGAACGCCGCCATCTCGTCGAACAGCGCGTTCGCGTAGTCCCGACTCTGCCCGAGGCGGAGCAACGAATAGCCGAACATCCCGGGCGACAGCGCCTCGGGCTCCGCAAAACCCTTCGCGGCGAGCGACTGCGGGGTCTCCCGGAAATGGAAGAACTCGTACTCGAGGGAGGTGAGCGCGGTCAGGCCGGCCCGCTCGGCTCGCGCCAGCACCCGTTTCAAGACCTGCCGTGGACAGATCGGTAGCGGACCGCCGGCCTCGTCCACGAACTCCCCGAGCAGAAAAGGCACGTCGCGATCCCAGGGGACCTCGCGGTACGTCGCGAGGTCGAGCCGCGCGTGCGCGTCCGGATAGCCGCTCGACCACCCGGCGTAGCCGTCCTCGTCGTAGCAAGCGTCGGCGGAGTCCCACCCGAACACCACGCTGCAGAAGCCCAGACCACCGTCGAGCGCGGAGCGAAATTTCTCCTTGTTGATGTACTTTCCCCGCAAGATCCCGTCCGTATCGGTGATCGCGATCTTCACCTTCCCCGCGGGTGACGCCTCGATCCGCGAGCGGACCGCGCGCAAGGAGTCGCCGGAGGAGATCGCCTTCGCCATGTCCACGTCGGAGTATCGCGCCTCCTTCCCCGGGACGGAAGGGGCTGGGCCATTTGTCACACAGCGGGCGGGCGGGCGGGCGGATGCGCCGATCGGCCTGGCAGGTCCAGGCGGTGTCAGGGCACGCGCCCACCAAATGGGGTAGATTCACATGAGTGACGCGGCTCGGCAGGGCGGAGGCCCAATGATTCCGGACCCCCGGAAGATCCCGTGACCCTCGCCCGCCCCCGGGTGCTACTGCCCTACAAATTACCCTTAGACCAACCTTGGCCACCGAAAGACACCATGTCCCCCTTTACCTCCTGGCGCCGGGGCCGCGGTCCGATCTCACGGACGCGGAGCTGGCGTTGGCGCTGATCGGGGGTGAGGCGTGGGCCCCGGCGGCCGCGTGGAACCGCTTCGCGCCCACCGTCTACGGGATCGCGAACCGCGCCCTCGGTCGTGAGTCCGACGCAGAGGACATCACACAGGAGGTCTTCTTTCGCCTGTTCTCCCGCGTACACACGCTGAAGGAACCGACGGCGTTCCGCAGCTTCGTCATCTCGTTCGCGATCCGTATCGTCAAGTGGGAGCTCAGGCGCCGCCGCGCGCGGCGGTTCGTTCACCTCGCCGAATCGGGCGACTTGCCAGACACGGCCGTGTCCGGGGCCGACAACGAGGCGCGGCAGGTGCTGCGACGGTTCTACGCCACGCTGGATCAGCTCGGGGCGCGCGATCGCCTGGTGTTCTCGCTCCGTTTTTTGGAAGGTATGACGCTAGAGGAGGTTGCTGCGGCCATGGAATTGTCACTCTCCACGGTCAAACGGTCCATCACGCACGCGTCCCTGTGTGTGACGGAATGGATCGCGGCCGAGCCCGACTTGATGGCGTTCTTCGAGAGCAAAGGTAAAGGGGCAGGAGGGGCGTCATGAGAGCGTCGGCAGAGGTGGTGCAGCAGAACGTCGAAGCGGCCGCGGAGCTGGCACGCTCCGCAGCCCGACCCATGACCCCGGCGCAGCGGATGAAAGGGTGGCAGGCGGTGACATTTCGCCTCGACGGGCGGAAACGTCCGGCCGGGCGAATTGCCCTGGCCTCGATCCTCGCGTTGGGCGCCACGGCCGCCGCTGCGGTCATGGTCGTCCGGCCGTCGCGACACAACCCGACTCCGGGCGGCCAGATCCTCGCCTTCGCGGTCGAAGGGGGCGAGATCGGCGACGGGGGTTATGTGCGATCGTTCAGCTCGACCGGGGCGGTGTTGCGCTTCTCCGAAGGAACCCAGATGCGGCTGATGCCGGGGGCCCGCGGCCGCCTGGGTAAGGTCGACGGTCACGGCGCCCGATTCGCCATCGAGCAGGGCGAAGCGGAGGTGAAGGTGACGCCGCGGCCCGGCGCCCGCTGGCTGGTCGACGCAGGGCCGTTCCTGATCACGGTGCGCGGCACAGTCTTCACCGCCTCCTGGGATGGCGCCACGGAGCGGCTCGACGTCGACATGACGAAGGGGCTCGTCTCGGTCACCGGGCCGCTGGCCGAGGATGCCGTGGCCGTGCGCGCCGGGCAGCACCTGACGGTGAACGTGCAGAGGAAGGAGGTCCTTCTGCGCCAAAATGATCTCGTTCGGGCGCAGACCGGCCCGCATGCGACGTCACTGCCCCCTGCCCCGTCCGAAGCGCCGGCGGCACCTCAGGGCGCGCCCCCGCGCACGCACGATTCGAGATCGACGGCCGCCGAGCAAGGGCCACGCGGGTCCCGTACGGCTGGCGGTCGGCTCACGAGGGGCACGGCCTCTCGCGGGCGTCTGTCCCCCGGGCCCCGGAGCTGGGCGACGGCGCTTGGCGCGGGAGACTTCGAGGGCATCCTTCAGGACGCCGAACGTCGGGGAATCGAGGAATCGCTGGCCGAGGCCCCGGCGGCCGATCTGGCGGCCTTGGGGGACGCCGCCCGATACCGTCGGCGGGACGCCCTGGCCCGACAAGTGCTGACGACGGAACGCGCACGGTTTCCGAAGTCGGCGCGGGCGCGCGACGCGGCCTTTCTCCTCGGGCGCCTCGAGGACGCCGCCCCGGATGGCGGGTCACGCGCCATCGAATGGTATGATCGCTATCTCAAGGAGGCGCCCCTCGGCGTATACGCATCCGAAGCCCTGGGCCGAAAGATGACCACGACGGCGACGGTGCGCGGCCCGGACGCGGCCCGCGAGATCGCGAGCGAGTACCTGCGGCGATTTCCGTCCGGGACCTATTCGGCCACGGCGCACGCCTTCCTCGACGGGCGGTGACGACGCGCACGATTCGGGGAGCTCGCCCCGCGCGGCCACGGTGGGCCCTGGCGTTCGCCCTGGCGGTCACGATGATGGGTGGGGGTCTGGGCCTGGGATCGTCTGCGGAAGCCGCCACGGTTCTACTCTTGCGGCCTCCCCGACCTAGCGCCATCGTCTCGGAGGCCATCGTGCGCTTGCGCGGCGAGCTGGTCGCGGCGGGCTTCGGCGTCGAGCTGGCCGAGCCCACGGGGAATGGAGACGCGCCCGCGTCAATGACAGCGGCGGCGCTCCCGGCGACGGTCGATGCCGCGATCTCCCTGTTTGGAGAGACGCCGGAGGACCCCGGAGCGTTGCTGGTGATCAACCGGGCGACCGGAAAGGTCGTTCGCCACGCGATCCTGCCCGAGACGGACGCGAACCGGGCCGCGGAGATCCTGTCGATTCGCGCGCTCGAGGTGCTGCGCGCCAGCTTCCTCGAGGCGGCTCTCGAAGGTCCGCCCCCACCACCCAAGCCCGCCACGCCCACGAAGCCCGCGACGCCGCCGCCGGTGACCGAGGAGCGTCCCGCGCCCGTGTCTCCCGTCGTCGCGACGGCCACGATCGAGGCTCCAGCGCCGCCGTCGCGGTTCGCCCTGGAGATTGGAGGCCTCATGCTCGGGAGCCTCGACGGCGTCCCGGCGTCCGTACTCCCTCTGATCCGCCTCCAGGCCAGCGTGGGGAGCCTGTTCGTGGGCAGGCTGACCCTGGCGGGCCTCGGCACCCGCGCCCGCGCCACCTCGCCGCGTGGTGATGCGGACGTGTCCCACCAGTTGGCCCTCGCCGAGGGGGCGCTGCAGTTCCGCGCGACGAAGACGCTGCAGCCGTTCCTGTCGCTCGGGCTGGGCGCGATCTACGTGACCGCCGAAGGCCAGGCCTCGTCGCCTTATCAGGGCAAGCAGGGGAGCGCGTGGGCCGGCGTCGCCGACGTCGGCGTGGGGTTGCGGATCTCACTCAGCGAGCGCTTTCAGCTGGCAGGAGAATTTCACGCGCAAGGCGACGCCCCCTACCCGCAGATTCGGTTTCTGGGCGCACCTTTGGCGGAGGAGGGCCGGCCCACATTGCTGGGCAGCCTATCGGTCGTGGCATGGATGTGAGGGCCGGCGGCGCTGGGCCGGGACGGCTGCGGCGGAGAGCATCCGGGCGAGGAATGATGGGCATCGCGCTGGTCGCCGGCGTGGCATTGGGTTGCGGGCCGGCACCGATAGAGGTGGCCTTGGTCGCACCCGATCCGCTGCTGAATGGGCTCGTCGCGCACTGGCCGCTCGACGACAGCGCCGGGACAGCGACGGACCACTCGGGTAACGGCCACGACGGCACCCTGGCGGCGGGAACCTGGATAACAGGCAACTTCGGGGGGGCCCTTCATTTCGATTCGGGTAACGCCGTGTCGGTGCCGTCGTTCCCGGATGCCTCCGCAAGCTGGTCGGTGGCGCTGTGGGCAAGGCCCTCCAGCCCCGCCTCCGGCAACAACCTCTGGTACACGCTCATCAGCACCGAGAATGTCTTCAAGGGTGGCTGGGAGATGAACATCAGGCTCGACCCAGCGTCGAACATCTACTACGAATTCGCCTACTGGATTGGCCCTGGCCAATCCGACTACGCCCTTGTGCGCTGTACCTGCGTGGTCTTCGACCAGTGGACACACCTCGCCGCGGTGAGAGACGGACCGGGAGGAACGCTGTCCCTCTACGTGAACGGGGTGCTCCAGTCGACGATGCCCCAAGCGCCCGCCACGACGGCGTTGCCCCTCATCCTGCCGGGCAGCCCGACGCTGTTCCTCGGTCGCTGGCTCGGCGACGCCCGCCTCTACGTCGGTGATCTCGACGACGTCGCCGTCTACAATCGCTCCCTGGTGGCGTCCGAGGTGATGCGCCTGACCACCTCCGCGGTTCCCGAATCCCCGAAGTGAGCCGGGGCCGCCGTCGGATCAGCGTTTCTCTCTTCCGCGGATTCGCGGCATAGTCGTGGCTGCCATGGCAATCGCGCGGGTGGAGAACCTGATCGTGGGCGCCGGGATCACGGGCCTCGCGACCGCGGCTTTCCTCGCGGACCGAGACTATCTCGTCGTCGAAGCCGACGAGGAGATCGGGGGCTACTGCAAGACGGTCAAGCGCGAGGGCTTCACCTGGGACTACTCGGGTCACTTCTTCCATTTCAAGCATCCGGACGTCGAGGCCTGGCTGCGCGCGCGGATGCAGGGACAGGAGATCCGCACCATCACCAAGCGCGCGTTCGTCTCGTATGGCGGTCAGCTCATCGATTTTCCGTTCCAGAAGAACATTCATCAGCTGCCGCGCGACGAGTTCATCGAGTGTCTGCACGATCTGTTCTTCGCGCGCGCGGGCAGTGCCGCGCCGGTGGTGGAGCACAGCTTCAAGGAGATGCTGTACGCGAGGTTCGGGCGCGCCATCGCCGAGAAGTTCCTCATCCCGTACAACGAGAAGCTCTACGCGTGCGACGTGGGTGACCTCGACAGGGATGCCATGGGACGCTTCTTCCCCCACGCCGAGCTGGCGGACATCATCCGCAACATGCGCGTGCCCGACAACGCGAGCTACAACTCGACCTTCACCTACCCGCGGGGGGGCGCGATCGAGTACGTGAAGGCGCTGGCCAGCGAGGTTCGGCCGGAATCCCTGGCGCTCGGCGAGGCCCTGATGGAGATCGACCTCAACGCGAAGGTCGCCCGCACCACGAAGCGGCAGATTCACTACCAGCGGCTCGTCTCCTCGGCGCCCCTCCCCTTCCTGGCGCGCATGGCCGGCCTCGACCACGATCTCGGCGCGTTCACCTGGAACAAGGTGCTCGTCCTGAACCTCGGGTTCGACCGCAAGGGCGCACGCGATGTGCACTGGGTCTACTATCCAGACCGCGCGCGCTCCTTCTATCGCGTCGGTTACTACGACAACATCTTCGACAGCGATCGATTGAGCCTCTATGTCGAGGTGGGCTTCCCCAGCGACGCCACCGTCGACATCGACGGCATGCGCGCCCGCGTGCTCGAGGATCTGCGGGCCGAGGGCGTCATCACCCATCACCGACTGGTCGCCCACCACGGCGTCGTCATGAACCCGGCCTACGTTCACATCACGCGAGACTCGTTGGCGGAGGCGGCCCGGCTGGCGAGCATCCTGAGGGCGCACGAGGTCCACTCGATCGGGCGCTACGGCGGCTGGACCTATTGCTCGATCGAGGACAACATCGTCGAGGCGCGCGCGCTCGTGACCGCGTGGCGCTGACGAGCGCGTGCGGACGTCAGTGCGGGCCGGCGCCGGCCTGAATCGCGGCCTGCAGGCCGCCGGTGGTGTCGGGCGTGTAGGCGTAGGGAGGGTTCGTGAACGCCGTGCCGCCGCCGCCGGTCGCGGTGGCGCCCGACGTGCCCGTGAACACGTTGTTCATCTCGGTGATGTACGCGGTCTGCTGATCGCTCGTGTTGTTGAACTGGGTCGGGTTCTTGACGCCTGTGAACACGCTGGCCTCGACCAGGATCTGCGCATCGATCCCGGCGCGGACGCAGTAGTTGCTGGCTGACGACGACCAGAGATTGTTGAACAGATGGTTCTTGCCGAACCGCACACGGGGCTGGCGTTCGACCACGTTGTCCGCCCACCAGTCGTGGTGCCACGTGACGTTCAGCGTGCCGGAGTCGCTGGCGGTGTCGCTGCCGCCGACCAGATTGCTGAAGCGATGCCCGGCGGCGCCCGTCGAGTCGCTGCCCTGGGTGTCGGTGCGCGGCGTGTAGTGGAACTTCGTCCACGACACGGTGACGTAGTTAGCGGCGTTCGTGATGTCCAGGTTGCCGTCCGTGCCGTCCGAGATGTCGCAGTGATCGATCCAGATGTGATGAGAGCTCTTCTGCACGGTCATCGCGTCGTCCCCCGAAGAGCACCCGACCGACGAATCGTAGCCGGGGTCGAGCGAGCAGTCGCCGACGCCATAGCCGACGATCTTGAGGTTGCGGATGATGACGTTCGCGGAACCGTTGACCTCGACGTGACCGTGAAGCTCGGCGCCGCAGACACCGACGATGGTCTTGTTCGAGCCAACGCGCATCGCGCCCGTGATCGACCCCTTCACCCAGATGACCGCCGCGTTCGTCCCCGCCACGGCGCTGTTGAAGGCCGCGAGCGTGGTCACCGTCGTCGGGGCGGCGGCGCCGCCGCCGGTCGTCGTCGTCACGCCAGAGCCCGCCATGGACGCCCATCCCACGAGGGCGCTCGCTTCGGGGGGGGTGCAGGCACCGGAGCCGCCAGTGGCCGTCCCCCCGCCCGTACCCGGAGTCCCCCCGGAGCCGCTCGCGCCCCCAGTTTGGGCATGTCCGGCGCCCCCACCCGAGGACGTGCCTCCACGGCCTCCGGTCGCGCCGGCGTGTCCGCCCGAAGCGGCGACTCCGCCCGAGCCGCTGGCCATCGAGCCCGCCTCCCCTGCCCCGCCTCGCCCTCCCATTCCTCCGGATCCGCCTCGGCCGGCGCCGCCGCCCGAGCCTACCGCTCCACCCGAGGCGACCGTGCCGCCGGTCGCCGTGACGCCCCCCGAGGCGCCGGGGGAGCCGCCCGTGCTCATCACGCCACCTGAGCCCTTCCCGCCGGTGCCCGTCGTTCCACCGGAAGCTGCTCCGCCCGTACCGGCCGCGCCATCAGGCCCACCCGCGCCGGCGGCGCCACCCGACCCGTCTCCCTGGCCAGTACCTCCGCAGGACCCGCCGGCCACCGCCAGCATCAGCGACAGCGCGATGGTGGCGAACGACCTCGGGCGCGGCCGTCGCCCTGCCGGCGATGCAGCGAGACTCCCGTCAGACTTGGGGGCAAGACCTCGAGCTAGCGGATCAAGTCGCATCGGCCGTGAGTGTCCCACCCTGAATGGGACGGCTCATGCGTGACCGCCGCTGGCCACCGTGAGGCGAACCCGCCGATGCGAGTGAGAGCCCTCTCATTCAGTTCGCCGGCGTCACCGACCACTGCTGGTTGGTTTGAGCGTGGTAGGTCCACTCTTCGATGGGGAGGTTCTCCTCCGTCGACCAGCTGGCGACATCGATCGAGGACGCTGGGTTGCTCGCCGGGCTGAACTTGTAGTAACCGTCGCCGGTCGGCGTGAACGACCACATCTGATTCGAGCTGGCCTTGTACGGGTATTGATTGAGCGCCGTACCATCGGCGGTGTGACCACCCACGATATCCAGAGCCTTGCCGCTCAGGTCGTTCGTGAAGCGGTACTTTCCCGGCGAGACCTGCACGATGCGCCACCGGAGGCTCTTTCCCGAGGACGAGTAAGTCTGCTGGACGACCAGGGTACTATCCGCGGTGCTGTCATCTTGCAGCGCTAGGCACTTCCCGCTGTTGCGGTTACAGACCTTGTAGTCGGTGTTCGGATCGAAGTTGCGCCACACGGTGACGACGTGCTTGAAAGCGCCGCAAGCTTTGAAGCCGTCGTCCTGATGGGGATGATCCTCGGCCGTGCAGCCGTCGCTGCAATAGCCAGAGCCGCCGATCGGATCCTTGTAAGGGGCCCCCTGCTGATACACGCCCAGACGACCGGGGACGACGCCTTCGTCGAAGTCCTTTCCATTGCAAAAGTAGGCCGCGGGGGGGCTCGTGAAGATATTTCCGAAGAACGATCCTTCCTGATACGGGAAGTCACTGTTCTGGCCCCAACCGAGCGCCGGGCTGTCGCCGTCCATCCACAGCGCGATGTGCTGCCCGGTGGTGTTGACGTGCGCGAGCATGCACGCGCTCAGCTGCTCCTGGCAGGTTCGATCGCACCCGCCGGTCGCCCACTGGGGCGCCATGCCGATCTCGCCCTTGAAGCTGAAGGCTTTGCCATACTTGTCCTTTTGGGTGATCGTATGTCCCCCGGGGATCGCGCACCGGATCAGGTATGACATCGTCTTGCGGCCGCTGTCGGACAACAGCAATTCGTTGGCGTTGGAGCCGCGCATCGAATCGAGGCCGTTCAACGAATTGAAGCCGTTGAGCGAATTGAACCCGTTCAACGAATTGAAGCCGTTGCGAGAGGTCAATCCGTTGATCGAGGTCAAGCCATTGTCCGTGGCCAAGGCCGCGCTGCTGTCGTCGGTCCCCACGCTGTCTGTCGGTGTTGCGCATCCCCCGGCCAGCGCCAGCGAGGAACATACCCAGATCGTTCCGCTCGAAATCTTCATCGTTCCCTTCTCCGACGATGGCCAGGCTGGTCCCCGGAGGGCCGCTGACACTTCGTCGCCCCGGGGTCATCCGGGGTTGCACAGGTCAGGGACCATCCCCGCCGGTTGCAGGGAGACAATGCATGACTGCGGCCAACAGTTTAGTAAGCTTGCCTACAATAACAGCCAGGGGAACCGCGGATATGTGACGGGTCGCCCGGCGCCGTGTTGCCTGGCAAACAACAGCCGTTGCGCCCTGCTCCACGTCTACCGGAGAAGCGTGGCCTGCGACGAAGAGCCGCGCGGAATTACTTGCCGATGCCCTTGGACGTGAGCCAATTGAACATGGCCATCTCCGCGTCCGGCCATGCGCTGGCGACGTCCGTGAAGCCGTGCGTGGTGTTCGGAACCAGGTGGATCATGGCGTCGGCCCCCGCCGCGGTCAGAAGGCTGACGAGATGCATGCTGTCCGCAACCGGCGCGGTGTGGTCGTTGGCGCCCTGAACCACGATCAGCGGTGGAATGTCCTTCCGAACGTAGGTCATCGGGCTGACCAGCTTGGCCACGTCGAGCCGGTTCGGCAGGCTGTTCGGAAGCCAACCCGCCGCGACCGCGTTGATCTCGGCGACGATGTCCGCGGGCCCGTACCCGTCGACGATTCCCGCGATCTTGAAGTCGGCGGGTGACGTGGGTCCCAGCATCGCGTCCGGGGTCGTCATGCCCACCATGAGCGCGAGGTGCCCGCCCGCGGACGCGCCCGTCACGACGTACTTGGTGCGATCGCCGTGGAAGTAGTCCATGTAGTCCCAGCACCACTTGGCGGCGAGCAAAGCGTCCTGCACCGCGGCCGGGGCCACCGCGCTGTCGGCGGAGGTGCCGTCGTTCACGCGATATTCAGCGTTGCACACCATGAATCCGTGCGAGAGGAAACGGTCGAAGAACGTCGACATATGGTCCTTGCCGGAGCCATTGTTGTACGAGTGAATCCACGCACCACCGTGGAACATGATGACCATAGGCAGGATCTGGGTTCCCTTCGGACCTGCTCCCGTCGGATAGATGATGTCGAGTCGCTGGGAGACGGAAGGGCCGTAGATGTAGTTGCCCTCGACTGTGTATCCGGGAGCGCTCGAGATGGGAACCTTCGAGGCGGCGTCACGGACCGGCGGGGGCAGCGCGCCTCCGGCGCCACCGCTTCCGCCGGAAGTGGCCCCAGCGGAGCCGCCGGTGCTGGCGACCTTGCCACCGCCACCCGTCGAGCCCCCGGATGACGACGTCGCGCCACCGGCCCCCGTCGAGCCTCCCGATGCGCTCGCCATGCCACCGGAGCTGGAGCCACCGGTGTTCGTGGACGTCCCAGCCGATCCGCCGCTGCTCGCGGCCGCCCCCCCGGTCGAGGAGGTTGCGCCGCCGCTCGCCGACGAGGACGATCCCCCCGTTCCGACCGGGGACGCCCCGCCGGTGCCGGAGGCGGGCGAAGTCGAGCCGCCTGACGCACCGCCCGAGAGTCCGCCGCTTCCACTCGATCCTCCGGTCTGGCCTCCGGTCTGGCCTCCGGTGGCGTCGCCGCCGCTCGCTCCCCCACAGCCCGCGATCAGGCTCAGCCCGAACGCGCACAGGAGCAGGGCGCCCATGGGCCGGGCTCGCCAAGCCGTTGCAACGGGTGCGTCCTGGCCGTTCGGTTCAAATCGCATCGGCGGCTCCTCTCTCGATGGTCAGCAAAGCTCGGGTGAAGAATCCCCACGTCGTCGTCAGCCTTCGTCATGCGATGACCGTCCGCAAGCCGCCCAGCAAGAGCGCGACGCGAACCCGAAACATAATCGATCCTGCCCCTGAATCCCACCGTTCGCCGACGTGCCCTCCACCCCCGACGAGGCCCGAACGGACTCGGGGATTCAGCGCAGCGCGTAGATCGCGGAGATCTCGGGCTTCGTGAGGGCGCGCTTGTACACGCGGAAGTCGTCGAGAGCACCCGCCAAATATGCGTCGTAGACGAACTGGGACCGCCCCAGGTAATTGTTCGTCGTGACGCCGAGCTCGTGGACGCCGAGCGTGAGCGTGGCGGTCGCCACGGATGCGCCATCGACGTAGATCGTACCCGACTTGGAATTTCCCCCGGCGATCACCAGCGCGATGTGATGCCAGGAATTGAGGGAAAGCGTCGTCGAGGTCTGGATGCGCTGCTCGGTCGCTATCCCCGAGTTGGTGATCGCGAAGCGAACGTAGCCGCTCGTGTCCGCGGTGTTGAGGAACATGAAGGTCGTGATGCCGCTTCCCAGATCGAAGATCCTCTGGTTGGCCATGGAGCTCGTCGGGTATACCCAGCTCGCGATGGTCACAGCGTCGGGGACCAGGTCGTAGAGGCTGGGGACGGTCACGTAACCGCCTCCCATCGGGCCGTTGGCCGTGAGGGCGACCGCGCCGGTTCCCACCTCATACGTCGCGGCGCGAAAGACGATGCCGCCACCAACTCCTGCCGTACCGAGCGTGGCGTTGCGCGGTCCTCCAGCGTACCCAGAGGAGTCGGTGGCGGTCTGTCCCGACGTCTCGTCGAAGCGGTACCACAGCACGAGATCGGGATCTCCGGCGCCGGCGGTGCCGCCGGCCGCGGACAACCCGCCAGCACCGCCGCTGCCGGTTGTAGCCCCACCGCGACCACCGCCGCTCACACCGCCAGGAGCATTTCCGGCATTCCCGCCGCCCCCTGCGCCGTGACCGTCTCCCTCGCCCGCTGCCCCGGAGGCTCCACCGTTCGCGTCCATCCCGCCGGCGCCCTGACCGGCTCCCCCGTTGTCGTCGACGCCACCGCCCACCATGCCACCCGAGCTCGAGCCGGCGGTGCCGCTCATGCCCGCCCCGGCGACGACGCCACCGGTCCCGCCCGCGTCCCCTGTTCCGGGGGCGCCTCCGACGCGGGCTCCACCAGAGCCCGCCATGTTCGAAGCAGGCCGCCCTCCAGTTCCAGAGCCCCCGCTCCCTCCAGCTCCGCCCGAGCCAACGTCCGAGCTTCCGCCGAGCGCCTCGTAGTCGTACCTGCAGCCAGCAAGCACCAGAACCACGAAGATCAGGGGCAAATATCTGCGCAAGTCAGAACTTCCACAACGCGGAAAGACCAGCATTTCGGGCGTCGACATAAACGACGATGCCGGTTGCCATCGCGGCGGCGCCGGCCAGCGCCCACAAGACGTTGGCCTTGAGCGCACGTGACTTTACTTGGTCGATCTGAGACGGCGTACACGTCCCGGTCTGACCACAGGAGACGCTGAGGTCGTCGTAGTGATTCGTGGCGGAGACGCCGTAGGCGATGGCCCCGGCGCCGAGCGCCACCGTGGCACCCGCCAACGCCCACGGAATCCATCGGCGGACCGCAGGCCGTGGCGATGACCCGCCGGGCGGACCCGCATTCGCGGTGAGATCGACGGCCGCCGGAGTCGTGGCCTGAGCGGCCGGAGACGGGCTCGCCGGCGACGCGGGCTGCCCTGGCGAGCCGCTGACGGAGAACGGGGGCGGGCTGACGGGCGTGGGTGGAACGACACCCGGAGGAGCCGGCGCCGGCGCCGGCAACGTCGTCGTCGGCCCACCGGGGATCACCGGGATTGCCGGGGGCACGAAGTCGCTGGCGCCCGCCCCCTTCTTCTCGAGCTCGTCGATCCACTTCTTCGCCGCCTCCCGGTGCGCGCCGCCTCGATCGCGGCGCAGGTAAGTCTGGTACATCCTCAGCGCCGCGGTCTCATGTCCGAGCCCGCGATGCGCCTCGGCGATGTCGAACAGCAGGCTCGAGTCACCGGACATCTGATAGGCCTGAGAGAATCCCTCGATGGCCTCCTGGCGATGACCGAGATCGGCGGCGCGTCGCGCCTTCTCGGCGATCTCGGTTGCGGCGCTGGCTGCACGCGCGGGCGGCTCCCCTGCGTGTGCGAGCTGCGCCACGAGCGACAACCACGCGACTCCCACGAGATAAACGCCGCACTTCCTCACGAGTTGCCCCCCAGCGCCGAAGAACTGCGAACCATTCGATTCGTGTAGTAGCACGTCGTGCATTCATCGTGAAGGGATCAAATCGCTGATTCGGATTCGCGCGACACGATTCGTTGCGGCCCGTGACCGCGAGGGGGCGTGGCGACGCAAGCGGCGGGCGCGAACGACCACGAATGACCACGGGCGTCACCCGGCGGAAGAGCACCTCCCCGGAAGCCCGCTCGTGGTTACGCCGATTGCACCATCCCGAAACCCTGCCGAAATCCAGCCCGGGTTAGGTTGCTCGCATGGGCACGGTAGTCGACGCAGAACCCGAACCTCTGGCGCTCGATCTGGCACGCACCGCGGTCGTCATGATCGACATGCAGCGCGATTTCCTGGAGCCGGGCGGATTCGGCGAAACGCTCGGCAACGACGTCTCGCTGCTCGGCAAGGCGGTCGCACCTTGTCGGGCACTCCTCGAAGCGATGCGGGCGCGCGGAGTTCTCATCGTTCACACCCGTGAGGGGCACAGGCCGGATCTTTCGGACGCCCCACGCGCCAAGGTGGAGCGCGGGGTTCCGAGCATGCGAATTGGCGCGCCGGGGCCCATGGGCCGCATCTTGATTCGAGGCGAGCGCGGGCACGACATCATTGACGCGCTGGCCCCCCGCAAGGGAGAGCCGGTCGTCGACAAGCCGGGAAAGGGAGCGTTCTACGCGACCGACCTGCACTCGATCCTTCACAACCGGGGAATTGAGACGCTGATCGTTTGCGGTGTCACGACCGAGGTCTGCGTTCATACGACGGTCCGGGAGGCCAACGATCGCGGTTACAAGTGCCTCGTTCCCGGGGACTGCTGCGCCTCCTACTTTCCGGAATTTCACGAGATTGGTTTGCGAATGATCAAGGCGCAAGGGGGGATCTTCGGCTGGGTCACCGACTCGACCCGGCTGCTGTCCGCAGTGGCTTGAGGGGCTAGCGAAAGGCCGAAAGGCCCAGGGAGGATCGCCATGGCAACCGTGACATCGTCGTCGACTGCATCGGCATTGATGGGCAAGCCCAAGCTGTGGGTACCCGGTGACTGGAATGCCTTCTTCGGCTTCGGCACCAACATCCTCGTCAATCTGTTGACCCTGAGCGCGCTGCTGCGCTTCGTGCTCCAGATGCCCGACGCCCTTGTGTTCAAGCGAATCCTCCCCGCGGCCGGGATGATGATGTGCATGAGCACGCTGTATTACGCGTCGCTCGCCTATCGCTTGGCCAAGAAGACCGGCCGCTCGGACGTGTGCGCCTTGCCCTCGGGCATCAGCGTGCCTCACATGTTCATCGTCACGCTGGTGATCATGTTGCCGGTGAAGCTGGCCACGGGAGATCCCATCAAGGGCTGGCAGGCCGGGCTGACGTGGGTGTTCATCCAGAGCTTCGTCTTGATGGCGGGTGGATTCCTCGCGCCGATCATCCGGCGGATCACCCCCAAGGCGGCGCTGCTCGGCGCGCTGGCGGGCGTGTCGATCACGTTCATATCGATGAAGCCCGCGCTCGAGATGTTCATGACCCCGATGGTCGGCATCGTGTGCTTCGCGATCATCCTCGTCAGCTGGTTCGGCGGGGTGAAGTTCGGCGGCGTGCCCGCGGGCCTGGTGGCCATCGCCGCCGGCACCGTGATCGCGTGGGGTTCGAACCTGTTCGGCTTGAACTGGGGCGGTATGACCGCCGAGAGCCTGAAGGCCTCGTTTCAAACGTTCGGCTTCGCGGTCCCGCACCCGGCCATCGGGCTGGTGCTCGGCGGCCTGCACTGGTCGTTCCTCAAGGTCATCCTCGTCACCGCGATCCCGTTCGGCATCTATGACCTGGTCGAGGCCATGGACAATGTCGTCAGCGCGTCCGCCGCAGGCGACGAGTACCCAACCACCCGTGTGCTCACGGCGGACGGCGTGGTCAGCCTGATCGGCTGCCTGATGGGCAACCCCTACATCAACGCGGTCTACATCGGTCATCCCGGCTGGAAGGCGATGGGAGGACGCATCGGGTACTCCGCCGCGACGGGGGTGATGATCATCATCCTCTCCTGGTTCGGGATCATTTCGCTCATGACGGCGTTGATCCCCGTGGTGGCGATCTCGCCAATCTTGCTCTACATCGGCATGCTGATCGGCTCGCAGGCCTTCCAGGAGAGCCCTCACCGTCACGCGCCCGCCATCGTCGTCGCGCTGGTCCCGTCGTTGGCGGCCTGGGGCCGGCTACAGATCGACAACTCCCTGAGCGCGGTCTCGAACATTCATCACGTGACCCCCGACATGATCGCGAGCATGAAGCAGGTCGGCATCATGTACCACGGCCTCTCGATCCTCGGAGGCGGCTCCATCCTGGCCGGCGTCGTTCTGGGCGCCACCACCACGTTCATCATCGACCGTGACTTCAGCAAGGCCGCGGGCTTCGCGACCGCCGGCGGCATCCTCACGTTCCTCGGTCTCATGCACGGCGAGGAGGTGGGTGCCTTCCAGAACCCGGCGGTCGTTGCAGCCTACCTCGTGGTGGCTGGAGTGTTGTTCGCCTGCAGCCGCTTCGCGGTCGTCGCCCCCCTGTCAGCGGCGGACTTGCACGAGGAGCCCGAGCACGCGGGGCTCGAGATGGCCGAGTAACACCCGGCAGGGTGCTGCTGTCTGGCCGGGCTACGCGGTGATGCCGTCGACTATGAGGCGTTCGGCCAGCTCGGCGGGCAGGGGCCGCGAGAACAAGAATCCCTGGGCGCTGTTGCAGTTCAGGTCCTGAAGCGCGTCCGCCTGCGCCTTCGTCTCGACGCCCTCGGCGGTGACCTCCATCCCGAGGTTCTGGGCCAGGGAGACGATCGCCTTCACGATCTCCGCCTGGCTGGGCGTGTCCTCCATCCGGCTGACGAAGGACTTGTCGACCTTCAGCGTGTGCACGGGAAAGTTGTGCAGGTAGGACAGCGACGAGTACCCCGTCCCGAAGTCGTCGATGTGCAGCCGGATGGCCATCTCGTGCAATTGCTGGATGACCGCCGCGCCGCTCTTCAGGTTCTGCATCAGCGCGCTCTCGGTGATCTCCAGCGTCAGCGAGGCGGGGTCGAGGCCGGTTTCTCTCAGCACGCGCTTCACCTGCTCGGCGACGTCGGAGTGGGCGAGCTGGCGGGTGGACACGTTGACGCTGATGCGAAGCGCCGGATCGCGGGGGTATAGCGCCTGCCATTGCCGCATCTGGCGACAGGCCTCCATCAGCATGAAGTCCCCGAGCGCGCTGATGAGGCCGGTCTCCTCGGCGATGGGGATGAACACGTCCGGCATGATGAGGCCGCGCGTGGGATGTCTCCACCGCGCGAGCGCCTCGAAGCCGCGGAGCGTGCGGGTGCCTAGATCGATGATCGGCTGGTAGTAGGGAACGATCTCGCCGCGCTCGATGCCACGCCGGAGATCCGTCTCCAGCCTGAGGAGCGACACCGCCCGCTGGTGCATGTCGACGTCGAAGACCTGGTGCCGCGAGCGCCCGCTGGCCTTCGCCCGGTACATGGCCGTATCGGCGTCTCGCAGCATGTCCTCCGGGCGCTCGTAGTGTCCGCTCGACAGCGCGATCCCGAGGCTCGCCGAGGAGAACACCTCCTGCCCGTGCACGAAGAATGGCGCCGAGAGCTCCTTCTGGATCCGCTCCGCGATGCGGGTGGCGTCGAGCTCGGACGTGATGTCCTCGAGCAGCACGGTGAACTCGTCGCCGCCGAGCCGCGCCAGCGTGTCGCAGGGCCGCACGCAACGCTCCAGCCGGCGGGCGATCTCGACCAGCAGCTCGTCCCCGGCGTGATGCCCGAGACCGTCGTTGATCCCCTTGAACCGATCCAGGTCGAGGTAGATGACCGCGAAGAGGACGTTCGTCTGGGGACGGCGCCCGCGGTGGAACAGGTGCTGGAGACGATCCATGAACAGCGCCCGATTGGGGAGCTGCGTGAGCGTGTCGAAGAAAGCCTGGTGCTCGAGCTGCGCCTCGAACTCCTTGCGCTGGGTGATGTCGCGCGAGATCCCGAACGTGCCAACGATGTTCCCGTCAGAGTCGCGGAGCGGCATCTTGGTCGTCGAGACCCAGTGCACGACCCCATCGGGTGTGGTCTCCTTCTCCTCGACGTTCACCAGCGGCAGCCCGGTGCGAATGATCTCCTGCTCGTCCCGGAAGGCCTGCGCGGCGTGCTCGTCGGTGAAGTAGTCGAAGTCGGTGCGGCCGATGGCCAGCGTGGGTTCGACGACGCCGAACCGGGCGGCGGCGTACCGGTTGACGCGGGTGAAGCGGCTCTCGCGGTCCTTGAAATAGATGCTGTCCGGGCTGTTGTCCATCAGCGTCTCGAGGAGGAAGAGCTCCTCCCGCAAGCGTGCGATCTCCGCGAGGTGGCGGCGGTGGTCGTCGGCGGGGTCGGCATCGTTCGGGGCAAGGCTCAATGCCATTTTGACCTCGGTGGCCGCGGTCCGCGGGGACGCCGGTCTGGAAGGTGGGGATTCATTCGATCTTGATCTCGGTTGCTCTCGCGGGCGCTGAAGCGGAAATTCTCAAGCATTTCGCTGGTGACACTTCGTTGGGAAAATGGAAATCGAGCGAAGGGGAGCTGATTCCGCCTTCGCTCGATTGGTGGGGCTGCCGGGACGGAAGGGGCGGCGGCACCCCCAGGGCCGCCGCCCCTTCCAGGCCTGAAGGCGAAGCGCTTCCAGGCGAAGGCGAGGGTTCGTTTACTGGCGCCACACGGTGACGACGTTGTTGTAGCCGTAGCAGGCCTTGAAGCCGGAGGTCCAGTATTGGCCGTCGGCGGTCGCGCAGTTGGTGGTGGCGTTGGCGGAGAGGCAGGTGTAGCCGTTCCAGCTGTAGCTGTTCTTGTAGAAGCTCGACTGCTGGTTGCTGCCGATGCGGCCGGCGACCGTGCCCACCGCGAAGTCCTTGCCCTCGCAGTAGTACGCCTGGGGGGGGCTCACGAACAGGTTCCCGAAGAAGGAGCCTTCCTGGCGGGGATAGGACTTGCTGAGCTCCCAGCCAATCTCTGGCTTCTGGGCGACGATCCACAGGGGAACGTGCTGACCGGTCGTGTTGATGTGAGCCATCATGCACGCGCTGACGTACTCCTGGCAGGTCCCGTCGCAGGAGCCGGTCTCCCACCCAGGGCCGAAGCCGAGCTGGCCCGCGTAGGTGTAGGAGTTTCCGTTCTGATCCTTCTTGGTGATGCTGTGGCCGGCGGGCAACGCGCACCGCACGAGGTAGGACAACGTCATCCGGCCCGCGTCGGAGCTCATCAGGCCCACGCCGTTGGCGAGCCCCTTGGTGGAGTTCAAGCCGTTCAGCGAGTTCAAGCCGTTGATCGAGTTGAAGCCGTTGAGCGAGTTCAAGCCGTTCAGCGAGTTCAGGCCGTTCGAGCTGGCGAGGGCCTCGTGAGCCGACGAGACGTCGGACGAGGAGACGGTCGAGCCGGCATCCTCCGTGGCAACGCAGCCGGTAACCATCAGGAGTCCAGTTGCAGCAAAGAGCGGCCATTTCGTGTGCAGTTTGAAGGTTCGCATCGTCTCTCTCCTCGGGTCGGAAGGGGTTGAACCGGAGAACCAGCTCTCCGGACGACCAGAGACAAAGCACAATGCTTGCCAATTATTTTGTAAACTGAAACACAGAAAAATGGCCAACTTTGGCTTTCCTCATGAAGTTGACCGTTGTTCCGGTGACGACAACCCGTTGCGCGCGATGCAACAACCGAGGCTCGTGGACGAGCCAGCCGAGGTGGCGCCGCGCGACTGCTACGCTTCGCCCAAACGGAGGAGCCCATGAAGATTGGAATCGTCGGTTCGGGGGTCGTCGCGCAGACGCTGGGTACGAAGTTGATCGAGCTTGGCCACGACGTGGCGCTGGGGACGCGGGATCCCCGGAAGCTGGATGACAAGAAGAACATGGCCGGCACGCTGCGCGAGTGGCTCCAGCAGACTCAAGACCGGGGGAAGGTCATGACCTTCGCGCAGGCTGCCCTACACGGCGAGCTCCTGATGAACGCGACGGCCGGCGGCGTCTCGATCGAAGCGCTGAAGATGGCGGGGGCGGACAAGGTCGGACCGAAGGTCCTGATCGACACGGCGAACATCCTCGACTTCAGCCGGGGCCTCCCGCCGCGGGCCCTGGCCAGCCAGGACAACTGCTTGGCCGAGGCGATCCAGGATGCGTTCCCGAACCTGAAGGTCGTCAAGTGCTTGAACACGATCAGCGCGCTGGTGATGGTCAACCCGCGGGGCCTGGCCGGCGGCGATCACACCGTCTTCCTCAGCGGCAATGACGCCGGGGCGAAGGGGAAGGTGTCCGAGCTCCTGGCGGCCATCGGATGGACCGACGTCCTGGACCTGGGAGACATCTCGACGGCGCGCGGGCCCGAGATGTACATGGCGATGTGGATTCGGCTCTGGGGCGTGACCAAGACGCCGCTCGTCAACGTGAAGGTCGTGCGCTAACGCGGCTCCGCCGCTTCCATCAGAAGGCCCCCGGGGCAAGTATCTTTCTCGAGTGCTCCGCGAGCGCGGGGCATCGCGGAGCGATGACCTGCGGGAGTCGGAGCACCAGGCGCCAGAGGTGGTCGGCTCGGAAGCCAAGCCTCGTCGCGCGCGCAGCGGGAGTGCGTTGGTTGGCGAGCCATTCAGGCCGCCGCCTCTACACCGCGGGCCGGCGCCCCCTGGCCCGCCCCGTCACACCACGAGGTGCTGGCGGACGAGGTCGTCGTTCAAATCGGACATCTTGCCCTCCGCGACCGTGCGGCCGCGGTCCATGATGCAGAAGACGTTGCCCACACGGCGCGCGAACGGGAGCTTCTGTTCGACGAGCAGGACCGAGAGGCCCTCGTGGTTCAGGCGGATGATGATGTCGCCGATCTCGTGGACGATGTTGGGCTGAATGCCCTCGGTGGGTTCGTCGAGGATCAACAGCTTGGGATCGGACGCGAGCGCCCTGCCGATCGCGAGCTGCTGCTGCTGGCCGCCGGAGAGGTCACCGCCCCGGCGGCCCAGGATCTTCTTGAGGACGGGGAACAACTCGAAGACCCGCTTGGGGATATCGCGCCGCCGGTGCGGCGTCAGGCCGAGGCGCAGGTTCTCCTCCACCGTGAGCTGGGGAAAGATCTCGCGGCCTTGGGGCACGTAACCGATGCCCATGCGCGCCCGCAGCTCGGGCCGCCCAGGGAGCAGCGTCTCGCCGCCGAGCTTCATCTTCGCCGACACGGGGGGCAGCAACCCCATGATCACCTTCAACAGGGTCGTCTTGCCGACGCCATTGCGTCCCATCAAACACACGCAGGCGCCCTTTGGGATCACGAGCCCGGCATCCCAGAGCGTATGGCTCTCACCGTAAAACTGGTTCACCCCGCTCACGTCGAGCATCGCCGAAGCGGCGTCCGGGGTCTCAGACCCCGCACCCGGAGCGGTCATCGGGGCTGTCTCTGTCGTGGCCGCGACGGCTTCCATCAGGTTCCCAGGTAGACCTCGATGACGCGCGGATCGCGCTGGATGTCGGCCATGGGCCCTTCCGCCAAGATCCGTCCCTCGTGCAGCACCGTGACCTTGCGGGCGATGCTGCGCACGAACTCCATGTCGTGCTCCACCACCACGACCGTCCGCTCTCCGGCCAGCCGTTGCATCAGCTCGGCGGTCCGCTCCATCTCGGGCTGGGTCATCCCCGCCACCGGCTCGTCTATCAACAAAACCTTGGGATCCATGGCGAGCAACATGCCTATCTCCAGCCACTGTTTGTGGCCGTGCGCCAGCAGGCCGGCCATCCGTCCCTTCAGGTCCTCGAGCCCGATCGTCTCCAGGACCTGATCGATGCGGTCCTTGTCGGCCTTGCCGAGGCGCGCGAACAGCGAGCGGAACACGCCGCGGTTGCCCTTCAGGGCCAGCTCGCAGTTCTCGTAGACCGTATGCTGGGGGAACACCGTCGGACGTTGAAACTTTCGCCCCACGCCCAGCTCCGCGATGCGGCACTCCGACAGCTCCGTCAAGTCGTGCAGGCGGCTCTCGAGATAGACGGAGCCCTTGTCGGGTCGCGTCTTTCCCGTGATGCAATCCATCAGGGTGGTCTTGCCGGCGCCGTTCGGGCCGATGATGCACCGAAGCTCGCCGCGATCGAGGATCAGCGTCACGTCGTCGAGCGCCTTGAACCCGTCGAAGCTGACGGTCAGCTCCTCGACCCAGAGCGCCACCCCGTGCTCCCCGAGGGCGCGGTGGGGCCGGTCGCCGGCACTTTCGACCTTGATGGGGCGATCGGCCACCGTGGTCTCGAGCGAGCCATCCCCTTCCGTCTGGGCGCCCTTCACCGCCTCCGGCGCAGGGCTGGGTCCCGGCCCAGCGGCCTCATGTTTGTCGGTGTCTTGCCGCTCCGGCTTCATGTGATCATCCATCCGGGGCTCCGGGCCCGCCGTCGAGGCGATCTCGGGAGCGCTCACGATGATGGCTCCGGCCCCTTCGCGGGGACCTTCCGTCTGCGGAGGTTCGCTAGCAAACCCATGAGGCCGCGCGGCAGGAACAGCGTCACCAGGACGAAGATGCCACCGAGCGCGTACAGCCATGCCGACGGAAACGCGGCCGTCAGCCAGCTCTTGGCGCCGTTCAGCAACAGCGCGCCGAGCAGCGGCCCGACGAGCGTTCCCCTCCCCCCCACCGCGACCCAGATGGCCAGCTCGATGGAGTTCGAGGGCTGCATCTCACTGGGATTGATGATTCCGACCTGCGGGACATAGAGCGCGCCCGCGAACGCGCACAACATCGCCGACAGGGTCCAGACGAACAGTTTGTAGCGGGTCGACTCGTAGCCGCAAAATCTGGTCTTGAGCTCGGCGTCCCGAATCGCCGTGAGCACCCGGCCGAGCTTGCTGGTGACGACGAACCGACAGAGCAGGTAGGTGCCCACCAGGGAAACGGCGGTGATGATGTAGAGGCCCAATTTGGTCGACGGCGCCTGCAGCGAGTGACCGAGGATCCGCTTGAAGTCGGTGAGGCCGTTGTTGCCCCCGAACCCGGTCGGATTCTGAAAGAAGAGCAGCATCGCCGCGTAGGTCAAGGCCTGCGTGACGATCGACAAATACACACCCTTGATCCGTGAGCGAAAGGCGAACCAGCCGAACACCAGCGCAAGCAGCCCCGGGACCACGAGCACCATGACGGCCGCGAACGGGAAGTGGTCGAAGCCGCGCCAGTACCAGGGCAACTCCTTCCAGTCCAGGAAGACCATGAAGTCCGGCAGGTTGCTGCGATAGACACCTTCACCGGCGATGGAGCGCATCAAGTACATACCCATGCCGTACCCGCCGAGCGCGAAGAACAGCGCGTGCCCGAGGCTGAGGATCCCCGTATACCCCCACACCATGTCCATCGCGACGGCCATCATCCCGAAGCACAGGAACTTGCCCAGCAACGGGATCAGGTAGTCCGGGATCGCGAGCGGAAATGACTTCGGCAGCGCGTTCAACATCGGAACGAGCACGGTGAGGACCAGGCTGGTCGCAGCGAGGATGATCCAGCCTCGCCGCCCATGGAATTGAAGCAACCGCTCTCGCACTAGTGCACCGCCGTCGAAATAGCGTCAACGCCGAGGCCGACAAGCCGCGCCGGACGCGAGGCGCGACGACGAGGCATACCCGTAGGTATGGTGAGGAGGAGCAACG